>Ga0102594_1000070_pt1 | contig 185496 bp, 167 predicted proteins | sample AraplaCol_mLB_r2_2_FD_76863 | JGI IMG/M metagenome (GOLD analysis project Ga0102594, IMG submission 76863) | Arabidopsis root microbial communities from North Carolina, USA - plate scrape MF_Col_mLB_r2 (SPADES assembly) (version 2) | ecosystem: Host-associated > Plants > Roots > Endosphere... | reverse complement strand
TCTGTTTCCGGTAAGGGTACCGTCTGCATTATAAATATTAACAGGAATGCTCAGCTTTGTCCATACGGTACCATTATAATAATAATAGCCAATGGTATCAATATTTACAGCAGTACCTGTAGTAGTTCCTGTAGCAATATTGTTGACATAAATCAGGGTGGATACCGGAACTCCGGCCATACTCTGGGCTTTTTGCCTGTCTACTCTGGGAATAAGCAGTCCTTCTACTGCTGTACCTGTGCCGATACTGTTTTTAGCATTCACATCAAGAGTTGCAGTGGGAGTTGCAGTATTAATACCCACCTGCGATTTTACCACCAGCGAAAAGGTGGTAAGCAAGCCTGCCAGTAATAAGTTTTTTTTCATAATATGTATTAATTAGTATTTTCCTTTTATCAAAAGTTATAATAATAGTAATGAACATATCTCAAAGTGATACCTATTATTTTACTATTGATTGGACGGCAAAATTAATGCTTGTTGGAGCTTGGAAAGGATAATGTACACTTATCATAGGTATAACATAGGTATATCATATATACAGCATTTGTTTGTTTTTGTTGAAAAAATAAGCGATATGCGGGAAAATCATTAATAAAATAAACCTCAGTCAAGTGAGTTAAAGAAAGGTGCATTCGTTTGTATTTGCCTTTATTGTTTTTATCAGCTCAGCATAAGGTCTGAAATGAAGATTCCTTTATAAATATCATTTCAAAGCATGATGGTGGATAAAATTGATTATGATGGCTATGGTTGCCCTTAAAGTTAATAAACAGGCAATTTAAGTTTTAATAATCTTACAACTGCCCTGTGACATGCGCTAATTCATTTCAGTTTTTTTGCTGTCAGATGGAAAATTAATCATTGTCATAGCTGTTGCGGAAGGCTTGTAATATGTTTAAAGCTCTTGTTTTGAAAAGCTTGTAAGTCATGATGTATATATGCTGTATGTTGTTTTTGTGCATTTTTGTGTGTTTTTTTTAACCTTGCGGGTATAAAGAAAAGCGAATGACTGATCTTTTCGATATTAAATAATGTTCAAAAAGGAGTAATTGTATTTGCAGAACAATAAATTATAACAGGTAGGGATTTGTTGCTCTTATTCTTCCTGTAATGCCTGTATTTTTCCTAATTGGAAATATTGACAGGATCTCCTTATCATAATTATTTTATCAGGTTGTTATCAGTGTTTTTTATCTTAATTAACAATTTGTGACTATGTTTTTTTTAAAATATGAATAAAATACTTTTGGTTTTCTTTATACTATGGTGTTCGGAATTATTTTCACAACACTATACAGAAAGGAATATTGATACTTTACTGATAAAAACAAACAAAGCGCTTAGGACAAGAATATCTGATGATGATCTTATCCGTTGGAATAAAGGAGTCATAAAAGAAGCAATCCGGATCGGTTACCGTGAAGGAGAGGCAATGGGATATGCTAATATTGCCAACCGGTTTGTATTTGGGGGCGATGTAAAAAAAGGGTTCGAATACTTAAACAAAGCAGAAGATCTGGCTAGGAACAGTAAAAATAATTTTCTTTTAGGCAGGATAAATCAGGAGTATGCCCAGCTTTACAGTAAGATGGATGTGAGCAAGCTGGCTTTGGAATACAGTTCCAAAGCTATGAATTACGGGCTGAAGCTGCGAAAAGATCATCGTGATTGCCGCTTATTTCTACGCTATGTCTATTCAAACAGATCTGATTACTTCTACAAGGTAAACCAACCTGATTCTGCCATAATATATCTTCGTAAAGCTGTAAAAATTGAAGCGTACCCTCTTGATGTAGCTAATATAGCACAATACTACACGTTATCTGAAGTGAGGCCTGATTCTGCTCAATATTACTTTCAAAAGGCTTTTGTACTTTTAGAAACAAGGAAATTCAAGCATAACAAATTTCATAGAGCTGTTGTTTTACAGAATTATGGGATATTTCTGAAGAGTCAGGGGAAAATAAGCCAGGCCATTGATACAATCCAGAGATCGACCGAATTTGCCAGGCAGGTCAACAGACCAAAGCTTATTCTCAACAATTATAAGGAATTGTCTGTACTTTATAAAAAAGTAGGCGATGCTGAAAAAGAAAATGAATATCTGAACAAAACAATCTCATTGCAGGATGGCCTGAATACCAACCGGAATCAGGCTGTAGATCTTTCTATCAACAGATTGAATAAAGACAGAGAAAACGAAAAGGTTCAACTTAAAAATCAAAATAATACTACTTTGTGGTATGGCGGTATCGTGATACTGTTGATTACTTTACTTACCATTTACTTTTATCTGCGCATAAGAAAAAAGAAAAAGATGCTTGCGGAAAGCGAAAAAATAATTTTTGAAATTGGAAATGAAACAAAAGACTTAAAAAGAAAACTCAATGAAAATTATGAAATTATCGTTCTGCTTGCCAAAGAAAAAAAGATTGATTTTTTTCCTAAATTTCAGGAAACCTATCCGGAGTTATGCGAAGAGCTGTTAAAAATAAATTCCAATCTATCCAGGTCGGATTTAGCTTTTTGTGCATTGATATGGCTTGGCTTTTCGTCAAAAGAGATTGCTCAGTCTATCTCAATGGAGCACAGATCTGTCCAGACAAAAAAGTACAGGATACGGAAAAAACTGAATCTGGAAAGCGAAACTGATCTGTACCGTTTCTTCAGATCTATTTCTGAGCCTTAGAAATGTTGAAAAGAATATCTATAAGCTGGTAATTAGGAATCTGTAATAAAGAACCGGAACAAAATCTTTCAGTTCCGGTTTTTTTGTTTTTTGCCTAATAACTATAAAATATCAGGATTAAGATCTGAATTTTTATAATCCTGAGGGTTGTGCTGCTGCGGCTCCTATATTGCTTCCTCCTAAGTCCTGATTTACATTTGTTAGAATTTTAATTAGACTATTATTGATTACAAGACAGTTAATAACCCAAGTGCCATTAGAAGACGAAGCAGTGTTTGGATAGTCGGCATTAAGATGCCAGGTAGAATTTTGTTCAAAAGCAATTACATTAAAAGGGGCGAAGTAGGGTTGGGGGGTCTCGGGGCTTACAACTTTTAAAAGTTGGCTAAAGTAAATACCCACCACTATCACTGTATATTCTGCTATATTTATTTTGGTATCATAGTCACTAATATAATCACCATTAACGTTGGAAAGTGTGTAATTGATCATATTTATGGGTGACCGATTTCCGGTAGTTGACATTGCTACTTTTACTTCTCCTGTTGTATTATCTCTTACCAAAGTCGCGACATTGTTAGAGCTACTAGAGCCAGTAGTTGTTCCTATTCTCATATTTCCATTAATATCGAGTTTTGTCGCAGGGGCATTGGTTCCTATTCCCACATTTCCGGTACTGGTTACAGTAACTCTTTGCGTGTTATTGGTAATAATATTAACAGGATCTGCTGTGGTGGCACCTATATCCATACCGGTATTGGTTCCTGTTGTGGTAATCTGTGCCATTGAATTATTATCTACATACATGTTTAGAGCAGCACCACCACCAGTTGCAACAAATGATCCTCTTGAAGAGCCGGTTGCTTTTACAGTCCCTTCAGTACCCGTTGTTCCAACGTACACGTTATTGGAACCATTGGTGAAAGAAAGAGAATTTCCGGCAGTAGTTACAACTCTGTTTCCTGCAAGAGTTCCGTTTGCGGTATAAATGTTAGTGGGGCCAGCTACTAGCATCCCCCCATCCGTAGGTCTCCAGAATGAATTAGTAAAAACAAATTCCATTGCTGTATTATTAGGAATAGTAACAACATCCAGTGTAGCTCCAAATCCGCCTGTGGTACCGTTGTATACAATAAGACGCTGTCCGGGATTAGGAGCAGCAAATGCAGAAATGGCGACGTTGGCTGTAGCAGCTCCGGTAAGTCTTACCAAACTCACATTAGCCGGAATAGTAACAGCATTTCCTGCTACAGCTAAAACAGTTTCACGGTTGGTAATAGCCCCTTTCACATCCAGTGTGGTACCGGGAGCGGTAAGCCCCAGTCCCAGATTACCATTAGAAGTCATCACCAGATCATCTGCAGCCTGAACTGCTGTAGGCACTCCCGTTGTCGGATTATTTTTTAATCCGTCAATGTTAAATACTCCCTGAGGATTAGATGTATGGATCCCCACTTGTGATTTTGCTACCAGGGAAAAGGTGGTAAGCAAGCCTGCGAGTAATAGATTTTTTTTCATAACATGTTAATTTAATAATTTTTTTTTCTTTGTATCAATAGAACCGGACTACGTGTGTAAATGTAATATATATTGGAGTAGTGTAGTAAAGTTGCATATGCAACATAAATACATCATTTGTGTACATGGCTGTATAATGCATGCATTTTTTATTAGTAAAATGCATGATTTTAATGAAAAATACGAATATATTAAACCACGTTAAAGTGATTTAAATAATGAAATATTTTGTGTTCTCTGGTTATTGATTGTAGATGTATTGGTGGACGTGCAATAGCGTATGCGGCCTGCTGACTTCTGTTCAATACCGAAATTCTGCTCCGGCAGAAATAGTTAATTTTCATGTATTTCAATAGGATATTTTAACAACAGGAAACTATTAACCAAAAAACCGATGTCGGGCAGGCTTATGGTGAATGTATATGAATAGTTTTTTAAGTATGAATATAAAATGGCGTATATATGTTGTAGGGTGTTGTTGCGCAGCTCTCCGTTTTTTTTCTCAATATTGTTAAGGAATAACCTCCATATCAACAATATTTTGTAAAAGTTAATTGCGGTATTTCGACTTTGCTATAGTAAACTTATATCATCAGGAGTTGTCAAGGCCTATTGATCATATGAACTGATCTGTATTTTATTAGCAAATAGGATTAAATACCGTTCCACTAATAAACATCAGATTCATGACAAGTTATAATACAAGTTCTACAGATTATCCGAAAAAGTCTCAACAGGAGCTGCACCATCCTATGTTGCGGAAATTAGGTCTTATCGGAGGTCTTTCCTGGCACTCAACCCTGGAATATTATACGTACTTGAACCAAAGCATCAATGAACATTTTGGTAATAACACAAATCCCCCACTTGTATTATTAAATCTTGACCAGTATAATATGCATCAATTACAAAAAGCGGATCGTTGGGATACCATTGCAACAATGCTGATTGATGCCTGTGACCAATTATATAAAGCCGGCGCATCTGCAGTAATGTTTTGTGCCAATACGCCCCATAAAGTGTATCATGATGTACAGCCGCATAGCATGATTCCCATACTCCACATTGGAGATGCTATAGGCAATGCAGTCCGGAAGAAAAGGCTCTGTAAGGTTGGGCTTATTGGGACAATATTTACCATGGAGGAGCCATTTATTGAGAAAATCCTAAAAGATAAATATGATATCGATATGATGGTACCTGATCAAAAGGAAGACAGAGAAAAGCTTCACACCATTATACAAAAAGAACTGTCTCTTGGTATTTTAAAACCTGAAACAAAAAAATACATATTGGATCAGATTGCAATTCTGGAATCAAACGGTGCTGAAGGTATTATATTGGGATGTACAGAATTTCCCCTTATTATAGGGCAAAATGATCTGAAGATACCGGTATTCAATACCACATTACTGCATGCTCAAATGGGCGTAGATTTTATCCTGGGATCTGATTTTTAACTAATTTATAGAGTTTAATTGTTTAATTTAATTTTAAATACAAATGGAAAAAAAGACCTCATTATCCACCATGATACTGTGTATTTTGTTGATTATGATAAGTTTGTCCGCAAACCTGGCAGCACAACAGGTAAGTCCGGCTATTGATTTTTCAGCATATAAAACACTCAAGGTGAAACCCAGTGAAGCTGACCCTTCGGTAAAGAATTGGGACAGTGCGCATAGTGTAATTTATGACGAGGCCATTAAAAACAATAAAGTGTTGTTATGGCTTACAGGAACCGGAGGATCAACTGATCATGTTCCTCAGAGCTTTTTTAAAACAGCATTGGACCAGGGATATAGAATTATAGCACTCTCTTTTATGAGTACGCCTGGGGTTTCGCAGGTTTGTAAAGGTGATTATTTGAATAAAAATGTTGACTGTGCTGCGGAATTCCGCAGAAAACGTATCTATGGTGATCATACTTTTCTGCCTATTCCGGATCAGTATCAGGATGCCATTATACCTCGTCTGACAAAACTTTTACAGTATTTGTCGAAAAATGATAAAGAAGGGGCATGGTCTCAATATCTGAATCAGAGCACAGGCAAGCCCATTTGGAGCAAAATTGCCATTGTAGGGCAATCCCAGGGCGGAGGTATGGCTGAATTTATTGCCCAGCATGAGTCTGTAGCAAGAATTATCAGCTTTTCTGGAGGTTGGGATTACAGTGATTCCAAAACGAAAAAAATTGCAGGCTGGTACTCTCAAAAACTGGTAACATCACCCCAAAATGTTTTTGCAACCTACCATGTGAAAGAAGCTGCTGCAACAGAGCTGGCAGAAATCTGTAAAGAACTTCATATTCCTGCAGAGAATGTTTTTGCTTTAGATCAGCCTATGGTCCAGCGAACAAATAAGCGTACACCTTCTAATCCATATCACGTGGAAGGAATAAAAAATCCTGTCTATCAACCTATCTGGATAAAAATGCTTGGTTCGGGCCTGTAATTTTTAAAGGTTGTCTCTGATGACTTTACAGTTTGTAATACAAATCTGATCATCAGAACTGTCTGAATTATGATAATGGTAATGAAACTCTTCCGGCTGGAAGAGTTTTTTGTTTCAGGGATAGCGTATTAAGTGTTTCATTTTTCGTATGATATCAGGATAAAATTAGGTGATTGTGTATGAAGAAATATTTATCCTCATCATTCTTTAATTTCGAAGTAAATATTTAATTATTAGTATTTTATGAAAATTAATGAATACAATATAAGAAGTGGTTTTAATTTGTATATTTGATTTTTATTTAGAATAAATAAAAATACAGTTTTGAAAAATTACTAAATGAATACAATTTTATCCATCTAATCCACAATTTCCACTAAAAACTATGGAACAACAAAACAAAAGAATCCTTACTCTGGATCTGATAAAAGGTATAAGTGTCATCGGGATGATCATTATACATACCTTATTGGTGTATGCCAATGTAAAATCACAATATGAAACCGCTATCGGCAGTTTTATTGTTTTTCTCGGAAGAGGAACGTCTATCTTTCTGATCTGTATGGGAATCACCTTCATGACTTCCAGCCATCAAAGTCTTAAAAGTGCTTTAAAACGGGGTGTTTTACTCGTATTTGCGGGCCTGTTTATGAACTTTATGAAGTTTATGATTCCTGTGATTTTTAATTTTGCTCCCGATAATTTTATTCAAAAATACGGATGGCATGCACCTATAGAGCAGCAGTATGTGTATCTGGTACAGCTGGGAGATATTTTACAGCTTGCGGGAATGTCTTTATTGTTTGTCGGATTGATCAGAGCGTATGTGAAGAATAAATATATCATGCTGGCTAATGGTTTATTCGTTGCATTAATATCAAGAGAGGTAAGCGGAATTAATCTGGATTACCCTGTGATCAACTATGTGCTGGATTTACTTTTCAATACTGATTATCCGGCATATGTTTATTTCCCGGTTTTCCCATGGATGGCTTTTATTATCATCGGAATGTTTTTCGGGAAATGGTTTCAGGAACTGAACTATAATATCAAACAGATATTCAGAAATATGCTCTATGTCGGGCTTTTGTTTATTGCCATAGGAGCTCCGTTGGTCTTTCTAGATGGAGATTATCATTACAATGGTTTTTATCATATGGGCCCAGGAGGCGTTATTTATTTTGCAGGCTGGACTTTGCTGTTTTTATGGCTGATTAATACAGTTACAGCCAACGTTAAAGACAATGGCTTTATGCGTGTTCTGAAATACTGCAGCAAAAATTTAACCTCAATGTACATGATCCAATGGATTCTGATTTCATGGGGGAAAGGGATTTTCGGATACAGACAACATGAAATTGGCTACGTATGCGTGCTTATCCTGTTATATATTATTCTCACTTTTTCAGTACAGACTTTGGTAGATATGGTGAGAAAGAAAAAAACATTAATTAATTTCAAACCGATATCACCGGGGAAAACAGCTTTGAAATAAGTTCACTCCTGTTTTTTAATTACGGTAGAGGCTGTCTCAAAAGTCAGATTACCTGACTTTGTCATTCTGACGTAGGAAGAATCTTATTGATGATCAAAAAAATGGGATTCTTCATTACATTGTATTTCATTCAGATTGACACTTTTGAGACAGCCTCTTTGGTTTGTCATCCATTTAAAGAATTTCTACTTCCTCCGGTACCACAAAAAGAATGGTACAGCCAAGCTCTGATTTCACAGAATGTTTAAAATTGGGCGGAGTATACAGATAATCTCCTTTTTCAAGCTGAGCTCCTGCAATAGTGGCATTACCTTCCATGATAAACAATTCTTCACCGGCAGGATGATTGTGATAAGGATAGCTGGCTCCCGGTTCAAATTTTAAAAGAATACTGGTGGAACGGTTTTTTTCAGGATCAAATTTTAAAGATTTTACAGAAATACCTTCATAATGAATCCCTTTTTCAATTAAAGGCTGCCATTCTTTCTGTTCTGTTTTTACGATGTAATCGTGGATGTTGGTGTTCATAATATATAAATTTTAATTGTTATTGATCTATCAATTGTCTAAACTCCATGAGTAACGTGGAAATGTACTTAGAAGAAAAGCGCCGGCACTGAATACAAAAACTGAATAATCCAAAGGTTCTTTAATTCCGTAAGAAATACTCATTGCAACGGCAAATAATAAAGTAAGAACAGAAGCACAAAAGGATGTCTTTTTTATCTGATATCCCAGCAGAAGCAAAATGCCTATTGAAAGTTCAGCTGCTGTTGAAACTATTGCAATGGCAGACGACCACGAATGGGGTAAAAATGAATTGGTCTCAGCAGTGTAATCGACAAATTTTTTCCAGCCGGAAGATTGTGCTCCCCAAAGGTTCAGCCTGCTTGCCACGGCAGATAAAAATCCAAAAGCCAAAGTAATTCTTAGTAAGAATATCGCTGCATCCTGTTGAGTTTTCATACGCATAATTTTTAGGTCTTAATTATTGTACAAAGTTCAACGAAAGCGGTTGCCAAAAGAATAGACAATTCCGGAAAAAGAATGTAATATTTAATTAAGGAAGAGGGAAGCTGGAGGATGGGAGTTAATAAGAGACTGTTAATTTTTTTTTCAGACTAAAACTCCTTTTTCACATTTCCTTTACTACTTTCTGATACTCTTTAGGAGAGCGTAAAGTATGTTTTTTAAAGAAGTTTGAAAAATAGAAAGGATCATTGAAACCAAGCTGGTAGGCAATTTCTTTTATGGTGAGTTTTTCATAGAGCAAAAATCTCTTGGCTTCAGAAATGGTAAGGCTGTAGATCACATTCTGGGCTGTTTTGTTGGTATGCAGCTTTGAAACTTCATTCAGTTTAGCTTCGGTAGTTCCGAGAATATCCGCAAAATGAGAGACCTGATAATTGTTTTTAAAATTTGTCCTTACACTTTCAAGGAACTTTAAAAATAAAGCATCGGGTTTCCATATTTCATCGCCATTGGCAATTTTACTGCGGTTAATTTCCACCAAGAGCAACTCTACCAGAGAATGGGTAGAAATCAGGTATTGATAAGGCTGTTCCTGAATTTCTTTTTCAATAGTGTTCAGGGTTTCAGTAAAAAATGCAGGATTTTGTATAGTGATCATTTCATTCATTCCGAAATGACAAAAAAGACCGTTGTGAAAAATAAGTTCAATATCGCTGTCACTTTTAGAGAAAAAATCCAGGGTGAATTCTAAGGCAGTAAGTTCTCCTTCAACTGATTTTAACTGATGAAACTGGCCTGAAGTAATCGTTATGACGTGACTGGGTTTCAGGATAAAAATATTTTCGTCAATCAGAATTTCGGCACTTCCCTGATGACACCAGAATAAAGTATATCTGATGACTCTTCTTGGCTCAGAATGCCCAGACTGATGAGAATATTTTTTTATTTCTATCATTTTTAAACTTGTTAAAGATTAATGTAACTGAATTGAAGATTTAAATCTATTTGCTCTACCAAGAAACTCGGTTTTGCTTTTGATCAATTTTTTCCAAATCTTTCTTTACTAATCTGACATCTTCTTCTGTAAGCTTACCATAGCCCATTTCTTTAATCTGCCTGAGTTGGATTTTTTCTACTTCATCTCGTTTATTATTTTTTAATAGCTGATCCCGCAACGAAATATATTGTGGAGCTACATATACTTCATCTTTTAAAAACTCAGCAATATTTTTACTATCTGTGGTACAGCCTAAAACATACTCCATTTTTAAAGGTTTTTTGGAGTAAAATGTATAGACGTCTAAAAATCTCTTATCATTTCTTTTAAACAATTCTTTCCCGGAATATAATTTTAATGCATTGCTCCCATTCATCGCAAAATAATACAGTTCGTCATTAGTTGCTATTTTGGAAACTTTTTTAAATTGATTATAAATTTCACTTTGTTCTCCTCCGGCTCCGATATGAGATGACTCAGCATAAGAAATATTCTCTAAAGGTTTTGCTGTTTTTTTAACGGCATCAGAAACCTGAGCATTGAACTTGATCATGCTAAAAGTGAACAGAAAACAACAAAAAATATTATAGCTCATTATTTGTATTAATATTTAAAGTTAAATAAAATAAGTAACGATTAAATACCTAAATTCGTGTAGATTTAAAATAAAAATTCAGAATGAAATACACTAAAATTATTATCGTTGTAACCTTGTTACTGTTTCAGTTGGGAGCAGCGCAGGAAAAAGCAGATATCGTATTGAATAAGGCTTTCACAGAAGCTAAAGCAGGAAAGAAAAATGTTTTACTGGTGTTCCATGCTTCATGGTGCAAATGGTGCAAAATGATGGAGAAAAATATGGATCTTCCTGAAACCAAACCTATTTTTGATAAAAGATTTGTCACGGCATATGTAGACGTTCAGGAGAGAGGTGACAAGAAAAGCCTTGAAAATCCGGGCGGACAAGAGCTGATGAATAAATATAAAGGTGAAAATGCAGGACTTCCTTTCTGGGTGATTCTAAATCCAAAGGGAGAAGTATTGGCAGATTCTTTTGATGCCAAAGGAGAAAATCTGGGATCACCTGCCACACCGGAAGAAGTAAATAGTTTTATTGCCAAACTGGGGAAAGCCTCAAAACTGAGTAATGAAGAGTCGCAGACCATCGAGAAAGTATTTGTGAAGAAATAAAAACTTTTCATTTATGATAAAACAAATCCCCGGAAATATGAAGTTCCGGGGATTTGTTTTTTGAATAATCACAGATAACAATCATTCTTTGTAAGAATATTCAATATTGGTCCATAAAACCTGATCACCTCCTTTTATCATTTCAGAAGGAGTGGTAAATATATTTCCAAAAATATTTTCGTACTGGGTTGTTCCAAAATGGGCACTTTTTGTAATCAATAGTGCATCCTGATCATCCCGGGGCACTTTTTTTACGTATCTGTACGTTCTTTTTAAAGTGAATGAAGAAGTATTTTTATGAAAAGCGCCAATGTAAGTTGGCTTATTATTGTTATTCTCTTTGATCAGTACAGAGTCATTAACGATGGTAAAACTATAGGTGAAATCTGTAGTTGAGGTTTCTGAGAATAATTTTATCGTTTTATTTTTAAGGTCAAGGGTTATTTTTTTCCAGGAAGGTTCCTGGTATATGCTCCAGTAACCGGTAAGGTAAGATTCATCCGGTGCAGATTTTTCTCCGTTTGATCCTTTGTACAAAACTGTATTTTTTACAGTATAGCTTTTAAATTGAAACGAGTAAACCTCTTTATCAACAGGTCTTGGATCATCAATTGTATTATCGTTGTTTTCACACGAGATCAATGATAATGCCATCATCAGGGCATAAAAAGAGTATTTCATGGGTATATTTTTATAAAAAAGAAGTTTCACAGATACGGGTGAAACGAAATAATAAGTGATTTTATAGTTAATAAGGTGAAAGGTAAATATAGGATTACCTTTCACCTTTTGGGTTTAATTTATTTTCCAAAATACATCTGATCCTGCTTCTGCTGCTCATTATAAATGATCTGGAAGCTTACAGGCATATATTGGTAAAGAAGTTTCCAATGTTGGATTTTTGCATGTTTTTTAAAACTTTCGAAAGATCTTACAAAAAGGTTTTCAATCATGGTTCTTACATAAGAATTTCCGTTTCTGTAGATCCAGTCCATCAGCTTGATATGATGGGCAATGATATTGATCTTAGATTCCTGCAACAGGTTCTTCAGATAATTCACGGTAGCCTGCATGACCCCAGCGAAATTGTCCTGTACAGACAATTGTGTGATCTCATTGCGAAGTGGCGGATAGAAAAATTTTAAGTATTCAACAGCTATTTTTTGATTAATAGTTTGCATTTGTACTTTCATCATAATTAAGAATTTTTCAAACACTTTTTATTGCAGCGAAATGTATACCAAAATTTAAAGACAGGCTGCAAAAATAAAAACTCCTACGATCACAGCGATGTGAGTGAGTAATATCTCTGTATTGTGCCTGTTTGTGGTGGTTTTCCAGGTTCTCCAATCTGAAATTTTTCTGATTTTATTTTTCATAATCTATTGATTGTGAGTTATTTTGATTTTTGTTTAATTTAAACACTTTGTAATGAAACGGATGAAAAATGTAATAAAACCTTTATATGCCGTGACTGTAAATTTGTCTTGAATACACCTTCTGAAGGTTGTCAGAAATATGACTAAAAATCACTTTTCTGTATTCTTCACTGCAGAAAGCGGTACAATTGTCCAGAGAATAGATAAAAGTGGTTTCAATAGCATTTTTTAATATTGTATCTCCGTCTGAGTATATTTTGTCCATTTTCTGTAAACTTCTGAACAGCAGATTTCTGTCATTTTGGCGGATCATATTTTTTATACGTTCTGTAAAAGTCCGGATAATGCTGTATGAGTTTTGAATTTTAATTTCTTTTACTTCTTTTTCAAAATCAGGAACCACATCAGTGATTTCCTTTACGGCTTGCAAATAGTTCATCGTATTATATATTAATGGTGATTATGTTCCAGCACTTTGATGATAGCACCAAAGATGAAAATGGTTAAGAAAGCCAGAAAGAGCATATGATATGGCTTCAGCCATTTCGGAGTTGCCGGGCCTTTGCTTTTTAATCTTCTGAGCTTGTCGATTCTGTTTAAAGTCTTTAAGTCCATTTCTATGTTTTCACATCATGATGCCAATGGTATTCCGTTGAAAATAGAATCTGATTAAGGTGTTGATATTTAATATATTGTGGTTTTGTAATTGCATTTTTTAAACAAAAAAGTATGTCAAAATGATAAGGTTTTTATCAAATTGAAAATAAAAGACAAAAAACGATGTTACCTGTCATCACTAATGAACGACTGAGAATTCCCCTCCCTCAAAGGTCAAATAATTTGGTTTTTGTCATTGACTACGTCGAATCTTCGATTTCTGACGAAGGAAGAATCTTATTGTAAATCAACTACATTTCATTTCATTCAGAATGACAGAGGGTGGTCACAATAATGTAGTATAAAATGACATTTTTTAAGTTTCGCAATAAGGATAAGAATGAATATCTTTGCAGTCCAAATATTCAGAAAAATGTTTTCAAAAATAATAGTACACAGAGTCGGAAATAAGATCAACGGAGATTCGCTGACACTTTCCCAGGAGGAATTGAAGCTGGAAGAAGGAATGGCAGAAATGCTTGAAGACTACTTTTTAGGTTCTTTTAAATCGGAAGAAACCTTCCATTTTTACAGTGATACTTACCTGGTCAATAATCCGGTTTACAGTGCTGTATCAGAAATTTTTGATGATAAAGCAAAATTTATCTGGGAATCTGAGAACATTGCGAAACACCTTTTTGAAGCTGCAGAAAATCCAAGAGTTCAGAGTGGTGAACTTTTCATCGTACTTTTTGAGGATGAGAGCGACCGTCCTGATAGAGTGGATAAAATCGGGATCTTTAAAACAGAGAAGAGAGAATCTTTCCTGAAAATTAATCCTTCCGAAGAAACATTTGATATTGAAAAAGATCAGGGAATCGGGTTATCGAAAATTGATAAAGCCGCTTTGATCTACAATAACAATAAAGAAACAGGATATGTACTTTCTGTAGTAGACAATAACAAAAACGGAGATATGTATTACTGGTTCGAAGATTTCCTGAAAGTGAAACAGCGTGATGATGAGTATTTCCACACGCAGGAAGCCCTGATGGTGTATAAAGATTATATCACCAAACAGCTTCCTCAGGAATTTGAAGTTTCCAAAGCAGATCAGGCCGATTTCCTGAATAAGTCTATCAATTTCTTTAAAGAAAAAGAAGAATTTAAGCTGGATGAATTTGCCAGTGAAGTATTGGGTGACGAGCATGTGATTGAAAGTTTTGTAAACTTTAAAACAGACTACGAACAGGACATGCAGGTGAATATTGCTGAAGAATTCCCGATCAGTGAAGCAGCGGTAAAAAAGACCCAGAGACATTTTAAAAGTATTATTAAGCTAGATAAAAACTTTCACATTTATATCCACGGAGACCGACAGAAAATTGAAATGGGTGAAGATGATAAAGGAAAATACTATAGATTGTATTTCGAAAAAGAAGTATAAAAAGAAATTTACGTTCCATAATAATGTCATAACTTTATTCCTGATTACAAAATAACAGTTATGAAATTTATGATCATTTTCTGGGGCGCTTTTCTCTTTTTTTTCTGCGTTCCTTTTCCGATTTTCATTTATATGATGACGGAAGAACTGGCAACAGAACCGAGAAATTCATTAGCTGTGAGCTATGGATATCTCGGTTTTTCTTTGTTGATATGGGGATATGTGATGATCTTCTTTATCAATAAGCTTTTCATTCAAACGTTTAAAGAGAAGAATACCATTCAGTCTATTGTAAGAAACGGAGTTCCAAGGGAAGCTAAAATCATTGATTATAAACTTCTTAAATATATTCCGGAAACCCATATGAATGTTATTCAGATCGTTCTTTCATTTCCCAATCTGAGCAATACCCTGATAGAGCATGAAATGATGTTTCATGACTCCAAACCACAGGAAAAAAGATTTGATGTCGGAAACAAGGTGAAAGTATTGCTGAACCCCAAAGTATCCCAGGAACCTTACTTTATTTTAAGTGATCAGAAAGTAGGTTTTAACACATCCGGAATGATTTTAAGAAGTGTGTTTCTTATATTGCTGATGGCTTATGTAATTGGTTTATACTCTTATTTTTATTGGAGAGAGTCCTTTGATTTTGGGTGGAGATTTATGACCTTCATGCACCCGATTATTTTCAGTGGAGTGATGACGATTATTTATGTATTGGTTTTTCAGCTCATTTTCAGTAAGTATTTTAAAAATAAAAAAGAAGAACGTATTCTTTTTTCGGGAAGAAATGCAGAAGCCCATATTATCAGTGTAAGCCAGACAGGTCTTACCGTGAATGACCAGCCGCAAATCATGTTTCAGGTAAGTTTTAAAGATTTCAGAGGAACTGAACACATTGCGGTTTACAAGAAAATTGTCAGCCTTTTGAAGCTCTCTTCCCTTCCTAAACAGGGAACGATTGAGATCATGTATGATGAAAACGATCCGAAGAAGATCATGATTCCCAAAGGAGTCTAGGAAGGAAAAATATTAATTCACCTTTTGCTCTTTTGTCTTATTCGCTATCTTTGTCCACTTACCAGATCATATGAAAACAACACTTGTCGATTTAACAAAACCCATTCAGTACAATGCAGGAGACCCTTGGTTCATGCGGGTGAAAATTAAACATAAAGCACATAGAAAATCACATTGGCTGATTCGTCTGGCGCTAAGACTTCCATCAAGGCTTTTTCCTAAAAACTGGATAGGCTGGGCAGATGATACCATCAAAAATATGGGACTTCATGCGACAACTCACATTGATGCTCCCTGGCATTATGGACCTGTAGTGGAAGGGAAGCCCGCTAAAACGATAGACCAGATTCCATTGGAATGGTGCTATGGAGACGGAATTGTGATCAATTGTACCCATAAAGAAGATTTTGTTGCCATCACCATAGAGGATTTGAAAAAAGATCTCGATAAAAACAGAATTACGATTCAGGAGGGAAATATTGTACTCATTAGAACGGATCGCGATAAAATGATGGGAACTCCGGATTTCGTAGAAAAAGGAACGGGAATGAGTAAAGAAGCTACAGAGTGGCTGATTGACCAGGGCGTAAAAGTAATGGGAATCGACCAGTGGGGCTGGGATCTTCCCCTGAAGTATATGGCTCAGAAAGCCAAAGAACTCAATGATCCTGAATTCTTCTGGGAAGGCCATCGTGTAGGTATCGAAAAAGAATATTTACACATCGAACAGCTTACGAATCTAAGTGCATTGCCTCCCTCCGGATTTAAGATCTGTGTTTTTCCATTGAAAATTGTTGGTGGTTCTGCAGCTCCGGCGAGAGTGGTTGCCATGATGGATGCCTAAAAATGTGAATTTTTCACCTATAGAAAATAAAAAAGGCGAATTTGGAAATATTCAAATTCGCCTTTTTGTTTATTGTCTCTCAGATTAATTTTTCTTCCTGAAAAACAAAGCTCTGTTATACTCAAAATTCATTCTGGCAATATTCAGAACGGAAATACCTTGTGGACATTCTACTTCACAGGCCTCCGTATTGGAGCAGTGCCCGAATAATTCCGTATCCATTTGAGCCACCATATCCAGCACTCTTTTGCTTCGTTCTTCTTTCCCCTGAGGAAGGAGTGCCATATGGGTGATCTTTGCAGAGGTAAATAAAGCTGCACTTCCGTTTTTACAGGTAGCAACACAAGCTCCACATCCGATACACGCAGCAGAATCAAAAGCTTCTTCAGCCGTCTGATGGGTCACCGGAATGGCTGTGGCATCAGGAGCCTGGCCTGTATTCACCGATACAAAACCTCCTGAAGATATAATTCTGTCAAAGGCTGACCGGTCTACTTTTAAATCTTTTTTCACTGGAAAAGCCTCAGCACGGAAGGGTTCTATCAGAATCGTTTCCCCATCTTTAAAAGACCTTAAGTGAAGCTGGCAGGTGGTTGTATTTTTCAAAGGGCCATGGGCTATACCATTAATCATCATGCCACATTGTCCACAGATTCCTTCACGGCAGTCGTGATCAAATTCTACCGGCTCATCTCCTTCAATAATCAGTTTTTCATTTAAGGTATCCAGCATTTCCAGGAAAGACATATGGGAATTCAATCCTTTCAAGTCATAACCCACCAGTTTTCCTTCACTTTTTCTGTCTTTCTGTCTCCATATCTTAAGATGTAAATCCATAATTTTCTGTTTTTATTTGTAACTTCTTACCGTTGGCTGAATCTCTTCAAAAATCAGAGGTTCCTTAATCAGTTCAGGTTCTCCATTTTCCCCTTTCCAAGCCCAGGCAGAAATAAATTGATATTCCGTATCATTTCTCATGGCTTCTCCGTCGGGAGTCTGGAATTCTTCACGGAAATGAGCGCCGCAGGATTCGTTACGGGTTAATGCATCATAGCACATCAGTTCTCCTATTTCGAAATAATCGGCAACGCGGCCTGCTTTTTCCAGTTCGGTATTCATTTGGTCTCCTTGTCCGGAAACTCTTACGTCTTTGTAGAATTCCTGTTTCAGTTTTCTTATTTCCTGAATGGCATATTTCAGTCCTTCTTCATTTCTGGCCAGCCCGCAATAGTCGTAGAGAAGTTTTCCTAATGTTTTGTGGAAGTAATCAACGGTTTTTGTTCCTTTGATATTGATAAAACCATTAATCTGGTCTTTAACGGCTTTTTCAGCCTGTTCAAATTCCGGAGTATCCGGTGAAATTTTTCCGGTGTGAATTTCATCCGCCAGATAATTGGCAATCGTGTAAGGAGCGATAAAATATCCATCCACAGAAGCTTGGAGAAGGGAATTTGCTCCCAGTCTGTTGGCTCCGTGATCTGCAAAATTAGCTTCACCTAAAGCAAACAATCCCGGAACAGTAGTCATCAGTTCATAATCTACCCAAAGGCCACCCATTGAAAAGTGAGCAGAAGGGGAGATCATCATAGGTTCTTTATACGCATCATATCCTGTGATTTTAAGATACATATCGAATAAATTTCCATATTTTTCTTTGATTTTATCTTTTCCCTGTTCCTGAATTGCTTTTGAAAAATCAAGATAGACTGCATTTTTCAAAGGTCCGATTCCGAAACCGGCATCAATTCTCTCCTTTGCGGCACGGGAAGAAATATCTCTTGGTGCAAGATTTCCGAAAGCCGGATATCTTCTTTCAAGATAATAATCCCTTTCATTTTCAGGAATATCATTCGGTGGTCTGTTTTCGCCTTCCTTTAACGGAACCCAGATACGCCCGTCGTTACGCAATGATTCGGACATTAAGGTCAGTTTAGACTGATAATCTCCGGATTGCGGCAGGGAAGTAGGGTGCACCTGAATCCAGCTTGGGGAAGCCATTAAAGCTCCTTTTTTATGAGCTCTCCAGATTGCGGAACCATTACATCCCATGGCAAGAGTAGACAGGTAATAAATCTTTCCGTAACCTCCCGTTGCCAATATCACAGCGTGAGCTGCATGTCTTTCAATATCTCCAGTGTCTAAATTCCTTACGATAATTCCTCTGGCCTTACCATCAACAGTAACCAGATCCAGCATTTCATGTCTTGAAAATAATTGTACAGAGCCTTTGCCAACCTGTCGCATTAACGCCTGATAAGCACCAAGAAGCAGCTGTTGTCCTGTTTGTCCTCTGGCATAGAAGGTACGGCTCACCTGAACGCCTCCAAATGAACGGTTATTCAGATATCCGCCATATTCACGGCCGAAAGGTACACCCTGAGCCACTGCCTGGTCGATGAGGTTCAGAGAACATTCTGCCATTCTGTATACATTGGCTTCCCGGGCTCTGAAGTCTCCTCCTTTCAAAGTGTCTACAAACATTCTGTAAACACTGTCACCATCGTTTTTATAGTTTTTGGCAGCATTTACACCACCCTGAGCTGCTACAGAGTGTGCTCTTCTCGGGCTGTCCTGAAAACAGAATGATTTGACATTATAGCCCATTTCTCCCAAAGAAGCTGCAATTGAGCTTCCAGCTAGTCCTGTTCCTACAACAATCACATCCAGTTTTTTACGGTTGGCAGGATTAACGAGTCTTGCTTTCTTTTTATAATTTTCCCATTTATGTTCCAATGGGCCTTGTGGTATTTTTGAATCTAAAATCATGACCGTTCTGTTTATTGGTAAGTAAAGTATACATAGATGGGCATCAAAGCAAAACCTACACAGATAATGATTGAATAAGCAATTCCGATGGTTTTGAACCACTGTACAAACTTGGGATGATAGAGACCCAGGGTTCTTACAGCACTATGTATTCCGTGAATCAGGTGATAGCATAAAGCGATCATTGATACAACATAAATGATAACGTACCACCATTCTTTAAAGACACTCACTACCAGAATGTAGAGGTCTTTATTTCCGTTTTCATCCAAAGGTGGATTTCCGAATTTATAGATATACCAGAAGTTCTGGAAATGGATCACCAGGAAAATCAAAATTAATGTTCCGAGGATTCCCATATTCCGGGAAGCCCATTTGCTGGCTCTTCCACGTCTGTCGGTTTGGTAACCACCTCCTGACTTTTTATTTTTTAAAGTGATCATCAGTCCGTCTACAGCATGCAGAATGATACTGGCATACAAAACGTAAGAAACTATTTTGATAATGATATTTCCTGATAAAAAATGCGAGTACGCATTAAACTGAAGGTGTGCCTGTTCTTGTGGAAGAAAAAGCTGAAGATTTCCAAGGAAATGAATCAACAGGAAGAATCCCAAAAAGAGTCCTGTAAGGCACATCAGCATTTTTCTTGACAGTGTTGATAACATATTTTTGATGTATTGATTAATAATATCCTAAGACTTTCATCCACAATCCTCCTACAACCATGTAAATGATCAATAGAACGATTCCTATTTCAAGACCTCTGAGCCACCATGCTTTCAGGTCTACATATCCACTTCCGAAAAATACAGGAGCCGGACCGTGTCCGTAATGGGTAAGTACCCCATAAATTGAACCCATGAAACCAAGCATCATCGCCAATAACATAGGTGGAATTCCCAAAGAAACCCCTACACCCAGCAAGGCTGCATACATAGCCGCTACGTGGGCGGTAGCACTGGCAAAAATATAGTGACTGAAGAAATAGACAACAATAATTACCGGGAAAGCTACCTGCCAGCTCAGACCTCCGATTTGTACTTTGATCAGGTTACTGAACCATCCAATAAAGCCCAATTCGTTTAAAGAACTCGCCATCATTACCAGTACAGCAAACCAAACGATAGTGTCCCATGCTCCTTTTTCACCTTTTACATCTTCCCAGGTTAATACTGAGGTTAACAGCAATAAGGTTAAGCCAATGAAAGCTGTTGTTGTAGCATCAATAGAAAGAGCTCCACCGAATATCCAAAGGGCCAGCAGAATGAAAAATGCCAGCAGCATCAGCCATTCGTTTCTTGAAATAGGGCCCATTTCTTTTAATTTCTCAGCGGCCATTTTCGGAGCATCCCCTGTTTTTTTCAATTCAGGCGGATATAATTTGTACAATACCAACGGAACGACAAAGAAAGCTACTGCACCGGGAATAAAACCTGCTGCGGCCCATGACATCCATGTAATGTCAATACCAAGGTTGGCAGCAAACTTCTGACACATTGGGTTACTGGCTGTCCCGGTAAGGAACATAGAAGAAGCGATGAGGTTCATGTAGTAACTGTTCAAAGTCAGGAATGATCCTAATTTTCTATGGGTTTCCGGTTTCTCAGGAACGGAATCAAAACTGATGGCCATAGATTTCATGATCGGGTAGATAATCCCACCACCTCTTGCGGTATTACTTGGAATGGCAGGAGCAAGACAAACATCGGCAAGTCCTAGTCCGTAAGCAAGTCCTAATGAACTTTTCCCAAAAACTCTGATGAATAAAAAGGCAATACGGTTTCCCAATCCTGTTTTGATAAATCCTCTGGCAATAAAGAATGAAATCCCGATCAGCCAGATTACTTTATCTCCAAAACCGGAAAGCGCTTTGGTAATTGATTTTCCGGCATCCCCGGGAGCAACTACCTGTGTAAGGGCTGTAAAACCAATGGCCATCATACACATTGTACCCATAGGAGCTGCTTTAAGAATAATTCCTAAAATGGTTGCCGCAAAGATAGCGAACAGATGCCAGGCATTCTCTGCAACACCTTCCGGAGCAGGAATGAACCATATGATTAACGCAACAACAAATGTGATGGCTACGTTTCTGATATTTATTTCTTTCATGATACTAACTATTTAATCGTTTAAAACCTACTCTGAACTTGCACTATGAATAGATTGTTATTGTATTGTGATGTGTTTTCTACCTGATGTTTGTAGCGGTCAAACTGTACTCCCAGCTGAATTCTTGCGCCGTAATTTTTCAGGAATTCCAGGCCGAACATTGGAGTGATCGTCTGTCTTGGGTTGGAAGCCATTCTGAAATTGGTATCAAGATATTCGTAACGGCAGGATAATTCGAAGGCACTGAGGTTTTTATGGTTGATCTCATATCTCAGATTCGGAAGAAAATATGCACCACGAATCAGATACTGGTCAGGATTATCGGGTCTCAGTTCAGGAGCAATAGAATTGTACAGAACGTGGTTGGTTGCCTGCTTGGCTTCCAGCTGCATATCAAGACTCCATTTGGGATCAAACTCAATCAATGAACTTAGATCTATCCCCAGAGCATATACTTTTTTACTGAAAACTTCTCCGGTACCTCCATTCAGACCTACATTGAAGTGATATTTTTTTGATAATCCGAAGACAAGACGGGTAGAGTACTGCTTTCCATTATCATTATCGTTGATCTGGTTTTTTCCATTTCCGTTCACCACGGAAACAGCATATTGGAAAGGGATTTCTCCCAGCTGAAGCTGCCCTGTAGCAGACATTCCGATCTGGAAACTTGTCCACCCCAGCTTGCCAAATTCGGTATACTGATTAGACCAGTCTAAAGATTTAATAATGTCAATAGGGTAAGTCTCTTCAATACCAAACCATGGTCTGAACTGTCCTACAGTAATCGCTAATTTGGGATTGAAAGTATATTTCAGGTATGCATTTTCAAGAACTCTGCTTTTGGGGTCGTTTTTAAAATCTGCAAGGTTGGCTAACACCACCACTTCAGTACGTTTGCTGATCTGCGCCCGTACCTGAACTCTCATGTATTTGAGCATGAAATTATTATCCGTTCCGGAGCCATCGGTGTGATGAACCCCGTTTACATCAACGTCTTTACTCATTCCTACAAGATAACGCGCCTGAAAAAGGCCTTTGATCTGTAGCTGTGGGTATTTTACATTGTTTTCTTCCTGTGGAGGAGAGGTGGTCTTCAGAGAATCCTGATTTTGCGCATAAGCTGATAACCCAGAGGCCAGCATGCACAGGATCAGGCTTTTCTTTTTAATCGAAAAAAAGGCCATATCTATGTTTGTTTTTTTATTGTGAACTTTATTTTACCACAACTGCTTACCCATCCTGCCAAATCTTTATTTTGATTCTTCTCCGGAGAAGAAAAATGGTTATCCATTCAATCATAATGGGGGCATACTCAGGCGTGTTGTATTACTAAGTATAAGCATGTTTGTAGTGAAATTTCTATTTTAATCCTAAGAATGTGAACGGTGCAGATTCTTTAAATTCTGCATTGGACTTTCCGTTATAGGTACGGTTGTTACTAAGGTCCAGTTTCATTACTTTTCCTTTAGAACTTAGATCAAAATCTTTAAGATCTACCCAGAAAGTGTTGGGCGTGAAAACCGTTTCAAAATAATACACCAGGTTTTTCTGATCCGAAACAGAACGCCATCTTGTAGAAGATATATTAGGTTCTGTTGCAGAGGTGATTCCGTAAGGAACAGAGCAGTTTCTGATGACGCTGAAAACACTGGCTACTGCGGTACGGGTATCTGCAGTCTGAGGGATTGCATTGATATAGTAAGAAGCTCTGACAAAGCGGTCTGCAGCACGGTTGGTTCCCGGAAGCATAACCGTTCCCGGAATTCCTTTCCAGTAATTGTTAAGAGCCAGCTGTTCCTCAAAAACGGGAGAGTTGGTCATTACCGTATAAGAAGGATCGTGGTGAATAACCAGTTTTCCGTCAATATATTCAAATACAGCATTGTCTCCGGAAGCATCGGAAATAGAAAGATGGACGGTTGTAAATCTTTCTGTTCCCGGAATATAGTCACTCACGATAACAAAAGGTTCTTTGCGTGAAAATTCTACGGCTTCTTTTACGGTAGCGAAATTATCAAGATAATATTGTGCCCATAATGAAATTGCAATTCCCTTTTTACTTCCTTTTCCATCGAATTTTGGATATTGAGATTCTCCCAGCCAAAGCAGATTGGCTACCAGCCCTTTCTCATTCATTCCGTCTGCTGAAGCAATATCCCATGAAGAGCTGATAAGACTGCCATACTTGGCGGTCCATTTTACAGATTTGGAGCCTACCTGTCCGTTGCGGTCTATTCCTTTCGGGAGAACCCATAAGTTGGCAGGGATTTCGTCACGCCAGTCCATAGAACGGGCTGTAATAACGGTATTCTGGGGACCTTTGTAAACTACCCTTGTACAGGCTTCTGAAGGATTCCATAATCCTACAGAGAGAACCAGAGAAAATAAAATTAATGGGAACTTTTTCATAATAGTATTATTTGAATTTAAATTTTATATTGAATTTGTTGTGAATAATTCAATGAATTTTCATCATATTCATTATTTGGTGATATAAATTTAGCGAAATTTGTTTAAATAAAACAATTATTAGGGTTAATAATATGTAATCCCTGTTATGAATCATAGTTAAAGAATGAATACTTTGATTATTGAAATTTTTTCTGTATATTTTAGATAAATGACATTAAAAGAGGGAAAAAATAAAGAATTTTTCAATCCATTTTTCATTCTCTTTTTTTGTTCGATAACTCTCATAAATACTTGATGGAAAGTGCTTTAAAATTACATACCACAAAGTAGAAAGCTATGCGAAAAAACGCTATATTTGATAGATAGACTGAAAAGATATATGAATTTTATAGAATGCCATGAGGAACCTATCCATATTCCGGGTTCTATTCAGAGTTTTGGCTATTTGATTGGCATTGATGCAGAATCCCACACCATTACTTTTTTTAGCAGGAATATTGCGGATCTATTTAAAATCGAAAGCCCGGAAGAACTTTTCGACAGATATATCACAGACTTTCCGGAAAACTTTCAGAACATTATCAGCTCAGAAATATATACTTCCCTGGAAAGGTTTACCAGACGTAAAAACGAAACCTATTTTGACAAAATTTTTATCAACGAAAAAGAATATCACTTCTCTGTCTACAGGAGTGAAGATTATATTTTTCTTGAATTTGAAGAAGTTTTGATCAATCCTGATAAAAGAATTTCCAATAAATATGATAACTTTTACATCATCGATAATGAAAAGGAGCTCTGGAATCATCTTCTGGAAACCTTGTTAAAAGTCGTGAACTATGACCGGATGATGGTTTATAAATTTATGATGGACGGTTCGGGGAAAGTAATTGCAGAAAAGAAAAATGAAAATATGGAGAGCTTTCTGGGTCTTCATTATCCGGAATCTGATATTCCAAAACAGGCAAGGGAGCTTTATCTTAAAAAAAGGAAAAGAATTTTCAGTAATGTATATGCTGATACAGTTCCTGTTTTAAGCAAAAAAGCAGAGAATATTGATCTCACTTTTTCAGCATCCAGAGGGATGTCTCCTATTCACGGACAGTATCTTAAAAATGCAGGAGTAGCTTCCAGCTTTAGTGTTTCCATTATTATTGATGACCATCTCTGGGGATTGGTAACCTGCCAGAATGTAGAACCCAAGCATATCGATCTTGAAGACAGGGTGCAGGCCGGAATTTTTACAACGCTTGCTGCTAATGCCTATTCATCTTTTAAATCTAAAAGCGAACTGAATTTCCGTTTGGAACTGAATGAGAGAATGTCTCAGCTGAAAACGGAATTTTTAAAACATCATAATCTGTTTGATTCTCTTATCGAATGTAAAACAGAGATCAGAAAGCTACCAGAAGCAGACGGACTTGCCATTGTTTCGGATGAAAATATAGTAACAGACGGCAGCACTCCTGATCTTGAAAGTATAGGAAGAATTGCAGAATGGGCTCTTAGTAATACTGATGATCATATTTATGTGAGTCGCAATTTCCTTAAAGATCATGGTAAAGAACTTGAACTGACTGAAAATGCAGCAGGAATTGCAATTTATTTTGTTGAAAGGGATAAAAATGAAATGCTGATCTGGTTCAGAAAAGAGTTTGACGAGCATATTAACTGGGCAGGAAATCCTGAAAAAAAAGTAAGTGTATTTTCTCAGAATGGAGAGGAAAGGCAAATGATATCACCAAGAACTTCATTCCATGTTTTTACAGAAAATATTAAAGGACATTCTAAAAGATGGAATTCCAGAAATGTAAGTGCAGTACAGGCTGTAAGGGATTTGATCTTAGAAACTTCCCACAAAAATTACAATGCAATTAAAAGACTTAATGATGAGCTCAAAAAAGTGAATGAAGAGCTTGACAGCTTTTCTTACACAATCTCACATGATCTGGGAACACCTCTTACGGTAATGAAACTGAATGCTCAGATGCTTCTGGGAAATCTTGCGGATGATTCTCATAAAAGCAAAACCAAGATCAATTCAATTATTGAGGAAATTGACAATATGGCGGAAATGATGCATGATGTATTGCAGCTGAGCCGCGCCAAGCATAGTGAAATCCAACTTGAAAGTCTGAAAACAGCTCATACGATTGAGAAAATTTCCGAAAATGCCAAGATGACCTATGGCAGTCCAAACAGTGAGGTTATCATTAAAGAATGTCCGGATGTACTGGCTGATAAAACCATGCTTCATCAGGTGTTTTTGAATATCATCAACAATGCGGTGAAATATTCTTCCCATAAAGATCTTCCAAAAGTGGAAATTGAAGGATCGGATGACGGGCAGACCATTATTTACCGGATTTCAGACAATGGTATTGGTATTCCTGCTGAGGAGAAACATAAGATGTTTAAAATCTTTAACAGGATGGATAATGCCAAGAAGTTTAAAGGAAACGGAGTTGGGCTGTCTATTGTACACCGTATCATGAAGAGATTGGGGGGAGATGTGGATTTTGAAAGTAACAGTGAAGGGACTTCCTTTATTTTAACGTTCAAAAAGCCTTATATTTGAGAAACTTTTAAAACGTAATGTATGGTATCAGAATACCTTAAACAGAATACAGCAGATTATCACGATGCGGCAGAAAAATTTTTTAATTCTGAAAAGATTTTCAACAAAACTTTCACTTTAGAAGATTATAAAAAAATCATTCATACCAATTACCTGATGCTTCTTCACAGTGAAGACAAAATATTCAGCAGCCTTTCAGATAAGTATGCAGAAAAACTTCAGCTTGATCAAAGAAAAAAGCTTTCCCTTATTGAAAAAGACCTTAAAAGCCTTTCCCTGGAAAATCAGGAAGTTTCCCATCCTCTAGAGTTCAATAATGAACATGAAGCCCTTGGAGCGATGTACGTGATTGAAGGTTCTACCCTGGGTGGAAATGTTATTGCAAAACAACTTTCTAAAACGGAGGGCTTTGATGAGGTTACCTTCAACTTTTTCGGATGCTATCAGGAGAATACAGGGCCGATGTGGAAAAATTTCAAGGAAGTTCTGGATACAGAAGTCGGTGAAGAAAACTATAATGAAGTGCTTTCGGGGGCGAAAAAACTATATACGTTTTTACTGAACGTCAACTAATTTATTTTAATTCTAATTAAATTCCTGAAAAATTGCTCAATTTTTCAGGAATTGTTAAATTTGGGGAGTTTCAAATTTAAACTTAACTAACAAAAAATAATTTTTAAAAAGTAACAATATGAAAGTAACTGTAGTAGGTGCAGGCGCTGTAGGAGCAAGCTGTGCAGAATACATCGCAATGAAGAACTTCTGTTCAGAAGTAGTTTTGGTAGACATTAAAGAAGGGTTTGCTGAAGGGAAAGCAATGGATTTGATGCAGACAGCATCTCTTAACGGATTTGATACGAAAATTACGGGTACAACAGGAGATTACAGCAAAACTGCAGGTTCTCATGTAGCAGTAATCACTTCTGGGATTCCTAGAAAACCAGGAATGACGAGAGAAGAATTGATCGGTATCAATGCTGGTATCGTGAAAGAAGTTACTGAAAACTTAGTAAAACATTCTCCGGAAGTAATCATCATCGTGGTTTCTAACCCAATGGATACTATGGCTTACCTTGTTCATAAAACTTCAGGTCTTCCTAAGCATAAAATCATCGGAATGGGTGGTGCATTAGACTCTGCAAGATTCAAATACAGATTGGCTGAAGCATTAGAAGCTCCTATTTCTGATGTAGACGGAATGGTAATCGCTGCTCACAGTGATACAGGGATGCTTCCATTATTGAGCAAAGCGACAAGAAATGGTGTTCCTGTAACTGAATTCTTAAGTGATGAGCAACAAAAATACGTCATCGAAGAAACTAAAGTAGGAGGAGCTACACTTACGAAATTATTAGGAACTTCAGCTTGGTATGCTCCGGGTGCAGCAGTTTCTGTAATGGTTCAGGCAATTGCATGTGACCAGAAGAAAATGATCCCTTGTTCTTTAATGCTTGAAGGTGAATACGGACAAAACGATATCTGTCTAGGTGTTCCGGCTATCATTGGAGCAAATGGAGTTGAATCAATTGTAAACGTAACGTTGACTGCTGAAGAGCAATTGAAATTCGCTGAAGCTGCTAACGCAGTAAGAGAAGTGAATGGAGATCTTAAATTCTAATTTACTGGATTTTATATAAGAAAACCGCGTCCTTTGGCGCGGTTTTTTATTTATTGCTCTTCAATCTATGTCGGTTGTTTGAGCAATACTTTCCCAATTATTTTTCTCATAATAGTCTAGTTTACTATATCCATTTATATTATTAATAGTGTAAATGGCTTTTATATTCTTTAAATCTCTTTCTTCCATATAACTTCCTGTAACAGGGGTATCAGGAAATCTTGCTGCATCAGCATTTTTGAAAAAAACTAAAATTTGAAAATAACCATTAGTATAATTTGGTTTTACACTAGAACAGTAATCTTTTAATTGGTCTAAACTAATATCTTTGTTGACCTCAAAAAGAGTCATTTGGTTGAAATTACCGTCAGTTCTTTCTTCTTTTTTACTATCAATTTTTTTTATTTTTTTATTTTCATAATTTGTTTTTGTGGATTTAGAACTTTCTGTTATTTGATTTTCTTTTCCTACAGATGTAATAGCAACACTATCAATAGATTTTGATAGCCGATCTGAATATAATTCCTTTTTACTATTGTTACAGCTTAAGGAAATTAGTGTGAAAACGGTTAAAATTACTAAGGGTCTTAAGTTCATAATTATTCATTTTATAATACTTCAAAACTAAAAAACCAATGTCATTACTAATTACGGGAAACCATACTAAATATCAATTCCTCTGCTGGCGCGAGCGTCCCGCTCGTGTCCACAATCATAAATTAACATCTATTTCAAGGATCTCATTATAATCATCACAATAATTCCTGGCACTACTGTATTTCCATTCCCAAGGCTCCATGACAAAACCTGTCTCTACTGGGTTTTGATGAACATAATTTAGTTTTTGCTCAAATACTTTTAGCGACCATATGTGTATAGGTTTATTATTTTGTTGCCAAAACTGATACTTTTTTATATTGGAATTTTGGCTTCCTGCTTTTTTGAACATCCAAAGTAACCATTCTTTTCTGCTTTCCTGATTATTTTCTTCGATAGCTTGTAGTAATTTTTTAGCTGTAAAACTTTTAAAATCTCTGATCAATTCGGAAGGTAAACCATTCTCAGACCTAAAAATCAAGTGTACATGACTAGGCATTATGCAATACCCAAAAATAATCATTCCTTTGTTTGTTCTGCAATACTTCAACGCCTCAATAAGAATATCAAAATATTGCATTCTTGTAAAGACATCTATCCAGAATACTGTAGCAAAGCTTATAAAATAAGCGCCTTCTTTTTCATGAAATTTGTGTTTTCTGCTCATATTATAAAAATAATAAAAAACTCATTATTTTTTAAAGGTTAGATTATAGTACGGGACACGAGCGGGACGCTCGCGCCAGCGTTAATTGGTTTTCTTACTACAAAAATCCTTACCGATGATGGAAAGAAAGCTTATACCTCAATCGGGTTGTTTTCAGTACATCTTAAAATGATATAATAATAAGGGTTTCAGCGCGGCCTCCAGCCGCGCTGAAACCCTTATTATTATAGACTTATCAATGGAATATCACTTCGTTGTATTCACAAAACGGCTTACAGCATTCACAAATTCTTTATTTTTCTCATAATACAGAAGATGTCCGCCATCAATTATAACTATCTTTTGATTGGGAAAGCTGAAGGTCTTATAATGCTGGGCCCCCACTGCTTTATCCTTCTTTCCGGTGATGATCAATACTGGAATATGAATATCTTTTGTAACAGGAGCATAATCAGCATAATATTCAGGATAATCTTTAGGTTTTGAAATAACAGCCATTCCAAAATCAATAATTCTGGGATGAAGAGAATCAATCTTATCGGATTCTTTTATCGTTTCAATATCTTCAGTCAGGAATTTATATCCGATTCTTTTCTTTCTTAAAGCACTGCTGACTTTTGAAAGTTCTGATGAAAGACTGTCTTCAGGAAGCGCTCTGCTTTTTATTTCTAAAAGGCTGTTTCCGTATTCAATCTGTTCTTTGACAGATTCGTCATTGAGAAAATGGAGGGTGACATTGGCAAGAATCAGTCCTTTGGTATGTTCGGGATATTTTTTTGCGTAGTTCACAGCTATAATTCCTCCAAAAGAATGAGCCAAAAGGTAGATCTTTTTCAATTTGAGATGTTGTCTCAGTTCTTCAATATCCTGAACCATTTGATCAAGATGGTAGTTTTCAGAAGTACCGGATTCACCGGAACCCCGCTGATCCATATAAACCATCTGCATGTTTTTTTCAAGATTATTTCCACCCATCAGTTCAAAGGAGGAATATCCTTGTCCGGGACCACCGGAAATATAGAAACACACTTCTCCTTTTCCTGAAACTTTGTATTTGAGCTTTACATGATCAGAGGTTTCAAAGAAGCCTTCTGATGGATGATTCTGAGCTGAAATGTCAGTCAGAGAAGCGAAAAAAAAGAGAAGAAGTGCAATTGTTTTCATATTATTATAACAATTGTAAAGAGGAATTTATTACTAAACACCCAATGATCTTTCTTTTTGCTTTGTCACCTTTTGAGGTCATGATGGTAATAGTTATTGCTGTTACCGTTTTCCTTGGGTATTGGCGATCTTTTGTTATTGTAATGTAGGAAGGAAACTACTCTTCTTCTTCATTATTCTGAAACTCACTCATCATCAGGTTGTAACAGGCAATGTATTCTGCTTTTTCATCTTCAGTCCATGCATTTAATTCAAGAGTTTTCTTTCTGGCTTCTAAGAGAGAAATCCCTTGATTATGCTGTACAAATGCAATGCATCCTAAAAAAGAAAGGCCATTGTCTTTGAGTTCCCGTATTTTATCAGATAGTTCCTGAATATTGTTTGCCTTGAAAATATGGGCAGCAATTTTAATCTCATTAATAGTCATGCAGATTATTGTATTTTTTCAGAGTTCTTTAATCTTTTCAAACAGTTCAGGATAGTTGGAAACTAATCCACTCTCATCCACCGAGATTTCAGCTTTAAAAATGGTTTCGATATTTTCATACAGGTATTTATTAACAGCTGTTCTGGTATATTGTTGTTGCACAGGTCTGATATGATGGTTTAACACGTCTATATAAATAACATCAATTTTCTGAGAATCACTCTCTGAAAGTTTTAAATTGTTGATGGGGAGAGTATTGGTAAACGGAGTAAGAGAAATGTCTATGAACTTAAAATTATTAAATTCAGAATTTACAACGCCATTGATTGCCCATTGATTCTGATTTCTTTTTCCCGAGAAAGTTCTTTTAACCCTATTGATTTCAGATTCGATCAGAAAATCCTGAACGATCCAGTCTTTATCAACGAGAATCCTATAATCTAAAGTATAGATGTTATCTTCATAACAACCGATGATTCTTGATTCTGCTCTATAGCTTTCCTCTTTTGTACTGAGATTAAAATACTCAAGGGACTGGTAGTGAATTCCCCGCCAGATCAATGTTCTCATAATGATATTCTTTGGTGTATTATTAAGAGATGCAAGTTAATGAATGCCTGGGCTGATTACAAAAAAAAGAGCGGTAAAAACCGCCCTCAACAAAATTTTATCTAACAAATATTTTTTACATATAAACACATCCGCATCCTGTTTCCCATTCCTGGCACAGGCGCATAGGTTCAGGACATCCAGGGTCAACACCACCGCCACCGTCTGAAACTCTGTAGCAGGTACCACCACTGCAATAGTATGAACCTATCGTGGGTGGGCAATTGCCATCCATATCACACAATGCATAGGGAGTGTCTCCACCACTGATCAACACAAGCTGATTTCTCTTTAATTTTTTTAAATTTTTCATAGTAATCATTTTTAATTTGTTGATTACTAATGTATAAAATTATTAACACACCGGCAAGTGTTTTAATGAATGGTCAAAAATTACTCTATATCCAGGGTCATAAAAATAGCGATTTCCTCTGCATTTTCATACAATCTTGTATTCAGTCCGGTAATATTGAATCCCATTCTTCTGTAAAATTGTATTGCAGGATAATTGGTGTTCTGTGTTTCCAGTTCAATAACTCTGCAGTTTAATTTCCTGGCTTCTTTAATGGCACTTTTAATCAGCATTATTCCAATTCCCTGTCTTCTGTATTTTTCGTTGATCAGGATGTTTTCAATATAAAAACTGTTGTTCCATGTTCTTTGTTCGCAGATGATCCAGCCTGCGATTTCTCCGTCCAAATAGGCTCCGAAAGAATTTCCCTGTTCAATGATGGTATTCAGTTCTTCAAGATCTTCTGAAGTTGTTTCCCAGACTTTGGTATAAGGCAATGATTTTTCTTTTAAAATAAACTCAAAAGAACCCCCGAATTCAATAGAGGAAACCACATATCTTATGTCCGTTGTATACCCGTTATGTCCCCAATCCAGGCTCGGATTATAGGTTAGTTTTTGTAATTTTTTTATTTCCACCCTTGTATATTTTTATTTTATTGAATTTCGGTACAGATTTCTACCAGATAATTGTTAGGATCTTTGATGTAAGCCGTTTTTTGTCCCCATGGTTTTATAGCAATATCTTCATAAAGAACAGCACCGTTTTGAATTGCTTTTTCTACCAAGGACTTTACATCATTTGTTGTAAACCCAAGTTCCATTCCGAAAGGTTGGTCTTCAGTTTTTGCCGTTATAAATCCTTTTTTAATATTGGAATTTGCCAGGTTCACAGAGGCGAATGACAGACTTGTTTCTCCCGTCAGCAGTTCACCATAATCTTTTTCCGGAGTGATGAATTTTATTTCAGAGTCAAAGGTGTTTTTATAAAAGTTCATAGACTGTTCTACATCTTCTACATACAGAATGACATACTTGAATTTGATCATATGATTGAATTAAATGGTTTTATTTTTGGTTTAAAATATATTCCTCATCTGCTATCAACACTGCATGGGGTCCATGTAAAGGGTATTCTTTAAAGCTGCCGAAATGACCGAAATGAAGAGGATATTTCTGGGTAAGTTGTCTTACTTTACTCCCGAAAGAATTGATGTCAACCTTTTGACAAGAATCTTTTCTCTGTCTGCCATTGGTAAAAAAGAGCATCAGGTTACAATGATCTTTAAAATCAAAATCATTATAGTAAAATACATGGAGATTTTCTTCTCTACATATCTGTGCTAAGTCATCAATAAGGCTATGTTTGTATTGTAATGGCAGATTACAATCAATTCGGGCGGCATAATTCTCTGCATTGCTTTTTCTGAAGTCAGAACCCACCATCTGAATGAAACGATGTTCTATATTTTTGAATTCTTCTCTTTCCGGAGGGAAATTTTTGGTGGATTGAATGGTAAAAGGAATACTGAAATCCACTAATACAGCATTTTTCTTTATCAGAAGTTCTTCAACTTCCAGGGCAAACTGAAAATGAAAATCAAAAAGCATATAGTCGCCAATAGTGATGATCATTTGATTCCCATCGATATTGAGGTGTAAATATGTTCTATTGAAGCCTGATTTTAGCTTTTCCAGTTGATGGATGAAATCATCAATATCCGCTACCTGTATTCTGGCAGTCAGTTCAGCAGGATTATCAGCATGTCCTCCATATCCGGGATAAAATTTGAAAAACTGAAAGTCATATAAATCACTTGGAAATTTGAAATACCAGTATACGCCTAAAATCATAGAAGATTGGTTGATAATTGTACAATAATCAAATTTAAATAAAATTTCACACTCCAAAACTTTCAAAACCCTTAAATTTGTCATCAATAAAAATTTACTTGGATGCTTAGGAACATTTCAATTGCGGCAGCTACTTTATTGTCCGTAGTTACAATCAATGCACAGAAGAACAGAAATACCCAACTGGAAAGACCGAAATTAGTCGTTGGTCTGGTAGTAGACCAAATGCGTTGGGACTATTTATACCGTTTTTATGGTAAATATGGAAATGATGGTTTCAAAAGACTTTTGAATACAGGATATTCTTTAAACAATGTACATATTCCTTATGTTCCTACCATTACGGCACTGGGACATACATGTATCTATACAGGATCTGTACCTGCCATTCACGGAATTGCCGGAAACGACTGGACGGATAAAGAAACAGGTAAAGGGGTTTACTGTACAGCGGATGACAGCGTTCAGCCAGTAGGAACTACCAATACAAAAACGGGAAGCCATTCTCCAAAAAACCTTTGGTCTACCACAGTAACTGACGAATTGAGACTGGCGACCAACTTTCAGGGGAAAGTAGTCGGTGTTTCATTAAAAGACCGTGCTTCCATTCTTCCTGCGGGACATACTCCAAACGGAGCGTTCTGGTTTGATGACAGTACGGGGAATTTTATTACCAGTACGTGGTATATGAATGATCTTCCTCAGTGGGTAAAATCATTCAATTCTCAGAATCTTCCTGAAAAATTAGTAGCCAATGGCTGGAATACTTTACTTCCAATCAACGAATATACAGAAAGCGCACCGGACAATTCTTCTTGGGAAGGTTTGCTGGGAAGTGCAAAAACACCTACTTTCCCTTACAGTAATCTAGCAAAAGACTACCAGACTAAAAAAGATAATATCCGTTACACCCCTTTCGGAAATACACTGACATTGAAGTTGGCAGAAGCTTCTGTAGAAGGTGAAAAGCTGGGTGGAGATACTATCACAGACTTCTTAGCCATCAACCTGGCATCTACAGATTATGCAGGACATAAATTCGGTCCGAATTCTATTGAAGTAGAAGATGTTTATATCAGACTAGATCAGGATTTGGCAGAATTCTTCAAGTATCTTGATTCAAAGGTAGGAAAAGGAGAGTATACCGTTTTCCTTTCTGCTGACCATGGTGGAGCACATTCTGTAGGATTCCTTAAAGAACATAAAATCCCGACTGGTTTCTTCGGAGAAGATGCAGAAAAAAATCTGAACCAGAAACTGAAAGAAAAATTCGGGGCAGATAAACTGGTTAATGCCATTGATAATTATCAGGTTTATTTCGACAGAAAAGTATTGGCAGACAACAAGCTTGAATTGGATGATGTAAGAAACTTTGCTGTAAAAGAAATTGAAAAAGATCCTACCGTTTTATATGCTGTTTCTGTAGACAAAGTTCAGGAGTCTAGCATTCCTGAGCCAATCAAACAAAGAATTATTAATGGAATCAACAGACAGAGAAGTGGAGATATTCAGTTAATTTCTCATGATTCTATGCTCCCTCCGTATTCTAAAACAGGAACTACGCACAGCGTATGGAATTCTTACGATTCTCATATTCCGTTGATCTTTATGGGTTGGGGAGTGAAACAGGGAGAAAGCAACAAAGAATATCACATGACGGATATTGCTCCTACAGTCTCTTCTTTATTGAAAATTCAGTTTCCAAGTGGAAATGTAGGTAACCCGATTACCGAAGTTATTGGTAAATAAATTAATTATAGAACAAATCTGTTTAAATGTTTATTTTTTGAAACATTAAGATTGTATTAAGGTGTTGAGAGTATTAAGATGAGCTTCGCTTTAAGCTTAAAAATCAGAATGATTTATCTTAACTATACTTTATTTCCTAAATAATCCTTAATGGTTCGCCAAATTTTTTTGATAAGTTTAAACAGCTACAGTATAAAAAACATCCCAATTTGGGGTGTTTTTTGTTTTTATAGCTTATGACGTTCTTATCATTTGCTGTATCTCTTTGTGAAACTTCTTATTTTCCTTCCTGATTTTTACAATAGAATATAAAAGCAGAACGATCAAAATACAGCCCAGGAAAACGGAACCTATTTTAATGTACCGATTATCAGATCTCAGTTTCTCACTTTTCAATGCTGTTTCCTTGTTGTGGTTATCGATCACCTGATTAATGGATTTCAGTTCATTCTGCTTTCTTTTGAATCGCATTTCCAAGTGTTTTTTATTAAACTGCTGATAAAGATTCTGTTGTCCCACAGCAAGATAATTCTCAGCTAATTCTTTATAAAGTCCTTCATTCAGAATGATATCTCCGGTATTTTTAGAAAGGTCTTCGGCTTTTAATAAAAGGCTTATTGCTGCCTGATTTTCATGTCTTTGTTTATGTATTTCAGCAAGTCCTTTCAAAGCGAATGCTTCCAGACTTTTCGCATAATTTTTCCGGGCATAGTTGATAGCCTGCAGAAAAGCTTCCTGCGCATTATCAATTTGATTAAGGTTTAGATAACAATATCCAATATTATAATACACCACACTCATATTGGAATAGGTGGTTCTCTTCACGGGAACCTTTTCATAATTCCGTATGGAAATCAGGAATTTTTCCAAAGCAATTTCCGAATTTGACTGGCTTTTATAGACCATTCCTCTTATAGCGTAGCTTGCAGCCGTTTCAACGTATTTCTCAGGATTTTTTTCAGGGATTTTTGCAATATGCTGTTCTGCTTCATTCAGTGTTTCAAGGCATTTGTTGAAAAGTTCCATTTGCTGATACTGAATAGCAACGGAGATGAGAACTCCTGCCTGGCTTCTGGGATCATTGGTTTTCTGGGAAAGTTCTTTTGCCTTTAAAATATATTGTAAAGACTCTTCAAAATTTCTTTTCGCAATATTGGCAGTTGAAAGCAGCATATAAAGGTTAATAGAAGTTTTTATATCCTGAGATTTCTTCAGCAGCTGTTCTCCGATCCTGATGGTGTTATCCGGATTGTCATAAATTTCAAGTTTAGCCTTTTTCATTAAAACACTATCAGGTATCTTTTGTGCCTTCATACAATTACAAAAGGCAACCAGCAGCACTATTATTTTAAAAATTAATTTCATAAGGCTTTGGTTTTACTGATTTCCTGAATATAGGCATTGGGAGACATTCCGGTAACGGATTTGAAGACAGTAGTGAATGCACTGTGTGATGAGAATCCTGAATATTCTGCCAGATAACTTACTTTATAATTAAGAAAAGCAGCATCATTTCTCAGTAACTGTACAATATGATTGATTCTAAGTTTGTTGATATATCCGTTGAAGTTTTTTTCCTTATTATTAATAATTTCTGAAAGGTATTTTGTATTGATTTCCATTTGAGACGAAAGCAGAGACAAAGACATGTTTTTATTCAGAAACCGGTCGGATTTTTCAAATTCCTGTAACTTTTGGAGAATTTCATCTTCTTTTTCCCTGGATATTTTTGTTGTGCCGGAATCTTTTGTTGCTGGAGTTATTTTGTTTGAAATAATGGGTTGAGGTTTTCGGCTGATCTGTTTTTCAAAGAAATCAAACTGTTTTTTTAAGTCTTTATTTTTACTTCTGATGAGTAAAAAATAAGTAAGCAAACTCAGAATTATCAAAGATAAGAGCAGGATTAAAGACCAGGAAGATCGTAGAAGCAGATGTTTCTGAAATTCAATATTTTTGTTTTGATTGGTTTCAACAAGCTTCACAAGGTATCGTATTCCTTCTTTTGAACTGGAATCTGTTTTTGTTTTTAAGTCATTACAAAGTTTATTGTAGTGATGGTATTTTGCATCATCGTGTACGGCATAATAATTACGGGAAAGGGATTCGTAGATTTTAATTTTTAAATTATTAAAAGGAAGATTGTCTATCAATTGAAGCCCTGCTTCCAGTTTTTTAATAGCTATTGCATAATCCTGTTTCAGGAAATAATATTGGGAGAGGTTTTCGTAGGCCAAACCTAAAAGAAATGGCTGGTTTTTCTGTTGTTCAAGATTTGCAATAATACTGTCTATAAGTGTTTTATATTCAGTGAGTTTATTTTGCTTTAGCCAATAGAAAGCGCGGAAAATTCTGTTTTCTACTTTTAAAATTCTATTCTCTTCATTATGATTCCCAAGGTATTGGTTGCTTTTATCTAGGTTTTGTAAGGCTTCAGGATAGTTTCTGTTGATTCCGGAGTTTAATGCCTGAAGCTGATACAATTTTGCGGTGGTGATTCTTAAGTCGTTACTTTTAAGAAGTTTCTGATCTGATAAAAGATGGGTAATAATTCTCTTTGACTGATTGTACAAACCCAGGTTCTGGTACTGGTCGGCAAGATTATAATCACTGAAGATCTGCATACAATAAGAAAGGTCATTTTTCTGACCGGCATCTTCTTTTTGAGCGAAAATATTGACAGACTGTACATAATCTCCCTTCAGGGCAAAAGCTTGTGAAATAATATTCTGAAGTACAATTTTGTGTTCTGCATTTTGATCGCTCACAAGAATTCCCTGGGTATAACTAATGCATTCGTCGGGATTCTGATACAATTTCAGAAATGCTTTATCTGCCAGCATATTGAAGTCCGGACCGGACTGCCCTTTGGTAATAAGGGAGCAGAAAATGAAAATAAACAGTAATGTTTGAAATAATTTTTGTCTTGAAAATTTGTTTTTTGTGTTTTTTTGAATAATTCGGGTAAAATCCATATTCAAAATGTTGTTTTGTATCTGTTTGGTTGTTAGGTTTTTAAAAATAAAATTCTTTTAAAATTCACGAATTATGAAAGTCAATCTCTTTTGACAGGGTGAATATTGTATTAATATTGTTTTCACCAATTCGAAACGCTAAATATAATAAAATATGAAAAATTTTTACAGAATGTCAATGAAAATATTGACGGCTTGTCTTTTCCTGAAATTTGGTTTTGCAGAGGCGCAGCTTACTGTAATAGGTTTGGGAAATTATAACGTAGGGGCAGTATCGGATAATGGAGTTGTAAGCATGCACACAAGTGCAGGAGGAATATATAAATGGAATGCTGCGGGAGGACTTGTACAGATAGGTTCTATAACCAACGGATATCCTGCTGCAGGCAGAACGATTGTTTCAAATGACGGAGCCAAAATCTCATCTTCAGTTACCAATGCCGCAACAGGATTCAATGAAATATCTACTTATGATGTAGCTACAGCCACATGGATAAACAGAGGTGGACTTGTTCCTACCGGATGGGATGGCAGTGTAAGTTCTACCTGGGGAATGTCAACCAATGGAAGTACTATTGTTGGACTTGGTTTTCTCACCGCAGCGAATGCGCATGCAGTAAAATGGGATGAAGTAAACGGAATGGTGGATCTGGGAAGTATCGTTCCAGGGCGCAGCTCAAGAGCCAATGCAATAAATGCTGCAGGAACAGTAATTGTAGGTTGGCAGGAGGAACCAACCGGAACGAGAAGCGGAGCAAAATGGCAGGATGGAGTAGAAAGTTTTATTACAGATAATAATGGAAATAATGTGGGGGAAGCAGGAGGTATTTCTGCAGATGGAAATACAATAATAGGGTCAGCAAATCCTAATCCCTATGTATGGAATGCAGTAAGCGGACTTACTTATATAACGCACCCAAATGCTTCTTTCAGCTTTAAAGGAGGAGCAACAGGAATTTCTGCTGATGGAAAAAAAGTGATCGGATATTACAGGGCATTTGGAGCTCCTCCCATGTCAGGCGAAGGCTTTATCTGGACCTCTGCTGCCGGAAGAATTAATCTGAATGATTATGCCGCATCTTTAGGAATTGCCACTAATGGAGTAACAATGGGACTTCCTCTTGCCATCTCACAGGACGGAAAGAAAATTGCAGGGTCAGGAACGAATGCTTCAGGTCAAATGATTGCTTTTTATCTGGATACTTCTGGATTCTTATCGGTGAATGATGCTGTAAAAGAGAGAAATACTATGGGGATCTATCCTAATCCTGTGACGGATATCCTATATTTTAAAGGAAAAGAAAGAATAGAGAAAGCAGAAATTTATAATATGGTTGGACAGAAGGTGAAATCATTTAATACTGTAGAAGGTCAGATTGATGTTTCATCCCTGCTGAAAGGAGATTATATTTTACAATATTCTGTAAAAGGAGTACAACAGGAGCCTTATAAATTTATTAAAAAGTAACATATATAAATAGTAAAGTAGTGGGATGAATGGCTGTTTTCAATATTGAAAGCGGCCGTTCTTTTTGGTGTATATAGCAAAAATAGGATAGCATTTGTATTGGCAAGCGTGGTTTTTGGCAAATACATATAAAAAACTATCTTTGCAAAAATTTTGGTTTCCAGTATTTTGGAATGAAAAGGGAATCGGGTGTAACTCCCGGACTGTCCCCGCAACTGTAAATCGCAACACAAGTTTCTGCAAAAAACCACTGTTTAATAACGGGAAGGAGCAGAATGCGAAAGTCAGGAGACCTGCCGGAATTATAATTTAAAAACATATTGCTTTCGGAGGAAAAGTAAAAAAGTATGGATATAAAAAGATCTTTAGTACTGCTTTTTTCATCGTATGGCTGTTTTCTTTTTGCACAAGAGAAAGCCATCGATACTGTTTATGTCTTCGACAATCAGATGAATAGGGTGAAACTTTTTCATCCCGTAAAAATAATTTCGGCAGAAGAGGCTGAGAAAAACTCCAGTAATCTTTCTGAACTTCTTAGATTTCAGTCACAGGTTTTTATTAAAGAAAATGGCCGCGGTGCCGTTTCTTCACCTTCTTTCAGGGGAACTACCGCTCAGCAGACTGCATTTGTATGGAATGGGATTAATATCAATTCCAATTTTCTGGGACAGGGAGATATCAATAATATTGCTTTGTTCGGCTATGATCAGATCGGTATCAAAGCCGGTGGTGGAAGTGTAGTGTACGGAAGTGGCGCCATCGGGGGAAGTATTCACCTGAATAATATCCTTGATTTTAATAAAGGCTTCCATGGTTCTTTATTCTCTGAAATTGCTTCATTTAATACCTATAATAATTTTGTAAAAGGTTCTTACAGCAATGATAAGTTCAGTTTTAAGGCTTCCGGAAATTATTCTGTAAGTGAAAATGATTATAAGGTAAGTGATCTGAACTATATCAACAGAAACGGAAATTATTACAATACAACGTTTAATGTAGGAGCATCCTATAAAATCACAAACGATCATAAAGTTTCGTGGCAGAGCCAGTTTTTTGATTCTTCACAGCGTTTTCCCGTGTATGAGGAAACAGGAACAAAAACGAAATATAAGACTCAGAGTGTAAGAAGTCTTCTTTCCTGGGACTGGAACAAAGCGAAGTTCAGTAATTCCCTTAAAGCAGCCTACACGGAAGAGAATTTTCAGTATTTCGGTTCGTTAAACCAGCCTAAATCCAGTGGTGGAACCGGGAAAAATTATATCTTTAAAAATGACTTTAATTATTTCCTGAATTCAAAATGGAACTTTAATATCATCGGAGAGTTTCAGATAAATAAAGGCGAAGGATATGAGAGCGGAATATCCAATGTCAGCAGAAATATTGGTTCTGTTTCGGGACTGTTACGATATTTTGCAACAAAAGACCTGCGTTTTGAGGGTGGTTTTAAAAAAGATTTTGTAGAAGACGTGAAGTCACCGTTGATGTATTCATTCTCCGGAAAATGGAGTGCTGCAAAATGGTATGATGTAAGCCTTAATGTATCAAAAAACTTCAGATTTCCATCCTTTAATGATATTTACTATGAACCGGGAGGAAATAAAGACCTGAGACCGGAAACCTCTACCCAGCTCGATATGACGAATGAGTTCAAAGCAGGAGATTTCAGCCTTACTTTGTCTCCATACTATATGAACATCACAGATCTTATTGCCTGGCTTCCAACGGCCAAAGGATACTGGCAGGCATTCAATGTCAATAAAGCTGAATCCTACGGATTAGAATCCCAGCTGTCCTTTAGCAAACAATGGGGTAATCATAAAATCCGGGCCAATGCAGGATACTATTATGCAAAGTCTATTGATAAAGAAACGAAAATGCAGAGACCTTACGTTCCTATGCACAGAGGAAATGCCAATATAGATTACGAATATGGTTTCTTTAAACTTTTCGCACAGGGACAGCTGAATGGCGTTACGTATACTACAAGTGATGAAAAAAGATCGGATGCCATAGATCCTTATTTTCTTTTAAATATGGGAGTTTCTGCAACTCTGGCCAAGAAATATACCTTAGGGTTTAAAGTGAATAATCTAACCAATACATACTATAAAACGGTTTCTTTCTATCCTTTACCAAAAAGAAATTATAGTGTGTATGCAGCAATAAATTTTTAAAAATTAAAATTGAGTACATATGAAAATAACTAAACTTTTAACTGTATTATTTGCAGTAGTGTTATTGTTTAACATTTCTTCATGTTCAAGTAGTTCTGACGAGATTGAAGTTTCTCCGATCACCTATCAGAACGGATATTTTATTTCCAATGAAGGAAACTATAACAGCCAGGGAGCTAAGGTAACATTCGTGACAAGAAATTTAAGCCTTAAGCAGGATGATATATATGGCTATAATAACAATAAAGATATCCTGGGGGATGTTCTTCAGACTATTGGTCTTAACGGAAACAAGGCTTATCTTGTGGTAAATAACTCAAATAAAATTGTAGTAGTAGACCGTTATACATTCAAAAAATTAGCCGTAATTACTGATCAGCTTGATAATCCAAGAGGGATTACTTTTGCTAATGACTTTATTTATGTTACCAACACCAACTTCGTTGCCCATACTCAAAGTGTAACAAAGTATAAAGCTTCTGACTATTCATTTGTAAGCAAAATCAATATGACTGAAGTTTCTGATAAAGCAGTAGAAGCCGGAGGAAATGTTTTCGTACAAAATGCTTCATCAGGATTTGGAAATAAGATTACTTATATTAATACTTCTAATGATAGCAAAACTGAAATTACAGTTCCAAACGGTCAGATCGGAAATACGGTATCATACAAATCGAATGTTTATACGATTTCTTCAACAGCTACAGATTCTTATATCTATAAAATTTCAGGTACTGGAGCTATTACACCGGTAATTACGCTGACAGGAATTCCTAGTGCTACAAACCTTCAGATTGACAATGATAAAATCTACTTCAGCTCTGCCAATAAAGTATATACAACAAGTTTAGCGATCCCTGCGATCCCTGCAACTCCATTATTGACAGCTGCAGATGGCGGTCCTTACTTTACACTATACGGATTTAATGTTATTGATGGAAGGATTTTTGCATCAGACGTTAAGCAGTTCACACAGGATAGTGAAATGGTAGTATATTCAGCAGTTACAGGTGCTCAGATCAGTTCTTTTAAAACAGGAGGTATCGGTGCTAGTGGAACATACCTGAACCCGTAATGTTTGACAACCTATAAAGAAATAATTTTTTATTTTTTCATCATTTGTGTTTTTTTCCGGCCGGTTTCTTCGAAACCGGCCGGCTTTGTTTTATCAAAATAAAAGACCGGCGGGATGGAACATCCCGCCGGTCTTTTATTTAATATAAATTGTTGAATTATAGAGTTAACCCCAGCTTTTCAGCCTCAGCAATCACAAATTTTGTTGCTTCTTCTTTTTCATTGGGAATTTCACCTTCCAGAATAGCTTCTTTCACTTTCTCTTTCAATATACCTATTTCACGGCCCGGCTTAAGATTAAACATTTCCATAATCTCTTCCCCGGTAATAGGGGGCTGAAAGTTTCTTACCTGATCTTTTTCCTCTACTTCTTTGATCTTTACGGCTACATATTCAAAGTTTCTTTTGAATTTCTCCTGCTTCTTAGAGTTTTTAGTGGTAATATCTGCTTTGCAAAGGGTGAAAAGATCTTCAAGATTTTCTCCTGCATCAAATAAAAGCCTTCTCAACGCAGAATCTGAAGCATCATCAGTAATCAGTGCAATAGGTCTTGATGAAAGCTTCACCATCTTCTGAACATATTTCATGTCACTTCCTAAAGGTAATTTCAATCTTTGAAAAAGTGTTTTCACCATTTTTGAACCCAAGAATTCATGTCCGTGAAATGTCCATCCTGTTCCTTCTACAAACTTTTTGGTTGGAGCTTTTCCAATATCATGGAGGAGGGCAGACCAACGTAGCCAAAGATTGTCGGTATTCACAGAAATATTATCTACTACTTCCAATGTATGATAAAAGTTGTCCTTATGGGTTTGTCCTTCTACTTCTTCTACGCCCTTCAATTCGATCAGTTCAGGAATAATCAGTTTCATAAGACCGGTTTGTTCCATCAGCCTAAGTCCGATAGACGGTTTTTCAGATAGCATGATTTTGTTGAACTCTACCATGATCCTTTCCATAGAAACAATCTTGATTCTTTCTGCTTCCTGCTGGATCGCTTTCAAAGAGTTTTCCTCAATTTTAAAATTTAAAGTAGAAGCAAAACGCACTGCTCTCATCATCCTTAACGGATCATCAGAATACGTCTGAGCGGGCTCTAACGGTGTTCTTAGAATTTCTTTTTCAAGATCTTCGATTCCGTTAAACGGATCAATAAGTTCTCCGAAATTATTTTTATTTAAAGAAATAGCCATTGCATTGATGGTAAAATCTCTTCTTTTCTGATCGTCTTCCAGGCTTCCGCCTTCCACTTCCGGCTTCCGGCTGTTTTCTGTATAGCTTTCCTTTCTTGCTCCCACAAACTCAAGCTCAAGTTCTTTATACTTGATCATGGCTGTGCCATAAGTTTTGAATACCGAAACCTTCAATTTAGGATCTATATCCTGAGCGACCTTTTGAGCAAGCTCAATACCGCTTTGTTCAGTTACAAAGTCTATATCTGTAGATGCTTTTCTGTTCATCAGAAGGTCCCGCACATAACCACCCACAATATATACGGACTGATTATTCCTTTCTGCTGCTTCAGAAATGATTTTAAATAGTTTTAAATTCTTATTTTGATTAAGATTAATTTTCATCGTTAATAATAGTGACAATTTCTACGTATGTTACCCATTAATCATAATGAGCATACATTCTACTAATTTTTCCCTCTTCATTAAAAAACATAACTTCAACAGCATGTTTATCCATAATCGACTTATAAAATAATGCTACCGAATCTACTCCAGCCGTGGAATGAATCAGATCAAAATGAAGGCCCGGAAACTTATCCAATGCCTTTTTCCAATATTCACGAACTGCTTCTTTTCCTCTTAAAGAACTTTCTTTACCACCAGTAGCCAGTGCAATCATAGGAGTCGTAATCTCAATATCATCAGAATAGTGGGAAAGTATATCCTCCAGATCATGAGAATTCCACGCATTGATCCAAATTTGAGTAAATTCGTGATGATTCATAGCAAATAGTTTATGAGTTGAGTTTGCAAAGATAGAATTAAAAAAAAGAAATCCTGCCGATATGAACGGGCAAGACTCTAAAAAATAAACATAAAAGTTCAGAATTTTTATTCCCGAAGAACTTTTATCCTGTTGTCATTCCATATTTTGATCACTGATGAGCCTGAGTATTTTGAAATCTTTTCTCTGTCTTCTTCCACTGCATAATCTACAAGGCTGATCATCTCCTCAGAAATATCAGAGAATTTTAGCGGACTTTTTTCACCACTGAAATTGGCGGAAGTAGATACCAAAGGTCTGTTCAGTTTTGTAATCAGCTTTTTACAGAAATCATTTTTTACCAATCGGATTCCTATACTTCCATCCTCTGCAAGAAGTTCTTTAGGCAAGCCTCTGGGGTTTTCATAAACAATAGTTACCGGCTTTTCACTAAGGTCAATAATTTCCCAGGCCATCTCAGGAACATCTACAAGATCCTGAAGTCTTTTCTCAGACTCTACAAGGATGATCATGGATTTATTTTTTTCGCGCTTCTTAATGTCGAAAATTTTGTTGACCGCCTCTATATTGGTGGCATCACAACCAATTCCCCATATAGTATCAGTAGGGTAAAGAATCGTTCCGCCAGATTTTAATATTTCGATAATATGTTCCATAATTGTCTATAAGTTCAAAGAGTGGATAAAGGTAGAGAATATAAGAATTTCAGGCAAAAAAATGGAGTGTAAATATGGTTTTGTTAATAGGTTTTGGCTAAAGCCAATGGAATGCTGTATAATGATAAAACGGGCTAAAGCCCGTTCCTATTGATGTTTTAAGTCATGAAATAAATCAAAAAAAAATCGGTGAAATATCAAATTCAATAGAAATGGGCTTTAGCCCATTTAAATGATAGGCATAAATGTATTGGCTTTAGCCAAAACTTATCTGCCTATTTACATTATAAAATTATATCTTTCAATAAATTCCCTATACTCTTCACCAAAGCTTTTTTTCTGATGATGCTTTTCCTGATTCTTAATGTAATTTCTTACAGAATCTACCATAGATTCAGAAACGGAGACTGCAAAATATTCATCCTGCCATGAAAACTTTCCTTTTACAAGACCATTCTTATTAATCCAATGTGATGATTCTCCCTTTATTAATTGTACAATTTTTTCAATGTTCTGATCAGAACCTAGAGAAATAAGGCAGTGACAATGGTCTGAATATCCATTAATCATATCTAAAAATATTCCTTTTTCTGTAGCATATTCTTTAATATGTTTCCAGACCTTAAAACGTATGTCAAATGTATTGAGAAACGGATCTCTGTTTCTTGTAGAAAAGACAAGATGAATGTAAATTTTGATAAAAGCCATTTGTGTTGTTTTATCAAAAGTAATGTTTTTTAAGTTTCGGCTAAAGCCAAAGGAATGGTATATAATATTAAAACGGGCTAAAGCCCGTTCCTATTGATATTTTAATGATAAATGTATTACATTTTTTGTATAATGTCATTAAGATATGATTTCATGAATTATTAGAGATGGTATTCTATTCAATAGAAATGGGCTTTAGCCCATTTAATTCAGAGATAAAAAATCCTATGGCTTTAGCCAGAACCTATAATAATTCAACCATATTTTTCAACTTTTACATCCATCCCAATTTCGATAAATACCTTTCCTCAATAATGTTAAGGTGGTGATAATTGTGGCCTATAATCAGTTTTCCGATAGTTTCCACAGAAATTTCATGGCCATTGGCTGTACCTGTATTTTGTAGAGCAGAAGGTTGAAGTGTTTCTAATAGAATTTGGGAAGATTTTCTTACCAGTTTATATTCCTCCAGAAGAGATTCAAGAGTTCTTTCACTGGCAAAGGATTGGTTTGCATATTCATTTTCATCAAATCCCGGAAGATTATTTTTCTCTCCTCTGGCGAAAGCTAATATTCTGTATTGGAAAACTCTTTCTGTATCAGATAAGTGGAGTAGAAGTCCTTTTAATGTCCATTTCCCTTCTGCATAGGCAAAATTAGATTGTTCTTCGGTAAGGTTGGAATAAATTCCGATGGTTTTGTCTGCCGAAATCTGCAGTTCGTTGATCCAGTTTCCTAAGGGAATCTGATCTAAATATCTTTGAATGTATTTTTGAAAATCGGTCATGTTATTTTTGTTTTTATAAATTGATTTTGAGGTGCGGATTCGGGATTCGGGTTCCGTGATTCGTGTAAAATTATGTATTACCCCATTATTCATCACTTATTGCTCATGCATTGGTCCACTCATAGAAATTCACGGAGTCATACAGTTCAAAGCCACAGGCTGGATAAAGCTTATTTCCGATATCATTGCTTTTTCCTGTTTCTAAAAGGATACCACAGGCTTTTGAGGAACGGCAGTGTTCTTTGGATTCTTCAATTAATTCTTTAGAAAAGCCTTTTCCTCTATGGTTTTCATTCACGTAGAGATCATTCAGCAGCCAGTAGCGCTGCATTCTTGTAGATGAAAATATAGGATATAATTGTACAAAACCTGTCAGGTTACCATTTTGTTCCGCCACAAAAATTTCTGAATCTTTATTTTGAAGTCTTTCCTTCAGAAAATTGGTTGCTTCGGGAATATCGGATGTTTTATGATAAAATATTCTGTACTGGTCAAATAATTCAGCCAGTTGCGGCAGGTCGGAAATGAATGCCTTTCTTGTGTTTTTCATAGTATGAGATGGTGTTTATAATAAAATGAGAAGGATTGATTAACCCTTCTCATTTTAGTTTATAGTGTGTTAAGAAAAAGCTTTCTCAAGATCCGCAATAAGATCTTCTGCATCTTCAATTCCTACGCTTAAACGAACAAGGTCATCAGTGATTCCCAATTCAGCACGTTTTTCTGCCGGGATTGAAGCGTGAGTCATCAGAGCAGGGTGGTTAGCCAAAGACTCTACACCTCCTAAAGATTCTGCTAAGGTGAATACTCTTACTTTCTCCAAGAATTTAATAGCATCTTCTTTCTTTCCGGATTTAAAAGTGAATGAAACCATTCCTCCAGCTTCCTTCATCTGAGATTTTGCCAGTTCATACTGAGGGTGAGATTCTAACCCCGGATAAATTACTTTATCTACAGCAGGATGATTTTCAAGATATTGTGCTACTGCAAGTCCATTGTCAGAATGCCTCTGCATTCTCAACGCCAGTGTTTTGATCCCTCTCAATACAAGATAAGAATCGTGAGGTCCTAAAATACCACCACTCGCAAACTGAATAAAGTGAAGTTTTTCTCCCAGTTCAGCATCTTTAGCAATAAGTGCTCCTGCAATCACATCAGAGTGTCCTCCTAAATATTTTGTTGCAGAGTGCATTACAATGTCAGCTCCCAAGTCAATAGGTCTCTGGATATAAGGAGTAGCAAAAGTATTGTCTACTGCTACTAAAATATCTTTCCCTTTTGCAATTTCCACTACTGCTTTGATGTCTACCAGTTTCATCAAAGGGTTTGTTGGAGTTTCTACCCAGATCAGTTTGGTTTTATCTGTGATAACATCAGCAATTTTAGAAACATCATCAAAATTCACGAATGTAAACTTCAGCTGATATTTTTCGAAAAGTCTTGTGAACATTCTGTATGTACCACCATAAAGGTCATCTACAGCAATTACTTCATCACCTGGATTTAATAATTTCAAAACACAGTCGATCGCAGCAAGACCGGAACCGAAAGCTAAGCCTCTCGCTCCGTTTTCAATACTTGCCAAAGAATCCTCTAATGCCTGTCTTGTAGGGTTGGCCGCTCTTGAATATTCATATCCGGAATGTACCCCCGGGCTCTTTTGTGCAAATGTAGAGGTTAAAAATACAGGTACATTTACAGAACCTGTTGCAGACTCGTGGTGCTGCCCTCCGTGAATTACTTTTGTATTAAAATTCATAATTTTTTGCTTTAGGCTTTGAACATTAAGTACATATATTCTATTGATTAATGTTCATTGTTTTTTATTAAAATTTGCTCTAGCTGAATGCAAAAAGCTTACCGCTTACTGCCTCTGGCTTATTGCAATTGTCTTTTTTTACTTAATAGCAGATTTTACAGCAAATTCTTCTGCAATTTCCTCCATCCACTGCGCTACATCTTCTTCTCCTGTTGCTCTCTGATATGTGCTTCCTAAAGATATTAAAATCTGGTGGATAAACATCTTCATCTGATCTACAGGCATTTCTTTGGTCCAAAGATCAATTCTTAACGCTTCTCTTGTTTTATCATCCCATACGGAAATCATGGTTGCTTTGGTATCTTGTTTGTCAATACCGCCATCCTGAGCATTCCATGTAATATTTTCCGGTACGTGATTTTCATCAAGCTCTACATCTATCGTAATCTGAGTCTTTCTCATTTTTCTATTTTTTCTAAATTCTAAATTTTCTTATTTAAGTTTCGGTTTATAACCGGATTGGTTAAAAATTGTGGTAGCATCCATTTTCAGGAATTCCGTCAACTTTGTTTCAGGTTTTTCCTTAAGATATGCCTTACAGATCTGCCATCCTGTAAAAATTCCGATTTGTGGTGAAGATTCATTGTCAATTTCTGTATAAAATTTCGAGAATGGTCCGGGTGAAATAAAGCGTTCCCCCAGCCTTGGATCATCTCCGAAGATCAGATTACTTTCTACAAAATAATTCCAGATATTGGCTTCATTGCTTGTTGCCCATTCATACTGCTTTTGAGTATAATTCATTTTCAGATAATCAGGTGTATCCGGAAGAAAAGCATCCTGAAGAATCATTACTTTTCCGTTCAGAATAATCTGATCAATGAATTTCTGATGGTCAGGAGATTCTGTGACAATATTTTCAGCAAAAAGCTGTGATACCTTCGGAACAATATTCTGCGGGTTCATCGATTTTTGAAAATATAGCTCCAGTCCTTTATAATTTGCATTTCCATCGCCCATAAAACCGGTAACATCTATAAATAAAAGGTTCCCTTTCTCATCATAAAATATGGGATCCTGGACCATTTGCAGAGCAGATGAGAACAGATATACTTTTGGATTTTTAAACTGTGGAAAATAATATTTGATATGTGAAAACAAACTCTGAAGTTCACTTTGCAGTTTTGCCTGATCTATTTTTCCGATAGCTTCCTTGTAGATTTTTATCTCTTCAGCATCCGCTCTTCTTTTGCCAAAATCGGCATCAGAAACACTTCCCTGAAACCATGGAAATTGAGCCTTAAACTGATCCAGAGGAACATTCGGATTGTAAAATTCTTTGGAAATATCTGTGATGTCAACTTTTTCGGCAGTTTGTTTGACTTCTACCTTCCATTGATTTTCAGGTTCTTTTTTGCAGGAAATAAGTCCGGCAGCTAAAAGAGAAGAAAGCGCAATATATCTAAAAATCTTCATTATTTTTACATGGAATTTAAGTTTACAAAAATAAGGATTAAATACACAATTCATGATGAAAATTAAAATATTTACAACCCTTTGCTTTATTTCAGGGCTTTCGTTTTTCTATGGGCAAAAGCTTGAATTTAAAGACAAAAACTTTGAAAAAGCTGTACTGGAAAATTTTGATATGAACAAAAACGGAATGATTGAATCCCCGGAAGCCGGGATGGTTATGAATCTGTTCCTTGTTCAGAAAGGAATTACCTCTGCAGAAGATTTGCAATTTTTTAAAAATGTAAAAATGATTGTCATTGATGATAATGTGATTTCTAATGTGGTGATAAGCAATCTGGATCAGCTGGAATTATTTTCATGTACAGGATGCAAAATTTCTTCATTTAAAGCTGTAAATCTGAAAAATTTAACCTCATTATATCTGGATAATAATCTGTTGGAAAGTATTACATTGACAGGGATTCCAAAAATTAATCAATTAACATTATCTTTAAATCGATTAAAAACAATTGATCTGACTCCGTTTAAAGTCTTAAGAAAACTGAACTTAGAACATAACAACCTTCAGAAAATTGATATTTCCGGTAATCCGGACTTGCAAACCCTTAATATCATGGGAAATAAGATAAGAGAAACAGATATAAAGAAAGGCACAAAAACAGAAGTTACTATTTTTGGTGCTGAAGAATAAAAACTAATGATTATGAAAATAGAAACAGAGCGACTGATTTTAAGAAAACTTGAAGATGAAGATTTTGAACGCATATTTCTGCTGGACTCCAATCCTGAAGTCATGAAATATATTGGTGTGCCGGTTTTGACGGACGTCAATGAATCAAAAAAAGTGATCAGCATGATTCAGAAACAGTATGAGGAGAATGGGGTAGGAAGACTTGGAGTGGTAGAAAAAGAAAGCGGACTTCTGATAGGATGGAGCGGATTAAAATTACTGACTCATGAAACCAATGGATACAAAAATGTACTGGAACTTGGATATCGTTTCCTGCCTGAATCCTGGGGGAAGGGATACGCTTTAGAATCCGGAATAGCTTCTCTAAACTATGGCTTTAATGACCTGAATGCAGACGTTATTTATGCTTATGCTCATTCTGAACATGACGCTTCCAACCATATTTTAAGAAAATTAGGCTTTGAAAAAACCGGAGAGTTTGAAGAACCGGACGGAATTTGCTTCTGGTATGAACTGAAACGTGAAAATTATAACTGACTATGAATAAATTTTTATCATTAACAATATTTTGTCCATTAATTATTTTCTCCCAAAAAATTCAATTTAAGGATAAAACTTTTGAAAAGGTAATATTGAGTAGGTATGATACTAACAAAAATGGTATAATAGATGAAAATGAATATGCATCTGTAACGACAATCAATCTTCAAGGAATCCAAATTGAATCCTACGAAGATGTGTACTTGTTTAGGGCAAGAAAGTTAATTTTGGGAGACTTCCCTATAAAAAATCTTATCATAAAAAATCATCCGACCTTAGCAATAATTCATTGCGGAAATTGTGATTTAACTATATTTGAAGTCGAAAATATACCTCACCTTTACAGTATCGATATCAATAGTAATAAACTGAAAAGTATATCTGTAAAGGACTGCCCAGAAGTTGATTATCTGAACGTTTCTGATAATAATATTTCTGAAATAAATGTAGATCATCTCAAAAAATTAGAAACACTTCATGTTGGGAACAATAATTTGAAGAAATTAGATGTCCAAAATCTACCGAAATTGAAATGGCTTACAGTGGAAGGAAACCATATTAGAAAATTAGATATTTCTAAAAATTCCGACTTGGTTTCTGTAGTAACTTATGGAAATGAACTAAAAAAAGCAGATATTATAAAGCCAAAAGATTTTAAAGGAGAAATAGTTAACGTAGATCCTGATACAAGAATACAAGATTCTCTTCCGCCACCTCCGGCAAGAGATAAAAAATAATTAAATCTAAAATATAAACGATGCAGACACAGAAAGTGATAGATCACATTGTAAGCTGGTTAAAAGATTATGCTACAAAAGCAAGAGTAAACGGATATGTAATCGGAGTTTCCGGAGGAGTAGATTCCGGAGTGGTTTCTACCCTGGCAGCAATGACCGGTTTGAAAACATTACTGATCGAAATGCCGATCCGTCAGAAAGCCGATCAGGTAGGTCGTGCACAGGATCATATGAATGATCTTAAATCAAGATTTCCTAACGTGGAAATAATGTCAGTTGATCTGACACCTGCCTTTGAGGAGCTTTATAAAACATTCGATGTAAAAGACGATCTGTACCCTAATGAGAAGCTTGCTTTTGCCAACACAAGAGCACGTCTTAGAATGCTTACCCTTTATTATTATGGACAGCTGAACGGACTTCTGGTTTGTGGAACAGGAAATAAAGTGGAAGATTTCGGAATCGGCTTTTATACAAAATATGGTGATGGTGGAGTAGACGTTTCTCCAATTGCTGATCTTTATAAAACTGAAGTGTATGAATTGGCCAGAGGATTAAATCTGATCAAAAGTATCCAGGAAGCAATTCCTACTGATGGACTTTGGGACGTGGACAGAACAGATGAACAGCAGATTGGTGCTACGTATCCGGAACTGGAGAAAATCCAGAAAGAATACGGAACGAAAACGGCTGATGATTACGAAGGCAGAGATAAAGAAGTTTTCCAGATCTTCGACAGAATGCATAAGGCTGCAAAACATAAAATGGATCCTATCCCGGTTTGCGATATTCCTGAAGAATGGCGAGCATAGAATAGCATTACAATAAATAACAGGTATGAACGGAAAAATAAGATCTGTATTTTTTATATGTCTCGGACTTCTCTTTGGAATGTCTGTGATGTATGTCTACAGGAACTTTATTGAAGATAAAAAAGATCAGTCAGGTTCTGCAAAAAAAGAAACAGTGAGCTATGGAAGTACTTCTTCGGATGGAAATTCCTCTGCCCAGGTTTCTATAGATCAACTTACAGAAGAAAAAACGGTGATCAGCTATGTGAAAAAAAATCATAAGCTGCCAGATTATTATATCACTAAAAATGAAGCCAGAAAACAGGGCTGGAGTCCTTCCAAAGGAAATCTTTGTGATGTACTTCCCGGAAAAGCTATTGGTGGAGATCATTTCGGAAACAGAGAAAGACGTTTACCGGATGGAGAAAAGTATTTTGAAGCCGATGTAAACTATCATTGCGGCGGAAGAAATGCAGACCGTATCATCTATACCCGGAACGGTGATGTGTATCTTACCAAAAACCATTATAAAAGTTTTGAAAAACAGTAATGTCATTGCGAGGAACGTAGTGAAGAATCAATCTCTATAAAAGAATCACAAGTGAAAGCAGGTTTTGTCTACATTATGACAAATAAAAATCACACAACTCTTTATACAGGAGTTACCTCAAACCTGTCAAAACGTGTTCAGCAACATAAAGAATCATACTATTCACAAAGCTTTACTTCAAGATATAATTTGTATATACTGGTGTATTGGGAATCCTTTCAGGAAATAGGTGAGGCTATATTTAGAGAAAAACAAATAAAAGCAGGTTCCAGACAAAAGAAACTGGATTAATAAATAGTATAAATCCTGATTGGAAAGACCTCACAGGAGATGTTGAAAGTATTATGGATGTTTTTTGAGATTGCTTGGTCGCAGTGCTCCTCGCAATGACCAATGTATAATTTGCATTGTAATTATTATAAATCTTAATTTTGAAAAATTATAACTTTTTGTACTTTACCATCATCTTATTTCTGATGCATTCATGTTCGGAAAAAAAGAAGGGGGTAAAGGAAAAGGCAGAAAAACCAGCCGTAACAATACTCATACAGCCGTTTAAAGATATCAATCAGGACACTGTAGTAAAAATAGCTGAAGAAATAAAAAATGTTTACCCGAATGTAAAAGTTCTGAATGCGATAGACTTTCCGGCAAATACTTATTATAAAGAGAGAAACCGATATAGAGCAGATTCAATTATTAAGTTTTTAAATAACAAAACAAAAGAAGGCTTTGTTGTAATTGGTTTGACCTCAAAGGATATCAGTGCTACCAGAGGAAAGATAAAGGACTTTGGAATCATGGGATTGGGCTATAGACCAGGAAAAGCTTGCGTTGCTTCAAATTTCAGACTGAGTAAAGAAAACCGGGATGAGCAGTTTTATAAAATTGCCATTCACGAGCTTGGTCATACACAAGGGTTGCCACATTGCCCGGAAAAAATGTGTTTTATGAGAGATGCAGAAGGCAAGAATCCCACGAATGAAGAAACGGATTTCTGCAAAAAATGCAAAACTTTTTTAATCAATAAAAATTGGAAATTTAATTCAATATGAAGACAGTATATATAGATTTTACAGACATAGGTGACTATGAAGATTTTTATACCCAGCTAAAGGAGAAAGTTCAACTTCCTGAGCATTTTGGTGATAATCTTGATGCCCTTTTCGATACTATTACCGGTAATCTGGAAATGCCCCTCCATTTAGAATTCGTCAACATGACTGTAGATCAGCTTGAGATATTTGAAGACCTTCTGACAACGCTGGAGGATGCTGAAGAAGAAGTTGAAGAATTTAGTTTCAGCTACTATCTGGAGCAGTATGAAGACGAAGATGACGAGTTAGAATCTGAAGAAGAATAAAAAAGAAAGGCTGTTTCAATATAGGACAGCTTTTTTTATGCTGATCCTTATTCTATAATATTCAAATCTTATTCTTTACCATACAAACCTAACAGGTTTCCAAAACCTGTTAGGTTTCTTATATTATTTAACTGAAACACTCATTTACGACTAATCAATGCGAAGTTTTTGCTTCACACCCTGTCAAGATTTCAAACCAAGGCAGGGTTTAAAAATCAGGTTTTACTTTCCTTACAAAAATGTAGAATCAAAATAAAAAGGAAGAAGATCCTTCACTGCATGTACTTTTACAACCTCTTCATTCATGCTTGAAAAATAAAGGTCAATATTTTCATTCTGTTTGGTTTCATACTCTATTAAACTCTGGCGGCATGCTCCACACGGTGGGATCGGAGGATTTTTCTCATGAAACTCTTTCGGACCTCCTACCACGAAGATCTTTTTTATTTTCACATCCGGAAAATTGGCTGCTACCCAAAAAAGAGTAGTTCTTTCTGCGCAAAGTCCTGATGGGTAAGCTGCGTTCTCCTGATTGTTCCCGGAATAGATTTCGCCGTTTTCCAGTAATACGGAACAGCCTACCAAAAATTGAGAATAGGGCGCATAAGCATTCTCACGAGCCTCTTTGGCTCTTTCAAATAATGTATTTTCTATATCGCTCAGCTCACTGCTATTTTTAAAATATTCGTAACTGATCTGTATGTCTTTTTTCATATATTGTCAACTAAAAAAGGGGGGTAAAAGTAGTTCTTTTTAATGAAGTGGGCAATACTTTATTCTTCCGGCCAAAAGTTCAATTTTTTAAGATTAAAAAATGTTATATACACCGATAAAATTTAGAAATATAGAGTTGAAAAACAGATGGGTAATGTCACCTATGTGTATGTATTCATGTGAAAACGGGGAGGCCAACGACTTCCACTTTGTACACTACGGAAGCAGGTCGCAGGGCGGTACAGGCCTTTTGATTGTAGAAGCAACAGGAGTAGAACCCAAAGGAAGAATTACCAATCACTGCATGGGAATCTGGAATGATGAACAGGCGGAGAAATTACAGAGAATTGTAGAATTTGTACACAAAAATTCAGAAAGTAAAATAGGAATTCAGCTGGCTCATGCCGGAAGGAAAGGGTCAACATGGAATAATATACAGATTCCTGTGGAGGAAGGTTGGGAGACGGTGGCGCCAAGCCCTATTCCTTATCATCCCACTGAAAGAATTCCGCATGTATTGACGACAGAGGAGGTAAAAGAACAGGTTCAGAATTTTAAAAAAGCAGCAAGAAAAGCAGTGGAAGCCGGGTTTGATATTATCGAAATTCATGGTGCTCACGGATATCTGCTTCATCAGTTTCTGTCGCCCCTTTCCAATATCAGAACGGATGAATATGGAGGAAGTTTTGAAAACAGAATCAGATTTCTGATCGAAATTGTAGATGCTGTTAATGAAGAACTGAACGAAAATACAGCTCTTTTTGTAAGAATTTCAGGAACGGAATATGCTGAAAATGGCTGGGATATTCAGAGCAGTGTAGCGCTGGCAAAAATTTTAAAAGAGCATGCCGTAGACCTTGTGGATGTATCCAGTGGTGGAAATATTCATGGAGCTAAAATTCCGGTTTTCGAAGGTTATCAGGTTCCTTTTTCTTCGCAGGTAAGAAATGAAGCGGAAGTGAAAACGGGAGCGGTAGGTTTGATTACCAAAATAGAACAGGCTGAGGAAATCCTTCAGAAAGGTGATGCTGATCTTATCTTTGTAGCAAGAGAAATCCTGAGAAATCCTTATATTGCTGTTCAGGGATCTTTTGAAATGAAAGAAGACTGCTTTTTTCCGCATCAGTATACCAGAGCCAAAATCTCTACTTAATGACCACAAATAATCTGTAAAACAGCAGAAATGGATATCAATGATTTTATGCTTACCTGCCCCAGTAAAAAATACCTGGGGATAGAATGTCTTGGCTGCGGTGCTCAGCGAGCAATCGTGCTGGTATTTGAAGGAAAGTTTTCAGAAGCATTTCAACTGTATCCTGCGGTATATACTTTACTGTTGTTTTTTTTGATTCTTGGTGTAAGTTTTATTGATAAAAAAAGAAAATATAGTAAAACTTTAATGGCTTTGGTGGTCGTCAACCTGGTTATTATGATAATTGGGTATCTGTATAAACACCATTAACTATTAAAATCAACAGTAAATATTTAATTGTGAACTGTTTTTGTGTTTTGATCTTTTGTTTGTTAATATATAGGAAAATTTTAATAAAAAATATAATTTGTTAGATTAAAATTCCTGTTTTATTTTGTTGTAAAGAATTTTAAAATGTCGTAGAACTACTACAATTTCTCAAACAGTGCTCTAAAAACTTTTTAAATTAGAACATGAACTTTATCTTTGTTATATAAATCCTATATCAGGGAACAGTCGTTAATGATTAAAATGTAAGAATATGGCAGGAAATTCAAGAGGAATCTTAAAATTCAATGGAGGTGAAGGTCAGAAGTTGCTAAAGCTTAACTATAGTGTGTCAAGGTCTACAGACGTTTCAGGACGTGTAGCATCTGACCCGTCAAATGCATTGATTAAAGTAACAATTGAAGCAACAGAAAAATCTGATGTTTTAGAAAGTTTATTAAACAGTAAATATAAACCAACAAGCGGAGAAATCAACTTTAATAAATCTCACGAAGAAGGAACATTGATCTCTTTGAAGTGGGAAAACGGATATGTAATCCAGCATGAAGTAGACTTCGATGCCATTGATAGTAATAATATGCTGATCAGCTTTGTAGTAAGTGCTGAAAGTATTACGTATGGAAATTCATCTTATGACGGACTTTGGCCAATGAGCTAAGTCTTTCATGAGCAAGAAATAAAAGACTGTCCTTATAAGACGGTCTTTTTTTACCTAAGACTATATTCTGCAGGACCTTTTGTTTTAATTTTTAAACCCCGTTTCTGCTGAATAATCGTTCAGAAAACTAATCAAATCACTAAAAATATGTCAAATACACCTGGAAACTCACAAGCGACGTCTTTTCGTCCGACGCAGAATGCAGATGGTATTTCTGAAAACCATCACACAGGTATCAACCGTCTGGTAAAACTTTCTCTTGTCATAGAAGGGAAAATTATCAAATACTACAAGCATTTCAAGCTTAAGCAAAGTACCAGACGTCATCACGAATTTACGCTGACTTTGGCACACGATACTCTGGGAGACAGACAGACCCATTCATTGGAAGAAGCCAATAAATTCCTTGGAAAACGACTTACAGCCGTTATTTCCTATAAAGATATTGACAACAGTCCGGAGAGAACTTTTGTAGGAGTAATTACCGGGGTAGGATTCAGTCAGGAGCATATGAGTTTAGGAAATATTGTGCTTACAGGTTACAGCCCTACCATCCTTCTTGACGGTGCACCGCATATCCAGAGTTTTGGAGGAAGCCAATCGGTTAACGTAGGAATTATTGCCGAAGAAGTGATTAAGCAGGGAATTGATAAAAGCCGATTTGATGTAAGAGTAGAAGCCAATAATTTTTCTCAGATTATCTACAGCAGCCAGTATGATGAAACCCATTATAACTATCTGGCAAGGATGGCAGAAGCTTATGGTGAACAGTTTTACTATGATGGTGAAGTTTTACATTTCGGAAAACTACCTGCTCAGAATAAACCCATTACCCTTACCTATGGAAGCAGTGCCAATGAAATAAAAGTTGAGCTGAAAGCAGTACATACAAAACCTCAATTTTACGGTTACAACAGTAATAAAAATGAAAGGCTGACGTCCGGTTCTACACCCATCAAACATGTAAGTGATCTTGCGAAAACAGCCTACAGTCATAACGAAACTATATATAAAACTCCGGCGCTGCAGATAGCTCCCATCAAAGCAACTACACATTTAGATGTGGAGTATTCTCAGAAAAGTGCAGCTGGAAGTGAAGCGGTAAATGTTTTTTCTATTTCAGGAAATACAACGGTTCCTTTCCTGCATCCGGGTTGCGTAGCTGATGTCCAGATGCGTAAACAGGATTCCAATGAAACCTCTTATTTCACAAGGATAATGATTACGGAAGCAGAACATGAAATTGACACAATAGGTCATTATAAAGGAAGCTTCGTAGGAATAGCAGCAGATACAGGATTTCTTCCAAAACCTGAGTATACCATTCCGAAAGCTGAGCCACAGACTGCCACCGTAATTTCCAATACCGATCCCGAAGGACAGGGAAGAATACAGGTAAGATTTGACTGGCAGACCAATGATACCACTCATTTTATCCGTATGATGAGCCCTGATGCCGGAGGAACCGATCAGATTACCCAAAACCGTGGGTATGTAGCCATTCCGGAAGTTGGAGATCAGGTGATGGTTAATTTTGTGCACAGCCATCCGGACAGGCCATTCGTAATGGGAGGAATGTTCCATGGAGGCATAGCGTTAGGAGGTGGCGTTAACAATCACCTTAAGTCTATACAGACCAGAAGCGGAATCAGGATTCTGATGAATGACGAAGAAGGAAGTGTAACCATTCTTGATCCGAGTGGAAATACCTATTACATGGACGGACAGGGAAATATCAGCATGAAAGCACCTAAAAACTTTACTTTAAATGCAGGCGACAATATCAATATCACCGCAGGAAAAGAAATTTCAATAGGAGCAGGAGCAAGTATAACCAGTACCGCGAATGATAACATCGTGTCCATAGCAGGAAAAGATATGAAACTAACCGCTTCGGGAGATATTACGGAAACCTCCGATACCAGAACGGAAATGATTGAAAAAGAATTCAAGAGACAATCTGAAACATCCAACGAAATAGCAGGTGAAATTTCCATGTTCAGCGAACTGGAAAATATGACCATGCAGAGCGGAAAGATTGTAGAATTCAACAGTGCTGAAAAATCAAAACTTTTCTGATATGGCGATCATCAAAACAGCAACCAATCTGCGCATAACAGTTAAAGATACTTACCATCTGAGCGTAGGAAAAAAGGTTGAAAAAATAGCAAAGAAAATCAATGTGGAAGCACATAAAGAAAACCTGGTTTTAGCAAGTAACAAGAAGATTATGTCCCATGGTCATAAGTAAATATAACCTGCTGATTCTTTTAATAGGGTGTTTTTCATTAACGAATTGTCAGAATAAAAAAATGGAAGAAAAATACAGTTGGCTGGGAACCGTTTCTGCCCCACAGGAATACCCGATGGAAGTATATGAAGGAGCTATTGTGGCTGATGATTTCACTTATGCTTTTGATGCCATATGGGGAACACAGAATACAGGATGGGGAAAAGAAGGCGGTACCATGAATGTAAACACCGAAAGAATGGATGCTCCCCATAAGCTCGAATTCACATGGTATTCTCTGGTAGAAAATAAATTCTACACAGGAAAATGGAATCTGGATAAAGAAAAGATAATAAACCTTTTTGATGAAGGTTTTGTAGATCAGGATACGAAAAAGAAATCTACTTACAATTCCTTTGTGGTGGGATTAGCTCCACAGGGAAGAGTAGTGCTTTGGATGAAAGGTCCTGGGAACCAGAAAGAAATAGGTGCTTTTCAGGCTCATGATACCATTATCACCAAAGAAAAAGCCTATGACAATGCCCAGTATATGTTGAAAGAAGGCTTTGCAGAGAGGATGCTTAAAGATCCGTCTTATAAGACATTCAAGCCGGAAATTCGTGAGAAAATTGAAAAAGAAGGTTATCCGGCAGCAGATATTTATAACGTCTACAGAGAAAAATACAACTGGAAACCTTCTGTACTTCTTCCGGAAGGAGCCACCTGGATAGATTTCGGTTTTACCAATTATAACGGAGAACAGGAAAATCTTTTTGACCAAAGTTTAAAGGAGAATACTTACAAAAGCAGAGCTGTACCAAAATTCTGCGGTTTTTACTGGAAAGATAAAAACAACAACAGATATGCAGTATGGATAGACGCTTTTGATGACAAAGAAATATTTGATTTGTTTCAAAAATCAGGTAAAGACAAAAATATTGATCTGACCATTAAAGTCAACGAAGACAATACCAAAGTTTTAGTTTCCTTAGAATCCGAAAAAGAAAAACTGGCAGTTACCAAAGCAAAAATAAGGGTATCCCGAAAGATAGAATAATAGCATTCAATCAGTCAATTTAAAAACAAGAACTATGCACAACAATCAATTTGGAAGTTATACACCATCTGTATCCAAAGAGGAGGTACTGGATATTACTATTGGGATTTTTTTTGACGGAACCCTGAATAATAAAACCAATACGGACGAAAGAAAAAAGGGTACAGAGGCCCATAAAAAACACGGTGGAGAAGCTAAAGACAATACCAGTTACAACAATGACTGGAGCAATGTAGCCCGCATGTGGGACAACTATGATAAAAACTTCGGCATTTATATAGAAGGAATCGGTACAGAAGACAAGAAGGGAGATGCTACGTTGGGATATGCTTTCGGAACAGGAGAAACCGGAATCAGAGCAAAAGTGAGGAAAGGCTGTGAAGAAATCGTAAAAAAGGTGAAAACCATCAAAGCCGAAAAGAAAGCCGATAAAATTGCCGTGCTTACTTTCGATGTATTCGGTTTCAGCCGTGGAGCAGCAGCAGCTCGTAATTTCGTATACGAAATCGGAAAAGCAAAATATAGAGCCACTTCACGCACCGTTGCCAACGAAGCGGTTTCGGTGACCACTTATTCGGATGATGATGGAAAGAGTGTTGCTTCAGAAGAACTTCCAAAATGGGGCCATCTCGGCCTTAAACTCGAAGAAGCAGGATTAAAGATAGATGTATTGAAAGTAAGATTCCTGGGAATTTACGATACCGTTTCTTCCTATTCAAAATATCTGTCACCAATGCCGAATTTCAGTAATGACGTAGAAGAATTAAGCCTGAATGAAATCGGAAAAGCCCAGACTGTGGTTCACTTTATCGCCGCTGATGAACACAGAGAAAACTTTGACCTCACAAGGGTACATATCGGAACTGAAAAAACATTCCCGGGTGTGCACTGCGACGTAGGCGGAGCCTATGAAAACGGAAGGGAAACATGGGAAGAAGTGGAAACATCATGGACTACGAGCAGCAAGCTGGAAGCATTAAAAACAGAGCTTGAAAATGAAGGATGGTACGAAAAAGGTGAGCTCACCATTACTCCGGGATTCTATTTGTCATTAAGGGGAACACGTGATCTTGTAAAGACTTTCAGTTATATTCCTTTACATTTTATGGCAGAATACGGCATTGATAAAAATCTTCCTATCACCTTAAAAAAAATGACAGATGACAAATATTCCATTTTGGATGATCAGTTTTTAATTGGAATAAAAGACCGTCTCAGAACTTATGTGATGGGAAATGGCAAACCTTATTCTTTCAGACATTATAAAGAACTGCGGGATGCCTATGGAGGAAACGAAGTTCCGGAAGACCGTCAGGAAGCTTATCAGAAAGAAGTAAAGGAACAAGCCGATTTAAGAAAGCTTCGCCATAAATACCTTCACTGGTCAGCAAGAAGAGAAAAAATAGGTATGGATCCAAGACCGAACAGAACAAGGGTTATCCATTAAACTTTTAATAAGATTTTATACAAAAAAGAAATTGAAGCAGGAATATTTTTATGCAGAAATATAATATACATACCGTTCAGAAAGACGAAACTTTAAAAAGTATAGCCTCGCTGTACGGGTTGGATAAAGATGCACTAAAACTCTTCCATAATAATCACTGCGCTGTTAAGGACATGATCCTGATCAATCTTAATGGGCAGAAGGAGCTTTTTGTTCCGAGAACAGCTGTTGCAGATAAAAATGTTTTGGTAAAATTCGGAAAAGGAAACAGCCTTACCCTACAGCCGGAAAACCCAGTGCGAAGATACAGTGTAGTTATTACCATTGAAAAAGGAGAATCCAAAAATGAATTAAAATATGAAGTATCCGTTCGCTGGCTGAAAACAGAAAAAGGACATCATTTTTTCGAAATAGACAGAACGTCAAATCTTTATCTCAATGAAGAAGAAGTGAATGAAATTGCAGATCTGCTGGCTTACAGAACCTCCGGGGTTTTATATCCTTTACAGATCAGTACAGATGAACATGGAAGATTTGAAACCGTAGAAAATGCTGAGGTATTTTCCAAAAGATGGACCACTGTAAAAGAAGAATTATATAAAGAATTTGAAGGAGAAACCGTAGACGAATACTGCGGAAAGATTGAAAAAGTAATCAGCCAGCCTGAAGCCATCAATCTTTACATTAAAAATGATTACTTCATCCGTGCTTTATTCTTTGGGATATATCAGAGTTTCGGAAAAGAATACAGAACGGAGATGACAACAACGTTTCCTGTAGTAGACAATGCAATTGAACCCAGATATAAATTAACACTGGAAACAGATCCGTTAAAAGAGGAAACAGGCCTGATCACCATAGAAGGATCAGGAAAGTTATATGAAGAAAGAGATATTGATGATTTTATAAGAAGATCACCTTTTTCATTGATTATAGAAGACGACCCTGTGATGAATGAAGAAGGAACTTTCAGACTCATAAGCTATCTGAAAGGAGAAACCTCACTTCCGGAATCTCTTTACCTGGAATGCAGTATCATGCTGCAGGAAGAAAAAAAGATTTCAGTATCAGTTTCAGGAATTGATGAAAACTAAATTACCACTTCACTAAAGATAAAATTAATATGGCAGAAAAACATATTGTAGTACAGGGCGCCCTATGCAAATGCCAGTTCGGACAGGTTCCGGACAAGCTGAAAGTACTTACACACCAAAAAGAATATGCCAATGATAAAAGTGCTTCTAAAAAACTGATCGTCACCACGAAAGAAATAGGAGCAGCCACATTTGAAAAAAATACATTCGGGAACTGTACCAAAATGGGAGGGCCGCCTCCGCCATGCAAAATTATGGTCACAGAATGGCAGAAGTTTTATGATAAAGTACAGCTCAGCAATGGCGGATATATCATTGTAGAAGACAGCAAAGCAGTATGTGCCGTTGCCGGAACTCCATGTATTGAGATTATAGACCACGGGCAGAGAGCAGAAGCCAGCCAGCAGAACTTTAAAAATGCCGACAAAGATGTTCAGCAGCAGATCAATCCGTTGGTAGATTCCGAAGAAATGTATAACGAACAGCCTTCAGGAGGAGGGCAGGATGGTGCAATCTAAATGATAAGAAAATGGCAAAAGGCGTAAAAAAAATAAAAGTTGTAAGCGGATTGTATTACCCTAAAATGTCTGTATTAGGGCAAAGGATTACCATAAAGCCAGACCAGTGGGTACAGTTTGGTGTAGGAGAATGGCTGCCGGGAACTACAGATGCAGACAAAAAGAAACCTCTTACCTGGATGAGGCAGAACAGCAGCAAAAAAATTATTATCAATCAGATCAGCTCTGCTACAGGATATAAATTTTTAATTGGCAAGCAGTACTGCGGAAGCTATCAGTTTTATATTGAAGCCAGTCTGTCCGGAGTAAGAGATACTAAAAGTGATACAGGAATATTTGTAAAAGGCTGGTGTGAACCCAAAATTGTAAGCAGCAAATGGTCTACACAAAAAAACAGCAAAAGCATCAAAAACAATAAAAAGAACGAATACATTTCCTATGGACATATCGTTCATCTGAACCTCGTGACGGAAGGTCTCAATGGAAATACAGTCAGTATCGAACTTTGGAATCAGCAGACAGCAAAAGCAGATAAACTGGTGCATACCTATAACAATGTACAGGTAATAGACGGTGAAGTTAATCTGAAAATAGAAAATACCTTTGCCTGGATGGCCTATGTGGACAATATTCAGAATGTAGAGGAATTCTATATTAAAGTAAAAGATGTTGCTTCCAAAAAATATATTAAAGATAATCTGGGGGATGATCTTCATGCCATCTATCTGAATGTAAAGAATAAAGTAGTTACTACCAATACCAACGGAGCCCAGAACCAGACACCGACTAAAGTGTATAAGCCGGATGTAAATTCCGTCAGACTGGAACCTTGTAAGTTTGAAGTTATCAAAATCACAGAAAGTGAAATAAAAGACGGAAAAGCTAATAATACAACCGTTAAAGTTTTTGATAATGGTAATGGTGTAAAGCAAATACAGTCACCTGCGCTTCAGGAACATATTAAAAGAACCATCTTTTATAAATTCGATTCTACAGAAATTGATAAAGATGGAGTCGCCATCCTGAATAATGTACTCAAATTCCTTTTAGAACATAAAGATGCCACCATGAATCTGAGTGGCTACGCTTGTGTAATCGGAAAACAGAATTACAATAAAGGTCTTTCCCAAAGAAGAGCGGATGTTGTCAAAAAATTCTTTGCAGACGGTGGATTAGATCCAAGAAGAATCATCTCTGTGGGAAAAGGAGAAGTAGATCCTACCGACGATAAAAAAGGAAGAGATAATATCAAATATAAAAATGAGAAAGACTACGAAAATAACCGTAGAGTGGACATCTCATTCGTATTCAATGCCCATGATGCCCAAACGGTTAACTATGAAGTGACAGCCCCTAGTGTATCCATGAAGAAAGATATAACGATTGATGTTACCGGTTTTCAAACCAATGAATGCTTCAGAGACAGCAAAGGGAAACATAAAAAACAGGTCCTGATGGTAGATGTAGGGCAGGCAATAGATAAAGGAGATACGGTAAAGACATTTACTACGCCATCATTTAATTATGGAGTATACTCAGATTTATCACAATTCGATGCTTTTCCTATACAATATATCTGGCCGATGTGGGCCACTCCCAATCAGTTCCATCTCCACGCACATACCTGCAGGTATTTTAGCAATGAAAAGAGAACAACCGTATTAATCAAAGCCTATCCGGACATTAAATGGACACTCACTTTCTTCGTTAATCTTACCAATGAACTGAGTGTGAAATGGCAGAACCAGCCAGCGGCAAAACATAAAGACCTACAGGCTAAAGCCGGTAAAATAGGTGCTGAAAGAAGATGGAAACAAAAGGATGCTTCCTTCGGATTCAGCCTGAAAAGTGAATGGGAAAAGAACAGAAGCGGCAGTTTTCAGAAAAGTAAAGAAGTTAAAGGTGAATACGAGACAAAATTCAAAAAGCTTTATGATCTTTTCGGCTCAATGGGAGCAATGTCTGACGGTATTACCAACAAAACTAAAGGACAGGTTAGAAATATAGGTTTTAAAGGTCTTCCGGTAACTTTTGCCATTAAACCACCTAATATCAATCTTAAAGGTGAATGGTGTTTAGAAAGAGCCAAACAGAAAAATACCGAAATTGAAAGATTAGGAACAAAGGTTGATATATCTTTTAATGCAGAGCCCCTGATAGGATTAGAAGTTACAGTAGACCTCCTTTGTACAGCTGTAGGACTGGTGGCAGGAGCCGTGAGTGGTGGAACCGCAGCACCAGGTGCTGTAAGGTTGTATGGAGTGATCAAAGATCAGATGAATACAGGAGTAGAGTTCGGGAATGATGATTTCGGAGCTAAAATGAGTTCAGATGTTTACATTGATCTTGTTATTTCAAGTGAAATCAAAACATCAATTGGTTTTTCATTCAACACTGTAAGCGAAAAAAGTGATAAGCAAGGAAAAATAGAAGCCAAAAATACCCTTAAAATTGAATTAAAAGCAGGGGTTTGGGCAAAAGCAGAAGCCAATCTTGTCATTGTGAAAGTAGAAGGATATTTTGAAATGAGCGGAAAGGGATCAGCTTCCATTACATTCGGGCATGGTGTGAAATTTGATGATAAAGGATTAAATTACCGCCCGGAATTAGGATTTGATGGACTCAACGCTGAATATGTGATCAAAGGAAAAGTAGGAATGTCTGCAAAAAAGAAAATACCTAGAGGTGGCAATAAAAAACCGGCAGAACTTAAAGGAAGTTCAGAAGACGAAGGTATTATCGCAGAAGGTAAATTTAACGAAATTGTACCTAAATTTGATGTCATCAAAAGTCTTGAAGAACTTTTCGGATTCAGTGCCGATATTCCGTTAATAAGAAATTAGATAATATGAAAAAGATAGTTTTAATAATTTTGTGTTTTATCATGTTTGTATCATGCCAGTCACAACAAAAGACAGATCTGGAAAAAGTAGATTTTTCCAAAGGATATAAAGAAGTTCTGAAAGATACCAAATATCAGACAGAAGCGAGGGAAATTGTAACTACATTGCCTGTAGCTTATACCAAAGATGTTTCCGGATATAAATTCGGAAATATATCGTTTCCGGAGCACAAAGAAAATAATGTAAAAAGCTCCACCGTAGGATTACTCATTAACAATACTACAGAAAGGCTTACTAAAGGAGTGAAAATAGAACTGGAAGATACTGCAGCAGGTAACGATCTTTTAGCCTATCTCAAATCACAATACAAAAATCCTAAAGTTCTTGCAGGAGTTCCGGCAAAGAACAGTGAAGGTAAAATATTGGGAAATGCAGCCTATGCCTGGGATCTGAAAGGTAAAACAATGGTATTGGTACAATATTATGAATATACCAATAATAAACCCAATACTTCCTCTGTTCTCTATATTGTAGACAATCAGGTGAAGACAGCAGACGGGCAGGAAACAGCAGCAGCACACCTTCTGAAAACGTATACTTCATAGCAGATTCTTATTGATGGATAATTATGATTATTATGCAGAAAAAGTAATTACGTATTTACCGTTAGTTATACTTTCTGTCATTGCAGTTATTTTACTACTTCCTAATTCTAGAAAAAGATTTTTAAGAATTCAGGCATCATTACCCACATCCAAAATAAAATCTGTGGCCATGGGGCTGGTAGAAATTCAGGGAAAACTTATTATGAAAGAACCTTTGATTTCACCCGTTGCGAGAGAAGAATGCATAGGATATTATTATACAATTGAAGATGTAACCAGAGATAAAGAAGGGAAAAATTCTTATACAACAATTCATAGAGAAACCCAGTGCAATCTCTTTCTGATGCAGGATGATTCAGGAACCATTGAAATACATCCCGAAGGCATAGAATTGATATTCATCGAAGAAACCAATGTAAGTTATAACGGACAAAAAAGATATAAGGAAACATTGCTTAAATCCGGCCAGGAAATGCTTCTTGTGGGAGCTGCCGACTCGAGAAACGGAGAAGCTTTCATCAGAAAAGATACAGGGCATAAGCTTTTAGGAATTACCACTGTTGCAGGAATTTCAGTCTGGAATAAATACCAGCCCCTGTTGAGGTCATTTATTGTCACCTGTATCGTTATACTTATCGTAATGATTTTAATCTTATCACAATAATGAATCAAATTGTAGCAATTGTTATCGCCGTATTTCTTATCGTGGCCATCGTGGCTTTTTTCATCAGTTTGTACAACAAGCTTGTCATGCTGAAATTCAATGTGGAAAAAGCGTATGGGAATATAGATGTTATTCTGAAGCAAAGAGCAGACGAAATTCCTAACCTTGTCAACGTTGCCAAACAGTTTATGGCACATGAAAAAGATCTGCTTACCAAACTGACAGAACTTAGAACTTCCTATAACAACACCAATGATTCCGACAGAAAAACAGAGCTTGCCAATGAGACATCAAAAGCACTTTCATCATTTTTTGCCGTTTCAGAAAACTATCCCAGCCTGCTGTCAAACAATAACTTCCTGGAACTACAGAAAAGAGTCTCCGGACTGGAAGATAAAATAGCAGACAGAAGAGAATTTTTCAATGACAGTGTAAACCTTTATAATATAGGAATTCATGAATTTCCCAATGTTATATTGGCAAAAATGCTGGGCTATAATGACAAAACCCTATTAGACGTTTCAAATCAGGAAAAATATTATGAAGGAGTTCAGTTTTAATACATTTTTCGGATATGAAAATATACTGATGGAAAAACCCGAAATTGTTTTGTTCGGGGCGATGCTTCTTCCTATAGGTCTGATTATGGTGGTCAGTATGATAGGCTGGGTTTTTAGAAAACTGAAATTCAATATGTATATTATTCAGGCAATACTGTATACCTTGCTTTTCACCTTCTTTTTTGGAACAGTCACTATGCTGATTCTTTTTTTTATAACAGATAAAAGCGGAGTTAAACTTGCGTGGTGCTGGAGTGCTATTCTCTTGGGAATGTTCTGCTTTAGCATCATCAATACCAATACCATCAGTAAAATGTTTACAGACTGGTCTAAAATCATTAAAAACTAAAATTATGATACAACAACCCTATTATATGATCGACTTCAGTGCATCAGCCTGTTTGTTCGAAATAAGGATTAATGATTATCCTGTGATTCATATGAATGTTGAGGGACAGGTCGCCACCAATATTCCAATTAATTTTGCCATATTGAAAAGTGGTGTTCAGACGATATCAGCAACCATTTTACCTAATATAGGCGATGTACAGCTGCATCCTAAATCAGAACTGAAATTTAATGTCAAACTTTTTGATGTGGCTAATGATTTTGTTTTTGACAAACAGTTCGGAGACTATCATTCAGAGGCTATTGAAGACAAAAAGAAACAGGTTATCAAACATGTTGGCTCCTTTAAAGCAGAAGTTCCTTATCAGCTTTCGGCATGGCAGAACGGGAGAAACCTGCAGGACATTAAAGACGGCAGAAAAAAACTGGAGCAGGCTTATGATCATATATCAAGATTAATAAGGGAAAATAAATTTGAAGATTATAAAAAATCAATTTCCAGAAGGGAAGAAAATATGGCTGCTTCTATGTATCTGTCAAAAACAGAATCGGAAGAACGATTTAATGATCTTGTAAAAGATTTCAAGTCCGGATTTAAAATACAGCCTGTTTCTAAAGATGCCGTTATGTTTGTATGTGCAGAAAATAAAGTCGCTTTTTTAAAAAAGGCAAACGGAGAATCTGCTTTATATCTGGAAAACCCGGAAACAGAAGAAGAACTGATGCTTGATATTTCATTTTATATTCCGGAAGGAAAGGAAGAATTTGAAATCATATAAGCGCTTTATATTCATGCAAACAAATAGGAATTTGAAGTTAAAAGTGAATAAAAAACGTTTTCCGGATACTTGAATCATTTTTTTTCTGTTCTATTATTGATAACTGCATACTAACACTAACATTATGAAAAGATTGAAATATATAGTAATACCAATGCTCTGTCTGGCAATTGCTTCATGCGGCCATCAGAAAAATAAAGATACTGAATCTTTGGTTGAAACACAGGGAAGTACGCAGACAGAACCCTTCAATCTTGCTAAAGTTGCGGTTGGACAAAATATCAATGAAATCTTAAAATCTGCCGGAGCCACAGCAAAAGAAGCAGTACGTACCAGTGAAGTTACTCTTATCGGAAATGAAAAACTGGCTTTTTCATCAAAAGAATTATTACACTTCAATGGGATAGATTTAGAAGGGAAGAATAATAAAAATATCAATAAAGTCCTTCTGCATTTTGGAAAAGTAGATCAGGAAATTGGTCCTCTTGCCAATGAAAAAGAGGATGAATTAGGAATGTATCAGCTTGATATCTATACAGAAGAAGAAAAGACAGCACTCTTTGATAACCTAAATAAAACCCTTCAGAAACCTACTTTTGATACCATTCGTGAGGGATTTGAATCTGAAATCAGAGATAATGAAATCATTCAGACCCATAATAAGCTCAGACAGGAAGTAGCCATCTGGAAAAATAAAGATATGCTCTATTATTACTGCGAAACTAAAATTGATAACAGACCGGACGAATACCGCTGCAACCTCTTTGTCTTCAAAAATAAAGAATGGAAAGACCTTCTCAAAGGATCAGGATACCCGGATCTGGATAAAATATCTCTATAACATTCGCTTACACAAATCAGCATGCTGATGCCTCTGTGCCCTTTAAAATAAGAGCTCTACGTTAAAAAGATCTGCTCAATCAGCAAAATCTGCGGGAGTTTAAAAAATAAATGCCGGTCTAAAAAGAACCGGCATTTTTATATCAAATCAGTATTTGAATTATTTTACAAGGAACTGCATCGTTACCTGATCCAGTTTTAAAATATAAACTCCCTGACCAAGATTTCTTGTTTTAATAGAGTTTCCATTTCTGAAGGGCTGATCAATTGTCTGAAGAGTTTTCCCCTGAAGGTTATAAATCTCCGCTTTTTTTACCTTCTGAAGATCCCCTTTTACGAAAATTTCCTGATTGGTAATAGGATTAGGCGAGATTTTGAAACTGTTGGAAGTCGTTTCTGCAGCTGTATTTTGAGCCATTCTTGCACCTGATCCGGAATAACATGTCCATGCAAGATCATCAATAGCCACTCTGTTACTTGATGAAGTATTAATCAGACTTACCACTACATTTCCGGAAACGTTGATATTGTTGATGGTAGTCGTTGTAGATGTAGTACTGTAAGGAACAGTTCCTACGGTTGTTCCGTTTACTTTTACATCAAAAGTACCATTTGTTCCTGAGAATTTCAGCTGTGTAGTTACCGTTAAAGAACCAATACCATTTGCAGAGCTTCCGGAAGTTAAAGAACCGTTTCTTACCGTAATCGCTTTATTGTTAATGGTCTGATCTGTTCTTGCATCCGTTGCTGTCCATGAGATTCCTCCATTGCTCCATGTTCTGGTTGTGTAAGTAGAATTGGCTGCAGGAATTGTTTCAAAAGTTTCATTGGCGCAGCTGGTCCCTGGAGTAGTACCACCTGAATTAGTAGTACCGGAAACCGTTGAACTGTTCGATGAAGAATTTCCAGCTGCATCTTTTGCTACCACATAAAAACTGTAAGTAGTAGAAGGAGTAAGCCCTGAAATAGTCGTTGAAGTTGAACTTACCGTAGTAGCCAGATTTCCGTTCATGTAAACATTATATGCTGTTACGCCTACATTATCAGTAGAAGCATTCCATGCCAGAGAAATGCTGCTTGAAGTTGTTCCTGAGACATTCAGACCTGTCGCCGCAGTAGGTGCCTGAGTATCACCTGAAGGCTGTTGAGAACCCCAGATAAGATTAACATAATTTGGATTGTCTATGAAAGGATTTCTGTTTCCCTGAAAAGTATATGAAGCATTATTTCTTTTAATTTCTGCCTGAGAAACCGGATCCTGATTATGCCATGCTAAAAGAACATTCAGTTCCCATGTCTGCAATCCCGGGAATGTAGAATTTCCTAACATATTTCCTGATGAGAAAGTAGAAAGTTTGCTTTGGTAACGGGTTACAAAATAGAAAATCATACGTGCCACATCTCCTTTAAACTCATCAATCGGCTCAAATACCGTTCCTGCATATCCTGAAGATACAGAGTTTCCCAGCTTGGATCCATTCTGTGAAGTGAAAGAAGCACTTCCTACCTTTCCGAAAGGATAATTACTTCTCATTCCGTTTACTTTGCCATCTGTAGCTCTGATAAAATGAATATCTGCTACCATTGGAGAAGCTTGATTGAAAAGGCTTTGAGGAACAATATGCTCTCTGTTGTAGCAATTTCCCTCAGTAGAATACGTCCCACACTGATCAGATCCAGGAGTATAGTTATAAGAATCAGCACCTGAAGGCTTTTCAGAATAAATATCAAGGATGGTCCCGTCATTTTCGTAGTCCTTATCAATATCAGTGGTTTTATAGGCTGTCCAAAGCCCGCTGTAGCCTTTATCCACATGTCCGTTGGTGATAATGCTGCTTAATTCAGTTTTCAGTGCCGCCCCACTCAGTCCGTTGGCAGAATTGTAGTATCCTGCAGGAGCCTGAGCGTGAGCAAGTCCTGCAAATACAGAAAATAAAATGATTTTTTTCATATAATATAAGTTTAAGCAAGAATAACACATTTTTGTGAATTAAAAAATTACAAAATCGTTAATTTTAAATGCACTGCATGTAAATATGTAATGAGTAATGAGTAATGAGCAATAAGTAATGAATGATGAGGATCATATAAGATTCCGTTTTATATTTTGAATTATGACTTTTATAATCTGTCCTTAATATTGGATATTCAATAGGACCGGGCTTTAACCCGGTTTAAAAATAAACTATTTCCTTTGGCTTTAGCCGAAACTTAAATAATGGAAGATTATAGCCACGGTGATCTGTGCAAATCTGTGCTATCTGTGGTAAAAATAAAATAGTTACCCCATAACAAAGGCTGATGCTTTTATAATCTATCCTCAATATTGGCTATTCAATAGAACCGGGCTTTAGCCCGGTTTAAAAATAAACGATTTCATTTTGCTTTAGCCTGAAACGAAATAATGGAAGATTATATCCACGGTGATCTGTGCAAACTGTGTTATCTGTGGAAAAAACAAAATAATTGCATAAAAAAAGCCAGTACAGAAGTACCGGCTATATAATGGATGACTTAAATCTTATTTTCTTTGTGGCGGATAATTTTTCATAATCTCAGCCATAATTTCTGGAATCTGTCTCTGTTTTGCTTTTGGAGAATCTACAGAAATTCCGCTTCCTATACCTTGCCAAACCAATTTGTTGCTTTTTGCATCAATAAGGTCAACAATCAGAGCTCCTTCATTATAGTTGGTTGTCCATGTTCTGCTCATGCCGACACCCCATCCGAATGGTCCGCCCCATCCCCACATTCCGTAAGGAGAAGAGGAATTGATATCAGTAATCTTTTTATGATTTGCTTTTACGTTGATAATAAGATCAGGGTTTTCTCCGGACTGCAGTCCTTTGCTCTGAAGCTGTCTCGACAGTTCATTCAACACTCTGTCTTTATCAATATCATTCAGTTTTAGATCATCAATTCTGATTTTATATGTTTTATAAGAATTGAAATTGGCGGTTTCAGCATAATCTGAACGTACCTGAAAAGGGCTACAAGATGTTAAGCCTAATGTAGCAGATGCCAACAAAATAAAAATATATTTTTTCATTTTATTTATTTTTTTTATCACTTTTAATGAATGTATCAGTCTTTTTATCGTACCCGTAAGGACAGTGTCTGCAGCCGCTTTTACAGCAGTATCCTCTTTTCAGATGGAATTTTTCTGTAAAAACCTTGTACCCCTGTTCATTATAGTAGAAGTCTTCACCTTCTTTGATGTCATAATGGGCCATAAGTTAAATGCTAGTCAAAAAACTTTTTATATTTGTTACTATGATAATTGTATGCCAAAAGCCTTTAAAAAAATTAAAAATTAATGGCATTGCTCTCTTTCCCTTTATCTTCATTAGGAAACCCGAAGATAAGGAAAATAATGTATTGATCAATCACGAAAAAATCCATTTGAAGCAGCAACTGGAAATGCTCGTTATTTTCTTCTATATTTTCTACGTTATTGAATACTATTATTGGTTTTTCAAATTGAAAGACGGCTATCTGGCTTACAGAAGAATTTCCTTTGAAAGAGAAGCTTATGCTAATGAAAACAACCTGAACTATCTCAGAAAAAGAAAATTCTGGAACTTCAGGAAATATCTTTAGAATAAGGGCATGATGCATTGGAGTTCCGGGGTACGAGATTCGGGTTCAGGCTTCTGGGTTCTGGCTTCCGATTTATTCTTTGTAATGACAGAAGTATTAAGATCTTTCACATCAAGATAACCGGAATATTTTCGCATTGCAGTACTGTATAATTCAATAGGAATGGGCTTTAGCCCGTTTATAAAAAAAATCAGAATTCATCCGGCTTTAGCCAAAACTTAAAAAAGTATCAAACAACCATCTGTAGAAATCCGTGTTATCTGTGGGGAAAAAACCTATAAAAACAACAAATTGTCACAACACTAAATCTTTTCCTACTTTTGTAAAGAATAAACCTTGAGTTGTACAACTGAAATGCTATTAAAACTTCCCACAGAACCTGTTCCCATCCAGGAAATTCCCCTTGAGAAAAATATTAAACTTTTCATTAAAAGGGAAGATCAGATTCATCCGCTGATTTCAGGAAATAAATACTGGAAACTGTTCCATAATGTCAACCACTATCTGGAAAGAAATCCTGATAATCCTTATATTATTACTTTTGGAGGCGCTTTTTCGAATCATATCGCCGCAGTTGCTGCAGTAAGTCATCTGGCTGGCATTCCAACCCTGGGAATTATCAGAGGAGAAGAATTAGAGCATAAATGGCGCGATAACCCAACCTTACTTTTTGCCAAAAGGAATGGAATGAACCTGAAATTTGTCACCCGCGAAGAATACCGTCACAAAGAAAAACTTACGGAATTCCTTCAGCAGGAGTTTCCGGAGGCATTGATAGTCCCGGAAGGAGGTACCAATGAAGAGGCCGTAGAAGGGGTGAAAATGATGCTCAATGAACAAACAAAAGATTTTGACTATCTTTGCACCGCAGTTGGAACCGGAGGTACTATTGCAGGAATTTCAAAATTTTGTGAAGAAAATCAGAAAGTTATAGGATTTAAGGCCGTTGACGATGCTTCACTGGAAAATAAAATTTTTGAATTAACTTTGAGACAGAATTTTAATCTAATAGATTCATGTTTTGGAGGTTATGGTAAAATAAATGATAAAAACGTTCATTTTATCAATGATTTCAAAGAGAGGTACGGAATTCCTTTGGAACCGATTTATACAGGGAAAATGATGGAGAAAGTTTTTGAACTGATAGAAGAAGGGTATTTTCCTGAAAACAGTAAGATTTTGTGCTTTCACACTGGTGGTTTACAGGGAATTGAAGGAGCTAATCTACTTTTGGAAAAACAGAATAGAAATTTAATTATATAAGTAAAATTGAAAAACATGAAACACTTAGTGTTCCATCTTTCATTTTAAAACAATAAAAATTATAAGATGAAAAGACTTTTTCTATCCATAAGCCTTTTAGTTTTATCAAAATTTTCAGCCCAGACTTGGGCAACCGAAGATCAGTATATTCAGAAGTTTGCTAAATATGCCGTAGAAGAAATGGAAAAATATAAAATTCCGGCTTCTATTACCCTTGCCCAGGGATTACTGGAAACGGGAGGTGGACAGAGCAGACTGGCACAGGAAGGTAAAAACCACTTCGGTATAAAATGTAAAGAAGACTGGACCGGTAGAACGATGAAACATACCGATGATGCACCTAACGAATGCTTCCGTGTGTACGATGATCCAAGACAGTCTTATGAAGACCATTCTATATTTTTATCCACAAGAAAATATTACGCCAACCTTTTCAAACTGGATATGAAAGATTACAGAGCGTGGGCAACCGGTTTAAAAAAAGCGGGCTATGCTACCAATCCACGCTATGCTTCAATTCTTATTACCAAAATTGAAAAGTATAAATTATACGAATATGACAATACCAATTCTAATGAAGTATTGTATGCTGTTCTTAAAATGTACCCGGATCTGAAAGACGACAGAACTTTCATGGCACAGCTGGAGCCTTCAAAAGCCATCAGAAAAGTCAAAGACCCTGTTACAGTAGAAGTTCCTTACAAACAGACTTCTTACGCACAACAACAAAAAAGAGTAGAAAGAATCAAAACGAAAGCTGAAATTCTGAATTCTATTCTTATCAAAAGCCATCCGAATGACGGGCTGAAATATATTATCATTCCTGAAGATACCGATGTAAAATTCATTGCGAACAAGTTCAAGGTGAGCGAAAGCAGACTGATGAAGTGGAATGAACTGGAAAATGAGACTTTAAAGAAAAATGATATCGTTTTCCTTGAGTCAAAAAATTCTACAGGAAATACCGCAACCTATAAAGCGGTGTCTGGAGAAGATATGCATGATATCGCACAAAAATTCGGAATAAAATTACATAAATTGTATGCTAAAAACAGGATGGATGAAGGACAGCAGCCATCTACAGGACAGCTGATTTATTTAATAGACAAAAAACCACGAAACTAATAATAACTCCAAAACAATGGGAATTTTAAATATCAAATCTAAATATCTGCTGATATTTCTGATATTGATGTCATGTACAATATTTTCTCAGGAGCAAAATTATATTCCTTACAGAAAAGGAAAAGTGTGGGGGTTGTGCGATATTAATAAATTTATAGTTGTGCAACCACAATATAGCAGCATAAGCAGTTACGACGAATCTATAAGAGGGTTTCATGCAGAACAAAATGGACAATTTGGAATCATAGACAGAAGGGCAGTGATGATCATGCCATTTATTTCTCATATGCCTATATCTGTGGACGGAGATAAATATCTGGTGTTTGATGGATGGGATTACTATTATTATTCCATTAAAACAAAAATGCGTCTTGAAAAATATATTAAACGTGAAAACTATCCAATAAGGGACAGAGGTTGGGAGAATGATCCGCTTTATAGAAATGATGCAAAGTTAACATTAAACAGGAATGATCTTGATGATGAAGACCTGGACATGCTGGGCCCATATGATGATGACAACTACCAGCTGAATTACAAGAGCGATTTTATTGAAATAAATAAAGATGATACTTATGTTGGGATTTATATTCCTAAACTTAAGAAAATATTTATCAATACACGCGAAATAGCATATGTTGGATGGCAGTTTTATAGAGGAAAACCTTATATTTTTACGACTAACGATTCAGGGCTGTTTGGATTAGCAGACGAACATTTTCGGGAGGTTTATCCTATACGATATAAGATGATCAATCTTGTAGAAGCGAGTCAGTTAGTGGTTCTCTCAGAACCTGATCCGAATAACAATAAGAATTTAATTTTCATGACAATTCTTCCCAATAATAAGGTTTTATATGGAAAATTTGAACCAGCCGTTACACTTTGGAAAAATGGCAATCCTTTTCAAATATATTACACAGTGATTGATGGACAGAAGAATTATGCAGGAGAAGATGGAACCCTTTATTTTGAGGGTTAAACAATAAAATAAGAGAAAATGAAGTATCAGAGAAGTTCGGCTTTATTTGATGAAGCCTACAAATACATTCCGGGAGGCGTAAACTCTCCGGTAAGAGCATTCAAATCCGTAGGAGGAGTGCCTGTTTTTATGAAATCGGCGAAGGGAGCTTACCTTACCGATGCAGATGACAATACTTACATCGATTATATCAACTCATGGGGCCCGGCTATTTTAGGACATACACATCCTGAAGTGCTGGAAGAACTGAAAATACAGGCAGAGAAAGGATTCTCTTTCGGAGCCCCTACAGAACTGGAAACTGAAATTGCAAAATTCATCATTGAAAATGTCCCGAATATTGACCAGATCAGAATGGTTTCTTCAGGAACAGAAGCATGTATGAGTGCTATCAGGCTGGCAAGAGGATATACGGGAAGAGATAAAATTGTAAAATTTGAAGGCTGCTATCACGGGCATTCAGATTCATTCCTGATCAAAGCGGGAAGCGGAGCCGCTACATTCGGAAATCCAAATTCTCCGGGAGTAACTGCTGGTACTGCAAAAGATACTTTATTAGCCCGTTATAACGATTTTGAACAGGTTCAGGATTTATTCCGCCATAACCAGGGAGAAATTGCAGCAGTAATTATAGAGCCGGTTGCCGGAAATATGGGTTGTGTACTGCCTGAAAACGACTTTTTACAAAATCTTAGAAAAATCTGTGATGAAAATGGAGCATTATTGATTTTTGATGAAGTAATGACCGGTTTCAGATTAGCTTTCGGAGGAGCACAGGAACTTTTCAATGTAAAAGCAGACCTGGTGACTTACGGAAAAGTAATCGGAGGAGGACTTCCTGTAGGAGCTTTCGCAGGTAGAAATGAAATTATGGATCACCTTGCACCAAAAGGAGGAGTTTACCAGGCGGGAACGCTAAGTGGAAACCCCCTGGCAATGAGAGCAGGATTAAAAACCCTTCAGCTTATTAAAAATGATCCCGAATTTTTCAACAGATTACACAAGACCACAGAAACGTTGGATTTTGAAATCGGAAAAATTCTGAATGAGAAAGGAATTGCTCACAGAATCAACAGAAAAGGTTCTATGATGTCTGTTTTCTTCCATATCAAAAGTGTTTCCAACTTTGATGAGGCTCAGGAAGCTAACCATTCATTGTTCAATAATTTCTTCCATCAGATGCTGCAGAATGGAGTATATCTTCCACCAAGCGGTTACGAAACATACTTCATCAGTGATGCCATCAGGGATAAAGAAATTGATATGACCCTGGAAGCAGTAAGAAAATTTGAATATTCAAATAAATAAAAATAAATGAAACCGGATTTTTAAATCCGGTTTTTTTATGCAGAAATGTAACTTCAATATTGAGAATTTTAAGCCCGCAGATTGAATTAATAGGCAAATTTTAATTTAAAATATTCATTTTCTCATGTCATATATGAAAATCTGCATAAGCTGAGTGTTCTGCAGGGGAAATTTTCTTTTTAAAATGACTATCTGAAACATAAATATTCACAAAGCATAAATCATACAGATTTTGTAATAAACCATACACTTGGTTCAGAGTACTTCTTTCTAATTTTGTATCAAATAGATTGGAAATGAAGACTTCAGACAATAACATCTCCCGTAAAGATTTTATCCGTAATTCAGCACTGGCTGTAGCGGGATTAACTTTAATACCCAGTATCATGACCGCATCACCATTCCTTAATGACAGTACTATTTCAGCAAAAGGAAAAATGAGCCTTAAAAATGTTCGTCTGGAAACAGGTTTTAATTACCGGGAAGGAGAAGTTACCTCTACCAAAACTGATCTGTTTTATGTAGAAGTTGAAAACGGAAAAATCACAAAGATCACAGCCAATCAGCCCAATGCTAAAGCTGTAGATGCAAAAGGTCTATTGATGCTTCCTGCATTTAAAGATATGCATATTCACCTGGATAAAACCTTTTATGGAGATAAGTGGCAGGCCGTTAGAAAAAGAACCGGAGGTGTTAAAGGAATGATAGAACTGGAGCAGAAAATGCTTCCTGAGATGCTGAAAAATTCTACCTTCAAGGCTGAAAAACTGATCGAGCTACTGCAATCAAAGGGAACTTCCTATGCAAGAAGCCATGTGAATATTGAACCGACTTCCAAACTTCAGTCTTTAAAAAATCTGCAAAAAGCTTTAGAAAACAAAAAGAAAAGCTTTGGAGCTGAGCTGGTAGCCTTTCCACAGCATGGTGTTTTCTATACGGATTCCGTACCATATCTGAAAGAAGCTGCGAAAATGGACATCGATTTTATCGGTGGAGTAGATCCGTTCAACATTGATGGAGATATCGAAAAAGTGGTTGACTTCACGGTTCAGCTTGCTTTAGACAATAAAAAAGGAATAGATATTCATCTTCATGAAACCGGAGATTCAGGATTGAAAACGGTAGAATACCTGATTAAAAAAGTAAATGAAAATCCTTCTCTGAAAGGAAAAACCTATGTAAGCCACTGTTTTATTCTGGCAAAATTAGAAGCTGCAAAACAGGAAGAAATTGCGGAAAAATTAAGTGAAGCGCAAATTGGAATTGTTTCCACGATCCCTTTTGGCAAACTGATTATGCCTATCCCAACTCTTTATAAACATAATGTGACTGTTCTCACAGGAAATGACAGTATCATAGATCACTGGAATACTTTCGGAACAGGAAGTGTACTTCAGAAAGCCAACCTGATGGCTCAGTTGTACGGATATTCAACAGAGTTTTTATTGTCAAGAAGCTTAAAACTGGCAACGGGAAATATTCTTCCGCTGGATGATAAAGGAACTCAGCAATGGCCGAAATCCGGAGATAAGGCAGACTTTGTACTCATCAATGCAAGCTGTTCAGCAGAAGCCGTATCAAGAATTTCAGAAGTAGAATCATTGGTGCATGATGGAAATGTTGTCTTTTAGACCCAATGATATAATTGTTTACAAATTTATATATATAATTTAGTTGTGTTTTTTAGCCACAAAGGGTATGAAAGCCTGAAAACAATTGTTGATTTTCAGAAACGGCCACGGAATGAAGTAGAAACTGAAGAAGAAGTGGTGTATGAAGCTTTTATCCCTTTTGTGGTTGTTTTAATTTTTTCTCTCATAAATTTACTAATTTTAGGAGAAAATCAGGCAGCGTGGCTTACCATACAGATCATTTTCCAATTTTAGGAATTCAGGAATTTATTGAAAATCAGCTGAAAGGCTGTAATCTGCTGTTCAATGAGCTTTCCGGAGCACGTTCTATTGATGATCCACACAAGCACGACTTTTTTATCATCAATCTTTTTGAGCATGGAGCAGGCTCACATACCATAGATTTTACAGAATATGAAGTAAAGGATTATCAGATTCATCTGGTTTTTCCGGATCAGGTGCATCAATGGGTGATTGAAAAAGAAACCATAGGATATCAGCTGATGATCAGCAGAGATTGGTTTGAAAGTTTTCTACCTTCGTTAAGGTTTTCTGCATCGTATTACCAGAATCATCCGGTGATCAATCTTTCCAAAGAAGTTTTTGAAACTTTTCTATATGAATTTCATGCCATTCAGAAAGAACTGAACGGAGAAAAAGTATTTTGGGAACTGATTCAAAAAAGAAGTGAACTGATTGGTTTACTGGTGAGTAAATCTGTGGAAGGCGCTTACAAAGATTTTGAAGTTTATAACTCAAATCCTATTATTTCAAAGTTTCTGCATCTTATTGACGAGCATTTCAAAACAGAAAGATCCGTATCCTTTTATGCCGATAAACTGAATATTTCTGCCAACTATTTAAATATTGTCTGCAAGAAAACCCTCAATGCTTCAGCTTCATCTCTTATTCAGGACCGTATTTTGCTGGAAGCAAAGAGGTTATTAAAAGTTTCTGAAATGTCTGTGAAAGATATTGTATATGATCTTGGGTTCTATGATCATGCAAGCTTTTCCAAATTCTTTAAAGCGCAGACGGGAATGACACCTTCCCAGTTCAAAGAATAATCTGTACAAAACAAGACATAATTGATACACCGGTTTTAACATGAAGTCGGGCTAATTTTGTATAGTTAAATTTTAAATCATGCAATTTCCCTATCAATTAACTGCAAAAGGAAACTATTCCCTAAAAAATGTCCGCCTGGAAACAGGTTTTGAATACGAAAATGAAGAGGTTACCGGAACAAAAACAGATCTTTTCAGTATTGAAATTGAGGACGGAAAAATAAAAACAGTAAAAGCCAATGATCCTGCTTCCAAAGCAATTGATGCAAAAGGTTATCTGATGCTTCCTGCTTTCAGGGATATGCACATTCATCTGGATAAAACACTATATGGTCTTCCGTGGCAGGCACTTTCTCCGAAAAGAAAAACGGTAAAAGATATGATCGCCTATGAGCAGGAAATCATCCCTGAATTGCTGAAAACTTCCGTAAAGAGGGCAGAGCAGCTGATCAGCCTGCAGCAGCATTATGGAACTCACTTTGCAAGAACCCATTTTAATATTGATCCTACATCAGGATTAAAATCTTTGGAACATCTTGAACAGGCACTTGAAAATAAAAAAGATTCCTTCAAAGCTGAACTGGTGGCATTCCCAGCAGCATGGAGTTTACTATACAGAATCTGCTCCATTGATGAAAGAAGCAGCACAGCTTAAAAGTGTAGGATTTATCGGCGGACTGGATCCTTTAAGTATAGACGGAAGCATTGAAAAGGTAATGGATTTTACCGTTCAGCTGGCTTTAGATCACAACAAAGGAATTGATATTCACCTGCACGAGGTAGGAGAATCCGGAATGAAAACCATCAATTATCTGATTGATAAAGCGATCGAAAATCCCGTACTTCAGGGAAAAACATTTGTAAGCCATGCGTTTGCCTTAGCTCATCTTTCACCCAAAGAAACGGAACAGATTGCGGAAAGACTGGCTGCCGGAAAAGTAGGAATTGCTTCTTCAGTACCTTTTAAAGGGACAGTAATGCCTATTCCCACTCTGAAAAAATATGGAGTGAATGTACTAATCGGAAACGACAATGTACAGGATTACTGGAGTACGTTCGGTTCCGGAAATATGCTGCAGAAAGCCAATTTGATTGCAGAACTGTACGGTTATGCTACGGAATATGCCCTGTCAAGAGCTTTGCAGTTTGCTACCCAAATTATTCTTCCTCTCGATGAAAAAGGAAAACAACAGTGGCCAAAAGCCGGGGATGAAGCAGCCATTGTTCTGACAGACGCTTCATGTTCTGCAGAAGCCGTTTCCAGAATGTCTGAAATAAAAGCCCTGATGAACGACGGGAATTTATTCTGGAGAAATTAATTGAAGTATATATATTTTTTATACACTTGTTTTTTGTGAATGCCATCGGGAGTTTTCCTGGTGGCGTTTTTTTTATTATGAGTTATGAGTTATGAGTTATGGGTTATGAGTTTCGGGTTTCGGGGTTCTTCTCTATCGATAGGAACGGGCTGTAGCCATTAAATAGAAGAATACATTCGTCCGGCTTTAGCAACCTACCAATAAAATCCCCATGATCAATTTAAAAAATAACTGTTCATATTCCCTTTTTCTGTTTTTACAATATGAACACCTCTTAATATTAATTTCGTGAGACCAGCATCATATCGGATAATAACGATAAAAAAAAGCCCCCGAAAATACTTCCGGAGGCTTCTATTTGAAATTAAATCTAGGTACTTATATGATGATGTTATAAGTTAAAGTTAGTCCATCCTGCATACCATGTATCTGTAGCATCTTTTACAGCACCTCTGTAAGAAACCTGTGTAAACCAGGTTGCCAATTTAGGGTTTGTAAATGCTCCACCTGTTAATAATGGAGAACCTGCAGTAGGTGTAAAGTTAGGTGTAGTTCCTGCTGGAGCCCAAGCACCTGCAAGTTTTACATCAGCAGTTGAAGCAAGGATGGTGTTTCCTTTAGCATTAAACCATGTAGTAAGATCAGCCAACGTATACGTTGTTGGCGTAGAGGTAGATGGTCCGAATTTTAAAGGAGTTGTATTTCCTGCCAATACGTTGTTTTCAAAGAATAACTTGTTTCCTACGATATTGTTATCTGTTGGAGATCCTTTTGTAGCATCAATGAATAAGCCAACCGGGAATCCTGTAAATACAGAGTTGAATACAGAGATAGAAGAGTTTCTTCTGATCTGTAATGCATTCTGGAATAAAGCATTGATTGTTCCGGGAGCGGCAGAGTTGATTGGCCCGATAATCGTCATGTTAGAGAACGTAGCTGAAGTCTGAGGCGTTAAAGTAGAACCGTTGGCATCATTATCAGATTCAAATGCGTTAGAACCGGAAACGTCTGCTACCTGAGAATCTCTTACTGCAATACCAAACTGTACATTTCCTGAGAAACCGTTATCCGTATCGAAATCGTCATCAAGACCTTTGTAAGAAATAAGGTGAGAACAGTTTACTGTTCCTCCAAACCACTCGAAACTGTCATCATTAGCATAAGCAACTTCTACATAATCTACTGTAGTTCCGTTACCTACACCACCAAATGTAAGTCCGTTGATCTCTTTATCTGGTAAGAATGCATATCCTGCATATTCTATTCTTACATATTTTAATACACCACTGTTATCAGCAGCATTAGTTCCACCATAAAGTCCAAGACCTTCAGAGTTGTTAATACCCCCTTCAATTTCTCCAACTCCGTTTGTTCCTCCAAAAGATGCATTAGTAGGAGCGTTTCCTAAGATAACTACACCTGCCCAGTCTCCTCTTTTTGGACTTGGTTTTTCTGAAGTGAAGATAATAGGGTTGGCAGCAGTTCCTTCTGCCATTATTTTACTTCCTCTTGTAATGATCAAAGCTCCGTTTTTATCGGCTTCACCTACAATCTTTGTACCTGGCTCGATAGTTAAAGTAGCTCCATTAGTTACATATACTAGTCCTCTTAGCTTATAGATTTTATTTGCTTTAAGCGTAGTATTGGAAGTGATTTTTCCTGAAAGAATTAGGTTTTCAGTTTCTCCGTTTCCGTTACCTCCATTTTGAATAATGGTAGGTCCATCTTCTTCTATATTTCTACATGCGGTAGTTGATACTAGAGCGCCAAGCATTAAAGAATATAAAACGAACTTTTTCATGTTATAAAGAATTAAATTATTTATTAGATTATTTGTTGAGTGAATTAAAAATTGTATCCCAGTGTTAAACTGATATTGGTTCCTGTAAGTCTTTCAATCGCAAGAGCATCTTTGCTGTCATACTTACCGTTGTCGTTCAGATCATGGTAGAATTTAGCACGACGGTTCAGGATATCTGAAACATTCAGCTTGATCTCTCCCTTATTGCTCCATAATTTTTTAGCAAGCTGGAAGTCTAAAAGAGGTCTTGGTGCTTCCCAGATTGGTGGTACCTGATCATTTCCTACATAAAGGATTCTTCTTCCGATCATGTTGAATAATAGCGTAGAAGACCATCCTGACTTTTCAGTGTCATACTGAAGACTTAGGTTCACAGTATATGGAGATTGTCCCTGCATTGGTCTGTCTATGTTGGTAGCCTCGTCCGTTACTCTGTTTTTAATTAATGCTACGTTTCCACCCAGCGTAAAGTTTTTAAGAGCACTTACAAAATCCAGTTTTTTTCTGGCTTCCACTTCCAGTCCGTAAGCATCAGCTTTATCCACGTTAAGGTAGTTGAAAGTGTTACTCGTTCCTACCCCAGATTGGTTGAAGTATAATTCGATCGGTTTTTTGAAATTTTTATAAAAACCTGCCACGGAAATAATTTCTCCGTTTCTTGGGTAGAATTCCCAACGAAGATCGGCACTCGTGATTTTAGTTCTTTCAATAGATTTGTTACCGATTACCGTTGCTCCAAGGTCAAAATCATAATATGCTAAAGGAGAAACCTCTCTGAATTCCGGTCTTACAACAGTCTGAGAACCTGCAAGACGAATATTCATTTTAGGATTTACCTTGAATGTTAAGTTAACAGCAGGTAAGAAGTCTGTAACACGCGTATTGACAAAACGGTCATCACTTTTCTTCGTGCTTCCTACCAATTGGTCAAAGTTTTCAACTCTTAATCCCCAAACCGCTCTTAACCATGGTGTGAAGTTATTGTCAAACTGTAAATACCCCGCGTTAAGGATAGTGTTGGCAATATATCGGTATTGGTTTCCTGCAATTTCATCAAATGTGAATCCTCCGTTTGTTCCGAAATTACCAGGATTGAAAATCGTTTCGAAAGGCTGGGAAAGTAATCCCTGGTTAAAGTTTTCAAGTCTTACAGAAAATGGTCTTGAGTTGTATATTCTGTCTTTTACTTGGAATAAATACCCTCCTTTGATCGTTTGTTTTTGCCCAAACATGGTAAATGTCTTGGATACGTCACCTCCTGCATTATATAGATAGTCGCTTAGCGTAGAGTAGAATACACTTCCTGATTTTTGAGAAAGACCATTAGAAATCAAGGCTAAATAAGGGCTTCCCGGCATGTTAGTATATTGATTATACTGTAAACGCTGTAGCAAAGGAATATACTGATCAAGGATTCCGAAGCTTCCATACCAGTTTACGGTCAATCCGCCAAGAACATCAATTTTATGATTACCGGAAAGGGTAGAGTTGTAGAAAGTGGTTTCTTTAAATCCGATTTCCCTTGCCATGATGTTTGTTCCGTTAATCGGATCAAATTCAAAGTCCTTTCCTGTTCTGAAGGACATGTGGTTTACCGTATTGTTGGTAATGATATTCTTTAGGGAAATTTTATTATTGTTGTTCAGCTTTAAAGAAAGGTTCAACATCCCTCCTAAAATAATATCATTGCTGTATTTTTCTGTAAAATAATCGAAGTTGGTATCAGCAAGCTGATTGTTGATGGTAAAGAAACGGTTGGTAGACTCCGTTCTTCTTTTGTTGTTACTATAGTTCAAAACAGCAATTACTCCCAAATCTTTTCCGAATAATTTCGTGTTGAAACCTCCGTCTAACTGTAAACTTAAGTTTTCAGGATAACCAATGCTGTTATAGCCAAGATTTTTTGTATATCCTTTACCAATTTCTGTTTTTTGACCCTCAGTCAGAATACTGAAAGCATTCTTTGCAGGCATATTGGTAGGAAGTTTTCTGTAACCGTCATCAATTCCTAGAAAGTCCCATTTTCCACCTTTCTGCATATGGAATTCCTGTCCCATCGTAGCGGTGTTTCCTCCTACACCTACCTGTACATTGAAGAAATTTTTATTAGGAATATCCTTAGTATTTACCTGAATCAATGCACCTCCCCATTCACCTGTATATTCAGGAATGAACGTTTTGTTGATAACAAGAGTTTCAATAACATTCGCAGGGAAAAGGTCAAAAGAGAAAGTCTTTCGGTCTGGTTCCGTACTGGATAACTGAATACCATTCAGCATCGCCTGGTTATAACGGTCTGATAAACCTCTAACGACAATATATTTTCCATCAAATAAACTCACTCCGGAAACTCTTTTCAGAACTTCACCCGTGTTTCTGTCCGGACTCCTTTTGATTGCTTCAACACCAATAACCTGAGAAACTACACCTGCGTTCTTTTGTAAACCGATTGTAGAGGCTATCGTTTCTTTTCGTGCGTTTGATTTTATGACAACTCCTTCAATTTCTTTTTCTTTGGTAGATGGCTTATCCAGAACGATATCAAGATGAGTGTTACCCTCATTCTTTATAATAACTTCACTGATCTCTTTTCTGTTATAGCCGTTAGAACTTACTGTTACGATGTAATTGGCACCGGGAGAAAGATTGATAGAGTAGTATCCGGAAATGTCAGTGGTTACTTCCTGACCATTTACTTTTACTTTTACCCCTTCTATAGGAGTGTTATCTTTCTCGTCCAATACCCTACCTTCCAAAATCTGACTTTGTGCAAAAGCATAGCCAGCAGAAAACAAGGCAAGTAGCATGATGCTCTTGTGGAGTTGTTTTTTCATTATTACTTCTTTTACTTCTTTTTCAAGGGCAAAATAAAGGCTAAGTTTTTAAGAAAACTTTAGGAGAATCTTAATTAATTATGAAGTTTGTATTAACGGATGGATGAATTTTATAGTTATTGATGTTTAATTTATATAATTATAATTTTTGTTTTAATGTTAAGTATTATTCGCTATATTTGATTTGTGTATATTTAATTATTGATTTTTTTATTGATTTTATAATTTATAGTCGAAATATTGTTTTTTAATAATTAGTTAACATTTGGCAGATAGATGAAATCAATTGAAATAATTAATTTTGTGGGAATTCTTAAACTAGAAGATGAGCAAAAAAATTCTTTTAATAGACGATGAACTGGACATTTTAGAGATTCTGTCTTACAATTTGGAAAAGGAAGGGTATGATATCTATACTGCTACCAATGGTAACGAAGGTATAGAAAAAGCGAAGGAAATTGTTCCGGATCTTATCTTATTAGATGTCATGATGCCTGAAAAAGATGGTATAGAAACCTGTCAGGAACTTCGTAAAGTGAAAGAACTGCAAAAAACACTTATTGTGTTCCTTTCTGCAAGAAGCGAAGAGTTTTCTCAATTAGCAGGTTTTCAGGCAGGTGCCAATGATTACATCGTAAAACTGATCAAACCGAAAATCCTTATTTCTAAAGTAAATGCATTATTACAGCTAACCTCTCAGGTGTCTGACAATGCTAAACTTATTGAAATCGGTGACCTTGTTATTGATAAAGATAACTTCAGGGTTTCCAAAAGCGGACAGCAATTTCTTCTTCCTAAAAAAGAATTTGATTTGCTTTACCTTTTGGCTTCCAATACTGAAAAGGTTTTCAAAAGAGAAGAGATTCTGGAAAAAGTTTGGGGAAATGATGTGATTGTAGGAGAAAGAACCATTGATGTTCACATCAGAAGGCTAAGAGAAAAACTGGGAATCAATACGATTCAGACATTAAAAGGGATTGGGTATAAACTGATCGTTTAATTATTTAAAAATCTTAACTTTACGTTCAATCATTAAAACGTTGTAAAATTGAAATTTTACAGACTTACCCTCGTTGCCTCCTGTCTGCTGACACTGGTAATGCTCCTTTTAGGCGTCATATTTGACTCACTGAAAGATATCTATTATGAGACCCCTTTGTTCAAAACGGGTCTTTTCATCTGTATTATCCTGATCTTCCTGATCAACTGTGTAGTGCTGGAACTCCTTTTCAATTACTACAGCAGAAAACAGGTTAAAGGCCTTTCCGGATTTCTTCCGCAGGAAATCGTACAGAACCATGACGAAAATATCACCATCAAAGAACTTGGCGAAAGGTTTTCAGATCTCAATCAACAGCAGGTATCAGAAATTGATATGATGAAAGAGATGGAAAGTTACCGTAAAGAATACATCGGAAATGTTTCCCACGAACTGAAAACACCTCTGTTTTCTATCCAGGGATATGTAGAAACCTTAAGAGACGGTGGAGTAGATAACCTTACCATCCGAGATAAATACTTGGAGAGAATCGATAAGTCAGTAGAAAGACTGATTGCCATTGTAACAGACCTTGATATGATTAACAGGCTGGAGGCAGGTGAAATTAATCTTACCGTTTCAAAATTCGATGTTAATCTTCTGATCAAGGAAATCTTCGACCTTCTTGATCTTGAAGCCGAAAAACGAAATACAACATTACAGATTCAGACCCTTCATCCGCAGATCTTTGTGGAAGCTGATAAACAAAAGATTTCTCAGGTTTTTATTAATCTGATCTCCAATGCCATTCATTATGCCAACAGACAGGAAGCAAAAGTGATTGTAAAAACCAGTATTCTGAAAAATAAAGTACTGATAGAGGTGATAGACAATGGAATGGGAATCAAATCTGAAATTCTTCCAAGAATATTCGAAAGATTTTATCGTGTGGAAACCAGCAGAAGCAGAAGAGAAGGCGGTTCCGGACTTGGACTGGCTATTGTAAAACACATCCTTGAAGCTCATAACGAAAACATTACCGTAGAAAGTGTCTACCTCGAAGGCACAAAGTTCAGTTTTATGCTCGAAAAAAGTAAATAATTCCTGCAAAATGTAAGAAAAAAAAATATTTTAAAAAATCCTGAAATATTTTTTTGTCACATGTCATTTATTATATATTTGCAACAGAGATTTATCATAATTATAAAGGCAAAAAAGTAATTTAAGAAACTGATATGGTTTACAAAATCCGCGTAATATTAGATGCGAAAGAGGATATTTTCCGTGATATTGAAGTTAAGGGAAAACAAACGTTATGGAACTTACATTTAGGAATTAAAAGTGCATTCAGTCTTCAGGGAGACGAGCTTTCTACTTTTAATCTGTTAGAAGATGACGGAACAATCGTAAAAAGTGTCCCATTGGAAGATATGAGTGATGATGGTGATGGTGAGATCATGTCAGATGTTTATATTGATGAAGCTTTTGAAAACGTAGGGGACAAAGCTCAGTTCCAGTATGGGCTTCTTGATCTTTGGGAGTTCTTCTGCGAGCTTGTAGAAGTTATTGAAGAAACAAAAGGAGTTAATTATCCTATTACCGTATACAGATTTGGAAACGTTCCATTAAAGGCTCCTAGCAAAAACGGAGGTGCTGCAGGTGGCAAAAAGAAATCAGCAATGCCGTTGGTAGATGATGAATTCGGTTTTGATGACGATTTCGTAGCGGGTGGAAACTTTTCAGATGAAGATGATGACAGCTTTGATGATGAGGAAGAAGAAGATTACAATGACGATGTCTTTGATGAGGAAGATGACAATGACGATGAAAGATAGTCAATAAAAATATATCAGCCCTGGATTTTGATCCAGGGCTTTTTTATGGAGTTTTACTTATGCTTTTTTTACAGAATTTCTTTAAACTTTTATTTTTGAAACATTAAGATTGGGATTAAGTTGTTAATATAAGCTTCGCTTTATGCTTAAAAATCAGAATGATTTATCTTAACTAGACTTTATTTCTTAAATCCTTCTTAATGGTTTTAATAGATCCAGTATTTTTTATAAGTCTAAATACTACTTATCCTTTTTCTCCAAAAACAATCCTTACTTTTGTTAAAAATAGTTTAATGAAAAAATTAATTTTGTTAGCTGTAATTGGTCTGGGAATTGTTTCCTGTACCACTCAAAAAAATATCCGGAAGATGACAGAACTGCCAAAAGATTGGAAACATAATACAAATATCTACGAAGTAAACATAAGACAATATACTCAGGAAGGAACTTTTAAAGCATTTGCAAAAGAAATGCCCCGCCTGAAATCTATGGGAATAAAAACCCTTTGGTTTATGCCTATCACCCCCATTGCCCAGCAGAATAAAAAAGGAAGTATGGGCAGTCCTTATGCAGCTTCAGATTATACTTCCATCAATCCTGAATTCGGAACGCTGCAGGATTTTAAGGATATGGTGAATGAGGCACACAGATTAGGATTTAAAGTAATCATTGACTGGGTAGCCAATCATACTGGCTGGGATCATGTTTGGACAAAAACACACCCTGAATTTTATCTTAAAGACCCCGATGGAAAGTTTCATATTGCATCAGGAATGGATGATATTATTGAGCTGGATTATAAAAATAAGGAAATGCGTCTGGCCATGATAGATGCCATGAAATACTGGGTACAGGAAACCAATATTGATGGTTTCCGATGTGATCTTGCTTCATGGGTAGAGGTTGATTTCTGGGAACAGGCACGTCCCGAAGTGGAAAAAATAAAACCTCTTTTCTGGCTGGGAGAGTTCGATGAACTGGAAAGCCCGGAATATGGAAAAGTTTTCGATGCCAGTTATTCCTGGAAATGGATGCATAAATCTGCGGATTATTATAAAAAGAATGAGCCTCTTCAGGAATTAAAAGATCTGTTGAGACAATATTCTAATATCGGAGATACCTCAATGAGAGCATGGTTTACCACAAACCACGATGAAAACTCATGGAACGGAACCGAATATGAGAAATATGGAGTGATTACAAAACCAATGGCAGTATTCTCTGCAACATGGAATGGTGTTCCGTTACTGTACTCAGGACAGGAACTTCCCAATATGAAAAGGTTGGAATTTTTCGAAAAAGATGCCATCCAATGGACCAATACCTATCAGGTGGCTGATTTCTATAAAACATTATTGCACTTAAAAGCTGTCAACCCTGCTTTAAGAGGAGGTGATCCAAATGTAACAACATACCTCCTGAATACCACAGCCAATGATAAAATTCTTGCTTATGTAAGAAAAAATGGAAAAGATGAAGTACTGGTAGTGTTGAATATGTCAAAAGAACCTGTTAACTTTTCTATTGAAGACGAACACTTATCAGGAATATTCAGAAATGTTTTTGATAAAACGAAAAGAGATTTCAGCAATGGAAAAGACTTTAGTTTCAAAGTTTCTGATTATGCCGTATTTGAAAAATAAAAAATATTGTCTTTGAAACTTAGCTTAAACAGTAGATTTTAACGACTAGTCTTTAGAGGTACTCAATTCCCCTCCGCCGGAGGGGTGTCAAAATCCATGATTTTGACGGGGTGGTTTATCTGCCCTGCAATAAAAATCCACCATTACAATGAACAAACAGGAAATAATCAATATCATCAAAGCAAAAGCTGCCGATAAAATCCAGTATTTTGAAAACCTTATTTCAGAAACACGAGCGTCCAATAACGATACGAAAAGCTCAATGGGGGACAAATACGAAACCGGAAGAGAAATGCTTCAGCAGGAAATCAATAATCTGCAGAGACAACTTAATGAAGTATTGAATCAGCAGGCAGTTTTGCAGAAAATAACGTCAGATACTTCGGAAAAAGTTCAGAACGGAGCACTGGTAAAAACCAATAAAGGATTATTTTATGTAGCTGCTTCCATGGGAGAGATTACTGTTGGGAACCAGAAAATCATGACTGTTTCTGCAGAGTCACCCCTGGTGAAAGTTATGTATGGTAAAAAAACAGGAGAAACATTCATTGTCAATACCATTCATCAGACCATTGAAAATATATGGTAAAATTAATATCTGTTAGAGTACAGATATCCAGTTATTTAATAGAAAATAAACATCACCGCTATAAAAAGCATTCATAAAAGTGGGTGCTTTTTTTGTTGGTTTTTACTAAATTTGGAACTTAAAATCTCATTCAAAATGCAAAACTACCTGGATCTTTTACAGCATATTTTAGACAACGGAACTGATAAAACCGACAGAACAGGCACCGGAACAAGGAGTGTCTTCGGATATCAGCTGAGATATGATCTGTCAAAAGGATTTCCTTTGGTAACCACAAAAAAAGTGCATTTGAAATCCATTATCTACGAATTACTTTGGTTCCTGAGAGGAGATACCAATATTAAGTATCTTAATGATAACGGAGTAAGCATCTGGGATGAGTGGGCAAATGAAAACGGAGATCTGGGACCTGTTTACGGAGCACAATGGAGAAGCTGGAGCGGTGCAGATGGAAAAGTGGTAGATCAGATTACAGAAGTAATTGACCAGATCAAGAAGAACCCGGATTCCAGAAGACTGATTGTATCCGCATGGAATGTTGCAGAAATTCCAAACATGGCTTTGGCTCCTTGTCATGCTTTGTTTCAGTTTTACGTAGCTGATGGTAAACTATCCTTACAGCTGTATCAGAGAAGTGCTGATGTTTTCCTTGGTGTACCTTTCAATATTGCAAGCTATGCATTACTGTTGATGATGGTCGCACAGGTTTGTGATCTTGAAGTAGGAGATTATGTGCACAGCTTCGGAGATGTTCATATCTATAATAATCACTTTGAGCAGGTAAACAGACAACTTGGAAGAGAGCCAAGAGCACTTCCAACAATGAAACTAAACCCTGATGTTAAAGATATCTTTGATTTCGATTTCGAAGACTTTACCTTAGAAAATTATGATCCACATCCGGGAATCAAAGCTCCTGTAGCGATTTAGTATACTTATATTACTTTATTTTTTTATTTCATCTATCATTTTTAATATGAGTAGACAGCATTACCTGTGCCCATAAGTTGGGAAATCAGAATATAAATACTTTAGCGCACTTTCTTTTGGTAATTGTTTCTTACATTTGAAAGAACAACTCCGGTCGTTTGAACTCCTTTTGTAAAGCGGCTTACTGACTGGTAGTAAATCATCAATGTAAAATGCTTAAAAATAAATTATGAAGTATTTAAAAATTAATATAGAAGAAAATGCAGATATTGAAGCATTGAAAAATGCAGTACTTCAGTTGAAAGGAGTGGCATCAGCAGAAATTGTGGATGACGAAAATCCGGAAAGTGAACTCAAAAAAGCCTTTGCAAAAACAAAAGAACAGCTTAAAAAAGGGGACTATGAAACTCTAGTCAATGATATTTTCGAAATCATCATCAAAAAATAATTCTAAAAATAATAAAGCAGACCGATGAGAAAGGCCATTTTATCAATTGCTATACTCGGGATTTTATTTTCCGCCAATGTATCAGCACAAACCGAAACTTCAGGAAGAGAAAAAGTATACAGAGCTACTCCCACCAAAGTAACGGAACTTAAGCACACCAAGCTAAAAGTAAATTTTGATTATCAGAAAGAACAGATGAATGGGGAAGAATGGCTTACCGCCTCACCTTATTTCTATGCAACGAATGAGCTTACCCTTGATGCAAAAGCAATGTTGATTCATGAAGTAGCTCTTGATAATAACGGGAAGAAATCTCCTTTGAAATATGATTATAAAGATGATATTCTGAAAATCAACCTTGATAAAACATACCAGAAAAATCAGGAGTATACAGTTTATATCAAATACACTTCCCGTCCGAATGAAGTGAAACAGCAGGGAAGTATGGCAATTAATGATGCAAAAGGGCTGTATTTCATCAATCCTCAGGGAACAGAACCTGATAAGCCTACACAAATCTGGACACAGGGAGAAACAGAATCGTCTTCCGCATGGTTTCCAACAATTGATAAACCTAATCAAAAGACTACACAGGAAATCTATATGACAGTTCCTGATAAATACGTAACCCTATCCAATGGTCTTATGAAAGATTCTAAAAAAGAATCCAACGGGCTTAGAACAGATCACTGGGTGATGGATAAAAGACATTCCACTTATCTTTTCTTTATGGGCGTAGGAGAATATGCCATTGTAAAAGACAAATGGAAAAATATTCCGGTTGATTATTACATTGAAAAAGAATACGAGCCTTACGCTAAGCAGATCTACGGAAATACGCCGGAAATGATCGAGTTTTTCTCCAAAAAACTGAACTATGATTATCCATGGGCAAAATATGCTCAGATTTCAGGCAGAGATTATGTAAGCGGTGCGATGGAAAATACCACTGCAACACTTCATGGAAGTGACATCCTACAGAAACCGGGACAGCTTATTGATGAAAATACATGGGAAGATACTATTGCTCACGAACTGTTCCATCATTGGTTTGGAGATCTTGTTACAGCAGAAAGCTGGAGTAATCTAACAGTTAATGAATCTTTTGCCAACTATTCCGAATACCTTTGGAATGAATACAAATACGGAAAAGATCAGGCAGATTATCACCTGATGACCGATGTGAATAATTATCTTCACAATCCATCCGATTTTAATAAAAATCTGGTAAGGTTCAATTATGAATCCCGCGAAGATGTTTTTGATCTGGTAACCTATCAGAAAGGAGGAAGTATTTTAAACATGCTGAGAAACTATCTTGGAGATGATGCCTTCTTTGCAGGAATGAATGATTACCTGAAAACCAACGAATATCAGAACGCAGAAGCACATCAATTAAGGCTTTCTTTTGAAAAAGTATCCGGTAAAGACCTGAACTGGTTCTTTAATCAATGGTATTTCGGAAACGGAAATCCGAAGATTAATTACACCTCTACATTTGAGCCCGTGAAAAAGCAGGTTGCTGTTACGATAAATCAAACTCAGGAAAAGCCATTTGAATTTCCTCTGGCAATTGATGTATATGACAACGGAAAACCTAAAAGATATAATGTCTGGGTAAATGCAGAATCAAAAAATACATTTAGTTTTGATGTTTCTAAAGCTCCTGATCTTATCAATATCAATGCAGACGGAGTTTTACTGGCTGATATTACAGATACTAAAACTCCGGAACAAAACCTGATGCAGTTTACCAATTCTAAAGAGTTCAAAAGCAGATATCTCGCTTTAAACGGACTTAAAGATCAGACTGCAAAAAGTCCGGCCTCTGTAAAACTGTTGGCTGCTGCATTGAAAGATCCTTTCTTCAGAGTAAGAATAAAAGCATTGAATTTACTGGATCTTACTAATCCTGAACAAATGAAAGCGCTGGGTGCTGAAGTTGAAAAACTGGCTTCCAACGATCCGAAAACATTAACCCAGGCTGCAGCTATTACGGCTTTAGGAAAAACAAAAGATAAAAAATACCTTCCTTTATTTGAAAAAGGAGTAAATGCTGTTTCCAATGCAGTAAAAGGAAGTTCTTTGAATGCACTTCTTTCTATTGACCCGTCAAAAGCCAGTAGTCTGGCTGATAAAATTGATATGAAAGGAGCATCAGACGAACTCAGAGCACAATTACTTCCGATTATTGTCAAGAATAAAATTGTATCTCAGATAGAAAATATTGCACCTCTGGCCACTTTTTATCCCTTCATTAAATTCCAGAATCCTGAATTGGGAAAAGCGGCAGAAGATGGTTTCAACTGGATCATGACTTCTGATAACCTGAAAGCTACAGAAAGCATTACAAAAGTAGCAGGGTATGCCAAAAATCAAATGGCGGATAATCCTCAAGCTAAGATGATGATGTTACAGATGCTGAAAGATGGTTTGAGCAAAAAAATGGAACTGCTGAAACAGAATCCACAAAACGCTGCAAGCATCAACAAGCAGATTGATATCATCAATAAAGCAATTGAAAATTATAAGTAAATAAATAAAGCCGGCAAATCTGCCGGCTTTACTTTTATCATGAAGTGTAAGTGTACCTAAATTACAGGATTATATTTTTAAATACATTGGTTTTTAATGATGTTGCAAAAATTAGCATTTTTTACCACTGTTTTTTGCATTATCTTTCATAAATTCGTTTAAAATTTAGACAATTATGAGTTTTGGAATTGAAGCAGCGGGTTATTATGTACCTGGTTTATATTTGGAGATTAAGGATTTAGCGGAAAAAAGAGGAATAGAACCAGCGAAATTGGAAAAAGGCTTAGGTCTTCATAAAATGGGACTTTCTGACGTTCACGAAGATGCTGCCACTTTTGCAGCAGAAGCATTACTAAAGCTTATAAAAGACTATCAAATTAATCCTAAAGAAATAGCAAGAGTATATCTTGGAACAGAAAGTGCAGTGGATGCCGCAAAACCAACAGCTTCCTATGCTGTACAGATGGTAGAAAAAGTACTGGAAGAAGAATTTGGAACAAGGTGTTTCAGAAACTGTGATGTACTTGATATGACTTTTGCCTGTGTTGGAGGAGTAGATGCTTTACATAACGCTCTGGACTTTGTAAGAGTAAACCCTGATAAAAAAGCAGTGGTCATTGCCAGTGATTATGCGAAATATGAATTGGCTTCATCAGGAGAATATACACAAGGAGGCGGTGCTGTCGCTCTTTTGATTTCCTCAAAACCCGATCTTCTTGAAATAGAAAATAACTGGGGAGTAGCTTCAGAAAGTGTATTTGATTTTTTCAAACCGAGAAGGTCGTATCATAAAGATGACTTGAAGGGTGCTCCGGAAGCATATCCTGACAAGATTGAAATTTTTACTGATGAACCCGTTTTTGACGGACAATATTCTAATCAGTGCTATCAGGATAGAATCAAAGAAGCTTATCATCATTATAAAGAAATAACAGGGCAGGAAAAACCCTATAAAAACTGGAAGTACGTTGTTTTCCACCTTCCTTATGCGTTCCATGGGAAAAGGGTTTTTACCGAAATCTATAGCCTTGAGAATGGCCTTTCCTATGAAACAGCAGATGAACAAAAAGCAGTGGCTAAATCAGAAAACTATCTGAAATTAATTAATGATAAGATAGAAAAAACCCAGAGAGCTTCTTCTGAGATTGGAAATATGTACACAGCTTCTATTTTTATGGCGTTTCTTTCAGCATTACAAACATCTTTTAACGAAAATGAAGACCTTTCCGGAAAAGAGATTGGTTTTGTGGGCTATGGAAGTGGTTCAAAATCAAAAGTGTTTGCCGGAAAAGTTTCCCCGAACTGGAAAAAGGTTGTAGAGAAATGGAATTTGTTTGAAAGTTTGAACCAAAGAACCGCCGTAAACTTTGAAACCTATGAAAGACTTCACAGAAAACAATTGAAAGAATCTGTAAATATAAATTATAAAGGTTTCGGGCTTGTTTCTATTGAAGAGGAAAATCCGGTTTTAATTGGGGCACGATATTATAGTTATCAGAAATAAAAATATTCTAAAAAGAAAAACACCTCATATTGAGGTGTTTTTCTTTTTAGAATATTTTTTATGAGAATGATTTATTATTTTGATGTTTTAGGTGAATTTACATTGTGCAATTTTGAATTTTTTCAAGTTAAAATTTTCATTATGTTAATTTTTTGTACTGTTTTTTTTAATAATGTGAAACCTTGTGGTTTTTTTTTCGCTTGTTAAAATATACTCAAATTTCTATTATGATTTATTTTTTTAATTAATAAGAATAATTCTCTATCAGGACGATCATTTATTAACTTTTATTGCGAATTAAATGTTTTTAAGATGTTGTTTTCCAGTGTTTTGTGAATTGAATCTCTTAAAGATTATTAACATATTTGCTCCATATATTAAAAACTGTTAATATGAATGTGAAATTACGAGTTATAAGTGCTGGAGCATTGTTCTTTATAGGACAGGTAGTGGTGGGACAAAAGTTGAAAGAGGATACTGCAAAAGTAAGTAATATTGATGAAGTGGTCGTTCTGGGGTACAGGACTGTGACCAAAAAGAACGCTGCAACTTCGGTGGCTACCATTGATAGCAAAACTATAGAAAACAGGCCAAACGCCAATGTGATGAATATTATACAGGGACAGTTGGCCGGAGTAAATGTTACAGCAAGCACAGGACAACCTGGTGCGAAACCTACGGTTGTTATTAGAGGCGTAGGTACGTATAGTGGTAACTCAGACCCTCTATATGTGATAGATGGATTTCCTTCCAATAGTGATAATTTTAGGTCAATTAATCCCAATGACATTGATACATTTTCGGTATTGAAAGATGCAGCCGCTATTGCAGAATATGGGTCTCGGGGATCAAATGGAGTTATACTGATCACTACTAAAAAAGGAAAATTTAACCAAAATATGCGTGTCAGGTATAACAACCAGTTTGGTATTTCATTTTTACAAGATCCGAAGTATAACTTGGCTGACTCTAAAGAATTCTTAAGCCTTCAAAAAATATATGGAGTTGGCGCTGGGGCTAAAATGACGGATGAGCAGATTGCAGGCTATGATATAAACACTGATTGGAAGAAAGTTTTTTTTAGACCTGCTATTACTCAGAGCCACAATTTATCATTAGAATCTGGGGGACAGAATATCAATTCCTATACATCTATTGGTTATCTCGAAAATGAGGGGATTTTAAGAACAACCGGATTAAAGAGATTTACGGTAAGAAATAATATTAATGGTAAAAGTGGGAATGATCGTTTTAAGTACTCGTTGGTAACAGGGTTAGGCTTTTCAAAAAATAATGAAGCTATTCTTGATGCAGGAGCAGTGAACAGGAATTTTATTTTAGGAGCATACCGTTCTGCTCCATATTTATCTCCTGGTTTATACCAAAACGGACAACAATTGTTTGATTTATATAGTAAAGATGGAACATTGTTATATACTCCTTTAATGCTAATGGATAAATTAGTGAATTATAATAATCTTACGGAGGAAATGAGGCTAGACATGGCTGCTAATTTATCATATAAAATTACAAATGATTTAACGGCGAAAGCAAGAACGTCCGGACAATATCTTAATACCTGGTTTAATCAGGCAGAATATCCGCTTTCTTTTAATGCATTTTTATTTAAAGGAGCACAGGAGTTTTCAGGTTTTGAAGATATGAACCAAAGACGCGAGTTTATATTAAATAACCTATGGCAACTGGAATATTTCAAAGTACTTGGTAAGCATACCTTCACTCTTCAAGGAAATGCGGAATATAACTATTCGCAGCTCAATACTAATAATAACAGGCAGAAAGGTCTGGATCCAAAGACGTTTGTTCCGGGAACAGGAACGGGATATATTGCAGATACATCAAATAATGATTTTTATGTGTCAGCAACAAGTGCTTCAAAGTTAAAATGGGCCATGATCTCATATTTTGGATCTTTAGATTATGATTTTAATAAAAAGTATGGAATTACTGGAGTTCTCAGGAGAGATGGAACCAATAGATTTTTTGGAGATAAACAATGGGGCACTTTTTGGTCTGTTGGAGGAAGATGGAATGTGGATGAAGAAGAGTTTATGCAAAACGTAAAATTTGTAAATGCATTCAAAATCCGGGCCTCTTATGGTACACAAGGTAATCAGAGAATTGTTGATGGAAGTATTTATGCAGGATTAAATCCTCCAGCATATACTAATATTTATTCTGTAACCAATAACACATATAACGGAAACCAAGGGTATACTATAGCTTTCGGGGATAAAGAGTTGAGATGGGAAACAACTAAACAGTATAATATAGGATCTGACTTCGAATTCTTTAAAAGGAGATTAAGAGGGGCATTTGACTATTACGTGAAAGATACTCATGATTTATACATGCCTGATCCAACAGCGCCAGTGTTAGGTACATTAAGTATTGTGAGAAATACAGATGTTGTTTTACAAAATAAAGGTATTGAAATAAATCTGGCGTATGACGTAATAAGAAATAAAGGTAATGATATTTCATTAACATTTAGAGTAAACGGATCAATAAATAATCAAAAGATAAACGGTATCCAATCCGGTAATGGCAGGATATCTGACGGGCAGGTAGTAACTGCGAATGGAGGCCTTCTTAGAGAATATTTTTTATATAAATATTTAGGAGTGAATCCGGCTAATGGTAATCTATTGTTTGAAGATGCTGATGGAAACCCTACAGAAAGTCCAAAGGATTCTGACAGGAAACTTATGGGAGTGAATAGATTACCAAAATATCAGGGAGGATTTGGATTCGATTTTAACTACAAAAACTTCTTTGTTTCATCTACTTTCACATTTGTTGCTAAACTTAAGCGCTTTGATTATGATATGTCTGATTTATATAATCCTAATAATTTAGCTTCGTTTAATGTAGATCGGGATCTTTTAAATGCCTGGACACCCTCTAATACAAATACAGACGTGCCCTCTCTAAAAGCAGCCAATTTTGGATTGCAGGGGAATTCTGATAGATTTCTTGTAGATGCTTCTTATCTCAGACTGAGAAATGTTCAGTTAGGATACAGAATTCCTAAAAGATTTCTGAAGGACACCTTTATCAATGATATGTCATTTACATTACAAGGCGAAAACCTATTGACCTTTACAAAATGGCGAGGGTATGATGTGGAAAGTCCAAACGGATCAGATCAACAGAGGTATCCTTCACCTCGAGTTGTCACATTTGGTTTTGATGTTAAATTCTAGTTTAATAAATTAAGATAAATTGCAATGAAAAAAATATTTAAATATATCGTAATAACATCGGGAATATTACTTACTGCCTGTGATGATGAGCTGATAAGTCCTTTTACTCCCGGATCGTTAACTGAAGAAATGGCTGTTACACAATCCTCAGATCTTCAGAAACTTATGAATTCTACATATAATCTCATTTCAAACAGATCAGAAGCTGTTTTTACTTCTGTTTTTACTGACGAGGTTGGAATTGGATATGCAAACGGAGGACAGGGAATATCTCAAGAATATATCTTTTTATTGATTCCTTCTTCAGGTCTTTCTGGAAATATTTGGGTTGGGACTTATACAGCATTAGCAAGAGCGAACAGAGTAATTAAATATGCTGACAGTATACAACCTGTTAATGCCAGTGATGCTGCATTAATCTCCCAATTGAAAGCCGAGGCACTTACTATGAGAGCTTATGGAAATTTAAGGATATTGGCGTATTACTCAACAAATTTAAAAGATGATAATGCACTGGCAGGAATATTGGCTGATAGAATATTTGAACCCGCTGAAAAAGAAAATCCAAGAGTTAAAAACGCAGACTTTTATGCACTAATTCATAAGGATCTGGACGCTGCAATAACAATTTATAATGGTCTGAGTGGGTATATTCCAAACAATAGTTTTGCTAATAAAAACTTTGCAAAGGGTTTGAAAGCCCGCGCTTATGCCTATAAAGGAGATTTTGTCAATGCTGAAAAGTGGGCGGATGATGTAATTAATACATCTGGAGTTACGTTAGCTAATCAAAGTGACTACAGAAAAGTTTTTTTTACTGATAATGAACCGGCCAATAAAGAGGTTATTTTCAGATTAAAGAGAACGGCCCAACAAAATTCGCAAACAACTAATTTACATAACGGATGGTGTTCCGTTGCTCCTAATTTAAATGGTTCTCCATTGTATGAAGTAAGTCGTGCTCTGTTTAATATTCTGAATCAAAACCCAACTGATGTGAGACGAAATGTAATTGTTGCACCATCTTCTGTTATTGATCCCAACTATGCAACCTCTGCTGATTACAGAAACACAGATAAGCTAATTATTCAGAAACATGGTGGGACTGAATCAGGTACTGTTACTGCTGCTACTACAGGAACAAATGGTTTTAATAATGATTTTAAAATAATGAGGATTTCTGAAATGTATCTTATTAAAGCAGAAGCAAGAGCTGCTGCTGGAGATTTACTTGGAGTAGGGAAGGCATTAAAAGTTATTTTGGATGCTAGGTTTCCTGTTGCACAGACTCCTCCTGTATTTACAAATGTTACCACTGCCTGGGCAGGTATTTTGAAAGAAAGAAGATTAGAATTAGCCTATGAAGGACACCGTTTTATAGACATAAAAAGATTGGGAACATTAGCTAATGTTACTATTGATAGAGATCCGGCAGATTATTCTTCAAGTTCTGCTAATTATCCTGCAGCGAATCCGATAAATCTTCCTAATAACAGTTATAAGTTTGCACTACCAATCCCCCAAGATGAGCTAAATGCAAATCCAAATATTGTTCAAAACCCAGGTTATTAAAAGCAAAACTATAATTTCTAATAATTATACATAAAATGCCAAATACTCTTTATTTTTATTATTATAAACTGAAAAAATTAAAAGCTTTCAACAGATTGAGAGATATAGTATATTAACCTTTTTTTAATGTTAATTAAAGCGAGACCTCTTTAAAATAGGGGTCTTCTGCTTTTTAAGGTGTATTTTTTATATAAAAATTAAGAAAATAGGTTGATTTTTTCTTCATTTTGATCAAAATTTTAGATTAATTTATTTTATTTTTTTAGTTAAAAAATGTTTTTAGGTTTATTTTTTTAACCTTTAGATTGTTATTGGTGTAAATTGATTTTAATTTTCAAATTTATTAAAATTCCGTTAATGTATAAATTGACTTATTTTTTGTTAATTTTTTAAATACAATTAAAATGATTCTTTATCGTTTCCCAAGTATGGATGTGAATTTCTCCGTTCTGTAAGCCTGTTTTCAGAGTTTAATGAATTGATGTTACAGATATTTATTAACATATTTGTCACTTGAATATATTAAAATCTGTTAATATGAATGTGAAGTTACATGTATTAAGTGCAGGAGCTTTGTTTTTTTTAGGACAAGCTGCTTTTGCGCAAAAATCTAAGAATGATTCTGTTCTGAAGGAGAATAAGATCGATGAGGTAATCGTTACTGGATACCAGAAGAAAAAAGCAGATGAAATTACCCAGGCTCAGGCTGTTGTTGGGGGTGACGAAATCAGAAGAAACTCTCCTACAACGTCTATCGGTAACTCTTTACAGGGTAGAGCTTCAGGGGTATTTGTACAAAGTACTACCGGGCAGCCAGGTGCTGCTGCTACCATTCAGGTAAGAGGTATTGCCGGTGTTGGTGGTTCTTCAGAGCCTACTTATGTAGTAAACGGTATGTATATGACTGCAAGACAGTTCAGTGCAATCAACCCTGCAGACGTAGAGTCTATTTCAATTCTTAAAGATGCTGCTGCGACAGCACAGTATGGTGCGAGAGGTGCAAATGGAGTAGTAGTGGTAACTACTAAAGCTGGAAAAGCTGGGAAAACTCACTATTCATTTGAAACTAAGTTTGGTTTTAGTGAAAAGTTGAGAGACAAAAATTACACCATGATGAATTCTAGGGAATTGATGGATTTCCAGAATCAATTAGGTTACCTTGGATTTAAACCAAGAACTCAACAGGAAATTGATGCACTTGCTGTTTATGATCACAACTGGCAAAAGGACCTGTTAAAGCCTTCAAGCATTCAGTCTTACCTATTTAGTGCGCAAGGAGGTTCCAGAGAAAGTACTTTCTATTACTCTTTAGGATATGATTCTGATAACGGGATTATCAGAGATATCGACGGACTTAAGAGATATACAGGTAACTTTGGATTTACAAATAAACTGAGTGAAAAACTGAATGTTGGTATTAACCTTGGTGTTCAGTATCAGGAAACTCAGAATTTCAGAGACAGAAACAATACTCAGAATCCATTTGGAGCCATGTATAAATATGCTCCGTATGAGCCGGTTTATAACGCAGACGGAAGCTATAATCAAACAATGAGAGCGGGTTCTAACGTTGTTGAGCAGATCCGTAATTACAGATTAGATGATCAGAGACTGAGAATTCCTGTAACCTTATTCGCAGAATATAAAATTATCGATGGCCTGAAGTTTAAAACAAACTTTAACGGACTTTTCGATTGGTACATGGGAACTCAGTGGTTGAAAAAAGGTTCAAACCTGGATATTACAGTGAACAAAGTTCCTACAGGTTCATTAAACAAAAATTCATTCTACACATTTAATTATACTTGGAATAACTCCATTAATTATAAAAAATCATACGGAAGCCACAACTTTGATTTCTTAGGATTTATCGAATATAACGATAACTACAACGAAACAATGAATGGCGGTGCTTACGGATTGAAATCTCCGGTAATCAATGTTCCATCTATTACAACACCTTCTGACAGAAATACATTTACTGGTGTTAAGGTAAGAAATACTTTATTCAGTTTAGCAGGTTTACTAAACTATGATTATGAAGGTAGATATTTGGTAACAGGATCATTGAGAAGAGATGCTTCATCAAGATTTGGTGCCAATAACCAAAGTGGTGTTTTCTGGTCTGCAAGTGCAGCTTGGAATATTGCGAAGGAAGATTTCATGAAAGGTGGTTTTATTAATGATTTAAAGCTTAGAGGATCTTACGGTACAACGGGTAACGATGGTACTTTACCAGACTACTATAACGTTAATAATATCAGTTATGGTTTATATGGACCTAACGGTACTTCATATCCTGGTACAGCTTCACAAGGTTATTATATCATTGGTAACAGCAATCTTAAATGGGAGTCTAATGCGATCACCAACTTAGGAGTTGATTTCACGATGTGGAACAGAAGAGTTCGTGGATCCGTAGAAGTATATAAGAATAAGAGAAAAGATTTCGTACAGCTTGTACCTTTGGACAAGCAGGAAGGAGGATACTATCAGTATATCAATGCGGGAGATATGTCTCAGAAAGGTCTTGAAGTTGAGCTTAGCGTAGATGTAATCAAAAAGAAAGATTTCCAGTGGAATTTACATGCTAATATGTCTTTCCAGAAATCAATTCTTGATAAGTTAGCAGACGGGCAAACAGAAAGAAACTTAGGAGATACTTATATGAAAGTAGGAGAAGCTCCATATGTATTCTATAATGTTAGATTTGCCGGAGTAGATCCAAGCAATGGAAAAGCATTATATTATGATAAGGCAGGAAACGTTACAGATGTTTACAGCGCATCAAATGCAGTTCCTATTACTGATAAATCTCCATTCCCAAAAAGTTTTGGTGGATTCGGAACTACAGTTCAGTACAAAGGACTTGATTTCAGTGCAGATTTCACATTTAAGCTAGGTGGATATACTTATAACAACATGTACGCTGCTGCTGTAGATCCAACATTGGCTGTTGCAGGTAGAAATATGGCTCAGGCTGCTGCTCAGGTTTGGCAAAATCCTGGAGACACAGGAGTATTCCAAAAAGTAGACTCAAACGGTATGCGTGATTCTGATCAGTGGATTGAAAAATCAGATTACCTAAGATTAAGATCACTTACTTTAGGATATACATTTGATAAAGCATTCCTGGGAGATAAATCACCTATCAATAAGCTTAGAGCATACGTACAGGGACAAAACTTATTTACAGTGACTAAATTCCACGGAGAACCTGAGGTTTCAGTAGGATCTGGGGAATCTACAGCATTGTTCGTTCCGGGAGCATATAACCTTTATACTTACCCTGCTGTAAGAACAATCTTGGTAGGACTGCAATTAGAATTTTAATATTGAATAGCTTTATGAAAAAGAATATAATAAAAATAAGTTTAGCTGCGTTAACTGCCTTTGTTACGTTAACGTCTTGCGACAGAAATCTAGATCAAATCTCATCAATCAATGAAGATCAGGAGCAGGCAATGACCAGACCTGAAACCTTCAGACAAGCTATGGATGGTGCCTATACAGCTCTTAAAGGAGCCGGGTATTATACTAGCGATGTGGGAAATCAGCTTATCATGGGTGATCTTACCACAGATAACCTTGTTCGTACAACTACAGGTAGAAATACCAATTTTGCTGCATCAAACTTTGAATTCTCATCAGATAATTCACAAACAACAGGACTGTATACTGCTGCTTACCTTGTGATCAGCCGAGCTAATTTCGTTTTGAAATATATCAATAACGGAGTATTATCCGGAACACAGAAAACAAATCTGGAAGCTGAAGCAAGAGCATTAAGAGCAATAGCTCACTTTGATATTGTAAGAGCATATTCCCAAATCCCAACACAATCTGCAGGAGCTAAATCCAGTATCGGAATTTATTACGCAGAAAAATATGAGCCTCTCAACAATACAGGATCTAGAAATTTAACTGTTGAGCAGGTATATGATAAGATTATAGCTGATTTATTATTTGGTGCCGATAATATTACACAAAATGATGCTGATAAAGGAAGACTAAGTAAAGCTGCTATCTATGGATTATTATCAAGAGTATACCTATACAAAGGAGACTATGCTAAGACTGTAGAATATGGAGAGTTGGCATTAGGACTGTCACCGGGCATTACTGAAAAGAAAAATTTCACTTCTCTTTGGAAAGAAGAAAATAATGCTAAGAATGTGGACGGAATTTTATTCCAGGTGTTAAATGCGGCATCAGAACAAAATACAGTAGGTGTTGCATATAATCAATCAGTTCCTGCCTTAAGATCTGAATTTGTTGTGGATTATGATCTGTATACCTCATATACAGATAATGATGTGAGAAAACCTGTTTATTTCACTACCAGTGTATACAGTAAACAAAATTATAATCATGTAACAAAATATTCAGGAAACGGAGGTCCTGCTAACATCGTTTCAATTAAATATTTAAGAGGAGCAGAAGTGTTGCTAAACGTTGCTGAAGCCTATTACAGAACAGGTAATGGTGCACAGGCTTTGGTTCTTTTAAATAAATTGAGAGCTGAAAGATATACTGTATTTACTCCTGGTACAGAAACAGGACAGGCACTTTTAGATGCGATCCTGAAAGAAAGAAGATTGGAGCTTGCATTTGAAAATGACAGATGGTACACGTTGAAGAGATTAAACCTTCCTGTTCAGAGATCAGGTAAAGGAGACCTTTTTGATGGTACCGGTACACCTTCTGTTGTACAGACTCTTGCAGCAGGAAGCTTCAAATGGCAGTGGCCAATTCCTATTTCTGCTATTCAGGCAAACCCGAATATTAAGCAGAATGACCAGTATTAATAATAAAATTTAATTTTTATAATACATAATAAGAGCCCTATTTATTAGGGCTCTTTTTTATTGATATTTTATACATAAATTATCTCATCACCATACTATCCTGGTAACTTTTCGGGGTTACTCCCTCCAGTTGCTTAAATACCCTTGTGAAATAGTTGGTATCTGAAAATCCAGTTTGAAAAGCTGTTTCTTTAATGCTCGTCTGGCTGGCTAACAATTCTTTAGCTCTGGTAATTCTTTCCTGCAAAATAAAATCATTCGGAGATGTTCCCAACTCGTCTTTGAACATTTTAAAGAAATTCGATTTGCTTACATAAGCCAGTTTGGCAATACTGTCAATAGACAATTTCTGGTGCAGATTTCTTTTAATATAATCTACTACAAAGCCTATTCTCGATTTATTTTTAACAATATTCTTTTCTACCATACCTCTTGCCTGAGTCTGCATCAATCTGATCAGAAGTTCTTTCAATGCAAAATCGGCCATAATATCTTTTTGAGAATTATCATCCATCGCAATTCTCATGATATTGTTGGTGGCGGAGGCCAAAGCTTTATTATTAAACAGAAAATACTCATCCAGCTGAATATTCCATTGCGAAGTTTCATCCACTTTAGGAAGATGATAATTGAGGTAATTAAGAGAATCCTCAATAAAATCCGGATTAAGGCTTAAGGAAATACATTGTGTAGGCGTTTCATCCGCTTCAGGAAAATCAATGACCATCGTTTCTCCCGGAGCAACCAGAATACTTTCTCCCGGATAATAATCAAAATAATTGGTCTTCTTATCCAGTTTCATATATTTCTTACCTCTAAGCATTGCTGTAAATGCAATATTCTCGAAATGAAGCTTTACATCAAAAGCAGCCTTATGAGTTTCATAAATACTGAATTCACAATTGTTTAGATTGAATTTCGTCTGGTTTTCAACAAGACTCAATAGTTGGCTTTCCTTATGTAATTCAGGAGTATTTAATAAAATCTTACTATTGTTATTCATTTCTAAATTTTTTTGAAAAGGAGGTAACTCAAATATAGAAAATTTGAGAGTACGTTGCTGTTAATAAAATACTAAAATTGAACCCCTTGCACTATTTTCCACTTTTTTTATACGATTGTGCTATACACTTTTTGGCTTCTCACTGTAATTTGGCAGTATAGAAAAAATAAAAACAATACTAATATGAGCACTATTACAGAACCAAAATCAACAACGCTTTTACAGCGTCCGGAGTTCAAAAGCAGATACGATAACTATATTGATGGAAAATTCACTCCACCCGTTAAAGGACAATATTTTGACGTAGTTTCCCCGGTGGATGGGAAAAACTTTACTCAGGTAGCGCACTCCTCCAAAGAAGACTTGGAATTGGCGGTGGATGCCGCTGAAAAAGCATTTCAGACATGGAAAAATACTTCCTCCACAGAAAGAAGCATCATTCTGAATAAAATTGCAGACAGAATAGAACAGAACTTAGAATATCTTGCAACAGTAGAAACGATAGATAACGGAAAAGCCGTAAGAGAAACACTGGCAGCAGATTTACCTTTGGCCATTGATCATTTCAGATACTTTGCTTCAGTAATCCGTGCTGATGAAGGATCGCATAACGAACTGGATAAAGATACTGTTTCCTTAATTGTTCACGAACCTCTTGGAGTGATTGCACAAATCATTCCCTGGAATTTTCCGATACTGATGGCCGTGTGGAAACTGGCTCCCGCATTGGCAGCAGGAAACTGTGTCGTGTTGAAACCTGCAGAAAGTACTCCTGTTTCCATCATGGTTTTAATGGAATTGATCGGTGACCTTTTACCGGCGGGAGTTATTAATATTGTTAACGGTTTCGGAGCAGAGCTGGGAAGAGCTCTCGTTACCAATCCGAAAGTAGCAAAAGCAGCATTTACAGGTTCTACCGCTACAGGACGTATGGTGATGCAGTATGCCACAGAAAATATTATTCCTGTAACCCTGGAATTAGGTGGGAAATCACCCAACGTTTTCTTCAATTCTGTAATGGACGCAGATGATGAATTCTTAGACAAAGCAATTGAAGGTGCAGTTCTTTTTGCCCTTAACCAGGGAGAAATTTGTACATGTCCTTCAAGGCTGCTGGTTCAGGAAGGGATTGCTGATGCCTTTATTGAAAGAGTGATTGAAAGGGTAAAAGCCATCAAAGTTGGAAATCCACTGGATAAAACAGTGATGATGGGAGCGCAGGCTTCAAAGATTCAGAAAGATAAAATCCTTTCTTATATCCAGTTGGGAATAGAAGAAGGAGCGGAAGTGCTTGTAGGAGGAGAAGTGAATCATTTAGGAGAAGATCTGGAAGATGGATATTACATTCAGCCTACGATCTTTAAGGGAAACAACAGAATGAGAATTTTCCAGGAAGAAATTTTCGGACCAGTACTAGCATTTACCACTTTTAAAGATGAAGAAGAAGCAGTGAAAATTGCCAATGACACTATTTATGGACTTGGAGCCGGAGTCTGGACCAGAGATGCACACCAGCTTTACAATATTCCACGTCAGATTGAAGCAGGTAGAGTATGGGTAAACCAATATCACTCTTACCCGGCAGGAGCACCTTTCGGGGGATACAAACAGTCTGGAATCGGAAGAGAAAATCACAAAATGATGCTCGATCATTACCGTCAAACCAAAAACATGCTGATTTCTTATAACAAGAATAAGTTAGGTTTCTTTTAATATTATTTAGGACGTGCCCGATTGCCTTGGCTTTATCCAGGGCAAAACGGTCGGGCTATCCAGGGCTGCACTTCGTTTCGGTGCCCCATTGCATTCCGCACCGGCTCGTTCCTCGCCGCCCTTCCTATCCCTCACGCAGGGAAATTACCTGTTCAGAAACGGAGATAAAAACTAATAACTCAAAAATAACTCAATCCAAAAAATAAAATATGATTCCAAAAACAATGAAAGCGGCAGTAGTTCAGGGCTACGGCCAGCCTCTGAAAATAGAAGAAGTACCTGTAAGAGAGCCCGGAAGATATGAAGTCCTGGTTAAAGTCATTGCCTGTGGAGTCTGCCACACAGATTTACACGCTGTAGATGGCGACTGGCCAGCAAAACCGAAGATGCCGCTTATTCCCGGACATGAAGGCGTAGGGATTGTGGTAGCCTGCGGACCGGAAGCTTTTGTGAAAGAAGGAGATGCTGTAGGTGTTCCCTGGCTGTACAGTGCTTGCGGATGCTGCGATTATTGTATTACAGGGTGGGAAACCCTTTGTGAAGCCCAGAAAAATGGAGGCTACAGTGTAGATGGTGGTTTTGCAGAATACGTCATTGCAGATTCAAGATATGTGGGACATTTGAAATCTGATGTTAATTTTCTTGAAATTGCTCCAATTCTATGTGCCGGAGTCACCGTTTATAAAGGTTTAAAAGAAACAGAAACAAAACCAGGAGAATGGGTTGCCATTTCAGGAATCGGAGGATTGGGACATGTAGCCGTTCAATATGCAAAAGCAATGGGAATGCACGTAGCAGCCATTGATGTAGCAGACGATAAGCTCGAACTGGCGAAAAAACTAGGAGCAGACCTTGTAGTGAATGCAAAAAACACTGATCCCGGAGAATACTTACATAAAGAAGTCGGCGGAATGCATGGCGCTCTGATTACAGCAGTTTCACCTATTGCTTTCAAGCAGGGAATAGATGTGTTGAGAAGAAAAGGAACAATTGCCCTGAACGGGCTTCCTCCCGGATCTTTCGAACTTCCTATTTTTGAAACCGTTCTGAAAAGAATCACCGTAAGAGGTTCTATTGTAGGAACAAGAAAAGACTTGCAGGAAGCATTGGATTTTGCCAACGAAGGATTGGTAAAAGCTACAGTCACTTCAGCAAAACTTGAAGATATCAATGATGTATTCGATAAAATGAAAAAAGGACAGATTGACGGCAGAATCGTTTTAGATATTGCTGGCTCAAATTAATTTGATGATGTGTTGCTGATCCCGGTTAGAATGTATTTTACCGGGATCTTTTATCAATATACGGTAGATGTTAAGCTAAAATAAAAACAATGGAAACAAAAATATCAAGACTTTCCGCTACAGATGAAGCTCTTGAAGTAATCCGGAAACTGGAAGAACAATATGGCCCTCTGATGTTTTACCAGGCAGGTGGATGTTGTGAAGGTACTCAACCCCAATGCTTTGAAAAAGGAGGTTTTTTTCCCAGAATGAACGATGCGATGATCGGAACCATTAACGGACATGAGTTCTGGATAGACCGCGACCTCTTTGAATACTGGAAATATTCACATTTTACCCTTGATGTTACAGACGGTTTCGGACCTGGCGGTTTCTCACTGGAAACTCCTTTGGGAAAAACCTTCAAAGTTCATTACAGACTTTTCACTCCTGAAGAATATGAAAACCTGGAAACGGTAAAACGTAGTGAATAGTGCGATTTAACAAAAACAAGTCAGACTTTTACAAACCGGTTGACAAACATGGCTGCCACAATATCTCCTACAGCATTCAGAACGGTAGCCAACGGATCTACTAAAGTTCCGATGATCATCACCGCAGGAATCGCTTCCTGAGGCAGTTTATAAACAGAAATCATCAGCATCTCACCAATATACCCGCCGTTAGGAATACCACCCGCTACAATACTCACAAAAACGGTAATTCCCAACGCTAAAAGCAGATTGGCAGGATCAAAAAAATCCCTTCCAATAATTAAAAAGGCTACATAAATCTTAATGATAGATGACATAGAAGACCCGTTTTTATGCAGTGTTGTCCCGATAGGAATCACGAGATTGGCAATAGAATTCGGAATTCCTATTTTTGAAGCTGCCTGTAAATTGGCCGGCATTGTTGCAAAACTGCTGCATGTACTTATTGCGGTTAAAGTAGGATAAATGGCATTTGTCCAAAAGCTTTTAACTCCTTTCTGTCCATTGGCCATGAATGCATAGATAGAAAAGAACACTAGGAAATAAATAACTCCGGCAATATAATATAACCCTAAAGGTTTAGCATAAAACCCAAAAAGCTGCGGCCCTAAAGTGGCAACCTGATAGGCAAAATAAGCGCCCAGACCAATGGGTGCTAGTTTCATAACCAGCAAAAGAAGTTCTTTCATCACTTCATACCCCGAAGCAATAAAAACCCTGAAAGGCTGTCCCTTTTCTCCTGTTTTTCTGGCTGCAAATCCTGTCAGAAAAGCAAATACCAGAAGAGCAAGCATATTCCTTCTTGAGAAAAGCTCTGTAAACTCACCCACCGTAAAGAAACTTACAATTCTGTTACCCCAGGTATCCTCATTGGCCGCTTCTGTAATCATCTCGGAACTTCCTGAGACACCCGAGACCGGGAAAAGATATACAGCACAGATGGTAAACACTGCGGCGGTGAGAATAAAGAATAAAAAGGTAAGAGACATCACAAGGATGATCTTTCCGAATTTAGACTGCTGCTCCAGAGAAGCAATAGAATTGGAAACAGCAAAAAATACCAGTGGAACTACACTCACGAAAAGAAGATTAAGAAAAATATCCCCCAAAGGTTTTATATATTCCACAAAACCGGGAGCAACAATTCCTATGATGCTTCCAATAGTGATTCCTAAAAGTAAAAATATGATTCCGGAGTAGTTTTTCAATACATCTTTCATGTATAGCTTTTTATCAAAGATAGGTTTATTTTTAACATTCTGTTATACAATTTTCAGACCTAAAATTCATAAATTTGGGTAAACCACATTTCTATGGCTTATATAGATTACTATAAAATTTTAGGCGTAGATAAAAACGCAACACAGGATGACATCAAAAAAGCTTACCGGAAACAGGCAAGAAAATATCATCCCGATCTCAATCCCGGAGACAAAGAAGCAGAAAAGAAATTCAAAGAACTGAATGAAGCTAATGAAGTGCTGAGTAATCCGGAAAACAGATCAAAATACGACAAATACGGAGAAAACTGGAAGCACGGCGAAGAATACGAAAAAGCCCAGCAGCAACAGCAAAGACAGTATCAGCAGCAAAGTTATAACGGAGGATACTCCGGAGCAGACTTTGGTGGAGGTGAAGATTTCTCCGATTTCTTCCAGGATATGTTTGGCGGAGCAGCTGGTGGATTTGGCAGAAGTTCCAGAGGAAGAGCTTCCGGCAAGTTCAAAGGGCAGGATATCACTGCCGAATTGAATCTCAATTTAAGAGATGCCGCAACCACTCATCCGCAAACTTTTGAAATCAATGGTAAAAAAGTAAGAATCACCATTCCTGCAGGCGTGTACGACGGGCAGCAGATCAAGTTAAAAGGACATGGAAATCCCGGTGTAAACGGCGGACCAAACGGAGATTTATACATTACCTTTAATATCCCGGCAGATCCGGATTTTGAAAGAATCGGTGATGATCTGAAAACCAAAGTTACTATCGATCTGTACACTGCCGTTCTGGGCGGAGAAGTAAAAGTACAAACTCTCAACGGAAGCGTAAACCTTAAAGTGAAACCGGAAACCCAAACCGGAATGACGGTAAGGCTGAAAGGAAAAGGTTTTCCTGTCTATAAAAAAGAAGGAGAACACGGTGATCTTTTTGTAACCTATGAAGTGAAACTGCCAACCAATCTTACCGAAAAGCAGAAAGAACTTTTTGAACAACTAAAAAATTCCTAAGCTATGAGTGAAAGAATATCACGGGAAGAACTCGTAAAAATCTATAATATAGAAATTACTTTTTTTGATGAGCTTGTAGACTATGGGCTGCTGAATATTCAGATTGAAAACAATATTCATTACCTGATGTATGAAGATCTGCCCGCTCTGGAAAAATTTGCCAACTGGCATTATGATCTCGAAATTAATCTGCCGGGTCTTGAAGTCATTCATAATATGCTGAAAAAGCTGGATGCACTGAACCGCAGAAACAGAGAACTGATGAACAAACTTTCTGCAATAAGTGATCAATATGAAGATATTTAGTTTAGTTTTGTAGCTTTTTAAAGCAAACTCTATAATTATGAATGAAGAAAAGGTGATTACACTAAAACCTGACAGGAAGATTTTTGAAGATATTTATTTTAGCGGTAATCAGGGAAGTCTGCTTTTTTCACCCACTACAAAAAGTAAAACTATTGCCACCATTGCAGCAGCCGTAGTTGTTTTCATCGTTTTTCTTTTGAAAGATCAACTGAGCAAAGAAAGTAAGGGTATTCTATATTTTTTAAGCTTTATATTTTTGCTTTGTGCGGTTTTTTTATCCGTAAGCGTTAATAAAGTTTCAAGATGGAAAAAACAGGTAAATCATTATCTAAGCACGCTTGAAAGATGTAAAGTATACGAAATAAGATTGGATAATAACTTTTTCACAGTAAATATCGATGGTGAAAAAGAAACCAGCGAATGGAAAGATTTTGAGTATTTTGACAGTACTCATGAATTTATTTCCCTTGAAGGAAAATACAACTATATGTTTCCCAGAAAATCAATGAGTGAGAAAGAATACAGTTTTCTAAAGAATACCTTAAAAGAGAAAGTGAACATCAGCTAATAAAAACAAAAACGGAGCAAAATTATTTTGCTCCGTTTTTTACTATTATAAGTTAGCTTATTTGCTTTCTTCCAGCCATCCCATTTCCTTCATCCACTCGTCATTGTAGATTTTTCCTACATATCTTGAACCATGGTCATGAAGTAAAACTACAATTACATCATCTTTCGTGAACTGATCTTTCATCTGAATTAAAGAGGCAATAGCGCTTCCTGCAGAATATCCACAGAAAATACCTTCTTCCTTCGCCAGTTTTCTTGCATAGATAGCACCATCTTTATCAGTTACTTTCTCAAAGTGATCAATTACAGACATGTCATAGTTTTCAGGAATAATATCTTCTCCGATTCCTTCTGTAATGTATGTATAAGCGTGGTCATAATGCAGTTCACCTGTTTCATGGAATTCTTTAAGAATAGAACCGTAAGTATCCACTCCGATTACTTTAATATCTGAATTTTTTTCTTTGAAGAAAGTTCCGCACCCGGTGATTGTACCTCCTGTTCCGGCTCCTACCACAAAATGAGTCAGTTTTCCTTCTGTCTGTTCCCAGATCTCCGGAGCGGTAGATTCATAATGAGCAGCTCTGTTGGATAAGTTATCATATTGGTTGACATACCATCCGTTTTCTGTCTCTTTTGCCAGTCTTTTGGAAACTGAATAATAAGAACGTGGATCGGTAGGTTTTACGTCAGTAGGACAAACAATTACTTCTGCACCTACAGCACGAAGAATGTCGCATTTTTCTTTAGACTGTTTTGAATTGGTCACAAAGATACATTTGTACCCTTTAATGATGGCAGCCAATGCCAGTCCCATTCCTGTATTTCCGGAAGTTCCTTCGATAATGGTTCCTCCAGGTTTTAATCTGCCGTCTTTTTCAGCATCTTCTATCATTTTAAGAGCCATTCTGTCCTTTACTGAGTTTCCGGGATTGAAGGTCTCTACTTTTGCTAATACTAATGCCGGAAAATCTTCACCTAATACTTTGTTAAGCTTTACCAGCGGTGTGTTACCTATCGTTTCAAGGATGTTTTTTGCGTATTTCATAAATGTTTTATAAGCGGCACAAAGATAAGGCTTTTAAAATTATCTGCGCTGTGGATAACATGTGGATAAGTTGTGGATAACACTGAAGCCAATTGAAAGACAACCGATAACTTTCAATTATCAATTATCAATTATCAAGTTAGTTGTACTTAATCGCCTTCACTGGAGAAATCTTACTGATCAGGTAGCTTGGAATAATCAGCGCCAGTCCTGAGATAATAAGAATTCCTACTGATATGGAGATAATGGCAATCGGATTAAGGTCAACCGGAACAGTACTTACGTAGTAATTTTCAGGATTAAGCTTGATGATTCCAAAGAATTTCTGGATTAAAATCAATCCCAGTCCGATAGCATTTCCGTACAAAAGTCCCGGAATCATAATAATCAGGGTATAATTGATGAAAGTGGCTCTTATCTGTGAATTGCTTGCGCCTAATGTTTTAAGCAGACCGATAGAATTGGTTCGTTCAATAATAAGGATCAGCAAAACCATAATGATATTGATAACCACTACAATCAGCATGATGATGATGATTAAAGCAATATTGGTATCAAAAATACTGATCCAGTCTGTAATCTGCGGGAATTTTTCTGTCGCTTTTTCAGCATAGTTTTTATACCCGATCAGTTTTTCAATACCAGGAAAATCCTTGTCGATATCATTCACGTTCTTCAGGAAAATATCGATTCCGCCAATTTCATCAGGTTTCATATCCTGAATTTTTCTGGCATGATTGATTCCGCCAATAACAAATTGCTCGTCAATGAGCTTGATATCGGTTCTGTAAATTCCAATAACTCTGAATTTACGGTAAAGCGGTTTCTGATCAGCTTTTAAAAATACGGTTACAATGCTGTCGTTCAATTTAAGATGAAGGTCATTGGCTACTTTCTGCGAAATGGCTACATCACTATTGAATCCCTTTTCTGTTACCTTTGGAGTTGTTCCGGCAATAAGGAATTTTTTGAATCTTAAACTGTCAAAATCTTTTCCTATTCCTTTAAATATAATGCCTGCAAAATTATGCTCATTACGCATAATTCCGGTGACCGTCACATATTTTTGAGTGCTTTCCACATCGGGAAGCTCTTTTATTTTGGCAATATTCAGTCCCTGATTATCCAGTACAGAAGTATTGTACGAAGAATTGGACCGCGTGGATCTTACTGTAATATGTCCGCTGAAATCGGCCAGCCTTTCTTTGATAGCTTTTTTTGAACCAAAACCGGTGGCTACGGTAATCAGGGAAACGATAATTCCCAATGCTACGGAAAGCCTGCCAATGAAGATGATAACCCTTGAAAGGTTATTTTTGTTATCTTTGGAAAATGCTATTTTTCTAGAGAAATATAAAGGAAATTTCAAGCTTATGAATTTAGATTTCAAAATTAAAAATTTACTTCTGATTTGCCTAATTTTTTTAGGAGTATTCAATCAATATTATTCTCAGACTCAAGTTCAACCGGATTTTAAAACGGGTGCCGACCAGCCTGAAATCTACCTGCCGCTGTTAAAAAATAAAACAATAGGCGTGGTAACCAATCAGACAGGTTTAATGAGTGATAAAACCCACCTTGTTGATTTTCTGGTAAAAAACGGGATTAAAATCAAGTCCATTTTTGCTCCCGAACATGGTTTCAGAGGGGATGCTGATGCGGGTGCAAAAGTGAAAAACGGAGTAGATGTAAAGACAGGTATTCCCATTGTTTCTCTATATGGCAATAATAAAAAGCCAAAACCGGAACAGCTTTCCGGAATTGATATCGTTGTTTTTGATATTCAGGATGTGGGCGTTAGGTTTTATACTTATATATCCACTTTGTCTTATCTGATGGAAGCAGGCGCTGAAAACAATGTGGAAATCATGGTATTGGATCGTCCCAATCCTCATGACGGATACACAGACGGCCCTGTATTGAGAAAAAAGTGGGCAAGTTTTGTAGGAATGCATGAAGTTCCCGTTGTTTACGGGCTTACGATAGGAGAGTATGGAAAAATGGTTAACGGTGAAAAATGGCTGAAGAATCAGGTTCAGGCTGAATATACGCTTGTTCCGATGAAGAATTATCATAAAAAGCAGCGTTATCCGATGCTTGATAAACCTTCTCCTAATTTACCCAATGATAAAGCCATCAATTTATATCCGAGCCTTTGCTTTTTTGAAGGCACTCAGGTTTCCGTGGGAAGAGGAACAGATCTTCCTTTTCAGATCTATGGTTCTCCATGGACGGAAAACCTGCCTTATCAGTTTACGCCAAAACCAAGCTACGGAGCTAAAGATCCATTCCTGAACGGGAAGCTGTGTTATGGTGAAAACCTTTCTAGTTATCCTAAAGATCTAAGAGAATTGAATCTTGAATGGGTAATCAAAGCCTATCAGAATTATAAAAATCCTCAGCAGGATTTCTTCCTGAAAAATCTGTGGTTTGATACCTTATCCGGAACTGATGAATTGAGAAAACAGATCATCGCAGGAAAATCAATTCCGGAGATTAAAGCTTCATGGAAAAAAGATCTGGAAAGCTTTGAAAAGATCAGAACCAGATATGTGGTGTATAAAGATTAATTAATCAAAATTCTGGGGCGGATTTTTATCATTTCTGCCCTTATTTAATATAAAAAGTCCGATAGTCAAGCCGACAACACCTGCAAAAGCAGTCATTAACGCCCTTTGTAATTTATCAGGCAGATCATTCCCGATATAATTCATTAAAAAAAGGATCACAAAAGTGATCACTAAAATGATGATATGATTTTTTCCAAATAATTTCATTGTCTTATTTTAGCTTGTAAGAGATCATTATTCCTCCTCTGTACGGAATGATTTCACCGCTTTTGTTAAACTCTTTTGCAGAATCATAGCGTCTTCCGGTGCTACGGTCATATCCTTTGTAAAACCCCTGTGATGTACCTACAGTAGCATACAGATCAAGATTCCATCGTTCGGATAGCTGGAATTGATACCCTGCTGTTACCCCCAGCATAAAAGAAACCCCTCTCTGATACAGATTAGAGTTGGTAAGGATTTCCCCATTCCAGTTTTCAAAGGTATTATCATTCCAGTAATTCCATTTTGAAGCATTGTAGGCCGCAAAACTAATGTTGGCTCCTATATACCAGTGTTTGAAAGCTTCAGTAAAATAGTATCTTCCTTCTGCAGATACAGAATAAAACTGTAGTTCATGTCCTGCGAAAGATTTCCATGGGGAAATGAAAACATCTCCCTGAAGGGTATATTTCGGACTGATTTGTTTTTCTATTCCTAAGTTTAAAATTCCTATCGGAGCAAATAAAGCATTCCCTTTTATGTATAAACTTTTATCCTGTCCTCCTTGTTCCTGTTCCTGAGCGCTCAACATAGTTGTGGACAGGAAAGCTAAAATGCCTGCTGCTAATAATTTATAATTCATCCGGTTTATAATGTTTATTTTATTTGCTTTAATAGTTCATCTGCCAGTTGAGAATCCTTATTACCCTGAACGGCCATATTTTTTGCCATTTCAGCATAGTTTTTTGCCATTTCCTTATTTCCTGTAAGATGATAAAGTTTGGCAAGAATATATGTGTTTTCTGAAGTTTCGCTTCTCATGACAGATTTTTCTGCCCATTCCGTAGCCTTCTTTAATGAAGATGGGGTTTTCACATGATCTGCAAATATCCATGCAGCTCTCAGGAGTTCATTCGGATCAAAAGCATCAGAATTTTTATAATAGTCTAAAGCTGCTTTTTCGTATTCAGGAAAATTACTGTTCTGTTCATAATAACTGAGCTTAGTCTGATTCAGCTTTTTAACAGCCGCTTCTTTTCCTACCAACGGTTCAGCCGCTTTCATGAAGTGATCGTCATTGATTTTTTTATTTTTATCATCAATAGACTGTTCTACTATTTTCCCCAATTTCAGCTGGGCATCAAATTCATTGTAAGTTTCTTCAGGAAGGAATTTAATAATCTCTGCTTTTCTGGATGCAAAAACAGGATAGTTGATATCTTCCGATGATTTTACGAAGTAAAGAAGAAATCCGATTTCATCTTTTGTCAGTTCTTCGGTTTTCTTTTTGTTCTGGAAGTATCTTTCTGAGGCTTTTTTGGCAAATTCATAATCTGAATTGGCATTAAGCTTCATGATGTTAATCAGGAATTCCGGGTCTTTTTCACCACCGGCAAAGCGGTCTTTAAGAGATCCTTTTTTATTTCCGGGTGAATTGATGTCCTGAGCCATTGCCACAAACAGGCTTTCTTCCATATATCCGGTATTTCGGGAAACCAGTTCTCCTTCACCGTTCAGGAAAAGATAAGTAGGATAGGAACGTACTCCGAATTTCGAAGCGATGTCTCTTCCTTCTCCTTTTTCCATATCAAATCTTGCATTAATGAAGTTGGTGTTGTAATAATCACTTACCGCTTTCTGAGTGAAAACATTTTTTTCCATCATTTTGCATGGACCACACCAGGATGCATAGGCATCAATAAAAACCAATTTCTTTTCTTTTTTGGCTTTTGCAATAATATCCTTGAATGGCAGCTCCTGAAACTGGATGGCTTCCTGAGCAGAAATCGCGATGGCACAAAAAATAGATATCCCGGAGATGATCTTCTTCATTTTCAAATAAGATTTGTAGGCGAAGATAATTAATTTTCAAAATATAGCGTACTGAATCGGTAGTCTGAATGACGATATTAACGAACTTTAAGACTTAAGCGTATCCGGATTTTCGTTTTTTAATTTAAAATATGAAAGGGCTCAAATGCTTTTACTAGTGGTTTATTTTCAATATGCTGTATCTGTTTTAAAAAATTGAAATCAAAATTTAATTCACTCTATAGTCCTGAAATCTTTGTTATATCTTTGCAAACGAATAATTTATATGTTGAGGAACCTACAATTTTGAGAATTTGATTATTAATTTTAAGCACGCTTTATCCAAAAAATCCATTTACATTACCGCTTTATCTGCCTGCCTTATCGCAGTGGCAGCATTTGCTGTTTTGAGTCTTCTGATCACAGAAGACAGCCGTAAAAATACCGATGATTTTGCAAAAAAGACCTTTTTCCGAAAGTATGAATCCATAGAACATGAGTTCAGGAATATTGAGGATTATCAGTACCTGCTTCGTGCCCTGATTCAGAAAGACGGCCTGAAGAATTATAAGGATTATTCTTCGGTTCTCAATGAGTTAAATAAAAAAAGAAACCTGCTGCCCTATAGCTGGTATTATTATGAAAATACCGCTTCAGGAAAAACAGATAGTAATAATCCTTTATCCGGTATTTTCAACAATACCCAAAATAATGAGAACTCTATTGTTCTTAAAAATAATGGACCGGGACATTTCAAAGACCTTTTGCTTACCAAAAAAGACAGCATGTACTGGATAAGCTATGATTCTTTGGTATTACCCGATAAAAACAAATTGTACTATGGGTCTACGGTAAGTCTGGATGATCTTCATCAATATTTTATCAATGTTGATAAAAGCTCCAATACCTACGCTTATGTCTTTACTAAAGAAGGAATCTGTATCACGCATCCTGAAAAAAAATATATAGGAAAGAATATTTTTGATTTCACCGATATTAAAGCTAATGACACGTTAACCAGCAAAACTGAAGCTGGATATACTAAAGGAACAGCCGTTTCAGAGTATCTTGGAGTTGAGGTAACCCGATTCATAAAACCTTTGAAGACCGATAATTTTGATGGTTACACAGTGGTGAATCATGTAAACTTTATTATTGATGAAAACCTCAGCAAGATAAAAGCTTATACCGTTTATATTTTCCTGGCCGCGCTTTTTCTCATCGTAACGGTTTTTATATTATTCCAGAGAGCAACCAATCTGGCTTATCAGGAGAAAGAGAAAATACAGTCTGAGAAGAATTTATTGCTGATAGAAAACGAAAAAATGCACAAGGCAGAAGTGATCAATCAGCTTCAGCAGCTTAAAAATAATATCAATCCGCACTTTCTTTTCAATTCATTGAACTCCCTTTACATGCTGATCGGGATTAATAAAGAAAACGCACAGAAGTTTACCATGAACCTCTCTAAGATATACAGGTATCTTATCGTGCCTCCGAAAGATAATATTGTTCCGGTTTCGCAGGAAATCAAGTTTATTCAGCAATATATGGAACTGCTGAAAAGCAGGTTTGATGAAGAAATGAAGTTTGAACTGATTGTTAATGCTCCGGAAAGTCTTGAAAAAAGAATACCGTATTTATCCCTTCAGATTGTTACGGAAAATGCTACCAAACACAATATTGCAACGATAGACCAACCTCTGGAAATTATCATTATTGTTGATGAGGATGGGGTCACGGTAAAGAATACCTGGCAGCCCAAAACTGAACCGGTGCAGGGAGAGAAGTTCGGAATTGATTATTTGAATCAGGTTTATGGGTATTTTAAGAATAATCTTCTTCATATTTCTGTAGATGGTGAATATTTCGTATGTTTTTTACCTTTAATGGAGTAAAAATAAAAATCCATTCACTCCCAAAATATCACCATTCACTCCCTAATATTATATATATGATTCACGATACCTATAGCTTTGCTTGCTGAAACTAAGATATTTACTATTTGGAATGAATCGGACTATTTTAATGAAGAATTACAGACTTGCGCTGTATCTCGGTCTCGCTATGGCCTCACCAATGGCAGTAGCTCAGAAAAAAGATAAGGATACGGTAAAGGTCAATAAAGAAAAAACGGATAAGACAGAAACATCCTCATCAAAAAAAACAAAAAAAATTGAAGACCTGATTAAAAAAGGGACCTATAAAAAGGGACTTTTTAATACCATTCAGGTAAAAACGGATATTTATTTTGAAATTCCTGACAGTTTAATGGGACGTCAGTTTTTGGTAGTTAACAAACTTTCGCAGGTACCCATGCAGGTAAATGAAGCGGGTTTAAACAAAGGAATGAATTATGAAAATAAGGTCATCTCTTTTCACCGCGATCCTGTAGCTAAAAAGGTGTGGGTAAAAACTGTGGTTCCTAAAGTGTCATCCCCAAAAAATGATGCCATTACAAAATCTGTGAAAGATAACTTCTCAGAATCTGTGATTGAAGTTTTTGATATTGAGGCACAAAATAACGACTCTACAGCGGTGGCTATTAAAGTGAACAAAGTTTTTGATGGAAATCAGAAGAGCTTTAATGATGTGTTGGCCAATGTAGGATTAGGAGGATCTGTGAAATCAAGCCTTTCTTATATAGAAGGAGTGAAAACATTTCCTAAGAACCTTGTGGTGAAGTCACAATTGTCTACCTCTGTCAATGAAGGTGGAGTAGATCTTCCTGTAACATTAGGAGTGACTACCAATCTGGTTCTTCTTTCTGAAATACCGATGAAACCGCGAGTTGCAGATTCAAGAGTAGGATTTTTCTCCGAAAAACACTGGTCGTTTAATGACAATCAGCAGAAAATGGATGAAAAATTCTTCATTACCAAGTGGAATCTTGAACCTAAAGATGAAGATAAAGAAAAATACTTAAGAGGTGAGCTGGTAGAACCTAAGAAACCGATTGTTTATTATATCGACCCGGCAACACCAAAACAATGGCGTGAGAAAATCATTGCCGGAGTACATGACTGGCAGGCGGCGTTTGAGCAGGCAGGATTCAAAAATGCAGTGATTGCGAAAATGCCGGATGAAAAAGATGAAGATTTTGATATTGATGATGTAAGATATTCTGTAATTACTTACGCCGCGTCGCCAAAGTCAAATGCAATGGGACCATCAGTAGTAGACCCGAGAAGTGGAGAAATCATTGAAGCGGATATTATCTGGTGGCACAATGTAATGACTTCTCTTCATGACTGGATGAGAATTCAGACAGGGCCTATTGATCCTAAAGCAAGAGGAAATAAATTCAGTGATGAACATATGGGTGAAGCCATCCGCTTTGTTTCATCTCATGAAGTGGGACACACTTTCGGATTGAAGCACAATATGGGAGCATCCTTTGCCTTCCCGGTAGAGTCGCTTCGTTCCAAAGAATTTACGGACAAAATGGGGGGAACGGCACCTTCCATCATGGATTATGCCCGTTACAATTATGTCGCTCAGCCGGAAGACGGAGTAACAGCAATCACCCCGAAAATCGGTATTTACGATAAATATGCGATAGACTGGGGATACCGTTGGTATCCGGATGAATTTGTCGAGAAAAAAGCGCTGAAAGAATTAATTGAAAAACACGAGGACGACCCGATGTATTTCTACGGTGAGCAGCAGAGCTACCTGGAAACTATTGATCCGCGTTCGCAGTCTGAAGATTTAGGTGATGATGCGATGAAAGCCAGCGAATATGGAATAAAAAACCTTAAAGTGGTGATTAACAATCTTTTGAAATGGACGTATGAAGACGGTAAAGAATACACAGATGCCGGAAAATTATATCTGGGAGTGATCGGGCAGTGGGATCTGTATACAGGTCACGTAATGGCAAATGTAGGAGGAATCTATCTGAATAATACTGTTTTTGGAAATAAGAAGAAAGCCTATGAAGCTGTTCCTGCAGAAATTCAGAGAAGAGCCGTTGATTACCTTGTTAAAAATGCGATCAACCTTCCGGAGTGGTTATTCTTTAATCCGATTACAGAAAAAACGTATCCGGTAAAAGATTCACCAATGGGACCATTCGAGCAGACGCCGTATACCATGGCAAGAGGAATGCAGTATGCCAATATCTATTCTTTGTTTATGGATGACAGATTGTTGAGGTTGCTTGAAAACGAGCTGAAGCATCAGGTTTCAGGATCAAAAGAAGAAATCTATACGGTTGAGAACTTATTTGATCAGGTCAGAACAGCCATTTTCAGTAAAAAAGGAAGCCTTACGATGCTTGAAAAAATGACTCAGAAAAATTATGTGGATGCTCTTATTGTTTCGGTGAACAAGTTGTTTGAAAAAACGGCAGTGAAAGGATTGAAAGTAGATGATACACTTAATATCCCAACCATCTGTAATTTCCATGAAGATGATCACGGTTTGAGGAATATCAATTATTCATCCATGAAAAGAGTATCTGAAGTGACAACTTACAAGAGAGCGGAACTTCAGAAAGTTCTGGACTTACTGAACAGAACCAGGTACAGAGGTGATGATGCATCGAGAGCACATTACACAGATTTAATCATTCGTATTCAGGAGGCTTTAAACAAATAAACGGCAATGAAAAAAACTCTAATACTTTTACCTCTTTTGGCCGCTAATATAGCAATGGCCCAACAAAAGAAAACCATCACCGGGAAAATAGAAGATGCCAATACTTCTCATATTATCACGGGTGCATCTATAAAAATTGAGACGCAGTCAGTGTCTACAAAAACAGAACTAACAGGAATTATCGAAAGTGTATCAGTGGGTACAGTAACCGATAAGGACGGAAAATTCATCCTGGAAATTCCTGAAGATACAAAAACAGTATTGGTCAGTTATCCTGGGTATGAATCCAGAGTCATTCAGCTGAATGAAGGACAGACCAATTATACCATCAGACTGACTTCTGAAGTTTCAGAAAAAAATAAAATCCAGGAAGTCATCATCACCGGATATCAGAAGATTGAAAAACGTAAGCAGACCTCAGCGGTTTCTACAGTAAAAATGGACAACATCAGCCAGGCTGGTGTTGCCAGTGTAGACCAGATGCTGGCAGGACAGATTGCCGGTGTGGCAGTAACTCCTGAGACCGGTGCTCCTGGTAGTCCGGCGAAGATCAGAATCAGAGGTACAGCTTCCCTTTCCGGGCCGCAGGATCCGCTATGGGTAATTGACGGTTTGCCATTAGAAGGAAATGATGTTCCGAACTTTACGGATAAAGATAATATTGACCAACTTCAGAACTTCTCTATCGCAGGACTGAACCCAAATGATATTGAAGATATTACCATCCTTAAAGATGCCGCAGCAACAGCTATTTATGGAGCAAGAGCAGCAAACGGAGTGATCTCCATTACTACCAAAAAAGGGAAAAAAGGAAGTCTGAAACTGAACTTTTCAGCAGATACTTTTGTTACATCACGCCCTGATTTTGATAAACTGAATCTTTTAAATGCCTCTGAAAAAGTAGACCTGGAACTTATGCTTGCTAAGCGGGCAGATCTTACTTACCGCGCAGATAAAGGAGAAGTAATGAGAATACTGACTCAGAATAACCAGCTTGATGTTTTCAGAAACGGAGGTTTTGATGCGTTGAATTCATTCACACGCCAGCAAATTAATGGTTTAAGAAATAACAACACAGACTGGGGTAAACTGTTGTACAGAAATGCCATCAACAAACAATACGGATTAAGTGTTTCCGGAGGAAGTGACCGTGCAGACTACTATTTCTCTCTGGGATACTATGATGAAGAAGGAACAACTATCGGAACGGGTTTTAAACGGTATAACCTGACTTTAAAAAACAATTATAAATTAAGTGATAAGTTAAATGCAGGAATCTCTATTTTTGGAACGCAAAGTGAGCGAGAATCTTTTGTAACGGATGCTGATGCCTCAATCAACCCTGTGAATTATTCAAGAAATGCCAATCCTTACATGAAGCCTTTCAATGCAGATGGAAGCTACAATTATGATAGAGATATGGATGGTTTTGAAGACCGTTATATTCCTTTCAACTTCCTCGAAGAAAGGGAAAATACCAACTATTCGCTGAAAAACAACTCTTTGAAGGCAATTTTAGATTTAGAATATAAAGCTTCAAAAAGTTTAAGATTTACCTCTCAGTTGGGTATTCAGTATGATGCAAACAAAACAGAGAAGTTTGCAGCAGAGAATACCTATTTCACCAGAAAAATGAAAGAAAATACCCGCTATTACAAAGACGGTAAATACAATTACTTTCTGCCGGCTGGTGCGGTAAAACAAAACTGGGATAATGATTTCTTCCAGTACAACTGGAAATTGCAGGCGGCGTACAGCACAAAGATCAATAAGCATGAGATTGATTTGATGGCAGGTACGGAAATCCGTAAAACAGAGGATAACACAACGATCACAAGAGCTTTCGGATATGATCCGAAGACCAGAAGAGCGACTGCAATTGTTTTCCCGAATTCAGGTTTTGCAGCTGACAAAAGATATGAAACCTACCGTGAAGCAGCTCCTATAGAGAATGCTTACGCTTCCATGTTTGCAACAGCATCATATACCTACGATCAGAAGTATACCTTCTTCGGAAGTGTAAGATATGATGGAACTAACCTTTTCGGGGTAAATAAAAAGTATAAATATCTTCCCATCTGGGCAGTTTCAGGATCATGGCTGGTAACGAAGGAAGATTTTATGAAAAATATTTCTGCAGTATCCAACCTTAGACTGAGAGCATCTTACGGTCTTCAGGGAAATATCGACAGAAACACTTCGCCATTCTTTATCGGTGAATATAACGATGCAACCATTCTTCCGGGTGGAAAAGAACCGATCATCAATGTGATCAGCCCTCCGAACGATAAACTGAGATGGGAAAAAACAACCAATACCAACCTGGGGCTTGATTTAGGATTGTTCAACAACCGTGTAAGCCTTACTGCTGATGTTTACAGCAGAAAAGGAACGGATATGATCAGTATGAAAGAAACCCCTCTTGAAACAGGATTCGAATATACAATGATGAACTGGGGAAGCTTGACCAACAAAGGTTTTGAACTGGCAATATCTACCAGAAACATCAATCATGATAATTTTAAGTGGACAACTACCATCAACTTTGCTCACAACAAGAGTAGAGTATTAAGTGAGCAGCCACGTGATAATGCATTGCTTCCATCAAGAGAAGGACTGCCTGTAAATGCTGTTTTTGCGTTGAAAACCGCAGGAATGGACGAACAAGGAAATCCATTATTCTGGAAAGGAGATCAGAAGATTTCAGCAGCAGAATTCTTTAAGTTATATGATGTATATGCAGATTTCTTACCGGGACAGCTTGTAGATACCAAACTTTCAAACGCTGAGTTGAGAAGCCTGTTTACCTATGTGGGAGACAGAGATCCGAAATTTACCGGAGGAATTATCAATACCTTTAAGGTAAGTAATTTTGATCTTACCATCTCTGCAACATTCAACCTGAAGCAGACGGTAATGAGAACGCCTTCTTACAGAGGTATGGAGCTGGACAGAGGAAGAAACTATACAAGAGATATCTACGAAGCAGGAGGCTCACTTCCGGGAATTACAAGTCCTGATATGGATGCTAATCCGGATGGATGGATGGCTAATAAATGGTTTACCGGAAACCGTTCCAATGCATACAGTTTACTGGATGTATGGGCAAAAGAGATCAGCTATATCAGAATCAGCAGCATCCGTTTAGGATATACACTTCCTAAAGAATTTACAAACCCTATGGGGATTTCGAGTCTGAGACTGAGCGTTGAAGGGCGTAACCTGTTTGTATTCAGCAACGGATATAAAGGATATTTCGATCCGGAAACGTATGGTAATATTTATGCACAGCCTATTACTAAGTCGGTGACCGTAGGATTTAATGTTTCTTTTTAAAACTTGAGAAAAATGAGAAAAATTACAGCAATTATAGCTCTTGCAGCAATCAGCTTTATCACTATCGGATGTGACAGATTTCTGGATATTCAGCCTGAAGGAAAAGTTATTCCTACCACAGTTGAAGACTACAGAAAAGTACTTACTTCTGCCTATTCAAAATACCCAGTTCATAAATCTCTGGTAGCCCTTCGTACCGATGAGGTGAATATTGATGACAATGCCGCAGATTTTATTTCCTACCGTGAAATTGCGATGTGGAAAGATTCCAATAATGATCAGGCTTCTACGGAATTTCCATGGGTAAGTTTTTATTCCGTGAATTTCTATCTGAATCAGATTATCATCGAAGGAAGCAAAACCATGCAGGATTCACCGGAGAAAAATCAGATTTTAGCAGAAGCCTATGCTCTTCGTGCCTATTTGTATTTTGATATGGTAAATCTATACGGAAAGCCCTACAACAGTGCTGCGGCTTCTACAGACAGAGGAGTTCCAATCAATCTTGAAATTGATCTTGAGCAGGTATTGAAACCATCTTCTGTACAGGAAGTATACAATCAGGTTCATACAGATCTTAAAAAGGCGGAAGATCTGATGGTAGAGCAGAAGCAGGCATTAGGCCTTAATTACAGGTTCTCAAAAACAGCATTGCTGGCTTTTGAAGCAAGAGCAGCACTTTATGAAGGAGACTGGAACAAAGCCTTGAACTATGCAGATCAGGTATTGGCGGTAAAAAGTGATCTGAGCAATCTGAACACTGTCAATACCCCACCTAACCATTATGCTTCCCCGGAATCTATTATGGCTTTGGATAATACATGGGATAATTCTATAAAAAACTTATCTTTTGTATCTCCGGAACTTATTTCTTCTTACAATAGTACCGCAGATAAAAGGTTTGGCATGTATTTTGAAAAAAATGGTAGTAAGTATAAAGTCATTAAAGGAGGAAGTTTAGAGTTCAAAGTGTCTTTCAGAACAGCAGAGCAGTACTTTATAAAATCTGAAGCATTGTTAAAGTTGAATAAACTGACAGAGGCTAAAGAAACACTTCTGAAAGTATTAAAAAACAGATATACTCCGGAAGGATACACTTCTGTACAAAATACAGTATCTTCAATGGATTCTGCCACATTTATGACCTTTATTCTGGATGAAAGATTCCGGGAGTTTGCTTTAGAAGGACAAAGATGGTTCGACTTAAGAAGAGCAAATCAGAAAAAAATAAGCCATACCATTAGTGGCAAAGAGTATATTCTTCAGCAGAATGATCCGCGATATACCATTGAATATCCAATGAGTGCGAAGAAGAATAACCCTAATTTATAGAACTTCATATCAAATTCAATACAGAGGAAGCCGCTTGAACTTAATTGTTTCAGCGGTTTTTTTGTACTTTTGCACCGTTATGAAAATTGCCATTATAGAAGATGAACTGCTGGCTGTAAATTATCTGAAAAATCTTTTAGATACACAGAGCATAGTCCCTGTTACAGAGACGGTTATTCTTCGTTCCAAAAAACAGGCAATTGACTTTTTTGAAAAAGATTCCGCAGACCTTATCTTTATGGACATTCATCTTGGTGATGGAATGAGCCTGGAAATCTTTGAACAGGTTGAGCTTTTTACTCCGATTATTTTCATAACTGCATTTGATGAATATGCCATGAGAGTCTTCAGGCATTTTACCATTGATTATCTTCTGAAGCCCTTCGAAGAAGAAGATCTGCATAAAGCGTTACAAAAATTTATTTCCATAAGAAATAATTTTGATCCTGAGCCGGTTCTTAAATCGATGTCCTCATTACGACAGGCAGACGATGAGGTAATGAAACGTTTTATGGTAAGAGAAGGCAATAAGCTTAAATCAATAGATGAACATAACACTGCTTATTTTTTTGCCTCCGGGAAATACCTTTTCCTGACCACAAAAGATCATCAGACCTATATTTATGACGATACCATTAAAGATATTATTCAGAAGCTGAATCCTGAAATTTTCTTTAAAATAAACCGAAAGTTTATCATTAATAAAGAGGCAGTTTCCGAAATTATCAAACATTCCAGCCAGAAAGTTGAACTTAGACTCTCTCCGGAACCGGAAGTGAATGCGGAAGTTTTTATCAGCAAAATGCAGATTGCGGAATGTTTAAGCTGGCTGAATAAATAATTTTTGTTCTGTATTCGGAAAACATCTGATACATTTTTTCATCATCCTCTCTTTTTGTGATTATTTGTTCTCAGATGTGAAAATTATTAATTAAAAAGAAGAAAAAATCCTACTACACCCATCCTACGTTATGCTTGTGTAATTTTAATGTTTTGCTATTCAGTGTTTTATGTTTTGTTATATTAATGATGTATAATACATTTATTAATGAACTAATACACTTTTCAGTAAAATTTTTATTGGTGACTTATTTTCTATTTAACCTGCTGCAAAATGCACTTGAGCTTAAATTAAGCCTTCTAACTATTTATTATTTTTCAAAAGACCTTGTGCTTTTCCGGTCTTAAAATTTAAGCAAACTCATTTTTGTAATCGTAGCGATCTAAATTTATGATTGTAATTAATTGAAAGTCAATACTATTGTTTTGTAGTGTATGTCTGTAGTATCTGTTTTTTTTGTTTTTTATTGGAAATAGATAAGTTTTGTGTTATTAAGATTTCATTCTGAATTACAAATCACCATCCTGAATTAATAGTTTTAGCAGCCGGAATGGGCAGCGGATACGGAGGCAGTCTAACGACAGGTGTTTCGGAGTTACTTATCGTGAAAATAAAGCAATTGTACAAAAAAGTATTTCAGAATTATGAATGAAAAAGCTTTATCCGGAGAATCTGTGGGAATAATAACAGTTTGAAGATAGGTTTAATTTCAATCGTATCGTAAACATTAGGGCAGACAAATAATACAATTTTCTAAGTTTCAACAATTAGAATTTAAACCTTCAGAAACAATAGAATACCGGATATGAGAAATAGTGAAATGTGAGAATACTATTCTTATAACTGAAAAAATAGTAATTAAAAATTTAGAAATACAAATTCTATATATAAATTTAATGGTAGTAATTCCCAAAACCCAATTAATATGTTAAAAAGCACAATAGATTCCTCTACAGGATTTGAAAAAAGATTTGAAAAGATAGAAACAGTTATTTTCACGGATTCACTTTCAGCTTCAAAATCCGTAGCAAAAGAAATCTCAGACCTTATACGTGTAAAGCAAGCTCAAAAGCAACCTTGTATTTTAGGGTTGGCTACAGGTTCCTCGCCTAAAAGTTTATACGCTGAATTGGTACGGATGCACAGAGAAGAAGGCCTGAGTTTCAAAAACGTCATTACTTTCAACCTTGACGAATATTATCCTATGGAACCGGATTCCGTACATAGCTACGTTCGGTTTATGAAAGAATTATTGTTTGATAAAGTAGATATCCTTCCTGAAAATTATCACATTCCTGACGGAACATTATCTAAAGAGGAAATAGCAGATTATTGTACAGAATACGAACTTAAAATAGAAGCCGTAGGAGGGATAGATTTGCAGATTCTGGGTATTGGTGGCAATGGTCATATCGGGTTTAATGAATCAGGGTCCTTACAAAATTCCAAAACCCGTCTTGTAGCATTAGACCATATCACAAGAGTAGCGGCAAGCAATGAGTTTTTAGGGCTGTCAAATACTCCCAGAACTGCTATTACATTGGGAGTGAAGAAAATAATGGAAGCGAAAAGAGTAATACTGCTCGCGTGGGGGGAATCTAAATCAAATATTATAAAAGAGTCTGTAGAAGGTCCTGTAACCAATCTGGTGCCGGCTTCCTATTTGCAGGAACACAAAAACGCAACTTTTGTATTAGATCAGTCAGCCGCTCATAAACTTACCCGAATTAATACTCCATGGCTGGTAGAAAAAATAGAATGGACTGATGCATTGATCCGGAAAGCAGTTTTAGGGTTAGCTCAAAAAATCAAAAAACCGATATTAATGCTTACCGATTCGGATTATATAGAAAACGGGATGAGCGATTTGCTGGCGGATAAAGGACCAGCTTATGATATCAATATACAGATTTTCAATAAATTACAACATGTCATAACAGGGTGGCCAGGCGGTAAACCAGGAGCAGATGATACCAATAGACCGGAAAGGAAAACCCCGGCTAAGAAAAGAGTTCTTATATTCAGTCCGCATCCGGATGATGATATTATCAGTATGGGGGGAACGTTCATAAGACTGCACCAACAGGGGCATGAAGTTCATGTTGCTTATCAAACCTCAGGTAATATAGCTGTAGCAGATTCTGAAGCATTGCGGTTTGCAAATTTTGTGTGTGATTACAATGAAATGTTTGGCATAGAAAATAATGCAGCGCGAAAGATTTTTGACAAAGCGATCAAATTTTTACAAAATAAGAAAAACAGTGATATAGACATTCCTGAAGTAAGGCATATAAAGGGTCTGATAAGAAAAGGAGAAGCAAGGTCCACCTGTAATTATGTGGGAATACCAGACAGGCAGATCCATTTTTTGGAAATGCCCTTCTATGAGACAGGCAGAATAGAAAAAAAACCTTTGAGTACAGAAGATATAGAAATTGTGACCGATATAATAGACAGGGTAAAACCACATCAGATATATGCTGCTGGTGATTTGGCAGATCCTCATGGAACCCACAAGGTGTGTTTAGATGCCGTTTTTGAATCCGTTAAAAATCTGAAATCGGAGGAATACATGAAAGATTGCTGGTTATGGCTATACAGAGGAGCATGGAAAGAGTGGTCTATAGAAGAAATAGAAATGGCAGTACCACTAAGCCCGGACCAGATTTTGGAGAAACGCTATGGGATTTTCAAGCATCAGTCTCAAAAAGATGGAGTCATATTCCAGGGGACGGACATGAGAGAATTCTGGCAGAGAGCAGAAGAAAGAAACAGAGAAACAGCAGAGACTTATCATAAAATGGGACTTGCTACTTACGCTGCCATGGAAGCTTTTGTAAGGTGGAAATTCTAAAAATAATGTCTTAAGCGAATATTGGGTAAGCGATGAAGAACTGAAGCCATTGAAAGGCGGTATTGCAGCCGTAACTTCAAAGCAACAATAAGCTAAGAATGATATTGTTGAAGTAGTTTGATCTAAAGAGCTCCCCCGAGGCTTGTCTCGGGGGCAGTAGAGAAAGCTTGAAAAACTATATGTTTTAAAAGTAGACTATGCACATTCGATGGATTAAGAGATTGTATAATTTTTTCTCCTGACTGCATTATCCCAAAACATATAAGCACAAAAAAACCTCTAAAATAAATTAGAGGTTTTAAAGTGGTTTCTCCAGGAATCGAACCAGGGACACATGGATTTTCAATCCATTGCTCTACCAACTGAGCTAAGAAACCATTTATGTTTTTGTTTATTACTTCGTTGTTTTAAAGTGATGCAAAAGTATAACATTTTATAATACCGCGCAAGTTTTTCAGTTAATTTTTTTGAATAAATGTGCTGGTACAGCTGGGTCATATCTTCAATGCATTGTTCATCAGTGTTTTGGTGTGTTTTATTTTTTTTCTGTTTTTTAGAATATAATTTTTCTAGAACCTTATTAAAAGATTTTCAGTGCTGATTTTTAAAATTTTCCTTAGAAAATATTGTGCTTACAGAGGATGAGCCAGATGATTTTTTCTATAGGGCTATTTTGAGAACCTATTGTTGCTTCTTTACATCATGTTAAACAGACAATAAAAATACTCCAATTTCAGTTGTAAATAGTAGCAAACACTTGATTTATAACATATAATAAGCCTAACAAGTGTTAGTCGTACTATTACGACATTTTTTAAAATTTAATAATAAACTCTATTTGCTTTTTACAAATACATCTATATTTGGTGATATAGAAAACGAACAATCACAATATATTAACCATTAAAATTTACAATCATGGCAGAAAGAAATTCAAGAGGAATTTTAAAATTCAACAACGGTGAAGGACAAAAGCTGTTAAAACTTAATTACAGCGTATCAAGATCTACAGACGTTTCAGGACGTGTAGCATCTGATCCTTCCAATGCTCTTATCAAAATCACAGTGGAAGCTACTGATAAATCAGACATCCTGGAAAGTTTACTGAACGGAAAATATAAGCCTACAGTAGGAGAGATCACTTTCAACAAATCTCACGAAGAAGGAACATTAACAACATTGAAGTGGAACAACGGGTATGTAATCCAGCATGAGGTAGATTTCGATGCTGTAGATGACAACAGTATGTATATCAGTTTTGTGGTAAGTGCAGAACAGATAGATCTGGGGAATTCTTCTTATTTCGGAGCATGGCCTTCTTAAGCTTATTCAGAATTTAAATATCAGGCAGAATAGTAGACCCATTCAAGGAACACTGTTCTGCTTTCTTTAACCTTACAGAACGACTGTTTATTCGAATAAAGTGCTGAAAAACATCTAATCACTATACTCAACAGTTCAAGCACTAAAAATGGACTTTTCATTTCAGATTTGAACATGAACCATAGTGAATAAAAACAAAAAAACCTCTAAAATGAATCAGAGGTTTTAAAGTGGTTTCTCCAGGAATCGAACCAGGGACACATGGATTTTCAATCCATTGCTCTACCAACTGAGCTAAGAAACCATTATATTTTTGTTTAACTTACTTCGTTGTTTTAAAGTGATGCAAAAGTAGTAAGTTTTAATATACAAAGCAAGTATTCATCGTACTTTTTTTGAATAAAGTTAAAAACTTACTGATTATCAGCCGGATTATTTTCCTGCTCTTTTCTGATCTGCTCGCTCATCTCTTCCAATACCGGTTTAATCGTGTTTTCCGGAAGATCACTGATTCGGATATACATTAAGCCGTCAATTGCATCATTGAAGTTAGGATCCACATTAAACGCAATTACTTTAGCATTTTGCTTAATATATTTCTTGATCAGAACAGGAAGCCTCAATTCAGGTTCAAGATCATCAATAATCTTGTCCAGCTTATTCAAATCAGACTCCATTTCCTCAAAGAAAATATTTTTATCCCTGTCACGAAGCTTTACTTTATATTCATTCCTTGGAGTGATATATTGAGCTACTGCAGAATCAAAATAATTAGAACGCATGAACTCAATCATCAGTGATTTTGAGAATTCCGAGAATTTGTTGGAGATACTCACACCACCCATCAGGAATTTATGGTCAGGATTTCTCAGGCATACATGTACAATTCCTCTCCATAAAAGGAAGAGCGGAAGTGGCTTCTGCTGATATTCCTGGCAGATGTATGCACGTCCCATTTCAATCACCTTTTTGAAGAAAGGGTGAATGTCCTGCTCAAACTCAAATAAAGAGCTTGTATAAAAGCCTTTGATGCCATATTTCTTCATGACTTCTCTACCTAATGCCATTCTATAAGCACCAGCCAGTTTTTTCTCACCATTGTCCCAAAGGAACAGGTGATGATAATGCTTGTCATACTCATCCAGGTCAAACGGAAGATTGCTTCCTTCCCCTACAGCACGGAAAGTAAGCTCTCTCTGACGTCCGATTTCCCTCATAATAGATGGGATTTCCTCGTAAGTCGTAAAGTAGATCTCATAATTTCCGTTACTGAAAAGCATTTTATCAGTTCCTCTCAGTTTATCAACATCCTTAATAATGTCTTCCAGAGGTGTTTCGTCAATAATGTTCTGAACAATATTTTCTTCCTTCAATAAAGGAAATTTGACAGATAAATTCTGAAGATTGATACTTTGGGCAAGAGATTTTCTTTTTTCATAATAAGATTTCATCATATAAACCTTACGTTTCAGAAACTCTCCCAATTCCTCAATTGTTTCCATATCATCCATTGCCTTTACGGTAATAGGACGTCCGATTCTGATTCTGATAGGTTTTTCCCTGTCATTCATCATTTCAGCAGGAAGCATCAGTGTTTGTAAATTCGGGTGAAGTTTAGCCACCTGATAAAAAAGTCTGCTGTTCTTGGCATGGAAATACATAGGAACTACAGGAACTTTAGCCATTCTGATAAGCTTAAGTGCCGTTTTTTCCCATTCTTTATCTAAAATTTCTCCGTAAGGATTGTTTTTGTTGGAAACCTCTCCTGCCGGGAAAATACCTACACAGCCTCCGTTTTGCAAATGCTTGAGGGTTTCACGCATTCCCGAAGAACTGCTGTAAGCTTCTTTTCTGTTTTCAAAAGGATTTACAGCGATTACAAACGGTTCCATAGGTTTGATCTTTTCCAGAAGGAAATTTCCCATTACCTTGAAATCCGGACGAACCTCAGATAAGATCTTGCACATAAGAATCCCGTCAATAGCACCCAGTGGGTGGTTCGAAACCAGAATAAATGGCCCCGTTTTCGGAATCTTTGCCAGATCCTCTTCAAAAGCTACATAGCTTAGGTTTCTTTCTCTCACAAATGAGTCGAAAAAATCTTTGCCTTCCTTGTCTTTTAATTTATCGTATAATTTATTTACTTCGTTTATTTTAGCAATGCTCATCACAGCAGATGCTACCGGGTTCTTGAGGAACCCAAGTTTACTTAAGCCGGAAGCTTTGATCAGATCGTTTTTCGAAATTAAACTCATGTGTGTTTAGTCGCAATTAATATTATTGTGTTACCATTTGAAGAGTATTCTTGGAGATTTGTTCCAATAATACATTTTTTTCATGGTAAAATTTATCAATGTGATCCTTCTTCGCATTTCTTACTGTGAATAAAGATACATTTTTAATTGCTTCGGTTTTAAAAATTTTTTGAAGCTCATCATTGAGCTCATCAATATGATTAAATTTATCCTCAAGGCACAATGCCAGAGAGATTGCAGAATTCTGCATCAGGGAAACTTTAATTTTGTATTTGGATAAATATCCAAAAATCAGGCTCATATGATCTTCTGCAATAAAAGAGAAGTCTCTGGTAGAGATTTTCAAAAGATCCTGGTTTTCTTTTAGAATATAAGATTCTTCCTGTTGATTTTTGTCAGAAGCACCTACTTTTGTTCCTTCTTTGGTAGGATCTACGAAAGATTTTACATAAAAAGGAATGTTTTTTTGCTGTAGGGGCTGTAATGTTTTCGGGTGAATAACACTTGCTCCGTAATAAGCCATTTCAATAGCTTCCTCATAAGAGATGTTGGAAAGAAGAGTTACATCATTGAACTTTCTGGGATCTCCTGTCATTACTCCAGGTACATCCTTCCAGATCGTCATTGCTTCAGCATTTAAGCAGTAAGCAAAAATAGCAGCAGAGTAGTCAGAACCTTCTCTTCCTAATGTTACCGTAAAATTATTGTCGTCAGAACCAATGAATCCTTGCGTTACATAGCAGATTTCCGGATTAAGATTGGAAATAAATTCTTCCGTTCTTGTCCAGTCTACCGTCCCTTCTCTGTAAGAATTATCTGTCTTTACGTAATCTCTGGCATCCAGCCATTGATTCGTAAATTGAATTTCATTCAGATACTCACTCACAATTTTAGTAGAAATCATTTCTCCACAGCTTACCACCTGATCGTATACGAAGTTGTAGTTAGGAGATTTGTTTCTTCTCAGGAAAGAATCAATGTCATCAAAGAAGAGATCGATTTCAGCAAAAACGGCATGATTTTCCGGAAAAAGTCCTTCCGCAATCTCCATGTGTTTTCGTTTTATCTTTTCAATTTCAGTTTGATAGTTGTCCTTTTTGAAATAAAGTTCTACAACTTTTTCCAACTCATTGGTCGTTTTGCCCATTGCTGAAATTACTAGCAAGCATTTGGCAAATCCCTGGCTTTTTAGAACCATGGACACGTTTTTTACACTGTCTGCATCTTTTACCGATGCTCCACCAAACTTGAAAATTTTCATTAAATTGTTAAAAATAAAATTGTTAGATAAAAAATTGCATGAGCTTTTTACGGACGTCAAAATTATAAATTTACAACGAGATATGAAATAGCCTAGCGCGGAGATAGAATTAAGATTTCCTTAAAATCAACAAATAATGAAATAATTTAATTTTTTTGTGGCTCTGAGCCAACAAATTCGGGCGTACAATTTTCAATAAAGACCTGGAATTATATTGTTTTTTACTTGTATTGTGTTGACATACAGTGCTTAATCTCTTTTTTAATTAAATTTTCTTAATGCGATAAATTTTCCGAAATTTGGGCAAAACGTAAAAAGAAAAATATGTCAAATCAACCATTACAGACTTTAGGAGAATTTCTTATAGATAAACAGGACGATTTTCAGTATTCTACAGGTGAATTTTCTCGTCTTCTAAGTGCAATAAGATTGGCTTCGAAAGTGGTAAACAGAGAAGTAAATAAAGCCGGAATTGTAGATATTACAGGTGCTGCAGGAAACCAGAACATTCAGGGAGAAGAACAGCAGAAACTGGATGTGATTGCTAATGAAATTTTTATTACGGCTTTATCTCAGAGAGAGGTTGTTTGTGGTATTGCTTCTGAGGAAAATGATGACTTTATTGATATTAAATGTGGTGAAAACGGACATTTAAGCAAATATGTTGTATTGATTGATCCTTTGGACGGATCTTCCAATATTGATGTTAATGTTTCCGTAGGAACTATTTTCTCTATCTACAGAAGAGTTACAGAGCCGGGAACACCTGTACAGCTTGAAGACTTTTTACAGAAAGGGATCAATCAGATTGCTGCAGGATATGTTATTTACGGTTCGTCTACCATGATTGTTTACACAACAGGGAATGGAGTAAACGGATTTACATTAGACCCGTCTTTAGGAACATATTATCTTTCTCATCCTAACATGACTTTCCCAAAAACAGGTAAAATCTATTCCATTAATGAAGGAAACTATATCAAATTTCCTCAGGGAGTAAAAAATTATCTTAAATATTGTCAGATGGAAGAAGGTGACCGTCCTTACACCTCAAGATATATCGGTTCGTTAGTAGCAGATTTCCATAGAAACATGCTGAAAGGAGGAATCTATATCTATCCTTCTTATTCACAGGCTCCCAATGGAAAACTAAGATTATTATACGAATGTAATCCAATGGCATTCCTTGCTGAACAAGCCGGAGCAAAAGCAACAGACGGATTCAGAAGAATTCTGGAAATAGAACCTACAGAACTTCACCAGAGAATACCTTTCTTCTGCGGAAGTATTGAGATGGTAGAAAAAGCTGAAGAATTTATGCGTATTGACAGCGTGAAATAAATGGAAGCAACGTATTTACAATATTTATTACAATTTAAACGCCCGAGTGGAACATCTCGCGGCGTTTTGCTTGATAAAGAGACTTTTATTCTGACAATTTCCGAAGAAGGAAGAAAAGGAGTGGGGGAATGTGCAATCTTCAGAGGACTGAGTTTTGATGACAGACCTGATTATGAAGAAAAACTGCAATGGCTTTGTAAAAATATCAATCAGGACAGCGTTTTTTTAAAGGAGGAACTTAAAGAATTTCCTTCTATCTGGTTTGGATATGAACAGGCTATTCAGAATTTGAAATATGGAGACAGCCTTTATTTTCCCAGTGAATTTACCGAGGAAAAATCCGCTATTACCATCAACGGTCTGATATGGATGGGGGATGCTGCGTATATGGAAGAACAGATCCAGGAAAAACTGGATAAAGGATTTCACTGCATTAAATTAAAAATTGGTGTTGATTGGAAATCTGAGCATGTTATTCTTCAGAAATTAAGAGAAAAGTTTTCTAAAGATCAGCTCGAACTTCGTGTGGATGCTAACGGAGGATTCAGTAAAGAAGAAGCGTTACTTGTTTTACAACAGCTCGCAGATCTTCATATTCATTCTATTGAACAGCCTATCAAGGCCGGAAATTGGGATGATATGGCTGAGTTATGTTCGAAAACACCTACTCCGATTGCATTGGATGAAGAACTGATCGGAATTATTGATCCGGTGAAAAAGAAACAGCTTTTAGAAAAAATACAGCCTCAGTATATTATTTTGAAGCCTGCATTGGTAGGAGGTTTTTCAGGTTCAGATGAATGGATTTCTCTTGCTGAAAACCAGAATATCGGTTGGTGGATTACATCTGCTTTAGAAAGTAATATTGGTTTGAATGCCATTGCTCAATATACTTTTACCAAAAAAAATCCAATGCCTCAAGGTTTAGGCACTGGAGCTTTATTTGTAAATAATTTTGAATCCGATCTGGAGCTCAGAAATGAGCTGCTTTGGTTCAAAAAGTAAATGTTAGCAATTAATTAGCATAATGGTGGAGGTGAATCCGGGCAGGTAGTCTGACCACAATAGTCTGGTGCCCATGATCGGCAGCACATCGCAACCGGATTCCAGCTGTTGCATCCCAGAGGCGGTCTTCCTCCTTTGATGGTTTTCAATTCTCCTCTTTTGATTTTCTTTAAATTTTTCATGGTATAGATTTTGTTTGATTGGTAAGTAAATGTCGATAACTTTTTTGAATTATACAACATGTTGGGAATTATTTAATAATATTTAACAATTCCTCTGAAATAGTTGGATAGTATTGAATATGAATTTGGTTGGTCTCAGTTTTTTAACCTGGCAATCCCTTCCTGTTCAGCGTATTTGAATTTTTTTAATCCGGTCTGTAGGAAGACCTGGCAGTTACGAATCGAATATTTTGTTGATTTAGAGGTTGTTACACAATTAAATCACATCTTTTACGAAAATAGCTTTCTTTATATAGTTCAATATATTAGAAAACCTTTTTTTAATCTGTCCCATAATTAAAAATTGTAATTCCCTAACAAATGAATTAGCAATCATTGTGCCATACTGATGTTTTTTAGCTAATTTTTAACGTATAATTCATTTTTCAGGGAGTATTTTAATTATTTGTTAAGAATTAATTGTGAAAATGTTTTCACTATCTTTAGACCTGTTAGTGATAAGATTTCTGTCAACCCCGTACAAATTTTGAAAGATATCTTTCTGTACCTGAGAGCTTGAGAGGTATCCCCAATGATTTCCTACTTCATATTTAAAGCTGTCAAGCAAATCATCTTTTACGAAAGTACAGTCAATAACAGACACAATATCTTTATAATGATCAATATCACTTGGTCCGTTTTTACCAAGCCTTGGGGTAAGAATATTTTTCGTAAACTGAGAAGCTCCCAGAATAATATCCTGTCTGTTTAAGTAAATGGAAATCCGGTTGGCTAATAATGGTAGTTTATTAAATGAATTCTCCGAATCTTCAAATACTTTATAGCTCACATCAGCGTTCAGCAGGAGAACCTGATCTATAACACGAAGAATATTTTCCCTTTTAAGGCTGTATAGCATGCTTTGAAGCACTCTGTTTCCCATAGAGTGAGCCATAAGATGTATTCTTTGATTGCAGGGTGCAAGATCCCTGTTGGAAAAGATATCTTTTAAAAACTGAGTGTAGAAATAAAACAATCTCACCAGAGATGTTCTGGAATTGATGCTTGAAGCCTTATCATCAAAATAACTTAGTGGGATCATACTGCCGGAGGCAGGCCAGCTTACAAATAAAATATGCTCTACAGGAGACGCGGGATTATCAATGAATATTTTCTTCAGATCGAGGATAGCCTTTAATTCGTCATCAAAATCATACAGATAACCATGAATGAATATCAGAACGTCACTTCTGTCTTTGGTAGAAGACATATTCTTGTACAGTTCATAAAACATTCGTTGGGTTCCGCCAAGATTATTGGCTGTAAGAGAGGATTTTTTAATTCCTTTTTCACTCAACAGAACATCTAAAACTTCTTCATAGCCCTGTTTTTCAGGTTCAGAAAAAAGCTTGTAATTTAAAATATTTCTGTTGGTATAGTCTTTTTTCTTTTTGACCTGTGCAGCAGGTTCTGTATCATCGTCAAAATCACATTTGGCGATCCTGAAATTAGGAATGGAATATTCTTCATTGGAAAAAGAGTCTACTCTTTCACCTTTATGTCTGATAATTTTCCGGTTGCTTAAGATATAAACTGCCATGACGGATAATGGGTTAAAATGGTACTAGCTTTCCGAAATTAGTGAAAATTATTGAAATACAACAGGTCAGGCTTTTAAATTACCACTTTTACAAAAGCTTATTTTTCCGTAACTTTGTGAAACTTTTTTTGCTAAAAAATAAAAGCTACTTTAATGGAAGAAGAAAAAAAATCACTCAATTTTATTGAGCAAATTATAGAAGATGATTTGGCAAACGGTCTGAAAAGAGATCAGATCCGTTTCCGTTTTCCACCTGAACCCAATGGTTATCTGCATGTAGGACACACTAAAGCGATCTGCATCAACTTTGGGCTGGGTGAAAAATACAATGCTCCCGTAAACCTTCGTTTCGACGATACGAATCCTGAAAAAGAAGAACAGGAATTTGTAGATTCTATCATGAAAGACGTTGAATGGCTGGGTTTCAAATGGGATAAAGTTTTGTACGCATCCGATTACTTCCAGCAGCTTTACGATTGGGCAGTTCAGTTAATTAAAGAAGGAAAAGCTTATGTAGATGAGCAGCCGTCTGAAGTGATTACAGAGCAAAGAAAAAATCCTGCAGAACCGGGAATTGAATCTCCATATAGAAACCGTCCTGTTGAAGAATCGTTAGATTTATTCGAAAGAATGAAAAACGGAGAATTTGAAAGCGGTTCGATGTCTCTTCGTGCAAAAATCGACATGGTTTCGCCTAACATGAATATGCGCGACCCTGTTATGTACAGAATTTTGAATAAGCCTCACCACAGAACAGGTACAGCCTGGAAAATTTATCCGATGTACGACTGGGCTCATGGTGAATCTGACTATATTGAACAAATTTCGCATTCACTGTGTTCTCTGGAGTTTGAAAACCACAGACCATTGTACAACTGGTATCTGGATCAGGTGTATGAAGAAGGAAAGGTGAAAAACAAGCAGAGAGAATTTGCAAGGATGAATGTTTCCTATATGATTACTTCCAAAAGAAAGCTTCAGAGACTGGTAGCTGAAGGAGTGGTAACCGGATGGGATGATCCTAGAATGCCTACGATCTCAGGGATGAGAAGAAAAGGATTTACTCCTGTTTCTATCAGAAACTTTATTGAAAAAGTGGGAGTAGCGAAAAGAGAAAATCTTATTGAAATTCAGTTGCTTGATTTCTGTGTGCGCGAAGATCTGAATAAGGTTGCCAAGCGTGTGATGGCAGTTGTAGATCCCGTGAAATTAGTGATCGAAAACTATCCGGAAGACAAGGAAGAATGGTTAGAAACTGAAAATAACCCTGAACAGGAAAATGCAGGGACAAGAGAAGTACCATTCTCAAGGGAAATCTATATTGAACGTGAAGACTTTAAAGAAGAAGCCAACAATAAATTCTTCAGACTTAAATTAGGAGGAGAAGTTCGTTTAAAATCTGCATACATCATCAAAGCTGAAAGAGTAGAGAAGGACGAAAATGGTGAGATTACAACGATCTACGCTACTTATGATGAGAAGAGTAAATCAGGCAGCGGAACAGAGGAAAGCTTGAGAAAAGTAAAAGGAACTTTACACTGGGTATCTGCGAAACATGCTATTCCTGTAGAAGTAAGAATCTACAACCAACTGTTTACAGTGGAACAGCCTGATGCAGAAAAAGATGTAGATTTCTTAAACTTCATCAACCCTGAGTCTGTAACAACGGTAAAAGGATTTGCTGAGCCAAGCCTGAAAGAAGTTGCTGTGGGAGAACCCTTACAGTTCCAAAGAATCGGATACTTTACAAAAGATCAGGATTCTACAGAAGATACGCTGGTATTTAACCGTACAGTAACACTGAAAGATTCTTATAAACCTGAATAATTTCAGAAATAATAATAAACATAAAGCAGAACTTCATTGGGAGTTCTGCTTTTTTGTTTTTGTTGGACAACGAAGGTGCTAAGAATTTTATATATGGTGGATGTTTAAGGCGCAGAGAAATCAAAGAGTTCCGGTAAGTGTAATATTTAATCAATCATCATTTTGATCACCAGGAATAAGCTGCATGAAATTTTATCGGAGATAAAATCTTTGCGTCTTAAAACGGTTTAAAAAATTAAACTTGCGTCTTTGCGTTTTCCAACATACAATTTTATAAACGAAATCAGGACTCCAAATGAAGTCCTGATTTTATAGCTTAAAATTTGAAGTTCAGGATTCTATTTCAAAAAGTCTTTGTCCTGATAAGCAGGATTAGGATATTTGTAAAATCCTTCCCCTGTCAATACTCCCAGTTTTCCTTTATCAATAAATTCTTCTTTTAATTTTTCTACAGCTTTGATCTTTAATGGATCCTGAGTTTCTTCAGCTTCTATTTTATTGATATTATAAGCGGTTGTAATTCCTACAACATCCAGAATTCCAAACGGGCCGGTTGGTGCTCCGGTAGCAACCATCCAGGTCTTGTCGATTGTTTCTATATCTGAGACTTCATTCACCCAGAGACTGACTGCAGCGTCAAGCAGCGGCACCAATAATGAATTGACAATATATCCAGGTTGTTCCTTCTGGATAGGTAAGGCAACCATTCCAATATCTTTTGCAAATTTGATGACTGAATCAAATACTTCCTGAGAAGTGCCCGGATGGCGCATTACCTCTCCGGTATTATGCTTCCAGATTTCATTGGCAAAATGGAGGGCTACAAATTTGTCCGGTCTTCCTGTATCCTCAGCGAACTGACTTGGAAGCAGGGTGGAAGAATTCGTTGCAAATACTGTTTTTTCAGGGGCTATCTGAGCCAGTTTATGGTAGAATTCAGTTTTAATGGCTGGATCTTCAGGAACTGCTTCTATCAGAAGATCGGCATCTTTTACCGCTTCGGCAAGATCAGATGAATAGCTGATATTTTTAAAGGTGACATCAAGTTGTTCCTGTGTTGCCCCAAGGTCTTTTGTGTAAGCTTCACTTAAAGCGGTGAATTTACCTTTGGCTTTTTCCAATACTTCATCATTGATATCATATACGGTTACTTTGAAGCCATGATAGGCAGTCTGGAAGGCAATCTGATATCCTAATACACCACTTCCCGCTATCGTTATATTTTTAAAATCCATATGATTTATTTTTAGTCTTTTACTCCTTTTACCCATTCCTGAAATCTGGTTAGGAAAGATTCATGTTCTTCTTTTTCTTCAGGACGGTTGACAAGGATATGTTCAAAATAAGTTCCTTTTAATATTTTTCTTAAAATTCCTTCACCTAAGAAAGGCTTATAGTCATTCAAAGCCTGAGTCGCTTTCAGTAGATGTCTGATGTCATACTGCAACGGATTGATGTCCGGAACCTGTTTATTAAGATTAAGAAGATTATAAACGGCTATTCTCGCAGTTCTTACAGAACTTTCCATAGTGAAGACCACATCATTGTTGGTTTCTACAAACTGTCCTACAAGACCTAAGTTGGTACATCCTTCAGGAACGACTCTCGGACGGTCTCCCATCGCTCTCGGCATAAACATAGAAGTGATATACGGCATGAATGCCGTACGTACAATGGTATTTTCTATCACATTATCCAGCTGGTCTTTTATTCCCAGATGATAACACAGCTCGGTCAGAATCTCGTTTCCGGTACACTGAGGCATTGTTTTTTTAATGTAATTACCTTCTTTATCCATCAGTAAAGCATATACCCAAACTACAAGGATGTCATCCGGCTGAGTAGGGAAATGCGGCTGTCTGTTGCAGGTAAAACTCATTACCCAATTAGAGTCTGTGATGGTAATAATACCTCCTGTAGCTGTTCTTCCTGAATACGGATCATTCACACACAATTCTTTCAGTTTCTCTGTAAAAGCTGAAGGACGACAGGTTAATGTAGCAGATTCCCATGAAGATTTTTCAATATGGCTACAGAATTTTTCAGGTTTCCCGAACACTTCGGATTTTGCTGCCAAATTTTTCCAAAGTTTCCATCCTGCACTTTGTCCTGCACTGCTGTTGTCTATGGTAACTTCGGGAACAGTATTGTTGTCTCCGTAGAAAGTACTTTCGGTCATAGAACCGGTAGTTACGATAACATAATCATCTTTACCAATCGGTATTCTTACTTCCTCTCCATTTTGTTCAGTGATGATTCCTTCTACCGTTTTTCCTTCTGTATTGATATGAATATCAAGGTCTTTTACCAACGTATTGAACTGAATCTGTACTCCTTTTTCTACCAGGAAGTTTTTTAATGGAGTTACATAGGTATCATACTGGTTATATTTTGGGAATACCAGACATGAGAAATCTTTCATTCCATCAATGGCATGAAGGAATCTGTGCATATACAGTTTCAGTTCCAGTAAGCTGTGCCAGTTTTCGAAGGCAAACATAGAACGCCAGAAGAACCAGAAATTACTGTTGAGGAAAGATTCAGAAAAATAATCTTCAATGGTAAGATCGTCTAACTCTTCTTTTTTCTTTAACAGCAGTTTTACAATCGCCAGCTGATCTTTTTTCTCAAGTCCGAATTTGCTGAAATCCTTGATCTGTCCCTGATTGTGGATCAATCTTGCTTTAGAGTAATTCGGGTCGTTGTCATTAACAAGACGGTATTCATCCAATACACTGTAGGGGGCAGGAAGCTCCAAAGCTGGAATATCCTGGAACATATCCCATAAATTTTCATAGGTCATATCCATTTCTCTTCCTCCACGGATGATGTAACCGTCTTTTGCGTTACCGGCTCCATCCAGAGATCCGCCTTCAACATTCAGCTGATCAAGGAAAATAATATTTTTACCTGGCACACGGCCATCACGGATAAAATAATAAGCGGCAGACATCCCTGCAATTCCGCTTCCTACAATATAAATTTTACTGTTTTCATAAGATTGTAAGGGGATACCTTTATTACGTTGATAGTTTCCGATCTGATCGGAGAAAGGCATTGTTTTTTCAGGAGTGTTAATCTGAACTTCTTTACTTGAATCCGGTTCGTGGTTTACATTTCCAAACTGGTCAGAGGCTTTTAAAACTTTATCGAATTTTGAATTGATCGTACTCATCTTTTATTGTTTTTAATTAACAGTATAAAGGTACCTCTATTCAAAAAGCGATATATATCCCCAAGTTCAGAATTATTATCCCCAAATTCTCATGACTGAATATTTTCTTTCATTCTGTATTCTGATGGAGAAAGCGTAGTATGTTTTTTAAAGAAACGGCCGAAAGCCGAGGCGGAGTTAAATTGTAACCCGAATGCAATTTCAGAAATCGTCATATCGGGATTTCCGAGCATGACATAAGCTTCTTTCAGTAAAGCTTCATCAATAACCTCATGAGGCGTTTTTCCGCTTGCTTTTTTAATAATCTCAATGAGGTATTTATTGGAAACATGAAGTTGATCCGCATAAAACTGAACCATTCGCTCTCTGGTAATATTTTCTCTGATCAGTTGACCAAATTTAAGATAAAGGTCTTTTTTTCCTTCTTCTTTTTTATCGGGATTTGCGGCGTTTTCCTGTTCTATAATCTCAGCGGTCTCCAGCAGCAGATTGAAAATAATGGTACGGATAATTTCTTCCGTAAACTTTCCTTCCTTTTGAGATTTTTTGTCAAGATAATCCAGAAGATTTTGCAGCAGTGACGAATTTGTTGCCGTAGTTTTGATGATGTTGTATGAACCTTTAGAGAAAAGGTTCATTTTTTCAATGATAAAAGGATTGGAAATATTTTTAATCAGAAAATTTTTGTCAAAGAACAACAGTTTCATTGTGAAATCATCACTGGTTTTTCCAAATTTTACAATTGTGGAAGGGGCTGCAATAAGAAAACAATGAACATCTACTTTATATTCCTGACGATCTATCTCAATACTGATTTCTCCGGCAGTACAGACACACAGAGCATAATAATCCATTCTGAAAGGAGCCTTTGGAAATTCAAAAATGGGTTTTCCTGAAGAAATGTAGTAGGATTGCCGGCAGTCAATACTGTAAAAAGATAGCGTATCATGTAAATTTTCGTAGGTTACCATTCTTCAGTATCGGTTAGATTTTTATTGTGTTTTTAAATGGTTTTAGTTTAAAAACCCTTATTGTTAATGCAATTTACGATTTTCACGAAAGTTTTTTCGTTTTTTGTGTGTTAAAAAATTATTTTTTTCAGGCTATCGATGTTATTCTGTTTTAATCGATGTTATTTATAAAAAAGAGGTTTAAATACAGGCTTTTGGGTTATTTTTATCTAATTTTGCACTTTCAAATTTCCCCAAAATATTATTGTGAGATTAATTAACGTATATACGAGTTCTTTCAAAGGACTCTCGCAGGAGAGTTGGATGCTGGCGTTGGTAATGCTCATCAACAGGGCCGGTTCTATGGTACTTCCGTTTCTGGGAGTTTATATGACGAATCATTTACATTTCAGTATTGAAAACTCCGGAATTGTACTGAGCTTTTTTGGAATAGGTTCGGTGATCGGATCATGGCTGGGAGGTATGATTACGGATAAAATAGGCGAATACAGAGTACAGAGTCTGAGCTTACTTCTTAGTGTTCCTTTGTTCTGTCTGATTCCGCTCTTTACGACGGAAGCTGGTCTGGCGGGAATTATTTTAGCGCAGAGTATTGTCAGTGAAACTTTCCGTCCGGCAAATTCGGTGGCGATTACCAAATATGCAAAACCTGAAAATATCACAAGAGCTTTCTCTCTGAACAGAATGGCGGTAAATCTTGGATTTTCTATCGGGCCCGCTTTGGGAGGTATTTTATCTGCTATTTCTTATGAGTTTCTGTTTTTCAGTAATGCGCTGGCTGCTTTGCTGGCAGGGCTGATGTATATCTGGTTTTTTAAAGACCGTGCAAGATTAGCTAAGCAACAGGCGAAAAAGGTAAAAGAAGCCATTGTTATTAAAAAAGAAAGCTCTCCATATCGTGATGGTAAGTTTTTGATTTACTGTGTATTCTGTATGTTGTTTTCTATATGTTTCTTCCAGTTGTTCAGTACGCTGACGATATTTTATAAAGATACGGCACATATGAGCCAGCAAAATATCGGGTATATTCTGGGATACAGCGGTTTCCTGATTGTGCTGCTTGAAATGGGACTGGTACAGATTGCTGAAAAGTATTTTACTTTAGCTTTTACCATGCTTATCGGGACTTTCCTGTGTGGAGTTTCTTATGCAATGCTGGCTTTCGATTATAGTATGATTACCCTTGTGCTGTCTATGACCTTACTTTGTGTAGGAGAAATATGGACGCTTCCTTTTATGTCAACCATTACCGCATTACGCTCAGGAGAGAATAATAAAGGTGCCTACATGGGGTTGAACGGGATGTCATTTTCCATTGCATTTATCATTACACCTTATATAGGAACACTGATTGCAGAAAAACTAGGATTCAGTACCCTTTGGATCGGAACTGGAGTATTGGCCGCAGTTATTGCCATCGGCTTTTACTTTATCATTCCGTGGATGCTTAAGGATAAAAATAAAGTTGAAGAAGACATTATATAATGCTTTTGATTCATGAATTTTAAAATAAAAGGCTTCGGGCAATTTCGTAGAAATTGCCCGAAGCCTTTTTAATATATATTAGTCCGTCTATGATTAAAATTTTGAAATAATCGAACTGATGATCATATTCGCATGAATCCTGGAGTTTTCAATAAACCAGAGATGAGTATCTTTTCCTCCACACACCACTCCCGCAAGATAGAGATTGGGAATATTGGTTTCCATTGTTTCAGGATTGTAAAATGGGTTCAGGCAATCTCCGTTGAGTTCAATACCAGAATTTCTCAGGAAATCAAAATCCGGAAGATAACCCGTCATAGCCAATACGAAATCATTGTCAATTTCGTGTGTTTCTCCTTTCTCATCTTTAAAAACAACAGAATTTTCTTTAATTTCGATCATTTCTGCATTAAAATGAGCCTTAATGCTGCCTTCTGCAATTCTGTTTTCTATGTCCGGTTTTACCCAATATTTTACACTTTTGGAAATCTCAGCATGACGGATAATCATTGTAACTTCAGCTCCTTTCCGATACGTTTCCAACGCTGCATCTACAGCAGAATTACTGCATCCTACCACAACAATTTTCTGTCTTGCGTAAGGGTAAGGTTCCGTATAATAATGTTTAACTTTCGGAAGATTTTCACCGGGAATATTCATCAGGTTTGGAATATCATAGAATCCGGTAGCAATAACTACATTTTTAGCCTGATAGATTGCTTTGGCGGTTTTGATCTCAAATATTTCATCCCTTTTAGAAACATTCAGAACTTTTTCATAGAGATTGATTTTCAGATTTTTTTGTCTGGCAATGCCCTGATAGTATTCCAGTGCTTCCTGTCTTCCCGGTTTTGGAGCGGTAGAAATAAACGGAACTTCATCAATCTCCAGCTTTTCCGCAGTGGAGAAAAAACGCATGTATAAAGGATAATTGTACAGTGAATTGACAATAGTTCCTTTTTCTATGATTGCATGACTAAGATTGTTTTTTTGAGCTTCAAGGGCGCAGTTCAAACCGATGGGTCCGGCCCCGATAATGAGAATATCCAATATTTCCATCTAACAAATGTACGATGTAATTTTTAAAATGAGAAGCTATAACTCATGAACTCTCATAGTCTTTATCTCTTTACATCATTTACCGCTTGGCATCAGTTTTGGTGTTTTTTACGAATTGCTAAATATAAAATATGAAAAAATTACTTATTCCATTGGCTGTTTTGGTTCTGGCTGTAGCCTGTAAAAAAGAGGCAGGAAAACCTGTTCCCAATGTGATAGATTCCATTGCACAAAATAAAACAGACAGTGCAGGCACCGTTCAGAATAATGCCAGTAAAGAAGCTGTTTTAATGCAGACAAATGATGAGGTTTTGAAATCACTTAAGACTAAAGATTATACTACTTTTACTTCTTTGATTCATCCCGAAAAAGGAATTCGTTTTTCAATGTATGCTTTTGTTAATGTAAAGGAAGATAAACATTTTTCCAAAGCAGATTTTGAAAAATATCAGCCTACAAAAACTTTGTTTACCTGGGGAGCACAAGATGGTTCAGGCGATCCGTATAAAGCAACAATCAATGATTATCTTGGAAAATGGGTGTTTTCTAAGGATTTTACAGTTTCCCAATATTCATTGAATAAATTTATTGGAGGAGGAAATTCCCTGAATAATTTAAAGGAGATTTATCCAAAAGCTGATTTCACAGAAAACTATATCAAAGGAACTGAAAAATCCGGTGAAATGGATTGGAAAACAGTTCGTTTTGTGTTTGAAGAATTTCAGGGTAAATATTATCTGATTGCGGTGGTAAATGACCAGTGGACGATATAGAAGTTAAAAGTTAAAAGTTAGAAGCGGAATACAAACTTCCAGCTTCTAACTTCCTTTTTTTTTATTTCAAAATTTCAGTCAGCTGACGGGTCAGGTTTTTTCTTGAGAACTGCTCAATATGCTGAGTGTTTTCTATCAGGCTGCCATTTTTCCACAGCTCATATTTTTCAAGAATAAATTTCTTGACAGTTTCTGTATCCTGATAACTGAAATGTTTTCCTGCTTGGGTTTCCTCCAGAATTTTTGCAACATCAGCTCTATCCGGACCGAATGACAGGATCTGTTTTCCTGAAGCGAGATATTCAAATATTTTTCCAGGGATAATTCCTTTTGAAGATTCATTCGGGAAATTGGTTATAAGAAGCAGATCAGAATTCTGCATTTCTTCTACAGCTTTCCCATGAGCAAGATATCCGAGATTCCGGATATGGTTTTTCAGACTTGAATTTTCGATAGCCTGAAGGATTTTATCATCGATTCTTCCTACAAATTTCAACTTAAAATCAGTTGCAAAATCAGTATTTTCTTTCACCAGTTCGTCGAGTGCTTTCCAAAGATTCTCAGGATTTCTGAGTTGTTCCAAAACACCGATATAACTTAAGGTAAATGCTTGACTTATTTGTCCTTTTACATTTTTATCAGAATCACTCTCATCAAATCCGTTCGTAATACAAACCGCATTGGCTCCTGCTTTCCTGAAGTTTTCTGCATCAGTATAACTTGTTGCCAGCGTGATATCCGCATTTTTAAATACAGCACTTTCCAGCTGGCGGTGTTTTTTATCTGAACTTTTGGTTAATTTCAGGTGTTTATAATAGGAAATTTCTGTCCATGGATCTCGGAAATCGGCAATCCATTTCAAATCCGGCATTTTACTTTTAAGCCCTAAACCAATCAAATGGAGAGAGTGGGGTGGGCCGGAAGTAACGATTGTGTCTATCGAATTTTCTTTCAGGTATTTTTCCAGAAACTTAATAGAAGGTTTTACCCAGAAAACTCTGGCATCAGGAATGAAAAAATTACCCCTTACCCAGATTGAAAGTCTGGATTTCCAGCTCTGATTTTTTCCTACATCAAATTGTCCGGCTTTAAATTTTTTATTGCTCTTATTCAGTTTTTCAGCCAGCTGATAAGGTTCCCAGATTGTAGTTCTTACCATCTCAATATTTTCCGGAACATCTTTCATCAACGTTTCATCCAGCAATGGATAACTGGGATTTTCCGGGGTATAGATGATCGGTTTCCAGCCGAAATCCGGCAGATATTTTGCAAACTTCAGCCATCTTTGAACACCAGGACCTCCCGCAGGAGGCCAGTAATAGGTGATAATCAATATTTTCTTTTGTTCCATTTATTTACTTAATGGTCTTTGTCATTCTGAATGACATCATAGGTAATATTATATTATTTAAGCTTTTTGTTCAGCTACAATTTCTTTTTTCTTGTTTTTGTTCATCCAGAAAATTCCAAATGCTGCCAACAGGATAAATAATCCGAATGAAAGAAGCGAAAGCCATTTCCCTTTTTCAATCACTTCCGGTTCAAAAACCATTCTGATATGGTGGTTTCCTGCCGGAACATGTATGGCACGAAGTAAATAATCTGCTTTGATATACGGAACTTCTTTCTCGTCTACCAGTACTTTCCATCCGTGAGGATAATACACTTCAGAGAATACAGCCAATTGTGGAGTTTTCGACTGAGATTTAAATTCAAGTTCGTTTGGCTGGTATTTCGTAAGAGTGATAAATGCTGTAGAATCTGCCTGAACTGGTTTATTGTCAAAATATGATTTGTCAGATGAAGCAATGACAGCTGTTTTTTTGTTGTCGATAGTTCCGATAGATTTAATTTCCTGATTAGGAGTATCTACAAATTTTAAATCACTTACAAACCATGCATTTCCGTTGGCTTTAGGATTAGGAACAACCTGTGGCTGCTCTGGCCCCCCGAAAACCATGTACTTGGCATTTAATAAGTTTAAGATATTAGGTGTTTTTACACTGTCTACATTATTGATGTATTCATTCAGTACATCGTCATATCTTCTTAGTTTTACAGCATGGTAACCACCGATAGAAGCTTTAAAATAAGAGGTGTTGGTTTCACTGGTTACACCCAGTGTCTGGTTGTAAATTCGGTAGTGTGTTTTGTCTTTTTCTGCAATCGTTTCCAATGTTTTATTGATGTTGACATTGGATAAAATAGATTCCAGATTTGGGTTTCCCTGTACTTTTTCAGCCAGCAGATCTGAGCTTTCGGTCTGGAAAGGATTTTCGGCAAAGATTTTATCTACATAATTTTCGTCATTTAAATAACGCTTGTTGACGGACCAAAGATCAAATAAACTTACAAGTCCAATCACTACCAAAGCAATATTCTGATTAAGCTTTTTCTTTAAAGTTAAGAATAACGCAGCTGCAGTAATTGCTACATAAATGAATGCTTTTATCGCATCTACCCTGAACAATTTATATCTCTCATCTACAAGATAATCGAGTAGGAAAGGAGGGAAATAAGTCTTTTCGTTTTCTGTTGCAAAGCCTAATAAAGATTTTCCAAAGATTAAAAGAATCAATAAAAGCCCTAATGTTCCACCTCCCACATAAAGGAGGATTTTTTGTTTGTACTCTTCAGTCAGCTTTTCGTCTGTAAAGAATCTGTATAATCCCAGAATAGCAATTAACGGGAATAATAATTCTACTACCACTAAGATTGAAGAAGGAGCCCTGAATTTATTATAGAACGGTACATAATCAATAAAGAAATCCGATAATGGCATGAAGTTACTTCCCCAGGCCAGCAAAATAGTCAGGATGGAAGCTCCTAAAATCCAGTAACGGTATTTTTTCGAGGCAAAAAAGAATCCTAATAAAGCAAGGAAGCATACAATTGCTCCCTGATAGGCTGGTCCTGAAGTTCCCGGCTGGTCTCCCCAGTACGTTACTCCGCTGAAACCTTTGGAAATTCTGTCCATTTCAGCCTGTGAACCTACATTTTCCTGAACCAGTTCCTGAACTCTGTTCATGATTTCTTTTCCTTCAGGTTCCTGGCTTCCTCCACCCATTAATCTTGGGATGAAAAGGTTTAAAGTTTCCAGTTGCCCATAGCTCCACATCAGCATACTTTCTTTATCCATTCCTGATTTACCTGAAGTATGGCTGTCGTTATCTAAAATCTGCTTTCCACGAACCGTTTCTTTTACGTATTCAGAATTGGCCATGATTCTTTGTGAATTCATTCCAACTCCAATAACACATGATGCTGCGATAATTCCTGACGAAATAAGGAAATGCTTCATTGGTGTCTTTTTCTGGATCGCTCTGATCAGTTCAGAAAGGAATAAGAATCCTAAAGCAAGAAACAGATAATAGGTCATCTGAGGATGGTTCGCAGCAATTTGAAGGCCCATAAAAAGGGTCGTGACAATGAACCCCCAGATATATTGTTTTCTGATATACACCAGTAAAATCCCGGCCAGCAGTGGTGCAAAGTATTCAATGGTATTTACTTTACCATTATGTCCGGCCGCAATAATGATATAAAAATAGGTGGAAAGCCCGAAGAAAGTGGATCCCAAAAGAGCGTATTTCCAGTTTCTGACCACTACCATTCCCAAAAGGAAAAAACCTGCAAATAGCAGGAAGAGATAATTAACCGGCCTTGGCAGGAAATTCAGATTGCTGTCGATTTTTTTGATGATATCACCTTTGAACTGGCTTCCCATCTGATAAGTCGGCATTCCCCCAAACATGGAGTCACTCCAATAGGTTTCATTTCCGGTATTGGCTCTATAGTCAAGCAGTTCTTTTGCACCTCCTCGGTACTGCACAATGTCGTGCTGAAAAAGTTGTTTTCCTGAAAATACAGGAGTGGAATATAAAAATGCTAAAACTATAAATACTACTAATGAAATTGCAATATAAATTAAGTTTTTATTTTTTGCCATGCTGGTTATTATCTTTTATTTCTTGGAATTTTTACCTTTTGTCATTACTCTCTTTCACCTCCTCATAGTCAACAGTTTCTGCATCCCAGTTAAGGTTCTGTTGGTTATTCTTATTCGAGTTTTGTAGGTCCTGCTGTCTGTTATTCTGGTTATCATTATTGAAACGATAGCTGTAAAATGTTTTAAAGAAAATTCTTTTCAGAATGTTCCAGACAAAGAAAATAATAATGGCAGTGAGTACTAACTCAAGAATGTACTTCATAATTTAAAAAATTTAAAGTTCAGGGTTTAAAAATGATATGATAAACCCTGAATGTTTACTTCAGTTATTTAGCAGATGGGTTTACCATTACCGAAGAATTGGAAACGCTCTTCATAGACTGAGATTGTTTTCCATCTGAAATGGTTTCTATCTGAGTTGTTTTTACGTTGATATTCTGGTTGGTAATCCATCCTGTGCTTTCGTCAAACTTAATGGTTCCGTTCTGAACCAGTTCACTGCTCAGGCTGTGTGTGATAGGCCCCTGAGCTTTCTTCTCTGTTTTCTTGGGAATACCTCCGGTTACTGCAATTTCTGCAGCTCCGTTTCCTAAGCTTTTCAGTACATAATTCGATGTTACTTTTACGCTTCCGCTCGCATCAGCATTCTCAGAAGTTGACCACTTTTCTCCCATTTTCACTCCTTTTTTAGGAATGATCATCAGATTTTTGTGAAACTGATCTTTCAGAACTTTTTCATTGAATGATTGCTTAAGGCTGGCTACTACACTGGCTTTTTCGTTGGCGTCTTTGATCAGTGTACCCACAGCGTTACCTACTTTTGTGTAAACAGCATCAAATCCTGTAATAGAAATCACATTCCCTTTCGTATCCATCTTCATCTGAAGTTTGTTTCCGGTAAGTGCTTTGTTTACATTCCAGATCATTTTAAGGTCATCTTCTTTAGGAAGAGGAAGCTTGGTGTCTACTACTACCGTTTTTCCCTGTGCAGACTGAGAATTTCTCTTGGCAACAAGGTTAAGAGTCATTTCATACACATTTCCTTTAATGTCATCCACTACAAAATTCATTTCATCTGTAGATTCGCTGGTTGCAGTGATAGATTTCCCCTGAGGATCTGTCATTGTTTTTACATCTCTCTGATAAGTGGTAAGAGGATATGTCTTTCCTTTTTCTAATTTGAAAGTCTGTGTGATAACTCCCGCAGAATCTTTGATAGCCGGGTTTTCTGAAACTTTTGCTACAGAATCAGCAGGAACTTCCACTGTTACTGTTTTTCCGGTTTTAGGATCTACTTTCGTTATTTTTGCTGTTTCTTTTTTACAAGATACAAAAGCTATTGATGATATAAGCGCAAGCGCTGCAATGTTCTTCATTCGATTTTTTAACTTTATTTTTTACTACTATTTCTTAATAAATTATCTGCAATATCATGCAGTTTCCCCTGAGATTCTCCATCTGATTCATTAGAAAGTATGACTACTCCCATATTTTTTGACGGATAAATCTGAAGCACACTTGAAAAGCCAAATGTACCTCCGGTATGATAAACGGCTTGGCCTCCGTCTTCATAGGTATGCAATCTCCAATACAATCCAATAGCATCTCCCTCACTTTTTACAAGAGGAGTATGGGATATTTTTACATATTTATTATTCTCATCCAGATGATACTGCATGTATTTCACAAGGTCTTCCGTAGTGGATATTATTCCTCCGGCAGGCGCAAAGATAGTTGTGAAATTTCTGGGCATTACCTTTCCTTTTTCGTTATAACAAGTCAATAGCTGTGCAGAATTCGTACCAAGAATGGTCTGATTCATTTTCAGAGGTTTTGTAATATACTCTGAAAGCAGTTCTCCATAGCTTTTATGATATACTTTTTCAAGGATATCCCCGGTAAGTTGTGTTCCTACATTGGAATATTTATAGTCTGTTCCCGGAACAAAATCTACTTTTGCCTGATGAAGATCTTCATAAAACTTCTTTTTTGAATAGTTTTTATAAAAATCAGCTAATGCCATGGCAACAGAGTCCATTGGTTTTTTGAATGTTTCAGACTGATCCGGCAAAAACTGAGGTAATCCTGATGAATGATTGGTAAGATTACCAATTGTTACAGGATGCTTTTCAAATTCAAGATTGGGATATTTCCCATCCAGATATTTTCGGATATCATCATCCATTTTAATTTTACCATCCACTAAAGCATGAGCCAGAAGTGTTCCGGTAAAGGTCTTGGTAATGGAAGCAATCTCATACAAACTTTTGGAAGTTGGAAGTTCTGATTTTCCTCTTTCCGTAGTGCCATAATTATAGAAATAGCTTTTACCATCTTTAAAAATACCTATAGAAAGTCCTACGCGTGCAGGATTCTGCATATAAGTGAGAGCTTCTTTCTGAACCATCTTATCAAGGTCGGTCGTAAGGCGGTTATCTGTTGCTACTTTTTTTGCCTGTGCATTAAAAACTAACGGGACAAAAAATAATGGTAAAAGTGACTGTATTTTCATGGTTTAAGGATTTGGTATCACGGTCATTTTCTGTCTTACCGCCTCATACAAAATCGCTCCACATGCTACAGAAACATTCAGAGATTGAGTTTTTCCTTCAATAGGAAGTTTTATTTTTTCATCAGCATGATGCAATACTTCTTTAGAAATTCCGGTTTCTTCATTTCCCATAACAATTGCACATGGTTCTGTAAGGTTGACATCATAAATCAACTTCTGAGCTTTTTCACTGGCTGCATATACAGAAATTCCACTTTGCTGAAGGAAATCTACAGCATGAGCCAGGTTGTTTTCCTTACATATTTTAATATTGTAAATAGCCCCTGCAGAGGTTTTTATAGCATCAGAGTTAATAGGAGCGGCTCCCTTTTCCGGGATGATGATAGCATCCACACCTACGCATTCTGCTGTTCTGCAGATCGCTCCGAAGTTTCTTACATCTGTAAGTCTGTCCAGAATCAAAAGAAAAGGAGTTTTTCCCTGTTCGAATAATTGTGGAACAATATCCTCCACTTTATGAAACGGTACATCCGAAATAAAAGCCACCACACCCTGGTGGTTTTTTCTTGTAAAACGGTTCAGTTTTTCAACCGGAACATAATTGGGACGGATTTTATTTTTCGCTAAAATGGCTTTTAATTCAGCATAAATAGGGCCCTGAAGTGCATTCTGCACAAAGACCTTGTCAATCGTTTTTCCCGCTTCAATTGCTTCAATCACGGGACGCAGCCCGAAAATAAAATCGTCTTTCATTGAAAATTTATTATATAGTTATAGAGTGAATTGTCAATTGAGAATTTTACGCTGTAAGTCAATTCTGATGTGCATATATTCACATTTGACCATTGACTTGCGCAGCAAAATTCACTATCTCCCTTTCTCTCCTAAAATTGCTCTTTTCTGTGCCATCACGTATCCATAGTGAAGGCTCTCATGCATATTGTTGAAGATAATGGCATCCTGGATGCTTTTCAGATCCATTCCGAAACTTGTGGTGTACGGAGTATAATCTGAGAAGAAGTCACTGTCATAATCCTTCATTAAAATCTTAGAAGTTTCTGTAAGTAAAAATTCCAAATCTTCCACTTCTGATTTCTGAACATTTAAGTTGGGCAAAGTTCCTTTCTTGTAGGTTTCAATCCAATACTTGTCAATACGGAAAGGGTTTCCGCTCAGGTAATAGTGCAATAGCTGCTGTGTGGCAACAGTATGTGCAATATTCCAGTAAATATTGTTGTTGAAACCATCCGGAATCAGAATCAAATCTTCATGAGATGTGTTCTGAAGGATATCTAAAAGGTTCTTTCTTACCTGTCTGTGTGCTTGAAAATGATAATTCATTTTGCAAAATTTTTAATCACCAAAAATAGTTTAATAAACTGGAAATGACAATTTTTTTGGGTAAAGGATTGAAGTTAAAGTTTTTTAACGGTTTGGGAAAAGAATGAATTAAAGGAGTTTTTTTTACCGCTTTTGATTGATATCAGAGGATTTTTACGTTTGATTTTACATGACGATTAATATAAAACCCTCCTGAGAAAAGTTTCAGAGAGGGTTTTTAATGTTTTATTTTGAAAGATCTGTCTGTAGTTACTTTTTTATGATTTTGTGCTTAAAGGTGGTTCCATCTTTTAAAACAATATTTAAAAAATAAACTCCTGCGCTGTATGAGGAAAGATCTATTCTGTTCTCTTTATAAGTCTCGGAAAGTTTTCTGCCTTCCATATTGAAAATGCTTATTGAATTGACTTCTACTTTTGATTTTACATTGACAAAGTCAGAAGTAGGATTGGGGTAAATATTTACATCCACTGTTCTGATATCTTTTACATTCAATGTTGTGTTGCTTTTCCCTTGCATATAAACCGATAGCCTTACTTCTCCCTGCTGTTGATTGAAAACAGCAGTTGGAATCGTATGTTTCAAGGTGTGAGAGCCTGTAGTCAAGTTGGGTACTGTAAATTCTCTGATGGGAACAGAATTTCCAGGGCACCAGTTATTCCATGAAGTCCAGTTAGCAAAGGTTTTAGGGGAAGAACCATAGATGCCGTTCCCCTGAGTGTTGTATATGCGGTAGGGTTCACATGAAATACCTCCGGGAGTATAGGTGAGAACTTGTACATCATCTACATAGGTATAGTTTTGTCTTCTGACATATTCTTCACCACCACTGTTGGCGCCATGCGGAGTCGATATTACAAAAAAACGGGCATTGGTAACAGGGCTTGGCAGATTAAAAGTAACAATTCTAACTGTTTCTCCGGTAACATCAGTGCTGTTATAATTATTGAGGCTATTATAACTTAGTATCGGAACGAGCGTATTGGTATCGGAAGGCGTTGCTCCTGTATCCGTTGAGAAAAAAGTAAGAGTCCCTGAAAAAACATCAATTCTGTTTGCGCAGCCTGAGACCTGAGTTTGAGCTGCATAAGGAACCCCGAAAACATCTAATTCCATATAGAGATCATACTGGCCACGTAATGCTGTATCATGAAATATGCTGTATAAATTACTTACATCATAGGTATAGGGAACTTCAGAAGGAGTTTTGTTTTTATTCATGAAAGGAGTAATATATCTGCCTACCTCTATTCTTTTGACATTAGGATCATCGACAGTATAAGTAGATTGGTTTTTAGGAACCATTGCTAAAAAAACTTCTCCAAGGCGGTCATAATTATCACACAGTGCTGCTATTGTTACCCGCATTGCAATCTTAGCTTTGAAAGCATCTAATTCAGCATCAGTAAGCTTCCTTGTGTATCTGGCGTTTGTCAGTCTCGTCAAACCGGCGGGCGTAGGGTTGGATACTGTCGCGGCATAGCCATCATAGTACACAGCATCTGAAATGATATTGGTCATTGTCGTTTGGGCGAAAACGAGATTGGTAATCAAAAAACTGGAAAAGAATAGCTTTTTATACATGTTATTGATGTTTAGTGTAAATATATGAAATATGTATCAAAATCACTTTTAATTTCTTTTATTTTTATGTTTTATGGTTGTTTTGTTGCTGAATATTTATTGTTTTTAATGTTGGATATATTTATATCTAAATTGTTTCTTTATATTGAATTATGTGATGAAATATTTTTTTTATTGCTGTAATCAGAGTATTTATTGTTAAATTAGCATGGTATTCCAGGTAAATATTATTAATAATGAAAAGAATTTTACTTTTAGCTTTGTTTTTTGTAGTAGTGGGGTTGAACGCTCAGATCAACATCAATATTGGAAGTTCAACAGTAGGTACTGCTCCTGTAAGCAGTTTTTTTTCCTATTCTTATGTACAGCAGATATACCCTAAGCAGGAAGTTAATGCCAATGCTGCAGGCAATATTACAGGGCTTACATTTTATGTGGATTCTTCCTCTACCATTACTGAATCTTCAAACTGGACTGTCTATCTTGGACATACGTCAAAAACTGCCTTTGCTTCAGGTACAGACTGGATTCCTGCTGCACAGTTGACACAAGTGTTCACAGGAACTGTAACCAAGAACAATAATAAAGTTGAAGTTGTTTTTACTACACCATTTGCTTATAATAATGTTGATAATCTGGTTATTGCGGCAAAAGAGAATTCTCCGAATATCGATATCAATAATTTTGATGAAGCTTTTCATGTTTACCCTCATCTTCCTTATTCAACACTGTATTATAAAGGAGATCGCGCCGTAGTGGATATTGCTTCTCCTCCCGGAGGTATCAGGGCGGATTATAAATCATCAGTTACCATTTCAGGCCTTACACCAAGTGCCGGACCGGCATGTCCTTTTGTTATTTATCCGGTAAATAATACTCAGAATATTTCTTTAACCCCAAATTTCAGCTGGCTTCCGGCTTCAGGAGCTACATCTTACAAAATTTCGCTGGGAACAAGTTCAGGAAGCTCTGATGTTATTAATCAGCAGACCGTTTCAGGAAATAGTTTTACCCCTTCCACAGCACTTACAGCCGGAACAACTTATTATTTAAAAGTAACATCCGTGTCGGGGAATACAGAATCTTCAGGATGTTCAGAACTTGTTTTTAAAACTGTTCCTCCAATACCCGTAAACGATGCATGTACAGGAGCATTGCCGGCATCCGTATTTCCTTACAGCTATACTCAGGATGACGCTGTATCTACGACCAATAACACAGGAAATATAAGCGTATGTACAAGTAATGGAGATACAGGAATGAATGATGGTACATGGTTTAAGTTCACTGGTGATGGCAGTCAGTATACTATTAAAGTGACTATGCCCTCCGGCAGTAGCTATGATCCACAGATAGGGGTGTATAGTGGCAGCTGCAGTAATTTATCCTGTACCGGAACTGTTGATAATGGTGGTGGAGGTACCGCAGAAACGCTTACGATTACCACGGTGTCTGGAACAGACTATTTTATAAATGTCGGAGCTTATGAAGATACTACTGATGCTCCTGAAAATATATTTACCATTACTATAACCAAACTTTAACAGTATATAATCAATTTTCTGACTAAAATCAAGAAGATAAATTAAAATGTTGCAAAAGTGATTTTGTGACATTTTTTATGAATAATAATAAAAATAGAGACAGGACTTGATGTAATTTGAGTTTATTTATACCTAAGAAATTCAGCGTTATAGCTTTAAATGTCTCGTCAATCCAAGATTTTTAACAAACTTTAACTCAAAAATGGCATTTATTATGTTGATTAATGCAAGTATTTATCAGAAATTTACCACTTATTTTAAATCAAGCTATGTCAGAGATATATCAAGCTGAAGATATCCGCCAATTGACGGAAAAAGTAAAGGAAAAAAACTACTTATTTTCTCTTCTGAGACAGGAAATCAACAAAGTTATTATTGGGCAGGAATACATGGTAGACCGTCTTTTGGTAGGGCTTTTGGGAAATGGACACGTTCTTCTTGAAGGAGTACCCGGACTGGCCAAAACCTTAGCGATAAAAACACTGGCAGATGCTGTTCACGGAGATTTCTCAAGGATTCAGTTTACGCCGGATTTACTTCCTGCAGACGTAGTAGGAACTATGATCTTCAATATCAAGGACAATGATTTTTCTATAAAAAAAGGACCGGTATTTGCGAACTTTGTTTTGGCGGATGAGATCAACCGTGCGCCGGCAAAAGTACAGTCGGCTCTTCTGGAAGTGATGCAGGAAAAGCAGGTGACCATTGGTGATGAAACCATGAAGCTTCCCAAACCATTCCTGGTACTGGCAACGCAAAACCCAATTGATCAGGAAGGAACTTACCTTTTGCCTGAAGCACAAAGCGATCGTTTTATGTTGAAGTGTACCATAGATTATCCTGCTTTTGAAGACGAAAGACAGGTAATGAGAATGGTGTCAACTTCACATCAGCCTACGGTAAAACCTGTAATTTCCCTTCAGGACATTGTAGATGCAAAAGAACTGATCAACCAGATTTATCTCGACGAGAAAATTGAAAAATATATCCTGGATATGGTGTTTGCAACCCGTTATCCGGAAAATTACGGACTGTCTGAACTTAAAAATTATATCAGTTTCGGAGCTTCTCCAAGAGCATCCATTAATCTTGCTATTGCCTCAAGAGCTTACGCCTTCTTAAAAGGAAGAGCATTTGTCATTCCGGAAGATGTAAAAGCATTGGCAAAAGATGTGTTGAGACACAGAATAGGTTTAACGTTTGAAGCTGAAGCCGAAGAAATTTCAACAGAAGAAATTATCAATAGAATTTTAGCAAAAATACAGGCACCATAATGAGTGATGTGATCATAAGAAAAGCAGTTCAGCAGGATTGTGCTTCCATGTTAGATTTGATAAAAGAATTGGCTGAGTATGAAAAAGCACTGCATGAAGTAACCGTTACTTTGGAGGATTTTACTCAGGATGGTTTCGGAGCTTCTCCTGTTTGGGGGGCTTTCGTGGCAGAATATGAAGGAGAAATAGTTGGAATATCACTGTATTATGACAGATATTCGACGTGGAAGGGAAGAAGACTGTATCTTGAAGATCTTGTGGTTACTGAAAAGCTGAGAGGAAAGCAGATCGGAAAGAAATTATTTGATGCGACGCTGGAATATGGTAAAACCAATAATTACAGTGGAATGGTATTTCAGGTATTGAACTGGAATGAACCAGCCATCAATTTTTATAAAAAATACAACACAAAGTTTGATAATGAATGGTTGAACGTATCCATTGAGTTTAAAGGCTAACCCAAAACCCCGGATCCCGCACCAACATTAAACTTTGAATTTTAAAACTTGAATTTTGAATTCGTCTATGCAGATAAAAGATATTGTAAAAAAAGTAAAGCAGATTGAAATCCGTACCAGAAAAAAGACGGAGGCTGCTTTAATGGGACAATATCACAGTGCCTTTAAAGGGCAGGGGATGACCTTCTCGGAAGTGCGCCCCTACCAGTTTGGAGATGAGATCAGAAGAATCGACTGGAATAAAACCGCACGTTTCCGTGAGCCATTTGTAAAAGTAATGGAAGAAGAAAGGGAATTGACGATGATGATTCTCGTTGATATTTCCGCTTCCATGGATTATGGCACAAAAGTTCAGCTGAAAAGAGAATATGTAGCCGAAATTGCGGCCAGTTTAGGATTTTCAGCAGCCGGAAATAATGATAAGGTAGGACTGATCCTGTTTGCAGATAAAGTATATAAAGTAATTCCTCCTCAAAAAGGGAGAAAGCATATTCTTTCCATTATCAGTAATATCCTCACTGCAGATTATGTTCCGGCAGAATCTAAAATAGACAAGGCAATGGAATATATGATGGGGATTTTTAAAAGAAAATCCCTGGTATTTCTGTTTTCAGATTTTGAAGATGCCTATGATTCCAAAATGCTGAGAGTAGCTTCCAAGAAGCATCAGTTGCTGGGAATGAGGATTTATGATGAAAAAGATAATGAAATTCCTGATGTAGGATATGCCCGTTTACTTGATGTGGAAACCGGAAAAGAAATATGGGTCAATACTTCCAGCGCGAGATGGCGTTATACCTTCGCGGAAGCTCAAAAACAAAAACTGAGAGCTTTGGAAGAAGATTTTGCCAACAGCTCCGCCAGTTTTATGAATATTAATACCGGTTCGGATTATTCAAAATTATTGTATAATTACTTTCAGAAAAAATAACATCGGGCTTTGCCTGTAACTAAAAAACATGAGGCAGCTGCCTTGATTATTTTAACATTGAGAAAAATACTTTTAATATTATCTTTTCTGATCTGTGCAAATGCTTTTTCACAGATATTATCCTCTAATGTAGAAAAGAAAACCCTTGCGCTTGGAGAAATCAATCATCTTACCATAAAGATTGACAACCTGAATGAGCAGCAGGTTACTTCAGCAGCCAAAAATGAGCTGCTTCCTTTTCATTTTGAAGAAACCAAAGACAGTATCGGACAAACAGCTAACACTTATGAAAGAAAAATAGAATTTGCTGTTTTTGAAGAAGGAAAATTTACCATTCCGGAACTGGAGTTCAAAGTAGGAGATAGAATACTTAAAACAATTCCTTACGAAATAGATGTCATTAATACGGCTCAAAAAGCAGATCAGATCAATGATATCATGAATAATAAGCAGGTGAAACTTGAAGCCAAAGATTACTGGGAGCTTTATAAGTTTTATATTCTTGCTGCATTGGCTGGTATTGCAGTCATCATTGCAATTATTATGTTTATAAAATGGGGAAGAAAATCAAAGAGCTCTCCTGTAGTGGCAACCAACCAGACCTTAAAAGAACTCGATTCTCTTAAAAAGAAAAAATATATTGAAGGAGGAAACTTCCGTTCGTTTTATGTGGAACTGATCGATATTTCCAGAACCTTCATTACAAAACAATACCGTCTTCCGGCAGATGTACTTCTTACTGATGATCTCATTGATGTCATGAAAAAAAATAATACCATCTCGCAGGACAACGAAAAAATAATAGAAGATGTATTTCTTAGGGGAGACCTGGTGAAATTTGCCAAGACATTCCCTGATCAGGAAACAATGGAAAGGGATTTTGCCAATATCAGAGATTTTGTGAAAAGATCATCCAAAGATTTAGAATTCGAAAACTTAAGGAAGGATGTTTAATTTTGAGTTTTACAGCCCATGGTTTTTGCTGCTTTTTCTGCTGTTTATTCCACTTTTAATTAAAGATATTGGAAGAAAGAAAAGAAAAGGTATAAAAGTTCCTACGGTAAAAAATATGGATCACAGCGGAGGGATTCAGGGGGTACTTTTTTTACTGAAAATTTCAAAGTATATTATTCTTTCTGCTTTGATTATTGCCATGGCAAGGCCGAGAACATTTACCATTTCTCAGGACAGAGATGATACAAAGGGAGTAGATATTATGTTATCTATTGATGTTTCTTTAAGTATGCTGGCGAAAGATCTCACTCCGGACAGAATCACTGCATTGAAAGATATCGCCGTAAAATTTGTTCAGAAACGTCCCAATGACAGAATAGGAGTGGTAGCCTATGCCGCTGAAGCGTTTACTAAAGTTCCTGTTACTTCAGATCACCAGGTTGTTATTGATGAAATTAAAAATCTGAATTCGGCAGGTCTTGAACCTGGAACAGCCATTGGAGAAGGGCTTTCTGTAGCAGTAAATCATTTGATTAAAAGTAAAGCGAAAAGTAAAGTGGTTATTCTGATGACGGATGGAGTAAGCAATATTCAGAATGCGATTCCCCCACAGCTTGCTGCTGAACTGGCAAAAAATAATAATATAAAGGTATATTCAATAGGAATCGGGACCAATGGTTATGCATTGATGCCCACATCTCAGGATATTTTCGGAGATCTTATCTTTACGGAAACAGAGGTTACCATTGATGAAAATACCTTGAGAGAAATAGCACAGACAACTGGAGGTAAATATTTCAGAGCTACCTCAAACAGTAGTCTGGAAGAAGTATACAATGAGATCAACCAACTGGAAAAATCTGATGTAAAGGTTTCCAAGCTGTACAATTATGAAGAATATTTCAAAATATTTCTTTGGATTGCACTGGTTATGTTGGTATTGGATGCATTGTTGAGATGGGTGTTTTATAAAATTTTAAGCTGATGAGTTGGTCTTTAGGAAATTATTGGTATTTATTTTTACTGTTGCTTCTGCCGCTGTTAGCTATCTTTTTGATCCGGTTTTTACAATGGAGAAACAAAAAAAGAGAAATTTTTGCTGCCAGCCAGTTTCACGAAAATTTATTTGAAAAAAGGTCAGGATTTACAAAGTTTTTCCCTGCTTTATACTTATTGGGAACACTATTTCTGATATTCTCTATCATTGATCTTCTGAACGGTTCAGAAGAAGTAAAAAGTACCCAGAAACTGAATAATGTTATCTTTATGCTGGATGTATCCAATTCCATGAATGCTGAAGATATAGATCCAAGCCGTCTCACAGAAGCCAAAAATCTGATGCTGGCTACCATGAAGAAAATGAATAATGATAAAGTAGGTATAGTGATTTTTGCAGGTAATGCCATGTCTATTATGCCTCTTACAACGGACTATAATTCTGCAGAAACTTATATCAGCGGTATTGAAACCAGCTCTATGCAAATTCAGGGAACGGACTTTCTGAAAGGAATGCAGGCTGCGGCTGAAAAATTTAAAAATGTCAGCAAAGGATCCCGAAAAGTGATTCTTCTGAGTGACGGTGAAGATAATGAGGGAAATGATAATGCTGCCATCAGATTAGCTAATAAAGAAGGAATAAGCATTACTTCTGTAGGAGTGGGTACAGATGAAGGTGCGCCGGTTCCGGAATATGTGTTCGGACAGCTGATGGGGTATAAAACCGATGCCAATGGAGGTACGGTAATATCAAAAAGACAGACAGAAGCATTAAAGAAAATGGCTGAGTCTACAGATGGAACTTATATTGACGGAAATAATATCAATGAAGCTCCGGATCGGATTGTAGATGCTGTCAATAAAAAATCTACTGGTGCGGAAACTATGGTGAAATCACAGAATGCCAATCATTATTATCAGTATTTTCTTGCAGTATCTCTGCTATTTTTCTTTTTAATTTATATTTTTAATCCTAAAAAAGATTTTAATGTGTAAAATTCCTGTATTTATAGAAGAAATTCTACAACTACTTTAACCGAATTTTAACAAATAAAACTCTGTTTCTTAACATATAAAGGAATAATTTTGCAAGTGATGAATACTAAAATCATATTTTTATCGTTTATTGTTGCCATTTCGTTCTCAGGCTTCATGTTTGGGCAGGAAAGCTATAAGAATTTAGTGTACGAAGGCAACCAGAAATTTGACGGTAAAGATTATGATGGTGCCTCTTCAAAGTATATGGAAGCGATAAAATCCAACGATAAAGATTTTACCGCTCATTATAATATGGGGAATGCATTATATAAAAGTAAAAAATATGAAGAAGCAAAGGCTGAGTTTGAAAAGGCAGAAAAACTTTCACAGACACTTCCTGACAAAACTGCTGCTCTTCATAATTTAGGAAATGCTTATATGCAGATGAATCAGCCGGAAAAAGCCGCTGACTATTACAAGAAGGCTTTGAAGCAGGACCCACACAGTGAGGTAACCAGAAAAAATTATGAGATTGCCAAACTGAAAGAAAAAGAAAAACAACAGCAAAAAAACGAACAGAATAACTCAGGAAAAGGCGGCGGTGGAAATGATCAGAACAAAGGGGATGATCAGAAAGGCGACAAGGACAAAAAACAGGATCAGGGTAACGGCCCACAGAACGAAGGTAAAAGTGACCAGGGTGACAATCCTAAGCAGAATCAAAATAATGAAGGCAGAATGCCAAAGAATCTTGAAAATGCGATCTTAGATAAAATAAACGAAAAAGAAAAAGAAACCGCCAGAAGAATTTTAAATAAAAATTCTTATTCGATGCCTGAAAGCAACGAGAAAGATTGGTGATGCAGCATAAATTGATTTACATATTGCTAACGCTGGCATCCGTAATTACTTACGGACAGGTAAATCTATCCATGGATGCAGATAAAACCGAATACGCAGGTAAGGATATCATTAATCTGACCATTGTTCTTGAACTAAACGGAAGTGATCTCGTACAGCAAACAGGTTTTCAGCTTCCGGATCTTTCAAAATTTAATATCATAGGAAGCGGATCTGTTACCAATACTGTGATTGATCCTGCTACCAATACTTTAATTACCCAGAAAGTTTCCAGAATTGCCCTTGAACCTAAGAAAAAAGGGAAAATAAAAATCGGTTCCGTTCTTGTTACCGTCAACAACAGAATTTATAAAACAGAACCTTTTGACGTCAATATCCGTGATATTGTTGACAAAAGATCTCTGGCAGCGAATACCTCCAATGATGTATATCTGAATATGGAAATTGATGACAGAGATGTATATCAGGACCAGCCTACCGTAGCTGTTCTGAGAGTGTATTCAAGAAATATGGATAACCTGAGAAAGGTGAAAAATATTCATCTTCCACAGCAGGACAACATCAATGTACATCCTATCAATTTTGATAAGTCTGAGATAGATCCTTCAGGATATGGAAACATGCCTTCACAGGTTTTGGCCATGTTTATGGTATTTCCTAATGAAGCAGGATATGTAGAAGTTCCCGGAGTATCCGCTTCGGTAAGCACCTATTCAAATAAAACAAAAATCGTTTCCAATAAAGTTAAGATCAACGTAAGAAAGCTTCCTGAAGGAGCTCCTGAATGCTTTAAAAACGCTGTTGGAAACTTTAATGTCAACGTATATAATGCTTCCAAGGAAAAGCCGGAAGCCAAGAAACCTCTGAATGTGGTAGTAAAAGTTTCGGGAGAAGGTAATTTACCGGATATGGAACTTCCTAAAATTGCTGCTTCTCCGGATTACGAAGTTTTTGCCCCGAAAATTACCGCTAAAGTAACTCCGGGAACTGCAGGAATGAAAGGTGAAATTCTGGCTAATTATGTAATCATCCCTAGAAAATCAGGGGCTATCTCAATTAAAACCGAACAATTTGCTTTCTTTGATCCTGCCAGTAAAGAATATGTAGATCTTGGGCAGAAAACACTAGATCTTAGGACGTTTTCGCATGACCAGATTCTGGAGGCCCGTTCTACGGTAGAAAAGGTAAACGAATATACCAATAACCTTTTGGAGACGGTAAATACTCCGGTGTTAAAAACCACGTCATTTAAAGTAAAAGAAAAAAGTAAATTCCACTGGAATATTCTTTTGACCAATATTGCGATTCTGATCAGCTTATTTGTTGCCTATCTGCTATTTAAAAATTGGCAAAAAAAACGTACATTAGTTAGGGAAACTATACCTGCAAAACCTTTAGGTTCAGTGGCTGAAACAGAAAAAGAGATCAGAGAATTGATGAAAACGGATATCAATGATTATTTTGGATATCTCGAAAATCTTAAAGATAACGGAGAGTATGAAAAGTTTTTTATCACTCTGGAAGAATTGGATGAAGAAGTAAGAGGTCAGTATTTTCAGGGCTCTGCTTCCGAATTTAAGACTTTTCTTGAAAAGCACAAAGGTTCTTCAGTTGCAGAGGAATACAGTAAACTGCAGCAGAAAGTTCAGATGGAAAAATACAATCCTGTGAAATCTGCTGACGCTCTCGAAGAACTTTTGAAAACTATTGTTAATTTATATTCACAAATTAACAAATAATCAGTTTATTTTCATATTTTTGCGAAATTTTTAATTACAAATAGATGGAAATTTTTGATGGTTTTTCTTTTAAAGAGATTGTTACCAGCTTTATGGTTCTTTTTGCCGTTATCGATATCATAGGGTCAGTTCCTATTATCGTAAGCCTTCAGCAAAAGTTTGGACAGATTGAAGCCGGAAGGGCTGCCATTACTGCCGGAGCAATTATGATCGTTTTCCTGTTCGTAGGAAATAAGATCCTTAAACTTATTGGAGTAGATGTAAATTCCTTTGCTATTGCCGGAGCTTTTGTGATTTTTGTCATAGCACTGGAAATGATTTTAGGAATTGAAATTAATAAAACCACTGAAGCAAAGGCTGCATCTATTGTGCCCATCGCATTTCCGCTGGTTGCAGGAGCTGGAACCCTAACGACTGCACTATCTCTTAGAGCTGAATTTCATGATATTAATATTATCTTCGGAATTATTCTTAACACAATTTTCGTATATTTGGTGCTGAAATCAGCGAAATGGCTGGAGAAGAAAATTGGGGATGCTACTTTGATGATCCTTCAGAAAGTTTTCGGAATTATCCTTTTGGCAATTTCAATTAAATTATTCACCGCAAATTTTGCCCAGTTGGTGCAGAATTATATTAATTTTTAAGAGTCATGAAGAAGTTTTATAAAGTATTTTTAGTACTGTTTATTGTATTCATCACCATCAATCTTTATGCTATCAACTGGCAGGCAACAGATATCCTGGGAGATGAAGATAACATTAGATTTGCATTCTCAGCTGGTGCTGCTGCAATAGGCCTTATCCTGCTTTTTGTAATGGATACCTGGAGCAGAATCGGTGTAAAGAAATAAATTGAATATATTCAATATAGATATAGACCTCTTTCTTTTGGAAGGAGGTTTTTTGTTTTATTACGTAGCAGATAATGGGTAATAGGTATCAGGTTTGGTTACCATTAAATTTCAAAGGCTTTAACCTGTTAAAAAAAAATAAGACATCCATCGGCTTTACCTAAAACTTACGGGTGTAACGCAAAGCTCACAAAGATCTTATTGTTGGCTTTAAAAGCGTTCGCAAGAGCGTTGCACTCAGCAAGAAGATATATGCAATCATCTGCGTAAATTCGTGAAATCTGTGGGCAATTTTATAAATACCAGTAGATGAATTACATCAATCATTATTTGGTTAATTCAATAGAAACGGGCTTTAGCCCGTTAAAAAAATAGATAATTTTCAATTGGCTTCAGCCAAAACTTAAGGGGTATAACGCAAAGCTCACAAAGTTCTTATTGATGGCTTTAAAACGTTCGCAAGGGCGTTGCACTCAGCAAGAAAATATGGGCAATCATCTGTGAAAATCTGTGCAATCTGCGGGTATCAATCAATATATTACATAAATAATTGATCTGATTAATTCAATAGAAACGGGCTTTAGCCCGTTAAAAAAATAGATAGTTTTCAATTGGCTTCAGCCAAAACTTAAGGGGTATAACGCGAAGCTCACAAAGTTCTTATTGATGGCTTTAAAAACGTTCGCAAGGGCGTTGCACTCAGCAAGAAGATATACGTAATCATCCGTGAAAATCTGTGCAATCTGTGGTTTAATTAACACGTAAAACCAGTATGATCTAAAAAATAACCAGATTCTTCAATATTGCTTCAGACTTCAGTTCTGTTTCTCTCCATTCTTTTTCTGGGTCACTTTGAGCCGTTATTCCGCCTCCTACAAAAACATGTACAGAATCTTTATAAAGTCTTGCACAGCGTAGATTTACAAAATAAAGAATACTTTCTTCTGTTTCAACTTTTATATAACCTGCATAGAATTCACGGGGAAATTTTTCATATTTACGGATATTCTCATTACAAAAATCTTTTGGAATACCGCAGACTGCAGGAGTAGGGTGTAGTTCCTGAATAATTTTATCAAGATCTTCAGGTTTTATACTGGTTTTAAAGTCTGTTCGTAAATGTTTGATATTACCGGAAATATGATCATAGGTTTCCGATTGCTGTACATTGTCAGAATAGCTTTTAAGAATATCCTGAATATAAGTGGTAACCGGTTTTTGTTCTTCAATTTCTTTTTCAGACCATTCTTCAGATACCGGAAGAGTTCCGGCTAGGGCCATGGTTTCAAACTCGTGAGTCTTTTTGTTAAACTTTCCCAGTACTTCAGAGAAAGCTCCCATCCAGGCATTTTTTCCATCATTAAAAAGATATCTGAAGGCATTGGGATAAGATTCACATACGTTTTTGAAGCTTTCTTTATAATCGATATGAGTAAAGCCTTTAAAAATCTTTCTTCTGGAGTAAACAAGCTTTGGGAGGTGATTGTCTTTAATTACTTCAATCACTTTCTGTAATGTTTCGCAGTATTCTTCTTTTGTTTCGGCAGAAGAATCTGTAGAATCGCTGATCAGGTCTTTGTTGGTAATAGAAGTATGAGCAAATTCTGAAGCATCAATTTCAACAATATCTCCAGTGAAGCTGATGTGATCTAAGCTGTTATAGGAAAAAAAGTTAACAGCATTTTTTATATTTTTTTCATCAGTAGAAAGAAGTCTTTCGTCGAAAGGAAGTTTGAAATAAATCATGGGTTATGAAAGATTTTGGAAAAATCATCATTGAGAATACTGTAGAAAATTCCCGCTTTGATTTTCCTTTTTACAAAGGTATTACTAGTCTTAAAGATGTCAAAATAAAAAGAGCCTAAATTTTTTAAGCTCCTTATTTTTTTTATGTTACAATAACTTATTTGTGAATGATATTATTCGTCATTGTAGTATGATTGATCAAAACTCCTTTTTCGTCACGGATTTCAATTTCTGAAACATGCATCGTTTTACCTTTTCTGATAAAACGTGCTGTAGCAGTTACAATACCATCTTTTTTACTTCTTAAGTGATTAGAATTGATATTGGTTCCCACTCCATAATATTTTTCACCATCGATAAAAATATTAGACAGGCTTGATCCCAAGGTTTCAGCTAAAACGCAACTCGCTCCTCCGTGCATGATTCCAAACGGCTGATGAGTTCTGGGAAGAACAGGCATTGTGGCTGTAAGGGTTTCATTTTCCAGATCGATATCGATGAATTTGATTTCAAGTGTTTTGGCAAGAGTTACATCGCCCCAGTTATTGATGAATGCTAATATTTCTTCTTTTGTCTGACCTTTCATTTTACTAATTGATAAATGATGATTGATTAATCTTGTTTTACACTGTCCGTTTCATTTCCGGTTCCCATAATATTAGGATTCCAGTTGGCAGGGACTTTGGGAACAATGTCATTTTTTACATAATAGTCCTGAATTTCCTGCATGATTTCTGAAAAAGGGACAGATGCTATTCTTTCATAAGGAATGGTATAGCCCAGGTACACAATTTTTCTTTTAAAATCTCCTGCTGCCAGAACAATAGGGACTTTTGCAGCCAAAGCCATGTGATAGAATCCTTTTCTCCATTTTGGTACCCAGCTTCGGGTTCCTTCCGGAGTAATAACAAGACTGAAATCTTCCTTTGAAAATTGGTTGGCTACGAAATTTACAAGGTCATTTTTCTGGCTTCTGTCGATTCCGATACCTCCAAGTCCTTTTACCATGCTTCCATACCATGCTTTGGTGTGTGCATCCTTGATAATAATTTTTAAAGGTTTTTCCAAGGACCAATAGGCGAAATTTCCTAAAATGTACTCCATATTATGAGTATGTGGTGCTACCACAAGGATACACCTGTTCAGATTGTTGACATCGCCCTGCAGAACGACTTTCCAACCTAATATCTTTAACATTGCTTTGCCTAATAGCTTTTTCATAGATTTCCCGGATTAAAAACAAAAAAGTATAACCAAACTTTGGTTATACTTTACAAATATATTGAAATATTATCGCTCTTAAAACAAACCGCTAATTAAATCTACGATTTTCATTACGAATTCCATTGCAAATTGTATCATGATAAGGAGGTGTTTTTGATTGTTTGGTTATTAAATTTTAGCTTTACGAAATTAAACCTTTTTTTTCACATAAGAAACTAAATATGGCTTTATTTTCACTTTTCTGAGAGAAGAAGGGTGTGAATTTCAAACGGTTGCCATCCACTCACACCTTCTACCACTCTCTGAAGTTAATTATTTAGTTTGTATGGAAATTTCGTTTTTTCCGTCTTTGATTTTGATGTCCATATCTTTATTTGATTTTTTGATAGTAGACACGGCAGAATCAATTACTTTCTTTGCCTGGTTGTTCGGAACTTTTTTACCGTTTACAATGATGCTGTCTTTGTCATCAGAGTTGTATTCGATACTGGAGCCGTTTACTGTGATTTTATTTTTTTCAATTCTGACATTGTTATTGTCTTCATCTCTGTCCTGATCGTCGTCGTTAATTCCGTCTCCGTCTAAATCTCCGTCCATGTGGATACGATCTTTATTCATGGATAAAACAACTGCTTTTTGCGGAACTACAAGTTCATAATCAAGGCTGTAATCTCTGAATCTGTGCTCATATGGATACTTGATGTAGTTTGGAAGTAATATTTTATTGTTTACTACTTCTACAGGAACTGTCAGCTGGATAGGGAAGTTATATCCTTTTCCTTCTTTTTTGATGATCAGATAAGGCGTTTTGATATCTGGTTTTCTTGTAACATCTACAGAAATATAATCTTCTTCGTAAACTGATCTTTTATCAGAATAAATATCATTGTTATACGCTTTGAAGTTCTGAGGAATGTTGATTTGTTTTACATCTACATAAACGGTATCTGAAGTAGTATTGATGGCTACGTTTTCTACATCTTCCTTGGTTCCTCTGTAAATCATGTCTTTCTTAGCCATGCTGATTCCGAAGTAAGTTCCAAGTCCGATCAGAAGAAGGAATAAACCACCTACAACCCATCCGATATTTCTCAGTTTTGTTTTTGGCGAGAATATTTTGATGCTTAATAAACTGAAAAGAATTGCTGGAATTAAGCTTCCGATTACCATCATAGCCGCCAGTACTTTATCAAGTCCCTGATCGTCCATATAGAATCTGATTTCATTGGCACCCGGGAAGTCTGTATCCATTCCGAAAAGACCGAATAATACAAAGACTCCGATAATGCTGCTTACAGCCATCAATACGAAGAATCCTCCTACAATATACTTGAATACATTCCAGATTCCGGTGCTTGCATTGTTGATATATGGTTTGTTTTCGTTATAGATTTCTCCGACCCTCTGAGTAGATTCATTGGCAAATTGTACCAATTTGTTGGACTCATTCTTAAGATTGTCGAAGTTCATAGGCTTTCCCTGCATTTTCAGGAAATCTGCTGCTGTTTCAGCTTTTGGAAGTACTATCCAAAGGATTACATATAGAAGACCTATTAATGAAGAGGAAATTGCTGCTGTGAAAATTCCTAATACGAATATTCCCAGCCAGATTGCTCTCATGGTAGTAATATCCATTCCTACATATTGGGCTAAACCTGCACAAACTCCGGCAACTTTTTGTTTTTCCGGATCACGGAACAGCTGCTTTTTATCGGTATAATGAGTTCCTGAATTATGGTTTCTGGCAGATGTTTTTTCAGAATAATAAGCTTCTTCCTGCTCCTCGATTTTTTCAGGGCTTCCGATCTGTGCGATTACTCTTTCTACATCGGTATCGTTAATCACTTCACGTTTTCCTAAAGAATCTTTGAAAATTTCCACCATTCTGATTTCTATGTCATGCATTACTTCATCAGCCTCAGAAGCATCCAGAGAGCTTCTCAGAGCGTTCAGGTAATCGCTGAGCTTTATATATGCGTGTTCTTCTATGGTAAAAGAAAAACCTGCGAGTCCTATTGAGAGTGTCTTGTTCATAGCTTTGTTTTTTAATTTTGTTGGGTGATTTGGTTTACTGAGGCTGTCAGTTCATTCCATGTATTGAGAAGTTCATCCAGGAAAAGTTTTCCTTTTTCTGTGATCTGATAATATTTTCTGGGCGGTCCTCCTGTAGATTCTTCCCATCTGTAAGAGAGAAACTCTCCGTTTTTAAGTCTTGTAAGAAGAGGGTAGAGGGTTCCTTCCACTACATCCAGTTTTCCTTTTTTCAGTTCATCAATAAGATCAGAAACATACATTTCGCGGTTATTGATGAGACTTAGAATACAGAATTCCAGAATTCCTTTTCGCATTTGCGCTTTGGTATTTTCGGTATTCATCTTTGATAAGTTTTGTTAATTAGTTATATAATTTTCGAAGTTCGGAACCTAGCTAGTTGTACCTATTTCGATTTTACATTACAAAGATATGTAAATAAAATGGTATTATGCAATACAAAGTAGTGAAATTTTTAAAATAAATTGTTTAATTATTTGTAAATCAGCGTTATAATTTTTACTATCAATTTTGAGTACAACAAATTTTGGAAGAAAATCTCTGAAAATTTTAAATTTTTAAATAGAATTTTGAAAATTGGAGAGAAAAAATGATCTTTTATCACTCATCACTCATCACTCATCACTCATTACTCATTACTCATTACTCATGTCCTAGCCCCGATAGCAGCGGTTACCCCACAGCAGTACGGCATAAGAAAGGGGGCGAGGAGTATGAGCGGATAGCGGGAAAGAGCTTCTTATCTGCGAATATACTTTTATTGGGAGGGAAATGATGGAAGATAGCGGGATGTAGATTTTGAGATCGGTATTATGATTCGTATTTTTGTTAGATATAAAAAAACACCTAAATCATTTTACTAATACCATGAATATTTTGAATAAATACAGGCACTTATCAGCATTTCTTTTATTGGGTCCGCTATGTTTTGGACAGTATCAGTTTGAAGTTAAGAATGTATCAAAAAGCTATGATGCCATCATCCGGATAGAAGATTGTTACGTTGACAGATGTGGAGGAAAGGGAACTGTAGACCTTTTTGACCATAAAAACAGCAAGGTACAGACATTTGTTTCTGATGACCTTGTTATATATGCAGGCCAAGGCCAGAAGCTAACCCAAGGGAAACTTATTCCACTTTCGAAAGATCAACGTGCTGTGATTATCGATGACTTTAATTTTGACGGGACGGAAGATGTGGCCATAAGAAACGGAAATATGGGAAATTACAGCTCGGCTTCGTATGATGTATATGTATTCAACAGCACAAGAATGGCATTTGTAAAAAGTAAAGAACTTACAGACCTTGGCTCAAATGGTTTCGATTTTTTTGAAACGGACGCCAAACGCAAACGTCTTATTTCCTATGGTAAGTCCGGTTGCTGCAGAATTTTTACCACAGAATATGCTGTTATCCCGAATAAAGGGCTGGATACGGTGTTGGAAAAAGAAGAGGATATGACCAATGAAGATCAGGTGAGGGTCATAACGAAAGAAAAGCTCAATAATAAATGGATTACCAAAACAAAGGTGTATCCGGCAGATCAATATAACAGAAATAAAAAGTAAGATGAAAATTCAAAAAGAAATCGATTTTATCCTGGCAGTGGATGCTTTGAAAAATGTACAGCGAAGAAATTACAATGCAGACGATTCCCGGAGAGAGAATACAGCTGAACATTCCTGGCAGATCATTATTCTTGCCCAGATCCTTTATCCATATGCTAAAAACCGTGCAGATATTGATTTGCTGAGAGTAATAAGAATGCTTTCCATTCATGATCTTGTGGAAATAGAAGCCGGAGATACTTTTATTTTTGATGAAAAAGCAATGATAGGAAAATTTGAAAGAGAGAAAGCGTCTGCTCAGAAAATCTTTGGAATTCTGGATGAGCCTTTACGTACAGAATTTTTTAACCTGTGGCTTGAATTTGAAGAAGAGAAAACACCGGATGCTATTTTTGCCTGCGGGATCGACAGAATAATGCCTTTTATTTTAAATTCCCATACAACAGGAAAGAGCTGGACTGAAGCGGGAGTAACAGAAAGACAAATCCGGAATATGCTGGAAAATGCAATCAGCAGAGCATCGGATGAAATGGGGGAGGCTTTTGAACTTCTTTTAAACAGAAGTCTGGAGACGGAAAAAGTTTTGAAATAATTTCAGCGAAAAATAAGTTTCGGGCGGCCTTTGGCCGCCCGAAACTTATAGTATTTATAGTATCTGGATTGGTTTTTTGAATTCGTCAATCGCTACAAAAGTAAAATCACCTATAATCGCCTTTTCTCTTTCATAGGAATACATCTGTTCAGTGTAGATTTCAACATTCACTTTCATACTGGTTTTTCCCACGTATGAAACTTTTCCGATCAGTTCCACAATAGTTCCGGCAGGAATAGGTTTTTTGAAATCAATCTTATCACTGCTTACCGTTACCACTCTTTTTCTGGCAAAACGGGTGGCTGTGATAAAAGCTACCTCATCCATCAGCTGCATAGCAGTACCTCCAAAAAGGGTATCGTAATGATTGGTTGTGTTTGGGAAAACCGCTTTAAAGATTCTTGTTTCGGATGCTTCAATTCTTTCTTCTGTAGTCATATATCATTATTAATTAAAGCGATAAGAAATGATTGGAAACAACAGAATAATGACAGGAACTTACAGAATTCCTGAAACAATCCATCAGATCAATACAACTTCAAATCGCGAAAGTTACATGTTTAAGAAAATGGCAGGTCTCCTGACTTGTAACATCATTTATCTCCTTCCCATGCCTCGCACAGTGGATCTTTGATAAAGACTTCAGTTACTTTACAGTTGCGCGACAGTCCGTGATTTTCACACGGTTCCCTTTTAATCTGCAGTGATGCAGAACCAATTTCTGTGATGAATAAGTGTAAAACTTTTCGAATGCAAAAATAATGAATTTATTCCGGATTATGATAAATAATCTGACTGATTACTCTTCCTTTCTTAATTGTCCAGAGTGTAGTGTATCTGTTTTCTCCTGAACCGTTTATCATATAAAGAAAAATATTATCATTGTCGAGGGAAGTTACTCCAACGTTCTCAAAATCCATGGTGGGCTGGAACATATTTTTGATAGCTTCTCTTACAAAAACAGACCCTCTTCCGGGCTGCTGTACCCTGATGGATTTGATTTCGGTCATTCCTTCAGGAAGATCATTTCCGATTCCCCATGGTTTTACTTTATCAATGGTAAGAATTTTCCCATCTGCATCCTTTTCCTTTTTACGGTATCCTGCATTGGAAGGATAAATATCAATGACTACTTTGCTTCTTTGTGCGGTAGGGATTTTAGGATCAGAATTGTCGGTAAAAATTAAGGATCTTCCGTTTTTAGATTTGGATGGAGTATACGCGGGAAGCTGGTCCACATAGGCAATACGTCCTTTATTCACCATTCCTTCTTTATCAAGAGTTTCATAACGAACAAAAGGCTTGTCGTCATCCTGTTTCTCAGGATATTTGATCCATATCCATTCTGTTTCTCCCGGAGCCGGCTTTACATAAACAAATACATCTCCTTTACGCATACGGATTTTATCTACAATTTTTCGGTAGTCGTCTTTATGTACACGTACGTTGGCATATCCATCTTCAGCTTTTACCACTCCAAAAGGAACTTTTGTCTGTCCTTTTACAAAGGCTATAGATAAGATACTGAAAGCGTATAAATAGAATGCTTTGTTTATGAAAGTCATCATGAAATTTTTTTGATCCTCCAAATATATAAATTAAATGCTTTTCAGAGGATAATTATGATGTTGCAATACTCTTAAATATAATATTTATCCCAGATAATAGCATAAACACAATTATAAACAGAAATATTTTATAACTAAAAATATAATTTCTATCCCTTTAATTATCAATATACTGATGGAATGTAATAATATAAATATTATTTACTTCATGAAAGATTTTTAATTAAATTTGAAGTCAAATTTAAACTACTAATCATGATCAAAAAAATACTTTTGTTATTTCTTTTGTCAATTATTTCATTTTATCAATGTAATATATTGAAAAGCAAAGAATATTCTGTTTTATTGTTACCACCAGCAAATGTGACTGTAACAAATATAACACCTACCAGTGCTATTGTTTCCTGGACTCCTCAAATTGGTACAGGAAGTACAGTGTCTTATAATAAAGTTGGTGTTCCAGGATCAGGTGGTACAAATTATACTACAGGCACTAGTATAACTATTACTAATTTGACCCAATGTAGCACTTATGAAGTAAAGGTAAGTTATGCACAGGCTGGAGGCGGATATTCAGCTCCCGTTATATTTACAACTCCTATGTGGTATTGTATAGAAAATTCTACTGCTGTAATTACTCCTTATTTATATGCATCTACTATTACACTAAATGCTACAGATTTGCCTTCAATGACAAGTAGTTCAACAGGGACAAAGGCTTATGCTGATTATCGCTCTGATCCTACTCGTAAGGTAAAATTGGTTCGTGGAAGTACTAATAACGCAATTTCTGTAACTAAAGCTGGTCCTGCTACTCAAAATCCAACTACTATAGGAATTTGGATTGATTACAATGGTGATAGAGCATTCGATTCTACTGAAAGAATTTTATACTCAAGTAATAGCACTGATATGAATCCTACAGCAACTTTTAATGTACCTCTACAGGCCGGACAGGTGGATTGTAAAGTTAGCATGAGAGTGATATCTAATACAACACCTTATTTTACAAATTGTGGACCTACAAATGAGATACAGGATTATGAGGTTGAATTTATTAATGCAACAAGTTTAGCAGTTAATGAATCAAAAGAAAACAAAAATGAAACCATAATTTCTCCCAACCCTGCCTCTGATGTTCTAAATATTTCAGGAATTTCGGAAGCTGCAAACTATGAAATTTATAACCTGGCAGGACAGAAAGTTGACGAAGGAAAAGTTTCAAATCATTATGTGAATCTTAATCATTTGTCAAAAGGCGTTTATTTTATCCAGTTGAAAGATATAGAAAAGGTAATCCGATTAAAATTCATTAAGAAATAAAAATAAAAAAGAGTATTTGAAAAAATACTCTTTTTTAATCTAGGAATTATATAGTAAGATATTGTATTTTGAATATTCAAAATTGATTTTTTTATTAAATTAAAATGTTATTATAGGAACATCCTTATCCGGATAGTTATTAAACTGGTTGATTATTTTCTGTAAATATTCATTTGTTGTCTCATAGTTTTTATCTTTAACCCCCTTAAACTCATAATTAAAACTATCTCCCAAATCATTTTTGAATTTAATGTGATGAGCGGCAGGGTCATTCATAAAATCATTGATATCCTTTATTAGCTTTTCTTTTCTTATATTTTCTTTGCTGTTTGTTATTTCTGACTGCTCATTCAACTTTTTAATTTCAATCAATTCAAAACAATAATCCTTGTCGAATGATTCAGCTTTAATGACTAAACCTGGTAGTCCTGAAAAGACATAAGGTCCATCGTTGATTGGAATATCATGGGTGTATAAAAGTTTCCATTCTCTTTTTCCAAAATTAGCAAAAGCTTCATGAGTTATATAATCATTGTACTTTCCAAACTTCTTGATATTGTAATACTTGATATTGTTTTCCTTATACCAGTAATTGAACTGGTTAAAATTACCTCCTACGATGTAATGATTTTTTGATAAATCTTTAAAAATTTTAAACCTCAGAAATGAACTAGTAATGAATGCAACATCTTTAAAATTATTTTCATTAACAAGGGAATCTATTTTTTCTTTATTCAGATTATAAAAAATACTTTGTCCATTAATTATTTTTAAGCTCATATACTCTTTTGCAAATGAATCGCTTTGTTTTAAAGGTTTAAACCTGACTTCGTAAATAATTTGATAATTCTGTCCAAAATAAATAGAGAAAGACCCCAATAGGAATATAATAATACCGACTTTGGATAAAATATTTTTATTAATCATTAAATTTTTCACTTAATATTTTTTGATAAAATTCTTTTTCAGAGCTATTTATATGTTCCAAATAGCGAAACTTGTTAAGGAAATAAAATTTTTGGCAACTTTTGGACAAAAACTGATTAGTACTGTCATCTTTTGTACTTTCAATGATAGTATAGGTTGGAAGCTCTATCCGTAATACATCTTTATTTTTTGCTAAAATCTCTATGATTTTATAATGATAATAATCATTACAGCTAAATTTTAAAATATCGGCTTTTATATATTTTTTATAATAATAGTCAATAGCCTCCTGAGAGAAATTCTTATTTTCTGTGCTATTGACAGCCGAAAAAATGGTGTTAAGCCAATTGTATTTGATGTAATTTTTCATTTTCTTGACAGAATTTTTCTCAGTATCCGTCGATATAATACTTTCTTGCTTGATATTATTCATAATGTTAAGCAAGATGAGTTCTGAAGATCTTTTTAATTCTCCAAGATTTTTTTTCTTAATGGCATTTAGGTAAATATTTATTTTTCCAAATGTTTCAATATTCAGTTTCTCATTAATGTATTCATGGATATTGGCCTTGTCACCATTGTAGACAATACTATTATCACTTGTAATAATAATATTAAGCTGGTCTTTGGGTTCAAGAAATACATTAATAAATTTATCAAGTCTATTGTTATTTTTGACTGAGATTCCTTCTGTAATATCAGGAAGCTCTTTTTTTTCATGATCATTGATAACAATTTCTTTTTGGTTATTATTTATGATGATGCTTTCTCCTGTATTATTTGTTATGGATACTTTTTGGGAGGCAAAGGTGGAGAAATAAAATAAGAGGATATATGATATCCTCTTACTTAAATATGATTTTTCCATATTCATATTAATGTTAACGAATGCATGTTGGCTCATTTCTATAGCATCTGCAAATATTAAAGCAAGCTTCTGCATTATCTGCAATAGTATCTATTGGAGGTAAACCAGATCCTGATGGACTACAGTGACAATTAGGTTCTACACCTCCCTTTAGAGTTCTTAGTTCAATTCTTGATAGTTTTTTAAGATTTTTCATGGTAAGTTTATTTTTGTAAATGTAACGATTAGTTTTGATAATTTTCCATAAAAAGTCACAAAAAATCCTTTAAACGTGAAATAATTATTTTTTTATATTTACTATATCTCAATTTAGTTTATTACTCCAAAGCTCCCCATTTATATTCAAAGGTTGGGAAAGCCTTAAGCATAGCATAAAAAAGAGAGAGTACCTTCTGGTGCTCTCTCTTTGTATTTGCGTTAATTTAATTTCTTATCCATTAAATTCTCTCAAGTTCATCCGCATCAATCGTGGTCTTGAAAGTTCCATAATTGACAATCACTTTATTTCTGGAAATCTTTTCAATGGTTCCTACACTGGTGCTTCCCGTAATACGAACACGTTGTCCGATTTTCATCCAAATAGCACGGTCGCTTTTACGTTGTTCTTCCAGCTTTTCATTGGTTTCAGCAATCTTCTCAATCACCTCTTCTTTTTTCAGCTGTTGGGTAATTTTTCTTTTAACAACCTGCAGGCGTTTGGTTTCATCTTTATCACTGCCAAGTTTTCTGAATTTTTCCTGCTCAAGAAGCTTTACAAAGTCTTTCACAACATCTTTTCTGGACTTTCCTTTGGTATAGCTGTCGATGAATGTTTCAATCTTATTTCCAAACTGCAGTTTGCGGTGTTCCTCTTCATACAGTTTCTGGAAATTGAACAGTTTCTGCTGAAGCTGGTCATTCAGTTTCTGAAGGTTATCACGCTTATCTTCTACGGACTCTTTCCTTTCTGCAAGATCAGATTTTAGTTTTTCAACCTCAAATTTTTCCTGCTGCAGTTTTACAATCGTTTTATCAAGATTCACAATATCATGTTCTACCTTTTTCTTGGCAGAATGGATAATGAATCTCGGAATTTTATTCTTTTCTGCAACTTCAAAAGTAAAGGAACTTCCTGCCTGTCCCACTTCCAGCTTATACATCGGTTCCAAAGTTTCTTCATTGAAGAGCATAGCTGCATTCTGAGCGTTGGGAAGCTGCTCTATTACCAGTTTAATGTTGGTATAGTGCGTTGTGATAATGGCAAAACTCTTTTTGTCATAGAAAAACTCCATAAAACTTTCTGC
>Ga0102594_1000064_pt1 | contig 201954 bp, 188 predicted proteins | sample AraplaCol_mLB_r2_2_FD_76863 | JGI IMG/M metagenome (GOLD analysis project Ga0102594, IMG submission 76863) | Arabidopsis root microbial communities from North Carolina, USA - plate scrape MF_Col_mLB_r2 (SPADES assembly) (version 2) | ecosystem: Host-associated > Plants > Roots > Endosphere... | reverse complement strand
AAGCCCGCTCTCAATTGATAGCGGGCTTTTTCTTTGGACCCTCCTGCGGCCGCTTCGCCCGTCACTTTGCCCCTCCCGACTGCGTCAGGGTCGACTCGGCGAATCTGAATATCCCAGCACACTGCTGATCGCTGCGGCCTCGTGCCGCACGGCCGTGGCGATCGGACCGTCCACCGTTGCGTCGAAGCCGCCCGTGGCACCCAGGGCAGTCAACACGGCGCAGACCCGCCCGGTGTGGTCATGCAGCGGAGCGGAGACGGCGCTGATGCCGCGCAGGTTGGTATCGCGCACCGAGGCGCAGCCGGCCTTTCGCACCGCGTCGCGAAGTTTGCTGATCGGTTCCTTGGCCGTCAGCGAGGACCGCTGCTCATCCGAAGCGCTGGCCAGTTCTTCCTGCGCCATCGTCTGCACCGCGCGTTCGTCCAGGTAAGCGAGAAAGGCGCGGCCCGTCGCAGACCAGAGCAGGGGCAGCACCGAGCCGACTCGCACGTTCACGGTGACCGGAAGCCCGGGCTCCTCGAAGCGGACGATGGTCGGCCCCTTGTTGCCCATCACCGCGATGAAGCAGGTCACTTCCAGCGATTCGCGCAGCCGCACCAGCGCGGGCTCGGCGGCGCGGATGGGGTCGGCCTGCCGCATGGCCGCCATGCCGATGCGGATCGCCTCGGGCCCGAGGAAGTACTGCTGCGTTCCCGCGTCCTGCGACACCAGTCCACCCTCGGCCAGGCTGGCCAGGTACCGGTGCACCTTGGCCGTCGACTCCTGCACGTGAGCGGACAGGGCCGTCAAGGAGGCTCGCCCCCCCAGGTCGGCGAGTCCCTTGAGGACGGCCATGCCGGTTTCTGCGGCCTGGACGCGTTGGCGGCGCTCGCGGGGTCGTTCGTCGGGTGCGGAGGAAGGGCGGTCGGCAGACATGGAATCGCAGAAGTCGAGGGTGCATTGTCAGGGTTACCCTGGAGCGCTGAATTACGCATTGCGGATAACAATTACGCAATAGATGAACACCCTTTGCCACGAAGGATCTCCATGAAGAAGCTGATTGCCACTTGTCTGCTGGCCTTGCCCCTGGTCGCGCCGCTCACCGTGCAGGCCCAGGCCTGGCCATCCAAGCCGGTTCGCTGGCTCGTGCCCTATCCGGCCGGTGGCGGCTCGGACTTCCTGGCGCGCACCATCGGCCAGCAGTTGTCCACGCAGATCGGCCAGCCCGTGCTGGTGGACAACAAGCCGGGCGCCAACACCGCCATCGCCGCCTCCGACGTGGCCCGCTCCGCGCCCGACGGCTACACAGTGCTGTCGGCCGACAACGGCACCCTGGTCTTCAACCCGGCGCTCTACAAGAGCCTGAGCTACAGCCCCACCAAGGACCTGGCGCCCGTCACGCTGATGGGCCGCTTCCCCATGATCCTGGTCGTCAGCCCGGGCGTCACCGCCAAGGACGCGAAGGAGTTCATCGCCCAGGCCAAGGCCAGCGTAGACGGCATCAACTACGCGTCCGCCGGCGCCGGCAGTCCGCACCACCTGGCCATGGAACTGCTCAAGACCGAGGCCGGCCTCAAGATGAATCACGCCCCGTACCGCGGCGCGGCGCCGGCCCTGGCCGACGTGGCCGGCGGGCAGGTGCCGGCGATGATGGTCGACCTGGCGGCAGGCGCCGGCTTCATCAAGGGCGGCAAGGTGCGCCCCCTGGCCGTGGCCAGCGCGAAGCGGCTGCCCCAACTGCCGGACGTGCCGACTTTCGCGGAACTGGGCTTCAAGAACGTCGAGGCGGCCGCCCTGGTGGGCATGGTGGTGCCTGCGGCCACGCCGGCCGACGTGGTGGCTGCGCTCAACAAGCAGGTGGTGGCGGCGATCAACGCGCCCGACGTCCACAAGAAGCTCATCGATTTCGGCGTGGAGCCGGTGGGCAACACGCCGGCGCAGTTTGCCGAGCTGCTCAAGAACGAGACCGCACGCTGGCACAAGCTCATCCGCGACCTGAACATCACCCTGGACTGATCCGTCCACACACCGCCGCTGGCGAGGCGGCTAGCCCTGGCGCATGAAGGCCAGGGCCCTTTGTCTTTGGAGCCCGACCATGACCTCTGCTTCCACCCCAGCTGCCACGGTGACCGGTGCCTGCCCCTTCGCGCACGGCACGAAGCCAAACGAGGCGCGTTCCCCCACCGGTTGTCCGGTCAGTCACCAGGCGGCCGACTTCGACCCCTTCAGCGACGGCTACCAACAGGACCCGCCGGAGTACGTGCGCTGGGCGCGCGAGCAGGAGCCCGTCTTCTACAGCCCGCAGCTGGGCTACTGGGTGGTCACGCGCTACGAAGATATCAAGGCGATCTTCCGGGACAACCTGACCTTCAGCCCCTCCATCGCGCTGGAGAAGATCACCCCGACCGGACCGGAGGCCAACGCGGTGCTGGCCAGCTACGGCTTCGCGCTCAACCGCACGCTCGTCAACGAGGACGAGCCGGCGCACATGCCGCGCCGCCGCGTGCTGATGGAGCCGTTCACGCCCGAGCACCTCATGAAGCACGAGCCGCTGGTGCGCGAGCTGGCCCGGGCGTACGTCGACCGCTTCATCGACGAAGGCCGTGCCGACCTGGTGGACCAGATGCTGTGGGAAGTGCCGCTGACCGTGGCCCTGCACTTCCTGGGCGTGCCCGAGGAAGACATGGACACGCTGCGCAAGTACAGCATCGCGCACACGGTGAACACCTGGGGCCGTCCCCGGCCGGAGGAGCAGGTGGAAGTGGCGCACGCCGTGGGCAACTTCTGGCAGTTCGCCGGCCAGGTGCTCGAGAAGATGCGCCAGGACCCGGATGCTCCCGGCTGGATGCAGTACGGCATCCGCAAGCAGAAGGAGTTCCCGGAGGTCGTGACCGACTCCTACCTGCACTCGATGATGATGGCCGGCATCGTCGCGGCCCACGAAACTACCGCCAATGCGACGGCCAATGCGATGAAGCTGCTGCTGCAGCATCCCTCCGCCTGGCGCGACATCTGCGAGGATCCGGCGCTGATTCCCAATGCGGTGGAGGAGTGCCTGCGCCACAACGGCTCGGTGGCGGCGTGGCGGCGCCTGGCCACCAGGGATGTCACCGTGGGCGGCATCGACATTCCGGCTGGCAGCAAGCTGCTGATCGTCACCTCGTCGGCCAACCACGACGAGGCCCGCTTCGCAGATGCCGACCTGTTCGATATCCGCCGCGACAACGCCAGCGACCACCTGACCTTCGGCTACGGCTCGCACCAGTGCATGGGCAAGAACCTGGCGCGCATGGAGATGCAGGTGTTCCTGGAGGAGTTCACGCGGCGCCTGCCGCACATGCAACTGGCCGAGCAGCGCTTCAGCTACGTGCCCAACACCTCGTTCCGCGGACCGGAGCACCTGTGGGTGCAATGGGATCCGGCTCAGAACCCGGAGCGTCGCGATCCTTTGCTGCGCTCCGGAGCACGCACCGGTGTGCGCATCGGCGAGCCATCGGCCCATGCGATCACGCGACCGGTGCTCGTGCAGAGCGCGACGCGTGCTGCCAACGACATCGTGCGCCTTCGGCTCGCGGCGCCGGACGGCCGGCCGATGCCGCGCTGGTCGCCAGGCTCGCATATCGACGTGGAGTGCGGGGACACGGGCCTGTCCCGCCAGTACTCGCTGTGCGGCGATCCCGACGATGCCGCGGCCCTGGAGATCGCGGTGCTGCTCGACCCGCAGAGCCGTGGCGGCTCCGCCTGGGTGCATGGCAACGTGAAGGCCGGTGATCGCCTGCGCATCCGCGGACCGCGCAACCATTTCCGGCTGGACGAGGAGGCCGGGCGGCTCATCTTCGTCGCCGGCGGCATCGGCATCACGCCGATCGCTGCCATGGCACGCCGCGCCCGCGCCCTGGGCAAGGATTACGAACTGCACTATTGCGGTCGCAGCCGGTCCGCGATGGCCTTCGTCGACGAACTGGCGGCCCTGCACGGTGACCGGCTGCGCCTGCATGTGAGCGGCGAAGGCTCCCGACTGGACCTCGCCTCGCTGCTCGCGACGCCCGAGGAAGGCACACAGATCTATGCCTGCGGCCCGCTTCGCATGCTCGAGTCGCTGGAGCAAGCCTGCGCCCATTGGCCGGAAGACGCGCTCAAGGTGGAGCACTTCGAATCCACGCTCGGGACCCTGGATCCCGCGAAGGAGCACGCCTTCGAGGTGGAGTTGAAGGATTCGGGCCTCACCCTGCCGGTGCGCGCCGACCAGACGCTGCTGGCCGCGCTGCGCGCTGCCAACATCGACGTACAGAGCGACTGCGAGGAGGGCTTGTGCGGCTCGTGCGAGGTGCGCGTCATCTCGGGTGATGTCGACCATCGCGACATGGTGCTCACGCGCTCCGAACGCGATGCGGGGCAGCGCATGATGAGCTGCTGCTCGCGCGCCTGTGGGCAACGCCTGGTGCTCGAGTTGTAGTCGGTTCTCGCAAGGGATTCAGGTACCCTCGGCCGCTTCGAAGAACCGCGGAGGCGATCGGATGTACATCGAACAAGGCGGAGACGGCCCGGACCTCCTGGTGTTGCTGCACGGCCTGGGGGCGACTGCAGCGGTGTGGTCACCCCTGTGCGAGCAGGCCGGCGAGCGCTGGCGCGGCCGCTGGCTGGCCATGGACCTGCCAGGCCATGGCAGGTCCGATCAACTGGACGACTACGCGCTCGGACAGTGCGCTGCGAGCGTCGCGCGGGCGATCCGCCCCCATGTCGATCCCGCGGGGCGGGTCGTGGTGCTCGGGCATTCGTTCGGCGGCGTGCTCGCGCTCGCACTCGCCACGGGTTGGTTCGGGGTGACGCCGCATCGGGTCTTCGGCGCCGGCATCAAGGTCGCCTGGACCGACGAGGAGCTGGGGCGCATGCAGGCGCTGGCCGCTCAGCCGGCCAGGTATTTCCCGACGCAGGCGGAGGCATCGCAGCGATACCTCAAGGTATCCGGACTGGCTGGCATCGCTGCCGCCGATTCGCCAGTCGCGCAGCGCGGCGTCGTGCAGGATCCAGCGGGCTGGCGTCTGGCCATGGACCCGCGCGCGTTTGGCGTCGGCAAGCCGCCGACGGCGGAGTTGATGCGGCTCGCCGTGTGTCCCGTGCACCTGGGCCGCGCGGCCGGCGATGGGCTGGTGACGATGGAGCAGCTTCGTGGCATCGACCCGCGAGCGGAGGACCTCGGGCCGCATGGCCACAACGTGATGGTCGAGGCGCCTGTGCAGGTCTGGCGCTGGATCGAATCGCATTCGTCCTGAAGGACCCGCGCTGCGCCTGACGAGCAGATCCGAGAGGGATTACACGTAGTTCGGCCTTGTTGCGCCTGCGATGGGAGGCTGCGCCTACGCGTGTCGGATCGGAATCGTCGACCTCGGCATCTGGCGCGCCCGCCGGGCGAGGGCGAGTTGAAAAAAGTCCTGGATGTGCTTTCGCCGGATGTTCCTTTGGACGTCGCGCACATCCAGCGGGAGACGGAACTGCCAGAAGGCCAAGTCGCGGCAATCCTGGCCTGCAGGAAGAGCGGCTGGAAGCCGCGGTTGCCTATGCGGAAAGCGGCCGCTGCCGTTGGCAGGTCCTGTATGAGCATCTTCAGGATGAGGAGCCCGAAGGACGTTGCGGCACCTGCGACAACTGCCTGCGGATGAAACAGCTGGAGGAAGCGCCAGCCCGCTGGCACATGCCTCGACTTTCGTCCGTCGCATAGTTGGTCAGCACGGCCACTGCTGCCGCTGCACGTGTAGGACTATCCCTACGCGCATGTCATCCGTCGCGCCGAGTTGCCGTGTCGCGCTGCCTTCGAAGCGCCCAAGTACGAGGCCGCTTCTAGAATCGCCCCCGCCAATGGTGGCCCGACAAAGAAGGATGGAGCTGCGGATGAACACACAAAGCCAGGCGATCGTCGACGCGCTGAGCAGCAGTAGCGAAGACCAGCTGGTCGAGCAGTGGCATGGCGCGCTGCCGCCGCGCATGCAGGGCGCCGGTCAGTCAAGCCGGACCGAGGCACGGGAGATCGTCCAGGCGCTTCTTGAAGGCGTGCGCGCCGGCGGGTCCCTGGAGAACCTGGACGGCGCAGCATGGGCGCGCCTGCGCCAGAGCCTGGAGGCGCTGTCGCGCTCGCGGGCCGCCAAAGGCGAATCCGCTGGCGACACCAGCATCTTTGCGCTTGCCCTTAAAAGGCCCTTGTTCTCCGCGCTGCAGCAGGCCTTTTCCAACGACCCGGCCGGCCTGGCCTCGGGCTTGTGGAACGTGACCTCGCTGGTCGACAGCGTGGCCCAGCACACGGTCACCACCTTCCAGCTTTCGCGCGAGGAGATCATCCGCCGCCAGCAAGAGGAGCTGCTGGAGCTGTCCACCCCGGTGGTCAAGCTGTGGGAAGGCGTGCTGGCCGTGCCAATGATCGGTGTGCTCGACAGCAGCCGGACGCAACTGGTCATGGAGACCCTGCTGCAAAGCATCGTCGACACCGGCTCCGCGCTGGCGATCGTCGACATCACCGGCGTGCCCACCGTGGATACGCTGGTGGCGCAGCACCTGCTCAAGACAGTGACCGCCATCCGCCTCATGGGCGCCGACTGCATCATCAGCGGCATCCGGCCCCAGATCGCGCAAACCATCGTGCACCTGGGCATCGACCTGCAGGGCATCACGACCAAGGCGTCCCTCGCGGACGCCCTGGCGCTGGCCCTGACACGCAGCGGGTGGCGCATCACCCGCGAAGCCTGAGAGCCGGCGCCATGGATCGCATCCCTATCCTGCGCATGGGCCAGACCCTTCTGGTCACCATCCAGGTCGACATGCAGGACCAGACGGCACTGGCGCTTCAGGAGGATCTGGCCGCGAAGATCGCCGCCACCGGAGCCGACGGCGTGATGATCGACATCTCGGCGCTGGAGATCGTGGATTCCTTCGTGGGCCGCATGCTCAGCAGCATCTCGGGCATCGCACGCATTCTCTCGGCCACCACCGTCGTGGTCGGCATGCAACCCGCCGTGGCCATCACGTTGGTGGAGCTGGGGCTTTCGCTCGAGGGCGTGCGCACTGCGCTGAACGTCGAGCGCGGCATGGAGCTCCTGGCGAAAGCGCGGCGGGAGAGCCAGCTTGTCCGCTGAATTCACCGGCAGCCTTCCGGTCGCATCCGAGCACGACATCGTCGCGGCCCGACAGCAGGTGCGCCTGCTTTGCCAGACCCTGAAGTTCTCGCTCGTGGAGCAGACCAAGATGGTCACGGCCGCCAGCGAGCTCTCGCGCAACACCCTCGTGCATGGTGGCGGCGGCGCCATGCGCTGGAACGTGCTGGAGGAGGGCGCCAGACGCGGACTGCAGCTGCACTTCGAGGACCAGGGCCCTGGCATCGCCGATATCGGCCTGGCCATGTCCGACGGCTGGACCAGCGGCTCCGGCATGGGCCTGGGATTGCCCGGCAGCAAGCGGCTAGTCAACGACTTCGACATCGAATCCGCGCCCGGCAAGGGAACGCGGGTGAGCATCACCAAGTGGAAATAGTTCAGGGTTGGGTTCATCGTGCGTTCCCCTGCGACGAGGCGAGCCGGGTCGGCGAGGTGCGCCGCTACTGCGCACAGCTGGCGCAGCAACTGGGCTGGGACGAAGTCCAGGCCGGGCGCCTGGCCATCGTCGTCAACGAATTGGGCGTCAACCTCCTGCGGCATGCGCAGCGTGGCCGGCTGCTGATTGCGGCGCGCGCGCACGATGCGATGGTGGAGGTGATCAGCATCGACGAAGGGCCCGGAATCGCCAACCTCCAGCAGTCGCTCCAGGACGGCTATTCGACCGGGGGTACGCCGGGCACGGGACTCGGGGCCGTCCGGCGCCTGGCCAACGAGTTCGACGTTCATTCAGCCCGACCCGGTGGGACCGTCTGCGTGGCCCGCGTCGGCAGGGACGCGCCATCGCCCTTCGGGCCGCGCCGTGCGGGCGAGGCGCCACTGTTCGGAGCCATCTGCCTCCCGGCGCCCGGTGAGACGGTCTGCGGCGACGGCTGGGCCGTTGCCTCGGATGGCAAGTTGCTCGGGCTGGTGGTGGCAGACGGACTCGGCCACGGCCCGGAGGCCGCCAAGGCGGCGCATGCCGCCCTCGGCGCCTTCAGCGGGGCACCGTTCTCGCCCCTGCCACCTCAACTCGAGCAGATGCATTCGCAGTTGCGAACGACGCGCGGCGCGGCTGTCTGCCTTGCACACCTGGACGCCTCGCAGGGCCTGGTCCAGTACGCCGGTGCGGGCAACATCAGTGGCCGGATCATCTCCGGCGTGGCGGACAAATCCCTGGCGACCCAGCATGGCACGGTGGGTGTGCAGATACGCCGGCCGGACGAGAACCGTGCGGAGTGGATCGACCACGGCCTGGTGATCCTGCACAGCGACGGCCTGAACACCCGCTGGGACAGCGCCACCCTGATGCCGCTGCTCCAGCGCGATCCGGCACTGGTGGCGGCCCTTCTTTTGCGGGACCATACCCGCCAGCGCGACGACACCACGGTGGTGGTTGTTCGCCGGAGAGACACGTGAACACGACCGATGACAGCGGCAGCCCGCAGCCCGGTTCCGCCTCCCAGCAGGAATTGCGGGCGGCCCTGAGCGCTTCCAGCCAGGAACTGGAGAGCCTGCGCGCCGAGCTGGAGGAGACCAACCGCGGCGTGGTGGCGCTGTATGCGGAACTGGACGCCCAGGCCGAGCAGTTGCGCAAGGCGACCGAACTCAAGAGCCGCTTCCTGGCCTACATGAGCCACGAGTTCCGGGCACCGGTCAACGCCATCCGGAGCATCGCGCGGCTCCTGGCCGATCGGGTGGACGGACCGCTCACCACGGAGCAGGACCGCCAGGTCCAGTTCATCCAGTCGACCGCCACGGAGTTCGCCGAGATGGTGGACGACCTGCTGGATCTCGCCAAGATCGAGGCCGGGCGGGTGGACATCTCTCCCGCCTGGTTCGAGATGGTGGACCTGTTCTCCGCCTTGCGCGGGATGTTTCGTCCGGTGCTCACCAATGCCGAGCTGTCACTGGTCTTCGAGGAGCCGGTCGGCCTCCCTCGTCTTTTCACGGACGACCGCAAGCTCTCGCAGATCCTTCGCAACTTCATTTCCAACGCGTTGAAGTTCACCACGCATGGCGAGGTGCGGGTCTCGGCCGTCGCGGTCCCGGGCGAGCGCGTGCGCTTCGCGGTGGCCGACACCGGCATCGGCATTGCGCCGGAGTACCACCGAGCGGTGTTCGACGACTTCTCGCAGGTCGATTCACCGGTGCAGAAGCGCCTGCGCGGCACGGGCCTCGGTCTGTCGCTCAGCCGCCAGCTTGCGGCTCTCCTGGGCGGACAGGTGGGCCTGGACAGCGAGTTGGGGAAGGGGTCGCGCTTCTGGGTGGAGATCCCGGTACAGCTGCCTGACGCCAACGCGGCCGACGGCACGGAGTAGCGCATGTCGGTCGCCAGCATCAGCGTCACGATCGACCGATCGCGCCACACCGTGCTGGTGGTGGACGACAACCCGGCCACACGCTATTCCACTTCGCGCGTCATTCGCGCAGGGGGCTTCCAGACCGTCGAGGCCAGCACCGGCGAGGAAGCCCTGCAGCTGATCGCCGCTGATCACGTGTCTGCGGTGGTGCTCGATGTCCACCTGCCCGACATCGACGGCTTCGAGGTCTGCCGGCGCCTGCGCGCGGATCCGGCCACCGAGCGGCTGCCGGTCATCCACCTGTCGGCTGCGCACGTGCAGGACGTGGACAAGGTCACTGGCCTGGACGCCGGCGCCGATGCCTACCTGGTCCATCCGGCCGAACCGGCCATGCTGATCGCGACGCTTCAGGCCCTGATCCGCGCGCGCATGGCGGAAGACCAGGTGCGACGCAGCGAAGTGCGCTTTCGGGCCATCTACGACCGCGCCGCCAGCGGCATGGCGCTGATCGACGAACAGGGGCGGTTTGCCGATGTCAACCCGGCGCTGGCGCGCATGCTCGGCCGCACGCCCGCGGCGCTCATCGGACGCAACGTGTCCGAGTTCGCGCCCGCGCAGTGGGAGGCCTTCGTTGCCACGAAGATGCGGGCCACGCAGGACGATGAACCCTCGTGGGAAGCCGCGTTCGCCTTGACCAATGCAGACGGCCAGTTGCGCCACCTTGAATGGAGCATGTCCAGCCATGTCGAACCCAGCCTACGGCTGGGCGTGGTGGTGGACGCTTCCGAGCGGCGCGAGCTGGAGCTGCGCCGCCAGGAGGTGCTGGAGCGCGAGCAGGCTGCGCGCGCCACCGCCGAGCGCCAGAGCCGGACCAAGGACGACTTCGTGGCGGTGCTGTCGCATGAACTGCGCACCCCTCTGAATGCCATCGCCGGCTGGGTGCATTTGCTGCAGAAGCATGGTGCGAAGCCCGAGCATGTCGGCAAGGCCCTGGCCGCCATCGAGCGCAGCGTCAAGGCGCAGACGCAGATCATCAGTGACATCCTCGACGTCTCCCGGGTGAACGCCGGCAAGCTGCGGCTGTATCCGGAATGGGTCGACCCGCGCAGTCTGGTGGACTCCGCCCTGGAGGCGCTCCAGGAGCCCATCCGGGCCAAGGGTGTCCAGCTGCACGTGCACTGCGACGACGCATCGATGGCGAGGCCAGCCTGGCTCGATCCGACGCGATTCCAGCAGATCGTCTGGAACCTGGTCACCAATGCCGTGAAGTTCTCGCATGCCAACGGTTCGGTCGACCTGTACTTGTCTCGCGACGGCGCGAATCTGCGACTGACAGTGCGCGATGCGGGCAAGGGAATCCCGCAGGAATTCCTGGAGCATCTCTTCTCCCGTTTCACGCAGATCGATGCGCCCGGAAACCGCCAGCATGGCGGGCTGGGGCTGGGCCTGTCCATCGTGCGCCACCTGACGGAACTGCATGGCGGGCAGGTGACTGCGGCCAGCGCGGGTGAGAACCAGGGCGCGACCTTCGAGGTGGTGTTGCCAGTCGAAGGTGGCGATGCGCCGGTGCTGGTCGTCGACCGCCTGATCGAGTCGCCAGGACAGGTGCCGCTGGCCGGCTATTCGGTGCTCGTGGTGGAGGACAACCCGGATGCGGCAGAACTGGCGCAGATCGTCCTGCAGGATGCCGGCGCCCAGGTTCGCGTGGCCAGGGACTACGAGTCGGCACTGGCCTCGCTCGCACAGGAATGGCCGCATGTGCTCGTGAGCGACGTCGGCCTGCCCGGGCTGGACGGCTATGACCTGGTACGGGAAGTACGACGCCTGGGGCAGGCGGAAGGCCGGCCCCGCCTCCTGGCGGTTGCGCTCACGGCCTTCTCGAGAGTTCAGGACCGCGAGCAGGCGCTCGAGGCGGGTTTCGATGCGCATGTTGCCAAGCCGCTGCAGGCGCATCAGCTGATCCATGTGCTGGCCACCGGGAGGGCCGACTGACGGGGTTGCCCCCTGCAGCCGCCACGGTCAGACGTGAGTCGGGCCCAGAAGAAGCTGCTTGAGAATCGATTGGCCCCCTGCGCTGAACGTCCCCGGTGATCTCGGGACCACGATCACCTGAGGGCTGCTGCCTCGCGCGCGCTGGGAAGATGCTTGAGTTCGGAGTTGCGGGTGAAATCCAGCGACCGATAGGGCAGCAGGTGCATCGCCTTTAGATGTTCGGGTAGTTTGCAAGCAACAAATTCGTCGTTCCTTGTCCGAAGGCCTTTGCCTAGAGTGCAGTCTTCCGCCACGCAAGAGTGGCACAGACGACTTGCACCCATGTCCGCACGCCCTCTCATCGCCCTCACCGAAGCGCCGTCCGCGCAGCCGGACTTCCAGGTCCGAACCCTCGTTAACACCTTTGCCGCCGAAGTGGTCGGCCTGGACCTCACGAAGCCACTCTCCGACGACGACTTCGAGCGCATCCACCGCGCGCACCTGGACCACCACGTGCTGGTGTTCCGCGACCAGCAGATCACGCCCGAGCAGCAGGTGGCCTTCAGCCAGCGCTTCGGGCCGCTGCAGATCCACGTGCAGCGCAAGTTCCAGCTGGCCGGCCAGCCGGAGGTGCTGATCGTCTCCAACATCAGGGAGAACGGCGAGCCCATCGGCCTGGGCGATGCCGGCGCCTTCTGGCATTCGGACCTGTCGTACAAGGAGCGGCCCAGCCTGGGCTCGCTGCTGCACGCGCAGATCCTGCCCGCCGAAGGCGGCGACACGCTCTTCGCCGACCAGCATGCCGCCTACGAGGCGCTGCCCGACGCGCTGAAGGCCACCGTATCTGCATTGCACGCCGAGCACAGCTATCTGGCGAAGTACGAGGAGCTGCGCGCCCGCAGCCCATGGCGCCCGGCACTCACGCAGGCGCAGCTGGACGAGGTGCGCCCCGTCGTGCATCCGGTGGTGCGCACCCACCCCGAGACCGGCCGCAAGGCGCTCTTCGTCAGCGAACACTTCACCACGCGCATCGTGGGCCTTCCCGAAGACGAGGGCCAGGCCCTGCTGGCGCAACTGTTCGCGCACAGCACGCAGCCGGCCTTCACCTACCGCCACGAATGGAAGCCCGGCGACATGGTGTTCTGGGACAACCGCTCGGTGCTGCACCTGGCGGCGGGCACGCCCGATCACCTGCCGCGCAAGCTCTACCGCACCACCATCGAGGGCGACCAGCCGCTCTGATCCCACCCCCATTCGCATCAAGGAACCAGACACCCATGAAAGCCATCACCCGCCGCGCCGCGGCCATCGCCACCGCGCTCGGCCTCGCCACCGCGTCCCTGGCCGCCCATGCGGAAGGCCAGATCCGCATCGCCCAGCAGTTCGGCATCGTCTATTTGCTGCTGAACGTCGCGCAGGACCAGAAGCTGATCGAGAAGCATGCCAAGGCCGCCGGCATCGATGCCAAGGTGGAGTTCCTGCAGCTCTCGGGCGGCTCGGCAGTGAACGACGCGTTGCTGTCGGGCAGCATCGACGTCGCCGGCGCCGGCGTCGGCCCGCTGTTCACGCTGTGGGACCGCACCAAGGGCCGGCAGAACGTCAAGGGCGTGGCCTCGCTGGGCAACTTCCCCTACTACCTGGTCACCAACAACCCCAACGTGAAGAGCATCGCCGACTTCACGGAGAAGGACCGCATCGCGCTGCCGGCCGTGGGCGTGTCGGTGCAGTCGCGCGTGCTGCAACTGGCCTCGGCCAAGCTGTGGGGCGACAAGGAGTTCGCGAAGCTGGACCGGATCAGCGTGGCCCTGCCGCATCCGGATGCGGCGGCGGCCATCATCAAGGGCGGCACCGAGATCACCGGCCACTTCGGCAACCCGCCCTTCCAGGAGCAGGAGCTGGCGGGCAACCCGAATGCGCGCATCGTGCTCAATTCCTACGACGTGCTGGGCGGCCCGGCCTCGGCGACGGTGCTCTACGCCACCGAGAAATTCCGCGCCGAGAACCCCAGGACCTACAAGGCCTTCATCGCGGCGCTCGACGAAGCGGCGCAATTCGTGCGCGCCAAGCCGGAGCAGGCGGCCGACATCTACCTCAAGGTGACCGGCGCCAAGACCGACCGCGCCTTGCTGCTGAAGATCATCCGCAACCCCGAGGTGCAGTTCAAGACCGAACCGCAGAACACGCTGGTGCTGGGCCAGTTCATGCACCGCGTCGGCGCCATCAGGAACCAGCCGCAGTCGGTGAAGGACTACTTCTTCGACGACGCGGTGGGCGCGCAGGCCAACTGATCCGGCCGCGACGATGAACACGGCCACGCTGCGCGCGACGCAGAGCTACAAGCCCCCGGTCCACGCCCATCGCACCAAGCCGACGGCGCCCGCGGCCGCCCTTGCCACGGACTTCGCGCCCCTGCTGCAGGTGCAGGACCTGAGCCTGGAATACCGGACCCCGCAGCGCGTGGTGCGCGCCACCCACCGCGTGAGCTTCGATGTGCACGAGGCGGACCGCTTCGTGCTGCTGGGCCCCTCGGGCTGCGGCAAGAGCACGCTGCTCAAGGCGGTGGCCGGCTTCATCCCGCCGGTGGAAGGCGAGGTCCGGCTCGACGGCCGCGACGTGCACGGCCCCGGCCCCGATCGCATCGTGGTGTTCCAGGAATTCGACCAGCTGCCACCGTGGAAGACGGTCAAGGAAAACGTCATGTTCCCATTGCTGGCTTCGCGCACGCTGGGCCGAAGGGAGGCGCAGGAACGCGCCCTGCATTGGCTGGACCGCGTCGGCCTGGCGCGCTTCGCCGACGTGCATCCGCACCAGCTCTCTGGCGGCATGAAGCAGCGTGTGGCCATCGCGCGCGCGCTGGCCATGCAGCCGCGCGTGCTGCTGATGGACGAGCCCTTCGCCGCGCTGGACGCGCTCACGCGCCGCAAGATGCAGGAGGAGCTGCTGGCGCTGTGGGAAGAGGCGCGCTTCACGCTGCTCTTCGTCACGCACTCGATCGAGGAAGCGCTGGTGGTGGGCAGCCGCATCGCGCTGCTCTCGCCGCACCCGGGGCGCATGCGCGCCGAGATCAACAGCCACGCCTTCGGGCTGGCCGACCAGGGCAGCGCCGGGTTCCAGGCGGCGGCGCAGCGCATCCACCACCTGCTCTTCGAGCACGAGGCTTCGCAGGAGGTGCAGGCATGAGCGCGCTCGTTCCGCCGGTGCGCGCCGAGTACGAGCGCGCGCTCGAGCCCTTCACCGCCGTGGCGCTGGAGCGCCCGCTGCCGCCTTGGAACCGGCTGCTGAGCCACGGCTGGCTGCGCAAGGGGCTGATCCTGGCGGTGCTGGCGCTGCTCTGGGAACTGGTCGCGCGCTGGCAGGCCAACGACCTGCTGCTGCCCACCTTCACCGCCACGGCGAAGGCACTGGCCGATGGACTGGCCAGCGGCGAACTCGTGGCCAAGACCGCGATTTCGCTGAGCGTGCTGCTCAAGGGCTACGTGCTGGGCGTGGCGCTCGCCTTCCTGCTCACCTCGCTGGCCGTGTCCACGCAACTGGGGCGCGACCTGCTGGGCACGCTCACGTCGATGCTCAATCCGCTGCCGGCCATTGCATTGCTGCCACTGGCATTGCTGTGGTTCGGCCTGGGACAGGGCAGCCTGGTCTTCGTGCTGGTGCATTCGGTGCTGTGGCCGCTGGCGCTCAACACCTACGCCGGCTTCCAGTCGGTGCCCGAGACCTTGCGCATGGCGGGCCGAAACTACGGCCTCACCGGCCTGCGCTACGTGCTGCAGATCCTGGTGCCCGCGGCGCTGCCCGCCATCCTTTCCGGCCTGAAGATCGGTTGGGCCTTCGCATGGCGAACGCTGATCGCCGCGGAACTGGTGTTCGGCGCCAGTTCCGGCAAGGGCGGCCTGGGCTGGTACATCTTCCAGAACCGCAACGAGCTCTACACCGACCGGGTGTTCGCCGGCCTGGCGCTGGTGGTCATCATCGGCCTGCTGGTCGAGGGTCTGGGCTTCGCGACCCTGGAACGGCTCACGGTGCGCCGCTGGGGCCAGCAGCGCTAGCGCGGGCTATCGCGGCAGCATCTGCCCGCGAATCTCGCCCGCCGCATTCGCGGCCGTGTGGACGTTGGCGTACCACTTGCCCGCCAGCAGGTCGGCGGCCTGCGCCGGCGTGATCGTGATCTGTCCTTCGATCGGGTTGGCCGCGCTGGCAAAGGGCACCACCACGCCGGCGTTGGCGCCTGCGGTGGCAGGGCCGTGGAAGTGCGCTGCCGTGGCCGGCCCGGTCAGTCCCGTGTAGGTGATCCGGTACTTGAGCAGGTTGGTGTTCTTGTCGAGCGTGGCCTGGGCCGTGCCGCTGCCGGCGGTCATGTTGGGAGGCACCTCGCTGGCGCCATTCAGGGTGCCGGTGAAGGTCGCCGTGTTGGAGGAACCCATCATCCCGCAGCCTGTCAGTGCCGCAGCCGCGACGCCGGCTGCCAGTGAGAAACGAACAAGGGTGCTGTAACGGTTCATGATGTGGACTCCTTCGTCTAGGTAACAACGAAGAATAGGCGGCGCGGGTGGCGTATGCGTGTCGGCCATTGCCCCGAGTGGCGCCCTGGTCTGTGTCGGCATGTTGCAGGGACAGCCGCGGATCAAGGCCCGTCGGCCGCCCGCACCGTCCGTGCGGCACGCACGCGGCCATGGTGCCGCGCCGCCGTCACCGCCAGGATGCACACCATCAGCCATGCCGAGCCGGACAGCATTCCAGCCAGCACGTCGCTTGGAAAATGCACGAGCACGAAGACCCGGCTGCATGCGGCCGTCACGCTGAGCAGTGCGGCCGCCACGATGGCCGGGACGTGCCAGGCCGGCGGCAGCAGGCGGCAGGCGAGGAAGGCCAGCATGCCGTAGGCCACCACCGCGCCCGAGCTGTGTCCGCTCGGAAAGCTGTAGCCCGTTGCGGCGACGATGCCGCTTTCATGCACCGGCCGTGCGCGTTCGAAGATGAGCTTGAGCGAATGGTTGAGCAGCGCATTGCCGCCGAGCGCCATGACCCAGCCCGTGGCGTAGACACGATGCCGCTTGCGCCACAGCAGCGCGGCCACGACAAGGCCCAGGACCACCATGGGCAGCGGATCCGCGAAGCGCGTCAGCACCGCGAAGCTCCTGTGCACGGCCGGCGGCGTCTGCGCGGCGACCGCTGCGCTGAAGCTGTCGTCCCAGTGGCCCAGGACATGCCCGTCGCCGAGCGCATCGGCGATCTCTGCAAAGGCCGCGCCCGCGGCCACCACCACGCCGAAGCCCAGCAGCAACGCAAGGATCAGCCAGCGCAGGTCGGGTTCCTCGGCCTCGCGCATGGGGCGGCTCGCATGCCGCCACGCAAGGGCCAGCGCGGCCACGACGATGGCCAGCAGGGGCAGGGTGGCGATGAAGATCTGCCACGCATGGGCGCCCAGCCACTGGGCCAGGGGGTCGGGCATCGACAGGGAAGGATCCATGGTGCGGAGCATCGCACGTGCGCAGCCGCCGATCCGATGCGGGCTTCGCCTGCAGCAGTCGCAGCCGGCGGGTCAGCGATACTGATGGAGGGCGTACGCCGCATCGCTCGCGCGCTCGCCGCCCTGGACTGAAGAAGGAATTTCATGAGCAAGCTGGTGGTGATGGGCGTGGCAGGCTGCGGCAAGTCGGTGCTGGCGAAGCGGCTGGCGCAGGCGCTGGAGTGCCCCATGCTCGAGGGCGACGACTTCCACCCGGCGGCCAGCAAGGAAAAGATGCGCGCCGGCATCGCGCTGGACGACACGGACCGCGGCCCCTGGCTGGACCGGCTGGGGCAGATGGTGGCGGACAGCGAGGGGTCCATCGTCCTGTCGTGCTCGGCGCTCAAGCGGCGCTACCGCGAGCAACTGCGCGCCGCCGTGCCGGACTTGCGCTTCGTCTACATCGAGATCGACTTGCAGACGGCCGCGCGGCGCGTGGGTGCGCGCTCGGGCCACATGTTTCCCACCAGCCTGGTCACGTCGCAGTTCGCCACCCTCGAATCCCCAGTGGGGGAGGCGGGCGTGTGCGCCGTTTCCGCGCTGCAGTCCACCGAGGCGCAGGCCGACACCGTGGCCGCGTGGCTGGAATCGGCCCGCGTGCAGGAGTAGGCTTAGCGCCCGCGGGCCGCCGCGCAGTTGCGGCATACTCGCCCACCCCGATTCCCCCACAGCGCTGCCATGGAAAGCGAAGTCAATCCCAAGGTCCTTGCCGTCATCGAGGAAGGCCGCCTGTCCGGACCCCGGCTCAGCCCCGCCGACATCATCTCCAAGCTGGGCGTGCTGGATGCGCGCAGCAAGCCCTTCGAGACCGCCTGGCTCGCCACCGGCGACAGCGTCATCGCCACCATCTGGGGCGAGCACGTCAACGTGGGCGCGAACGGCCGCTGGTTCTGCGTGGAATCGCTGAACACCGAGGTCCGGCCCGATGGCGGCGAACGCAACGCCAGCCAGCTCCAGCGCGCCACCACGCGCCTGACGCTGCTCAAGCGCAGCTTCGATGCGGCCGAAGGCTTCCGTGCCGTCCTCCAGACCAACCGGATGCCCATCGACGAGGCCGAGAGCAACAAGAACGCCAAGATCTCGACGCGCGTGCGGGACGACGAGGCCTGGCACGTGGCCAGTTGGTCGCCCGAGCTGCAGATCGCGGTCCTGGTGCGCGGGCCGCGCGGCTGGGAGCCTTCCGCCGAGGAACTGAAGGCGGCACGCCGCTCGCACGCCGCCTCCGGCGCCAAGGGCGGTGCAGCGACCGGGCAGGCGGCGGCCGGCGCCGGGGGCGAGCTCGACGTGGATGCCGCGGCCAAGGCCTATGTGCTGAAGCACTTTTCCAGCTACGGCTACCAGGCCGAGGACGTGTCGGGCAAGGACGCCGGTTACGACGTCGAGGTCAAGGACAAGAAGGGCGCGCTGCTGCTGCAGGTGTGCGTGCGGGGCGCCTCCGTGGGGACGCCGATGCGCGTGTTGACCGCGCAGGAGCAGGCGGCGTCCACGCGGGAAAAGCTCTGGCGCCTGATCGTGGTCGCGGACCCGCTGACCGGCGCCGCGCAGCACAAGATCCACAAGCCGACCGAGATCCCCCAGGGCCTGCTGGGCGCCTAGGTCCCTCGGCCCGGGCCGGGTGCCACGCGAATGCGGGCTGCCCATCGGTGCGCGATGCTCGCCATGGGCAGGCCGGCGACGATCAGGGTGGAGACGATGTCGGCCACGGAGTGATAGCGCTGGTAGAGCATCAGGCCCGCATACAGCACCAGCGAGATGGCCGCCGGCAGTACGAGCCGGCGCGAGGCCGCACCGGCAACCGAGACCAGTGCGAAGGCCACCGCCGCGTGCGTGCTGTAGTCGAGGCCGGCCGCCGCCCATGCGCCAAGAACGCCGTCCAGCCACATGAGCCCGTAGGCGATCGCCAGGGTGGCCGCGCCAAGGCCCAGGCGCATGAGTGAGAGCTGCCATCGGCGAGCGAGCAGCGCGACGAGGACAAGGAGCAGCCAGAGAAGGGCCAGGGCCGGCACGTAGGCGTCGGCGATGGCGTCGAGCGTTTGGTAGCTGGGCAAGATCTGCGTTCTCGATGAAGGTGCGTTGCCACGGACTTATAGCTGCGCCTCGCGGCACCGACCGGTGCGTTCATGGCACCGCCGTGAGTCCGCGCGGTCAGCGGCCGCCGCGCCTGCCTGCCGGAGGCGCCGCCGCGGGCCGCTCGCCCTTGCGGCTGGAGCGCTCGATTCGCTGGCGCGACAGCGCCAGCACGCGCACCGTGTTGACCAGCGCCATGTGGCTGAAGGCCTGCGGGAAATTCCCCAGCATGCAGCCGCTGGCCGCATCGATCTCCTCCGACAGCAGGCCCACGTCGTTGCGAAGCGCCATCACCCGATCGAAGAGGGCCAATGCCTCCGCGCGGCGCCCCACCAGTGCCAGCCCGTCGACCAGCCAGAAGCTGCAGGGCAGGAAGCTGCCTTCGCCGGGCGGCAGGTTGTCCACGCCCGTCGCGGTCTGGTAGCGCCACACGAGCGGCCCGCGGCTGAGCTCGCGCCGCACTGCCTCCACCGTGCTGTGCACGCGCGGATCCTCGGGCGGCAGGAAGCCCACCTGCGGGATCAGCAGCAGGCTGGCGTCCAGCGCGCTGCCGCCCAGGCACTGCACGAAGCTCTTGCGCCGGCGGTTGTAGCCTTCGCGGCAGACGCGCCGGTGAATCTGCTCGCGCAACTCGCGCCAATGTTCCACCGGCCCGTCGAGCCCGAACTGCTCGACCGACTTCACGGCGCGGTCGAAGGCCACCCACGCCATCACCTTGGAATGCGTGAACTGCTGGCGCGGGCCGCGGATCTCCCAGATGCCCTCGTCGGGCTCTTCCCAATGCCGTTCGAGGAAGTCGAGCAGCGCACGCTGGATGCGCCAGGCGTGTGGCTGCGGCGGCAGCTTCGCCTGGCGGGCCAGGTGCAGCGTGTCCATGAGTTCGCCGTAGATGTCCAGCTGCATCTGGCGTGCCGCGGCATTGCCCACGCGCACCGGCGCAGCGCCGCCGTAGCCGGGCAGCCAGTCGAGTTCGTACTCGTCCACCCGCCGCTCGCCGGTCACGGTGTAGAGGGTCTGGAAGTCGGACGGCCGGCCCGCCACCGCGCGCAGCAGCCATTCGCGCCAGGCCACCGCCTCGTCGGTGTAGCCCGCCAGCAGCAGCGCGTTGAGGGTGAAGGTGGCATCGCGCAGCCAGCAGTAGCGGTAGTCCCAGTTGCGCACGCCGCCGGGCTGCTCGGGCAGCGAGGTGGTGGGCGCGGCCACGATGCCGCCGGTGGGCCGGTAGGTCAGCGCCTTGAGCGTGATGAGCGAGCGCAGCACGTCTGCGCGGTGCCGGCCGCGGAAGGTGCAGCGGCCGGACCATTGCTTCCACTGCCGCTCGGTGGCTTCCAGAATCTTGCGTGGCGACTGCGCCGGCTCGCCCGGCAGGTGCGAGGCGCGGTGGCTCAACTGCAGCGGGATGCATTCGCCCGCCTTCACTTCGAACTCCGCCAGCGTGCGCAGCTCCCGCCCGCGGGTGCGCAGGGGCGTGCGCAGCTCCAGCGTGTCGGGCCCGGCGGTGGCCACCAGCGTGCCGTCCAGGCGATGCACCCAGGGCACGATCGAACCGTAGTCGAAGCGCATGACCAGCTCCATGTGCATGGCCACGCGGCCGCGCAGGCCCTGCACCATGCGCAGCACGTCGGCCCGGCCGTTGCCCAGCGGCATGCAGTCGGTGATGCGCACGGCGCCCTCGGGCGTCTCGAACTCGGTGTCGAGCACCAGCGTGCCGGGCCGGTAGCGGCGCCGCACGCGCGTGGGCGCGCGCACCGGCGCGACCAGCCACCGCCCATGCTCCGGCCCGCCCAGCAGCGCGGCGAAGCAGGCCGGCGAGTCGAAGTGCGGCAGGCACAGCCAGTCGATGGAACCGTCGCGGCCCACCAGGGCCGCGGTGTGGCAGTCGCCGATCAGGGCGTAGTCTTCGATGGGTTGGGTGGGCACTGCACGGGGAGTGGACCGCATTCCCCGTGGTTTATCCAGCCCCCCGTGTCGGACGCCGGCCCGAAGCGCCGGCGGCGCGCTTCCCTTACAGCGAGCCGAGGAAGGCGATCATGGCCTCGCGCTCTTCCTTCGTCATCGCCTCGAAGCTTGCGCGGCTCGTGGAGGCCTCGCCACCGTGCCACACGATGGCCTCGGTCAGCGTGCGTGCGCGGCCGTCGTGCAGGTAGCGCACGTTGGCGGTGCTGCCCTGCACGTACTTCAGCGAGCCCAGGCCCCACAGGGGCGCCGTGCGCCACATGCTGGCCGTCGCCTTGCCTTCGGCCAGCGTGTCGGCCAAGCCGGGGCCCATGTCGTGCAGCAGCAGGTTGGAGTAGGGGCGGATGGTCTGGTCGCGCAGCTCGGCAAAGGGATGCTTCGAGCCCGTCCTGAGCTGGGGCGTGTGGCAGGCGACGCACTTGGCCTGCGCGAACAGGGCGCTGCCGCGGCTGATCTGCGCGGGGTTCACGTCATGCTCGGGCGACACGCGCGCATCGGCCGGGAAGCCGCTGCGCAGGCTGCGCTGCGCCGGCACGGCCAGCAGCGACAGGTAGTCCGACAGCCGCTCCAGCTCGCTCTCGGAGACGGCCGTGCCACCAGCCGCGTTGCGGCAGTCGGGGCCCAGGCGCTGGCAGTCGCGGTTGGGGAACACCGGGCTGGTGATGCTCATGTCCTTGAGCAGGGCGTCGCCGATCTGGTGGCGCAGCGTCGCCTTGGCCGCCTTCCAGCCGTAGCGGCCCAGGTGCACCTTGCCGTCCTCCGGGTTGGCCACCCAGTTGGGCACGCCGCGCACGCCGTCGCCGTCGCGGTCGCCCGGGTCGGCCAGCGCGAGGATGGTGCTCTCGTCCACCGCCTCGATCAGGCCCATGCCGACGATCTGCGCGGCCTGGCGCACCGAGTACCTGGCCGGCACCGGGCCCTTGAAGCCGTACACGGGCTTCTGCAGCTCCACCTTCTCGCCGTCGGGCAGCGTGTACACGGTGGTGTCGTAGGACTGCACGCTCACCGACAGGTCGGTCGCGCCCGCATCGCGGCTGCGCTGCTGCACGTTGGTGCCGTAGGTGGCGTCGGGCAGGGGAGTGGCGCCGGTGGAGGCCGCCGCCGCCGTGAGCACCGCCATCGAATCCAGGCGCGCGCCCATGGCCGGGAAGGTGCTGCGGCCGTTGAGCGTGTGGCAGGCGATGCAGCGCTCCTGGTTGTAGCGCGCGCCCAGCTGGTTCACGTGCGCCGAGAACACCGGGTTGTCGTCCGGGTGCTCGGAGTGCTTGCCGCTCAGGAAAGAGGTGTGGAACAGGCGCCGGCCCTGCACGAAGCGCTTGGTGTTCACGATGCCGATGTTGTTGGCCATCTGCTGGAAGACGCGCATCGGCTCTTCCGAGTAGTTGTACGACAGGCTGGTCATGCCGCCCAGCAGCGTGGCGTCGGGCAGCGGCGCGGAGTTCAGCCGCGGCGCCACGCCGTACCACGGCGCCAGGCCCTGGCCGACGATGTAGAGCTGCTCGAAGGAGTAGTAGCGGCTGCCCGCGCCGTCGACCACCGCCTTGCCCCGCAGCTGGTCCGACACGGGCTCGCCCGCGTGCATGCCGTCGCCGTAGCGCTCCAGCCGCTGGGCGGGCGAGAGCTCGATCACGTCGCCCATCTTGAGCGCGCGATGCGGCTGGCCCTTGGGCACGTCCCAATAGGAGTTGAAGTCGATCTTGCAGTCGCGGCTGCCCGCCATGCACACCGGCTTGCCGCCCAGCTTCGGGTTGTTGAAGCCGGTGTTGAGCGACCAGCCGTAGTCGCGCACGCCTTCGTCGTTGCTGTTGCGAAAGAGGCTGAAGGTGGTGCCGTCGAAGGTGCCGTCGTTCACGACCAGGATCATCTCGATGAGCTGCTTGCCAGCCGGCACGTGGTCGCGGATCTCGATGCCGTAGGTGCGGTTCTGGAAGTAGGCCGAGGGGAAGGTGAGATAGCGCCCCGGCCCCTGGTCGGGCGCCGTCCAGTCCTCGCCGCGCTCGCGCGCATGCCGCTCGGTCGGGCGCATGCCCATCAGCGTGACCAGCGTGCCGTCCGCCTCGCGGTACTGGATCGGCTCGGTGATCGGCGTGCCCGCGGCAAAGAGCGGATAGAAGCTGGTGGTGCCCAGGTTCAGGCCGGGATCCAGCGCCACCGGCTGCGTCGCCGGACGCGGCGGCGTGGGCGGCACCGGGTTGGGCGCGTCCACGTCGGTGCCGATGTTCTGGGGCTCGTCGCCGCCCACGGGCGAGGTGGCGGGCGGCGTGCCTTGCGAGGTGCCGGAGGCGCTCGCGGACCCGCTGCCCGATCCGCCGCCGCAGGCGCTCAGCGCCGCCGCGGCGATCACCAGGGCGGCGGCCAGGGCGGCATCGACGTTCTTCATTTTCACGATGGATTTCCTTGTGGGTGGTCTTGTTGCATGCGCTTGTGCAGCCTCTGTGCCATGCCCGAAACGGCCCGCCAGATGCCCAAGTTCGACAGATTTGTCAGGGCAGCCGAACAAACTTGATGGCCGGAGCGCCTCCGGCACACAGATATGTCAAGGCGGCCCGGCGAGGGCTGCTCGCTAGCCCGCGAAGGGCAGCGTCACGTAGTGGCGGCCGAGCTCCGTCAGCTCGCCGCGCGCGGCCAGCAGGCTCGTGTGGTGCGGGTCCGGACTCCAGCGCCCGGTGAACCACGCGTAGCGAAAGACATCGCTGCGCGATTCGCAGATGGCGACCATCTCGCTCATCTGCGCCTTCTGCCTGGCCACGGTGTCGATCTGCGCGCCGTCGGCCTGGCTGTGCCAGTTGGCGAACTCGGTGACCCAGATGCTCTTGCCGTACTTCTTCAGGCGATCGAGCTGTGCGGCGAGCCCGTAGTCGTACCAGTGGAAGGCCAGGTGGTCGATGCGCGGGTCGCGGTTGCCGTTGGCTGCGCGGTACTCGGCGTAGAAGGCATCGAGCCAAACGACCGGGTCGGCGAAGCCGGGCAGGGTGCCCCAGGTCATGGCCGGGCCGACGAGCTTCACGCCGGTGCGCTGGGCGACCGACTCGTAGCGCGGCCACAGCTGCGCCGCCTGCGCCGGCGTGAGGTTGGCCTGGTCGCCGAGGTTGGGCTCGTTGAGCAGCAGCAGGTGCTGGATGTCCGGATGCGCCTGCAGGTACGACTCGACCTCGGCCGCATCGAAGTTGCCGTTCCACAGCATCGGGTGGAAGTCCATGCCGTAGCGCGTGCGGAAGTCGGCCGGGACGCCGGCGCTGGGCTTTAGGCCCCACGCATACCACCAGCTCACGCCTGGCGCGAGCGCCGCGATGTCCTCCGCGCTCGCCAGGTCGTAGGCGATGCCGCGCTTGGCACTCTTGGCGCCGGGCGCGGGACTGCCGGGTGGCGGGGCGGACTCGCCGCTGCCGGGCGCCACCCCCGGCGCGTTGCCGGCGGACTGTCCGTCGCCGCCGCCGCCGCCGCCTCCGCCTCCGCCTCCGCACGCCGCAAGCGCGGCCGCCACCAGCGTGGAAACGCCCAGGCCCAGGGCGCGCCTGCGGCTCGCGTCATCGATGCGCGTGCGTGCGTTCATGCCGACTCCCGCTTGACGCCCACGAGCATGTGCCCGGCTTCGTAGGCGCCGCGGGCGCTGAGCTTGAGCTTCTCGATCGCGGCCTTGATCTGCAGCGTCGCTTCCTTGCCGGAGCGCGGGTCGGGCTCGTCCATGAGTGCGGCCGCGACGCCCAGGAGGCCCTTCGCGGCCAGCAGGGACTTGCGCGTTGCCAGGCGCTGCTGCGCGAGGCTGCGATCGCTTTGGAGGCCCTCGGCGGCGCGGGGAACCAGGTATTCCCCTTCCTCGCCGCAGCGCAGCAGTACGTGTTCGATGAGTTGTAGCGCTTGTTGGATGTCGACCAGTTCCGTTGTCTTCATTACCTGCAGTGTTCACTGTTCGCGCCGCGCCCGTGTCGGGTCGCGGCGTGCATGTTGATGACGCCCGATGGGGCGCGCGCGAATCCGCAGTCGGACGGCGCCGGCGCGCAGGCGCGGCGTCAATTGATAGCGCTGTCAGGAGCAACTCGCATACCCGACGCGGCCCGCGGCTGCGGGCGTCCGAATTGAAAACTTAAGGGCTCATCCGAGTGGCAAAAATGTAACTGCCGCGGAAGACCGACGACAACATTGTCAGAGGCGCGCCCGCCGCAGCAGGCAGCGGGCACGCGGGGCATGTCCGCGAGGGCAGGGGCAAACCCTGTCGGCCGCGTGAACGCATGTATGAAATCCGGGCAGCGGGCTGGCCGGAACTTGTGCACGGCAAGGGGTGCGTGCTGCCGCCTCCCAGGGCGCACGAGGGAAGGCCGCGCGGCACAAGTCTTGCGCAACGCAATCGTCCTTCTCGCATCCGTGCCGGCTCCATCCATGAGTGACTCCGACCTGCCCACCCCATCGCTGCTCGACGCCGACATCGCCATCCTCGGCCTGTCGGTGCGGGCCACCAACACGCTGCGGCGCCATCAGGTGCACACGGTCGGCGAGCTGACCCGCATCTCGGCGCGCGGCCTCTACGGCATGACCCGGCTGGGCCGCAACCTGGTCATCCAGATCGCGGCCGGTGTCGAGCGCCAGGGGCTGCGGCTGGCCGACTAGCGCGTCTTGCGGCGGCGCTCAGGTCAGCGCGATGCCGCCGTCGACGCGCAGGTCCATGCCGGTGATGAAGCGGCTGTCGTCACTGGCCAGGAAGAGGGCGGCGCTCGCCAGTTCCCCGGGCGTGGCCAGGCGGCCCAGGGGGATCGCCGCGGCAATGCCCTGCTCGAATGCCGGCCGGTCCGCCTCGGACACGCCGAGCTTGGCCAGGATGGGCGTGTCGGTCGGTCCCGGGCTCAGCACGTTCACGCGGATCCGGCGGGACTTGAGCTCCAGTGCCCAACTGCGCGCGAAGGCGCCGATCGCCGCCTTGCTGCCGGCATACACGGCGTGGTTCTCCAGCACCTTCGTGCTCGCGATCGAGCCGGTGAGGATGATCGATGCGCCTTCGCGCAGCAGCGGCAGTGCCTTGGTCACGCCGAAGAAGACGGCGCGCGTGTTGGTGCCGAACTGCGCGTCGTAGCTGTCCTCGCTCACCGCGGCCGAGGGCTCGATGTTGTTCATGCCCGCGTTGGCCATGTAGATGTCGATGCCGCCATGCCGCCGCGACACCTCGGCCACGAGGCGGTCGTGCGCCTGCAGGTCGGTGACGTCGCCGACCACGCCGAAGGCGGCCGGGCCGAGCTCGGCCACGGCCGCGTCGACGGCCTGCTGCCGCCGCCCGAGGATGGCGACCTGTGCGCCCTCGGCGATGAAGGCCTTGGCCGTGGCCAGGCCGATGCCGCTGTTGCCGCCGGTGATGACGGCCACCTTGCCTGCCAGCTTGTTGTTCATGTGTGCTCCTGGAATGAAATCAGTGGAGCCACGAATCTAGGGGCCGGCACGCACGATGAGTAGCGCCGTGCATGGACAAACACTTGTGCCCGGCCGGCATCACCGGCTCGCGGCGCTGCCCTGCGGGACGAGGGCCAGCGGGTCGGGCCGGCAGGGCTGCATCAGCGTCGCGCCGCACGCCGGGTAGGCCGCCGGGCCCTGGACGCCCGGGATGACGCCCAGGCGCACGCGCGAGTCGTACTTCTCGTTGTGCAGCACATGCACCTGCTGCTGCTGCGTGAAGGTGTCGAACAGCAGGCCGCCGGTCTGTGCCGGCGTGTCGATCCAGATGCGAAGGCGCGAGCCCGCGCGGAAGTAGTGCCCCATCTTGTTGATCTCGACGCGGGCCAGGACGGGCGTCCCTGGCAGCGGCGGCATGATCGCCTCGGGCCGGTCCAGGTGCACCGGCAGCAGCGGGGTGGAGCGCTGCGCATCGAGCGCGCGGTTGGACACGCGCAGCCAGCCGCGCTGCACATAGGTCTCCTGCCCGTCGGGCCGCACTTCGGTGACCGTCACCTGCAGGTCGGCATCTCCGGCCTGGACCGCGACCCAGAGGTCGGCGCTGCCCGGCCCCCAGACCATCATGTCGCCTGCGAGCGGCGCCGAGGTGTAGGCGAGGCTTGCGTCCTTCCAGGCGGCCGGCAGCGGGCCCCACATGCTGTTGCCGAACACGTCGTTCACGGCGACACCGGTGCCTGGATAGGCGAAGGCGTCGGCCGCGCCGGGCACCACCTTGTCGGCCAGCACCCCGCCGGCGCCGAGATGGAACTCGCGCGTCACCAGGTCGGCCGGCCCGATCGTGCCCTTCTGCACGACCCAGCGCGGCCGGGGCGACGCGCGCTGCGCGATCACGTCGGTGCCGGGCGGCTGCGAGCTCTCCATCCACACGGTGGTGCGCGGCGTGTCGCGCTCGAAGCCGTTGTCCTGGCCCTTGACGAAGCGGTCCAGGAAGCGCACGGCGGTGGCCTGGATCGGCTGCGCGAGGTACATGTCGTGGCGGCCGTTGGTCTGCACGAGCCAGAGCCTGTCGGGATCCAGCCGGCCCTGGTAGTGGCTGCTGCGCGGCGTGATGGCCTGGTCCTGGAAGGCCTCGACCGACAGCACGGGCACCTGGATGCGGTCCGCGTGACGCGCCAGGTCCATGCTGTCCATGTAGGCGTCGCGCAAGGGGTGCGCAACGGCCAGGTGCATCGACGAACCGAGTTCCTCGGCCGCCAGGTTCTTCTCGATCTGGCGCAGGCACTGCGCGTCGCCTTCCTCCTTCGCAACCTGCGCCACCGGGTCGCTCCAGTAGGCGCGGAAGACCACCCGGAAGGGCGTGAGGAAGCCCGGTGCCGGCACGCCGCCGGGCGCGATGGCGTCGCGATAGTCGGTGAGCACCATGCCCGGGACGATGGCGCGCAGGTGCGGCGGGCGGTTCTGCGCCGTGGCCACCTGCGAGGAGCCGCTGTAGGAGAAGCCGGCCATGCCCACCTTGCCGTCGGACCAGGGCTGCGCCGCCGCGAACTCGACGGCCTCGGCGCCATGCAGTCCCAGTTGCGGGCGGATGTATTCCAGCCGTCCGTCCGAGCAGCCGGTGCCGGCCGTGTTCACGCCCATGACCGCGTAGCCGGCCTGCACCAGCCGCCGGTCGAGCTCCACCGAGTTGGCGGTCTGGTGCCTGAGGTAGGGCGAGCCACCGATGGACCCGGCGTCGTAGCCGTTGACGGTCAGGATCACGGGGAACCTGCCGGTGGCCGAGGGCAGCAGCGCGCTGTATCGCAGGCGCGTGCCATCCGCCGTGGTGATGGTGCCGGTGACGCGCCGGGCCCAGAACGGCGCCACGTCGCCCAGCGCGGGGAACTTGAAGGCTGGCGCCGCGGGCAGTCCGGTGTCGGCGTCCAGCGCGGCGGGCTGGGCCCGGGCCGTGGCGCAAAGCGAGGAAGCGAAGGCCAGGAAGATCGCGGCTGCGCGGCGGGTGCTGGTGCTTGTCATTGAAGATCGCAGGTTGAGGCGGGGCGCATCTTGCCCTGTTCCGCACCGCTGCAGAAATCGCGCGCGTGCGCCTGCTCGGCGTGCAGGGCAGCTTCCTCGCGGCCGTAGAAGATGCCGTCGAGGACGAAGCCGGCCTGCACCGACGCCTTCACGAGCGTGACCCGGCCCGCGGCCGAGCGGCGGACCACCACCTCGTCCGGCAGACCGTCGATCATGTGGACGGGCGCCAGGCTGCCATCGGCGAAGCGGGACGCATAGACGTCACCGTTCTCGTTGTTGCGGAAGGCCGGTCGGAATCCGAAGGACCTGTTGTTGGCGCTGACGCCGCCGCTGGCATGGAAGACGGTGTTCTCGCGTGCAAGGATCGAAGCGTTCATGGCGTCACCTCGTATGTCGGCTCTCGCGCGGTGTGCGCGGTGACTGGATGCTAGGGACGCGGCGGGGGCACCGGAAGCCGGCTCGCCGGCATCGCACTGTTGCCTCGAAGGCGACAGCGCCCATTGGTGCCGGCTCATCAACACCGTGGTCCCTGCTGCAGGCCTACCGGCGCATGCAGACGCTTCCTAGGATTCACGCACCTTCATCACGCGAGGTGCGAATCATGGCCAAGCTGCTTGCCACTGCATTGCTCTCTGTCGTGGGCACCTGGATGGTGCTCCACCTGGTTCAGCCGGTGGACGCGGCCGAGGCGGTGCGTTCGTTCGAGCCCTCGATCGACGCGCCGGCGATGCCGCCGGTGGTCCACTGGCCGCCGCCGCAGGCGCCTTTCGAGACCACGCCCATCACGCCCTTCGAGACCGTGGGCGCCGCGCACTTCGAGCCCTTCTGAATCCACCCACCATCCACTACCGGAGGAAAGAAAGAATGTCTTCAACCGCCACCATCGCCAGGCAACTGCTGCTTGCCTGCGGCGTCATGCTCGCCCAGCACGCGGCCGCCGCGCCGCATGCCGTCGTCAAGGAACTGATGACGCAGGACCTGCCCGACATCCCGGGCAAGGAAGTGCTGATGATCACCGTGGACTTCCCGCCCGGCGCCGTCGACCCGGTTCACAAGCACGATGCGCACGCCGTCGTCTACGTGCTGGAGGGCTCCATCGTCATGGGCCTGAAGGGCGGCAAGGAGGTCACGCTCACCAAGGGGCAGACCTTCTACGAGGGCCCCAACGACATCCACACCGTGGGCCGCAACGCGAGCAACACGCAGCCGGCCCGCTTCGTCGTCACGCTGATCAAGCCGAAGAACGCGCCCTTCTTCATCCCGGTGTCCGAAGGCCGCTGAAGCCGGCACCGCCATGCATGAAGCCGCACCGGTCGCCCGGTGCGGCTTTGTTGTTCCTGGGATGCGAAGAGCGGCTAGCCGCGGCCGAGGTGCAGTGCGAGGAACTCGGCGCTGCGCCCGTTCGCCAGCGCGGCTGCCGCGGCGTCGTAGGCGATGCCGCGATGGCGCGCGAACGCGTGGCGGCAGCCTGGGTAGCCGTAGACCTGAACGCCAGGGCGGTGCGCCAGCGCCTCGCGGATCTGCGCCTGGGCGGGTTTGCCGATGTACTCGTCTTCCTCCGCCAGGTGGACCATCAACGGGCCCGCCAGCGAAGGCGCCTCGTCCAGGTGCCTGTCGGCGTTACCTGGGTAGTACGCCACCGCGGCATCGGCGCCGATGCGTGCTGCGGTGAGATAGGTGAGGAGCCCGCCCAGGCAGAAGCCCAGCACGCCCACCTTGCCGCTGCACTCGGGCAACTGCCGCACGGCATCGATGGTGGCCGCGATGTCCTGCACGCCCTTGTCGAGGTCGAAGGCCATGTACAGCGCCAGGGCCTTGGCCCGCTCCTCCTCGGTGCGGTCGGTCAGCGAGAGGCCGGGGTCGGTGCGCCAGAACAGGTCGGGGCACACGGCCAGGTAGCCCTGCGCCGCGAGTTCGTCGCAGGTCTGGCGCAGGTCGGCGTTGACGCCGAAGACCTCGTGCACGACCACGATGGCCGGGGCCGGCGTGATGCGCGGATGAGCGGCGTAGGCCGCGAACGAGCCTTCGGGCGAACGGATCTGGATGGAGCCTGGCATGGGAAGACCTCCGGTGCCTGGGCACCGCCAATGGAGAAGATGGAAGGGACGGCCGCTACGCGCCGAGCCAGAAGGCCAGGTTGCGCACGTACTGCCGGGTGGAGCGCAGCGCTTCCGGGAAGCGGTCGATGCCGCAGCCGGCCGGCTCGGTCACGAAGGAAGGGCAGCCCGCGCCGGGGTCCCAGTTGTAGTCGGCGAAGTGATGGAAGGTCGACTGCGCAATGGCGCGGCCGCCCCGGTCCGAGTGCTCGAAGGCCACGGCGAGGTTGAAGCGCCGCCCGCTGATGGAGCTCTGGCCTTCCATGATCACCCGGCAGTTGCGATCGCCCGGCGGCGCGCTCACGGCGCCTTCGTGCGGATGCGCGGGCAGGTACTGGATGACGCCCGTCGCCGAGTGCCGGTCGCGCATCACCGGATGGATGCTGCCCGCCGACCACACGCGCTGGTAGTCCCCGTTGGCGCCCGAGTGGTAGTTGGGCCACGAGATGCCGGTGGAGAAGGGGTTGTCCACGCACTGCCGGCTGGCGTCGGGCTCGCAGTTGCGCGAGTGGAAGTGGTGCGCGGCGCCCACATCGGCCAGGTTGCACAGGCAGCTTCCCAGGTCCATGTGGTCGCGCGTGACCATCAGCGCGCCGCCGCGGCGCCTGAAGCGGCTGATGCCCTCGCTGTCCTCGGGCGCCAGGCCGTTTCCGACGTCCACGGCCAGCAGCCAGAGCTGGTCCACGTCCGACGTGTCCAGCGTCGACAGCAGCGGGTCCGGTGCGCCGCGCGGCGCCCGGTTTCGTGCGGTGACACGGAAGGCCGGCCGGCCCTGCTCGTCCTGCAGCCCGGAAAGATACTCGCTGAGCAAGCCGAAGCGCGACACGTTCCAGTCGTCCGGCTCGTCCTCGATGGTGGTTTGAAGCAGCAGGTGTTGCATGGCGCGGCCGGCGGCTCCTTCAGGCCGCGCTGCTCAGGAAGGCCAGCAGGTCGGCATTCACCTTGTCCTGCATGGTGGCGGTGAGGCCGTGCGGCGCGCCGGGGTAGTAGATCTCCCTGGCGCCCTTGACGATGCGTGCCGCCTTCTTCGCGGCGTCGTGCACCGGCACGATCTGGTCGTCCTCGCCGTGCATGAAGAGCGTGGGCACGTCGATGCGCCGGAGGTCCTCGGTGAAGTCCGTCTCCGAGAAGGCCTTGATGCACTCGAAGGCGTTCTTCTGGCCGCTTTGCATGCTCCACAGCCAGAACTGGTCGAGGATGCCCTGCGACACCTTGGCGCCGGGCCGGTTGGCGCCGTAGAAGGGAATGGCCAGGTCCTTGTAGAACTGCGAGCGGTCGGCGGCCACGCCGGCGCGGATGCCGTCGAAGACCTCCAGGGGCAGGCCTTCCGGATTGGAGGCCGACTTCAGCATGACCGGGGGCACCGCGCCGATGAGCACGGCGCGGGCCACGCGCCTGGTGCCGTGCCGGCCGATGTAGCGCGCCACCTCGCCGCCGCCGGTCGAGTGGCCCACCATGCTGACCTTCTTCAGGTCCAGCGCCTCGAACAGCGCCGCCAGGTCGTCGGCATAGCCGTTCATGTCGTTGCCCGAGGAGGACTGGGTGGAGCGCCCGTGGCCGCGGCGGTCATGCGCGATGACGCGAAAGCCGTTGCGCGCCAGGAAGTGCATCTGGCCGTCCCACGCGTCCGCGTTGAGCGGCCAGCCGTGCGAGAAGGTGACCACGGGACCGTCGCCCCAGTCCTTGTAGTAGATCTGGGTGCCGTCCTTGGTGGTGATCGTGCTGCTGGTCATCCGTGAACTCCTGCTGGTTGGGGAAGTCGTGGCGGCGGCTGCGCCCTCGGCGCCGAAGGCCAGCGCACCGAGTGCGGCGCCGCCGGCGATGACGCTGCGGCGGGACGGGTCATGCGAATCGATCATGGATAAGTGCTCCGGGTTGGTAGGGACGCATTCATCGTAGGTTTGGCCCCTCGCGCGCGGTAGGTCCGCCCGGGGACTCACGCTGTTGCTGGACCCGCACCAATGCGCCGCGTCAGGCGCGCACGGCCAGCTCGGTGGCGCACTGCAGGTCGGCCGCGCGGATGCGCTCGATCATGAAGTCGATGAAGGCGCGCATGCGCGTGGGAAGGTGCTGGCGGCTGAGGTAGCACACGTAGTGGCCGCGGTCGTCGGGCGCGTGCTGCGCCAGGCTCGCGACCAGCGCGCCGCTGCGCAGCGCATGGCAGATCAGGTAGCCCGGCAGTTGCGCGATGCCCTGGCCGTCCAGCACGGCCTGCAGGACCAGGTCGATGTCGTTGTAGGTGAGCTTGGCCTTGGGCAGGAACTTCTGGGGCTGCCCGCCCACCTTGAACTCCCAGTCGGCCACGCGTCCGGACGCATGCCGGAAGTTGATGCACTGGTGCTTCGCAAGATCGTCCACCGTGGCCGGCAGGCCATTGGCCTGCTCGTAGGCGGGCGATGCGCACACCAGCATCTGCATGGGAATGACCTGGCGGGCGATGATCTGCGCGTCCTCGATGCGGCCGTTGCGGAACTCGATGTCCACGCGGTCGGAGATGAAATCGGTGGGCTTGTCGCTGAGCACCAGGTCCATCGAGACCTCCGGGTAGGCCTGCTGGAAATCGTTGAGCAGCGGCGCCACCACCTTGCGCCCGAAGCCGACCGCCGAGCTGATGCGCAGGTGCCCGCGCGGCGGGCCTTCGCGCAGGTCGCGCATCTCCTCGACGGCCTGCACGATCCGGTCCACGCCGGTGTGGCAGCTCGCGTAGAACATGTCGCCCTCGCGCGTGAGCGTGGTGCTGCGCGTGGTGCGCAGGAAGAGCCGCACGTTCAGCTGGTCCTCCAGGCGCTGCACGCTGCGGCTCACGGCCGAGCGGCCGATGCCCAGGCGGTCGGCGGCCCGCGCGAAGCTGCCCTCGGCCACCACGGCGATGAAGGCGACCACGCCGGCATAGGTGGTGGCGAAGCTGGAGGCCAGCGGGTCGGCGCGTGCGGTGACGGCGGCGGGCAGGGGCAGGGCGGAGATGGACATGGGCTGAGCGGTATCGAAGCGTTGGCGCAACTCTGCCCCCGCCGCGCCGCGCAGGCGAGTTAATGCGTGTCAAGGCTTGTTATCGGCCTGCGGGCCCGGACTCAGGGGCAGGTGAGCTGCGTGCGCAGGGCGCGCGCCTGCTCCAGTCCCGGGCCGTCGGTGCCGATGGCCGCGGCGCGCTCGCACACATCGGTCAAAAGGACGATGGCGCGCTCGTCCTGGCCCAGGCGCTGCCACAGGCTCGCCAGGCTGGTGGCCGCGCGCAGCTCCCAGCTCAGCGCGCCCTGCTGCCTGGAAAGATCGACGGCGGCGAGATAGTGCGCCTGCGCGGCCTCGGTGCGCCCGGCCGCTTCCTCGCGCCGGCCCAGGGCCCGCCAGGCCTCGGGTGCGCACCAGAGGCCTTCGCCGCGCTCGACCCGGCCGATCACATCGTCGTCGAACCAGTCGGGGCAGAAGGTCAGCAGCATCTCCCTGTGCGGGGCGTCCGAGCCCGCCAGCTGCGCGCCCACCGTGCGGATGTGCAGGTCCCGGTCTTCGGCCATGTCCAATTGCAGGCCTTGCTCGAACCACTCGGCATAGCGGTGCCAGCCTTCCAGCCCCTTGCGCTCCGCCTCGTCCAGCATGCGAGGGATCCACTTGCGGGCCAGCTCCAGCTCGCCGGACCACAGCGCGACCGCGCACGCGCCATAAAGAGCGGCGCACAGCGAGACCGAATTGCCGCCTGCCTCGGCGCGGGCCACGGCATCGCTGGCGACCCTCAGCGCACTGGCGGTCTCGCCCTGGATCCAGAGCGTGCGGCACAGCACGGCCTTGGCCGCCACCACGGCCTCGGGGCCGATCGCCGCGTTCAAGGCCGTCCGGCCGAAGGGGCCGGACAGCCCCAGGGCCGCCTCGCTGTGCTCCCTGGACAGGGCGAATTGGCCGCAGAAGTGCAGCGCCATGGCGCTGACGCGGTGCGCCACGATCTCCGAAGGCGGATCGTTCCACGACTGCACGATCGCCTGCAGCGTCTCGCTGTTGCGCAGCGCCGCCAGGTACTCGCCGCGAAACATGTCGTTCGTGCAGCGGCCCCAGCGTGCCTGCAGCTCCAGGTGGTGCGCGTTGGCCGCCAGGGCGCCTGCCAGCGCGCGTTCGCAGGTCGCCTCCAGTTCCGCGCTGGGCGTGCCCGCGCTCAGCAGCGGGCTGATCAGCGCGGTGTTGAGCCAGGTCGCGGTCTCGGTGTCGGGCTCGGGTTGCGCATCGACCAGCGCGAGCGCCGAGCGGACCCGGTCACGGTACTCGGCCACCTGCGACACCTGGAACCACAGCGGCCCGGAGGCGGTGATCAGCGAGGCGGCGAAGCGCGTGTCGAGCGGCTCGGTCAGGCAGACCTCGATGGCCAGGCGAACATCGTCCAGCCGGTAGGCGTAGCGCTCGATCCAGGCCTGCTCGCCCAGCTGCTGCAGCTGGCCGCCGGCCGTCTTCATCAGCGCGAGCATGAACTGCGCATGGCGCCGCAGCAGCGCCGGCCGCTCGTCGCTGGCCGCCAGCAGCGCGGATGCGTAGCTGCGCGTGGTGATGAGCAGCCGGTAGGGCGCGACGGCGTCGTTGTTGTCGAAGGCGACCAGCGACTTGTTGGCCAGCGAGATCAGCGCGTCGAAGGCCGTCTCGGCATCCATGTCGCCCTGCGTCACGCCCAGCGCGGACTCGACGTCGAAGCGCCCGCGGAAGACCGACAGGCGGCGGAACAGCTTCAGTTCGTCGGGCGTGAGCAGCGCGGCGCTCCATTCCAGCGTGGCCGCCAGCGTGGTGTGGCGCGTCAGCACGGCGCGCTTGTCCATCGAATACAGGCGCATGTGGTCGTTCAGGCGCAGCGCCAGGTCGCCGATCGGCTGCACGCCCAGGCGCGCGGCCACCAGTTCGATGGCCAGCGGGATGCCGTCGATCTGCCGCGTGATCCGGGCCAGCAGCGCGCCGTCGGATTCGTCGAAGACGCGCGAGCCCGCGGCCGCCGCGCGCTCCACGAGCAGCTCGACGGCCGGGGCGCGCAGGGCCTCGGCGAAGCTCACCTCGTCGGCCTCGGGCACCGCCAGGGGCGAGAGCCGCAGCACATGCTCGCCCTGCACGCGCAGCGCCTCACGGCTGGTGGCCAGGAGACGCAGCCGGGGCAGGGTGGCCAGCAGGCGCGCCACCAGCGGCGCCACGGTCTCCACCACGTGCTCGCAGTTGTCGATGAGCAGGAGCACGTCCTGCCCGGCCAGCCGGTGGACGATGGCCTGCATGGGCTCGCCCATGTCGGTGGCCACGCTGAGCGCGCGGGCCAGGGTGCTCAGCACATGCTCGCCGGACGCCAGCGGCGACAGGTCCACGAAGGCGATGCGCTCGCCGGCCTGCTGCTCGAGCAGCTCGGCCGCATGGATGGCGGCGCTGGTCTTGCCGATGCCGCCGGTGCCCACGATGGTCACCAGCCGCCCGATCTCCAGCGCCGCCTGGATGCGCTGCACGTCGGCGTCGCGCCCGATGAGGCGGGTCAGGCGCACCGGCAGGCGGTTGAAGGGGCGCGCCTGCGACAGCGCGGCGTGCGGCGCGCCGGCGTCTACCGCCTCGCGGTGCACGCGGCCGTTGAACCTGTAGCCGCGCAGCGGCATGTTGGAGATCCACTCCTTGCATTCCTCGCCGTCGCCCGGTTCGCCCAGGGCCTTGCGCAGCGTGGACATGTGCACGCGCACGCTGGCTTCCTCCACCACCACGCCGGCCCACACGGTGGCGAGCAGCTCTTCCTTGCTCACCACCTCGCCGCCGCGCCGCAGCAGCGCCAGCAGCAGCTCGAAGGAGCGGAAGCCCAGCCGCACGGCCTGGCCGGCGCGCTCGACGCGGCGCTGCGATTCCCACACCACGAAGTCGCCGAAGCGCCAGCAGACCTCGCTCGGGTCCGGCGTCGTCGGGGGCTTGGAAGTCGCTGGCTGCATGGGTTAGGGAGGAGGGCTCCGCAAGGGGCGCCGAGTTTAGCGGGAGGGCCCCGTCAGCATGAACCATAAGGACATGCCGGTGCAGCTTCGATTGGTGCCTCTCCGTCAACACGGTGAGTGATCGCGCAGGCCTTCTGCCGGGCGCGCCGGCTTCCTACGATGCGCCGCATGAAAGAGGTGACACCATGAAGATATCCCTGTCCATCCTCCATGAGCCGGGCCACGACGAATCCGCCGGCGCGCAGGCGCTGCGCAGCTGGTACGCCGCCCGGCCCGCGGTGCGGCGCCTGTGGGCCGTCCGCCCCGAGGAGCCTATCGATTCCGCCGCGCTGCGCGTGATCCTGATGCTGGAGCCTTCGCCCGATGGCGACGACCACAGCCCGCGCTGGATGGCGCACGGCTCGCGCTGGGCCTCGGAGCTGAGCGAGCAGTTGGCCAGCCCGGTGCAGCTCGAACGCATCGACGGCCCGCTGCCCGAGGAGTTCGAGATCGACGGCGAGGGCGTGCTGGTGTCGGCGCTGGGCTGGCGCGACTGCACGACCCTGCCGCAGGACTGAGCACCGTGCCCACCCGACAGTTCGACTTTCCGAACGCGGCCGGCCAGCGCCTCTCCGGCAACCTGGAGCTGCCCGAGGGCGAGGAGCGTGGCTGGGCGCTGTTCGCGCACTGCTTCACCTGCGGCCGCAAGAACCTGGCGGCGGTGCGCATCGCCCGGGCGCTGGCGCAGCAGGGCATCGGCGTGCTGCGCTTCGACTTCACCGGCCTGGGCGACAGCGAGGGCAGCTTCGCCGACTCGAGCTTCAGCCTCAACGTGCAGGATCTGGTCGCCGCGGCCGATGCGATGCGCGCGGCCGGCATGCCACCAGCGCTGCTGATCGGCCACAGCCTGGGCGGCGCCGCGATGCTTGCGGCGGCCGGCGACATCGACAGCGCGCGCGCCATCGCCACCATCGGGGCGCCCTTCGACGTCGGCCACGTGCTGCACCTGCTCGACCCGGCGGGCCTCGCGCGTCTCGCGACCGAGCCGGCCACGCTCGTGCAGATCGCGCAGCGGCCGATGGCGGTGGGCAAGGCCTTCGTCGACGACCTTCGCGCGCAGGACCAGGGCGCGCGCATCGCGGCCCTGCACCGGCCACTGATGGTGCTGCACGCGCCGCAGGATGGCACCGTCGAGATCGGCAACGCCACCGGCATCTTCCTGGCAGCGCGCCATCCCAAGAGCTTCGTCTCGCTGGACGACGCGGACCATCTCCTGTCCAAGCGCACGGATGCCGAGCACGTGGCCCGTGTGATCGGGGCCTGGGCACAGCGCTACCTGCCCGCGCCCGAGGCCGCCGAGGCCGAGCCTCGCGAGACGGCGGATGCCGTGGCCGTGGAGACGGGCGCGGGCAAGTACCAGCTCGAGCTGCGCTCGGGCGGCCGGCGCTGGATCGCGGACGAGCCGCAGACCGCCGGCGGCCTCGGCTCCGGTCCCACGCCCTACGACCTGCTGGCCTGCGCGCTCGCGGCCTGCACCACCATGACGCTGCGCCACCATGCCGACAGCAAGGGCTGGGCGGTGACGCGCATCCGCACGGCGGTGAACCATCGGCGCGACACGGGCCGCTCGCCCGCCGACGTGTTCAGCCGGGAGCTGAGCATCGAGGGCGAGCTGGACGACGCCCAGCGCGAGGCCCTGCTGGCGATGACGCTGCGCTGCCCGGTGCATCGCACGCTGGAGCAGGGCTGCGCCTTCGAGCCGGCCGTGCTCGCCGATCCTGCGGCGCCGGGAGCGCGGCCATGATGGTGCATGCCGGCCAGGTCACGGCGCTGCTGGTGCCCTACGAAGGCGCCGAGGTGCTTCCCATCTACACCACCACCGTGGCGGTCTCCGGTGGCGACGCGCGCCGCACGCACAGTGCCGGGCGCGCCGTGTCGGACGACGGCAGCCTGGACCTGGTGCTGACGCAGCCCAGGGAATTGGGCGGCGACGGCGGCGGCACCAACGCGCAGCAGCTCTTCGCGGCCGGCTTCGCGTCGTGCTTCCATGGCGCCATGTCGATGGTGGCTGCGTCGATGCGCGTGCCGGTGCCGCACATCGACATCGCGGTCACCGTGTCCTTCGGGCGCGATCCGGTCGACGGCCTGTTCCTGCTCACCGCGGACCTGGAGGTGAGCCTGCCGGCGATGGATGCGCTCGACGCAGCCCGGCTGGTGGCCGAGAGCGAGCGCATCTGCCCCTACGCCAAGCTGGCGCGCAACGGCATGCGCGCCAGCGTGCGGCTGGTTTGATTTCGAGGCCCGCCAGCAAGGCGGGCCGATGTTTGCCTTCCGCCCGCCGCAACGAAGACGACGGGTGCCAGATTGCCGAGGCGGCTGTAAGAGGCGTGCACTTTCCATCCGTTCGTGCACGGGACGAACTCACGTCGGCGCGGCGCAAGCCGTGCAAATCCGACCAGCAACACGGCGACGCGGCGGGTGGAAGGCGCCTTGCCTGGAGAAGCACTTGGACGACAGTGCACGAGAAAAGCTCGACTACGACGTGGTCGTCGTCGGCGCCGGCCCCGCCGGCCTGGCCACCGCCATCCGCATCCGCCAGCGGATGCCCACGGCCTCGGTGGCCGTGCTGGAGAAGGGAAGCGAGCCCGGCGCCCACACGCTGTCGGGCGCCGTGATGGATCCGCGCGCGCTGCAGGAGTTGCTGCCGGACTGGCAGGCCCTGGGCGCGCCGCTGGCGCAGCCGGTCACGGCCGACGAGTTCCTGTTCCTCGGCCGCCGGCGCGCGCTGCGCACGCCCGGCTGGCTGGTGCCGCGCTGCTTTCGCAACCACGGCAACTACGTGATCAGCCTGGGCCGGGTGGTGAAGTGGCTGGCGGCGCAGGCCGAGGGCCTGGGCGTCGAGATCTACGCGGGCTTCGCGGCCACCGAGGTGCTGTACGACGACGCGGGCCGCGTCGCGGGCGTGGCCACGGGCGACATGGGCGTGCTGAGGGACGGCACGCCCGGGCCCGCGTACCAGCGCGGCGTGGAGCTGCGGGGCCGCTACACCATCTTCGCCGAGGGCGCGCGCGGGCAGCTGGGCCGTCAGCTGATCGAGCGCTTCGGCCTGGCCGCCGGGCGCGACCCCGCGAGCTTCGCCATCGGCCTGAAGGAAAGCTGGGAAGTGCCGCCGGACAAGGCGCGCCCCGGCCTGGTCGTGCACACCGCTGGCTGGCCCATGCGCGGCGACACCTTCGGCGGCGGCTTCATCTACCACCAGGAAGAAGGCCGCGTGTCGCTGGGCTTCGTGATCGGGCTGGACTACGCGAACCCGTACCTGAGCCCCTACGAGGAGTTCCAGCGCTGGAAGACCCACCCGGCCGTGCGCGCGCACATCGAGGGCGGGCGGCGCCTGGGCTATGGGGCGAGGGCGATCAACAACGGGCTGCCGCAGAGCCTGCCGCGCACCGTGTTCCCCGGCGGCGCGCTGGTGGGCTGCGACGCGGGCTACCTGAATGCCGCGCGCATCAAGGGCAGCCACGCGGCCATCAAGACCGGCATGCTCGCGGCCGACGCCGTGTGCGACGCCCTGCGCGACGGGCGCTCGGCCGACGAACTCGTGGCCTACCCGCAGGCGGTCGAGCAGAGCTGGCTGCACCGGGAGCTGCAGGAGTCGCGCAACTTCAAGCTCTGGTTCAAGCACGGCAGCGTGGCCGGCACGCTGATGACGGGCGTGGAGCAATGGTTGATGCCCAGGCTGGGCATCCGCAGTCCGCCCTGGACGCTGCGAAACCGCCGGGCCGACCATGCGAGCCTGCGCCCGGCCGCACAGTGCGAGCCCATGGCCTATCCGAAGCCCGACGGCGTGCTCAGCTTCGACCGGCTGAGCTCCGTCTACCTGAGCAACACGCACCATGCGGAAGACGAGCCCGTGCACCTGACCCTGCGCGACGCCGCCGTGCCGGTGGCCGTGAACCTGCACGCCTACGCCGGCCCCGAGGAGCGATACTGCCCGGCCGGCGTCTACGAGTTCCTGCGCAACGAGCAGGGCGAGGAGCGGCTGCAGATCAATGCGCAGAACTGCATCCACTGCAAGACCTGCGACATCAAGGACCCGACGCAGAACATCGTCTGGGTCGCGCCGCAGGGCGGCGAAGGACCGAGCTATGACGCCATGTGAAGCCAACAGAAGGAGCATCCGATGAGCAAGCCCTGCACGCACCTGGACCAGATCCACGACGTCCGCCCCTCCGCGGCGGGCTGCGAGGATTGCCTGCGCATCGGCGGGCGCTGGGTGCACCTTCGCATGTGCCTGGTCTGCGGGCACGTGGGCTGCTGCGACTCCTCGCCGGCCAAGCATGCGACGGCGCACTTCCACGCGACCGGGCACCCGCTGATCCAGTCCGCCGAGCCGGGCGAGGACTGGCGCTGGTGCTACGTCGACAAGACCCAGGTGTGACGCGCGCCGCAGGGCGCATTGATGCCTTGCAGGCAACACCGCGGTCCCTCGCGCAGGGCTACCGCCGGTCGCCGGTGATTCCTAGCATCTGAACCGTCGCGCAAATCGTCGCGAACGGTGCCTCGGACGCCCTGGGGCCCAAGCCCCGGCGGGGAATCACCATGGTCCACAGCGCGAATCCTCAGGCAACGACTTCCCTCGGGCTGCATGCGGCCCTGTGGGCCTTCATGTCGGCCGCGGGCTTGGCCGTGGCCGCCGCGGCGATCGTCACCTGGGGCGCGGCGGGCCACTCGCAGCTGCGCCTGGCCACCGCGTCGGTCCAGGCCCTGTCGGGCCTGCAGGACATCTGCACCGCAAGCACCGCGAGCACCGCAGTCAGCGCGGACGTGGCGCCGACGAGCGCGCACTGAAATCCAACCCTGTCATCCAAAGGAAACCGACATGAACCTGCTCTCCCGACTCGCCCTGGCCGCCGCGGCCGTCGGCGTCATCAGCCTTTCGTCGCTCGCGCAAGCGAAGCCCCCGCAGGCCCCGGCCTCCGCGCGTCCCACGGTGGTGCTGGTGCACGGCGCCTTCGCCGAATCGGCCAGCTGGGACGCGGTGGCGCGCAAGCTGCGTGCGCGCAGCTACAACGTCATCGCGGTGGCCAATCCGCTGCGCGGCGTGAAGAGCGACGCGGCCCAGGTGTCGGCGCTGCTCGCGTCCGTCAAGGGGCCGGTGGTGCTGGTGGGGCATTCGTACGGCGGCAGCGTGATCTCGGCCGCGGCCGAGGGCCGGACCAACGTCAAGGCCCTGGTCTTCGTGGCCGCCTTTGCACCCGAGGCGGGCGAGTCGGCCGTCGACCTGTCCGGCAAGTTCCCGGGCAGCAGCCTGGGCGACGCGCTCGCCGCACCCGTGGATCTGCCCGATGGCGCGAAGGACCTGTACATCCAGCAGGACAAGTTCGGCGCCCAGTTTGCCGCCGACGTTGCGCCCGGCGAGGCCCGCCTGATGGCCGTGGCGCAGCGCCCCATCACCGACCGCGCGCTCGCCGAGGGCGCGCCCGCGGCCGCGTGGAAGAGCGTGCCGTCCTGGTTCGTCTATGGCGACCGCGACCTCAACATCCCGCCGCAGGCGCTGGCCTTCATGGCCGAGCGCGCCCATTCGCGCAAGACCGTCGTCGTCAAGGGTGGCTCGCACGTGGTGATGATCTCCAAGCCCCATGTGGTCAGCCACGTCATCATCGACGCGGCGAACGCGGTCACCGGAGCCGCAGGCCATGACGCCGCCGAGTGAGGCCGACCTGGTCTTCGACGCCACCGGCATCGCCGAGCGCGCCCGGCGCGCGGGCGACGCGGCGCCCGACGTGACGCTGTCCGACGAGGACGGCCGCCGGGTGCGCCTGTCGGACCTCTGGCGCGACGGACCGCTGGTGATCGTGTTCTACCGCGGCGGCTGGTGCAGCTACTGCAACCTGCAGTTGCGCGCCTGGCAGCGCGAGGCGGGCGAGCTGGCGCGGCTGGGCGCGAGGCTGGTGGCCATCTCGCCGCAGACGCCGGACAACTCCACGAAGACGGCCGAGGACAACCAGCTCGCCTTCACCGTGCTGAGCGACTCGGATCTGGAGGCCGCCAACGGCTTCGGGCTGGCCTTCACGCTGCACCCGGACGTGGTGGAGTACTACGGCAGCGTGGGCACGGACATCCCGGTGCTCAACGGCAACGGGCAGTGGGTGCTGCCGGTGCCCGCGACCTACGTGGTCGACAGCAGCGGAAGGATCCGCTTCGCGCTCATCGAGGAGGACCTGCGGCGGCGCGCCGAGCCGCGGGAGATCCTCTCGGTGATCGAGAGCATGGCGCTGCGGGCCTGAGCGATGCACCTGGGCAAGTCGTACAAGGTCTCCGAGTTCATCGTCTGGACGCGGCGGCACATCTACCTGCTGATCGGGGTGGGCGTGGTGCCGGTCGTGCTCTTCCAGGTGCTGGGCCTGCGGTGGCTGAGCATGCCGCTGACGGTGGTGGGGCTGCTGGGCACCGCCACCTCCTTCATCGTCGGCTTCAAGAACGTGCAGACCTACAACCGCTCGGTGGAGGCGCAGCACCTGTGGGCGGCGATCGTGGGCACCAGCCGCTTCTGGGGCACCAGCGTGCACAACTTCGCCGAAAACGCGGCCGATGCGCGCGAGCTGGTCGGGCGCCACCTCGCATGGCTGGCCTGCCTGCGCTACGAGCTGCGCACGCCCAGGCCGTGGGAGACGCCGCAGAAGGCGGCGCACGCCGAGTACCGCCAGGAACGATTCAGCGTGAGCGAGCACGAGGTCCCGCTGGAGCGCGAGCTGCAGCGCCACCTCGGGCCTGACGAGCACCGGCTGGTGATGGGCGCGCAGAACCGGCCCATCGAGATCCTGTGGCTGCAGGGCCGCGCCCTGAAGCGGCTGCTCGATGCCCAGCGGCTCTCGCCGACCTACTACATCGAGCTGAACAAGCTGCTGAAGGAATCCATCGAGCAGCTGGGCCGGGCCGAGCGGCTGAAGAACTTCCCGTACCCGCGGCAGTACGCGATCATCAACACCATCTTCGTGTGGGCCTTCTGCGCCTTGCTGCCTTTTGGCCTGCTGCAGGAGTTCGACAAGCTCAACCAGGGCGTCGGCGGATTCATGCAAGGCCACATGGTGTGGCTGGTGGTGCCCTTCAGCGCGACCATCTCCTGGATGTACACGGCGCTCGAGCAGGTGGGCGAGAGCACCGAGAACCCCTTCGAGGGCAGCGCCAACGACGTGCCCATCACGCACCTGTCGAGGATGGCCGAGCGCGAGCTGCTGCAGCTCATCGGCGAGCCGGCGCTGCCCGCGCCCTCGCACTCGCGCGGCGACATCCTGCTCTGAGGATTGTTGCGCTGGGCTCAACACCATGAAGCCACCTGAATGGCTACCGGCCGCGCAGCCCCAAACCTACGATTCAACCCACACCATCCAGGAGCAAGTTCAATGACCCAACGCGTCAACTACGCAGAACAATCACCCGAGCTCTTCAAGAAGTTCGTCGAGTTCCTCAACGCCATCAAGGAAGCCTCCATCGAGGAGCCGATCCGCGACCTGGTGTCCATCCGCACGGCGCAGCTCAACGGCTGCACCTTCTGCCTGGACATGCACGTCAAGCAGGCGAAGATCCACGGCGAGCGCGAGCTGCGCCTGCATCACCTGGCCGCCTGGCGCGAGTCCACGCTCTTCATCCCGCGCGAGCGCGCGGCGCTGGCCTGGACCGAGGTGCTGACGAAGATCCCGGAGCAGGGCGTGCCCGACGACATCTACGAGCGCGTGCGCACGCAGCTGTCGGAGAAGGAGATCTCCGACCTCACGTTCCACGTCATGGCCACCAATGCATGGAGTCGCCTGAACGTCGGCTTCAAGACCGTGCCGGGCTCCTCCGACAAGGTCTTCGGCCTGGACAAGGCCAAGCTGGCCTGAACACCCACCCCCACCCGTCAGGAGAAATCACCATGAAGATCGTCGTCATCGGAGGCTCGGGCCTCATCGGATCCAAGGTCGTCGAGCGCCTGCGCGCGGCCGGCCACGAAGTGCTGGCCGCGTCGCCGGCCTCGGGCGTGAACACGCTCACCGGCGAAGGCCTGGACGAAGCGCTGGCCGGCGCGCAGGTCGTGCTGGACGTGGCCAACTCGCCCTCGTTCGAGGAGAAGGCCGTGATGGACTTCTTCCGGACCTCGGGCCAGAACCTGCTGGCCGCGGAAGCACGCGCCGGCGTGAAGCACCACCTGGCCCTGTCCGTGGTGGGCACCGACCGCCTGCCCGACAGCGCCTACTTCCGCGCGAAGATGGAGCAGGAGCGGCTGATCCGCGAATCCAAGATTCCCTACACCATCGTCCACTCGACGCAGTTCTTCGAGTTCCTGGGCGCCATCGCCCAGTCCAATACCGAGGGCAGCGAGGTCCACATGTCGCCGGCCTTCGTGCAGCCCATCGCCTCGGACGACGTGGCGGCCGCGGTGGCCGACTACACCGTCGGCTCGCCGCGCAACGCCACGGTCGAGATCGCCGGGCCCGAGCGCGTGCGCCTGTCCGAGCTGGTGCAGCGCTACCTGAAGGCCGTGAAGGACCCGCGCACGGTGGTGGCGGACGTGCACGCCCGCTACTTCGGCGCCGAGCTCAAGGACGACTCTCTGGTGCCCGGCCCCGGCCCGTACATCGGCCCCATCGGCTTCGAAGCCTGGATGGCCATGCCCAAGGCACCCCGTTGATGCCAGCGCCTCTGCCGCGACCGGGTGGCAGGGCGGCGGTCCGCAGGCGAGCGTCCCTTGCCTGCACGCCTGCCGCCACGCTGCCCGGCGCGGCAGAGGTCGCCAGCTCCCCGCACGATCCCACCTTCACCATGCCCAGGCTCCGACCCCCTCCCGTTTCCCTGCTGGACAAGTACGGCGGGCCCGACTTCCAGCCGATCTACGCCACCAGCGTCACCGTGACCGGCGGCGAGGCCGGGCATGCGCGGGCCTCGGGCTTCGCCCGTTCCGACGACGGCAAGCTCCAGGTACAGCTGCGCCTGCCGACCGAGATGGGCGGCGAGGGTGACGGCACCAACCCGGAGCAGCTGTTCGCCGCCGCCTACGCGGCCTGCTTCCATGGCGCGCTGAAGCTGCTGGCCACGCGCAACCGCATCGACATGCAGGATGCGAGCGTCGAGGTGTCGGTGGCCTTCGGCCGCGACCCGGTCGACGGCCTGTTCGCTTTGCATGCCCGGGTGCGGATCTTCCTGCCGGGCGTCGAGAAGAGCATCGCCGAGGAACTGGTGCGCAACACCGAGCGCCTGTGCCCCTACGCGAAGATGGCCCGTAACGGCATCACCAGCGTGGTGGCCCTGGCGGCGCCGGACAAGGGCCAGGGCCATGACAAGCAAGCAGCCAGGAGTTGAGTCCATGACCCCATCGACCTCCAGCCCGCCCGTCCTGGTGGCCGTGGCGCATCGCGATCCCTACGTGGCCGCCGGCGTTGCCGCGCTGCTGCGCGACCAGCCGGACCTGGCGCTGATGCCGGCCGGCGCCCCGGACCGCCGGCCCGGCGTGCTGGTCACCGACTACGACAGCGCCCTGCAGCAGGCGGGGGCGGCCAAGGCGCCGCCCACGCTCATCGTCACGGACCAGCATGCGGGCTGGCAGGTGCGCAGCGCGGTCGATGCCGGCATCCGCGGCTACCTGCTGCAGGACTGCTCGGCCGCCGAGCTGGCCGAGGCGGTGCGATGCGTGGCCGCGGGCCGCCGCTTCCTGTCGCCCGCGGTGGCCGAGCAGCTGCTGGACGCGCTGAACTACGACGTGCCGACCGCGCGGCAGCTGCAGGTTCTGCAGCTCATCGCCCAAGGCCTGAGCAACAAGGACATCAGCCGGCGCCTGGGCATCGGCGAGCGCACCGTCAAGACGCATGTGAAGGCGATCCTGGCCAAGCTGGGCGAGCGCACCCGCACCGCCGCCATGGCCGAGGCCATGCGCCGCGGGATCCTGGCCGGCGCCGGGCGCGCCGCGCCCGCGCTCGCGGCCGCCTGAACCGCACGAGGAGGACGCACCATGAACCCGTTCAACAAGCTGGCGGTCCGCGTGTGCCACGAGAACCCGCTCCTGCTGGCGGGGCTCGTGTCCCTGATCGACCAGGCGCCGGACCTGGACGTGCGCGCCGGCCAGGACGCCGGCGACGAGGCCCCGGTCGATGTCATCGTGGCCGACTACGCCTGCGCACTCGACCTGCTGGCCTGCGCGCCGGCCGGGCCGCGCTCGCCGCCGATCGTGGTGGTCACGCGGCGCGGCACCGAGCGCGACGTGGTGCATGCGATCAACCACGGGGTGCACGGCTACCTGCTGCAGGACTCGGAGCCCTTCGAGCTGATCGACTCCATCCGCCACCTGGCGCGCGGCGGCTCGCGCTACCTGTGCCGGAAGGCGGCGCCGCTGCTGGAGGGCGCGGGCCGGCCGGAGCTCACGCCGCGCGAGAAGGACGTGCTGGACCTGCTGGCCAACGGCGAATGCAACAAGACCATCGCCCGCAAGCTGGACATCTCCACCCACACCGTGAAGGCGCACATCTCCAGGATCTGCGAGAAGCTGCAGGTGCACACGCGCGTGCAGGCGGCCGCCGAGGCGGCGCGTCGCGGGCTGGTGCGGGCATGAGCCGCGATGCCGCCCGCGCCTGCGCCGCGCCCGCTAGCGGGCCTGGGCGCGGCGGATTTCCTCGGACATGCGGTAGCTGACGCCGACCCAGCGCTCGGAGAGGCGGTCGATGGTGCCGTCGGCGATCATCGACTCCACCGCGGCGCTCACGGCGGCGCGCAGGGCCGGCTGCCCCTTGGGCATGGCGGCGGCCGAAAGCTGGTACGTCAGGATCGGCCCGACTTCCTTGATCGGCAGGTTCTTGTCCCTGGCGTACTTGGTGCCGCCGAAGTAGGAGCTGATGGTGGCGTCGATGCGCCCGATCGCCAGGTCGTTGAACACCAGCGCGCCGTTGTCGTAGCTCACGATGGTCGAGCCCGGCAGGTTGGCGCGGGCCCAGCTCTCGTTGCTCGAGCCGGTGGTCACGCCCACCCGCCTGCCGCGCAGGTCGGCCGTGTCCTTCAACTCGCCGGGCACGCGCACGAAGATGCGGAAGTCCTCCACGCCGTAGGGCGCGCTGAAGTCCACCTGCTTCTCGCGCTCGGGCGTGGGCGTCATGTCGTTCATCACCAGCTCGTACTTGCCGGCCTTGAGGCCTTCCACGAAGTTCTTGCCGGCGTCGGCGATGAACTCGATGCGCGCGATGCCGATGCGCCGCGCCACTTCGCGCGCCACCTCGACGTCGTAGCCGGCCGGCTGGTTGTCGGCGCCCACGTAGGTCCAGGGCGGGCTCGACTGCGTGTTGGCGATGCGGATGAAGCCCTTGGCGCGCGCGGTGGCGAGCAGGTCCTGCGGCGCCTGCGCGAAGGCGGGCGTGAGCAGGCAGGAGGCGAGGGCGCCCAGCAGGAGGCGGCGGTGCAGTGTGCGGAAGAAGTTCATGCGCCAGGGATTCTGCGAAGCCGCGGCGCCTTCGCAAGGCGCCGCCGCACTAGGTCGAGAAGCGCCGCTTATGGGGCGTGGTGCTCAGGCGCGCTGCGCCAGCTGCTTGCCCAGCTGGCGCAGTTCGGCGTCCAGCTGGATGCGCATGACCTTGAGCAGGGCCTTGGCGTTGTCCGACAGCGGCGCGCCGGAGCGGAACACCATCAGCGTGCGCGCCTTCACCTCCACCGCCATCGGCTTCATCACCAGGCCGCGCTGCACGTGGTCGAGCGCGGTGATGGGGTGGGCCATGCCGATGCCCAGCCCGCGCAGGGCGAACTCGCAGACCGAATGCGAGTAGGGCGTCTCGATCACCGGCTCGAGCCTGTGCCCCTCCAGCGCCAGTGCCTGCTCCAGCCGGCGCTGCCCGCTGTCCTCCGGGTTGAGGGCGATGAAGGGGTGCGCGGCCATGTCGGCGGCGGTCACGATGCGGCGCTCGGCCAGCGGGTGCCGCGCGTTCATCACGATCACGCCGGGCACTTCCAGGAAGGTCGAATGCTCCAGGCCGGCCGTGGGCAGCTCGTCGGCCATCAGGCCGAAGTCCACCTGGCCGCTGTGCACCTGCTGGTACACCTCGCGCGAGCTCATGACCTGGAAGGACATGCGGATGCGGCGCGAGGGCAGGTCGAAGGCCTGGATCGCGCGCGGCATGAAGCCCCCGCCCAGCGCCGGGAAGGAGGCGACCGCCAGCCGCCCGGTGCCGACGTTGCGCAGGCTGCGGATGCGGTGCTCGATGAGCTCGAAGCCGGTGAAGTAGCGCTCGACGTCGGCCATGAGCATGAGCGCCTCCTGCGTGGGCACCAGGCGCCCGCGCAGGCGTTCGAACAGGCGCAGGCCCGAGCCGGTCTCGAGCTTGCGGATGGCCTGGCTGATGGCGGGCTGGGACACGTCCAGGAGGGCGGCCGCCTTGCTGGTCGTGCCTGTCTGCATGACCGCGCGGAAGGCCTGGATCTCGCGCACTTCCATGGTTTGTTATTAGCTTCTCTTATGGACCTAGACGATGGAGCGGTTGAGCGTAGGCCCGTGCGCGTCGAAGAATCCGGCACTTTAAATGAACAGCTCCCGCCGCGCTCGCGCATGACGACCGACACCGAACCCTGCAAGGCCTTCGACAGCCTCTCGCCGCCCGTGTGGCGCGCCTCCACCATCGTGTTCGACTCGCTCGACGACTTTGTGGCCCGGCGCACGCGGCAACCCGACGGATTCAGCTACGGCGTGACCGGCACGCCCACCACGCGCGAACTGGAGCGCCGCATCGCCGCGCTGGAGGACGGGCGGCGATGCGTCGTGCTGCCCTCGGGGCAGGCCGCGCTGGTGGCCTCGCTGCTGACCTTCCTGCGGCGCGGCGACCACCTGCTGGTCTCGGCCGCCTGCTACGGCGCGCTCAAGGCCTTCGCCGACGGATGGCTCGCCGGCTTCGGCGTCACGGTGGAGTACTTCGACCCGGCCATCGGCGAGGAGATCGAGGACCTGTTCCGGCCCCAGACGCAGATGGTCTACCTGGAGGCGCCGGGCTCGATCACCATGGAGATGCACGACACCACCGCCATCGCCCGCGCGGCGCGCCGCCATGGCGTGACGACGATGATGGACAACACCTGGGCCGGGCCGCTGGGCTACAAGCCGCTGGCGCACGGCGTCGACCTGAGCATCGAGGCCGCGACCAAGTACATGGGCGGCCACTCCGACCTGCTGATGGGCAGCATCGCCACCAACGACGCGGTGCACTACGAGCGCCTGCGCGAGACGCAGAGCGTGCTGGGCCACTACGTGAGCCCCGAGGACTGCTTCCTCGTGATGCGCGGCCTGGAGACGATGCGCCTGCGCCAGGAGGCGCAGTCCGCATCGGCGCTGTCCATCGCCCGCTGGCTGGAGAAGCAGCCCGAGGTGCAGGAGATGCTGTACCCGCCGCTGCCGTCGGACCGCGGGCATGCGCTGTGGAAGCGCGACTACAAGACCAGCGGCTGCCTGTTCTCGATGGTGCTGCGACCGGCGCCCGAGTCGGCCTACCGCGCCTTCTTCGACACGCTGGAGCGCTTCGCCATCGGCGCCAGCTGGGGCGGCGTGCACAGCCTGGCCGCCTACTACCCGGCCGCGCTGCAGGCCGCGCGCCCCTTCGCGCGCACCGACCAGCCGATCGTGCGCCTGTCCATCGGCCTGGAGGGCACCGAGGCGCTGATCCCCGACCTGGAGCGCGCGTTCCTTGCCTATGGCCGCGCGGCGGATGCGGGAGCGACCGCGCGATGACCGAGCTGTTCCTTCGCGCATTGCCGCTCCTGCAGAAGGCCGTGCTGGTGACCATCGGCCTGGGGCTGAGCGCCTTCGTGCTGGGCTGCGCGCTGGGCCTGCTGGTCGCACTGGCGCGCATCTCGCCGTACCGGCCGCTGCGCTGGCTCGCCTTCGCCTATGTCTCGGTGTTCCGCGGCACGCCGCTGCTCATCCAGCTGCTGCTGATCTACTTCGGCCTGCCGAGCTACGGCATCGTGATCGAGCCGATCCCCTCGGCGCTGCTCGCGCTCACGCTGTTCGCCGCGGCCTACCTCAGCGAGAACTTCCGCTCGGGCATCTCCGGGGTGGACAAGGGACAGTGGGAGGCCGCGTGGTCCATGGGCATGGGCTACTGGAAGACGATGCGCCGCGTGGTGCTGCCGCAGGCCGTGCGCATCGCGCTGCCGCCGATGGGCAGCCGCCTGGTGGGCCTCATGAAGGACACCTCGCTGGCCTCCACCGTCACGGTGGTGGAGCTGACCCGCGTGGCCGAGCAGATCGGCGCGACCACCTTCCGCTACCTGGAGATGTTCGTGCTGGTGGGCGCGATCTACTGGCTCATCAACCAGGTGCTGACCATCGGCCAGACCTGGCTGGAGTCGCGGCTGTCGAGGCAGCTGCCATGAGCGGGGCCGTCGTGGAACCGGTCATCCGGGTGCAGGGCCTGCACAAGCGCTTCGCCGGCAACGCCGTGCTGCGCGGCATCGACCTGGAGGTGCCGCCGGGGCAGGTGCTGATCGTGATGGGGCCCTCGGGCTCGGGCAAGACCACCTTCATCCGCTGCCTCAACTTGCTGGAGATGCCCGACCAGGGGCAGCTGCGGGTGTGCGGTGTCGAGGTGTCGCCGCGCGGCGTGCTGCCCGATGCGGCCATGCGGCGGCAGATCCGGCAGATCCGCCTGCAGACCTCGATGGTGTTCCAGTCCTTCAACCTCTTCGCGCACATGAGCGCGCTGGACAACGTGATCGAGGGGCTGGTGTCCGTGCAGGGCTGGAAGCGGCCGGCCGCGAGCGAGCGCGGCATGGAGCTGCTGGCCAAGGTGGGGCTGGCCGACAAGGCCCGCTCGCTGCCGGGCCAGCTCTCGGGCGGGCAGAAGCAGCGCGTGGCCATCGCCCGGGCACTGGCAACCGGCCCGAAGCTCATCCTCTTCGACGAGCCGACCTCGGCGCTGGACCCCGAGCTGCGCGACGAGGTGCTGCGGGTGATGCGCGCGCTGGCCGGCGAGGGCATGACCATGGTGGTGGTGACGCACGAGGTGCGCTTCGCGCAGGAGGTGGCCGACCGCGTGCTCTTCATGGAGCAGGGCGCGGTGCAGACGGACCTGCCGCGCGATGCCTTCTTCGGGCCGCAGGCCGGCGAGCGCGTGCGCCAGTTCCTGGGCGCGGTCTCGTGCTAGCGGGCCGCGCCTCCAGCGCGCCGGCCGGCCGGGTCGATGGCCGCCAGCTGCGCGGCGAGGAACTCGATGAACAGGCGCACTCGCGCGGGCGCATGGCGGCCGAAGGCATGCAGCGCGTGCACGGGGACCTGGGGCAGCGCGAGCGCCGGCAGCACGGGCATCAGCCGGCCTGCGGCCAGGTCGTCCTGGATCGCGAAGCGCAGCATCTGCACGATGCCCAGCCCGTTGAGCGCGGCCACGCGGGTCGCCACGCCGCTGTCGGCATCCAGCACGCCCGGCGGCGTGAAGCTGCGTCCGTCGGCCAGCCGGATCGGGAAGGGCTTGCCGCCCAGCATGTAGCGCACGTGGTCGTGCGAGAGCAGTTCCTCCGCGCTTTGCGGCATGCCGCGCGCGGCCAGGTAGGCGGGCGAGGCGGCCAGCACCAGCGGCAGGCTGGCCAGCAGGCGCGAGTTGAGGTCGGAGTCCTTCACCTCGCCCACGCGCAAGGCGATGTCGAAGCCTTCGCGGATCAGCTCCACGTGCCGGTCCGTGAGGCTGAGCTCCAGCCGCAGGCCGCGGTGCCTCGGCAGGAAGTGCCGGGTGACGGGGTCCATCAGCACGCGCCCGAGGTCGCCCGGCGCGGTGACGCGCAGCAGGCCCTGCGCCGTGGCGGCCGGGCGCAGCAGGTCGCAGGCCTCGTCGAGGTCGCGCAGCAGCGGCGCCACGCGCTCGAAGAAGGCCGCGCCCTCGCGCGTGAGCGTGAGGCTGCGGGTGGAGCGCTGGAACAGGCGCACGCCGAAGCGCGCCTCCAGGCGCGCCACGCTCTTGGAGATGGCCGAGGGCGAGGTGTTCAGCGCGCGCGCCGCGCCGCTGAAGGAGCGCGCCTCCACGGCGCGCACGAAGGCGTTCAGGCCCAGTGTCTGGTCAAGCATGCGGCCTTCATCTTAGGCAGTGCACGCGCGCGGCGGAAGGCTGTGCGAGGGATGCATCGCGGTGCCGGCGCGGCACCAATGGGCCCGGCGGCTACACTCCCGCGGCCATGCGTTGCCACCCCCTTGCCGGGGACCCCCTCCGATGACCTACAACCCCGCGCTGGACGGCATCCGCGCCGTCTCCGTGCTTGCCGTCGTGCTGTTCCACTGCGGCCTGCCGGGGGCGCAGGGCGGCTTCGTGGGGCTGGACATCTTCTTCGTCCTCTCCGGCTTCCTGATCACCACCCTGCTTGCGGCGGAACACCGGGCCGGCGGCATCGATGCGGGGCGCTTCTACCTGCGGCGGGCGCTGCGGCTGTATCCCACGCTGCTGCTGCTGATCGCGGCCTACCTGGGGCTCGCGCCATTCCTCTGGCCCGGCGACCGGCAGTGGCTGTCGGCGGCGCTTGCGGCCTTCTACCTTTACGACTACGCGCTGGCCTTCTCCACGAACCTGAGCTACACGATCGGCCACACCTGGTCGCTGGGCGTGGAGGAGAAGTTCTACCTCCTGTGGCCCCTGGTGCTGCCTTGGCTCCTGCGCACGCGCCGTCCGGTGGCCTGGCTGCTGGGCGCCTTCGTGCTGATCACGGCCTGGCGCTACGGCTCGGCCATCAGCTGGCGCTGGCAGCAGGCCTACTTCTCCTTCGACACGCGCATGAGCGGCATCGTGCTGGGCGCCGCGGCGGCGCTGGCGCGGCCGCGGATGTCCTCGCTCTCGGTGGGCGTGGCCTGCGTGGCCCTGGCGATCGTGGCGGCGATGCCGTCACTGCCACTCGCGGACCAGGTCTCGGCGGTGACGCTTCGCGTGACGCTGGCCGAACTGTGCGCGCTCGTCCTCGTTTGCCATGCGGCGGAGCACGCCGACGGCAAGGTGCTCGCATGGCCGCCGCTGGCCTACGTCGGCCGGCTGTCGTACGGCATCTATCTCTGGCACTTTCCCGCCGCGCTGCTGTTGTCCGGGGCACCGCTGTGGGCCCGGCTCGGCGGGACGCTGGCCTTCTCGTTCGCCATGGCGGCACTGTGCCTGCACCTGGTGGACGGGCCGCTGCGCAAGTGGAGCAAGGGGCCGGCCGCGGCGCTGCGCGGCGCCTCCTGAGCTCGCTGCGCCAGGGCGGCGGCGCCTTTGTGTCAACTGACACACGGCCCGCCGCCATTGACACATTCCTGTGCCCCGCCCGGGATGCAATGAACCTCTGGGTCGGATCTTGAGGAGGCGTGGACCTGCGCTTATGGCGACGCAAAGAGACCCGAGCAGACACCGGCTTCTTCTCATCGAGACGGACGATCTCATCCGGGATCTCATCATCCGCTGGCTCACCGAGGCAGGCCATGCCGTGGACACGGACGAGGCGCAGTCGCCGGGCGCCGCACTGGTGATCGTCGACCTGCCGGACCCGGCGCAGGCCGGCGCGACGCTGGCCGCGCTGGCCGCGCGCCACGGCGTCCCGATCCTGGCGATGTCCGGCCGCTTCAGGCGCAGCGGTGCTGCCACCGAGGGTGCGGCGCGGCGGCTGGGCGTCGCCCGCGTGCTGCCCAAGCCGTTCACCGGCGAGGAGCTTCTTGCGGCGGTGCAGGCCTGCCTGGGCGGACGCTGAGGCCGCGTGCCTCAGCGCATCACGTCGACCTTGGGCAGGAAGGTGTAGCCCACGCCCCGGTCGGTGCGGATGATCGAGGGCTCGCCCTCGGCTTCCAGCTTGCGGCGCAGCCGGCCGACCTGCACGTCGATGGAGCGGTCGTAGACCTCGTCGTCGTGCAGGCGCGACAGTTCCAGCAGCTGGGACCGGGTGAGCACGCGCTGCGGGGCGCCGAGGAAGGCGGTGAGCAGGTTGTATTCGCCGTTGGACAGCCCCACCACCTGCGCATGCGGCGAGGTCAGCCGGCGCAGCCCGACATTGAGCTCCCAGCCGGCAAAGCGGTAGGCACGGGCATTCGCGGCTTCCTTGCGGGCGGGCTCGCCGCGCATCTTCGTGCGGCGCAGCAGCGCGCGGATGCGCGCGAGCAGTTCGCGCGGCGAGAAGGGCTTGGTGAGGTAGTCGTCCGCGCCCAGCTCCAGCGCCATGACGCGGTCGGCCTCGTCGTGCCGGCCGGTGATGACGATGATGGCCAGGTCGGACTGCTCGCGCAGGCGACGGGCGATCTGGATGCCGTCCTCGTCCGGCAGCCGCACGTCCAGCACCAGCAGGTCGACGGCCGAGCGCGTCAGCGCCTGGGCCATCTCCGCACCGGAGGCCGCTGCGCTGACCTGGAAGTCGTAGTCGCCCAGAAAGTCGACCAGCATCTGGCGTATCGACGGGTCGTCGTCGACAACGAGCACATGCGGTGCCGCAGCAAGTGCGGACGGTTCCATCAATTCCCCTCCGCGTGGTGGGCTGGCTCCGGGCCCATTCATACAAAAAAATATGCCGCGTTCCTGACGCGGCCAGCCCGCAGGCGGACCGGCAGTTTAGTGGGAGGTTACCGGATTGTCATCCGCGCATGCCCGCGGGATGCGTCACAGCATGAGCTCGCGCAGCTTGAGGTCCTCGGCAGGCGGCTGGCGCGCGCACCAGGCGTCGATGTAGTCGCAGGCCCGCGAGCTCAGCGACCAGCTGCAGGTACGGGCATCCAGTCCGGCAAGAACGTCCAGCCGCGTGACGAGCCCGCCCTGGAAGTTCAGCTCGGCGAAGGCAAGTCGGTCCGCCGCGACGGAAAAGCAGATGCGCACCTCCCAGCCCCGGTACTCGAAGCGCGAGGTGCCGAGTGCGCGCGGCTCAGCACGCCAGGGCATGCATGGACGCGCCGGCCGCAGGCGGTGCCTGGCGGACCGGCCGCGCGCCGTGCAGGAACACGGCGACCACCGATGCGACATGCGCGCCGATCTCCCTGGCGCCGGGCGCACTGCGCAGCCCGAAGACCAGCTGCAGGTGCAGGTCACCGCGCAGCATCGCCAGAAACTGCCGGGCTGCCATCGCGCAGTCGTCCAGCTGCAGCTCGCCGCGCGCGTTCGCCGCCTCGAGCAGCTGGCAGATCTGGCGCAGGGCCTGGTGCGGCCCGTGCTGCCAGAAGGCCTCGGCGGCAGCGCTGAAGCGCGCCGATTCGGAGATCGCCGCCTTGTACAGCGAGATGGCCGAGGACGAGGTTGCGGCCGTCATGATGCCGACGCCGAGTTCCACCAGCGCCTGGTCCAGCGGGACGCGCTCGTGCGGCGGGGCCGCCTTCGGCAGCGCATCCGCGCTGCTTCCTGCCAGTTGCCTGCAGTGCCTGGCGAGGAACTCCGACAGCTCGATGGGCTTGACCGTGGGGTCCGCCAGCAGCCGCCGGTAGAGTCCGTGCGGCGTCCACGTCCAGTAGGCGCGCCCGAGCAGGAAGGACGCCAGCACCGCGCAGTTGGACCAGCCGCGCGCCTGGCTGCCGCGGCCCGGGATGGACTCGGCCACTTCCAGGATGTGCCCGGCCGCGCCCCAGCGCAGGAACTTGAGTGCCTCGTCGAAGCTCAGCACGTTGACCATGAGGCGCGTCCACCACGGCTCGACCAGGAGCCAGGTGTCGTCCCTGACCCAGCGGATGGCGAACACGTGGCGGTGCTGCGCATGGGCGAAGCGGTGCCACCACTGCCGCTGCAGGCCGGGCACGAAGCAGATGAACCAGGTGGCCTGGTCGATGGTGACCGGCGAGCCGTTGGCATCGATCTCGACGGCCAGCGCATCCGGCACGCGCGCCGCGGCGCGGGTCCTAGAAAGCAGGGTTCGCATGACGCATCTCCAGTTGGACACCGGCGAGGAACTGCCCGATCACGCTCGCGACATGCCGGCTGGGGCGCGAGTCCTTCCATTCCTCGGGCGGGAAGCTGTCGTCCAGCCCGCTGCAGCCCTTGAGCAGCGCGAGCAGGTGGCTGGCCAACTGGCGGCTCTCGCCCTGGAGCAGCACGCCGGCATTGCGCGAGTCCGCGAGAAAGCGCGTCAGGCCGTTGAGCACCCGGCCGGGGCCGCGCGCATAGAGGTCCTGGCCGCGGCCCGCGTCGCGGATGGCCTCGGTGAGGGCGATGCGGTAGAGGTTCCTCTGCTGCACCAGGCCGTAGGGGTCCGTGATGCGGCGCCCGAACGCCGTGAGGCGGCGCACGAAGTCCTCCTCGGATTCGCACTCCTGCAGCGGCGACAGCATCGTGAGCACCAGCGAGTCGACCAGCGCATCGACCAGCGCGCCGAAGTCGCCGAACAGCTCGGTGATTTGCTCGCGCGCGATCTCGACGCCGGCCACGACGGCCTGGATGTTGGTGGCGCCGTGGCTGGCCTCCTGCAAGGCACCCGCCACCTTCTGCAGGACGTGGCATCGCAGCGATTCGATGCCCGTGCCAGGCGAGGAGGACGGGGCCCGCGGGAACGCCGGCTCGGCAGGTCCCGGGAAGTACGCACTTTTTGTCAGCATGTCAGTGGTTGCCAGTTCGATGGCGATGGGTTGATGAAAAAGAGGATGGGATCTCTGTGGGAAGCTGCGATGCCGTCCAAGCCAATGCTATGGATCGGCGGCTTGCCGAAGAAGATGGATGGAGCGCATCGCCGTGTTTCCACGAAGGCGCGGGCGCGCGCAGGCCGCGGGCCGTGCGGCCTTGCGGACGCACGGGATCGCGGGTGGCGGGTGGCGGGTGGCGGGAATGCGCGGCGCGCAGGGCCGCAAGGCGCCGGCCTTGCGCCGCGTGCTCAGGAGTTGCGCTGCGCCTGGGGCGGGGTCTCGCGGGCCTCGGGCGGGTCGGAGCGACCCACGTCGATGCTCGGCCGCACGGACATGCCCACGCGCAGATTGCGCAGGCCGTCCTGCCCCGGCTCCAGCGCGACGCGCACCGGCAGGCGCTGGACGATCTTGGTGAAGTTGCCGGTGGCGTTGTGCGGCGGCAGCGGCGAGAAGCTCACGCCGCTGGCGGGTCCCAGGCTGTCGACGCGGCCCTTCAGGCGCAGGCCGGGCAGCGCGTCCACCGTGACCTCCACGGCCTGGCCGACGCGCATCCGGGCGACCTGGGTCTCGCGGAAATGGGCTTCGATGTACAGCGCGTCCAGCGGTACCAGGGTCAGCAGGGGCTCGCCGACGCGGGCATAGCCGCCCACGCGTGCGCGGCGCTGCGCGACGGTGCCACTGACCGGAGCGGCCACGCTGGCGTAGGAAAGGTTCAGCTCCGCGCTGGCCTTGGCGGCGCGCGCGCGCTCGAGGTCCGCGCGCAGGATCGCGACCTGCTGCTCGGCCGCGCGCAGGCCGGCCTGTTCGCGTTCGCGCGTGGCCCGCTGGACGTCCCATTGCGCGTCGGCCTGCTGCTCGGCCTGCACCGTGCCGGAGCCGTCGCGCGCCAGGTTGGCGAAGCGCTTGCGGTTGGCATCGGCGAGCTTGAGGTTGGCAGCCGACGCGGCCACGGCCGCGCGGGCCTGGGCGATGGCGCTCTGCTGGCGATCGAGTTGCGCCTGCAGGCTGGCGATGGCGGCGTTGGCCGTGTCCACGCCGATGCGCAGGGCGCGGTCGTCGATGCCCACCAGCGGCGCGCCGGCCTGCACGAAGTCGTGGTCGTCCACCGCGACCTGGCTGATGACGCCGGCGATCTGCGGCGCGACGATGGTGAAGTCGGCCTGCACGTAGGCATCGTCGGTGCTCTGCTGCGCGGCGGCGGACTCCGGCCGGTTGAGGACCACGAAGGCCGAGAGGAGGGCGGCCGCCGCGATGGCGGCGGCGCTGATGCGAAAGAGGCGAGAGGCACTCATGAACGTGGGATCCGTGGAATGAAGTCAGTCTGTCTCAGGGCCGTGCCCCGGCCGGCGCCATCGCGCCGGTGGGCACCGGCGGCCGCGCGCGGGCGGCCGGCGGCGCGACATGCCTGAGCATCAGCACCACCGGTGCCAGCACCAGCGCAAGCAGGCCGAACACGCGGTAGACGTCGGCCGTGGCGAGCACGTTGGCCTGCCGGGCCACGCCCTCCGCCAGCGCGCCCAGGCCCATCTCGGCGCCCGGCAGGCGCGCGGCCATGTGGCCCGCGTTGTCCAGCAGCATCTCGGCATGGAAGCGGCTGCGCACCGCCAGGAGTTGGCCGACCACCGCGCCGCCCAGCACCGCGCCCAGGGCGCGCAGCGTGTTGACGATGCCCGCGACGTAGGCGCCCTCGGCCGGCTGCACGACGCTGGTGGCCAGGAACAGCAGCGGCACGATGGCCATCGGCAGGCCGATGGCGTAGGCGATCTCGGCGTTGACGAACTGGGCCACCATCCAGGTGCTGGTGATGCGGCTGCCCAGCCAGCAGCCGGCGGCGATGAACAGCAGCCCGGCGGCGAAGACGTGGCGCGCATCCACCCAGCGCTGGTACAGCAGCAACGCGACCGCCGAGCCGAGGACGAGCTGCGGCACGCCGACGATGAGGCCCAGGGCCGAGCTCTGCTCGAGCCGGAAGCCCTGCAGCGGACCGAGCGCATTCACCGGCAGCGTCACGGCCGTGGCCGAGATCATCAGCAGCGCCACGAACACGCTGAAGCCCAGCCACAGGTTGCGACGCCCGAGCATCTGCAGCCGGATGAAGGGCGCGGGGTGCCGCCACTCGCACGCGAGGAACAGGGCCGTCAGCGCGCTGCCCAGCAGCAGCGCCGAGGCGATGAGCGGCGAGTTCAGCCAGTCCAGCCGCACGCCCTGGTCCAGCGCGATGACGAGCAGCGCCAGGCCCGGCACGCCGAAGGCCATGCCGGCCCAGTCGCCCTGGCCGAAGCGGCCCAGCTGCGGCGGCGTGCGCGGGATGCCCCAGGCGATCAGGCCCAGCGCCAGCAGGCCGATGGGCAGCACGTGCCAGTAGATCCAGCGCCAGTCGTCGAGCCGGTCCACGCACAGTGCCGCGAGCCAGGGCGCGAGGTTGGGCGAGAAGGTCGACGTCAGGGCATAGAGCGCCAGTCCGTGCAGCCGGATCGGCGGCGGCAGGAAGGCCAGCGCCGCCACCATCAGCAGCGGGACCAGGCCGCCGGAGAACAGGCCCTGCAGCGCCCGCAGCGCCAGCAGCAGCTGCAGGTCGGTCACGAAGGGCATGAGCGCGGCGAGCACCAGCGCCCCCGCGAGGATGCCCAGGTGGAACAGCCGCAGCGAGAAGGTGACGGCAAACCAGGTGGCGAAGGGCGTCGCAGCCAGCTCGCCGGCGGCGTACGCGGTGTTGAGCCAGCTGGCGTCGTCGCGCGCGAAACCGAGCACGCCCTGCAGGTCCGCCTGCGCCAGACCGGGTACGCGGTTGTTCAGCCCGGCAACGATGGCCGCGAGCACGGCGCCCAGCAGGCCCGTGGCCAGGCGCAGGTTGAAGGGGGGCGGCCCCGGCGGGCCTGCCGGTTTGGGAGGTGCGCCGCTCACGACAGCTCTCCCGCCGACTGCAGCGCGGGCGACCAGCCTCCGCCCAGCGCCCGGTACAGCGCGACCACCGACAGCGCCGAGGCCGTGCTCGAATGCGTGAGTTCGGCCTGGCTGAGCAGGTAGGAGCGCCGGGCCACCAGCACGGCGGTGAAGTCGGCCGTGCCCTGGCTGTAGGCGCGCTGCGCCACGTCCAGCGCGACCTGGTTCTGCGCCAGCGCCACTTCCAGCAGCGCGTGGCGCTGCCGCTCGGTGCCGTAGGCGCGCAGCGCGTCGTCCACCTCGTGCCAGGCGCGCAGCACGGTCTGCTGGTAGGCGATGCCGGCCAGGCGGTGGCGGGCCTCGCTCAAGGCCAGGTTGGCCTGCAGGCGCCCGCCCTGGAAGATGGGCAGGTACAGGGTCGGGCCGACCGAGAAGCGCCTCGAGCTCCAGCTGCCCAGGTCGGACCACTCGAAGGCCTGCAGGCCCAGGCCGCCGTTGAGGCTGATGCGCGGATAGAAGTCGGCCTTGGCCGCGCCGATGTCGGCGAGCGCGGCGCGCAGGCGCGCATCGGCCTGCAGGATGTCGGGCCGGCCCTGGGCGAGCTCGGAGGGCACGCCGATCGGCAGGCGCGCGGGCACGGCCGGCAGGTCGGCGCGGCCCAGCCGCTGGTCCAGCTCGCGCGGTGCCTTGCCCAGCAGCAGGGCCAGCGCGTTCATGAGCGCGTCGCGCTGCTGGCGCAGCTGCCACTGGCGGGCGTCGATGCTGGCCACGTCGGCGCTCGCCGCGGCCGCGTCGAAGCGCGTGGCCACGCCGTGGCGCTGGCGGCTCTGCGCCATGTCCACCAGGTTCTGCGCGATCTGCCGGTTCTCGTCCAGGATCGCCATCTGCGCCTGCACGCCGCGCAGCAGCAGGTAGGTGCGCGCGACGTCGCCCGCCACCGACACCTTCGCCATGCCCTCGCCGAAGATGCTGGCCTGCAGGCGCGCGTCGGCCGATTCGCCCAGCTGGCGGATGCGGCCCCAGAAGTCCAGCTCCCAGCTGGCCTGCACGCCCACGAGCCAGGTGTTGGTCGGGAAGGTGGGCGCGCCCAGCCGCACCAGCGGCGACTGCTCGCTCAGCGCGGAGCGGGCGAAGGCAGCCTCGCCAGTCACCTGCGGCCAGCGCGCGGAATCCACCGCGGCCAGCTGGGCGCGGCTTTCCTCCACGCGCGCCGCCGCCGCATGCAGCTCCAGGCTGGTGCCGGCCGCCTCGTCCTGCAAGGCGCTGAGCGTCGGGTCGCCCAGGAGCTGCCACCATGCCTCGGGCACCGTGTCGGCGGCCAGCGCCGGCTCGGCCGACACGGCGTCCGCGCGCGACTGCAGCGCGGCATCGAAGGAGGGAAGGGCGGGGCGGTCCTGGCGGGGCGGCGCGAGGCAGCCGGCCAGCATCAGGGCGGCGGCCAGCAGTGACGTGTGGCGCAAGGCCGTTGCGAATCGAAGGAACATGGAAGCGTCAGGCTGTTGCGGGCCGATGCTAGGGTCCGATGGCCGTCTTCGGTAGGCGTGCGGCATGCGCCGCCGTGTTGCCGCATCTGCACCAATGGCCGCCGCGCAAGCCTCTTGGGGACGATGGCGCGCTACTGCCGGTGTATGCTGCGCCGACCTTCGCTCGGTGCGCCCGGTATGGCGCACAGCCTCGGAGCTGGAACCATGGCGTCTTCCAAGCCGCTCCCCATGCGCAAGCTGCTGTCGGCGGCGGTGGCCTCGCTCGAGCAGCGGGTGATGCAGTCGCGCGTGCTGCGCTACGCGCTGGCGCCGGTCTTCGTGCTGGTGGCTGCGCTGGTTTACCAGCTGCCGGCGGGTTCGCAGTTCAGCCTCGCGGGCCTCTTCGTCATTGCCGTCCTCGCCACCGCCTGGCTGGGAGGACCGGGCCCGGGCCTCGTGGCCGCGGTGCTGGCCAACTTCGCGCTGCCTCACCTGATCCCGACCACCTATCCGCTGCTCGGCGGCTTCGTCGACGTGCCGCGCTTCCTCACCTTCTGCGTGGTGGCGCTGGCGGTGGGCTGGCGCAGCGCCCGCCTGGCCCGCGTGCTGCGCGACCAGGGGCGCTACGTGCGGGCCATGGCCGCCTCCGACATCGGCTTCTGGGACTGGATGGTGGCCACCGACAGCGTCTACATCTCGCCGCGCTTTCGCGAGATCTACGGCCTGCCGCCCGATCGCGAATACAAGGGCCGCGCCGATATCGTCGGCGAGCTTCCGTTTCATCCGGAGGACCGCTCCGTCGTCCTGAAGGCGCTGGCCGATCACCTGGCCGGCACCCAGGAGCGCTACGGCACCGAGGCGCGCATCATCGTCGAGGGCACGACCCGCTGGGTGCAGCTGTCGGGCATCGCTGCGCGCGACGCCTCGGGCAAGGCGGTGCGCTGGACCGGCACGGTGCGCGACGTCACCGAGCGCAAGCGCGCCGAGGAGGCGCTGCGCGAATCCGAGCAGCGCTACGAACTGGCCATGGCAGCAAGCGAGTCGGGCTACTGGGACTGGCACATTCCCACCAACAGCTACTTCGCTTCGCCCCGCGCCTTCGAGCTGGCCGGCTATCCGCGCGGAACGACCTGGGTCAACCGGGACGACTACCGCGCCAACATCAACATGCATCCGGAGGACTTCGCGCGCTGGGAGGCGGCCCGCGAGGCCCTGTTCGCGGGCGACGGCGAACGCCTCTCGATGGAAGTGCGCTACATCGTGCGGGGCGACATCAAGTGGCACATCCTGCAGGCGATCTGCAAGCGCGACGAGAGCGGCAAGGTCGTGCGCTGGACGGGCTCGGCCACCGACACCACGGCGCGCCGGCTGGCCGAGCAGGAGCTCAAGTCGATGGAGCGGCGGCTGCGCCAGGCCCAGCGCCTGGAGTCGCTGGGCACCTTCTCGGGCGGCATCGCCCACGACTTCAACAACATCCTGGGCGCGATCCTGGGTTATGGCGAGATGGCCCTGCGCGATGCGCCGCCGGGCAGCCGGCTGGCGCGCGACATCGGCAACGTGATGGTGGCGGGCGAGCGCGGGCGTGCCCTGGTGGAGCGGCTGCTGGCCTTCAGCCGCAGCGGCGTGGCGGAGCGGATGCCGGTCCATGTGGAGAAGGTGGTGCGCGAGGTGCTGGACCTGGTGTCGGCGCGGCTGCCGTCCGGCACGACGGTGCGCGCCGAGCTGGACGCCGGCGCCGCGGCGGTGCTGGGCGACGCGACCCAGGTGCACCAGGTGGTGGCCAACCTCGCGACCAACGCGATCCAGGCGATGCCCGGCGGGGGCACGCTGCGCGTCGCGCTGGCCTTGGAGGCCGTCGAGGCCCCCCGCGCCGCGACGATCGGCGTGAAGGCGCCCGGCGAGTTCGTGGTGCTGACCGTGGCCGACACCGGCGCGGGCATCGCGCCGGAGATCATCGAGCGCATCTTCGACCCCTTCTTCACGACCAAGGAGGTCGGCATGGGCACGGGGCTTGGGCTCTCGCTCGTGCACGGCATCGTCACCGAACTGGGTGGCGCGATCGACGTGAGCAGCGTGCTGGGCGAGGGAAGCCGCTTCGCCGTCTACCTGCCCCGCGCCGGCGATGCCGCCCTGCCTCGCGATGACAGCGAGACGGCGCCGCCGCGCGGGAGCGGGCAGCGGGTGCTGGTGGTCGACGACGAGGAGCCGCTGGTGGCGCTGGCCGCGCGAGCCCTGGAGGAGCTGGGCTACCGACCCTCGGGCTTCTCGTCCAGCATGGCGGCGCTCGCGGCCTTCCGCTCCGATCCCCAGGGCTTCGATGCCTTGATCACCGACGAGCGGATGCCGGAGATGTCGGGCTCGGCCCTGATCCGCGAGGTCCACAGGATTCGCACCGGCCTGCCCGTCGTGCTGATGAGCGGCCACCTGGGTGCCAGTGCCACGGAACTGGCGCGCCATCGCCGGGAGGGCGACGGGGCGGGCGCCTGGTCGGACATCACGGCATCGGCGCTCGAGGCGGACGAGATCCTGCAGAAGCCCGTCTCGACGAGCGAGCTCGCGCTGGGGCTGTCGCGGGCGCTGCGGCGCGCGTGGGGCGGTGCGGCGCCGGCCGAGGCGGCCAACGATCCCGCTCGCTACCTCGGCGGATAGAGCTCGCCGTAGGGAATGGGCGGTTCGTAGTCGTGGCCGGCGCAGCTGATGCCGCGGAACTCGATGGGGAACTCCTTGCGGCAGCCGGGGCGTTCGTCGGCGGCGGTCGTCACGCTGGGCGGCGGCGGCGGGGTGTCCCAACGGGCTTCGCTGCAGCCTGCGAGTGCGCACAGCAGGGAGAGGACCGAGAGCGCGAGCGCGACGCGCGGCGGCGTGTTGGCGGGTGGGTTCATCGGGCGGCTCCTTGAAGGCGCAAGCGGGATGCGTGATCGATGCTAGGCATGGGCAGGCGCATGCGGTAGTGCCTGGCGCGGCCCCACGCCATGTCCCTGCAGGCACCAATCCGGCACGGCCGGACTCCGCTATGTCTGCAGCGCGCGCGCCAGGCTGCCGGCCAGGTCCTGGACGGTGAGCGGCTTCTTGAGCAGCTCGTTCGCGCCCGCCGCCTGCGCACGCTCGGGCAAGCCGCCGCCGATGAAGCCGCTCATCAGCAGGATGGGCAGGCCGGTGCGAAGCCGGCGCACCTCGCGGGCCAGCTCGCTGCCCGACATGCCGGGCATGCGCTCGTCGGCCACCAGGGCGTCGAAGCGCGCCGGCTCGGCACGCATGGCGGCCAGCGCCTGGATGCTGGAGGTGAAGCACATGGGCACGTAGCCGAGTTCGTCCAGCATGCGCGCCGCGAGCTTGACCAGCGCTTCCTCGTCGTCCACGACCAGCACGCGCTGGCCGTGGCCGCGGGGCGGCACGGGCCCGGCATCGGCGTCATCGGGCAGGGCGTCGCCCATTCGCGGCAGGTGGATGCGGAAGGTGCTTCCCTGGCCCGGCGTGCTGGCGACATCGATGGCCCCGTCCAGCTGGGTCACGATGTCATGCACCAGCGACAGGCCGAGCCCCGTGCCGATGCCCGCGCCCTTGGTGGTGAAGAAGGGCTCGAAGATGCGATCGAGCATGTGCGGGGCCATGCCCAGCCCCGTGTCGGCGACCGACAGCACGAGGTAGTCGCCCTTGTCCACGCGGCCGATCGTGGCGGCCCGCAGCCCGTTGGAGCGCTGCGGGCTCAGGCGCACGCGCAGCACGCCGCCGTCGGGCATCGCATGCGCGGCGTTGGTGACCAGGTTCATGACCACCTGGTGGACCTGCGTCGGATCGCCCTGAACGGCCGCGTGCCCGCAGGCGAGCTCGCTGTCCAGGCGCACCGCGGGGGGCAGCTGTGCCGCAAGAAGGTCCAGCGCCTCGGCGACCACCTTCTCCACGTGAACCGGGATGCGCTCGGCCACGCCGCTGCGGCTGAACGCCAGCACCCGGTCCACCAGTGCCCGGCCGCGTTCGCCGGCCGCCATGATCGCGCCCAGGTCGCGCCGCAGCTGCGTGCCCTGGCGAACGCCGCGCAAGGCCATCTCCCCGTAGCCGAGGATCGCGCCGAGGATGTTGTTGAAGTCGTGGGCGATTCCGCCGGCCAGCGTGCCCATGGCTTCCACGCGCTGCGCCTTCTGCAGGTCGGCGTAGAGACGGGCGTTCTCCAGCGCGATCGCCGCCTGCGAGGCGATCAGGTCCAGCACGGCGGTGCGCGCGGGCGTGAAGGCGCGCGCGGCCAACGGGTTCTCCAGGTACAGCAGGCCGACCAGCGTGCTCTGCTTGAGAAGGGGCAGGCACAGCACCGAGCGCGCACGCTGCGCGCGGACGTACGGGTCCGAGCTGAACTCGCCGCGGGCCGCCGCATCGTCCAGGATCAGGCTCTGGTGCGTGCGCAGCACGTAGTGCAGCACCGTCAGGGGCATGGCGCCTTCGTCGAGCGGCTGGTCGAGCATGCGCACTTCGACGGCACCGCGGTCGACCGTGGCCTCGGCGACGATCCGGTGTTCCGTGGCGCGCACCAGCGCCAGCACGCCGCGCGCCGCGCCTGCATGCTCGATGGCGATGCGCAGCAGCGTGTCGGGCATCCGCTCCAGCACGATCTCGCTGGACAGTGCCTGCGAGACCTTGATGACGGTGCCCAGGTCCAGGCCTTCCACCGGCGCGGCGATGGTGCCGGTGGGCGGCAGCGGCTGCACCGCGCCTGCGGCCAGCGCGGGGAAGGTGTCGTCGAGCTGGCGGACCTTGGCGTCGGCGCCCCAGCGCAGGTAGCCGGCGCGGGCCCGCCGCATGTAGTGCAGGCCGATATCGTCGAAGCCCCGGGCCAGGTAGAAGCGCGCCGCCTGTTCGTGGCACAGCGCCTCGTTGTGGATGAACGCGCTGTCGCGGGCGCTCCGGATAGCCGCTTCGTACAGCACCTCGGCGTCGGTTGTCCGGCCTTCGATGCGGGCGATTTCCGCGCTCACGAGCAGCTCGCGGTTGCCGTAGTTCTCCTGGCAGTGCCGCGCCCGTTCGGCGAGTTGCTCGTGGTGGGCGCGGAGGGCCTCGAGGTGGCGCTCGCGCTCATTGGGGCTGGCGGCGTCGCAGCAGGCCGCGCGGCTGAGTGCGGCGTACAGGTGCGCCTCCACGAACTCGACGAATGCGCCGGTCGTCCAGAGCAGCGGCTGCGCCCACAGGAATGCGGCGATCGCCGCCTCGTGCTCTCCCGCGAAGAAGCGGGCCTGCACCTTGCGCACCAGGTACCAGCACAAAGGCAGCTCGAATCCAGGCTCCGACAGGCGGCGCTCGAACTGCTGCTCGTCGAAGTCTCCGTCGTCGAAGAAGCCGAATCGGTGCGTCTCGCCGCGGAGCGTTCGCACCAGTGCGCGCTGCGCCGCGATGTTGTCGATCACGATGCCGAACTGGATCCGGTGGAGGAATTCGAGTGCCTGGTCGGCCTCCCGCTCGACGTCGGACAGGGGATCGCCGACAGCGATCAGATTGCCGATCAGGTTGTGCAGGGAAAAGGACGCGTAGGTCAGGTCGCCGCTGCGGGACATGGCGTCGAAGCTCTCGCGAAGCACGCCGGTGATCAGCCTGAGATGCCGGGTCCACCGGTTCACGAACATGTTGAAGGACGAGGTGGCACGTACCTCGAACCGCTTCATGCCACGCTGGTGGATCAGGTCGTGGCCGAGGCGGCCGAAGCGGAACCCCGCCTCGAAGTTCCCGAAGCGGGGGCCGGAGACCACGGGGATGCTCGTGTAGGCGAAGGTGGAGGCGTCGGTGTTTCCGTGCGCCACGCTGAGGTTGACCATGCGCCACAGGAGCAGGGCCGAGAGGTTCGGGTCGGTGAACATGGCTGGCGACAGCGCCTTGACCAGGACGTCCATCGTGGCCAGCACGTCGGGGTCGCGCATCGGCGGCAAGGCGATGAGCTCCTCGATCTCGCGGGAACCGAGGAGCGCCCACGTGCGCTCGTACTCGTGCCGCGCTTCGCTTGCGGTCGGATGGGGCGACCAGTCGATGTCCAGGTGGCGCAGGTATCCGAGGCAGACGTCGAGCGCGAGGTCGCTGCGATTGAGCGTGGTGTACAGGTCGATGCGCAGACAGGCGACCAGGGCCTTGTCGGTCAGGCGCTGCGCCCTGGAGGCCAGGGACATCAATCGCTGATCGGCGGCCGCGGTCTCGCCAGACAGGAACTCGCACTCGGCCCGCTCGAGCTCCAGCGGGAACATGAGCGTTGGCTGCTGCTGCCAGCCGTCCGGCAGCATCTGCGCGCCGGCCACCAGGTAGTGCAGGGCGGAGACATAGGCCGTCGATGCCTTCGCGCGCCGGCCTGCCGCGAGATTCAGGCGCGCGAGCTCCACCTTCTCGTCCGCGGACTGGATCAGTGCCGACCCGCGGTTGAGCTGGTTGACGATGTCGAAGATCGTCTCGTCGCGCTTCTCGCTGCCCGTGCGCGCGGCCAGGAGGCGGCCGATCCGCAGGTGCGCCGCGGCACGCCGGGACGCGTCGATGAGGGCGTAGGCGGCCTCCTGGATGCGGTCATGGGAAAAGCGGTACGACCCGTCCAGCGGCAGCACCAGGCCGTTGTGTATCGCCGGACGCAGCCGCTCGTCCAGGCCGCGCGTCGCGTCGTCGTCCACCATGCGAAGCACCTCGGTGTCCGCACGATCGCCCAGGCAGGCCAGCAACTGCAGCGCGGCTCGGGTGTCCTCGGGCAGGCGGCGCAGCCTGTCGATCATGAGGTCCACCACGTTGTCCGTGTACTTCGTGGCGTGGATGCGCGCCAGGTCCCAGGTCCACTGCGGCGAATGGTGATCGAAGGCGAGCAGCTGCTCGTCGGCCAGCATGGTGAGGAACTGGATCACGAAGAAGGGGTTGCCGCCCGTCTTCTCGTGCACCAGCTGTGCCAGCGGTTGCGCAGCGTCCAGCCCGCAGTGCAATGCGTCGGCCACGAGCTCCGCCACGTCGTCGCGGGCCAGGGGCGCCAGGGCGAGCGAGTGAACGGCAGCGCCCGCCTCGCGGACGTTGCCGAGCACGCGGACCAGGGGGTGCGACGGCGGGACCTCGTGGTCGCGGTAGGCGCCGATCAGCAGGAGATGGCGCAGGTCTGGGCTTGTCAGCACATCGCCGATGAGGTCCAGCGTCGCCGCGTCCAGCCATTGCAGGTCATCGAAGAAGATGGCCAGCGGGTGCTCCGGTCGCGCGAAGACGCCGATGAAGCGCCGCATCACCAGGTGGAAGCGCCGCCGCGCATCCTGCGGCGGCAGCTCCGGCACCGGCGGCTGCTCGCCGATGATCAGCGCCAACTCGGGCACCAGGTCGGTTGCCAACCGGCCATTGGGCTCGAGTGCTTCGCCCAGGTCCTCGCGCCAGGGGGCGAGGTCGGCGTCGCTGAGCATCAGCAGGCCGCGGACCAGGCCCTGGAAGGCCTGGGCGAGCGTGGAGTAGGGGATGTCGCGCTTGTACTGGTCGAACTTGCCGGACGCGAAGATGCCGCGCGGTGGCACCAGCGCCTTCTGCAATTCGTTGACCACCGAGGACTTGCCGATGCCGGCGTAGCCGCAGACCAGCACCAGCTCCGGCGGGCCGCCCTGGACGACGCGATCGAAGGTGGCGAGCAGCGTGTCGACCTCGCGCGCGCGGCCGTACAGCTTCTCCGGGATGAGCAGGCGATCCGGCCGGTCCTGCGTTCCCAGGGCGAAGGCATCGATGCGGCCCTTGTCCTCCAACTGGGCCAGGCAGTGGCGCAGGTCACCGGCCACGCCGGCTGCCGTCTGGTAGCGGTCTTCCGCTGTCTTGGCCAGCAGCTTCACGACGATGTCCGAGAGGGCCGGCGGCGGCCCGCCGGCAAGCTCGCAGGGCGGCACCGGCGGACGTGCGATGTGGCAGTGCACCAGCTCCATCGGATCGGTGGCCGTGAAGGGCAGCGTGCCCGTGAGCATCTGGTAGAAGGTGACCCCCAGCGAGTACAGGTCACTGCGCGTGTCCACCGACCGGTTCATCCGACCCGTCTGCTCGGGGGCCATGTAGGCCAGTGTCCCGGCGATCGTCTCGGGCGGGTCCGGCGCCTGGCGCTCGCGCGCCAGCCGCGACGCGATGCCGAAGCCGGTCAGCCAGGCCTGGCCGCTGGCCAGGTCGACCAGAACATGCTCGGGCTTGATGTTCTTGTGGATGAGCCCGTTGGCATGGACCTGGCCCAGCGCGAGCGACATCCCGATGGCGGCGCGAAGAAAGCGCTCTGGATCCCATGGCCTTCCGACCATGTCGCCCAGCGCCTGGCCGCCGGGATCGGTGAGCTGCAGCGTGCTGCGGCCCTCCTCGTGCGCCAGCGAGACCGGCACCGCCGCCCACTCGGGATTCAGGATCTCGCGCAGTGCGTACTCGTGCTCCAGTCGCGTGACGCTGCTGGACGTGAGTTGTTCAGAGGCGTAGGCGACTGCAAGCATGGGGTGCGTCAGAAGGACGGCAGTGTAGCGCCGGGCGCGACGAATGCAGCCATTCGGCGGCCCGCAAAGCCCGGCCTGCGCCACCGCATCCTGGCCATGCGGTGCCTTCCTCGCAGAAGAAACTCAGGTCCCGGTGCGCATCCCGTGCACCGGGCTGATCCTGGCCGGCGTCGTCGGTGTGACGCTGTCGCCGGGATCCTGAGGATGCAAGGCCTCAGTTGAGATCCGCCTTGTCCAGCCCCCACGCCTTGTCGAAGGTGCCGGGCACCGGCCTGAACGCCACGTTGGCGCGGTTCCAGCCGTTGATGGACATGATGACGAAGGTCAGGTCCGACAGCTCCTTCTCGGACAGCTGCGTGCGCACGCGCTCGTACAGCTCGTCGGGCACGCCGCCGTCGGCCAGCTTCGTCAGCGCCTCGGTCCAGGCCAGGGCGGCGCGTTCGCGCGGAACGAACAGGTTGGACTCGCGCCAGCCTGCCACGTGGTGCACGCGCAGTTCGCGTTCGCCGTGGATCTTGGCCTCCTTGACATGCATGTCGATGCAGAAGGTGCAGCCGTTCATCTGCGATGCGCGCAGCACCACCATGTCGATGATCGATTGCTCGATGGAGCCCTGGGCGAGCTGCTGGGAGAACGCCAGGAATTTCTTGGTCAGTTCGGGCGACTGCTCCATGTAGTTCAAGCGCTGGGTCATGGCCGGTCCTTTTGAGGAAGTGAAGGGATGGACCGATCGTAGGGAGGGGGACGCGGCGGCGGTAGCTTGCGCCCGGGAATCACGGCGGTGAGTGCAAATCACCAATGAGCTGCTGGTTTCCCGGACTCGCGCCCGGCGAATGATGCTCAGGCTCGCCGCGCGGCACGCCTGGGCTTGTCCGTCACGTTGCCCCAGGTGCCCACGTTGGCGGACTTGAGCAGGGGCGAGGCGTTGCCGGTGGCGGCGAGTTCTTCCGCGGCCGCGAGCAGCTGCGGACCGAACTCCTTCATGCGCTGCAGCGTCAGGCGGGAGGAGGGGCCGGCGATCACCACCACGCCGGTGGCCGGCTCGCCTGCGCGCTGCACCGGCGCAGCCATGGAGCTCATGCCGGGCGCATAGGCTTCCTCGATGATGCTGAAGCGGCGCTTGCGGTGCTCGTCCAGCACTTTCAGCAGCGCCTTCACGGACGTGGGCGCGTTGGGCCCGTAGTTGCGCGGATGGCCGATGCCCTGGCGGCTCACGTACTCGATGGCGGCGTCCTCCGGCAGCGTCATGAGCCAGGCCTGGCCGGCGGCGCTGCACGACAGGCGCAGGTCGATGCCCATGTCGGGGTCGTAGAGCAGGCCGGAGCGCGCACCCTGCGCCTTGGCGACGAGCGTGAGGCGCTGGCCGTCGACGATGGCCAGGCGCACCAGTTCCTCGGTGGCCTGCGCGAGGCGGTGGATGACCGGCTGGGCGATGTCCACCACGCCCGACTTGCCCAGGAAGCTCAGGCCCATCGAGGCCATTCGCGTGGTGAGCGCGTAGTCGCCGCGCTGCGGCAGCTGCCGCACATAGCCGTAGCCGATCAGCTCGTGCAGCGTGCGGTGGCAGCCGCTGCGAAGCTGGTTGAGCTCGGTGGCGATCTGGGCCAGCGGGGCGCCGTCGGGATAGTCGACCAGGTACTCCAGGATCGCCAGTGATTTTTCGAGTGCGCCACTCATAACTCGTTGTCCCGAAAGATTCAAAATTTGAACGCTATCAGAAAGTTGAATGACTTTCAACTTTCTGCGAGGATCGCGCTCCGAACGGCGCCACTGGCCGCCTCGACACCACAAGCAAAGGAGACAGATGAGCATCAACCATCCGCTGCGCCGCGCCTTCGTCGCCGCCCTCGGCACCGCCGCCATGCTGGCGTTCGCGCCCACGCTGCACGCGCAGGACGTGAAGGAGCGCAACCTGAAGTTCGCCTTCAGCCTGGCGAAGGACCATCCGCTGGGAACCGGCGCACAGAAGTTCGCCGACGCCGTGGCGCAAAAGAGCGGCGGAAAGATGAAGGTCACGCTCTTCCCGAACGCGGTCCTGGGCAGCGACCCGCAGAACCTGTCGGCCGTGCGCGGCGGCACGCTCGACTTCACGTCGATGGCCACCGGCCTGGTCGCGTCCATCGACAAGCAGTTCATGGTGTTCGACCTGCCGTTCCTGTTCAACAACGCGCAGGAGGCATACGCGATCGCCGACGGGCCGGTGGGCAGCAAGATGCTGAACGACCTGGCGGCCAACGGCGTCATCGGACTGGGCATCTGGGACCTGGGCTTTCGCAACATGACGAACAGCAAGCGCCCCATCACGCGGGCGGAAGACGTGCAGGGGCTGAAGATCCGCGTGATCGCCTCGCCCATCTTCATCGACCTGTTCACCACCCTGGGTGCGAACCCGGTGCCGATGACCTTCGGCGAGGTGTACGGCGCGCTCGAGTCCAAGGCGATCGACGGCCAGGACAACCCCGTCGCGGTGATCGAGTCGGCCAAGTTCGCCGAGGTCCAGAAGTACCTCTCGCTCACCCGGCATGTGTACACCGGCATGCCCTTCCTCATGAGCAGGAAGACCTGGGACGGCATGTCCGAGGCCGAGCGCAGGATCATCCGCGAGGCGGCCGACGAGGCCAAGCAGGAAGAGCGCAGGATCACGCAGGAGAAGGAGGGGCAGTCGGTCGACGCGCTGAGGAAGTCCATGCAGGTCAACGAGGTGAGCCCGGCCGAGGTGGCACGCCTTCGCCAGAAGGTGCAGCCCGTCACCGACAAGTTCAGCAAGGAAGTGGGCGAGGGCGTGGTCCAGCAGGTGACGGCGGAACTGGCGCGCCTGCGCGCGGCGGCTCGCTAGGCATGGCGCTTCTAGGCAAGTCGGCCCTGGCCATGTGGTGGAACATGGCCCCGCAGGCGCTCGCGGACTTCGAGCACTGGCACGCCCACGAGCACTTTCCCGAGCGGCTGGGCATTCCCGGCTTTCTGCGGGCCAGTCGCTGGACGAGCGCCGATGGCGGCGAGGGCATCTTCGTCATGTACGAGTTGCAGGACCACGAGGTGCTTTCCTCGCCCGGCTACCTGGCGCGGCTGAACGCGCCCACGCCCTGGTCGGTGCGCATGATGCCCCATCACCGCGACATGATCCGCAGCCAGTGCCGCGTGCTGGAAAGCGCTGGCGGGACGACGGCGCGCCACGCGCTGACGATCCGCCTTTCTCCCGCGCCGGGCCGGTCCGAGGGATTGCGCGCGGCGCTCGGGGAACTGGCCAGGCGCGTGTCGATGGAACCGGGGCTGGCCGGGCTGCACCTGTTGCGCCACGAGGCGCCTGCCATCGCGGCCACCGAGGAGCAGCGCGTGCGCGGGCTGTCCGATCGCGTCGCCGACTGGGTGCTGGTGGCCTGCGGCTACGACGCGGCGCGGGTGCAGGCGCTTTCAGAATCCGAACTGGGTGGTGCGGCGCTGGTGAAGCTGGGCGCGTCGGCGGTCATCGAGCGTGGCGCCTATGCGCTCGCCTACTCGGCCGTGCCTGCGGACCTTGAGTCCTAGGATCTTGCGTCCGCCACCTGCTTGTCGAAGGCAAGCGCCAGGAAGTCGACGAAGGCCCTGACACGCGCAGTCAGCTGGTGGCGCTGCGGGTACACCGCATAGATGTCGGCGTCCGGCGTGGCGTATTGCGGGAGGATCTGCACCAGCCGTCCGTTTCGCAGGTAGCGCTCGATGTCCCACTCGGCCCGCATCAGGATGCCATGGCCGTCCAGCGCCCAGTTGACGGCGATCTCGCCGTCGTTGGTCGTCAGGCTGCCGCGCGTCCTGACCGATTCGGTGCGGGCGCTGCGCCCCCGGCCGCTGGTCAGGCGCCAGACGCCATAGGCCTCCTCGCCCTGGCGGATGCCGATGCAGTTGTGCTTGCTCAAATCGTTGGGTACCTTCGGCGTGCCCCGCCGTGCCAGGTAGGCGGGTGACGCGCACAGCAGCCGACGGTTGGCCGCGATGCGCCGCGCGATGAGCCGGCTGTCCGGCGGCGCGCCGAAGCGTACGCAGACATCGAACAGGTCCTCGGTCGGCGCAGGCGGGTTCACCGACAGCTGGAGCTGCACCTCCACCTCGGGAAACTTGCGCGCGAACCTCGAGATCAGCGGCGCCACGTGGCTGCGGCCGAACCCCAGCGTCGAGTTGACGCGCAGGAGGCCCCTGGGCATGGCCTTGGAAACGCCCAGCACCTCCTCCATGCCGTCGATCTCGGCGAGGATGCGCCGCGCATGCGCCAGGTAGACCTCGCCCTCGGGCGTGAGACTCATGCGGCGCGTCGAGCGGTTGACCAGGGGCACCTCGAGCCGCGCCTCCATCAGGGCGAGATGCTTGCTCACCGCCGGGGTGGTGATGCCCAGCTCGCGCGCAGCCGCGCTCAGGCTGCCTGCGCTCGCGAGGACGGAGAAGAAGCCCAGGTCGGCCGCAAGGATCGCACCGGTCATGAATGGCAATCTCGACTGTTGAATTCAGGTTAACGATGGATTCACTTTAGGGCCGTTCCCGAAGGCTGTCGAGTCCCTAAAGTCCGTCCAACCCCACACCTCATCCGCGGAGACCATCCCATGAAGACCTACAAGATCGCAACCATCCCCGGCGACGGCATCGGCAAGGAAGTCGTGCCGGCCGGGCAGCAGGTCCTGGAGGCGCTGGCATCGGCCGGCGCCAGTTTCAAGTTCGAGTTCGAGAACTTCGACTGGGGCGGCGACTACTTCCGCGAGCACGGGGTGATGATGCCGGACGACGGCCTGGACGCCATCCGCGACAAGGATGCGATCCTGTTCGGCTCGGCCGGCGACCCGCACATCCCCGACCACATCACCCTCTGGGGCCTGCGCCTGAAGATCTGCCAGGGCTTCGACCAGTACGCCAACGTGCGTCCGACCCGCATCCTCCCCGGCATCGACGGCCCGCTCAAGCGCTGCGGTCCCGAGGACCTGAACTGGGTCATCGTCCGCGAGAACTCCGAAGGCGAGTACTCGGGTGTCGGTGGCCGGGTGCACCAGGGCCATCCGATCGAGGCCGCCACCGACGTGTCGATCATGACCCGCGCCGGGGTCGAGCGGATCATGCGCTTCGCCTTCAGGCTGGCCCAGTCGCGCCCCCGCAAGCTGCTGACGGTCATCACCAAGAGCAACGCCCAGCGCCATGCGATGGTGATGTGGGACGAGATCGCGCTGCAGGTCTCCAAAGAGTTCCCGGACGTCAAGTGGGACAAGGAACTGGTCGACGCCTCGACGGCGCGCATGGTCAACCGGCCGGCGTCGCTGGACACCATCGTCGCGACCAACCTGCATGCCGACATCCTGAGCGACCTGGCCGCCGCACTGGCCGGCAGCCTGGGCATCGCGCCCACCGGCAACATCGACCCGGAGCGCCGCCATCCGTCCATGTTCGAGCCCATCCACGGCTCGGCCTTCGACATCATGGGCAAGGGCCTGGCCAATCCCGTGGGCACCTTCTGGTCGGTCGTGATGCTGCTGGAGCACCTGGGCGAGACGGCCGCGGCCAAGCGCGTGATGGACGCCATCGAGAAGGTCACCGCCGACAAGTCGCTGCACACCGGCGACCTGGGGGGCAAGGCAACGACCGCGCAGGTCACCAAGGCCATGTGCGAACTCGTGGCGGGCAGCGCCCAGCGCAAGGCGGCCTGAGGCCCACCTGTCGATCGAACCCTGGAGCGGCCGCCAAGTGCCGCGGGGCGAACTCGTTCCTGCACATCGCTGCATCGATTTCATACCCACAAGAAGGAGACAAGCCGTGAACACTTCGAACATGCGTCCCCGCACCGCCCTTGCCGCCATCGCGCTCGGGTTCTGCGCATCGCTGGCCGCAGCGCAGGCCTGGCCGGCCAAGCCGATCACGCTGGTGGTGCCGTTCCCGCCCGGGGGCAGTTCGGACTCCCTGGCGCGGGCGATCACCACGCCGCTGTCCCAGAGCCTGGGCCAGCCGGTGATCGTGGAGAGCAAGCCCGGCGCCGGCGCCACCGTCGGTGCCGACTACGTCGCCAAGGCGAAGCCGGACGGCTACACGCTGCTGATGGGGGCCGTGCACCACACGATCGCGACCAGCGTCTACAAGAAGCTCCCCTACGACTTCGAGAAGAGCTTCGCGCCCATCACGACGGTGGCCCTGGTGCCCAACGTCCTGGTCGTCAACGCCAAGTCGCCGGCGACCGACGTCAAGAGCCTGATCGCGCTGGCGAAGGCGTCGCCGGGCAAGCTGTCGTACGGATCGAACGGCAACGGCACCGTCCAGCACCTGATCGGGACGCAGTTCTCCGGCATCGCGGGCGTGGAACTGCTCCATGTGCCGTACAAGGGCAGCGCGCCGCTCACCACCGACCTGCTCGGCGGCCAGGTGGACATGTCCTTCGACACGCTGACGCCCCTGGTCCCGCACATCCAGGGCGGCAAGCTGCGCGCCCTGGCGGTGACCACGGCCAAGCGGTCGAGCACGCTGCCGGACGTCCCGACGCTGGCGGAGTCCGGGATCAAGGACTTCAACCAGGGCACGTGGTTCGGCATCCTGGCGCCTGCCGGGACCCCGGGCGAGGTGGTCGCCAGGCTGAACAGCGAGATGGTGAAGATCATCCAGTCGCCCGACTTCAGGAAGCGGATGGAGGAGATCGGCGCCGAGCCCGTGGGCGACACACCGGCACGGATGGCCACGCAGATCAAGGACGACACCGCGAAGTACGCGAGGCTGGTCAAGGAGGCGAAGGTCGCGATCGAGTAGGCCTGCCGCCTCGCAGCCCGAGCACGGAAGCCGCTTCGCGCCTGACGGCGTCGAAGTGGTCCCGGACGACCTTGAAAGCCAGCTCCGCCGCAGGAATCCGCGTGCGCGCCTCGTGCTGCACGATTCCGAGTGTCAGCTTCAGGTCGAGGGCGGGCCGCACGTCCAGGCGCACGAGCGTGCCCTCCCGCAAGGCCGAGATCACCGCGACGTCGGTGGAAGGTGCAATGGCATCGCTGGCCCCCAGCAAGGTCAGCACCGTGCCGACATCGTTGGTGCTTGCACTGAAGTGATCCTGCACCGGCAGTGAAAGCCCGTACAGGGCCGCCATGCGGCGCAGCAGCGACTCGTCGGCATAGCCGGACATGACCAGCGGATAGCGCTGCAGATCGGCGATGCCGAGGCCGGGCCGGCCCGCAAGCGGATGGCCCGCCCGCGCGAACCAGCCGAAGTTGCAGGGGTACAGCGGCTGCGCATGCAGCCGGATGTGGCCCTCGGCGGCACGGACGTCGCCGATGAAGAAGTCCAGCTTCTCCCGCTGCAGCTCGGCCAGCAGCACGTCGGTGCTCTGCACCAGCGTGTTCAGCCGCAGGCCGGGCGCCGCGGACAGGAGCTGCAGGACCATCGGCCCCAGCAGTGTCGAGGCGATCGACGAGCCCATCCCGAATGACAAAGAACCCAGCTCCCCCGAGCGCATGAGGGCGAGCGCGCGGGCGCCTTCGCGCTCGTCGAAGACCATGCGCCGGGCGCGCTCGGCATAGGCGAGCGCATAGGGCGTGGGGCGCAGGCGGCGGTCGTGCCGGTCGAACAGGGGGACGCGAAGCTCGTCCTCCAGGGCGCGCAGGCTGCGCGAAAGTGCAGGCTGGCTCAGGTGGACCTGTTCCGCGGCGGCCGCGATGGAGCCGAGGTCCATCACGGCCAGGAAGTGGCGCAGTTGTCGGGTGTTCATGAGGGCAGGGTACTTGCAGGTTGCGCAAGTGAATCCGGCAAGAGTTGCAATTTACGCAATGCTCGCCGATTCCTAGACTTGCAGCAAACCTCACGTCCGACCATGTCCCCGACCCTATTTCCAGCGCCCTCGGGCCGCCCGCTGGTGGCCATCGCCGCCGACCGCATCGAGCGCCACGGCCATCCGGCGCACGCCTTGCTCCATGGCTATGTGCGCGCGGTGTCGGAGGTCGCGCGCGCCCTTCCGCTGGCGCTGCCGGCCGCGGTCGATGCGGTCGACGCGGCCAGCCTGGCCAGCGGCATCGACGGCGTGGTGCTGACCGGCAGCCCGTCCAACGTGGCGCCCGAGCTCTACGGCGCCGGGGCGCTGCCCGAAGGCGTGCTGCTCGACCGGGAGCGCGACGGCACCATCCTGCCGCTGCTCAAGCCGCTGGTTGCGGCCGGGGTCCCGGTGCTGGCCGTGTGCCGGGGCTTCCAGGAGATGAACGTCGCCTGGGGCGGCACGCTCGATGCCGCGGTCCATGCGCGAAGCGGCCGTCTGGACCACCGCGAAGGCGACCACGACCGGCCGATCGAGCGCTGGTACGACGACAGCCACGAGATCCACATCGCGCCCGGCGGCGTGCTGGCCGGCCTGCTGGCGCAACGTCGCCATGCGGTCAACTCGCTGCATCACCAGGGGGTCGAGCGGCTGGGCGACGGCCTGCGCCTGGAAGCCACGGCGCCCGACGGCCTCGTCGAGGCCTTCTCGGTCGACGGGGCGCCATCCTTCGCGCTGGCGGTGCAGTGGCATCCGGAGATGCGTGTCGCCGACTGCCCGCTGGCGCAGTCCATCTTCACCGCCTTTGGCGCCGCCTGCCGGGCGCGCCAGCTGCAAAGGCTGGGGCATGCGCGGCCGGCGGCCGTGCGAGCACTCGCCGCCTGACCGGATCCCATCGCCATGCACGACAACGCCATCCCCGACCTGTTCAGCACCAGCTACGCCGCCGCGCGGCGCAAGTTCCTCGACGCGGCCATCGGCCGGGGGCTGCAGGTCGACAGCCGCGTGCTCGACCTGCCCGGGCAGGCGGGCGAAGTCCTCGCGATGGACATCGTTCTGGACGGTCCCGCCACCGCCAGCAAGCTGCTGGTGGTGCTCAGCGGCGTGCACGGCGTGGAGGGCTTCTGCGGCTCGGCGATCCAGGCCGGCATGCTGCGCCTCGGCGCGCCCGCGCATTCGGACACGGCAGTCCTGTACGTGCACGCCGTCAATCCCCATGGCTTCTCGCACCTGCGCCGGGTGACGCAGGAGAACGTGGACCTCAACCGCAACTTCGTGGATTTCGGCCAGCCGCTGCCGATCAACGCCGGCTACGGCGAGATCCATGAATGGCTGCTGCCGGCCAGCTGGCCCCCTTGCGCCAGCGCGGAGGCCGCCCTGGCCGCCTATCGCGACAAGCACGGCCAGCGCGGCTTGCAGCGCGCCATCAGCCTCGGCCAGCACGCCCATCCGGACGGCATGTTCTTCGGCGGACGCGCGCCCGCGTGGAGCAATCGCACCTTCCGCGCGGTCCTGCAGCAGTACGGCCGGCAGGCACGCGAAATGGCCTCCATCGACATCCACACCGGCCTGGGTCCCTACGGGGTGGGCGAGCGGATCTTCGCCAGCTTCGACCACGGCGTGCTGCCGCGCGCGCGGCAGTGGTGGGGCGCGCTCACCGACGTGCACGCCGGCAGCTCGACCAGCATTCCCATGACCGGGCCGATCCAGACCGCGCTATTCGAGGAATGCCCGCAGGCGCGCCACATCGGCATCTGCCTGGAATACGGCACCTGGCCGAACGAGCAGGTAATGCCCGCGCTGCGCGCCGACCACTGGATGCACCGCCACGGCGCCGACGACGCCATGCAGGCCGCCCAGATCCGCCAGGCCCTCAAGGACGCCTTCTATCCCGATGCCGACGACTGGAAGCGGGCTGTCTGGCACCAGGGCCTCCAGGCCTGCCGGCAGGCGGTCGACGGCCTCCAGTCCCCGCTCGCTTCGCAAAGCTGAGCTTCGCACGCACACTCCAAACCAAAGAAGAGACATGAACGCCACCACCCTCAGTCCCACCGAAGTGCAGACGGCCGTCCGCCCCTCCGACACCCCGAGCAGCGCAGCGCCCTCGCGCATCAGCCGCAAGGCGGTTGCAGCCGCCGTGGCGGGCAATGCCCTTGAGTTCTACGACTTCGTCATCTACGCGTACTTCGCCGTCTACATCGGCAAGACCTTCTTCCCGGTGGCCGGCGAGTTCGGCAGCCTGCTGGCGGCCGTGGCGACCTTCGGCGTGGGTTTCTTCACGCGTCCGCTGGGCGGCGTGCTGATCGGCGCCTTTGCCGACAAGGCGGGGCGCAAGCCGGCCATGATCCTGACGGTGGCGCTGATCACCGTCGGCACGCTGGGACTGGCCGCGACGCCCAGCTACGCCAGCATCGGCATCGCGGCGCCGATCATCGTCGTGTTCTGCCGCCTGCTGCAGGGCCTGGCACTCGGTGGCGAGGTCGGGCCGGCGACGGCGCTGCTGATCGAGGCAGCGCCTGAGGGACGCCGCGGCTTCTATTCGAGCTGGCAGATCGCGAGCCAGGGCCTGGCCGTGGCCGTCGGCGGCTGCCTGGGCGTGGGCCTGTCGCTGGCGCTGTCGCCGGAGCAACTGGCGAGCTGGGGCTGGCGCGTTCCCTTCGTGCTGAGCCTGGCCCTGGTCCCCATCGCCATCTACATCCGCCGCAGCCTGCCGGAGACGCACGCGCACGGCCAGGAGCGCAGCGGCGCGGCCATCGTCGGCTCGGTGTTCCGCGAGCACCGCAAGATCCTGGTCCTCGGCGTGCTCGCCACGGCATCCACGGCAGTGGCTTCCCAGGTGGGCAACTACATGGTGACCTACGCGGTGCAGGTGCTCAAGCTGCCGCCGGCGGTGGCCCAGGGCAGCGTGCTGATGGGCGGGCTGATGACCTTTGCCTTCGCGCTCGTGGGCGGCGCGCTGTGCGACCGCTTCGGCCGGCGCGTCGTCAACGCGGTGCCGCGGCTGGCCCTGCTGGTCCTGATCGTTCCGCTCTTCATGTGGCTGGCCGGCGTGCCGACCACGGGCACGCTGCTCGTCGTGACGGCCGTGCTGGCCGCGCTGACCGCCATGTTCGGCACGGCCGGCCTGGTGCAGGTGCCGGAGCTGCTGCCGATCGCGGTGCGCAGTACCGGGCTGTCGCTGGTCTACGCGATCGGCACGTCCATCTTCGGCGGCACCACGCAGTTCATCGTGACCTGGCTGCTGGCGGTCACGAAGAACCCGATGGCGCCGGCCTGGTACGTCGTGGCCATGAGCGCCGTCAGCGTCTGGGCCATGTGGATGCTGCCCGAGTCGCGCGACGTCGACGTGCAGCGCTAAGGGGCGCGCCGGCGCCGGGCGGCCTTGAGCACGTCCGCGATCAGGAAGGCCAGCTCCAGGCTCTGCGAGCCGTTCAGGCGCGGGTCGCAGGCGCTGCGGTAGCGGCTGGCCAGGCTCTCGTCGGTGAGTTCCTGCGCGCCGCCGCGGCACTCGGTGACGTCCTGCCCGGTCATCTCGAAGTGCAGGCCGCCGGGGTAGGTTCCTTCCTGCTCGTGGGCCGCGAAGAAGCCGCACACCTCATCCAGGATGCGGGCGAAGTCGCGTGTCTTGTAGCCGTTGGATGCCGTGACCGTGTTGCCGTGCATCGGGTCGCAGCACCACACCGGCCTGCGCCCCGCGTCGCGCACGGCGCGCAGCAGCGGCGGCAGGGCCTCGGCCACCCTGGCGCTTCCCATCCGCGCGATCAGCACCACGCGCCCGGGCTCCTGGCCGGGGTCGAGCAGGTCGAGCAGCGCGAGCACGTCGGCCGGCCGGGCAGTGGGCCCGAGCTTGATGCCCACCGCGTTGTCGACGCCGCGCAGGTATTCCACGTGTGCACCCTCGATGGCGCGCGTGCGCTCGCCAAGCCACAGCATGTGGGCGGACGCGCCGTAGGCGCGGCCGCTGGCCTCGTCGAGGCGCGTGAGCGCCTCTTCGTAATGCAGGTGCAGCGCCTCGTGCGATGTGTAGAACTCCACCGCATGCAGCAGCGGTGCCTTGTCGGCATCGAAGCCGCACGCCTCCATGAAGGCCAGCGACTCGGCGATGCGGTCGGCCAGCTCCTCGAAGCGCTGGCCTTGCGGGCTGCGCCTGACGAAGTCGGCGGTCCAGCCATGCACGCGATGGAGGTCGGCAAAGCCGCCCTGCGCCAGCGCCCTCAGCAGGTTGAGCGTGGCGGCCGAATGGGAGTAGGCGGTCAGCAGCCGGGCGGGATCGGGTGTGCGCGCCGTCATGCCGAACTCGGCGCCGTTGATGATGTCGCCGCGGTAGGACGGCAGGGTCAGGCCATCCACGCTTTCGGTGTCCGAGGAGCGGGGCTTGGCGAACTGGCCCGCAATGCGGCCCACCTTGATGACGGGGCAGGCCGCTGCGTAGGTGAGCACGACCGCCATCTGCAGGATCACGCGGAAGGTGGATTCCACCGGCATCTGGCCGAGCTCGTCGAAGCTCTCGGCGCAGTCGCCGCCCTGCAGCAGGAAGGCCTCGCCGCGCGAGACGGCGGCGAGCCGGTCTTTCAGCTGGGTGATCTCGCCCGGGAAGATCAGCGGCGGCAGGCTCGCGAGCCGGGCCTCGGCGCTCGCCAATGCGGGCGCGTCCGGGTAGGTCGGCAACTGCAGCGCCGTGCGCTGGCGCCAGGAGGAGGGGGACCAGGTTTGCACGCCTGCGATGCTAGTGCAGCACGGGGCGCGAGGCCAGGGTGCCGCCGGGCGTGTCGGCCGAGGCCGACGGGCATACGGGGCCGTGGACGCTACAGGCCGGCTCGCCCGCGGCGGAGCATCGGGGCTCGTTCAGAAGGAGTTGGCATGCGAAGCCCCACGCCCCCCGGCAACCCGCCCGACGGCCCTTCGAAGGAGGAGCCGGAACTCACCCAGGAAGAATCGATCCCCAGCGACGGCCGCGACGAGGTCGGCGAGAAGATGATGGAAGACCTCGGCCGCGAGAAGATGCAGCGCGACAAGGAGTTCGGCACGCCGGGCAAGCCGCCTCGCACCTGAGCGCGACCGCGCCGTTCAGCGGCAGGCCCGCCATTCACCGATCTCCAGGTGGAAGTGATCGGCGTGCACTGCGTTGTAGTCGGGCCCGAGCACCCCGTCGAACAAGCCGCAAGCCCCGCGGTGCACCTCGCGCAGGAAGGCGGCTTCGGGGGTCGATGCGGGGATCGTGTTGCGCACCCAGTCGCGGCGCACCTGCACCGCGCGCGGCCCGTCCGCCCGCACGAAGACCGCCACGTCCAGCGCGTCGGCGGTGGCGTGCTGGCTGCGCCGGCCGGGTGCGCCTTCCTGCGGGGGTCGTCCGGTGACGACGTTGCGGCAGGCGTAGCCGCCCAGGTTGTCGATGGCGGTGATCCGCGTGCCGAGCAGCTCCTCGGCAGCGGGCTCCAGTGCGTGGCGTTCCCATAGTGCGAAGGACAGCGCGACCCGGCAGCTCAGGAGGACCGGCGGGCGCAGCTGCAGGTCGCGCGCGCCGGATACGCGCACGGCGTTGCTCAGGCCGCAGCCTTCGCCGGTAGCGCGGTCGGGCATGCGCTCGAAGCGCAAGCCCGCCTCGCCGAGCAGGGCGATGCAGCGCGCCGGTGCCTGCTGGGCGCGCGCGAGCTTCATGCGGGTCAGCAGGCCGGGGGCTTCGGCCGGGTCCAGCGCCGCCCAGGGGTTGTAGCGGTCGGGCACCGCGATCCAGCCCGCATGCAGGGACCATGCGCCGGCCAGGAGCGAGAGCAGGAGCACAAGGCCTGCAAGGTGGACAGGGCGCGGCGGCGGCATGGTGGGCCCAGCATCGCCCGGCGCGCCCGCGGGCCGTGTAGGCCCACGGTTGCTTGGTCAGTGGGCCTGCGACGACGCCAGGGCCTGGTCGAGCCCGGAAGTGGGCCAGGCTTGCCGCTCCCGCGCGGCTGCGCGCAACTGCTCGCTGAAGCTGCTGGCGGTGCGCACGCCATCCGACGGCAGCGGCTCGCTTGCGTCGGTATCGGGCAGGACGGCGAACATGTTCGCCGGGTCGATGGTGAAGATCGAGGGGTCGGACAGCAGGTGGTCGGCGCTGAGGTCGACGCGACTTTCGCGGCCGCTCATGCGCGCCAGGCTGAACTCGCGGTCGACGCGGCTCTCGGCCACCGCGCGGGCGACGAACTGGCCGGGGGTCTCCAGCAGGCCGGCGCCGATGGAGGGGCTGGCGTTCTCGCGCGGCAGCTGCTGCAGCGTCTGCGTTCCGTCGGTTCCCCACGAGGAGATTTCCAGACCGGCCGCGACCTGGCGCACCACGGGTTCCACGAAGACCGCGGGCTGCACCTGCGGCAGGGGCTCGAAGCGTTCCAGTGGCCGGTCGAGGTTCGAGAACATCTGGTCGCCCTGCGGGCCCACGTAGGGCGCCGCGATGTCGAGGTGGACGACCAGCTGCGCCAGGTCGGTGGCGCCTGCGCGGTCCGCCACGGTGTAGGTGAAGTAATCGTCGAGCACCTGGCCCATGCCGGCGGCGGCCAGCACCTCGGGGTTGGTCTGGTCGATGGTGTAGGTGTAGCTGCCGTCGGCGTTGATCACCAGCGTGCCGTAACGGCCGGCCAGCGGCTGGCCCAGGCTGCCGGCGGCGCCCGCGCCGTTCTCCGCGCCGGCGCGGATCGCCACCACCTGCAGCGCATCGCCGCCGTCGACGTCGCTGTCGTTGGGCAGCACGTTGCCGGTGGTCTGCGGTGGCGGCACCTGGTCGGTGGCGCCGGTGCTGTCGTCGCGGGCCACCGGGTTGTCGTTGGCGCCCTGCAGCGTGATGGTCAGGCGCGCGGGGGCAGAGATGGCGCCCTCGGTGTCCTTCATGGTGTAGGTGAACACCTCGGTGAGCGTCTCGCCGGCGGTGCGCAGGGCCTGCACCGTGGGGTTGTCGTTGTCGACGTCGTAGGTGTAGCTGCCGTCGGCGTTGATCTGCAGCTGGCCGTACCGGCCTTGCAGCACCGCACCCGCGGCGGCGCTCTGCCCGCTGCTGTTCCAGAAGGTCTGGACCTGCTTCGTCTCGCCGAGCGCGACGCTGTCGACGTCCGTGTCGTTGTCCAGCACGTTGCCGCCCGGATTCACGCCGGGCGTGCCGTTGGCCGCGCCGCCGGCCTCCACCGCGGTCGCCGTGTCGTCGTTGGCGATGGGGTCGTCGTTGCGGCCATCGATCGTCACGCTGAGCGTCGTGTTGGTGCGTGCGCCGTAGATGTCGCTGACGGTGTAGCTGAAGACATCCTTCACGGTCTGCCCGCTGATGCGCAGGGCCTCGACGGCGGGCGAGTCGTTGTCGACCACGTAGTCCCAGGCGCCGTTGCGCTGCATCGTGAGCGTGCCGTACAGCCCGCGCAGCTGGGTGCCCACGCCGGAGTTCGCGATGACCGACGTGGCCCCGGATTGCACGCCCACGACGAAGCGCGGGTCGTTCTCGAAGTCGAAGTCGTTGCCCAGCACGCCGGGTCGCTCGACATGCAGGTCGGTTCCGAGCACGGCGTTGTGCAGACCACCGGCCTCGATCGCGTTGCCCTCGTCGGGCTCGGGGATCGGCGTCTGGTTCACGCCGCGCACCAGCACCGTGAGCTGGGCCAGGTCCGTGAGTCCGCCCAGGTCCTGCGCGGTGTAGGTGAACTGGTCGGTGACGAAGCCCAGCGGCCCGAGCGCCAGGATGGTCGGGTCGAGGCTGTCCACCTCGTACAGGTAGCTGCCGTCCGCGCCCACCGTCAGCCAGCCGTACTGGCCGGTGATGCGCACGCCACTGGCGGCCGTGCTGCCGGCGGGCACTGCGGTCATGCCGCCGGAGCCGGCGGACTCGGGGCCCGCGCGCACGCTGCTCACCGTGAGCACGTCGCCGTTGTCGACGTCATGGTCGGCCGGGTAGGGGATGCCCAGGATGTTGTTGTCCGTGATGAGGTTGCCCGTGGGGTCGAGGCCGGTGCGCAGCGGGTTGTCGGCCACCGCGTAGGCGTAGTTGTCCTCGGCCACGGGCGCATCCCATGCGCCGCCCACGGTCACGTTCAGCTGCGCGAAGTCGGTGCCGCTGGCCAGGTCGCGCACGGCATAGGTGAAGGCCTCGGACAGCGTCTGGCCCGGCCGCAGCGCCTGCACCTGCGCGTTGTTGTTGTTGACCTGGTACTGGTAGTTGCCGTTCTCGAAGACGACCAGGCTGCCATAGGTGCCCGTGATCGTGATGCTGCTGCCGGCCACCATCCCGGTGAACGTCCCGCCGGCTGCTTCGGCGCCCGCGCGCGCACCGATCACGAACATCTGGTCGCCCGCGTCCACGTCCGTGTCGTTGGCGAACACGTTGCCGCTCGGGTCCACCCCCGGCGTCTGGTTCAGCGTGCCGCCGGCCTCCTGCGCCGCGGCGTTGTCGTCGGCGGCCACGGGGTAGTCGTTGCGGCCATGGATGACGACGTTGATCTGGCCGCGGTCCGAGCCGTTCACGCCGTCGAAGGCGGTGTAGGTGAAGCTGTCGGTGAGCCGGTCGGTGTCGGTGCGCAGCGCCTGCACCGCGGCGTTGGCGTTGTTCACCACGTAGGTGAAGCTGCCGTCGGCATGGATGGTGAGCGTGCCGTAGGCACCGGCGACGATCGTGTCGCCGGTGGGCGCCACCGGCGTGTCGGTGCCGGGCGTGGCCTCGGGGCCGGGGCGGATGAAGGTGATGGTGGGCACGTCGCCATCCGGGTCGGTGATGACGCCGCGCACGTTGCCGCTTGGGTCCACGCCCAGGGTGGTGTTGTTGACGCCGCCGGCCTCGATCGCGTCGGCCGTGAGGTTGCCGGCCACCGGCGGATCGTTCACGCCGTTGACCCGCACCACCAGCTGCGCCAGGTCGGTGAGGCCGCTGGTGTCCGCCAGCTGGTAGGTGAACACGTCGTTGAGCGATGCACCCGGGCGCAGTGCCCGCACCGCCGCGTTGGTGCTGTCCACGTCGTAGGTGTAGCTGCCGTCGGCGCCGATGGTGAGGGTGCCGTACAGGCCCGGCAGCACGGTGCCGCCGCTGGCGCTGGTGCTGCCGGTGGCCACGCCGGCGAGGGCGCCGCCGGCTGCCTCCGCCCCGGTGCGGATGCCGCCCACCCGCAGGACGGTGTTGGGGTTGTCGACCGAGTCCACGTCGCTGTCGACACCGTTGCCGTTGTCGTCGGTGATGGCATTGCCGCTGGGATTGATCTCGGGCTGGCTCAGGTCGGTCGGCGCCGCCGTGGCGGAGGCCGCGTTGTCGGTGGCCACGGGGTTGTCCTGGCTGCCCTGGATGCGGATGCGCAGTTCGGCCACGTCGTCCAGGCCGCCCACGTCGGTCACGCGGTAGCTGAACACCTCGTCCAGGATCTGTCCGGGCGCCAGGGCCTGCACGGCCGCGAGCGCATCGTTGACCACATAGCGGTAGCTGCCGTCGGCGGAGATGGTGAGGGTGCCGAAGTTGCCGGCGACGTTGGTGCTGCCGGGGGCCGCCCCCACGGGAATCACGGGCCCGGGCGCGCTCTGGCCGATGAGGCGGATGCCGGTCACGCTCAGGGCCTCGCCCACCACGTCCTTGTCGCGGTCGCCGGTCACGGGGTCGGTCAGCACATTGCCCACCGCATCGCTGCCGGCGGTCGAGTTGTTCACGCCGCCGCGCTCCACGGCCAGGCCCAGGTCGTCGGTGGCGATCGGGGCGTCGTTGGCGCCGTGGATGGTGACCGTGAGCGTGCCGATATCAGTCGCGCCGGCAATGTCACTGACCATGTAGTCGAAGCGCTCCTGCAGCGTTTGATCGGCGGTGCGCAACGCTTCCACTGCCGGGTTGCTGTTGTCGACGAAGTACTGGAAGAGGCCGTTGCGGTCGACCTCGAGTCGGCCGTACAGTCCGACAACCACCTGCGTACCTGCGGCCGGGACGCTCACCCGCGGGCCGTTGGCCAGGCCGATCTCGGTGACGCGCAGCTTGTCGGGCGCGCTGTCGTTCAGGTCCGGGTCGATGTCGTTGCGCAGCAGGCCGTCCTGCGGGTCAGTCCCGGCGTCGGCGTTATTGGTGCCGCCCGCCTCCCGGGCGTCGGCGCGGTCGTCCACGGCCACCGGCGGGTCGTTCACCGCCGCCAGCACGATCGCCAGGCTGGCCTGCGCGGTCAGCGCGTCGGCCGGCTCGCCCGGGATGCCGTTGCGCACGTTGGCATCGCCGAAATTGCCGTTGTCGTTGACCAGGATGGAGAGCGTGTCGGTGCCGTTGAAGTCCTGCCGGCCGAGGTAGCTGAGCTTGTCCAGCGCCAGGTTGAGGTCGGCGACCGTGCCGGTGAGGACCAGCGATGCGGTGCCCGAACCGCTCACCGTCACGCCGGCCTGGGCGCTGGACAGCGACAGCGTACCCGAGCCCACGCCCAGCGTCACCGTCAGGAGGGCGGGCGGACGCGGGTTGCGGTTGGCGTCCGGGTCGCCCACGGTGATGCCGCGGATGGCCAGCGGCACGTCCTCCAAGCCGTTCTGCGTGGCGGGCACGGCGATGGTCGGCGGGTCGTTGCGCTCGACATAGCCGGCGTTGGCCACGACGGTGTCGACGCCGGATGGCGTGCGGGTGTCGAGCGTGAAATCGACCTGGCCGAGCACGCCGCCGTCGGTGTCGATCCGCACGTCCAGCTGGCCGGCCGTGCTGTCGTTGGGGTCGATGATCGGACCGGTGGGCATGGTGATGCGGAACACGCCCGAGGGCAGCAGCGAGAAGCGATAGAAGCCGCTGGCGTTGGTGATGGTGCTGAACACGCGGTTGTCGCCCACGGTCGACAGGTCGTTGTCCAGGCCGGCCCAGGTCAGCACCACGGTCTGGCCTGCGAGCGTCGGCGCGCCCAGGTCGGGGCGGGCGTCGGCGGTCGCGGTGCCGGTGTCGTTCCACAGCACGCCGGCGACCTGCCCCAGGCCCAGGGGGGTGCGAAGCACGTAGGTGTTGGCGCCTATGCCGGTGCCGGTGCGCTCGCCGCTGGCCGTGCCGTCGACGCCGACCGTGTCGCCGCCCCAGCTCTGGAAGCTCTCGGGCAGGCTGGTCCAGGTGAGGGTCGTGTTGACCGGCAGGATGGGCTGCAGGTTGTTGAGCTCGGCGGTGTAGACGACCTGCACCTGCGAGCCGGCGTTGATGCGTTCGAAGTCCAGCGCCACGCCTGTGGCCACGACGATCGCGGTCACGCCGGGCGGCAGGTTGCCGGGGCCATAGGGCACGCCGTCGATGGTGACGCTCACCAGCTGGTAGCCCTGGGCCTCCGGATAGTTGACGGTCAGGCGCGTGTCGTAGGAAGGAATGCCGCCGTTCTGCGTGAAGCCCACCTGGAAGGTGGCCGTGCCGCTGCCGCCGCCGGGATTGGGATTGAAGTCGATCACGCGGGTGCTCAGCCCGGTGAAGGACGGCTCCACGATGTTCTCGACCAGGCGGTCGCTGCTCGAGCGCACGCTGCCATTGACGACCTCGTTCACCGTCACCCCGAGCTGCGCGCCGGCCACCACCTGGGGCGCCACGTTGCTCACGCGCACGTTGAACTCGATCACCACGCCTTCCAGGTCGGCGTCGTTGGGCGGGTTGGAGAGGTTGCCCAGGTTGAAGGTGACGACTTGCCGCCCGCTGGCGTCCGTGCCGTAGCTGATGAGGGCGGGATTGAACACGCCCGTGGGGGCCAGGCCGCCCAGGTCCGGCGCGATGAGCTGCGCCTGCGGACTGTCCTCGTTGCCGGTGATGGCCAGCGTGCCGCCCACGATCAGGCCCGGGTTGTCGCTCACCAGCGTGGTGCCGGGGCTGCCGTTGGAGATCAGCCCGATCAGGATGTTGTTCAGCTGGTCGGGGCGGATGAACTCCAGGCCCGCGTCGAGCACGATCTGCAGCTGGTAGTTGGGGCTGTTGCCCTCGGGCACCAGCACGGCCGCGCGGTAGCGGATGATTTCGCCGACCGTCACGTTCTCCACCGGCGCGTCGGTCGGGTTGGGAGCGGTGGTGTCGCTCATGCCGCCCACGCGGGAGAAGCGGATGCCCTCGGCCACCGGGATGCTCAGGGTGCTCGCCAGCCGGTAGTCGTTGAGCACGCCGGCGGCGTTGAGCAGGCCGTCCAGGCCGGTTCGCTCGCCGGCCGGGTTCTCGGCGGCGCCGACGGTTCCGTTCAGGCTGGTCCACTGCACCGTGGCCGTGTTGGCGATGTCCGCGCCTGCAGCCGCGGTGGCATTGACCACGGCGGTCAGCTGGATCGTGATGCTGCCGCCGTTGGCGACGTCGATGTTGGCCGTGGGCAGCGTGAGCAGCTGCGCCCCGCTGATGCCGAAGTCCGGCCCGCCGTTGTTCGTGGCCCCGCCCGCGTAGCCGATGGGGCCCAGCGTGATGCCGGACAGCTGTGAGGGCAGCAGGTCCAGCAGGCTGATGTCGAAGGCATCGAAGCCGCTGGTGTTGCTGATGGTGATCTGCCAGCTCACCGTGTCGCCATCGTCGAAGCCCAGGCCTGGCGGCGTGAGCAGCGTCTGCGTGACCGTGATGGTGGGCTCGCGGATCGTGATGACGGGGGCGCCGCCGGTCAGGGCCACGTTGCGGTTCACGGGCGTGCTGCCGTTGGGCGTGTCGCCGTCCAGGTCCGAGTAGCTCAGTTGCGCGCTGTTGCTCCGGGTGGCCGGCGCCTGGTTGGCGATGACGTTGCTGGCCACCAGCCGCACGCGGATGACGAAGCTGTTGTTGTTCAGCACGTTGTCGCCCGCGGCCTGCGATGCGCTGAAGGTGAAGCGCGGGTCCACCCCGTCGTTGCCCAGGGTGCCCGAGACGGCCGTCATGCTGGCGACCGCGACGACCCCGTTGAAATTGGCCGCGAGGGCGCCACTGCTGCCGGGCACCGCGCCTGCCGTGGTGATCAGCTGGTAGCCCTGGCCGCTGTTGAAGCTCATGTCCAGCCTCAGGCCGGCCGGCACCAGGTCCGTGAGTGCCAGGGTGGAGGTCACACCCTCGGGCAGCGCCACCACGATGTCGTAGAGCATGCTCTCGCCGATGACCAGGTTCGAGCCGGTGGTGTGGGTGGCGCTGGAGTCGCCGTTGTCCAGCGAGCCGTCCGCGTAGTTCTTGGTGACGCCGGGCGCAGCCACCTGCTGGTCGGCCGTGTCGCTCAGGTCGGTGGGCGTGAAGTCGGCGCCGCCCTCGACGCTGGCGTAATTGCTCAGCGTGCCGGTGCTCTGCAGCGTCCGGCTCGCCTCGATGCCGGCCTGCACCACCGTGTCGTAGGTGATGACCACCAGGTTCCTGCCGCTGGTGTCGTTGGCGCTGCCGGCGCGGCCGGCCAGCAAGGTGCCCTGGTTGTTGGCGTCCAGGAAGGTGATGGTGCTGCCCGAGACGCTGTAGTCCGTGCCCAGCACCAGCGCCGAGCCGTCGCCGCGGTAGATCTGCAGGTTGGCGGCGGCCAGGCTGCCGCCCGCGAAGCCGAAGCCCGAGGGCAAGGTGATGCTGGTCACCACGTCGAAGGCATTGCCGCCGCCGCTGTTCTCGATGGCGGTGGCCAGCCGCACCGTGTCGCCGGCGTCGATGCCGCTCACGCGGCCGTCGACGGCGCTGAGCTGGGTGATGCTGCCGGTGAAGGGCACGCCGCTGCTGCCGGGCGCCGCCCAGGTGCCCGTGGTGCCGGTGACGCTGCCGTGCGTGGTGGAGACCACGCCGTGCAGGATGTCCAGCACCGGCTCGGCAACGGAGGCGATCTGCGCCACGTCGTTGGACACCAGCCGCTGGTCCGTCAGCGTGGTCAGCTGCGAGGACTGCGCGAGCACGCTCAGCGCCCGCTGGTCGGCGAAGGGCTGGTCGCCTACCCGCACCGTGAAGTCCACGACGATACGGCTGCCGTTCACGGCGGGCGTGGCGAGCTCGCCGAAGTTGAAAAGCACCGAGTTGCCGGGGCCGGTGCTCACGCTCTGGACCGGGCCGGCATTGGTGTTGCCGGTGCCGAGCGCCCATTGACGGTCGCCGGCGCCCTGGGTCCAGCTCGCGCCGCTCAGGTTGAACAGCGGCAGCGGCAGGTAGGCCGAGAGGCTGAAGCCCTCGTAGTCGCCGGTGACCAGCTCGTAGCTCAGCCGGAAGGTCACGAGGTCGCCCGGCCGCAGTTCTCCACTGGCCGGAGGCGCGCTGCCGTTCACGGTGACGAGCGCGATGTCCACGGCGCTCGTGGGCACCGTGGCGCTGGATGCGGAGACTTCGGTCTGCACGTTGGTGCTGGCGCTGAGCGGCCCCTCGATCACCGTTGCTGTCACTACGGCGTTGTTGCCGACCGAGTCGCCCTCGTTGATCTCGGGGTGCGGCGATCCGGTCGGCAGCATGTAGCTCTGGCTGACCGTGGCGGTGTAGCGGACGGTGGCGGTGGTGGCGCCGGCCAGGGCTGTGTCGAAGGCCAGGTCGCCGTCCAGGTGGGTCGCCAGCCCGGCGTCCTGCAGCGACTGCGCAATGTCGAACTCGATGGAAGTCGATCCGTCCGCGTTCACCACCGTCCGCGTCACCAGCGCCACGTCGGTCGCGACGCCGGCGACGTTGATGGTCAGCGTCGCCGCACCGCTGAAGGTCTGCCCGTTGCCAAGTTCGTCGCGCAGCACGAAGTCCCCCTGCCGGAAGAAGTCGCGCCCGAATCCGAAGAAGTCGGAGATGGTGACGTCCAGCTGGTAGGCAATGGTGTCGCCGGGCGTCAGGCCGGCGTGGCCCATGTCCGTCTGCAGCGAGTTGCGCTTGATGAGGGCGATGGAACGCGCGACCAGCGTGGTGGCGTCGCCATTCGCGGTGAAGTCGATGGGGGTGTCGGGCTGCACGAGGTCGCGCGGATCCAGCGGGACCCATTGCCCGCTGGCTTGCGCCGGATCGAAGGTGATGGTTCGCGGGGCGCCGGTGGCGGGGTCAAGGACGGGGGCGTCGTTCGCGTCGGTGTCGGGCACGTAGAAGGACACCACCGTGGTGCTGGCTGCGGACAACGAGGCATAGGTGACGGTGAACGCATCAATGAACAGGTTGCCCGCGATCGCTGCGGCAATTTCGGCCGGATCGGTCAGCACCGTGCCATCGACCGTGACGGAGGTGAGCGTGCCGCCGGCGCCGGGCGTGATGGCGGTCACCTGCACCGTGGGCGGCAGCGCCTGCGTGACCACCACGTTGGTCAGCGTCTGGCCCGGCGCCGGGGTGGCGGTGACGGTGAGCGTGCGGCCGTAGTTGGGGCCGGTGGCGGTCTCGCCCTCGGGGGCGTTGATGGTCTCGTCGAAGGTCAGTACCGTGGGATGGACGGTGAAGGGAGACGACAGCGCGCCGATCAGGCTGGGGTCCTGCTTGGGGTTGTTGAGGGCGTCGTTGCCGAACTGGAAGCCGCCGCGCGCCGTGATGCCGAGGTCGGGGCTGCCGTCGGAATAGGCGGTGTCGGCCAGGTTGCTCAGCCGCAGCGTGACGTTGACGGGGATCACCGGCTGGTCCGAGGCCACGCTGCCGTAGGGCAGGGAGATCACCACCATCTGGTCGCCCGGCCGCATCCCTACGCTGGCTGCGTTGACGATGACCGGGTTGCCGCTGGCGTCGCGGGCGAAGGGGTGGGTGGCGTTGCCCGCCGCATCGAAGGTCAGCACCTGGCCCACCAGCGCCTGGCCCAGGTAGCTCGCGGACATGAAGCTCACGCCGTCGTTGCCGTCCTTGCCGGTGGCTGGAAGGAACAGGTCGATGTAGGGCGCGAAGCCGACCTGGGTGGTGGAGGCGTTCGTGAAGTTGACGACGAAGCTGAGCTGGTCGCCCAGCAGCACGTCCGCGCCGCCACTGCCGATGGCGACCGTGGGCGCGGCGTTGTCCAGCAGGCTCGCATAGGCCGAGACCGACTCGGCGTTCAGTGCCAGGGTCTTGTCGAGGATGCCGCTGGCGACTTCCAGGTTCCAGTTGCCGCCCGCCGCGGCGTTGCCGGTCGCATCGGAGGACGCGCCCACGTCGGCGCCCGTGAGCCGCGCCATCTCGCGGACCAGGTTCTGCCCGGCATCGCCCGCGCCGATGTCGCAGCCGTAGAGCTGGATGTCGGCGCCCGGGCTGAGCTCGGCATGCCAGCTCGCCAGCAGGTTGGCCGCGCGCTGCAGGCTGCCGGCGTCGATCGTGCTGTTGCCCAGCGTGAACTGCCCCGCCGAGCCGTGCGAGAAGATCTGGATGGAGTCGACCCGCCCGAGCTCGGCCAGGGCGGCGGAGATCGCGGCGAGGCCATCGGCCTGGTTGTCCACGACCAGCAGCCGGGTGGTGTCGGGCAGGCCGGCCGTGAGCTGCTCGCGGCCTTCCACGCGCGCATCGACCACGACCAGGTTCACCGTCGGCGCTTGCGGTGCGGGCGCCGGCGGAGTGGCCGCTGCGCTGCTGCCGGCCGCGGCCGGGGCGGCGCTCGACGCGGCGCGGCTGGCCGCGTCGGGTGTGCTTGCGGGGCGGGCGACGGCGCCGTCGCTGCCGCTGGCATCTGCGTGGTGCTGGTCCGCGGCCGTGGCGGCCGCGCCGTCGAACATGATGCGCGGTTCCAGGGCCAAGGCATGCGCGCGGGGGCGCAGGATGGATGACGAGCCTTGCCTGCCTTGAAGAATTTCCATCGCGATGACCCTGGCTGAAGGGCGCCCATCATTGCAGGGACGACACGCAAATGGCAAACATTCACCAATTGACACATGCGCGGGACACCCGGGCGCGGCCGCCTAAACTGAGGGCATGCAGAACATCCTGACCCTGTGCATCGGCAACATCTGCCGCAGTCCGCTCGCGCAGGTCCTGATTGCCCGGGAGTTTCCGGACCGCATGGTCTGGTCCGCGGGCCTGGGCGCGCTGGTGGGCGAGCCGGCCGATCCGCTGTCGGTGGCGCTGGCGGCCGAGCAGGGGCTGGACCTGAGGGCGCATCGCGCCCAGCAGGTCAGCAGCCTCATGTGCCAGCGTGCCGACCTGATCCTGGTGATGGAGCAGCACCAGCGCGCCGAGCTCGAGCGGCGCTATCCGCAGGTGCGGGGCAAGGTGTTCCGCCTGGGGGCCAGCGACATCGCCGACCCGTTTCGCATGCCGCGCCCGGCCTTCGAGACGGCCTACGCGGACATCGCGCGCGGCGTGGCCGACTGGGCGGTGCGCATCCGCCAGCTCGGCTGAGGGGCGGCGTTCAGGCGACGGCGCGGCGCGGCAGCGTCCAGCCCGGGCGCACCCAGTGGCAGGTGTAGCCCTCGGGGTAGCGCTGCAGGTAGTCCTGGTGCTCGGGCTCGGCCTCCCAGAAGTGGCCGGCGGGCTTCACCTCGGTCACCACCTTGCCCGGCCACAGGCCCGAGGCGTCGACGTCGGCGATGGTGTCCAGCGCCACCTCGCGCTGCGCCTCGCTGGTGTAGTAGATCCCCGAGCGGTACGAGGCGCCGCGGTCGTTGCCCTGGCGGTCGCGCGTGCTGGGGTCGTGGATCTGGAAGAAGAATTCCAGCAGCGTGCGAAAGCCCAGCCTGGCGGGGTCGAACACGATCTCCACCGCCTCGGCATGCGTGCCGTGGTTGCGGTAGGTGGCGTTGGCCACGTCGCCGCCGCTGTAGCCCACGCGCGTGCTCAGCACGCCGGGGTAGTTGCGCAGCAATTCCTGCATGCCCCAGAAGCATCCGCCTGCGAGGATGGCCGTCTCTGTGCTCATGGCTTCGTTCTCCTGATCGATCAACGTGTGAGAAAGCCCAGCATCCGCTCGGCCAGCTTGCCGTAGGGCGGCGCCAGGAACTTCATCGCCGAGAAGCGCGCCTGGTAGAACACCGGCCGCAGCTTCGAGAAGGTGATGAAGCCTTCGTAGCCGTGATAGTGCCCCATGCCGGATGCACCCACACCGCCAAAGGGCAGGTCGTGCTGGCCCACGTGGAAGAGCGCGTCGTTCACCGACACGCCGCCGGACATCACCCGGTCCAGCAGCATCTGCACCTGGCGCGCGTCGTGGCTGAAGGGGTAGAAGGCCAGCGGCCGGTCGCCGGCGTTGATGGCCTCCACGACCTGCTCCAGCGAGGTGTAGCCGCGCAGCGGCAGGATGGGGCCGAAGATCTCTCGCTGCATCAGGGCGCAATCGGGCGGCGCGTCGAGCACGATGTGCGGCGCGATCTTGCGGCTGGCGCGGTCGAAGGGCGCGCCAGGCACCAGCTGGATGACCTGTGCGCCGCGTTCGCGCGCCTCGTCCAGCGCGGCCAGCAGGCGCTCGAAGGCGCGCTCGTCGATGATCGAGGTGAAGTCGGGCGTGTCCAGGCTCGCGTAGCGCCTGGGCATGATCTCGCGCGCCATCGCCACGAAGTCCTGCACTTGCGACTGCGGCAGCCAGGCGTGGTCCACCGTCGTGCAGATCTGGCCGGCGTTGAGGTACTTCACGAACAGGATGCGCTCCGCGGCGGTGCGCAGCGGGTAGCCGTCGCAGACCACCGCGGGCGCCTTGCCGCCCAGCTCGAGCGTCACCGGGCACAGGTTCTGCGCGGCAGCCGTCATCACGGCGCGGCCGGTCTGGCCGGAGCCCGTGAAGAGCAGGTGGTCGAAGGGCAGCTTGGAGAACTCGATGCCCACGCCGCCGGTCTCCTCGAAGAACTGCAGCTTTTCGGGCGGGAAGTACTTCGGCATCTGCGCCATCAGCAGGCGCGTGAGATGGCGCGAGTTCTCGCTCATCTTCACCAGCGCGCGGTTGCCCGCCGCGAAGATGTAGGTGAGCGGCAGGAGGCTGAGGTTGAGCGGGAAGTTCCACGGCACGATCACCCCGACCACACCCAGCGGCTGCGGGATCACGACGTTCTTCGCACCCAGGAAGTTCTTGCGGTCGATGCCGCGGCGCTGCGGCTTCGTCCACCGGCGCAGGTGGCGGATGGCGTGCTCGATGCCGTCCAGCACCGGGAAGATCTCGGCCATCAGCGTCTCGTGGCGCGAGCGGTTGCCGTAGTCGGCGCTGATCGCCTCGCACAGGGCGTCCTTGTGCTCGCGCACGAATCGCTGCAGGGTGCGCAGGTCGCGCCTGCGCTCGGCCAGCTCGGGCACGGGGTGCGCCATGTAGGCGGCGCGCTGCAAGGCCAGGGCGTCGGCCAGGCGCGTGGCGGTGCCCAGGCGGTCGGTTTCCTGCGGGTTGGATTGCATCACTTGCTCCTGCAAAAGGGGCTGCGCCGGGATTGTGGGCCGGGACGGCCAAGCGCGGCGCCGGCAGGCGACGAAAGGGCGCGGGGCTGCACGCAGCCTCCGCCCACGGGAGAAATCAGGCGATGCTCTTGTCGCCTTCGGAACCGGGGCTGGCGGCCGTGCTCACGGCCGATGTCATCAGGCCGATGGCGCTGGCGCGCAGCAGTTCCTGCCGCAGCGCTGCCTCTAGCTGCTTGCGTGCGGAATCCGGCCGGTCATGGTCGTATTCCTCGTCCAGCTCGCAATGCAGGTAGTAGTCGACCCGGGCCATCAGCCGCTCGATGGACGCTGCAAGGTCCGCTTCGTTCATTCCACTCCTCCGTCGCATCCCGCCACCACCGCGATCTCCGGCACAGCCAACCCCATCCGGCGTCTGCCCCGGTCCATCCGATCGCGTGAACAACCGGCTTTATACAGTCGCATACAGTGCTTCAATGCCTCGAAAAGAACAGCTTTTGCGTTCGTTGCAGGCTTGCAACGAGTGATGTTAGGGCGACCCCCTACGCTTCGCTGCCTTGTCTCGGAAAGCGTGACTCGCCGGTAGTGGTTTTCCCCGGAACTTAGGCGGCCTCGAGCTCGTCGGTCAGGCGCAGCCAGAGTTCCTCGAGTTGCGCGATCTCGTCGCTCAGCGCCTTGAGCCGCTTGCCGGCTTCCGCGATCTGCGCAGGCGCCAGGGGCTGCGAGAGTTGCGCTTCGAGCCCGTCGCGTTCCGTGGTGGCCGCGGCCAGGCGTGCCTCGGCCTTGGCCAGCTCGCGCTTGATGGGCTTCTGGCGCTCCTGGCGCTGCTGGCGGTCCTGGGCGTCCTGCTGGCGCTGCTCGCGCGAGGAGGGCGCAGCGGATACGGAGGGCGCAGCGGGCGCCGTCGGTGCGCTCGGTGCCTCGGGCTCCCGCGCCGCCTCGATGGCGCGGCTGGCTTCCTTGGCCAGCTCGCGCTGGCGCTTGGCTTCCTCGAGCAGGTAGCGCTGGTAGTCGTCCAGGTCGCCGTCGAAATCGGCGACCTTGCCGCGGCCCACCAGCCAGAACTCGTCGCACACGGAGCGCAGCAGGGCGCGGTCGTGGCTCACCAGCATCAGCGTGCCTTCGAACTCGTTCAGGGCCACGGCGAGGGCCTCTCGGGTTGCCAGGTCCAGGTGGTTGGTCGGCTCGTCCAGCAGCAGCAGGTTGGGGCGCTGCCAGACCATCATGGCCAGCACCAGGCGGGCCTTCTCGCCGCCGCTCATGGTGCCCACGGCCTGCTTGACCATGTCGCCGCTGAAGTTGAAGCTGCCCAGGAAGCCGCGCAGGTCCTGCTCGGTGCTGCGCTCGCGCGAGCTGGCGCCCAGTTCGCGCGCCAGGCGCACCATGTGCTCCAGCGGGCTGCTGGCGGGGTGCAGCACGTCCAGCTCCTGCTGGGCGAAGTAGCCGATGCTCAGGCCCTTGCCCTCGGTCACGGTGCCGGCCAGCGCGCCCATCTCGCGGGCGATGGTCTTCACGAAGGTGGACTTGCCCTGGCCGTTGGCGCCCAGGATGCCGATGCGCTGGCCCGCCAGCACCGAGCGGTTCACGCCCGTGAGGATCACCTTGGGCGGCGCGTCCTCCTGCACGTAGCCGAAGGCCGCGTCGCTGATGGACAGCATCGGGTTGGGGATGTTGTCCGGCTCCTTGAACTCGAAGGTGAAGTCGGCCTCGGCCAGCAGCGGCGCCACCTTCTCCATGCGCTCCAGCGCCTTGACGCGGCTTTGCGCCTGCTTGGCCTTGCTGGCCTTGGCCTTGAAGCGGTCGATGAACTTCTGCAGGTGCGCGATCTTTTCCTGCTGGCGCGAGAAGGCCGCCTGCTGCTGTTCCATCTGCAGCGCGCGCATTTCCTCGAACTTGCTGTAGTTGCCGCCGTAGCGCATCAGGTTGGCCTGGTCGATGTGCAGGGTGACGTCGGTCACCGCGTCCAGGAACTCGCGGTCGTGGCTGATGACGATCATGGTGCCGGCGTAGCGCTGCAGCCAGGCTTCCAGCCAGACCAGGGCGTCCAGGTCCAGGTGGTTGGTGGGTTCGTCCAGCAGCAGCAGGTCGCTGGGGCACATGAGGGCGCGGGCCAGCTGCAGGCGCATGCGCCAGCCGCCGGAGAAGCTGTCCACCGGCTGGTCCAGCTCGTTGACCTTGAAGCCCAGGCCCAGGATCAGCGCCTGGGCGCGCGGCACGGCGTCGTGCTCGCCGGCGTCGGCCAGGTCGGTGTAGGCATGCGCCAGTTCCATGCCGATGTCGTGGTCGTCGGGGTCCGCGGCGTGCTTCTGTTCGAGATCGGCCAAGGCCTGTCGCACTTCGGCCAGGCGGGTGTCGCCGGCCACCACGAAGTTGGTGGCGGATTCGTCGGTCTCGGGCATGTTCTGCGCCACCTGCGCCAGGCGCCATTGCCTGGGCATCGAGAAGTCGCCGCCGTCCTCGTGCAGGGTGCCGTTGAACAGGGCGAACAGGGTCGATTTGCCGGCGCCGTTGCGGCCCACCAGGCCGACCTTCTCGCCGGGGTTGATGGTGACGCTGGCGCCGCCGAGCAGGACCTTGCTGCTGCGGCGCAGGACGACGTTCTTGAGGGTGATCATGTCAATGCGTTCACTGTCGCGACCGGGGCGGGCGCGAGAGGGTGGTGTTCAGGTGCATGGGCGGGCCGAGGGTTCCGGCCTTCCGCCCGGTGGCGCGCTAGAGCAGATTGTCGCGGGTCAGGAGCAGGACCTGGTCCTCGCCCGCGCTGGTGGCCAGCCAGACCACCTCGAGCTGCGGGAAGGCCGCCTCGAAGTGCTCGCGTTCGTTGCCGATCTCCAGCACCAGGACGCCATTGTCGCTCAGGCATCCCGGCGCCGCCGCCAGCAGGCCCCGGATGAAGTCCATGCCGTCCACGCCGCCGGCCAGCGCCAGCTCGGGCTCGGCCCGGTACTCGGCCGGCAGCTCGCCCATGCTGCGCGTGTTGACGTAGGGCGGGTTGCACAGGATCAGGTCGTAGGGGCCGCGCACATCGGCCAGGCCGTCGGACTGCAGCAGCGTGATGCGGCCGTCCAGTTCGTGCCGGCTGACGTTGATGGCCGCCACCTCCAGCGCGGTGGTCGACAGGTCCGCCGCATCCACCTGCACGTCGGGATAAGCCATGGCCGCCAGCACTGCCAGGCTCCCGTTGCCGGTGCACAGGTCCAGCACGCGCTGCGTGTGCTCGCCCAGCCAGGGGTCGATGGTGCCGTCGGCCAGCAACTCGGCGATGAAGCTGCGCGGCACGATGGCGCGCTCGTCCACGTAGAAAGGCACGCCCTGCAGCCAGGCCTCGCGGGTGAGGTAGGCGGCCGGCAGGCGGGTGTCGATGCGCTCCTGCAGCAGGGCACCCACGCGCTGCGCGTCGGCAGGAGACACCTCGCGGTCAGCGACCGAGTCCAGGTCGTCGAGCGGCAGCTTCAGGCGCCACAACACCAGCCAGGCAGCCTCGTCGAAGGCGTTGGTGGTGCCGTGGCCGAAGGCGACGCCGGCTTTTTCCAGCAGCTTGGCGCCGGCCTCGATCAGCTCGATGACCGTGCTCATCATCGGGGCCCCAGCGCGTCCAGCGCCTCGATGGCCCGGCGGTAGATGTTCTTGAGCGTCTCGATGTCGGCCACGGCGATGTGCTCGTCGATCTTGTGGATGCTGGCGTTGACCGGGCCCAGCTCCACCACCTGCGCGCAGACCTTGGCGATGAAGCGGGCGTCGCTGGTGCCTCCGCTGGTGGACAGCTCGGTCGCGATGCCGGTCTCGTCACGGATGGCCTGCTGCACGGCGGCCACCAGCTCGCCCGGCCGGGTGAGGAAGGGCAGGCCGCCGACGGTCCACTTCAGCTCGTAGTCGAGCCGGTGCTTGTCCAGGACCGCATGCACGCGCTCTTGCAGCGACTCGGGCGTGGATTCGGTGGAGAAGCGGAAGTTGAAGTCCACCACTGCATTGCCCGGGATCACGTTGCTGGCGCCCGTGCCTGCGTGGAAATTGCTCACCTGCCAGCTGGTGGGCTGGAAGTGTTCGTTGCCCGCATCCCAGGCACCGGCGTCGTTGATCGCCACCAGCTCGGCCAGTGCCGGCGCGAGGGTGTGGACCGGGTTGCGCGCCAGGTGCGGGTAGGCGATGTGGCCCTGGATGCCATTGACCGTGAGGCGGCCGCTCATGGTGCCGCGGCGGCCGTTCTTGATCATGTCGCCGGTGCGCTCCACCGCGGTGGGCTCGCCCACGATGCAGTAGTGCAGCTTCTCGCCGCGATCGCGCAGCAGGTTGCACACGATGACGGTGCCGTCGACGCCGGGGCCTTCCTCGTCGCTGGTGAGCAGCAGGGCGAGGTTCAGCTTCGGATCGGCAGTGGCCTGAAGGAACTCCTCGATGGCCACCACGAAGGCGGCCAGCGAGGTCTTCATGTCGCAGGCGCCGCGGCCGTAGAGCTTGCCGTCGCGGTGAGTGGGCGTGAAGGGCGGGCTGGTCCACTGGTCGAGCGGGCCGGTGGGCACGACGTCGGTGTGGCCGGCGAAGACCAGGGTACGCGCCTGCGGATCGGCCGAGCGGCGGATGGCCCAGAGGTTGGTCACCCGGAAGGTATCGGGGCCGCTCTCGATGGTCTCGAGCGTGAAGCCCAGCCGCGCGAGCCGCTCGCCGAGCAACTGCTGGCAGCCTCCGTCTTCGGGTGTGACAGAAGGGCGCGAGATCAGTTGTTCGGCAAGGAGCAGCGTGCGGGACATTCGGAGATCAGAACTTCACGTCGAGCGTGATGTCGGTGAAAGTGGGCGCTTCGACCTGGTCCAGCAGGGCCCGGTCTTCGTTCTTGCTGGCGGGTGCCTTGCGGTTCTGCAGGCGCCACATCAGGTTGGTGGGCGAATCGGCGTTGGCCAGGCCTTCGGCGCGGTCCACGAAGCCGTCGACGATCAGGCGGGCGATGTCTTCCTCGAAGGTCTGCGAGCCTTCGGCCATGGACTGCTCCATGGCCTCCTTCACGGCGGAGAAGTCGCCCTTCTCGATGAGGTCGGCCACCAGCTGGGTGTTGAGCATGATCTCGATGGCCGGCATGCGCGCGCCCTCGGGCGTGCGCAGCAGGCGCTGCGAGATGATGGCGCGCATGGCCGAGGCCAGGTCGCCCAGCAGGGTGGGGCGCACCTCCACCGGGTAGAAGCTCAGGATCCGGTTGAGCGCGCGGTAGCTGTTGTTGGCGTGCAGCGTGGCCACGCACAGATGGCCCGACTGCGCATAGGCGATGGCCGCGTCCATGGTCTCCCGGTCGCGGATTTCGCCGATCTGGATCACGTCGGGCGCCTGGCGCAGCGCGTTCTTCAGCGCCAGCTGCAGCGACTGCGTGTCGCTGCCGATGTCGCGCTGGTTCACCAGCGACTTCTTGTTGGTGTAGGTGAACTCGATCGGCTCTTCGACCGTGAGGATGTGGCCGCTGGCGTTCTCGTTGCGGTAGTCGATCATCGAGGCCAGCGTGGTGGTCTTGCCGGCGCCGGTGGCGCCCACCATCAGGATCAGCCCGCGCTTTTCCATGATGAGCGTCTTGAGGATCGGCGGCAGGTTCAGCGAATCGAAGGCCGGGATGCTCGACGGGATGTGGCGCACCACCACCGCGTAGCTGCCGCGCTGGCGCATCGCGCTGACACGGTAGTTGCCGGCGCCTTCCAGCGCCACGGCGGTGTTGAGCTCGCCGGTGCGCTTGAGCTCCTCGATGCGGCTGGCCGGCAGGACTTCGGAGAGCAGCGAGATCGGCGCCTCGGGCGGCAGCAGCTGCGCGTTGATCGGCAGGCACTGGCCATTGATGCGGATCTGCGCCGGCGCATGCGCCGACAGGTAGATGTCCGAGGCCTTGCGGTCGGCCATCAGGCGAAGAATGCGCTCCATCGTGCTCATCACTCTCTCCTCTCGTCGTCGTTGTCGTCAGCGTTGTGGTTCTTGGCTCGCCCGGCCCTCCGCCGGGCGCCTGCGCGTCAGTCGCGCAGCAGGTCGTTCAGGCTGGTCTTCGAGCGGGTCTGCGCGTCCACCGTCTTGACGATGATCGCGGCGTAGGTGCTGTAGTCCTGGCCCGACTTGGTCTTCTTGGGCAGGTTGCCGCTGATGACCACGCTGCCCGCCGGCACGCGGCCGTAGAAGGTCTCGCCGGTGTCGCGGTTGAAGATGGGGGTGCTCTGGCCGATGTACACGCCCATGCCCAGCACCGAGTTCTCCTCGATCACCACGCCTTCGACCACTTCGGAGCGGGCACCGATGAAGCAGTTGTCCTCGATGATGGTGGGGCCGGCCTGCAGGGGCTCCAGCACGCCGCCGATGCCCACGCCGCCCGAGAGGTGCACGCCGGCGCCGATCTGCGCGCACGAGCCCACGGTGGCCCAGGTGTCGACCATGGTGCCTTCGCCCACGTAGGCGCCGATGTTCACGTAGGAGGGCATCAGGATCGCGCCCTTGGCGATGTAGCTGCCGCGGCGAGCCACGGCCGGGGGCACGATGCGCACGCCCGCTTCCTTCAGCTCGTTGGCCGACAGGTGCGAGAACTTGGTGGGCACCTTGTCGTAGAAGCCCAGCGAGCCGGCCTGCATCTGCTCGTTGTCCTTCAGGCGGAAGGACAGCAGCACGGCCTTCTTGATCCACTGGTGCACCGTCCACTTGCCCACGCCTTCGCGGGTGGCCACGCGCAGCTTGCCGTTGTTGAGCTCGGCGATGACGTGCTCGACGGCGTCGCGCACTTCCTTGGATGCGGCGGTGGCGGAGATGTTGGCGCGGTCTTCCCACGCGGCGTCGATGGTTTGCTGGAGTTGCTGGGTCATTCTCGAAAGCTCAGGTTGGTATTGGAGGGCAGGGCGGCGTTGGCGATGTGGCTAGCGGCCCTTGTTGACGAATTCGACGATGCGGTGTGCGGCCGTGACGCATTCGGCGGTGTCGGCCACCAGGGCCATCCGGATGCGTCCGCGGCCGGGGTTGTGGCCTTGCGCGTCGCGTGCCAGGTAGGAGCCCGGCAGCACCGTCACATTGTATTGAGCGTAGAGCTCGCGGGCGAAGGCGGTGTCGTCGCCTTGCCACGCCGCGGGCACGCCGGCCCAGAGGTAGAAGCTGGCGTCGGGCAGGCGCACGTCCAGCACCTTGTCCAGCAAAGGTGTTACGGCGGCGAACTTGGCGCGGTACTGGGCGCGGTTGTCCACCACGTGCGACTCGTCGCCCCAGGCCGCGATGCTCGCGGCCGACACGGCCCCGCTCATGGCGCTGCCGTGATAGGTGCGGTAGAGCAGGAAGGACTTGATGATGGCCGCATCGCCCGCCACGAAGCCGCTGCGCAGGCCGGGGACGTTGCTGCGCTTGGACAGCGAGGTGAGCGCGATCAGGTTCCTGAAGTCGCGCCGGCCCAGGCGGTTGGCTGCTTCGAGGCCGCCCAGGGGCGGTTCGTCCCGGAAATAGATCTCGCTGTAGCACTCGTCCGAGGCGATGACGAAGCCGTGCTTGTCCGAGAGGGCGAAGAGCTTGCGCCATTCGTCCAGCGGCATCACCGCGCCGGTGGGGTTGCCGGGCGAGCAGACGAACACCAGCTGGGTGCGCGCCCAGATCTCGGCCGGCACGCTGTCCCAGTCGACGGCGAAGTTGCGCTCGGCCACGCTGGGCACGTAGTAGGGCTCGGCGCCGGCCAGCAGGGCTGCGCCTTCGTAGATTTGATAGAAGGGATTCGGCGAGAGCACCACCGGGGCGGGCGACTTGCTCGCATCGACCACGGTCTGCGCCAGGGCGAAGAGGGCCTCGCGGGACCCATTGACCGGGAGCACCTGGGTGGCCGGGTCCAGTTCCAACTGGTAGCGGGTCTTGAGCCAGGCGGTGAAGGACTGGCGCAGCTTCAGGTCGCCCGCGGTGGCCGGGTACACGGCCAGGGCACCGAGGCCGGCGGTCAGCGCATCCTTGATGAAGCCGGGCGTGGCATGGCGGGGTTCGCCGATGCCCAGGCTGATGGGGGCATGGGCGGGGTCCGGCGTGACGCCGGCGAACAGTTGCTTCAGCCGCTCGAAGGGGTAGGGCTGGAGCTTTGAAAGCAGGGGGTTCATGGGGGGATTATCGGACGAGCGGCCCGATGGACTGGCGTGCTTCCCTCACTTGCCAAGCGGCAGGTAGAGGGTCAGGGGCCTGCCGGTAAAAGCAGTGAATCCGTAGTGTTCGTAGAACAGCCTGGCCTGCTCGTCCTTGGCATCCACGAGCAAGGCGTAGGCGGCGACCTGTTCCCTGGCCTTCAGGCAGCGGTCGACCGCGAGGCCGAGCAGCAGCCTGCCGATGCCCTTGCCGCGCTGGTCCATGCGGCAGGCCAGGCGTCCCATGCGAAAACAAGGCACGGGATAGCGCGGCAATCGCCTGCGATCGCGCTCGTCGAGCTCCTGCGCATCGACTTCCGCCGCGCTCAGCGTGTAGTAGCCCAGGATCAGTGCGGGCGCCTCGGAGTCGGCCAGCACGTAGACCGATGTGATTCCCCGGCGCCGATGCTGGTCGGCGAAGCGGGCCAGGTACTCGTCGAGTGCCGGGACGCCGCAGTCGAATCCGTTTCGGTCGTGCAGGGTGGGATCGAGCGGCAAGTCCTCAAGCACGCCGGACCTTCTTGCGGGCCTGGGTCAGTGCGTCCTGGAGTGCCGGATTTGGCTGGAAAGCGGTATCGAGCGCAGAAGCAAATGCGGCGAAGTCCTTGCGGGTCAGAGTGACACGCGATTCGCGCTCCAGCATCTGCTGCGCCTTTTCCTTGGCGGCCGCGCGCACGAAGGCGGCCATGGTCGTCCCCATGAGGGACGCGGCCTTGGCAATGACGTCCTTCTCTTCGGCGTCCATCTTGAGATCGAAGCGGGCAGCGGCTGTCATCGACGGTCCTTCCTGTTCAATACGGCATTTTACCGTATTGGAAGTCGTCAGCTGCCGTGCGGGCGTCTACAGGGTCTCGGAAGGATCGAAATCGAGTTCCACCTTCGCGCCGGTGGGGTCATGGCAGAACAGCTGCCAGGTCCCCGCGCCGGCCTGCTGCCGCAGCTCGTACTTCGTCCCGCTCGCGTCGAAACGCGCCTTCACCGCCTTCAGGTCCCTGGCCGTGAACGCCATGTGGTCGATGACGCCGGCGCGCCCCGGCGGAACGGGCCGCTCGAAGTACATGTGAAGCACCGCCTGCGGCCCGCCCGCGTACAGCCAGGCACCCGGAAAGCCCAGGTCCGGCCGGGGGCCCTCGGTGAGGCCCAGCAGGCCGCAGTAGAAGTCCAGCGTCTTCTGCCGGTCCTCGGCGATGACGGTGAAGTGGTTCATGCCGACGATCATCGGAACTTCTCCTTGATTGAGATGACTACGCGACCAGCACGAGGGCCCCGGTGCGCTCGCGCGATTCCAGCCGTTCATGCGCCTGCGCGGCAGCATCGAGCGAGAAGCGCTCGATGGGCGGCACGCGGATGGTGCCCTCGGCCAGCGCGGCCCACACCCGGTCCGCACGCTCGGACAGCTTGGCCGGCGTGGCCACGTAGTCGAACACCACAGGCCGTGAAAAGCTCAGCGACTTCGAAAGAAGCAGGTCCGGCTCGATGGGCTGCAGCGGGCCGCTGGCCTGTCCCAGGCTGATCCAGTGGCCACAGCGTGCCAAGGCCGCGAGGTTCTCCTCGCGCGCCGCCGCGCCCAGGCCGTCGACCACCACGTCTGCGCCGCCGCAGGCGCGCTGCACCGCATCGGCGAAGCGGTAGTCGCGGGTCACGATCACCTGGTCGCAGCCATGCTCGCGCGCGAGCCGCGCCTTGGCCTCGCTGGAAACGGTGCCCAGCACGGTCGCACCCAGCCGCTTCGCCCAGGCGCACAGGATCAGCCCCAGGCCGCCGGCCGCCGCATGCACCAGCAGGCGCGTGCCGCGTCTCACGTGGCCCAGGTCGCGCAGCAGGTAGTCGGCCGTGAGGCCCTTGAGCAGCAGGGCCGCGGCCATCTCGTCGTCCACCTCGGGCGGCAGGCGCACCACCCAGTCGGCGGGCACGCTGCGCACGCTGCAGTAGGCCCCTGGCGAGGGGCCGAGGTAGGCGACGCGGTCCCCCGGCAGGAAGGTGGAGGCCCCCGAGCCGGTGTCCAGCACGCTGCCCGCCGCCTCCATGCCCAGGACGCCCGGCTGGGTCTGCGAGACCGGCAGCATCTGCGGCACCCAGCCGCGCCGCAGGTACACATCGATGTAGTTCAGGCCGATGGCCCGCTGGCGGATGCGCACCTCGCCATCGCGTGGCGCGGGCGCCTGCGCATCCTCCGCCTCCAGTTCGCCCGCATCGCCGTAGCGGCGCAAGGTCACGCGGCGCGTCGGCAAGGGCAGGGCGGTGGGCATCGGAGCGCTACCGGCGGGCCGCAGGTCCGTGCCCTGACGAAGATGGCGGCGCAAGGCGTCGAAGCCGGCTTCGTACACACCCTGCGACACCATGTCGCGCAATTCCGCCTCGCGGCCCGGCGGGGTCGAGAAGGTGGACTCCCAATGCCAGAAGGTGCGCTGCCCGTCCGTCACCGGCTTGAGCGTCACCGTGGCCACGTAGCGCTGCAGCGGCACGCTGGCCTCGACGATGCAGTAGGTGCTGCGGTGGTCGCGGTCCGACAGCGTCAGCAGCTGCTCGCGGATGTGGTTGCCGTCCTTGAGCGTGAAGCTGCGCACGCAGCCCACCTGGTCGCTGCGCTCGCCGCCCTCGATGTGGCTGGCCTCGATGGCCGGGTGCCACTGGTCGTGGCTGTTGAAGTCGCGCAGCACCGCCCACACGCGCTCGATGGGCGCGTCGATGACGGTGGAGCGGACCACGCGTTGCAGCATCGCGCCTCCTCAGCGTCCGCCGAAATGCCGCTTGAGGGCATCGAAGCCGCCCTGGAACACACCGCCGCCGATCAGCTCCGACAGCTCCTGCTCGCGGCCCGGCGCGCACTCGAACTCGGCGCTCCACTCGGCGAAGCAGCGCCCGCCATCGGTCACCGGCGTGAGCTTGAGCGTGGCCACGTAGTGATCCACGCCCATGGGGCTCTCCAGGATCTCGTAGCTGCAGCTGTAGTCGTAGTCCGAGAGGGCCAGCAGCCGCTCGCGGATGGTGCCGCCGTCGCGCAGGTGGAAATGCCGGATGCAGCCGATGCGATCCGCCGGCTGGCTGTTCTCGATGCGGCTGTCGGCAATGGCCGGGTGCCACAGCGGCAGGCCGTTGAAGTCGCGGATGCGCGACCACACGTTGTCCGCACTGGAATCGATCACGCTGGAGGCGTAGACCTGCACCATCGGCTACTCCTTCTTTCCGCCGCCTTGGCCACCTGCGCCCGTGGGCAGCGCGGCATGGATGCCGCTGGCGGTGCCGGCCAGGCGCTGGATGTCGCCGCCCTCCACGCCGATCTCGCGCAATAGCTGGTCCACCAGCGGCGCCTGCGCCCGGAAGCGCAAGGCCGAGTTCACCACGCTGTCCGAGAAGTTGCCACTGCCGTCGGCGCCGTTGGCGCCGCCACCACCGCCCGAGCCGCCCAGGCCGTCCACCTGCAGGATCTTGATGCCTTCGATGCGCTCCATCGGCCGCACCGACTCGCGGATGATGGCCTCGGCCTTCTCGACCAGGCGCATGCGCAGGGCCGAGGCGCGGGCCTCGGGCGTGAGCATGTTGTGCGCCTCGTTCATCAGGCGCTGGCCCTCGGCCTCGATCTCGGCGCGCACGCGCTGCGCCATGGCCTTGATCTTCTCGGCGTCCGCATCGGCCTCGGCCTGGGCGCGGATGGCATCGCCGCGATCGGCCGCCGCCGCCTTCTCGGCCTGCGCCGCGGCCGTGAGGCGCATCGCATCGCGCTCGGCCTGCTGCGCGGTGGCGATCAGCTCGATGGCCTTCTTGCGCTCGGCGGCTTCCAGGTCGCGGGCGGTGAAAACCTTCTCCTCAGCCGCGATGGCCAGTGCGCGCGCTTCCTCGGCCTCGGCCTGGGCCTCGCTCTGGGCCTTGCTTTCCCGGGCCACGGCGATGGCGCGCTTCTGCTCGGCCAGCTCCAGCTGCATGCGCCGCTCGATCTCCGCGCCCTGGATGGTGCGCTCCTTGGTGATGCGCTCCTGCTCCAACTGCTGGTCGGAGCGGATGCGGGCCGCGTCGATGGCCTGCTTGGCGCTGATCTGCGCGCCCTCGGCGTCCTGCTCGCGCAGGGCGCGCTCGGCGGCCAGCTCGGCGCGCTGGCGGGCGCGGGCGATCTCGACCTCGCGCTGCTGCGCAAGGCGGGCATGCTCGGCGTCTCGGTCGATCTCCAGCGACAGCTTCTCGGCCTCCAGGTTCTTGTTGCGGATGGCCACCAGCGTGTCCTGCTCCACGTCGTTGCGCTGCTTCTTGCGCCGCTCGATCTGCTCGGTCAGGCGCGTCAGGCCCTCGGCGTCGAAGGCGTTGCTGGGGTTGAAGTACTCCATGCCGGTCTGGTCCAGCTGCGTGAGCGAGGCGGACTCCAGCTCCAGGCCGTTCTTGGTCAGGTCCTCGGCCACCGAGTCGCGCACCCGCTTGACGTAGGCGCCACGCTTCTCGTGCAGCTCTTCCATGGTCATCTCCGCCGCGGCGGTGCGCAGCGCGTCGACGAACTTGCCTTCCACCAGTTCCTTGAGCTGCTCCGGCTCCATGGTGCGCAGGCCCAGGGTCTGCGCCGCGTTGGCCACCGCCTCGGGGTTGGTGGCCACGCGCACGTAGAACTCGGCGATCACGTCCACCCGCATGCGGTCCTTGGTGATCAGCGCCTTGTCCCGCCCGCGGCTCACTTCCAGCCGCAGCGTGTTCATGTTGACGGGAATGACGTCGTGCACGATGGGCAGCACGAAGGCGCCGCCGCCCAGCACCACCTTCTGCCCGCCCAGGCCCGTGCGCACGAAGGCCCTTTCCTTGGAGCTTCGCAGGTAGAGCCAGTGCAGCAGCCACACCACGATGGCGACGACAATCGCCACCACGATGAGGCCGAGGATGAAGTTTCCGAATTGAGCGCCTGACATGGATGTCGACTCCTTCTAGCTATCGTGTGATCTCGACGAACCGGCGGGTGGTCTCGGTCAGCGCCACCTCCGTGGGCAGCCGCTCCATGGAGCTGGCGCCGTAGAAGCCGGCGCAGTCGGGGCAGTGCGCCAGCACGTGGTGCGCGTCCTGCGGCGTGGCGATGGGTCCGCCGTGGCACAGGACGATCACCTGCGGATTCACCTCCAGGGCCGCCTTCGCCCAGGCATTGATGCGCGGGATGCAGTCCGCCAGCGTCAGCGCCGTGCCCGCGCCGATGCTGCCGCCGGTGGTCAGGCCCAGGTGGCACACCACGACGTCGGCGCCGGCGCCGGCCATGGCGCGCGCATCCTCCTCGCAGAAGACGTAGGGCGTGGTCAGCAGGTCCAGCGCCCGCGCCTTGCGGATGAAGGCCACCTCCAGCCCGTAGCCCATGCCGGTCTCTTCGAGGTTGGCGCGGAACACGCCGTCGATGAGGCCGACGGTCGGAAAGTTCTGCACGCCCGAGAAGCCCAGCGACACCAGGCGCGCCAGCAGGTCGTCGGGGATCATGAAGGGGTCGGTGCCGTTCACGCCGGCCAGCACCGGCGTGCTGTTGACCACCGGCAGCACCTCGCGCGCCATGTCGCACACGATCTCGTTGGCATTGCCGTAGGCCAGCAGCCCGGCCAGCGAGCCGCGGCCAGCCATGCGGTAGCGGCCGGAGTTGTAGATCACGATCAGGTCGATGCCGCCCGCTTCCTCGCACTTGGCCGACAGGCCGGTGCCGGCGCCGCCGCCGATGATGGGCTGGCCCGCCGCCATCTTGGCGCGCAGCCTGGCGAGGACGGTGGATCTGGCGATGCGTGGCATGGGTTCTCCTCCTGCTTGTTGTTGCCCTATCCGGCGCGGCGACTGCCGGCCGCCGGCTGCGCGATCTCGCGCCAGGCCGCGACCAGCGCGTCGGCGAAGGCCTCGTCGTTGATGTGCAGCGGCAGTCGCTGCAGGCTGCGCTGCGGCCCCGCGCGGAACTGGCCCTGGATCGTGTCGAACAGCAGCTTGTCCGCCGCCGCATCGAAGAAGGGCTGGCCCTGCCGGTCGATGGCCGACACACCCTGCTCGGGGATGAGGAAGCGCACCGGCCCGCGCATGGCGTTGAGCTTGGCCGCGATGAATTCGCCGATCTGCCGGCACTCCTCGGCCGTGGTGCGCATCAGCGTCACGCTGGGGTTGTGGCGGTACAGGTTGCGGCCCTTGAAGCGCTCGGGCACCGTGTCCCAGGCGCCGAAGTTGACCATGTCCAGCGCGCCGCAGGAGCCCACGTAGGGCAGGGCGTGGCGCGCGAACACGTCCATGCGGCCCGGGCCGGCCGACAGCACGCCGCCCACGATCTCGTCGGCCACCTCGGTGGTCGACACGTCGATGACGCCGGCCACCAGGCCCGAGTCCACCAGCTTCTCCATCGACTGGCCGCCCACGCCGGTGGCATGGAAGACCAGGCAGTCGTAGTCGGCCTCCAGCCGGTGCGTCACCTGCTGCACGCAGGGCGTGGTCACGCCGAACATGGTCAGGCCCAGGGCGGGGCGGGATGCGACGGCGGAGCTTGTGGGCGGGTGGGCGATCATGCCGGCCAGCGCGTTGACGGCGTTGGACAGCACCAGCTCGCTGATGCGGTGGATGCCCTGCACGTCGGTGACCGAATACATCATGCAGATGTCGCTGGGCCCCACGTAGGGCCGCGTGTCGCCGCTGGCCATGGTGGAGACCATCACCTTGGGCAGGCCGATGGGCAGCGTCCGCATGCCGCGCGTGGCCAGCGAGGTGCCGCCCGAGCCGCCGGCCGAGATGATCCCGCCCAGGTCACGCCGCGTGAGCAGGAAGGCCTCGAAGGCCTGCGCCATGGCCGTCATCGCCGCGCCGCGGTCGTCGCTGAACACGGCCGACTCCCCCTGCGGATGGTGGCGCGCCACCTCGCGCGGATGCACGCTCGCCGACGAGGGCTTGCCCGAGGTCGAGAGGTCCACCGTCACCACGCGCAGGCCCAGCTTCTCCAGGCCCTGGCGCAGGAAGTTCAGCTCGCGGCCCTTGGTGTCGAAGGTGCCGGCGACGTAGGCCGAGCGCAGGCTGCTCGCGGCCACCGGGAATTCGTAGACGCGCGGCGCGGGTGCCGTGCTGATGGGCGATGGCGCGGCCATGCTGGGCGCAGGCGCCCCGGGTGCCGCCGGCGCTCGCGCGATGTCCGCCACCGGCGCGGCGCTTCCGCCTGCGTTCCAGCGGTTGAAGCCGCGCACCGCGGCCGGCGCCACGTTGTCCAGCGAGGGGGCGCCCGATTCGGCATGCGCCCGCCGCACCGTGAAGACCTGCGGCGTGGCAGGCGCTTCGCTGCCGCCGTCGGGCGCCTGCGCGTCTTCCTCGGCCTGCTCACCGGCCGAGCGCACGCCCAGCAGCCGCTCCTGCAGCTCGCGGTCGGCCGCGAGCTGCGAAGCCGGCATCTCCTGCGCGATGCGTCCGTTGACCATCACGCCGATGCGGTCGGCCACCGACATGGCCACGCCCAGGTTCTGCTCGATCAGCAGCACCGCGATGCGCCCTTCGGCAGCCAGCTCGCGCAGGGCCTGCGCCACCTGCTCGACGATCACCGGCGCCAGGCCTTCGGTGGGCTCGTCCATCACCAGCAGGCGCGGCTCCAGCAGCAGGGCGCGGCCGATGGCCAGCATCTGCTGCTCGCCGCCCGAGAGCTGCGCACCGCCGTGGCCGCGCCGCTCCGCCAGGCGCGGGAACATGGTGTAGACGCGGTCCACCTCCCGGCGCTTGCGCGCGACCAGCCGCAGCGTCTCGTCGACGGAAAGCGAGGGCCACACGCGCCGCCCCTGCGGCACGTAGGCGATGCCGCGACGGGTGATCTCGTGCGGCGCCAGGCCAAGCACTTCCTCGCCCGCCAGGCGAACGCTGCCGCGCGCCGGCACCAGGCCGGTGATGGCGTTGCACAGCGTGGTCTTGCCCATGCCGTTGCGCCCGACGATGCCCAGCACGCCGCGCTCCAGGCTCAGGCTCACGCCCTGCAGCGCATGCGCGTGGCCGTAGAAGACGTCGAGCGAGGCCACGGCCAGCACCGGTGCGGTGCTGGCGACGGGTGTCCTGCCGTCATCGCGGCTGTTGCCGAACCAGGCCATCAGTGACGGCTCCCCATGTAGATCGCCTGCACCTGCGCGTCGGTCTCGATCTCCTGCGGCGTGCCGGTGCGCAGCACGCGGCCGTTGTGCATCACCGTGACCTTGTCGACCACGCGCAGCGCAATGTCCAGGTCGTGCTCGATCAGCACGAAGCTCATGTGCGCCGGCAGCGAGCGCAGCAGCGCCACCAGCTCGCGGCGCTCGGCCGGGGAGAGGCCGGCCGCCGGCTCGTCGAAGAGGATCAGGCGCGGCGCACCGGCCAGCGCCATGCCGATCTCCAGCTGGCGCTGCTGGCCGTGGGCCAGGTTGGCGACCAGCTCGTTGGCAATGTGGGTGAGCCGCGTGCGCTCCAGCAGGTCCTGCGTGGCGCGCGTGGACGCATGGGCGTCGCCGGCGCGGCGGAAGCTGAAGCGCCCGCTGGCCACGCCGCGCACCGCCAGGAAGAGGTTCTCGCGCACGCTCAGCTCGCGGAACAGCAGCGAGGACTGGTAGGTGCGCCGCAGCCCCTTGCGGATGCGCTCGTGCGGCGGCAGCTCGGTGATGTCCTCGCCGAAGAAATGGATGCGCCCGCCGGTGGGCGGGAAATCGCCGGTGATGGCGTTGAACAGCGTGGTCTTGCCCGCGCCGTTGGAGCCCAGGATGGCGTACTTCTGCCCGGCGGCCACGGTGAGCGACACCTCGTCCACGGCACGCAGCGCACCGAAGGCCCGCGTCACTCCGCTGAGCGCCAGGGCGTCGTTGGAGGCCAGCGGGGGCGGCGCGGCCACGCCCCCTCCGCGGGAGGGGGCGCTGCGCAGCGTGGAGAGGGTTGCCACGTCGGTCCTGCGTTCAGGGGCAGGCCGGCACGTCGCGCGAGCCGATCTTGAACTCTTCGGCCTTCATGCCCAGCAGCTGGTCGACGTTGTCCACCTTGCTGTGCACCTTGTTGAAGAGATTGCCTTGCGAGTCCTTGACCACCTCGGTGACGAAGGTGGTGCCGATGGCCTGGCGATTGCCGTCCAGCCTGACGTCGCCGTTGGGCGTCTTGAGCGTCATCTTCGACAGCGCCTCCCGGTACTTGGCCTGGTTGCCCGACAGGTCGCCGTTCACCGCGGCCAGGCCGTCCAGCGCGGCCTTCATGTTCACGTAGTACACGTAGGCGAAGAGGCTCGGGCTGGGAAAGCCGCCGGCCGACACCGGATAGGTCTTCTGGTAGTCGGCGACGAAGGCTTTCCAGTCGGCGCCGTCGTAGGCGTCGGCAAGCGGGCCGGCCGAGAGGGTGCCTACCAGCGAGTCGCGCCGCTTGCCCTTGTAGTTGAGCACGTCCTGGCTCACGGTGATGGAGCCGCCCAGCATCGGCTTGTCGCCGCCGGCGTTCTCGTACTGCGTGAGGAAGTTCACCGCGTCGGCGCCGCCCAGCACCACCAGCAGCGCATCCACGTCCTTCGGGATGGTCGCGATGACGGACGAATAGTCCTTGCCGCCCAGCGGCACCCATGCCTTGACCGGCACCTTGCCGCCGGCCTTGCAATACTCGGCCATGAAGCCCTGCACCTGCGAGTAGGGGAAGGCGTAGTCCTCGGCGATCACCATGGTGCGCTTGTAGCCCTTGGCCAGCGCCGCCTTGCCCAGGCCCACCATCCACTGGCCGCCGTCGGTGTTGAAGCGGAAGAAGTTCGGGCTGGGGTTGGTGAGCGTGGTGCCTTGCGCGCCCGAGCCGCCGTTGATGAAGGTGACCTGCGGCTGGGTCTTGGAATAGTCCTTCACCGCGATGCCCTCGCCGCCGGACAGCGGGCCGACCATGATGTCCACCTTGTCCTGCTCCACCAGCTTGCGGGTGGAGTTGACCGCCACGTCCGGCTTGGCGTCGGACGAGGCCTTGATGACTTCGATCTTGCGCCCGGCCACCACGCCGCCGCGCTGCTTCACCGCCAGTTCCGCCCCGCGCATGCCATCGGCGCCGCCGGCCGCGAAAGGCCCTTCGAGCGTGGCCAGCAGGCCGATCTTCACCGGTTGACCCTGCTGCGCCCACGCGCCGCCCCAAAGTGCCGTGGCCGCCGCTGCGCCCACGATGGAACGGACCCAGATTCGCTTCGTCGTCGTCACTTTCACGGTTGTCTCCTTTGGTTGGAAGTCAATGCCCGCCCCGACCGCAGGCGTGCCGCGAGGCGCGCCCACAGCCCCAGCAGGCCGTCGGGGGAAAACAGCACGATGGCGAGGAACACCCCGCCGATGACGAGGTTGAAGCGTTCGCGGTCGATCAGGTCGATGGCGAAGGTCTGCAGGAGGACGAAGACCAGGGCGCCCAGGAAGGCGCCGGCCGGATGCCTGACGCCGCCGAGCACGGCGATCACCAGGATGTTGATGAGCCAGCCGGTGCCCACCGAGCCGGGCGACATCAGGGCGTTGTACCAGGCCAGCAGCACGCCGCCGACGGCGGCGATGAGGCCCGACAGCGCATAGGCAGCCACCCGGTGCGCCACCACCGAGTAGCCCAGCGCGCTCATGCGGCGCGGGTTGTCGCGGATGCCCTGCAGTGCGATACCGAAGGGCGCCCGCACCACGTGGCACACCAGCCAGTAGGCCGCCAGCGCGCACACCAGCGACAAGGCGTAGAAGGGCACCGGGTCGCGCCACTGGATGCCCAGCACCGTGGGCGGCTTGAGTTCGCGCAGCCCCTGGAAGCCGTTGAACACGCTGTAGTTCTGCAGCACCAGGTAGTAGAAGGCCACGCCGATGGCCAGCGTGATCATGATCGTGTAGATGCCCTCGGTGCGCACCGAGAGCCAGCCGATCAGCGTGGATGCGAGCACTGCGATCACGACGGCCACCGGCACCGCGACCCACCAGGGCCAGCCCAGGCTGATCTCGGCGCTGCTGCTGTGGCCCAGCACCGCCACCGCATAGCCGGCCACGCCGGCCACCGTCATCTGGGCCAGGGAGATCATGCCGCCATAGCCGGCCAGGAAGCTCAGTGACAGCGCGATCATTCCCAGCACCAGCGACTGGGCGCCTACCTGGAAGGTGACGAAGGGCGAGGCCACCAGCGGAAAGACAACGAGCGCGAGCAGCACGACAAGATTGCGCGACGCGACGAAGCGCCACAACTCGTTCCACACGTCGGAAGCCGCAGAAGGCACTTCGCCCGGCGCTGGCGCGGCAGGCGGCACGCGGTGCACAGGCATTGACGACCCGGTCGCGGCGCGTCCGCGCGCCGCGCTGGCCGCAGCGGCTGAATTCATGGCCTTGCGCCACTGTGCTGCCGCCATCGCCTACGCCGCCTTTCCGAGAATGCCGCGCGGCCGGAAGGCCAGCACGCCCACCAGGATCAGGAAGGTGATCACCACGCTGTAGGTGGGTGCGTAGGCCAGGCCGAAGGTCTCGGCCAGTCCCAGGATCACCGCGCCAAGCGCCGCGCCCACCACGCTGCCCATGCCGCCCACGATGACCACGATCAGCGAGGCCAGGAGCAGCCGGGTGTCTTCGCCGGGAACCATCGAGAGCTCGACGGCGCCGATCACGCCGCCGATGCCGGCCAGGCCCGCCCCCAGCGCGAAGGTGAAGGCGAACAGGAGGTTCACGTTGACGCCGGCGGCGGACAGCATGCCGCGGTCGTCCACGCCGGCGCGGATCATGGTGCCGATGCGCGTGCGGTTGAGCAGCAGCCACAGCAGCACGCCGATGCCGATGCCCATGAACAGCAGGCTCAGCCGGTAGGCGGAGTAGGCGCGGATGAGCGGGATGTCGCGGATGGGCCCCTGCAGGAAGCCGGGCGCTTCCATCTGGTGCACCTGGCCGGTGAAGATCCACAGCAGGATGTCGGCGACGACGATCGACAGGCCGATGGTCACCATGGTCTGGCGCAGTTCCTGCCCCTGCATGTGCCGCAGGATCAGCCACTGGATCGCCAGGCCCGCCACTGCCGCCGACAGGAAGCCCGCGGCCAGCGCCACGGGCCACCAGCCGGTGCGCGCGGCCACCACGTAGCCCACGTAGCCGCCCAGAAGGTACAGCGAGCCGTGCGCCAGGTTCACGTTGCGCATCAGGCCGAACACCAGGGTGAAGCCGCTGGCCACGATGAAATACAGCGAGGCCAGCGTCAGGCCGTTCAGCAGGGTGACGACGTACAGGCGCGGGTTCTGCACCAGCGCCCAGACGGAGAAGATGGCGATGGGGCCGCCCACCAGCAGCCACACGGCAAGAAGACTGCGCGAGCGCCTCGTCACGCGGCCCGCTCCCACTGGCGGCGAGCGGCGATCTCGGGCGCCTTGGCGAACACGCCGTCCTTCATCACGGCCAGGATGCGCTTGGGGTCGCGCAGGATCGAGAGGTTGGCCAGCGGGTCGCCGTCCACCAGCATCAGGTCGGCCAGGTAGCCTTCCTTGACGAGGCCCAGGTCGTGGGGCCGCTTCATCACCTGGCCGCCGTAGAGCGTGGTGCAGCGGATGGCTTCCATGGGCGTGAAGCCCAGGTACTTGACGAAGAACTCCAGGTCGCGCGCGTTCTGGCAGTGCGGCGTGAAGGCGAAGCCGTAGTCGCCGCCGGGCAGCACGCGGATGCCGCGCTTGTGCATCTTGGCCAGCGACACGCAGGCCGCATCCCATTCGATCTGGTAGCCCATGTCGCAGGCCATCGCATGGGTGATGCCCCAGGGCTCGGCCTCGTAGAGCATGGCGTAGAGGATGGCGATGCCGGGGGCGACGAAGACCTCGTCCTTCTTCGCCTCCAGCATGTCCAGTGCTTCCTCGTCGACGAAGCTGGCGTGGTAGATCAGCTCGATGCCGTGGCGCAGCGCCTGCTTCACGCTCTCGGACGAGCGCGCATGGGCCACGCCGCGCTTGCCGCGGATCTTGACCTCGCGCATCGCGGCGGCCACTTCCTCGTCCAGCATCCAGGTGGTCTCGGCCGGCGACTGGGGCGTGAAGTTGTCGCCCGAGAGGTTGAGCTTGATCGAGTCGACGCCGTACTTCAGGAACAGGCGCACCGCCTTGCGCATCTCGTCGGCGCCGGAGATGTTCACGCCGAAGCTGAATTCGGGGAAGGGCAGGTGGGGCAGCGTCTCGTCGCCCAGGGCGCCCAGCACGGTGATCTCCTGGCTGGCTGCCATGTAGCGCGGCCCCGGGATCTGGCCGGCGTTGATCGCATTGCGGATCACCACGTCCAGCCGCGGCTTGGCGCAGGCCGCGCCCACGCAGGAGGTGAAGCCCGCCTGCAGGTACTTCTTCGCCACCTTGGCGCACCACAGCACATGCTCTTCCAGCGGCATGGTCTGGATGGCGGCGAGCGTGGCCGCGTCGTTCCACGAGAAATGCGTGTGGGCCTCGCACATGCCCGGCATCAGCGTGGCGCCGGCCGCGTCGATCACCGTGGCCCCACCGGGCGCGATGGGCGCGGTGCTGCGGCCGACCTGGCGGATGCGGTTCTCTCGCACCAGCACGCTGCCGGTGTAGGGGTTGGTCTCGCCCGTGCCATCGAGGATGCGGACGTTGGTGAAGAGCACATCGGCCATGGTCTTCTCCGTGTGAATCGGGCCTCAGGCGGCCCAGCGGGTCATCGGCAGGGACCGGGCGGCCGCGTGCATCTCGGGCGCCCGGTGGAACTCGCCGTCCTTCATGACGGCCAGGATTCGCGACTTGTCCTGCAGCACCGTGATGTCGCTGAGCGGGTCGCCATCGACGAGCAGGATGTCCGCCAGGTAGCCCTCGCGGATGTAGCCCAGCACCTTGCCCATGCGCATCATCGGCCCGCCCCAGGCGGTGGCGGAGAGCAGGGCTTCCATGTTGCTCATGCCCACGTACTTGACGAAGTACTCCAGGTCCTTGGCGTTGGTGCCGTGCGGCGTCCACGCGAAGCCGTAGTCGCCGCCGGGCAGGATCCGGATGCCGCGCCTGCGCATGGCCTTCATGCTTTCGATGGCCGCTTCCAGCTCGCGGTGGTAGCCCATCTTGCGCGTGACCTCGGGCGTCAGGCCCCATTCGCTGGCGTTGTGGCAGGTGTTGATGAGCCAGGCCAGGCCGGGCGCGATGAAGTGCTCGGTCTTGTGCGCCTCCAGCATGTCCAGCGCTTCCTCGTCGGTGAAGCTGGCGTGGTAGATCACCTCGATGCCCTGCTTCACGCATTCCTTGATCGACCAGGTGGAGCGCGCATGCGCCGCCACGCGCTTGCCCCAGGCCTTGGCCTCTTCCACGCACACGCGCACTTCCTCCGAAGTGAACTGGCTCATCTCGCTGGGCATGCCGGTGATGGATTCGCCCGAGAGGTTGATCTTGAGCGAGTCCACGCCCCACTTGGCGAAGGTGCGTACGCAGCGGCGCATCTCCTCCGCGCCGCTCACCACCGCGCCGAAGGCGAACTCGGATTGAGGGAGGTGCGGCTGCGTGGTGTCGCCCAGGCCGCCGGGCACGGTGATCTCCTGGCTGGCCGCCAGATAGCGCGGGCCGATGATGGTGCCGTCGTTGATGGCGTTGCGGATCACCACGTCCAGCCGCGGCTTGGCGCAGGCGGCGCCCACGCAGCTGGTCCAGCCCATGTCCAGGTAGCGCTCGGCCACCTGGGCGCACCACAGGATGTGCTCCTCCGGCGGCATGCGCTGGATCGCGTCCAGGCTGGGCTGGTCGTTCCACGAGAAATGCGTGTGGGCCTCGACCATGCCGGGCATCAGGAAGGCGCCGGCGCCGTCGATGGTGCGGGCGCCCGCGACCGGCTGCGAGCGCGCGCCGAAGCCGGTCTTCACGACGCGGGCGATGCGGTTGCCCTGCACCAGAACGTCGCCGGTGAAGGGGGCCTCGCCGCCGCCGTCGAAGATGCGCACGTTGGTGAAGAGCACGTCGGCCATGGCTTCAGCTCCTTGAATTCGCGGTGAGGAAGTCGCGCAGCTCGCGCTGGCATTCCTCGGGACGTTCCACCGGGGTCCAGTGGCCGCAGCGCGGCAGCACCACCACGCGCTTGGAGGCCGCGTTGTGCAGCCGGTCGGCCATGGCGCGCACGGCCTGCGGCGGCGCCACGCCATCCTCGTCGCCGGTGACGAGCAGCACTGGCGCCTGGATGCTTTCCACGGCCGCGGGCTGCGCACCGGCCAGTGCCTCGCAGCTGCGCGCGTACGCCTCGCCGCACTGGCTCATCAGGCTCTCGCGCACATAAGCCACCGACACCGGCAGGCGCTGGCGGGTGTCGGCGGAGATGGCGGCGCCGATCAGCGTTTGCGTGATCTCCTGCATGCCCGCGGGACCGGAGCGGGCCTTCTCGGCGCGCTGCTGCATCGCGTTGCGCGCGGCATCGGGCGGCGCGATCAGCGGGCCGAAGAGCGCGAGGCTGGCCACCAGCTTGGGATGCGAGGCCGCCAGGTGCTGGCAGACGATGGTGCCCATCGAGTGGCCGAGCCAGTGCGCACGCGTCACGTTCAGGCGCGCGCACACGCTGACCAGCGCCTGCACGTAGCGCTCGATGCTCAGCGCGCCTTCCGCGCCCTGCGAGCGTCCGCTGCCCGGCAGGTCCACCCGGATCACCCGGTGGCGCGCGAGCGCGGGCATCAGCGGCGTCCAGGTGTTGGAACTGCCGCCCAGCCCGTGCACGCACACGACCACGGGGCCGTCGCCTTCTTCCTCCACCGCCAGTCGCTCGATCAGGTGCAGTGTCATGGTGTGCAGGCCTCAGCCGAAGCGGTTCTCGATGGCGCCGATGCCGTCGATCTCGATGCGCACGCGGTCGCCGGCGCGCAGCCACTGCGGCGGGTTCATGCCCATGCCCACGCCGGCCGGCGTGCCGGTGGCGATGACATCGCCCGGGTACAGCGTGATGCCGCGCGAGCAGGTCTCGATGAGCGTGGGGATGTCATGGATCATGTCGCGCGTGAGCCCGTCCTGGCGCAGTTCGCCGTTGACCCAGCCGCGCACGCGGGTCGCGTTGCCGTCCAGCTCGTCGCCGGTGACGATCCACGGGCCCATGGGGCAGAAGGTGTCGAAACTCTTGCCCAGGTCCCACTGCTGGTGGCGCATCTGCACGTCGCGCGCTGTCACGTCGTTGACGATGGTGTAGCCGCACACATGGTCCATGGCCCGGCTCTTCGGGATGTCGATGCCGCCCTTGCCGATGACCACAGCCAGCTCGGACTCGTAGTCGATCTGCACCGACGTGGAAGGCGAGGGCAGGCGCACCGTGTCGTGCGGGCCCACCACGCATTCGGGCAGCTTGGAGAAGACGATGGGCCAGGGGTCTTCCTCGGGCATGGTCTCGCGGAACACCGTGCTGGCCAGCTCGGCCGCATGCGCGTGGTAGTTGCGGCCCACGCAGAAGAGGCTGCGCAGAGGCCTGGGCAGCGGCGCGCGCAGCTCGATCAGTTCCACCGGAAGCCGCGTGCCCGAAGGGGAGGGCAATGGCTCGCCTTGGGCCAGCGTCTGGATGAGTGGGAGCACGCCGCGCGACGCATCCCGCACGGCCAGGGGCGTGGCTTCACGCCCGTCTGCCGAGATGGTGCCCACGTGGTCACGTCCGCCCCATTGCCAGCTGGCCATGCGCATCGGCTTGTCTCCGTCTTGCCGCACGGTCATGTCGGGGCCCACTGCTGGAGGCCTCGCGCCGCACGGTCAGGGAACACATGTGAGGCTGCCGGGAAGCGCCTGGCGCTTCTTCTGCCTCTTGCACCGGTTTTGAGACTTGCGTCTCAAATTAGGATGCGTGCATCATACGGCTCGAATCCAGGGTGCCACAAGCAAGGCCAGGCCTCCAACAAATACGGACAAACCCCATGGCTCGCCTCAAACACAAGCTCTCGCAGCCGCCGGCAGAACCCGAGCGCGGCGTGAAGGCCGCAACCTTCCGGCTGCTGCTGGACACGGCGATGGACATCATCCGCCAGGACGGCCACATCCCCTCGGTGGCCGAGGTGGCGGTGCGCTCCAAGGTGTCGCGCGCCACCGCCTACCGCTACTTCGCCAGCCGCAGCGCGCTGGTCACCGCCGTCATCGACAGCTCGCTCGGTCCGGTGCGCACGCTGGCCTCGGACAACCCCAGCGGGCGCGAGCGGGTGCACGAGTTGTTCCGCCAGACCTTCCCGCGCTTCAAGGAGTTCGAGCCGCAACTGCGCGCCGCGGCGCAGCTGTCGCTGGAGCAGTGGGCGCTGGAGCGCGCCGGCCTGCTGGAAGAAGAGCCCTACCGCCGCGGCCACCGCGTGCGCATCCTGCAGCACGCCATAGCGCCCATGGCGCCCGCCCTCACGCCCGCGCTGCGCGATCGGCTGCACCACGCGCTGTCGGTGGTCTACGGCATCGAGCCCTACGTGATCCTCAAGGACATCTGGGGCCTGCCGGACCGTGAGGTCGAGCGCATCGCGCTGTGGATGGCCGATGCGCTGATCGACGCCGCGCTGCGCCAGTCGGCCGTGGTGGCGGAGCCTGCGAAGCCGCCCGCCCGTGCGCGCAACGGCGCCCGCAGCGCCGCGCTCGCCACCCGCTGAAGGCCCCTTTCCCCATGAGCCTGCACACGCCCGCCTGGTACGACGAGCAGTACAACAGCCGCGCCCGCATCCCGGAGCACCCCGCCATCCTCCAGCACTGGGCCGATGCCTCGGCGGCGGCCCTGAAGCGGCACCCTGAATTGGTTGAATTGGCCTACGGTGAAGCGCCGCGCGAGAAGATGGACATCTTCCCGGCCCGCGCGAGCGGCTCGCCGGTGTTCGTCTACCTGCATGGCGGCTACTGGCGGGCGCTGGGCAAGCGCGACCACAGCTTCGTCGCGCCGCCGCTGGTCGATGCCGGCGCGATGGTGGTGCTGCCCGACTACTCGCTGTGCCCCGAGGTGACGGTGGAGCACATCGTGCTGCAGACCGTGCGGGCGCTGGCCTTCGTGCATCGCCATGCGGCGGACCATGGCGGCGATCCGTCGCGCATCGTGGTGGCCGGCCATTCGGCGGGCGGGCACCTGGCGACCATGATGCTGGCCTGCGACTGGCAGGCAGTCAATCCCTCGCTGCCGGCCGACCTGGTGAAGGCGGCGCTGTCCATCTCCGGCCTGTACGAGCTGGAGCCGATGCGGCACACGCCTTTCCTGGCGGCCGACCTGGGCCTCACGGCTGCCTCGGCGCTGCGCGCGAGTCCGGCCTGGATGCCGCCGCCGGCTTCAGGCCAGCTGGCGGTGGTCGTGGGGGGCGAGGAGAGCGAGGAATTCCACCGCCAGGCCGAACTCATCCGGGCGAACTGGGGTGGGAAAGTGGTGGCCTCGGAGATCGTGCCGGGGCGCAACCACATGAACGTGCTGCACGAGCTGGCCAGCCCGGGCAGCAACACGCATCAGCTGGCGCTGGACTTGCTGGCGATCCGCCGCGATTGAGCGCGTGCCGGTGCCGGCAGGGGCGCGGCGAGCAGCAGGCGCTCGTAGGCCTCGGGGTCGGCGCTGCGCAGCTGCTCCAGCGCCCTGGCCGCGGTGACGGCCAGGGTGGCGCGTTCCTCGTCCTTGACCGCCTCGATGCGCTGCTGCGTCTCGCGCAGGCACTGCAGCGATTGCGCGCCCTGGGCCTGCACCTGGGCGTCGGTGCTGCTCATGCCCAGCAGCACCTCGGTGATCCAGCCCAGCTGGCGGCCGTAGGTGGCGATGTCGAAGATCCGGCGCTCCATTTCGCCGTTGCCGGCCGAGGGCGGGATGCCGGCGAAGAACCAGTCGGTCTCGGGCTCGATGCGCTGCGCGACGCTGCCGCTGAAGGGGAAGTAGAACTGCGGCGACCAGATCCAGAACCACGGGGGCATCGGCTTCTCCTTCTTGGGCGGCGGGTCGTCAGAGCTTCTTCACCAGCACCTGGCTGCGGCGGTCCCAGTTGTACTTGCGCTTGCGGGCCTCGGGCAGCCAGTCGGGGTCCACCATCTGGAAGCCGCGCTTGATGAACCAGTGCATGGTGCGGGTGGTGAGCACGAAGATGCTGTCCAGGCCCATGGCCTTGGCGCGCTGCTCCACGCGCTTGAGGATGCGCTCGCCGTCGCCCTGCGACTGCACGGCGGAGGACACGGTCAGGGCCGCCATCTCGCCGGTGCGCTCGTCGGGGTAGGGGTAGAGCGCCGCGCAGCCGAAGATCACGCCGTCGTGCTCGATCACGGTGTAGTGGTCGACGTCGCGCTCGATCTCGGTGCGGTCGCGCTTGACCAGCGTGCCGTCGCGCTCGAAGGGCTCGATCAGCTGCAGGATGCCGCCGATGTCGTCCACCGTGGCCTCGCGCAGGCTTTCCAGCTTCTCGTCCACCACCATGGTGCCGATGCCGTCGTGCACGTAGACCTCCAGCAGCAGCGAGCCGTCCACCGAGAAGGGCAGGATGTGGTTGCGCTCCACGCCGCCCACGCAGGCCTTCACGCAGTGCTGCAGGTAGAAGGCGGTGTCGCAGGGGCTTTGCGGCGGTGCCAGGGTGGTGAGCAGCTTCTGGGCGGCGGCCAGGGGCAGCTCGGTGTCGATGGGGTTGTCCTCGCTGATGGGCTGGGCCGGGTCCAGGGCGATGCCCGGGATCTCGGTCAGGAAGATCAGCTTGTCGGCCTGGATGCCGATGGCGACGTTGGTCGCCACCTCTTCCATCGTGAGGTTGAAGGCCTCGCCCGTGGGCGAGAAGCCGAAGGGCGAGAGCAGCACCATGGCGCCGAAGTCCAGCGCGCGCCGGATGCCGGCCGTGTCCACCTTGCGCACCAAACCCGAATGCTTGAAGTCGATGCCGTCCACCACGCCCACCGGCCGCGCGGTGATGAAGTTGCCCGAGATCACCCGCACCGTGGAGCCGGCCATGGGCGTGTTGGGCAGGCCCTGGCTGAAGGCGGCCTCGATCTCGTAGCGCAGCTGGCCGGCGGCCTCCTGGGCGCAGTCCAGCGCCACCGCGTCGGTGATGCGCATGCCGTGCGAGTACTTCGCCTCGTGGCCCTTGGCCTTAAGTTGCTCGTTCACCTGCGGCCGAAAGCCGTGCACCAGCACGACCTTGACGCCCATGCTCTGGATCAGCGCCAGGTCCTGGGCAATGCTGGGCAGCTTTCCCGCCGCGATCGCCTCGCCCGCCATGGCTACCACGAAGGTTTTCCCCCGGTGCATGTGGATGTAGGGCGCCACCGATCGGAACCAGGGGACGAAGGTGAAATTGAAGACAGTGGACATTGGCGCGGAGCGAATCTGGGAGGCCGAAATCAGGAATTGTCCATGAAAGGCCGGTAGCCAGACGGCCGAAAGGGCAGACCTGCCGGCTTGCGCCGGCTGCCGGGCTTTCCAGGAGGCCCGCTAGCACCCCCGACCGGCCGGCGGCGGAAGCCCTCCAGCCTGCGCGCATAGTCGTTCACCGGCTCCGTGGTGGGGCCGTCGGCAATGCCGAGCAGGCCGGCAAAGCGTTCGGGCGGGATGCTGCCGTGGCACAGCAGTTCGTCCACGAGGCGCAGGAGCTCTTGCGCGTGACCGCCGAGCAGGGCGTCGGCGCGCGACTGCTGCTCGCGCAGCAGGGATTCGATAGCGACATTGGTCTCGTCCAGCGCGGTGTTCAGGTGCTCGTCCGGATTGGAGGCCACGTCCGTGCGGGACAGGCGGGGGCCGAACCCCAGGTGCCGCACGCAGCGTGCAGCGGTGGCGGTCGCCTTGCGCAGGTCGCCTTCGCCGCCGCTGGTCACCCAGTCGTCGCCGAACACCAGGCGCTCGGCCGCGCGGCCCGCCAGGCTGACGCAGATCGAGTCGAGCAGGTTGCGGCGAGACCAGGCCTTGCGCGGCGCATAGCTGTTGTAGCCACCCTCGAAGGAGGCAACGTTGATCTTGATCTCCAGCGGCGCACGTCCGAACAGCAGCGCGTAGGCCAGCCCGTGGCCGGCTTCGTGCACCGCCAGCAGCGCGCGAAAGTCCTCGCTCGTTCCGCGGCGGGCGCGGTCAAGGTCGATGGCCACGGCAAAGAGCCTGGCGTTGTCGCGCAGGCGCGCCACGAGCCGGGTACCGGACGGATCGGGGCCGATATGCACGGATTCGTGCGGCAGCACGTCGCTTTCCAGCGCCCACAGCGCGGCATTGACCAGCGTGGCGCTGAGCATTGCGTGGATCGACGAGAACAGCGGCCGGGTGCCCTGGGCCGGGAACACGGCGTTGGCATAGATCAGCCCGTAGACTGCCTCGTCGAGTTCGATGCGCACGCCCGAGCTGGCCTGCGTCTGCTCGACATAGCCCGCGCAGGCCTGCCGGATGAGCCGCTCGTAGGTGGTGCGGGACAGCGAGGCGTAGACCAGGTGGTTGTTGCCGAGCCGGGCGATCTGCTCCGGCTTGAAGCGTTCGGCCAGCGCCTTCTTGACGTCGATGACCGACAGCTTGCGCGTCAGCGCGTGGAACACGTCGGCGTCGGTGTCGCAATCCTCCACGCGCGTGGCCAGGTCGCTGTACATCTCGTCGAGGTTGCCGCAGACGAAGACCAGCAGCTGGCTGTAGTCGGTCTCCCAGCCCTGGGCCGATTCGCGGAAGGCGCGCAGCCGCGCCTGAACATCCTCCGGCGTCCAACGCATGATGTCCACGAGCGGCTCGGCCAGCTTGAGGGTGGACTTGAGTTCCCGGGCCTGCCAGGGCGCGAGCTTGAGCTTGCGCTCGCGGGCCTTCCGGCGCTCGTCCTCGTCCTCGCCGTCGTCCTGCTCGGCATCGTAGGCCGCGCTCGCGAGCGAAGCCTCGATTTCGCCGAGCAGCGACAGGGCGGGCGGCAGCCGACCGTCCGAGAGCAGCGCCCACACGTCCTGGTAGCGCTCGACCCGGACGTCCTTGCGTTGCGTATCCACCGTGCGAAAGCGCTGGAACTCGTCCAGCACCAGGATGCCCGGGGCGCCTTCGGTCACGCCGGACTGGCTGAGCATCCCGGAAATGGTGCCGCCTTCCCAGCGGCTTGCGCCGTGGCTGAAGCCGTCCATCTGCACTTCCACGAAGCGGTCGTAGAAGCCCAGCAGTTGTGCCAGGCGGCGCACCAGCTGCGTCTTGCCGGTGCCGGTCAGGCCCCAGAGGCAGATGACCACCGGCCGGGTGATGAGCTGCGGCAGCACGTACCAGGCACGCATCGAATCGATCACCTGGTCGATGACGTCGTCGATGCCGAAAAGCTCCTGCTTCAGTTGCGCGGCTGCGCCCTGCAATTGCGCGCTTCGCTCGGCGAGTTGTCGGCGCAGCGCATGGCTGTCGGATGTCTTCGTCATTGTTCCTCTACTCCTGTCGGTCGAACCCGCGCCGCACCATGGCCTGCAAGGCCACGCGGTCGGCGCGCCGTTGCGCGCCCTGGCTGCGGATGTGGCGCCCGGCACCGCCATTGCGGGTGGCCAGCGCGCGGGTCACGTGGTTGCGCGGCGTTGCGATCGACTCGAGCCGCATCGGCGGCTTCATGCGGCGCAAGGCCTTGACCCGGCCTTGCTCGAAGGCGCGGGACTTCTTCTGTGCACTCATTCGTGCGATTCCTCTGGAATGCCGCAGGCATCCGCCTGAAAGCGGGCCTGAAAGCAAAAAGCCCCGGCTGAAGCAGGCCAGGGCTTTGAGGCGCCTGGGCCGAACGTGGGTGAAGCACGGTCAGCCGAGGCGGGGAACCGTGTTCAGTGGAAGTGGTTGAACAAGAAGGACATGAGGTGTTTGCTCCAGATGCTTGGGGGCCGGCGCAAGGTTGTTCGTCGCAACGGCCAGGAAGAGCGAAGGGCGCGATTATTCGGGGCAGGGTGGGTGTGATGCAAGCCGTGCGTGTCGATCCGGACATCCTGCGTTGTGCACGGACAACGCGGCCTCCGGATAATTCGGTGCTTCATGACGGTTTCCGAGATTCCCCAGTCCCCCGCCGCCGCGGCCGCGCCGCGCGCGCCCCTGCGCATCGACTTCCCCGAATCGCTGCCCGTCTCCGCCCGGCGTGAGGAGATCGCGGCCGCCATCGAGGCGCACCAGGTGGTGATCGTCTGCGGCGAGACCGGCTCGGGCAAGACCACCCAGCTGCCCAAGATCGCGCTGGCCCTGGGCCGCGGCAAGCTCAACGCGCCGCCCGGGAAGGGCCGGCTGATCGGCCACACCCAGCCGCGGCGCATCGCCGCCAGCTCGGTGGCCAAGCGCATCGCCGAGGAGCTGAAGACGCCCCTGGGCGAGGTGGTGGGCTACAAGGTGCGCTTCCAGGACCGCCTGTCGCGCGATGCCTCGGTCAAGCTGATGACCGACGGCATCCTGCTGGCCGAGACGCAGACCGATCCGCTGCTCAAGGCCTACGACACGCTGATCATCGACGAGGCCCACGAGCGCTCGCTCAACATCGACTTCCTCCTGGGTTACCTGCGCGAGATCCTGCCGCGCCGGCCCGACCTGAAGGTGATCGTGACCTCGGCCACCATCGATGCCGAGCGCTTCGCCCAGCATTTCGCCTCGGCCAAGGGGCCGGCGCCGACGCTGTTCGTCTCGGGTCGCACCTTCCCGGTGGAGCAGCGCTACCGCCCCTTCGAGGAATCGCGCGACTTCGACCTGAACGACGCCATTGCCGACGGCGTGGACGAACTCTGGCGCGACCCGCGCGGCGGCGGCGACATCCTGGTCTTCCTGCCCGGCGAGCGCGAGATCCGCGAGGCGGCCGATCACCTGCGCAAGCACCTGTCGCACCAGCCGATGCTGCGCAACGCCGAGGTGCTGCCGCTGTTCGCGCGGCTGTCGCAGGCCGAGCAGGACCGGGTGTTCGACAACCATTCGGGCCGGCGCATCGTGCTGGCCACCAACGTGGCGGAGACCTCGCTGACGGTGCCGGGCATCCGCTTCGTGATCGACGCCGGCACGGCGCGCGTGAAGCGCTACAGCTTCCGCAGCAAGGTCGAGCAGCTGCTGGTCGAGCCGGTGAGCCAGGCCGCGGCCAACCAGCGCGCCGGCCGCTGCGGCCGCGTGGCCGACGGCATCTGCATCCGCCTGTACGACGAGAAGGACTTTGCGGGACGCCCGCGCTTCACCGACCCGGAGATCCTGCGCAGCTCGCTGGCGGGCGTCATCCTGCGGATGAAGTCGCTGCACCTGGGCGACGTGGAGCGCTTCCCCTTCCTGGAAGCGCCTTCGCGCCGTGCCATCGCCGACGGCTACCAGCTGCTCAACGAACTGGGCGCTGTCGACGACGCCAACGAGCTGACGCCCATGGGCGCCGAGCTGGCCAAGCTGCCGCTGGACCCGCGCGTGGCCCGCATGATCGTCGAGGCCCGCTCGCGCAGCGCCCTGGAAGAGGTGCTGGTGATCGCCTCCGCACTGTCGGTTCAGGACGTCCGCGACCGCCCGCTGGAGGCGCAGACCCAGGCCGACCAGGCGCATGCCAAGTTCGACGACGACAAGAGCGAGTTCAGCGGCTACCTGCGGCTGTGGAAGTGGATCCACGATGCGCGCGGCGGCCACGGCGAAAGTCACAAGCTCAGCAACCGCCAGTACGAGCAGCTCCTGCGCCAGAACTTCATCAACGTGCGCCGGGTGCGCGAGTGGCGCGACATCCACTCGCAGCTGCTCACCGTGGTGACCGAGCACAAGTGGCGCATCAACACCCAGCCCGCCAGCTACGAGCAGCTGCACCAGGCGATGCTCTCGGGCCTGCTGGGCAACGTCGGCTGGAAGCTGGAGGACGACGAGGCCTACCTGGGCGCTCGCGGCATCAAGTTCTACCGCCACCCGGGCGCGCACCTGAAGAAGAAGCCGGGCCGCTGGATCGTCGCCGCCGAGCTGGTGGAGACCACGCGCCTGTTCGGCCGCGGCATCGCCAACATCGAGCCGCAGTGGCTGGAGCAGGTGGCCGGCCACCTGCTCAAGAAGCAGATGCTGGACCCGCACTGGGAGAAGAAGGGCGCGCAGGTGGTGGCGCTGGAGCGGGCCACGCTCTACGGCCTGGTGATCTACAGCGGCCGTCGCGTGGATTTCAGCAAGATCGACCCGGCCGCGGCGCGCGAGATCTTCATTCGCGAGGCGCTGGTGGCGGGGCAGTGGGAAAGCAGCCTGCCTTTCCTGGCTGCCAACCGCAAGCTGGTGCGCGAGGTGGAGGCGCTGGAGCACAAGTCGCGCCGCCAGGACGTGCTGGTGGACGACGAGCTGATCTACGCCTTCTACGACGCGCAGGTTCCCGCCGACGTGAGCAACGGCGCCAGCCTGGAGCGCTGGTGGCGCGAGGCCTCGCGCGCACAGCCGCGCCTGCTGTTCCTCTCGCGCGAGGAGCTGATGCGGCACCAGGCCGCGGGCATCACCACGCAATCCTTCCCGCCGACCATCCGCCTGGGTGGGGTGGATTGCGCCGCGACCTACCTGCACGAGCCGGGTGACCCGAAGGACGGACTCACCGTGACCGTGCCGCTCTTCGTGCTGAACCAGGTCAGCGAGGAACGCTGCGAGTGGCTGGTGACCGGCATGCTCAAGGACAAGATCCAGGCCCTGCTCAAGAGCCTGCCCCAGCGTCCGCGCTCGCGCCTGGTGCCGCTGCCGGAGACGGCCGCGCGCCATGCCGAGCAGCTGTCGGCACCAGAGGCCTTCGGCCACGGGTCGCTGACGGATGCGCTGCTCAGGATCGTGCGGGACGCCACCAGCCTGGACGTGAAGCGGACCGACTTCAAGCTGGACATGCTGGCCCCGCACCTCTTCATGAACCTGCGGGTGGTGGACGAGCATGGCCGCCAGCTTGGCAGCGGGCGCAACCTGGGCGCGCTCAAGGCCGAGCTCGGGACGCAGGCGCGCGGCGCATTCCAGGCGCTGGCGGGGCTGCAGGTCAAGAAGTCCGTGGAGCCTGCCGGCGCGGCAAGGAGCGAAGCGCCGCGCGGCAAGACGGTGGAGACGGTAGCCAAGGCCGACGCCACGCCTGCTCTGCCCGCTGGCCAGCGCTACACCGGCTGGACCTTCGGCGAGCTGCCCGAGTTGATGGAAGTGCGCCGCGGCGCGCAGACGCTGGTGGGCTTTCCGGCGCTGGTGGATGCGGGCGACGCCGTCACCATCGAGGTCTTCGACGAGCCCGAGGTGGCTGCGGGCAAGCACCGCGCCGGCCTGCGGCGGCTCTTCGCGCTGCAGCTCAAGGACGCGCTCAAGTACCTGGAAAAGAACATCCCCGACCTGCAGAAGATGGCGGTTGCCTTCATGCCGCTGGGCACGCTGGAAGACCTGCGCGCCCAGATCATCGACGTGGCGCTGGAACGCGCCTTCCTGCAGTCGCCGCTGCCGAGCGACGAGTTCGCGTTCAAGAAGCGGCTGGAAGAGGGGCGGGGGCGCCTGACGCTCATCGCCAACGAGGTGGCGCGCCTGGCCGGCGTGGTGCTGACCGAGTACGCGGCGGCGGCCCGCAAGATCAAGGACACGAAGATCCAGCCCGAGGCCACGCAGGACGCGGCGCAGCAACTGCAGCGCCTGGTGGGCAAGCGCTTCGTGGCCGATACGCCCTGGGCCGCGCTGCAGCATTTCGCGCGCTACCTGAAGGCCATCACCTTGCGGCTCGACAAACTGCGCGCCGACCCGGCGCGCGACACTTCGAAACTGGCGGAACTCAAGCCCCAGGAACAGCGCTACTGGCGGCTGGTGGCCGAGCGCAAGGGCGTGGTGGACGAGCGGATGAGCGAATTCCGCTGGCTACTGGAGGAGCTTCGGGTGAGCTTCTTCGCGCAAGAGCTGCGCACGCCGCAGCCCGTCAGCATCAAGCGTCTGGACAAGGCGTGGGCGCAGCTGGGTCACTGACGCACGGGGCGGCGGCTAGATCCTGCCCATGAGCAGCAGGATGATCACGATCAGCAGCACCAGGCCGACGCCGCCGCTGGGCACATAGCCCCAGCCGCGGCTGTAGCCCCAGCTCGGAAGTGCGCCGATCAACAGAAGGATCAGCACGATCAGCAGGATGAAGGACAGGGACATGCGGCTTCTCCGTGTTTGTTATGGAGGCCTCATGGTGGTGGCGAACGCGGCGCAGGCGTTAGCGTGAAGCGCGCCTTCGCCGGTCAGGCGAGGCCTACCGATCCTGTCAGCGAAGTGGCCTTCGGGCGCGCTCAGGCAGGAATCGGCAGGCCCTGCACCAGGCGCCGTGCGAGCCGCGGCTGCTGGAGCTGCGCCACCCACCATGCCAGTGCGCGGCCCTCGTGCTCGCCGCGCCAGGCCATGTACAGCGGATTGGGCTCGCGTGAATGCGCCATCTTCTTCTCCACCAGCTCGCCGCGCGCGAGCAGGGTGGCCACGCGATGGCGCGGCAGCCAGCCGACGCCCAGCCCGTCGCGCTGGGCCAGCACCTTCGCCCGCATGGTCGGCACGGCGAGCACGGCCTGGCCGCCCAGCAGGCCGTAGCTGCGCGCGTCCGAGCGGCGCGCCGTGTCGGCGACCACCACGGCCCGGTGCGGCTGCACCTGCTCCTGCGCCAGGGGTTCGGGCACTCGGGCCAGGGGATGGCGCGGCGCGACCGCGAAGACCCAATCCATCGCGCCGAGCTCCGCCCAGCGCAGTTGCGGGATCGCGGGCGGCGCGCTGGTGGCACCCACCACCAGGTCGGCGCGGCCTTCGCGCAGCGCTTCCCAGGTGCCGCCCAGCACCTCGTGCGTGAGGCGCAGCTGCACGCCGCTGTCCAGCTTGTCGAAGCTCTGCACCAGCGGCAGCAGCGTCTCGACTTCGAGGATCTCGTCGGTGACGATGGACAGGCGGTCTTCCCATCCGCCGGCCACCTGCTTGACGCGCCGGGTCAGGCGCGCCATGTCCTGCGACAGCCGCGCCGACTCCTGGGTGAGCAGGCGGCCGGCGGGCGTGAGCTGCAGCCGGTAGCGCCGTCGGTCGAACAGCAGGGCGTCGAAGCGCGCCTCCAACTGGCGGGCCGCGTGCGAGATGGTGGAGGGCGCCCTGCCCAGCCGCGCTGCGGCGCGCGAGAGGCTGCCGGCCTGCTCGATCGCTTCCAGCAGCGCCATTTCGTCCTCGCTCAACATGTTCGACTCCTTCGAACGATTTTGTCGATCCGATGGTACGGCATTCGATCAAATGAAGAACACCATTCGTGTACGGCAATTCGCCGGGTTCGAAGGAGTTTGAAAGTGAATCGCTTTGACAACAAGACGATCCTCGTCACCGGCGGTACCAGCGGCATCGGCCTGGCGGCCGCGAAGGCCTTTGCGGCCGAAGGCGCGAGGGTCGTGATCACCGGACGCGACGCGGCGGCCCTGGAAGCGGCCCAGGAGCAGGTCGGCGGCCCAACGCTCGCGCTGCGCAACGATGCAGGCGACACGGGCGCGGCCAAGGCGCTGGCCGAGCGCCTGGCCACCGAGGGGATCCGGCTGGACGCCGTCTTCATCAACGCCGGCACGGCGCGCTTCGCTTCGCTCGAAGAGGCGGACGAAGCCCTGTGGGACCAGACCTTCGGCACCAACGTGAAGGGTGCGTACTTCCAGATCCAGGCGCTGCTGCCGCTGCTCAACCGTGGGGCGTCGATCGTGCTGAACGGCTCGATCAACGCGCGCATCGGCATGCCCAATTCGTCGATCTACGCGGCCAGCAAGGCGGCGCTGATCTCGCTGGCGAAGACGCTGTCGGCCGAACTGCTGCCGCGCGGCGTGCGAGTGAACGTGGTGAGCCCCGGCCCGGTGGGCACGCCGCTCTACGGCAAGCTGGGGCTGGACGCGGCGAGGCTGGAGGCAACCGCTGCGCACATCCAGGGGCAAGTGCCGCTGGGCCGCTTCGGCACTTCGGAAGAGATCGCCGCCACGGTGCTGCACCTGTCGGCGGCCGAGTCGGCCTTCATCGTCGGCACGGAGATCGTTGCCGACGGCGGCATGAGCCAGCTCTGAGAAAGAAGGCCGGCGCTCAGAGGCGGGCGAGGCGCTCCAGCGCGGTGTTGAGCGTCTCGTCCTTCTTGGCGAAGCAGAAGCGCACCACGCGCTGGTCGAAGCCGTCGCCGTAGAAGGCCGACAGCGGGATCGCGGCCACGCCGATCTCGCTGGTGAGCCACAGGCAGAAGTCGGCCTCGCTCTTGTCGCTCACCTCGGAGATGTCCACGCACTGAAAGTAGGTGCCTTCGGAGGGCAGCAGCTTCAGTCGCGTCTTGGCCAGGCCCGCGGCGAACAGGTCGCGCTTGCGCTGGTAGAAGGCGGGCAGCTCCAGGTAGGGCTTCGGGTCCGCCATGTAGGCGGCCAGGGCATGCTGCATCGGCGTGTTGACGGTGAACACGTTGAACTGGTGCACCTTGCGGAACTCGGCCGTGAGCGGTGCGGGCGCGGCCACGTAGCCCACCTTCCATCCGGTCACGTGGTAGGTCTTGCCGAAGCTGCTGACGATGAAGCTGCGCGCGGCCAGTCCTGGGAAGGCCGCGGCGCTCTGGTGCTTCGCCTCGCCGTAGACCATGTGCTCGTACACCTCGTCGCTGATGACGAAGATGTCGGTGGGCGCGAGCAGTTCCTCGAGCTGGCGCATCTCCGCCGCGGTCCAGACGGTGGCGCTGGGGTTGTGCGGCGTGTTGATGATGATGGCGCGCGTGCGCGGCGTGATGGCCGCCGAGATGCGGCCGAAGTCGGGGCGGAAGGTGCCGGGCGTGAGCGGCACGCGCACCACCTTGCCGCCGGCAAGGTCGATGTTGGGCACGTAGCTGTCGTAGCAGGGCTCCAGCACGATCACCTCGTCGCCCGGGCGCACGATGGCGAGGATGGCGGTGATGATGGCCTGGGTGGCGCCGGCGGTGACGGTGATCTCGTCGGCCGCGCGGTAGCTGTGGCCGTACAGCGCCGCGATCTTGGCCGCGATGGCCTCGCGCAGCGCCGGGATGCCCGGCATGGGCGGGTACTGGTTGTGGCCGGCCGCCATGGCGGCGCTCACGTCCTCCAGCAGCTGCGGGTCGCAGCCGAAGTCCGGGAAGCCCTGGCCCAGGTTCACCGCGTTCTTCTCGGCCGCCAGGGCCGACATCACGGTGAAGATGGTGGTGCCCACGGCGGGCAGCTTGGTGTCGAGGGCAGGGGTGCGGGCGATGGCGTTGCTCACGGCGGGGCTCACAGGTCGTAGTCTTGGTGGTGGCCGGCCAGGGCCTTGGCGATGAGGTGGCGGTCGAGGCGGTCGGACAGCAGTTCGGCGAAGCGGAACACGAAGTTGCGCAGGTAGGCGCTGCGCTTGAAGGCCACCCGGGCAATGTTCTGGCCGAAGATGTGTCCCATCGGGCGCACGACCAGGTCGGTGTTGGTGTCGTCGCGCACCGCCATCTCGGCCACGATGCCCACGCCCAGGCCGAGGCGCACGTAGGTCTTGATCACGTCCGAATCGATCGCCTCCAGTGCGATGCGCGGCGTGAGCTTCCTGTTGGCGAAGGCATGGTCGATGCGCGTGCGGCCGGTGAACGAGGGGTGGTAGGTGATGAGGGGCTCGCTGGCCAGGTCCTCGAGCGAGACGCGCTCCTTCTCGGCCAGCGGATGGTCCTTGGGCAGGACCAGCACGTGCTGCCATTCATAGCAGGGCAGGGTGACCAGGTCCGGGTAGTCGGCCAGCGATTCGGTCGCGATGCCGATCTCGGCCACTTCGTCGAGCACCATGCGTGCCACCTGGTCGGGCGAGCCCTGGTGCAGGCTCACGTTGACCTTGGGGTAGGCCTCGCGCAGCTTGGCCACGGGCACCGGCAGCACATAGCGCGCCTGGGTGTGGGTGGTGGCGATGGAGAGGGTGCCGGTGTCCTGCGCGCTGAACTGCTCGCCGATGCGGCGCAGGTTGCCCACCTCGCGCATGATCAGCTCGATGCTGGCGATGACGTGCTGGCCAGGCTCTGTCACGCGCTTGAGACGCTTGCCGTGGCGGGCGAAGATTTCCACGCCCAGTTCCTCTTCCAGTTCGATGATCGCCTTGGACACGCCCGGCTGGGAGGTGTGCAGCGCCTTGGCCGCTTCGGTCAGGTTCAGGTTGCGGCGGACGGCTTCCTGAACGAATTTGAACTGGTGCAAATTCATAACGATTCCATCTTTATTTTGGAATCATTATGCATTCGGAATCTATCTAATGGCTGCCCAAAGTCGAATTTTTCAGGGCGAGGCGGGCCAGCAGGTCGACGAATTCGGGGCTTTCCCCCACAGCCGTGCGCAGCGTGAGCCGCAGTGCCGGATGGGCCTGTTGCAGCTCTTGCGCCAGCCGGGGCAGGTCCTCGCGCAGGTGCTTGCCCACGCCGAGGAACAGCGGCAGCACGTCGATTTCCGAGACGCCGGCCGCAGCCAGTTCAGCCACCGCGCCCGGCAGGTCGGGTGCCGCGGCCTCGAGATAGGCGCAGCGCACCTGCACGGTGGGGTCGAGCGCCCCGATGCGCGCCGCCACGGCCTCCACCGGCTCGCGCCAGCGCGCATCGCGCGAGCCGTGGGCGAACAGCACGATGCCGCGGTGGGCGCTCATCGGAGGCGGCCTAGCGCCTGATCACCAGCCAGCCGAAGGCCGCCAGCGACATGAGGGAGTAGATGATCCCCGGCGCCGCCGAGGTGAGCATCGGCGACCAGTTGCCCAGGTTGCCGATGTAGCCGAAGACGTTGTTGAGCAGGAAGAAGCTGATGCCGATCATCACGCCGCCGAACACGTAGGTGGTGATGCCGCTCTGGCGGAAGTGCAGGTAGGCGAAGGGCAGGGCCAGCACCACCATCACCAGGCAGGACAGCGGGTAGAACACCTTGCGCCAGAACTCGATCTCGTAGCGCTGCGCCGTCTGGCCGTTGGCATTGAGGTGGCTGATGTATTCGAACAGGGCCGCGGTGCTCATCCGGTCGGGCTTGAGCAGGGCCACGGACACCATCTCGCTGGTCAGCGAGCTCGGCCAGGTGTAGGTGGGCATGCTCACCGTGTCGATGCGCGCGCGGTCGGCCTTGGCGCTGGTGTCGTAGATCTGCCGCTCCACCTGCTCGAGGTGCCAGCTGCCGTCGCTGATGCGCGCCGACTGCGCGGTGGTCAGCGCGCTGAGGAAGCCGCGCGCGTCGAACTCGTAGATGCGCGGGTTGGAGAGATTGCCGCCGCGCGAGATCGACGCCACGTTCACCGCATAGGACTTGTCGCCCTGCCGCTCCTTGACCCAGGCGCCGGTGGCGCCAGTGGCCGAGAACACGCCCTTGTAGCGCGTCTCCATCAGCTGCGAGACGCGGTCGGCCGCCGGCGTGAGGTAATCGCCGGCGACGAAGGTGAGCACCACGAAGCCCAGCCCCAGCGCCAGCAGCGTGCGCAACGCGCGCCAGGGGCCCAGGCCGCTGGTGCGCAGGATGGTGTATTCGGAGCTCTGCGCCAGCCGCGCCATCACGAAGATGGTGCCGATCAGCACGGCAATGGGCAGCAGCTCGTACAGGTGGTTGGGAATCAGCAGCGCGACGTACAGCAGTGCCTGCGGCACGCCGTAGCCCAGCGAGTCGGGCTTGCCGATGGACTGCATCTCGTCCACGAAGTCGAAGAAGAAGAAGAGGCACAGGAAGCCCAGGGCGACGAAGCCCACCGACTTCAGCACTTCGACGTAGATCAGGCGCCGGATGGTTCTCACGTGGTGGCCTCTGCAATCGTCTCCGGCCGGCGCGGCCGGGTGAACTTCAGCAGCGACCAGTTGTTGTGGCGCTTGGCCAGCCACAGCAGGGCGCCCACCAGCACGCCGCCGTGCAGCAGCATCAGGTAGGCCCCCAGGCGGAACTGGCCCGAGGCGACCCAGTTCTCACCGAGGTTCAGCAGGTTGTAGTAGATGACGAAGGCGAAGGTGGCGAACAGCATGTTGGCACTGCGTCCCACGCGCGGGTTCACGCTGGTGACGGTGAGGGCCAGCACCACGAAGTTGATCGCCGCCAGCAGCATGCCGATGCGCCAGCCGAACTGCCCCAGGTTGGGCGCCGTCGGCTCGCGCAAGAGGTCCATCGTGGGCCGCACGCGGGGGCGGTCGGTGGCCGGCATGCTGCCTCCTCCCTTGGAGTTGGCGCCCAGCCGCGCGCCGTACACGTCGAACTCGCTGATCTGCAGCTCGGACTTGTCCAGGGGGCGCTCCAGGCGCTGGCCGTTGCGAAGCATCAGGTAGCGCGAGTTGTCGATGCTCTCGATGCGGCCGGTCTGCGCCGAGGTGACGATCTGCGTGTCCTTCTCGACCTCGGAGATGAAGATGTTGTTGGCGGTGGTGCCATCGGCCGTGTCCTTGTCGATGAAGAACACGCGGTTTCGGCCGGGCGACTCCTGGAACTCGCCAGGCGCGACGCGGTCGATGTCGCCGCGGGCCTGGTAGCGGTCGCGCATGCTCTGGGTCTGCGAGTTGGCCCAGGGCCAGCCCACCAGTGCGAGCGCAGCGATCAGGATGAGGATCGGCCAGGAGAACTGGAACAGGGGCCGCACGAAGGCGCCCAGCCCTCGGCCGGCGGAGAACCAGATCACCATCTCGCTCTCGGTGTACATGCGCGAGAGCGTGCCCACGATCGCGATGAACAGGCACAGGCTGAGGATGGTGGGCAGGTAGCCCAGCGAGGTATAGGACAGCACCAGGAAGACTTCGGACGGATTCACGCTGCCCTTGGCCGCCAGGCGCAGGGTGCGGATCAGCATCATCGTCACCACGATGGTGAAGAGCACAACGAAGGTCGCGCCAAAGCTGCGCGACAGTTCCTTGCGCAAGGAAGATTGGAATAACATCGCCGGAGAGAAAAGAAAAAGATTATGGACTTTCAACTCAAGACCCTCACTCTTTCTCGGGCTGCAGCCGAAAAAGCCGATGCATTGATCGTCCTCGCAGCCGAAGGCGCCATCGCCGGCCACGAGCCCCTGGCCAAGCTGCTGGCAGATGCGCGCAAGTCGGGCGATCTCTCCGACAAGGCCGGCAAGGTACTCACCCTCTACAAGCCGCTGGTCGGCGCCCCGCGAACCGTGGTGCTGGCCTCCGTCGGCGACGGCAAGGCCGCCTCGGTACGCAGCGCGGTGATGGCTGCGCTGGGGGCCGTGCGCTCCGCCAAGCCTGCACGCGTGGCCATCGTGTTCGCCCAGGCCGCGGAGCCGGCTGGCGTGCGCGCGGCGGTGCTGGGCGCGTCCGAGGCCTGCTACGTCTACCTCACCACCACATCGAAGGCCGAGGCCAACCCGGTGCGCAACGTGCTGCTGGGCGTGCAGGAGGCAGCGCCCCTCAAGGGCGCCTTCGACGAGGCGGTCGCCACCGCCAACGGCATCGAGTTCGCCAAGGAATGGGGTAACCGCCCGGCCAACCATTGCACGCCCACCATCCTGGCGCAGGCGGCGCGCGGCCTGGCCCGGCAGCCCAGGGTCAAGTGCGAGGTGCTCGAGCACAAGGACGTGGTGAAGCTGGGCATGGGCGCCTTCGCCGGCGTGGCGCAGGGCTCCAACGAGCCGCTGCGCTTCATCGTGCTGCAGTACCAGGGCGCGGCCAAGGCCCAGGCGCCGGTCGTTCTGGTGGGCAAGGGCATCACCTTCGACACCGGCGGCGTCTCGCTCAAGCCTGCCGCCGAGATGGACGAGATGAAGTTCGACATGTGCGGCGCGGCCAGCGTGCTGGGCGTGTTCCATGCGCTGGGCGAACTGCAGCCCGAGTGCAACGTGGTCGGCCTCATCCCGGCCTGCGAGAACATGAACGACGGCAAGGCCATCAAGCCGGGCGACGTGCTCAAGAGCATGAGCGGCCAGACCATCGAGGTGCTCAACACCGACGCCGAGGGCCGCCTCATCCTGTGCGACGCGCTCACCTACGCCAAGCGCTTCTCGCCGGCGGCCGTGATCGACATCGCCACCCTCACGGGCGCCTGCGTGATCGCCCTGGGCGGCGTGCGCAGCGGCCTGTTCTCCAGCGACGACGCGCTGGCTGCCGCGCTGCATGAGGCCGGCGAGTCCTCGATGGACCGCTGCTGGCGCATGCCGCTGGACGATGACTACGCCGAGGGCCTGAAGAGCAACTTCGCCGACATGGCCAACATCGCCGGCCGCGCGGCAGGCGCGGTCACGGCCGCCAAGTTCCTGCAGAAGTTCGCCGCCGACTTTCCGTGGGCGCATCTGGACATCGCGGGTACCGCCTGGAAGAGCGGCGCCGCCAAGGGCTCCACGGGCCGCCCCGTCGGCCTGCTGCTGAACTACCTGCTGGCGCGCACGGCGGGCGGGCAGAAGGCGCCCGTGCAGAAGAAGACGGACCGCAAGGCCCGGTCCAAGGCGTGACCGACATCGAGTTCCGCTTCAACCTGCCCGACCCGGTGGACTATGCCTGCCGGCTGCTACGCAAGGGCGTGATGCAGGGGGGGGCGCAGCTGGTCGTCACCGGCGACGCGGCCACGCTGGAAGCCATCGACGCCGCGCTGTGGCAGACCGAGCCGACCGACTTCGTCGCGCACTGCCGTGCCGATGCGCCGGCCGAAGTGCTGATGCGCTCGCCCGTCGTGCTGGCGCCCGCCCCGGACGCCTCGCTGCCGCATCGCTCCGTGCTCGTCAACCTGGGCAGCGGGGTGCCTGCCGGCTTCGAGCGCTTCGAGCGCCTGATCGAACTGGTGGCCGGAGACGAAGCCTCGCGCGGGGCCGGCCGCGTCCGCTGGCGCCACTACAAGGACCGGGGCTACGGCCTGCGCCACCAGGACGCTTTCGCGTCGGCGGGAGGGCGGTCCTGATGGTCGGCTCCAACCGCACCCCGCCGCGCTTCGTCCCCACCTTGACCACCGTGGTCGAGGTCCAGCCCGAGCCGCCGGCCGCTGCGCCACCCGCCGCTGCGCCGGCCGCGACGTCCGGCCATGCCGGCAACATGATCGAGGACCTGCATTTCAGGCCGCTGGCGCGTCCGCCGCTGGCGGCGGGATCGGCGGCCGTACAGATTTCCGAGGAAGACGCCTTTCGCCTGGAAGAGGAATTGCTGCACCGCGTCCTGCAGCGCGTCGACCTGTCTTTGGAAGAGCGCCTGACCGACACGGTGTCGACCGCGGTGCAGCGCCAGCTCGATGCAATGATGCCTTTGCTGCGCTCGGAAATCGAGACGGTTTTGCGCACGCTCGTCGTCGAGGCTTTGGCCCAGGAACTATCGGAAACCCCAGGGTCTGCGCCGCCTTAGAGACCCCCTTCCTTGGGCTAAACTGCGCCGCGTTCATTGGCGCGAATTGGTGCCGACGAATTGAGGCGCGGCGCGGAAATTGCTCCGTCAATGCGCCCGGTCTCACGACCGGTTGTTTTTGGGTCTCTCTCATACTTTCAATATCCATATCCTGGAGGTTCCTCATGCAATTGAAATGGACTGCAGTAGCTCTGGCAGCGATTACGCTTGTGGCTTGCGGCAAGAAGGAAGAAGCCGCCGCGCCTGCGCCGACTGCGGCAGCGCCTGCGGCAGCACCCGCGGCTGCACCTCCTGCTGAAACGCTCGTCGTGAAGATCGGCCACGTCGGCCCCACGAGCGGTGCCATCGCCCACCTGGGCAAGGACAACGAGCTGGGCGCCAAGATGGCCATCGAAGACCTGAACGCCAAGGGCGTGAAGATCGGCGACAAGGTTGCCAAGTTCGAGCTGGTGGCCGAAGACGACGCCGGCGATCCGAAGCAAGGCACGGCCGTGGCCCAGAAGCTGGTCGACAGCAAGGTCAACGGCGTGGTGGGTCACCTGAATTCGGGTACCACCATCCCCGCCTCCAAGCTGTACAGCGACGCCGGCCTGCCCCAGATCTCGCCGTCGGCGACCAACCCCAAGTACACCCGCCAGGGTTTCAAGACCACCTTCCGCGTGGTGGCTGACGACACCCAACTGGGTGGCACGCTGGGCAAGTACGCCGTCGAGACCCTCAAGGGCAAGAACATTGCCGTGATCGACGACCGCACGGCCTATGGCCAGGGCGTCGCGGAGGAATTCGAGAAGGCCGCCAAGGCCGCCGGCGGCAACATCGTCGGCCACGAGTTCACCACCGACAAGTCCACCGACTTCAACGCCATCCTGACCAAGCTCAAGGGCGAGAAGCCCGATGTGCTGTTCTTCGGCGGCATGGACGCCGTGGGCGGCCCGATGCTCAAGCAGGTCAAGCAGCTCGGCATGAACGTCAAGTTCATGGGCGGCGACGGTCTGTGCACGGGCGAGCTGGCCAAGCTGGCCGGCGATGCCGTGGGCGAAGAGATGGTGGTCTGCGCCGAAGCAGGCGGTGTCGAAGGCGACTTCAAGCAGCCGCTGGAAGACTTCAAGACCAAGTTCAAGGCCAAGAACGGCGTGGACGTCCAGATCTACGCGCCGTACGTGTACGACGCCGTGATGGTGCTGGCCGACTCGATGGTGCGTGCCGGTTCGGCCGATCCCGAGAAGTACCTGCCCGAAGTCGGCAAGACCAACTACAAGGGCGTGACCGGCCCGATCGCCTTCGACGAGAAGGGCGACATCAAGAACGGCGCGCTGACGCTCTACACCTACAAGGGTGGCCAGCGTACGCAGATCGCCGTGGTGCGCTGAGCATCGATCGGCTTGCGAGGGGCTTCATGCCCCTCCCGAAAGAAAAAGGGCCTTCGGGCCCTTTTTGTTTTTGGTGAGCGAAGGCCTGGTGGCTACCAGAACTTCCACCAGGGACGGTCGGTCTGGTACTCGGTCTTCATGGGTTCCAGGTCCAGGTAGAAGCTGTCGCGCAGGCGCCGGCGCTGCTCTACCTCGAAGGCCTGGGCCAGGCCGAAGGCGTCGCGCTCGCCGCGCAAGGCGCGGGCACGCCAGTGGTGCGCGAGCTCGGCCAGGTCGGTATCGCTGGCGTCGGAGGGATTGGGGGGCAGTTCACTCATCGCTTGCATCCTCTGCTCGAGCATAGCCAGCTAGCGAAGCTCGATCACGCCGGTGACCGTGCCGTTCTGGTCGACGGTGCATTTGGACTGACGGCCGGTACTTGTGTTGCGCAGTCGCACTTCGTAGATCTCGGCGGCGGTGGTGACGGCCGAACCTTCGACGACGAAGGACTCGGGTGGCTCCTTGAAGCGGCGCGCGGCGGCCGAGACGCAGTCCTGCTGCCCCTTGGCAGGCGCCTGGCTCCCGGGTGTGCTGATGGTGCAGGCGGCCAGCAGGCAGCTCAGTGCGGCGGCGGTCGTCGGATGGCGAAGGCGCATGTGGGCAGGACGGTGGCTGGGGAAGGGCAGACCATACCGCAAAGCCCCGCCTGCCGGACGGTAATAGGAACATTCGATCGCGCGGACCGTCCCCACCCAAAAAAGAAGGGCCCGCCGAAGCGGGCCCAAGGTTGGCCTTGTTCCAACCGAGGAGAAACGACAGAGAAACTCAGGTCCAGGAGGGGGACTGCTCGTCTTGCTGCGCGCGCTTGCGGGCAGCGGCCACCATGGCGTCGAGATCGGCCAGGGCGCCGGGAATGGTGACCAGGCGCAGGGCTTGTTCCTGCGGCAGTTCGCGGGTGTCGAAGAGGAATCGGATCTCGCAGTCGCCGATGGTGATCATGTCGCCATTGCGCAGCGCCTGCCGGCGTACGCGGCGGCCGTTCACGAAGGTGCCGTTGCGGCTGCCGGTGTCGATCACGGTGTAGTGATCGCCGTCCCAGTCGATCACCGCATGCGTGCGGCTCACCCGGTCGCTGTCCAGCACCAGGGAGTTGCCATCCTTGCGACCGATGGTCGTGAGGCTTCCCTTGACGTTGATCTGGCGAACGCTCTGGCCCTTGGGCAGGATGATGAGGCGCGGCATGTTCTTTTCCTTGAGCTCTGTGTGATTCGATGGATGCACTGTATTCCTCGAGGGCAGGCGCACTAAGGAAATAAGTTGCGCTTCCATGGCCACCTGTGGGCACCCGCATCACTAAGGGGGCGATCCGTGCGGGACTTCACGCTTCGATGGCCGCCGGACTGGGTAGGCACTCTTGCGCACTTCGCGCAGCGCAAAAAAAGAAACCCGCCAAAGCGGGTTTTCAAGCGGCATCTCGGGGATGGAGGGAGGAGGAGGGTCTTGGAGATGCCGAGGCCCTACTGTGTCTCGAAGCCGGCGGGTTGCTCATAGGCCTGTCGGCCGTCGTCGTGTAGGAGGACATCCATCGGCGTTTGGCCTGCAATCCTGGGCAATCCGCGTGCCTGCCTGCGGTTGGCGACGTGGGCCGCGAGCCATTGGGCGAGGCCCAGGCCCGCGCGCTGCAACTCGGCGCGCGTGCGAAAGAGCATCGCAGGTCCGCGGCGGTACCAGCGAAGCTTGAAACGGCGCAGGTGCTGGCGGTCGCCGATGGTGCTCGACAGGCCGGAGTCAGCAGGGCAGGGCATCGGCGTCACCGCGCGAAGGCGCAGCCCCATGCTGCTGGCGCGCTCCAGGGCATGGTCGTAGGGAACCCTCATGGGCAGAAGCCGAGCCAGCAGGACCTCGGCCGCATGTCGGTTGAAAAGGATGCTGTTGGAATTCATCAGGCGCGACAGGGGCACAGCCAACCGGTAGCGATCCGTGAGTCGGCCGACCGACATGGGCGTGCCGGAGTGGAAACAGGAAAGCTTGACGATGTCCCACCCGCCCGCGGTCTGGAGCAGGCGCTCCATCAGCGACACGAAGTCAGGTGGGAAGTCGGCATCGTCCTCCAGCACCAGGGCATAGTCCCAGGGGCCGGCCAGAAATCTGCGCAATGCCTTGATGTGCGACAGGTAGCAGCCCAGTTCGGCCTTGTTGAGTTCCTTGCCGTGGGCGCGGCGGTAGCCGGGAATGTCGACTTCCGCGCAGGCGAGGGGATCGAGGCTGGCGCCTTCGACTGCCGCGATGCGTTCCCAGTGCAGGCCCGTTCGCGCGAGGCGCTCCTGCATCACGCGCAGACGGTCCGGCGATCGGTCGAGGTTGATGACGAAGGTATGGAGAGATGCATTCATGGGGCCCGGGCGAAATGCGTTCGCCGCTGTCGCGCTGCGAACGAAGACATTGAATTCGCCGCGAGTGAATGCACCCTGAATATCGGGAGGTGGAGGCGGGCCGGTCAGTGGGCGGCCGCAATGAAAAACGGGCCGCGAGGGCCCGTTTTTCATTTCTTTTTCTTGGCGGAGCAGGCGGGATTCGAACCCGCGGTGGGCTATTAACCCACACACGCTTTCCAGGCGTGCGACTTAAACCACTCATCCACCGCTCCGAAGCCCTCCATTCTAGCAGGCCGCGAAGCGGTTTACCTTTTGCGGTCATCGTGCGGCAACAGCTTGCTCATCCAATTCGCGGTTTCGCCTGAAACCACGAAGAAGGAAAGCTCTCGATGAAAAGAAGACATCTCCTGCTGGCCGGCGCCAGCCTGGCCGCCGGACAACGCGCGCTGGCGCAGGCGGCGCCTGCCATCGTCACGCGCGATGGCGCGAGGCCGCAGTTCAGCCACGGCTTGCAAAGCGGGGATCCGGTCCCCGGCCGCGCCCTCGTGTGGACGCGCAGCGACCGCCCGGCGCGCATGTGGGTCGAGTGGTCCACCACCGCGAGCTTTGCGGATGTCCAGCGGGTGCGCGGGCCCTGGCTTCTCGAAGACACGGACTTCACTGGCCGCCTCGACCTCAGCCAGTTGCCCGACGGCCAGGAGGTCTTCTATCGCGTGCTGCTGCAGGACCTCGGGAACGAGCGCGTCATGTCCGAGCCCCTGGCCGGCCACCTGCGCCTGCCTTCCTTGCGAAAGCCGCGTGACATCCGTTTCGTGTGGAGCGGCGACACCGCCGGCCAGGGCTTCGGCATCAACGAAAGCTGGGGCGGCATGAAGATCTACGAGCAGATGCGCCGCCAGAACCCCGACTTCTTCCTGCACAGCGGCGACACCATCTACGCCGACGGCCCGATCCCCAGAGAGGTGAAGCTGCCCGACGGTTCGACCTGGACCAACGTGGTCACCGACGAGGTGAGCAAGGTGGCGGAGACGCTCAATGAATTCCGCGGCCGCTACCGCTACAACCTGATGGACGCCAACGTGCGCCGCCTGTCGTCCGAGGTGCCGCAGATCTGGCAGTGGGACGACCACGAGGTGACCAACAACTGGTCCGAATCGAAAGACCTGTCGGCCGACAAGCGTTACACCGAGAAGAGCATTCCCCTGCTCAGCGCGCGCGCCACCCGCGCCTTCCTGGAGTACGCGCCGCTGCGCCGCACCGGCGACCAGGAGGGCGAGCGCATCTACCGCCACCTGCCCCAGGGCCCGCTCCTGGACATGTTCGTGATCGACATGCGCAGCTACCGCGGCCCCAACAGCGCCAACCTGCAGTCCGCCGAGGGACCCGAGGCGGCCTTCCTCGGACGGCCGCAACTGGCCTGGTTGCTCGACGGGCTGAAGCGCTCCAAGGCCGAATGGAAGGTGATCGCGGCCGACATGCCGCTGGGCCTGGGCGTGCCCGACGGCAAGGAGGCCGACGGCAAGCCCAGATGGGAGGCGGTGGCCAACGGCGACAACGGCAAGCCGCTGGGCCGCGAGCTGGAGTTCGCCTGGCTGCTGCGCGAGATCAAGCGCGCCGGCATCGGCAACGTGGTGTGGCTCACGGCCGACGTGCACTACACCGCAGCCCACTACTACGATCCGGCCAAGGCAGCCTTCAGCGACTTCTTGCCCTTCTGGGAATTCGTGTCGGGCCCCCTGAACGCCGGCAGCTTCGGCCCCAACGAGCCGGACGGCACCTTCGGAATGCAGGTGGTCTACCAGAAGGTGCCGCCGGCGCAGAACACCGCGCCCTCGGCGGGCTTCCAGTTCTTCGGCCAGGTGGACATCGACGCGAGGACGCGCGCCATGACCGTGACGCTCAAGGACCTGGAGGGCGCCTCGCTCTTCAGCAAGACGCTGGCGCCGCAGCGCGCCTGAAGCCCGTCGCTCAGGAGGCGGAGGTCTTGCCCGCCTGCACCATGCGCATGGCCGAGGCGACGAGCGCCGCCGTCTCGGTCATGTTGCTGGGCACGATGAGGGTGGAGGACGCGTCGGCTGCCACCTTGCTGTAGGCATCTACCGCGCGCTCGGCCACCTTGAGCTGCACCGCCTGCTCGCCGCCGGGCTGGCGGATGGCGGCGGCGATGCGCTCGATGGCGCCCGCCGTGGCCTCGGCCACTGCCGAGATGGCCGCCGCCTCGCCCTGCGCGTTGTTGATTTGCGCCTGCTTCTCGCCTTCGGAGCGGGCGATGAAGGCTTCGCGCTCGCCGGTGGCGATGTTGATCTGCTCCTGGCGGCGGCCTTCCGAAGCCGCGATCAGCGCGCGCTTCTCGCGCTCGGCGGTGATCTGCCGCTGCATGGCGTGAAGGATCTCCTTGGGCGGCGTCAGGTCCTTGATCTCGTAGCGCAGCACCTTCACGCCCCAGTTGAGCGCCGCCTCGTCGATGGCGGCCACCACCTGGGCGTTGATCACGTCGCGCTCCTCGAAGGTCTTGTCCAACTCCAGCTTGCCGATCACGCTGCGCAGCGAGGTCTGCGCAAGCTGGGTGACGGCCACGATGTAGTTGGAGCTGCCGTAACTCGCGCGCATCGGGTCCGTCACCTGGAAGTACAGGATGCCGTCGACCTGCAGCTGCGTGTTGTCGCGCGTGATGCAGACCTGGCTGGGCACGTCCAGCGGGATCTCCTTCAGGCTGTGCTTGTAGGCCACCTTGTCGATGAAGGGGATGAGGAAATTGGGCCCGGGCGACATGGTGCCGTGGTACTTGCCCAGGCGCTCGCGCACCCAGGCGTTCTGCTGGGGCACGAACTTCACCGACTGGCTGATGAAGATGACGGCGATGACCAGGATGATCACTGCAACTTCCATGGTGGCCTTGTCCTTTCTGGTTGGCGGCTGGAACTAAGAAAAAGGTTCAGATCTTGTCGACGACCAGCCGGCTGCCGACCACCTCAGCCACCCGGTGCATGCCGGTGGCGGGCGCCGCGCCGGGGCGGGGCACGGCGGTCCACTGCGCGCCCCGGTAGCGCACGGAGGCGGTGCCGTCCGTGTTCCAGCTCTCGATGAGTACGGTGCCGCCGATGTCGAGGTTGATGTCGGGGTTGGCCTGCGTGGGCGGCCGGTCGGCGCGGGCCTTGCGGCGCACCATGTACCAGGTGAGCACCGCGCCCACGCCCACCACGGCGGCCACCACGATCTGCGCGGGCAGGCCGGCGCCCAGGTGGGCCGAGATGGCGGCGGCGGCGAAGCCCACGCTCAGCAGCAGGAGGTAGATGGTGCCGCTGAGCAACTCCAGCACGATGGCGGCGCCCGCGATCAGCCACCAGACGGTGGATTCAGCCATGGAACTTTCTCGCTTCGAACATTTCTGATCCCGATTCTGCTCGAAAGCCGACAAGTCTCCTTCATCAGGATTCCGTACACTTCCGCCCTCATTTGCCAGTTCGGAGCTTGCCCGCCATGAAATTCCGCTTTCCGATCGTCATCATCGACGAGGACTACCGCTCCGAGAACACCTCGGGCCTGGGCATCCGCGCCCTGGCCACGGCGATCGAGGCCGAGGGCTTCGAGGTGCTGGGCGCCACCAGCTACGGCGACCTGAGCCAGTTCGCCCAGCAGCAAAGCCGCGCCAGTGCCTTCATTCTTTCGATCGACGACGAGGAATTCAGCGTCGGCCCCGACCTCGACCCGGCGGTGCTCAACCTGCGCACCTTCATCGAGGAGGTGCGCCGCAAGAACGCCGACGTGCCGATCTACATCTACGGCGAGACCAAGACCAGCCGGCACCTGCCCAACGACATCCTGCGCGAGCTGCACGGCTTCATCCACATGTTCGAGGACACGCCGGAGTTCGTGGCCCGCCACATCATCCGCGAGGCCAAGAGCTACCTGGAAAGCGTGCAGCCGCCGTTCTTCAAGGCGCTGATCGACTACGCGGAAGACGGCTCCTACTCCTGGCACTGCCCGGGCCACTCCGGCGGCGTCGCCTTCCTCAAGAGCCCGGTGGGCCAGATGTTCCACCAGTTCTTCGGCGAGAACATGCTGCGCGCCGACGTCTGCAACGCGGTGGAAGAGTTGGGCCAGCTGCTGGACCACACCGGCCCGGTGGCGGCCAGCGAGCGCAACGCGGCGCGTATCTTCAACGCCGACCACTGCTTCTTCGTCACCAACGGCACCTCCACCTCCAACAAGATGGTCTGGCACCACACGGTGGCGCCCGACGACGTGGTGGTGGTGGACCGCAACTGCCACAAGTCGATCCTGCACGCGATCATCATGACCGGGGCCATTCCCGTGTTCATGAAGCCCACGCGCAACCACTTCGGCATCATCGGCCCGATCCCCAAGAGCGAGTTCGAGCCGGCCGCCATCAAGGAGAAGATCCGCAACAACCCGCTGCTCGCGGGGGTGGATGCCGACAAGGTGAAGCCGCGCGTGATGACGCTCACGCAGAGCACCTACGACGGCGTGCTCTACAACACCGAGACCATCAAGAAGATGCTCGACGGCTACGTCGACACGCTGCACTTCGACGAGGCCTGGCTGCCGCACGCGGCCTTCCACCCCTTCTACGGCACCTACCACGCCATGGGCAAGCGGCGCGAGCGGCCGAAGGAGTCGCTGGTGTTCGCCACGCAGTCCACCCACAAGCTGCTGGCCGGCATCAGCCAGGCCAGCCACGTGCTGGTGCAGGATTCGCAGAACCGCCAGCTCGACCGGGACCTCTTCAACGAGGCCTACCTGATGCACTCGTCCACCAGCCCGCAGTACGCCATCATCGCCAGCTGCGACGTGGCCGCGGCCATGATGGAGCCACCCGGCGGGACCGCGCTGGTGGAAGAAAGCCTGCTCGAAGCCCTGGACTTCCGCCGCGCCATGCGCAAGGTCGAAGAGGAATTCGGCAAGGACGAGTGGTGGTTCAAGGTCTGGGGCCCCGAGAAGCTGGTCGACGAGGGCGTGGGCCGTGCCGACGACTGGATCATCAAGGGCGAGGCGCGCGCGGCCAAGTGGCACGGCTTCGGCAACCTGGCCGACGGCTTCAACATGCTGGATCCGATCAAGTCCACCGTCGTTACGCCCGGCATGGACCTGAACGGCAAGTTCGCCAAGACCGGCATCCCGGCCAGCATCGTCACCAAGTTCCTGGCCGAGCACGGCGTGATCGTGGAGAAGACGGGCCTGTACAGCTTCTTCATCATGTTCACCATCGGCATCACCAAGGGCCGCTGGAACACGCTGCTGACGGCGCTGCAGCAGTTCAAGGACGACTATGCGCGCAACCAGCCCATGTGGCGGATCATGCCGGAGTTCTGCCAGCAGCACCCCGGCTACGAGCGCATGGGCCTGCGCGACCTGTGCCAGCGCGTGCACGAGCTGTACGCCAAGTACGACATCGCGCGGCTGACCACCGAGATGTACCTGAGCGACCTGACGCCGGCCATGAAGCCCAGCGATGCCTTCGCCTACATCGCGCACCGCAAGACCGAGCGTGTGGAGATCGACGAACTGGAAGGCCGCATCACCACCAGCCTGATCACGCCGTACCCGCCAGGCATCCCGCTGCTCATCCCGGGTGAGGTGTTCAACAAGAAGATCGTCGACTACCTGAAGTTCGCGCGCCAGTTCAACCTGGAGTGCCCGGGCTTCGAGACCGACATCCACGGCCTGGTGAGCAAGGTGGACGACGGCGGCCGCCGCCGCTACTACGCCGACTGCGTGCGCGCCGGCGGCTGATCCGCCGGGCCGCCGGCGTCAGCCCAGGCGCAGGGCCATGACGCCGGCCAGGATCACCAGCGTGCCCAGGGCACGCTGCCAGCCGAAGCTCTCGCGCAGGAACAGCGTGCCGATGAGCGCCGCGAACAGCACCGAGGTCTCGCGCAGGGCGGCCACCACCGCCACGGGCGCGTGGGTCATGGCCCACAGCGCGATGCCGTAGCTCCCGAGCGAGGCCACCGTGCCCATCAATGCGACGGGCCAGCGGCCGCGCATGTAGGCCAGCGCCTCGCGCCTGCGCCCCGGCCTGCGCCAGAGGACCAGCAGCATGAACGGGATGCCGTCGAAGAGGAACAGGCCCGCCACGTAGGCCGTGGCGTCGCCCGCGATGCGCACGCCGATGCCGTCGATCACGGTGTAGAGGGCAATGATGCAGGCGTTGGCCAGCGCAAAGCCCAGCGCCTTGCCACGGTGTGAGCCCTCGACGTGCATGGCCGAGCGCGACAGGCCCAGCGTCACCACGCCCACGCACAGCACCGCCACGCCGATCCATGCGGTATGCGAGAGCGCCTCGCCGATGAAGCCCAGGCTGCCCAACGCAACCAGCAGCGGCGCGCAGCCGCGCATGAGCGGGTAGGTCAGGCCCAGGTCGCCGTACTTGTAGGCGCCTGCCAGCGCGACGTAGTAGCCCAGGTGGATGGCCAGCGAGGCCGCCATGTAGGGCCACGCTTGCGGCTTGGGCAGGCCGGTGTGCACCAGCAGCGGGATGGCGACGAAGAAGCCCAGGCTGTGCACCAGGGCGGTGTCCAGGGCCTTGTCCTTGCCGGCCTTGATGAAGGCGTTCCAGCTTGCGTGGAGCAGGGCGCCGAAGAGGACCGCCAGCAGGACCGGCACGCTCACAGCGCGCAGCGCCGGGCGCGCTCGAGGTAGTGCGAGAGCGCAGGCGTGGGCCGGTTCGCTGCCTTGGCCAAGTCGTCCCACAGGCGCAGCGCGACGGCGTCATGGGCATGCGGCTTCGCGATGAAGGCCTGCGCCTCGTCGGCGGAGAAGATGCCGCCCTGCAGCTCGAGGCTGCGCCTGGAATCGTCCGACAGCGCGGCCCAGTATGCGGGTCGCGTGGCGCACAGGTAGCGCTTGGCGTCGACGTGGAACTGGATGGCCTGCAGCACCCGCTCGCCGAACAGTCCGCGCAGGAAGGGCAGGGCGAAGTACTGGTGCAGGTCGTCGATGCCCCGCAGCGAAGGCGTGTCGCCCTGCTCGTTGAGCAGGTGCCCCAGGTCGTGCAGCAGCGCGGCGGTCACCAGTTCGTCGTCGGCCCCGGCCTCTTCGGCCAGCTGCGCGGTCTGCAGGGCGTGCTCCAGCTGGGTGACGGGCTCGCCGCTGTACTGCTCGGCGCCGCGGCGCGCGAACAGGGTCTCGATGTCCTGGATGGAAAGGGCCATGGGCGTCAGGCCGCCGCGCGGGCCGGTTTGCGTGAGGGGGAGGAGGCCGGCGCGGCCTCGTTCTTGGCGCGGTAGTAGGCCAGGGTGCGCTCGCGGCTGTTCATCACGTGCTGGAACATCGCCTGGCCGGCAGCCTCCGGGTCACCGGCGGCGATGGCCTTCACGATCTGCTTGTGCTCGCGGGTGTACACGGCCATCGATTCCGGCGTGAGGTTCTGCCGGCGGAACAGCGAGAGCTCGTTGACCAGCTTTCGGTAGGTGGCGGTGAGCTTGGCGTTTTCCGTCAGCTCCAGCAGCCGGTCGTGGAACTTGAGGTTGAAGCGGTGATAGTCGCGGGCGTTGTCGGCCTTCACGGCCTGGTCCATGGCCTCCACGAGCTGGCGCAGCTCCTTGACCTGCGCCGGGGTGACGGTCTCGGCGAGCTTGCGGCCCACATACAGGTCCATCACCGCGCGCACCTCGAAGATCTCCAGCGCCTCGGAAAGGGGCACGTCGCGCACGAATACGCCCCGGTTCTTGATGGTGGCGACCAGGCCCGACTCCTCCAGCATGCGGAAGGCCTCGCGCACCGGCCCGCGCGAGACGCCCAGCCGATCGGCGACGGTGGACTCGGTGAGCTTGGCTCCGGACTGCAGTTCCCCCTCGAGGATCATGCGTTCGATCTCGGCCTGCACCAGGTTCGCGAGCGAATTGCTCTGGAGATGGGCGATGGCAGATTGGCTTGGAATGGGGGCGGCCATGCGGGAGTCTGATCGTAGGTGGATGACTGAAGATTGTCTACGATCTACCAAAGACAATAGACAAAGTTCCGGCTCGGGCCCCGATTTTGCTTTGCGCTTGTGTCATGAAGATGACTTCTCGCGAAGCCACATTCCTCGTTTTCTTGAAACTGATGGAGCCCGAACAATGAACTACGCGAAATGCATCCTGGCCGCCGCCATCGGCCTGGCCCTGTCCGGCACGGCGCTGGCGCAGAAGACCCAGCTCACCGTCTACACCGCACTCGAGACGGACCAGCTCAAGGCCTACCAGGAAGCCTTCAACAAGGTCGAGCCGAACATCGAGATCAAGTGGGTGCGCGACTCCACCGGCGTGGTCACCGCCAAGCTGCTGGCCGAGAAGGCCAACCCGCAGGCCGACGCCGTGTGGGGCGTGGCCGCCTCCAGCATGGCCCTGTTCGACAGGAACGGCATGCTCGAGCCCTATGCGCCGATCAACCTCGACGCGATCATGCCGCAGTACCGCGACAGGAAGTCGCCGCCCGCCTGGTGGGGCATGGACGTGTTCGGCGCCGTGGTGTGCGTCAACACCGTCGAGGCCAAGAAGAAGAACATCCCGATCCCCACCAGCTGGAAGGACCTGACCAAGCCAGAGTTCAAGGGCCAGGTGGTGATGCCCAACCCGGCGTCGTCGGGCACCGGCTACTTCGACGTGGTGGCCTGGCTGCAGCTGTGGGGTGACGAGAACGGCAAGGGCGGCGGCTGGAAGTACATGGACGCGCTGCACGAGAACATCGCCCAGTACACGCACTCGGGCTCCAAGCCCTGCAACATGGCCGCCTCCGGCGAGTACGTGGCCGGCATCTCATTCGAATACCGCGGCCACACCAACAAGGCCAAGGGCGCCCCCATCGAGCTGGTGTTCCCCAAGGAAGGCCTGGGCTGGGACCTGGAAGCCTTCGGCATCTACAAGGGCACCAAGAAGCTGGACGCCGCCAAGAAGCTGGCCGACTGGGCCTCGTCCAAGGACGCCATGCTGCTGTACGGCAAGAACTTCGCCGTCACCGCGCAGCCCGGCGTCGCGCCCAAGCTGGCCAACGTGCCGGCCGACTACGAGTCGCGCCTGATCAAGGTGAACTTCGACCAGGCGGCCGTCGCGCGCGAGCGCACCCTGGCCGAGTGGACCCGACGCTACGACGCCAAGAGCGAGGCGAAGAAGTAAGGCCCACGCCATGACCGACGCCAAGTACCTGCAGCTGCAGGGCATCAGCAAGCACTTCGGCGCCTTCACCGCGCTGGACAACGTCGACCTGACGATCCGGCGCGGCGAGTTCGTGTGCTTCCTCGGGCCCTCGGGCTGCGGCAAGACCACGCTGCTGCGCATCATCGCGGGCCTGGAGTCGCAGAGCACCGGCAGCATCTTGCAGGACGGCCGAGACATCTCGGTGCTGCCGCCGGCGGACCGGGACTACGGGATCATGTTCCAGTCCTACGCCCTGTTCCCCAACCTGAGCGTGGCGGAGAACGTGGCCTACGGCCTGGTCAACCGCAAGCAGCCCCGTGCGCAGATCGCCGCCCGCGTCGAGGAACTGCTGCGCCTGGTCGGCCTGCCCGGCAGCGGCGGCAAGTTCCCGGCGCAGATGTCGGGCGGCCAGCAGCAGCGCGTGGCGCTGGCGCGCGCCCTGGCGACGTCGCCGGGCTTGCTGCTGCTCGACGAACCGCTGTCTGCGTTGGACGCCATCGTGCGCGTGCACCTGCGCAACGAGATCCGCAGCCTGCAGCGGCAGCTGGGCGTGACCACCATCATGGTCACGCACGACCAGGAAGAGGCGCTGTCGGTGGCCGACCGCATCGTGGTGATGAACCACGGCGTCATCGAGCAGGTGGGCACGCCCCTGCAGGTGTACCGCGAGCCGGCCAGCGCCTTCGTCGCCAACTTCGTGGGCAAGGTCAACCGCCTGCAAGCGGTGGCCGAGGGCGACCACTGGTATCGCGTGGGCAACAAGCGCCTGCGCTGCCTGCCGGACGCCGACCCGGGCTTCAGCGCCGGTCGCGAGGTCTCCCTGTACCTGCGCCCCGAGGACCGCGTGGTCGACGGCCTGCGCGACGACGACCCGCTGCGCTGCGCCGGCGTCGTGCGCAGCGTGGAGTTCCTCGGCAGCAACTGCATGGCCGAGGTGGCCATCGAAGGTATCCCGGACCAGCCCATGCACCTGCAGTTCTCGCTGAACCAGATGGACGAGTTCAAGGTGCACGAAGGCGGCACGGTGCACTTCGCCTTGCGCGCCGACCGGCTGCGGGTGTTTCCCGCCGCGGCAGCCTGAGGACCGGCATGGCCCTGCTCGGTCCTCTCGTCGGCGTCGATCCCGCCGAGGCGATGCGCATGGCGCGGCCGGTTCGGCTGCGCATCCATTGGACCGAGCGCCTCGCGCAGCTCGGCCTGGTGGCGATCGCGCTGCTCCTGGGCGTGGCGATGGTGTCGCCGCTCTTTGCGATCCTGGCCAAGGCGGTGGAGTCGCCCACCGGCACGGGCCTGGGCAACTTCGCCGCCTACCTGGCGTCGCCCGCGCTGCTCACCAGCCTCTGGCACAGCGTCTGGGTGTCCGCGCTGGTCACGCTCATCGTGGTGCCGCTGGCCTTCGGCTTTGCCTACGCGCTCACGCGAAGTTGCATGCCGGCCAAGGGCGTGTTCCGCACCATCAGCCTGCTGCCGCTGCTGGCGCCTTCGCTGCTGTCGGCCATCTCCATCATCTACTGGTTCGGCAACCAGGGCGTGGCCAAGGAGTTCTGGCTCTCGCTGGGCTTTCCGGGCATCTATGGCGCCCAGGGCATCGTGGTGGCGGAGTGCTTCGCCACCTTCCCGCACGTGCTGATGATCCTGGTCACCGCGCTCCGGCTGGCCGATGCGCGCCTCTACGAGGCGGCCGACGCACTCGGCACTGGCACGGTACGCAAGTTCTTCACCATCACGCTGCCGGGGGCCAAGTACGGGCTGATCTCGGCGGCGCTGCTGTGCTTCACGCTGGTCATCACCGACTTCGGCATTCCCAAGGTCGTGGGCGGCAACTTCAACGTGCTGGCCACGGATGTGTTCAAGCTGGTGATCGGCCAGCAGGACTTCCAGCGCGGCGCGGTGGTGGCCTTGCTGCTGCTCACGCCGGCGGCGCTCACCTTCGTGATCGACCACCTGGTCCAGCGCAAGCAGAACGCGGCGCTGTCGGCACGCGCGGTGGCGCTCACGCCGCGGCCGTCGCCGCGCTTCGACCGGGGCATGACGCTCTACTGCCTGGCGATCGCCGCGCTGATGCTGGCCATGTTCGGCATGGCGGTGTTCGCCTCCTTCGCCAAGCTGTGGCCCTATAACCTGACGCCGAGCCTGGACCACTACGTGGCCGGCCTGATCGACGCCGGGCTGGGCGAGGCGCTGTGGAACAGCATCCGCATGGCGGCCGGCACGGCGGTGGTCGGCACCATCGTCGTTTTCGTCGGCGCCTACCTGCTGGAGAAGACGCGCGGCCTGCCGGGCCTGCGCGGGCTGGTGCGGCTGATGGCGATGCTGCCGATGGCCGTGCCCGGCCTGGTGCTGGGGCTGGGCTACATCTTCTTCTTCAACGCGCCGGGCAATCCGCTCAACGGCCTGTACCAGACCATGTCGCTCCTGGTGCTGTGCACGGTGATCCACTTCTACACCACCGGCCACCTGACCATGGTGACGGCGCTGAAGGCGATCGACCCGGAGTTCGAGGCGGTCTCGGCCTCGCTGAAGGTGCCGTTCTACAAGACCTTCTGGCGCGTGACGCTACCCATCTGCCTGCCAACGCTGCTGGATGTGTCGCGCTACTTCTTCATCAACGCGATGACGACCATCTCGGCGGTGGTGTTCCTCTACTCGCCCGACACCAAGGTGGCGGCGGTGGCGATCCTCAACCTGGACGAGGCCGGCGAGACCGGCGCGGCCGCCGCGATGGCGGTGCTGATCTCGGCCGTGTCCATCGTGGCGACCGGGCTGTACCTGCTGCTGGGCAAGTGGCTGGAGTCCCGCACGCAAGCCTGGCGCGGCGTTGCGCGCAGCTGAAGCATTTCTTCCCTTCCTCTCAATGACAGATACGCGATTCGACTTGATCGTGGTCGGTGCCGGCATCGTCGGCCTGGCCCACGCCTACACCGCGGCCCGCCGCGGGCTGAAGGTCTGCGTGGTCGAGCGCGACGCTGCCTGCGTGGGCGCCTCCATCCGCAACTTCGGCTTCATCACCGTCACCGGCCAGGGGGCCGGCGACACCTGGCGACGTGCGCGGCGCGCGCGCGAAGTGTGGGGCGAGGTGGCGCCTGCCGCCGGCATCGCGGCCTTGCATCACGGGCTGTGGCTCAGTGCCTTCCGGCCGCAGGCCATGGAGGTGCTGCACGAGTTCATGGGCACCGAGATGGCCGGGGGCTGCGAACTGCTGGACGCGACCGAGGCGGCGCGGCGCGCGCCGGCACTGCAGCTGGACGGCGCGCAGGGCGTGCTCTACAGCCCCCACGAGATGCGCGTGGAGTCTCGCACTGCCATCGGCCTGCTGGCCCGCTGGCTGGCCGGGGCGCTGGGTGTGCAGTTCCGCTTCGGCGAGGCCGTGCTCGAAGTCGCGACACCGCGCGTGCGCACCTCGCGCACCGTGCTGCACGCCGACCGTGTGGCCGTGTGCACCAACACCGACCTGAACGGCCTTTTCGCCGAGCGCATCGCCAGGTACGACCTGCGCCTGTGCCTGCTGCACATGCTGCGCGTGCAGCCGCAGCCCGGCTTCAAGCTGCCGGGGTCCGTGATGTCCGACCTCAGCCTGGTGCGCTACCACGGCTACAGCAAGCTGCCCGCTGCGCAGAAGCTGCTCACGCAGCTCCAGGAGGAAGAGGGCGAGGCCCTGGCCAACGGCATCCACCTGATCGTTGTGCAGAGCGCCGACGGCTCGCTGGTGGTGGGCGATTCGCACCACTACGGCGCCGCACCCGAGCCCTTTGCCGACCAGCGGGTGGACGAGCTCATCCTCGAACACATGCACAAGGCGATCCGGGTCGCGCCGGGCGCGCGCGTGAGCGAGCGCTGGGTGGGCATCTACCCGTCCTCGGCCACCACCGACTGCGTCATCGACGCGCCCGACGACGCCACGCGCCTGGTGCTGGTGACCAGCGGCACCGGTGCCAGCACTGCCTTCGGCATTGCCGAGGATGTTTTCGCCGCCTGGTAGCGGCCACAACGGATTCAAGAGTCATGACTGCAGCACCACATCCCCACAAGCTCTCGGCCGTCGTCTTCGACTGGGCCGGCACCATCATCGACTTCGGCTCCTGCGCGCCCATGGGCGCCTTCGTGAAGTTGTTCCGCCAGTTCGAGATCGACCTGAGCATCGAGGACGCGCGCGGCCCCATGGGCATGGCCAAGTGGGACCACATCCAGGCTCTGGGCCGGCTGCCGCACGTGGCAGCGCAGTGGCACAAGCGCCATGGCAAGCCATTCGACGACCATGACGTGGACAAGCTCTACGAGATCTTCACGCCGATGAACGCGGCCATCGTGGCGGACTTCGCCGACTTCATCCCCGGCGCGCTGGAAGCCACACACAGGATCCGCGAGCGCGGGCTGAAGATCGGTTCCACCACCGGCTACAACCGGCCCATCATGGATATCGTGACGCCCATCGCGGCGCGCGGCGGCTACGTGCCCGACAACCTGGTGTGCGCCGGCGACCTCGTCGCGGGGCGGCCGACGCCGCTCATGATGTACCGCAGCTTCGCCGACCTGGGGGTCTGGCCGCCGGCCACGGTGGTCAAGGTGGACGATACGGGCGTGGGCATCGAGGAGGGCATCAACGCCGGCACCTGGACCGTGGGTCTGGCTGTCAGCGGCAACAGCGTGGGCCTGCCGCTGGCCGACTGGGAGGCGCTGCCGGCATCGAGGCAGCAGGAACTGCGCAGCGCCGCCACAACGAAGCTGAGGGAAGCCGGCGCGCATTTCGTGATCGACAGCGTGGCCGACATCCTGCCGGTGCTGGACGAGATCGAGAGCCGGCTCAAGGCCGGCCAGACGCCCTGAGTCTCAGCCGAGGTCGGGCCGCTCGCGCAGGAAGCGCGCGAAGCGCGGCAGGCCGGCCTCGGTGCTGCCGTTGTAGCGGTAGCTGATCCAGCTGCCTACGGGTGGCGGCGACTCGCGCTGCGCATCGGTGAAGCCGGTGCCCAGCTTGAAGCGGCGGCCGTCGGGCAACTCCACAACGAGGGCGCCCAGTCGGCTGGCGTTGCGGCCCTTGCCATTGACATGAGCCACCACGCGGGCGTCGGCGTCCTCGAAGGGCTTGACCTTGAGGAGGTCGCCGCTGCGGTCGGCCCGGTAGAGCGAGCTGCCACGGTGCAGCATCAGGCCTTCGCCGCCGCCGCGCACGGTTCGCTCGAGCAGCACCTGCAGATCGTCGCGGGTCGTGGCGCGCTGCTGCGCCACGGGAATGAGCGAAGGCGCATTGGCGATGGGCAGCAGCCGGCGCAGCACCGTCAGCCGCTCGGTGAAGGTGCCCGGCTGGGCGGGCAGGTCGAAGACCATGAAGCGCATCTCGCGCCAGGCGGCGTCCTGCGGAGCCTTGCTGCGAGCTGCAGAGACCGCCTGCTCGAACCTGCCGCGGCCGGCCCACAGCTCGCCGTCCATGGGCACGCCGGGCCAGTGGGCGGTGAACCAGGCCGGCGCCACCACCGTCTCGCCGCCGCGCAGGATCAATTGCCTGCCGTCCCAGTAGGCGCGCACGCCGTCGAACTTCTCGCTGACCCAGAAGTCGTCCAGCTGCGTGCCCGGCTGGTAGACCGCGGCCAGCATGAGGGCGGGCGCGGCCGCGAGTGCTTTCGCGGCCGGCGTGAGCGCGCCCAGGGCGGCAAGCAGGAGCGAACGGCGATGCAGGGACATGGAAGCAGCTGGAAGGGAATGGGCTGGGCGGCAGAGCGTTGCCGCCGATCGGTCGGCCCGGGTGCCGGGCCTCGCCCATTGTCGCGGGGCACCGTGACGCCTGCGCGAGGCAAGGTCCGATGCGAGGGCGGTCAATCGCGGCGAAATGCGCAGATTTCGCCGCGCGCATTCACAAGGTGGATCAGCCCTCGGCCATCCCGCCCACGACGTTGCTGAAGCCGCCGTCGACGTAGGTGATCTCGGCGGTGACGCCGCTGGCCAGGTCCGACAGCAGGAATGCGGCCACGTTGCCCACTTCCTCGATGGTCACGTTGCGGCGGATCGGCGCCACGTCGGCCACGGCCGAGAGCATCTTGCCGAAGCCCTTGATGCCGCTGGCGGCCAGCGTCTTGATCGGGCCGGCGCTGATGCCGTTGACGCGCATGCCCTTCGGGCCGAGCGACTCGGCCAGGTAACGCACCGAGGCTTCCAGGCTGGCCTTGGCCAGGCCCATGGTGTTGTAGTTGGGCAGCGCGCGTTCGGCGCCCAGATAGGTGAGCGTCAGCAGGGCCGACTTGTCGTTGAGGTAGGGCAGGGCGGACTTGGCCATGGCCGGGAAACTGTAGGCGCTGATGTCGTGCGCCACCTTGAAGCCCTCGCGCGAGAGGCCGTCCAGGAAGTCGCCGGCAATGGCCTCGCGCGGCGCGAAGCCGATGCTGTGCACGAAGCCGTCGAACTTGGGCCAGGTCTGCGCCAGGTCGGCGAAGAGCTTGTCGATCTGGGCGTCGTCACCGACATCGCAGTCGAACACCAGCTTGGAGCCGAAGTCGGCGGCGAACTCGGTGATGCGGTCCTTGAAGCGTTCGCCCACGTAGCTGAAGGCCAGTTCGGCCCCCTGCTGGTGGCAGGCCTTGGCGATGCCGTAGGCGATCGAACGGTTGCTGAGCACGCCCGTGATGAGCAGCTTCTTGCCGGCAAGAAATCCCATATGAATGCCTCTAAAAGTGTCTCGCTGAGAAAGTTGGGCAGAATTCTCGCATGCGAGCGTGGTGGCTATCGGGTTTGGCACTGCTGGCGGCCCCCTCGTGGGCCGCCCATGCCTATGCGCAATTCGGCGACGTCAAGTATCCGCCGGGCTTCACTCACTTCGACTATGTGAACCCGAACGCGCCCAAGGGCGGCGAGTTCCGCATGGTGCCGCCTACCCGGCCGACCAACTTCGACAAGTTCAATCCGTTCACACTCAAGGGCACGGCGCCGGCGGGCCTGGGCAACCTGATGTTCGAGAGCCTGCTGGTGGGCAACAGCGAGGAGCCCACCACCGCCTACGGCCTGCTGGCCGAAGACGTCGAGGTGGCAGCCGACGGCCTCTCGGCCACCTTCCGCCTGAACCCCAAGGCGCGCTTCAACGACGGCACGCCGGTGCTGGCGGCCGACGTGGTGCACTCCTTCAATACCCTGATGAGCAAGGAGGCGGCGCCGCAGTTCCGTGTGATCTACGCCGAGGTGAAGAAGGCCACCGCCGTCGGCGAGCGCACCGTGCGCTTCGACTTCGCCTCGGCCAATCCCGAGCTGCCGCTGGTGGTGGGCGGCATGGCGGTGTTCGGACGGGCGTGGGGCGCCGGCAAGCCCTTCGACCAGGTGACGACCGAACTGCCGGTCACCTCCGGCCCCTACAAGCTGCCCAGCAACCGGCTGGGCCGCGACATCACCTACTTGCGCGACCCCAACTACTGGGGCGCCGACCTGCCGGTGCGCAGGGGACAGTTCAACTTCGACCGGGTGGCCTTCAAGATCTACCTGGACGAGACCAGCCGCTTCGAGGGCCTGAAGGCCGGCGAGTACGACTTCATGCGCGAGTTCATCTCGCGCAACTGGGCGCGCCAATACACCGGCAAGGCCTTCACCAGCGGGGAGGTGGTCAAGCGCGCCTTCCACAACGGCAACCCGGGCGACTACCAGGGCTGGGTCTTCAACCTGCGCAAGGACAAGTTCAAGGACGTGCGGGTGCGCCAGGCCATCGGCCTGGCCTTCGACTTCGAGTGGCTCAACAAGCAGATGTTCTACGGCCTGTACAAGCGGGTCGAGGGCTGGTTCCCGAACAGCGAGTTCCATGCCGAGGGCCTGCCGTCGCCGGAAGAACTCGCTCTGATGGAGCCGCTGCGCGGCAAGATGCGGCCCGAGGTGTTCGGCCCGGCCGTCGTCTCGCCCACGACCATCCCGCCGCACAGCCTGCGCGAGAACCTGCGCCAGGCGCAGAAGCTGCTGGAAGAGGCCGGCTGGACCTACCGCGACGGCGCGCTTCGCAACGCCAAGGGCGAGCGCTTCACCATCGAGGTGCTTAACGACCAGCCTTCCAGCGTGCGAGTCTTGGCGCCCATGCAGGGAACCTTGCGTAAGCTGGGCATCGACATGAGCTTTCGCACGGTCGACTTCTCGCTGGCCCAGCAGCGCATGGACAGCTTCGACTTCGAGATGACCACCACACGGCTGCCGGGCAATAGTTCTCCCGGGAGCGAGTTGTTTGAGCGCTTTGGCTCCAAGGCGGCTGAAACACCGGGCTCCTCCAACATCTGGGGCATCCAGGACCCCGCCATCGACGCCATCGTGGGCAAGGTGGTCGCGGCGAAGACGCGGCCGGAGCTGGTCACCGCCATGCGCGTGCTCGACCGGCTGCTCTCGCACGGCTACTACGGCGTGCCGCAGTACTACGGTGACGCCTTCCTGATCGGCTACCGCCCCGCGCCCTTCGTGCTGCCGCCGACCATCCCGCCGTACTACGACGCCGGGAACTGGGCCATGACCACCTGGTGGGCCTCGCCCTCGAACAAGTAGCAGGAAGCACGCCGTGGCCAGCTACATCCTCAAGCGCTTCCTGCTGATGCTGCCGACGCTGCTCGGCGTGCTGCTCATCACCTTCGTCGTGATCCAGTTCGTGCCGGGCGGTCCGGTGGAGCAGATGGTGGCGCAGCTGCAGGGCCGCGACTCGGGCGGCGAGGGCGCCGCCTCGGCCGGCGCGGGCTATCGCGGCCGCCAGGGGCTGGACCCGCAGCGCATCGAGGAGATCAAGAAGCTCTACGGCTTCGACAAGCCGGCGCCCGAGCGCTTCTGGTCCATGCTCAAGTCCTTCGCGCGCTTCGACCTGGGCACCAGCTTCTACCAGCGCAAGGACGTGTGGACGCTCATCAAGGAGAAGCTGCCGGTCTCCATCAGCCTGGGGTTGTGGACATTCTTCATCAGCTACCTGGTGGCTGTGCCGCTGGGCGTGGCCAAGGCGGTGCGCGCCGGCACGCGCTTCGACTTCGTCTCCACGCTGCTGATCCTCGTGGGCTACGCCATTCCGGGCTTCGTGCTGGGGGTGGCGCTGCTGGTGGTGTTCGGCGGCCAGCTGCAGTGGTTCCCGCTGCGCGGGCTGACCTCGCCGAACTGGGAGCAGCTGGGCTGGGGCGCTCGCATCGTCGACTACCTCTGGCACATCACGCTGCCGCTCATCGCGATGGTGCTGGGCAGCTTCGCGGTGACGGCCATGCTCACCAAGAACTCCTTCCTGGAGGAGATCCGCAAGCAATACGTGCTGACCGCCCGCGCCAAGGGCCTGGACGAGGGCAAGGTGCTGTGGAAGCACGTGATGCGCAACGCGCTCATCCCCATCATCACGGGCTTCCCCTCGGCCTTCATCGGCGCCTTCTTCGCCGGCTCGCTGCTGATCGAGACGCTGTTCTCGCTCGACGGCCTGGGCCTGTTGAGCTACGAGAGCGTGATCCGCCGCGACTACCCGGTGGTGCTGGGCACGCTGTTCCTGTTCACGCTGATCGGCCTGGTGACCAAGCTGATCTCCGACCTGTGCTACGTGCTGGTCGACCCGAGAGTGAAGTTCGATTGAGACGATGAGCAACCAGTCCCCGGCATCCCTCAGTCCCGGCCGCCGCGCATGGCGGCGCTTTCGGCGCAACCGGCTGGGCTTCTGGAGCCTGGTGCTGTTCACCGCGATGGTGGTGCTCTCGCTCTTCGCCGAGGTGCTCTGCACCGACAAGCCGCTCATCGTGCGCTACGAGGGGCAGACCTACTTCCCGGTGCTGCGCGACTACTCCGAGAAGACCTTCGGCGGCGACTTCGAGACGCCGGCCGACTACCTGGATCCCTACATCCGCGAGCGCATCACGCAGGGCGGCAACTGGGCCGTCTATGCCCCCAACCCCTACGGGCCGCGCACGCTCAACTACTTCGCCACGCTGCCGAACCCGGCCCGGCCCTCCGCCGAGAACGTGTTCGGCACCGACGACCGCGGGCGCGACCTGCTGGCGCAGCTGGTCTACGGATTTCGCGTCAGCGTGCTGTTCGCGCTGGCGCTGACCTTCATCGGGGTGGTGCTGGGCATCCTCACCGGCGCGGTGCAGGGCTACTTCGGCGGCAAGACCGACCTGGCCTTCCAGCGCTTCATCGAGATCTGGGGCTCCATGCCCGAGTTGTACCTGCTGATCATCTTCAGCGCGGTGTTCGCGCCCAGCGTGGCGCTGCTGCTGATCCTGCTGAGCCTGTTCGGCTGGATGGGCCTGTCGGACTACGTGCGGGCCGAGTTCCTGCGCAACCGGCAGATGGACTACGTGCGCGCCGCCCGCGCGCTGGGCGTGGGCAACCTGCGCATCATGTGGCGGCACATCCTGCCCAACAGCATGACGCCGGTGGTGACCTTCCTGCCGTTCCGGATGAGCGCCGCCATCCTGGCGCTGACCTCGCTGGACTTCCTGGGCCTGGGCGTGCCGGCGGGCACGCCCTCGCTGGGCGAACTGCTCAACCAGGGCAAGGCGAACCTCGATGCCTGGTGGATCTCGATCTCCACCTTCGGCGTGCTGGTGGTCACGCTGATGCTGCTGACCTTCATGGGCGACGCGCTGCGCGACGCGCTGGACCCGAGAAAGATGGACCGATGAATCCACTCCTGGAGGTGCAGGACCTGCACGTCGCCTTCGGCGGCAAGGAGGTCGTGCACGGCGTCAGCTTCGATCTCGCCGCCGGCGAGAAGCTGGCGCTGGTCGGCGAGTCAGGCTCGGGCAAGACCGTGACCGCGCTGTCGCTGCTGCGCCTGCTGCCCGAGGCCGGCGTGTCCGGGCGCGCGCTCTTCACGCCGCGTGAAGGGCAGGGCGGCGGCGCGCCGCGCGACCTGCTGGCGCTGAACGAACGCCAGTTGCGCGGCGTGCGCGGCAAGGAGGTCGCGATGATCTTCCAGGAGCCCATGACCGCGCTCAACCCGCTGTTCCCCGTGGGCGACCAGATCGCGGAGGTGCTGGAGTTGCACGAGGCCCTGTCTGCCGCCGCCGCGCGCGAGGCCGCGGTGAAGCTGCTGGCCGAGACCGGCATCCCCGAGCCCGAGCGTCGCGCCAACGCATTTCCGCACCAGCTCTCCGGCGGGCAGCGGCAGCGCGCCATGATCGCCATGGCGCTGGCCTGCAAGCCCCGGCTGCTGCTGGCCGACGAACCCACCACCGCGCTGGACGTGACCTTGCGCGTGCAGATCCTGGACCTGCTCGATGCGCTGGCCGCAAAGCACGGCATGTCGGTGCTCATCATCACGCACGACCTGAACCTGGTGAAGCGCTTCGCCGATCGCGTGGCGGTGATGGAGAACGGCCGCATCGTCGAGCAGGGTCGCGTGGCCGAGGTGTTCGGCGCGCCGCAGCATGCCTACACCCGCCGGCTGATCGACAGCCGGCCGACCCGGGATGCGGAGGAAGTCGCGCCGCGCACCGCCGAGGCGCCGGTGCTGCAAGCCCAGGGCCTGCGCGTGAGCTATCCGGTGCCGCGGCCCGGCATCCGCGGCTGGTTCGGCAAGGACCGCTTCGTGGCGGTGCAGGGCGCCGACCTGCAGGTGCGCCCGGGCGAGACGCTGGGCATCGTGGGCGAGTCGGGCTCGGGCAAGTCCACCCTGGCGCTGGCGGTGTTGGGCCTGCTGCCGCACGAGGGCGCGCTGCATGTGGACGGGCGGGGCTGGGGTGGCGGCAGCGCTGCCGATCGGACGCTGCGACGCTTCGTGCAGGTGGTATTCCAGGATCCGTTCTCCTCGCTGTCACCGCGCATGACCGTGGAGGAGATCGTCGGCGAAGGCTTGACGGTGCACGACGGCGCCATCGACGAGGCACAGCGCCGCGAACGCGTGATCCAGGCGCTGGCCGAGGTCGGCCTCGCCGAGGCGCAGTTCCCGGGTCTGCTGGCGCGCTACCCGCACGAGTTCTCGGGCGGCCAACGCCAGCGCATCGCCATCGCCCGCGCGCTGATCGTGCAGCCGGAACTGCTGGTGCTCGACGAGCCGACCAGCGCGCTGGACGTGACCATCCAGAAGCAGGTGCTGGCGCTGCTGCAGCGCCTGCAGCGCGAGCGCGGGCTGAGCTACCTGCTGATCACGCACGACGTGGAGGTGATCCGCGCGATGGCACACCGCGTGATGGTGATGAAGGACGGTGCCGTGCTGGAGGCCGGCGAGGTCGGGCGGGTGCTTGATTCGCCGCAGGACCCGTACACGCGCAAGCTGGTGGCGGCGGCCCTCGATGTCTGAGGGGGCCGGCTTCGACCGGCGCGGTGCCTGGCGCGCCGCCATGGCCTGCATGGTCTGCCTGGCGGTCGCCATGGGCCTGGGGCGCTTCGCCTTCACGCCGGCGCTGCCATTGATGCTGCACGAGGGCAAGCTGGACCTCCAGGGCGGCGGCGTGCTGGCTTCGCTCAACTACCTGGGCTATCTCGTCGGCGCGCTGTCCTGCGTCGCGATTCACATGAGGGCCTCGGCGATGGTGCGCATCGGCCTGGCGAGCACGGCGGTGCTCCTGCTGGGCATGGGGCTGCTGCATGGCTTCGCGGCCTGGGGCGTGATGCGCGCCGCGGCCGGCGTGATGAGCGCCTGGACCTTCGTCTTCGCCTCCGGCTGGGGCCTGCGCCGCCTGGCCGAGACCGGCGCACCCAAGCTGGGCGGCGTGATCTACGCGGGGCCGGGTGTGGGCATCCTGCTGGCGGGCGTGCTGGGCAGCATCACGGGGCGCTGGGGCGCGGATGGCGCGTGGATCGGCTATGGCCTCGCCGCGGTGCTGATGAGCGCACTCATCTGGCGCGTCTTCGACGACGGCGACCACCACGCCGCAGCGGCAGCACCCGCGGCGGCGCCGGCCACCGGCGCGCGCCCGGCCGTCGCCAATGCCAGCGAGGCGCGATGGCTCGTCAGCCTCTACGGCATCGCCGGGTTCGGCTACATCATCACCGCCACATTCCTTCCGGTGATCGCCCGGCAGGCGCTGCCGGGCTCTCCCTGGCCCGATCTGTTCTGGCCGCTCTTCGGGCTGGCGGTGATCCCCGGAGCCATCCTGGGCGCGCGGCTGCCCTTGCACTGGGACAACTGGCTGATGCTGGCGGCCTGCTACGTCATGCAGGCGCTGGGCGTGCTGCTGTCGGTGGCCTGGCCGACGGTTGCCGGCTTCGGCCTGGGCAGCCTGCTGCTGGGCCTGCCCTTCACCGCCATCACCCTCTTCGCGGTGCGGGATGCCCGCCGGCTTCGAGGCAATTCGTCTGCCGGGCTGATCGGGGTGGCCACCGCCTCCTACGGCGTGGGGCAGATCCTCGGCCCGCTGTTCGCGGCGCCGCTGGCGCAGCGCACCGGGTCTTTTTCCGTCCCGTTGCTCGTGGCGGCCGCGGCCCTGGCGGCGGGCGCCGTACTTTTTGTCACGGTCTGGTGGCAGAAGGAGCGCCGCAAGGCTCGCCCGGTCGGCTGATTGCAACTGGATGGCATTCGGCCATTAGTCAATTAGCACGAATTTTGCGCAGTTGGCATATAATTTGAGGCTCACGACCAAAACGGGCGGGTACCTACCGCCCGTTTTTCGTTTGTGCTTCATCTTTTTCGTCTGGCGCCCCGCGCAAGCGCCTTTCGAAGTACTTCAGGAAAACATCTAGACACGTGGCATTGCAGCAGACAGTGGAACAGACCGTGGCCGGGCTCGGCTACGACCTCGTCGAGATCGAACGCTCGGCCGGGGGATTGCTGCGCGTCACGATTGATTTGCCCTGGGCCGGCCCCCATGTGGGGAAGGACGGCGCGCCGGAACCCTTCGTCACGGTCGAGGACTGCGAGAAGGTCACGCGCCAGCTGCAATTCGCGCTGGAAGTCGACAACGTCGACTACAAGCGGCTGGAGGTGTCGTCGCCCGGCATCGACCGCCCGCTGCGCAACGAGAAGGATTTCGAGCGCTTTGCCGGCGAGATGGTCGACATCACGCTCAAGGCGCCCATCGGCGCGGTCGGTACCGGCGCCAGCACGCCGGTGGCCGCCAACCGCAAGAAATTCCGCGGCACGCTGGAGCGCGCCGAAGGTGGTGGCTGGCAGGTCGTCTGGAGCGACGAGCCGGCGGCCAAGCCCGGACAGAAAGTGAGCAAGAAGCGCGCGCCCGCACCGCTGCAGGCGCTGGGCTTCAGCCTGGATGAACTGCGCGAGGCGCGCCTGGCGCCGATCGTGGATTTCAAGGGCCGCAAGGCCAAAACCCGTGAGGGTTCGTTTGACAGCGCCGGCGGCGATTCCGCCGGCATGACCGAGGAGAGTGGGGCATGAATCGCGAAATGTTGATGTTGGTGGATGCGATCTCGCGCGAGAAGAACGTCGAACGCGACGTGGTCTTCGGCGCGGTCGAGTCTGCGCTGGCGCAGGCCACCAAGAAGCTCTACCAGGGAGAGGTGGACATCCGCGTGGCCGTCGACCGCGACAGCGGCGAGTACGAGACCTTCCGCCGCTGGCACGTCGTTCCCGACGAGGCCGGCCTGCAGCTGCCCGACCAGGAAATCCTGCTGTTCGAAGCCAAGGAAGAGATGCCCGACATCCAGATCGACGAGTACATCGAGGAATCGGTGGAATCGGTGCCGATCGGCCGCATCGGTGCCATGGCCGCCAAGCAGGTGATCCTGCAGAAGATCCGCGACGCCGAGCGCGAGATGCTGCTCAACGACTTCATGTCGCGCGGCGAGAAGATCTTCACCGGCACCGTCAAGCGCCTGGACAAGGGCGACATCATCGTGGAAGCCGGGCGTGTCGAAGGCCGCCTGCGCCGCAGCGAGATGATCCCCAAGGAGAACCTGCGCAACGGCGACCGCGTGCGCGCCATGATCATGGAGGTCGACCTGACGCTGCGCGGCGCGCCGATCATCCTGTCGCGCTCGGCCCCCGAGTTCATGATCGAGCTTTTCCGCCAGGAAGTGCCCGAGATCGAGCAGGGCCTGCTGGAGATCAAGAGCTGCGCCCGCGACCCCGGCAGCCGCGCCAAGATCGCCGTGCTCTCGCACGACAAGCGCGTCGACCCCATCGGCACCTGCGTCGGTGTGCGCGGCACGCGCGTCAACGCCGTGACCAACGAGCTGGCCGGCGAGCGCGTGGACATCGTGCTGTGGAGCGAGGACCCGGCGCAGTTCGTGATCGGCGCCCTGGCCCCCGCCAACGTCACCTCCATCGTCGTGGACGAGGAGAAGCACGCCATGGACGTGGTGGTCGACGAGGAGAACCTCGCCATCGCCATCGGCCGCGGCGGCCAGAACGTTCGCCTGGCTTCCGACCTCACCGGCTGGAAGATCAACATCATGGACGCCAACGAATCGGCCCAGAAGCAGGCGCAGGAAACCGACGCCAGCCGCAAGCTGTTCATGGAGAAGCTGGATGTGGACGAGGAGATCGCCGACATCCTGATCGCCGAGGGCTTCACCAGCCTGGAGGAGGTGGCCTACGTGCCCATCTCCGAGATGCTGGAAATCGAGGCTTTCGACGAAGACACGGTCAACGAGCTGCGCTCGCGCGCCAAGGATGCGCTCCTGACCATGGAAATCGCGAAGGAAGAGGGCGTCGAAAGCGTCTCGCAAGACCTGCGCGACCTGCCCGGCCTCGATGCCGAACTGATCGCCAAGCTGGCCGACGCCGGCGTGCATTCGCGCGACGACCTGGCCGACCTCGCGGTCGATGAATTGACCGATATCACCGGCCAGAGCGCCGATGACGCCAAAGCCCTCATCTTGAAAGCCCGCGAACACTGGTTCGCCGGCCAAGAGTGACGTGATGGAGCCCCGAAGCATATATGTCCAGCACCACCGTTGCCGAGTTCGCCAGCGAACTCAAGAAGACTCCCGAAATCCTGCTTGATCAGTTTCGCAGCGCAGGCGTGCCCAAGGCATCGCCCACCGACGCCATCACCGAAGCCGACAAGCAGCGCCTGCTCGGCCACCTGAAGGCCGCGCACGGCACTGCCGAGCCGGAGCGCAAGAAGATCACCCTGGTGAAGAAGTCCACCAGCGAGATCAAGCAGGCCGACGCCACCGGCCGCGCCCGCACCATCCAGGTGGAAGTGCGCAAGAAGCGCACCTTCATCCAGCGTGACGACGCCCATCCGGCGCCGGTCGCCGAAGCGCCCGCGCCGGCGCCCGCAACTGCGCCCGCCGCGGCCCTGATCGACGAAGCCGAACTGGCCCGCCGCGAGGAAGAAGCGCGCCGCCAGGCCGAACTGCTGCGCCGCCAGGAAGAAGAGCTGGCCGAGAAGCGCCGCGTGCGCGAAGAGACCGAGGCCCGCGAGCGCGAACGCGCCGAGGAAGCCGAGCGCGCCGAGAAGGTCGCCCAGGCCGAGCAGGCAGCCGAAGCCGCCAAGGCCGAGGAAGCCCGCCGCAAGGCCGCCGAGGCGCCCGCCAAGGCCGCCAACGACAAGGCTGCCGGCGAGAAGGCCGCGGCCGAAGCCGCGGCGGCCCAGGCGGCCGCCGACAAGGCCGCTGCCGAGAAGGCGGCTGCCGAAGCTGCTGCCGCGCAGGCCAAGGAAGACGCCAAGGCCAAGGCCGCCGCGGAAGCCAAGGCCCGTGCCGACGAAGAGGCGGCGCGTGCACGCGACCTCGATGAACGCCGCCGCAAGGCGCTGGCCGAAGCCGAAGCCATCCGCGCCATGCTGGCGCAGCCGGCGCGCGTGCTGACGCCGCCCAAGCCGCCCGAGAAGGAAGTGCCCAAGCCGGGGGTGAAGGGCACGCTGCACAAGCCTGCGGCCCCGGCTGCCCGTGCGGGCGGCGCGACCGCTGCCCCCGGCGCTGCGCCGGCGGCCGGCGCGCCCGGCAGCAAGGACGTCAAGTCCTCCAAGCTGTCCTCGAGCTGGGCGGGCGATCCCGCCAAGAAGAAGGAAATCAAGACCCGCGGCGACGCCAGCGGCGGCGTGGGCCGCGGCAACTGGCGTGGCGGCCCGCGTGGCCGACGCGGCAGCGACCGTGGTCAGGAAGAGCGCGTGCAGGCCGCGCCGGTCGAGGCGCGCGTGATCGAAGTTCACGTGCCCGAGACCATCACCGTGGCCGAGCTGGCGCACAAGATGTCGGTCAAGGCCGGCGAGGTCATCAAGCAGCTGATGAAGCTGGGCCAGATGGCGACCATCAACCAGTCCCTGGACCAGGACACCGCGATGATCATCGTGGAGGAAATGGGCCACAAGTCGGTGGTGGCGGCGCTGGACGATCCGGAAGCCTTCATCAGCGAGGAAGCCGAGGCGCAGACCGCCGAGGCGCTGCCGCGTGCGCCGGTCGTGACCGTGATGGGCCACGTCGACCACGGCAAGACCTCGCTGCTGGACTACATCCGCCGCTCCAAGGTGGCGGCTGGCGAAGCCGGCGGCATCACGCAGCACATCGGTGCCTATCACGTGGAAACCGAGCGCGGCATGGTGTCCTTCCTGGACACCCCGGGCCACGAGGCTTTCACGGCCATGCGTGCCCGTGGCGCGCAGGCCACCGACATCGTGATCCTGGTGGTGGCGGCCGATGACGGCGTCATGCCACAGACCAAGGAAGCCATCAAGCACGCCAAGGCGGCCAACGTGCCGATCGTGGTGGCGATCAACAAGATCGACAAGCCCGATGCCAATCTCGACCGCGTCCGCCAGGAACTGGTGGCCGAGGAAGTGGTGCCTGAAGAGTACGGCGGCGACACCCCCTTCGTGGGCGTCTCGGCCAAGACCGGCCAGGGCGTGGACGAACTGCTCGAGCAGGTGCTGCTGCAGGCCGAAGTGCTGGAACTGAAGGCGCCCGTCGATGCCCCGGCCAAGGGCCTGGTCGTCGAAGCGCAGCTGGACAAGGGCCGCGGCCCGGTCGCGACGGTGCTGGTGCAGGCCGGCACGCTCAAGACCGGCGACGTGGTGCTGGCAGGCTCGACCTATGGCCGCGTGCGCGCCATGCTGGACGAGGACGGCAAGACCATCAAGACGGCCGGCCCCTCGATCCCGGTCGAGATCCAGGGCCTGACCGAGGTGCCCCAGGCCGGCGACGAGTTCATCGTGCTGGGCGACGAGCGCCGTGCCCGCGAAATCGCCACCTACCGTGCCGGCAAGTTCCGCAACACGAAGCTGGCGAAGGCGCAGGCGGCCAACCTGCAGAACATGTTCAGCGACCTGAGCGCTGGTGAAGTGCAGACGCTGCGCATCATCATCAAGGCCGACGTGCAGGGTTCGCAGGAAGCGCTGGCCCAGTCGCTGCTCAAGCTGGCGACCGACGAGGTCAAGGTGCAGATCGTCTACGCGGGCGTGGGCGGCATCAGTGAGTCGGACATCAACCTGGCCATTGCCTCCAAGGCGGTGGTGATCGGCTTCAACGTGCGTGCCGATGCCGGCGCGCGCAAGCTGGCCGAGGGCAACGGCGTGCAGCTGAACTACTACAGCATCATCTACGACGCCGTGGATGAGGTGAAGGTGGCGATGTCCGGCATGCTGGCGCCCGAGCGCCGCGAAGAGGTCATCGGCTCGGCCGAGATCCGCACGGTGTTCGTTGCCTCCAAGATCGGCACGGTGGCCGGCTCGTACATCACGTCCGGCCATGTCACCCGCAGCTCGCACTTCCGCCTGCTGCGCGACAACGTGGTGGTCTACACCGGCGAGGTCGAGTCGCTGCGCCGCATCAAGGACGACGTGCGCGAAGTGCGTGAAGGCTTCGAGTGCGGTATCAAGCTCAGGAACTACAACGACATCAAGGAAGGTGATCAGCTGGAGTTCTTCGAGATCAAGGAGATCGCGCGGACGCTGTAAGCGGACCACGCGAGAGTCGCCATGCCCAAGAGAAAAGCCGCAGCCCCCAACCGCGCGTTCAAGGTGGCCGATCAGATCCAGCGCGATCTGACGGAGCTGATCGCGCGCGAGTTGAAGGACCCGCGCGTGGGCATGGTGACCATTCAGGCCGTGGAGGTCACGCCCGACTACGCCCACGCCAAGGTCTTCTTCAGCCTGCTGGTGGGCGACCCGGTGGAGACCACCGAGGCGCTGAACCAGGCGGCAGGCTTCCTGCGCAACGGCCTGTTCAAGCGCCTGCAGATCCACACGGTGCCCACGCTGCACTTCCACTTCGACCGCACGACCGAGCGCGCCGCCGACATGAACGCGCTCATCGCCCAGGCCGTCGCCTCCCGCTCGAAAGAAGAGTAGGCATGAACGCGCCACGCACACGGGTGCAGCGGCGCCCTGTGCATGGGGTGTTGCTGCTCGACAAGCCGCTGGGGTTTTCCAGCAACCAGGCCTTGCAGAAGGCCAAGTGGTTGCTGCGCGCCGAAAAGGCCGGCCACACCGGCACCCTGGACCCGCTGGCCACCGGCGTGCTGCCGCTGTGCTTCGGCGCGGCCACCAAGTTCAGCCAGCTGCACCTGGATGCGGACAAGACCTACGTGGCCACCGCGCAGCTGGGCGTTCGCACCAGCACCGGTGACGCCGAGGGCGAGCGGCTGTCGCAGCGCCCGGTGAACGTCACGGCCGACGACCTGGCGCGTGTCGCCGCGCAATTCACCGGCCCGATCCGCCAGGTGCCGCCCATGCACAGCGCGCTCAAGAAGGACGGCAAGGCGCTCTACGAATACGCCCGCGAAGGCGTGGAAGTGGAGCGCGCGCCGCGCGACGTCGTCATCCATGAACTGGCGCTCGCCTTCGAGCCCGATTTCGCCCAGAGCCAGCGCATCCGCATCACGGCCCGCGTGAGCAAGGGCACCTACATCCGCACGCTGGGCGAGGACATCGGCGAGGCCTTGGGCTGCGGCGCCCACCTGAGCAGCCTGCGCCGCACCGAGACCGGTGGCTTCACCGAGGACCAGTGCGTGAGCATCGAGGCCCTGGAAGCGATGGACGAGGACGAGCGCCTGGTCCGCCTGCTTCCCGCACAGGCCCTGGTGGCCGATCACGCGCGCGTCACGCTCGGCCTCGAAGATTCGGGCCGCTTCCTGTCCGGCCTGCGCCGGCGTGGCCAGTGGCCCGACGCGCCTGCGGTGGCCGTGTGGGGCAGCCAGCCCAGCAGCTTCCTGGGCACGGCCCATGTGAAGGCGGGCGAACTCATTCCGGGGCGCTTGCTGAGCCCCATCGAAATCCAGCAAATCATTCTTCTCGAAAACGCAACGACCAACTGCGAAACAACACCATGAGTACCCAACAGATCCGCAACATCGCCATCATTGCCCACGTGGACCATGGCAAGACCACCATGGTGGACCAGCTGCTGCGCCAGTCCGGCACCTTCGCCGAGCACGAGAAGGTGGTCGACACGGTGATGGACAACAACGCCATCGAAAAGGAACGCGGCATCACCATCCTGGCGAAGAACTGCGCCGTGACCTGGAAGGGCATGCACATCAACATCGTCGACACCCCCGGGCACGCGGACTTCGGCGGCGAGGTGGAGCGGGCGCTGTCGATGGTCGACGGCGTGGTGCTGCTGATCGATGCGCAGGAAGGCCCCATGCCCCAGACGCGCTTCGTCACGAAGAAGGCGCTGGCCCTGGGCCTCAAGCCCATCCTGGTGGTCAACAAGGTGGACAAGCCGGGCGCGCGCCCGGACCAGGTGGTGAACGCCGCCTTCGACCTGTTCGACAAGCTGGGCGCCACCGACGAGCAGCTGGACTTTCCCGTGGTCTTCGCCTCGGGCATCAACGGCTGGTCGTCCAAGGAAGAGGGCGCGCCGGGCGAGCAGTGGGGCCCCGACATGTCGGCCCTGTTCGACACCATCCTGGAACACGTGCCGGCGCACGCGGGCGACCCCGCGGCACCGCTGCAGCTGCAGATCTCGGCGCTGGACTTCTCCACCTTCGTCGGCCGCATCGGCGTGGGCCGCATCAACGCCGGCACCATCCGCCCGATGATGGACGTGGTCGTGATGGACGGCCCGGACGGGAAGTCGATCAAGGGCCGCGTCAACCAGGTGCTGACCTTCCAGGGCCTGGAGCGCGTGCAGGCCACCGAGGCCGGCCCGGGCGAGATCGTCCTGATCAACGGCATCGCCGACATCAACATCGGCAGCACGGTCACCGACCCGGCCACCCCGGCGCCGCTGCCCATGCTCAAGGTCGACGAGCCGACGCTGACCATGAACTTCTGCGTCAACACCAGCCCGCTGGCCGGCCGCGAAGGCAAGTACGTCACCAGCCGCCAGATCTGGGACCGCCTGCAGAAGGAACTGCAGCACAACGTCGCGCTGCGCGTGAACGAGACCGACGAGGAAGGCGTGTTCGAAGTGATGGGCCGGGGCGAACTGCACCTGACCATCCTCTTGGAAAACATGCGCCGCGAAGGCTACGAGATGGCCGTGTCCAAGCCGCGCGTGGTGTTCCGCGACATCGAAGGCGTGCGCTGCGAGCCGATCGAGATGGTCACGGCCGACATCGAGGACCAGCACCAGGGCGGCGTGATGCAGGCCCTGGGCGAGCGCAAGGGCGAACTGGTCAACATGGAACCGGACGGCCGCGGCCGCGTGCGCCTGGAATACCGCATCCCCGCGCGCGGCCTGATCGGCTTCACCAACGAGTTCCTGAACCTCACGCGTGGCTCGGGCCTGATCTCCAACATCTTCGACGGCTACGAGCCGCACAAGGGCGACATCGGCGGGCGCAAGAACGGCGTGCTGATCTCGATGGACGACGGCGAGATCTTCACCTACGCCCTGGGCAAGCTGGACGACCGCGGCCGCATGTTCGTGCGCGCCAACGACCCGGTGTACGAGGGCATGATCGTGGGCATCCACAGCCGCGACAACGACCTGGTGGTCAACGCCACCCGCACCAAGCAGCTGACCAACTTCCGCGTCTCGGGCAAGGAAGACGCGATCAAGATCACGCCCCCGATCGACCTCACGCTGGAATACGGCGTGGAGTTCATCGAGGACGACGAGCTGGTCGAGATCACGCCCAAGAGCGTGCGACTGCGCAAGCGCTTCCTGAAGGAACACGAGCGCAAGCGCGCTTCGCGCGAAGCCTGATCGCCGCCGCGCAATGACGGTGCTGACGCACGGGCGCGCGGTGTGGCTCATGGTGGCCGTGACCCTCATGTGGGCCACGGCCGGTGTGGTCACGCGTCACCTGGAGCACGCGCGCAGCTTCGAGGTGACCTTCTGGCGCAGCCTGTTCACGGCGATCGCCCTCGTGGTGATCCTGCCGGTGTGGCAGGGGCGCGCCGAGGTCGTGCGAAAGGTGCGCGAGGGCGGGCGCGAGCTCTGGCTCTCGGGCGTCTGCTGGAGCGTGATGTTCACCGCCTTCATGGTGGCGCTCACGCTCACCTCCACGGCCAACGTGCTGGTGACCATGGCCCTGGGGCCGCTGTTCACCGCGCTCGTGTCGCGCATCTTCATCGGGCACCGCCTGCCGGCGCGCACCTGGGTCGCCATCGTGGTGGCCGGCGCGGGCATCGCGTGGATGTACGGCACCAAGTTCGAGCAGGGCCAGGCCCTGGGCACGCTGGTGGCGCTTTGCGTGCCGCTGGCCGCAGCCGGCAACTGGACCGTGGTGCAGCATGCCAGCGCGCATGGGCACAGGATCGACCTGGTGCCGGCGGTTCTGATCGGCGCCGTCATCTCCGCAGCCGTCACCCTGCCGCTGGCCTGGCCGCTGCAGGCCAGCGCGCATGACATCTCCCTGCTGGCCTTCCTGGGCCTGGTGCAACTGGCCATTCCATGCACGCTGTCGGTGATCTGCGCGCGCGTGCTGAAGGCGCCGGAGGTGTCGCTGCTCGCGCTGCTCGAGATCATCTTCGGCATTGCGCTGGCGTGGCTCGGCGCGAACGAGGTGCCGGCACCGCAAGTGCTCACGGGCGGCGCCCTGGTCATCGGCGCGCTGGTGGTCAACGAATGGCTGGGCTGGCGTGCACGCAGCCTTCAGCCGGCCTGATCGAGCAAGACGAGTGTTTGTCTGACAACGCCGGGAACGCCTCGTGCGTTCTGCTCGTGACAGTCAAGAAAACTAGGACAACGAATGCGAACTTTTGTGGTGGGTCTCACCTTGGCGGGCGCTTTTTCGGCCTTGCCGCTGTCGGCACTGGCCCAGGTCTCGGTGAACATCAACGTGCCGGGCGTGATTGCGGTCGCGCCGCCGCGGCCGCGCGTGGAATACATCCCTGCGCCGCGCCCCGGACAGGTCTGGGTGCAGGGCAACTGGTACTGGCACGAGGGCGACTATGCCTGGCGCCCGGGCTACTGGCAGCGTGCGCGCCCCGACTACGCATGGGCCCCGGGCCGCTGGGTGCCGGTGGGTGGCGGCTACCGCTGGGTCGAGGGCAACTGGAAGCCCCACAAGAAAGACAAGCACTACAAGCACTACGACCGTCATGACGACGACCACGGCCACAAGCATGGCCATGGTCATGGTCATGGCCGCGGCCATGGTCATCACGACTGACCTCTCCCACGCGATTCGTTGAGGAGAAGCATTCGATGCGAGTTCTTGCCCTGTCGGCCGCCCTGGCTGGCGTCCTGGTTCCGATGACCGCGCCTGCCCAGGTCTCGGTCAACATCAACGTTCCCGGCGTGATTGCCGTGGCACCGCCGCCGCCGCGCTACGAGCCGATGCCCGCGCCGCGCTCCGGCCAAGTCTGGATCGAGGGCAACTGGTACTGGGGGCACAACGACTACGCCTGGCGGCCCGGCCACTGGGAGCAGGCGCGTCCCGACTACGACTACGCGCCCGGCCGCTGGGTGCGTGCCGACGGCGGCTATCGCTGGGTCGAGGGCAACTGGAAGCCCAAGGGCGGCCACGGCAACGGCCATTGCCCGCCGGGACAGGCAAAAAAAGGGCGCTGCTAAGCGCAGCGCCCGGTTCGCGTGACAGCAAGTTCGTGTTGATCGATCAGGGCCGCGCGAGCTTCCACGCGCCGGCGACGCCGTCACCGGTGCGGTCGCCGGCCTTCGCGTCCTTGGACCAGTAGTACAGCGGCCAGCCCTTGTAGGCCCACTGCTTCTTGCCGTCGTCGCGCGTCACCACGCTGTAGCCGCCCATCGGCTTGGCGTCGGCGGGCGCGGACAGCGGCGGCCAGTTGGTGGCGCATTGGCCATTGCAGGCCGACTTGCCATTGCCTTCCGTGTCGCGTGCGAAGGTGTAGAGCGTCATGCCCGAGGGGCCGATGAGCACGCCGTCGACCGTCTTGGTCGGCGTGTCGGGCGCCGTGGACATGCTGCCGCAGCCGGCCAGCAGGGCGGCCGCGAGGATGGATGCGCTGATGATCTTCATGAGGTCTTTCTCCTTGGTTTGACGAGTGACAAAAGGGGATGTGACGCGTGGCAGTGTATGCGGGCCCCGCGCAGCTACAACTGCTTGTAGACCGCGTCGGCCAGCGCGAGCAGCTTCTCGCGCGGCAGCTTGCCCGCGAGGGCGTAGCCGAAGCCCTGGTCCACCCAGTAGAAGCTGGGCACCGGGTCCCCGGATGCGAAGCGGAAGGCGGTCTCCTGCGTCGAGGCACCGTTGCGATCGGCCAGCGCGCCGATGTAGAGGGTCACGCGCTGTCCCGCGCCATCCTCGAACATGAACTGCGCGCGTGCGCCGGCCGCGCCGGGCAGCAGGCGGCCGCCGACCAGCGAATAGCCCTGGGCACCGAGGTCGGGCACCTTCAGGGGCTTGTCCAGCCGGCGCGAGAGCCATTGCACCAGGTGCTGCTGTTCCGCTGCCGCCACTTCCACTGGATGGCGCTTCTCGGGCGAATACACCGCGTGGGCCACCGCCGCATCGTGCGCGAAGGCGAGGGCGACCGGCGCCGTGGCGCGCGCAGCCTGGATACCGATGGCGCTTCGTGCGTTCCACTGCCCATGGCCGACCCAACCGGCGCCGAAGGCCACCAGCACCGACGCGGCCAAGGCACCGGCCTGCATCCAGCGGCGCGACCAGGCGCGCTGGTTGCTCGCCTGTTCGACGGCCTCCAGCAGGTGCTCGGGCACGGGTTCGTGCAGCACGTCGCGATGCAGGCCGCGCAAGGCTTCGCGCTGGGCGGCCCAGCGCAGGGCGTCGTCGTCGGAGTCGGTGGGGGCGCTCATGATGCGGGTGCGGAAGATGCGTTCACTTGAGCCGGCGCAGGGCAGGGCGCGTGCCGCCGGCGGGCTGCCCGCCCTCCATCAGTTCGGCCAGCCGGGCGCGGGCGCGGGAGAGCCTCGACATGACGGTGCCGATCGGAATGTCCAGCACCTTCGCGATGTCCTGGTAGGCGAAGTCCTCCAGCGCCGCGAGCAGCAGCACGGCGCGCTGCTCGGCAGGCAGCTGCAGCAGGCAGCGCTGCAGGTCGATCAGGAGGTCGGGCTCGGTGCCCGGCGCCTGCAGGTCGTGCGCGGCGTCGTCGATGTCCACCAGCGTGCGCCCGCCGGCCTGGCGCAGCTGGTTGACCCACACGTTGTGCATGATGGTGAAGAGCCACGCGCGCAGGTCGCTGCCGGCGCGCCACAGGCTCCACTTGGCGCAGGCGCGCTCCAGGGTGTCCTGCACCAGGTCGTCGGCCGTCCATGCGTCGCCGGTGAGGGCGCGCGCATACCGGCGCAGGGCCGGAATGCAGGCGACGATGGGGGCGGTGTTCATGCGGTGGCGTGGTGGCGGGCGTTCTTTCGTGGATGAACACCCGGCGCCGGCGGATTATTCCGCGGCCCCGCAAAAAAACTTCAGCGGTTGCGGCTCTTCATCGCGCGCTCCACCTCGCGCTTGCCTTCGCGGTCCTTGATGGTGTCGCGCTTGTCGTGCTCGGCCTTGCCCTTGGCCAGGGCGATCTCGCACTTCACCTTGCCGGCCTTCCAGTGCAGGTTGATCGGCACCAGCGTGTAGCCCTTCTGCTCGACCTTGCCGACCAGGCGCTTGATCTGCTCCTTGTGCAGGAGCAGCTTCTTGGTCCGCACCGAATCCGGGTTGACGTGCGTGGAGGCGCTCTTGAGCGGATTGATCTGGCAGCCCAGCACGAAGAGCTCGCCGTCGCGGATGACGACGTAGCCATCGGTGAGTTGCACCTTGCCCTCGCGCAGCGCCTTCACTTCCCAGCCTTCGAGCACCATGCCGGCCTCGAAGCGCTCTTCGAAGAAGTAGTTGTAGGCCGCCTTCTTGTTGTCGGCGATGCGGGTGCTGGGGTCGGTTTTCTTGTTCGGAGAGGCCATGGTCTGGGTCAGATGAGGTCTGCATGGCTTCAATACAATGCCGAAGGCCTGCCCCGTGATTCTATGAAAACAGTCCACAAGTCCGTCCTCATCTGGTTCAGCGCCGAAGAGATGTATTCGCTGGTGACCGATGTGGCGCGCTACCCCGAGTTCCTGCCCTGGTGCGACAAGTCCCGCGTGATCGAGGAAGACGAGGCTGGCATGACCGCCGAGGTGGGCCTGGCCTTCAGCGGCCTGCACCAGTCCTTCACCACGCGCAACACCCATGTGGCCGGTCGCGAGGTGCACCTGAAGCTGGTCGACGGCCCGTTCTCGCGCCTGGACGGCGTCTGGAAGTTCACGCCCGTGGGCGACGAGGGCGAGCGCGCCTGCCGCGTGGAACTGGACCTGCACTACGGCTTCAACAGCGTCACCCTGCAGACGCTCGTGGGCCCGGTGTTCGACAAGGTGGCTTCCACGCTGGTCGATGCCTTCGTCAAGCGCGCCGAGCAGGTGTACGCGGCGGTGCCATGAGCATCCGGGTCACGCTGGTCTGCGCGCCGGCAGCGCGTGAAGTCCATGAGGAAGTTCTGACGCTGGCCGGCGGTGCCTGCGCGCAGGACGCGGTGCGCGCCAGCCGCCTGGCCGCGAGCCATCCGGGACTCGATTGGCAATCGCTGCAGCCGGGTGTGTGGGGCAGGGCGGTCGGATGGGATGCGCTGCTCGAGGATGGCGATCGCCTGGAGCTGTGCCGTGGCCTGCTGGTCGATCCGAAGGTGGCCCGGCGCGAGCGTTTCGCACGCCAGGGTGCGCGCGGCACGGGCCTGTTCGCCAAGCGCCGCGCCGGCGCCAAGGCCGGCTACTGAGCCGGCACCGGCCTACTTGCAGTCGCTGTTGATGACCTGCTGCAGGCGCTGGGTTTCCTGCGCGCGCACGTTGTCGTCGATGATCTCGCGCTCGCCCTGGGCGTTCAGGCGTGCGACGCGGATGCCGCTGTCGTAGGTGGCCTTGGCCTGGCGGGCGCGGGTGCAGTTCTCGGCCCGGGCCTGCGCGATCTTCTTTTCCTCGGCGGCCTTCTTGGCCTTCTCTTCGTCCTCGGCCTTCTTGATCTTCTCTTCCAGTTCCTTGTCCACGCGCGGCTTGGCTTCGGGGGCAGGGGATGCTGCGGCGGCGGGTGCGGGTGCTGCGCTGCCTGCGTCGCCGCCCAGGTCGACCACGCCGGGGTTGGGGCGCGGCGGCGGCAGGTTGCCGCGGCGCAGGATGTTCTTCTCGGGCACGTCGGGTGGCGGCGCGGTGTCGCTGAACACCTTCTTGCCGGTGTTGTCGATCCATTGCCACTGGGCCTGCGCAACCAGGGGGAGCAGCAGGCAGCAGCCGAGGCAGGTCGACAGGAGTCGGCGCGAGAGAAGTTTCATGTCCGGAAGTTTAGCGCTGGCTTACCTTTTGCAACGAGTTTGCGCAGGCCGCTCGCCGGTGCGCGCGGTGAATCCGCCACATACCTTCGTATGACTTGCGGCGGCGTAGGCCCATGGGAGGCGCTCGCGCGGGTTAGTACCGATCCATCGTTACAATCCGTCTTTTGGAGCCTCACCCATGCGCCTTCTCGGCAAAGCGCTCACCTTCGACGACGTGTTGCTGGTGCCAGCGTTCTCCCAGGTCCTGCCCAAGGACACCTCCCTCGCCACCCGACTCTCGCGCAACATCACGCTGAACCTGCCCCTGGTCTCCGCGGCCATGGACACGGTGACCGAGGCGCGCCTCGCGATCGCCATCGCGCAGGAAGGCGGCATGGGCATCGTGCACAAGAACCTCACCGCGCAGCAGCAGGCCGCCGAGGTGGCCAAGGTCAAGCGCTACGAGTCGGGCGTGCTGCGCGACCCGGTGGTCATCACCCCCACGCACACGGTGCTGCAGGTGATGCAACTGTCGGAAGAGCTGGGCATCTCGGGCTTCCCCGTGATCGACGGCGGCAGGGTGGTGGGCATCGTCACCGGCCGCGACCTGCGCTTCGAGACCCGCTACGACGTGCCGGTGAGCGAGATCATGACGCCGCGCGAGCGCCTCATCACCGTGCCCGACGGGACCTCGCCGGCCGACGCGAAGGCGCTGCTGAACAAGCACAAGCTCGAGCGCCTGCTGGTCGTCGGCAAGGACGACGTGCTCAAGGGTCTGATCACGGTGAAGGACATCACCAAGCAGACCAGCTTCCCCAATGCCGCACGTGACCCCTCCGGCCGCCTGCGCGTGGGCGCGGCGGTGGGCGTGGGCCAAGGCACCGAGGAGCGCGTCGAGGCGCTGGTGAAGGCCGGCGTCGACGCCATCGTGGTCGACACCGCCCACGGCCACAGCGCCGGCGTGATCGAGCGCGTGCGCTGGGTGAAGAAGAACTACCCGCAGGTGGACGTGATCGGCGGCAACATCGCCACCGGCGACGCCGCCCGCGCGCTGGCCGATGCCGGCGCCGACGCGGTCAAGGTGGGCATCGGCCCCGGCTCCATCTGCACTACCCGCATCGTCGCGGGCGTGGGCGTGCCGCAGATCATGGCCATCGACAACGTTGCCACGGCGCTGCAGGGCACTGGCGTGCCGCTGATCGCCGACGGCGGCATCCGCTACTCGGGCGACATCGCCAAGGCCATCGCCGCTGGTGCCAGCACCGTGATGATGGGCGGCATGTTCGCCGGCACCGAGGAAGCGCCGGGCGAGATCGTGCTGTACCAGGGCCGCAGCTACAAGAGCTACCGCGGCATGGGCTCGATCGGTGCCATGCAGCAGGGCAGCGCCGACCGCTACTTCCAGGAAGCCACCACCGGCAACCCCAACGCCGACAAGCTCGTGCCCGAGGGCATCGAGGGCCGCGTGCCCTACAAGGGCTCGATGGTCTCCATCGTGTTCCAGATGGCCGGCGGCCTGCGCGCCGCCATGGGCTACTGCGGCTGCGCCACGGTCGACGAGATGAAGGCCAAGGCCGAGTTCGTCGAGATCACCGCCGCCGGCATCCGCGAGAGCCACGTGCACGACGTGCAGATCACCAAGGAAGCGCCGAACTACCGCGCGGAATAATTCTGGCTACTTTCCGGATTCAGGCCAAATTTGTATAATTTGGCCTGTTTTCATTTTCAGGCCAGAACATGCAGACCATCCCCGTCCATCAGGCGAAAGACCGGTTCTCCTCGCTGCTTCAGGCGGTGGAAGCGGGCGAGGAAGTGGTCATCACCCGGCACGGCAAGAAGATCGCGCGCATCGTGCGCGAAGCGGATTCCCAGCCTTCCAACGTCGAGCGCGAGCGCCTGAGGCAGGAGGCCCTGGAGCGCCTGCGCGCCTTCCAGGCGTGCGTCAAGCCCGACCCCGATTACAAGCCGGGCGATTGGAAGGCCTACCGTGACGAGGCGCGGCGCTAGTCCATGAAGCCCATCGTGATCGACGCGTCGGCGGCCGCGCCCTGGTTCATTCCGGAAGAGCGTTCCGTGGTCTCCGAGCAGATCTACGTCGACGTCGTTACCTCGTCCGGCCAGTTTCGCGCGCCCTCGCTGTGGCTCTGGGAGACCAGCAACATCCTCCTCACGGCCTTCCGCCGGCGCCGCATGACGCAGGACGATTTCGACGCGGGCCTTGCGCTGCTCGATGCCTGCCCGATCGAGTTCGACCCGGTGCCGAACCTGCACTACCGCTCCCAGACCATGCGGCTGGCACACGCCCATGGCCTGAGCTATTACGACGCGAGCTACCTGGAGCTCGCGCTGCGTCTCAACGGCCAGCTCGCATCGCTGGACCGCGCCCTCGTTTCCGCCGCGAAGAACTGCGGCATTCCCTGTCTGGACTTCTGACTGCCATGCAACACGACAAGATCCTCATCCTCGACTTCGGCTCGCAGGTCACGCAGCTCATCGCGCGCCGCGTGCGCGAGGCCCATGTGCTCTCGGAAGTCCATCCCTGCGACGTCAGCGACGAATGGGTGCGCGAGTACGCCAAGGATGGCCATCTCAAGGGCGTGATCCTCTCGGGCAGCCATGCCAGCGTGTACGAGGAATCCACCGACAAGGCGCCGCCCGCGGTGTTCGAGCTGGGCGTGCCGGTGCTGGGCATTTGCTACGGCATGCAGACCATGGCGCACCAGCTGGGCGGCAAGGTCGAGGGCGGCCACAAGCGCGAGTTCGGCTTTGCCGCGGTGCGCGCGCATGGCCACACGGACCTGCTCAAGGACATCCAGGACTTCAGCACCCCCGAAGGCCACGGCATGCTCAACGTGTGGATGAGCCACGGCGACAAGGTCACCGAGCTCCCGCCGGGCTTCAAGCTGATGGCTTCCACGCCCTCGTGCCCAATCGCCGGCATGGCCGACGAGGCGCGCCACTTCTACGGCGTGCAGTTCCACCCCGAGGTCACGCACACGGTGCAGGGCAAGGCCTTGCTTGAGCGTTTCGTGCTGGGCATCTGCAACGCCAAGGCGGACTGGGTGATGCGCGATCACATTGCCGAAGCCGTGGAGAAGATCCGCGAGCAGGTGGGCGACGAGGAAGTGATCCTCGGCCTGTCGGGCGGCGTCGATTCGAGCGTGGCCGCGGCGCTGATCCACCGCGCCATCGGCGACCAGCTCACCTGCGTGTTCGTCGACCACGGCCTGCTGCGCCTGAACGAAGGCGACATGGTCATGGAGATGTTCGAGGGCAAGCTGCACGCCAGGGTCATCCGCGTGGATGCCAGCGAGCTGTTCCTCGGCAAGCTGGCCGGCGTGAGCGACCCGGAGGCCAAGCGCAAGATCATCGGCGGCGAGTTCGTCACCGTGTTCAAGCAGGAGGCGGCCAAGCTCAAGGCGGGCGACGGGGGCCATAAGGGCGCGACCTTCCTGGCGCAGGGCACCATCTACCCGGACGTGATCGAGTCGGGCGGCGCCAAGAGCAAGAAGGCCGTCACCATCAAGAGCCACCACAACGTGGGCGGCCTGCCCGAGCAGCTGGGCCTGAAGCTGTTGGAGCCGCTGCGCGACCTGTTCAAGGACGAGGTGCGCGAATTGGGCGTGGCGCTGGGCCTGCCGCCGGAGATGGTCTACCGCCATCCGTTCCCGGGCCCGGGCCTGGGCGTTCGCATCCTGGGCGAGGTGAAGAAGGACTACGCCGACCTGCTGCGCCGCGCCGACGCGATCTTCATCGAGGAGCTGCGCAACTTCCGCGACGAGGCCACCGGCAAGACCTGGTACGACCTCACCAGCCAGGCCTTCACCGTCTTCCTGCCGGTTAAGAGCGTGGGCGTGATGGGCGACGGCCGCACCTACGACTACGTGGTGGCGCTGCGCGCGGTGCAGACCAGCGACTTCATGACCGCCGACTGGGCCGAGCTGCCGTACGCGCTGCTCAAGAAGGTGTCGGGCCGCATCATCAACGAGGTGCGCGGCATCAACCGCGTGACCTACGACGTCTCGAGCAAGCCGCCGGCCACCATCGAGTGGGAGTGATCCGCCGCGCCCGATGATGGGCGGGAAGTGCCGGGCTGAGGATCCCGAATCCCACCGCAAGGGCCACGGGGCCTTTGCCACTGCCGGTTTGATGATCGGCTTCGTCCTGATGATGATGATGGACACGGCGCTGGCCTGAACGCGTCGCATCCATCGCCTGCCCATGGACGAACCGCTCGCCCGCTACGTGCCATCCGCCTTTGCAATGCCCGCAGGACCTTCCGCGCAATCAACGAAGGCGGCCGCAGCGTTGCCACCGGTGTCGTCCACGCTGCGCATTCCCCTGGCCGCGCGTGCGCTGGGAGACGCGCTCTTTCCGCATGTTGCCGTCGGCGATGCCCATGCGGCGCGCATGCTCGCCGCGCTGGGTGACGACGGCAGCCTGTGGCTGCGCGATCGCGCGAGCGTCTACGGCATCCTGGTGCGCACGCGCTGCTTTCGCGAACTGGCCGTGCGCTTTCTCGCCGACCGGACGGATGGCCATGTCGTCAACCTCGGCTGCGGCCTCTGCGACTACTTCCAGTGGCTGGACAACGGCCGCGCCCGCATGACCGATGCCGACCTGCCGGAGGTACTCGCCGTGCGCCGCCAACTGCTGCCGGGCGGCGGCGCGCGGCAGCACGTGCGTGAGCTCGACCTGCGCCAGCCCGGCTGGTGGGACGCGCTGGGTCTGCCCTCGGCGCGCGGCGAGGCGCCGGTCTTCCTGATCTGCGAGGGCGTGCTGATGTACCTCCAGCCGCCGGTTGTGCGGCAGGTGCTGCGCACCTTCGGTGAGCGGGCGCCGGCCGGCTCGACCCTGGCCTTCGACGCCCTGAGCTGGCTCGCGGCCGGGCATGCGCGGCAGCACCCATCGGTGCGTCACACCGATGCGCAGTTCCTCTGGGGGCCTCGCCGGCTCGAGGAGCTGACCGCGCCGTCGCCGCGCCTTGCGCTCGAGGCGGCGCACCCGGTGATGGAGGGGTACGGCTGGCCGTACGCCCTGTCGGAGGGCATGTTTCGCGCTTTCTTCGGCGTGCCCTTCTACGCGCTGTACGAACTGCGCATCCGCCCCGGGATATGAAGACGACCATGCACAGCGCCGCCTGCGCGTACGGCCCGCCGGCCCACGGGCTCACTGCGGACGCGCTGCGGGTCATCCAAATCCATCGCGCGCCGACGTTCGGCAGCTGAGGGCCCATGGCCGCCGCCACCGACCGCCTGTTCTTCGCCCTGCGTCCCGACGAGCGCACCGCGGCGCGGATCGAGGCGCTGGCACAGGCGCTGCGGCGCGAGCATGGTCTGCGCGGCAGATCGCTCGGGCCGCAGCGCTTCCATGTCACGCTGCACCTGGTCGGCGATTTCGTCGGCCCGATCCCGCAGCCGCTGCTGCAGGAGGCGCTGGCTGCCGTGCGCGTGGTGGCTGCGCGTGCCTCGGCTTTCGAGCTCGCGTTCGACAGCGTCGGGAGCTTCACCCGCAAGCGCCGCAACATGCCGCTGGTGCTCCTGGGGGAGCAGGGCCTGCGCGATGCCCGCGACTTGCAGCGGGACCTGCTCGCCGCCCTGGTTGCGGGCGGCCTGGCCGAAGAGCCCACATCGTCCTTCACGCCGCACCTGACCTTGCTCTACGACGACATCCCGCTGCCGCCGTGCCCGGTCGAGCCGGTGGCGTGGCGCGCCGACGCGCTCTACGCCATGCGCAGCCTGCTGGGCCGCGGCCGGCACGAGGTCATCGCGCGGCTGCCCTTGGGCCGCTGAGGCCGCACGCTTACGATGCGCCTTCGCACTGGCGCGAAGAAAGCACGACGAGGCATGGCGTGAGCATTCTGGTGGGCACCGCATCCTGGACCGACAAGACGCTGATCGATTGCGGCCGCTTCTATCCCAAGGAGGCGAAGACGCCGGAGGCGCGCCTGCGCTTCTATGCCTCCATCTTCCCCATGGTCGAAGTGGATTCGAGCTACTACGCCATTCCCGCGCCGCCGGTGGCGGCGAACTGGGCCGAGCGCACGCCCGATCACTTCGTCTTCAACGTGAAGGCCTTCCGCCTCTTCACGGGCCACCAGACGCAGCCCATGGTGCTGCACAAGGACATCCAGCAGGAGCTGGCCCGGCGCGGCGCTGTGCCGCGCCAGATGTACCTGCGCGACACGCCGCCCGACATCGTCGACGAGCTGTGGCGGCGCTTCCACGAGGCGCTTGTGCCGCTGAAGGCCAGCGGCAAGCTGGGGCTGGTGCACTTCCAGTTCCCGCCCTGGCTCACGCGCAACCGCGAGGGCGTGGCCCACGTCACGCAATGCGTGCAGCGCATGGCGGGGCAGGTGGTGAGCATCGAGTTCCGCCATGCCTCGTGGTTCGACACCGAGGCGCACCGCGACAGCACGCTGGCCATGCTGCGCGAGTTGCAGGCGGTGCACACCGTGGTCGACGGTCCGCAGGGCTTCGCCAACAGCGTGCCGATGCTGGCCGAGCCCACGCACCCCGACTACGCGCTGGTGCGCCTGCATGGCCGCAATGCCATCACCTACAACATCAAGGGCGCCGCCTCGGCGGCCGAGCGCTTCGACTACGACTACAGCGACGCCGAACTGCGCGACCTGGCGGCAGAGATCGTGCGCATCGCCTACCGCGTGCGCAACACGCATGTGGTGTTCAACAACTGCGACGAGGACAAGGGCCAGCGCAACGGCATCTCGCTCATGAAGCTGCTCGCATCCGCCTGAATGCGGGTCGATGGCGGTGGCAGAAAGTCACGGCTGCCGCGAAATTCCAACAGCGTGTAGCTCCTTAGTTTTAGCGGCCTGCATCGGTACGCAAAAAGCACGACAGCACAGCGGAGGTTCCGGGTTACATTCGGTCGCAATTTGTCAATCGGACCCGGAAAGATGAGCACGTCGGAAGCCAGCGTTCAGTCCAACTCGCCGTCCATGCGCGGCACCACCCGGCGTCAGGTCCTGACGCGCGTCGCCGGCGCCGCTGCCGCCACCGTGCTGGGCATGCCGGTGTTCGCGCAGTCCAAGGCGATCCGCATCGGCGCGAGCTTCGACAACAGCGGCGTCGAGAAGCCCAACGGCTCCGGGCTCTTCGCGGGCTCGAGCGCCTGCATCAACGCGATCAACAAGGCTGGCGGCATCAACGGCAGCAAGATCGAGCTGGTGATGGCCGACGACCAGTTCAAGCCCGACGTCGCCAAGTCCAACGCACTGGCCTTCGCGGCCGACGCCTCGGTGTTGGCGATGCTGCATCCGCTGGGCACCCGGCAGACGGCCGAGATCATGGACGCGGTGCCAGGCATGGCGGTGGTCGGCCCCAACACCGGCACCGTGGCGCTGCGCAAGAAGAACTCGCCCAACACCTTCTGGGTCCGCGCGAACTACGACCAAGAAGTCGACAAGCTCATCGGCACTGCCGCGGTGCTGGGCATCAACAAGATCGGCATCGTGCATTCGAACGACCCGCTGGGCCAATCGGTGCTGGCTGCCTGCAAGGCCTCGCTGGCCAGGCACAAGCTCGAGCCGGCGGTGGTCGCGACCACGCCCAGCACGATCAGCCTGGAGGTGGGTCCCGCGGCCGAGGCCATCGCCAAGGCGGCGCCGCAGGTGGTGATCACCGGCCTCGCGGGCACCGCGCCGGCCTTCATCAAGGCGCTGCGCAAGGCCGGCGGCAACAGCACCGTGTATGGCCTGTCGATCATGGCCAGCTCGCTCACGCCCATGGGCGGCGAGGCGCGCGGCATCGGCTTCGCGCTCATCGTTCCTTCGCCGTACTCGACGCGCTACGAGGTGGTGCGCCGCTACCAGGCCGACATGGAGGCCAGCGGCAGCAAGGACTTCTCGCTGCCCAGCCTGGAAGGCTACATGGATGCCAGCGTATTGGTCGAAGGCCTGCGCCGCGCCGGCCCCGCGCCCACGCGTGCCGCACTGATCGCCGCACTGTCGAGCATCGAGGCCTTCGACATGGGCGGCGTGAAGATCAACTTCGGCCGCAGCAACCGCGAGGGCAGCCAGTTCGTCGACGTGGCGGTGATCGGAAGCAACGGTCGCCTGGTGAGCTGAGGCCCAGCCGCTTATAGTGCGCAAGCCCATGTCCCTGGTCCTGTTGCACAAGTTGTCGCTGGTGGAGTTGCCCGTTGCCCTGACTGTGGGCGACGACGTCGATGGCCTTCGCATCCTCAAGATGGCCGGGCACGTGACGGCGCAGATTCCACCGCCGGTTCGAACACTTTCGGGTTACGACCAGCCGCCTGCGGTTGCCCTGGCCATCACGCCGATGGGGCGGCGCATGCTGGAGCGCTTCCCCCTGCGGCCCGGCGACCCGCTGGCCGCCTGAGGCCCATCCCTCGTTTCAGACTCCCGCGCTGATCGCCGCCTGCCAGCGCGCAGCGGTGCCTTCCGGATCTTCCGCCGTCACGATCGCACGCACCACCGCGACCGAGCCCACGCCCGTGGCCAAGACCGAGGCCAGTCGCGCCTCGTCGATGCCGCCGATGGCCACCTGCGGATAGCCGCGCGTGAGTTGCGCATAGCCGTCCAGCCGCGCCACGCCCTGCGGCACCGTGGCCATCTTCTTGAGGGTGGTGGGGAAGACCGCGCCCATCGCGATGTAGCTCGGGCTGACCTTGTCGGCGCGCAGCATCTCGGCGTAGCCATGGGTGCTCACGCCCAGGCGCAGGCCGGCGTCGCGGATCTCCTGCAGCTCACTGGCCGTGAGCGCATCGAGGTCTTCCTGTCCCAGGTGCACGCCGTAGGCGCCAGCGGCGATGGCGATGCGCCAGTGGTCGTTGATGAAGAGCAGCGCATCGGTGCCGCTCACCTCGGCCACCGCGGCATGCACTTCGCGTTCGATGGCCTGCGCGTCGTCCGATTTGAAGCGCAACTGCACAGTCGGCACGCCCCCACGGGCGCAACGGCCCACCCAGGCGGCATCGGGCAGCACGGCATACAGGCCGAGGTTCAGCGGGCAGGGCGCAAAGGCATCGGCGCGCGCAGCCGGCGGAAAGCTGCCCATGCCGAAGTCGGCGGCAGAGACGGGCCATGACTGCGCTTCGAAGCGGCCGGTGCGCTGCGTCTGCGCCTGCCAGGCCAGGCCTAGCACTTCGGCGTCGATCTCGATGAAGCCCAGGCGCAGGGCCGCCGTCTTGGCGGCGCGGTACACCGCATCGTCGCTGCCGAAATTCGATGCCTGCGCGTTCGCATCCGGCGAGACACCGAAGCGCTGCGCGTGCGCCAGCACGATGGCCTGCGCCATTGCTTCCATTTCCTGCGCCTGCTTGCTCGTGTCGTTCATTGGCTTTGTGCGTGGTGCCAGAAAGGGGTGCCGAGCACGGGCGTGCTGGGCTGTGCGGATTCCTGGGCGGTCATCGCGCCGGCCAGGAAGGCGGCGCGTCCGGCGGTCACCGCATCGGCGAAGGCGCCGGCCATGGCCACCGGGTCCTGCGAGAGCGCGACGGCGGTGTTGAGCAGCACGCCGTCGTAGCCCCACTCCATCACCTGGCAGGCGTGCGAGGGCAGGCCCAGGCCCGCATCCACCAGCAGCGGCACGTCCAGCCGCTCGCGCAGCGTGCGCAACGCATACGGGTTCACCGGTCCGCGGCCGGTGCCGATGGGCGCGGCCCAGGGCATCACGGCCTGGCAGCCCACGTCGACCAGGCGCTGGCACAGGACCAGGTCTTCGGTGCAGTAGGGCAGCACCTGGAAGCCTTCGCGGATGAGCGTCTGCGCGGCGCCCACCAGGTTCAGCGTGTCGGGCTGCAGCGTGTAATCGTCGCCGATCAGCTCCAGCTTGATCCAGGGCGTGTCGAAGAGCTCGCGCGCCATCTGCGCGGTGGCGATGGCTTCCTCTGCGCTGTGGCAGCCGGCGGTGTTGGGCAGCACCGGCACCCTCAGCTCGCGCAGCATCTCCCAGAAGCCGTTGTCGCCGCCGGCGCTGCCGGGCGTGGCGGTCTGGCGGCGCAGCGAGGCGGTGAGCATGGCCGGCCGGGCGCGGCGCACCGCGGCTTCGAGCACGTCGGGCGATGGGTAGCGCGCGGTGCCCAGCAGCAGGCGGCTTTCGAAGGCCTGGCCGTAGAGGACCAGCGGGTCTTTGGTGCTTGCAGTGCTCATGCTTGTCTCTTTCTCTTCAGCCACCGGTGACGGGGCGGATCACTTCGATGCGGTCGTTGTCCTGCAGCGTGCGGCCGTCGTACTGCGAGCGCGGCACGAATTGCCGGTTGATGGCCACGGCGAATGGCGGCGTGGCCTGGATGGCGGCCAGCGCATCGGGCAGGCGCGCGTCCTGCGCCAGCTCGTGGGGCGTGTCGTTGATGAGGACCTTCATGGGGCGATGCCTGCGGCTTGCGCTTCGCAGGAGGAGGAAGAATGCTGCAGCGATCGCATGCCGGGCAGGCCGAAGCTCTCGGCCAGCGGCGAGTGGCCTTCGCTCAGGAGTTCGAGCACGATGTCCAGCACCGCCGGCGCGATCATGAAGCCGTGGCGGTACAGGCCGTTGACCTGCAGCACGCGCGGCTGCGCCTGCCGCACGTCGGGCAGGTTGTCGGGCAGGGTGGGGCGGCACTGCGTGGCGATCTCCAGGATGCGCGCCTCGGCGAAGCCGCTGTGCACCGCGTAGGCGGCCGAGAGCAGTTCCAGCGTGGAGCGCACGCTGGCGGGCGACATGTCCTCCGACTCGATCTCGGTGGCGCCGATCACGTACACGTCGCCCGGCTTGGGCGCGATGTAGAGCGGATAGCGCGGATGCACCAGGCGCGTGGGGCGCTTGAGCTTCACCTCGGGCGCATGCACGCGGATGACTTCGCCGCGCACGCCGCGCAGCGCGCGCCACTGCGGCTTGGCACCCAGGCCGCGGCAGTCGATGACCCAGTCGGGCTGGCCTGCGGTGCCGGGCGCGAAGTCCGCGGGCGCCCTCGGCGAGTTCCAGTGCAGGCGTACGCCCGGATGCTGCTCCAGGCTGGACAGCAGCGACGCCAGCAGCGCGCGGTTGTCCAGCTGCCCTTCCTGCGGCAGGAACAGCCCCTTGGCAAAGCGCGTGCCCAGCGCGGGTTCGAGTTGCGCGATGGCCGCACCGTCGATGTCCTGCATGGCCGGCAACTCGGGCACGGCCTCGCAGGTGCCCTGCAGGATGCGCGCGAGCCGCATGGCTTCGGGCGCGTCCTGCCGGTGCCACAGCACCAGCGTGCCTTCGCGCTGGAAGAACACCGGCTCGGTCAGCGGCGCGATCAGCTCGGGCCAGCGCGCGAGCGCGTGGTGCCCCATGCGCACCAGCGGCGCGGGCGCCACGGCCGACTCGGCCAGCGGCGCGAGCATGGCCGCGGCCACGCGCGCGGCTGCGCCTTCGGCTTCGCTGCTGCCGGCCTCGTGCACGTCCACACGCACGCCGGCACGGGCCAGGCTCATCGCCAGCAGTCGGCCCATCAGCCCGGCGCCGAGGATGGCGACGGAGCCGAAGGGCAGGGCGGGCGTGGGCGGGGATTTCATGGGTTCAGGCAAACGCATGCGAGGCGTGACAGATAATTTTCAGCATGACGACAACATTCTCCGGCGCGACCGCTCCCGACACGACCCTGCGCTACGCCCGCGTGCTGACCATCGCGGGCTCCGACAGCGGCGGCGGCGCCGGCATCCAGGCCGACCTGAAGACCTTCGCGGCCCTGGGCTGCTTCGGCATGAGCGCCATCACGGCGCTCACCGCGCAGAACACGCTGGGCGTGAGCGGCATCCACGGCGTGCCAGCCGCTTTCCTGAAGGCGCAGATCCAGGCCGTGGTGGAAGACATCGGTGTCGATGCGGTGAAGCTGGGCATGCTGCATGCGCCCGAGGTGGTCGAGGTGGTGGCCTGGGCCATCGACCACTACAAGCTGCCCAACGTGGTGCTGGACCCGGTGATGGTGGCCACCAGCGGCGACCGCCTGATCGCCGAGGAAACCGTGGCCGGCCTGGTGCGCGAATTGTTCCCGCGCGCCGTGGTGGTCACGCCCAACCTGGACGAGGCGGCGCTGCTGGTGGGCCATCCCATCGAGGCGGCGCATGCGCTCGAATCGGCGGCGCAGGAGCTGCTGGCGCTGGGCGCGCGTGCCGTGCTGCTCAAGGGCGGGCACCTGCCCGGCGACGAAGTCGTGGACCTGCTGGCGCAGCGCGGCGGCCACTCGCTGCGCCTGGCTTCGGAGCGCATCGCCAGCCGCAACCTGCATGGCACCGGCTGCACGCTCTCGTCCGCGATCGCGGCGCACCTGGCGCTGGGCGCCGAATTGCCCGAGGCCGTGGCCAGCGCGCGCGACTACGTCATCGGCGCGATGCGTGCCGGTGCGCAGGTGCGTGTGGGCCAGGGCCACGGGCCTCTCAACCACGGCTTTGCGCCAGTGCCGACGCACCGCCTGCCGCAGAAGCCGACGGACGCGTAAGCCAGGCCAGCACGAAGGTCGCCAGCAGGGCCGGCAGCGCCGAGCCCCACTGCGGCATCAGCTTGCCGCAGGCGTGGTAGACCACGATGCCGGCGATCCAGATGATGGCGGCGCTCCAGTCGATGCGGCGCTCGCCTGCCTGGGCCCAGCGCGCGCCCGTGCCCAGGCGGCCCAGGATCACGCCGTACAGCGGCACGAACACCGAGCTGAGCAGCAGCAGGAAGGGCTCCAGGCTGTGCATGGGCAGCACCAGCGCCAGCGCGATGCACACGGCGGCAATCACCAGGCCCCAGCGGCGCACGCTCCAGCGCGGGCGCAGGCTGTGGGCCGAGACCGAACCCGAGTAGACGTCGCCATAGGCGTTGTCCAGTTCATCGATGAGGATCAGGCCCAGCGCCACCAGGCCGCCTTGCGCGAGCAGCAGGGCGGTGACCAGCGAGGTGCCCGGCTGTGCCACGCTCACCACCATCACGCCCAGCGCATAGCACCAGATGTTGGCCAGCGCATAGCCCAGCCAGGTGCCGCTCATGGCACCGGCCGCGCCGCGCGGGCCGCGCTGGCCATGGCGTGCGTAGTCGGCCACCAGCGGCAGCCAGGAGACCGGCATGGCGATCACCAGGTCGAGCGCGCTGAACAGGCCCATGCTGCCGTCGCCCTGGCGTGACCAGAAGGCGGACATGCCTTGCGCATTGAGCTGCGCCGCGAACTGCCAGGTCAGCCAGACCAGCGAGAGCACCACCAGCGGCAGGCCGAAGCGGCTCACGAAGCGGCGCACCAGCTTCACCATGGAGCCCGCCAGCAGGGCCAGCAGCACCGCGCCCCACAGCAACGTGGTCAGCACCGTGCCCAGCGCGCCGTCGAAGCCCAGGCCGAAGGCCTGCTTGCCGATGGCCTGCGTGCTCTCTCGCATGATGACCAGCTCGAAGGTGGTCCAGCCCACCAGCTGCACGATGTTGAGCACCACCGGCAGCCGCGCGAAGGCGCTGCCGTAGGTGCGGTGCATGAGGCCCGCGCTGGCCAGGCCGCTCTCGCAGCCCAGGCGTGCCGTCCAGGCCAGCAGGCCCGCGCCGATCACAGAGCCCAGCAGGATGGCGATGACCGCCTCGCGCGTGCCCACCGCGGGCACCAGGTAGGCGCCGACCTGCATCACCAGCAGGCCTACACCCAGGCTGAACCATAGCGAGAGATGGTCGTGCCAGTGGAAGGCGCGGGCGCCGTCGGCGATGGGGGTCAGGGCCTCGTTCGGGCCCGTGCCGTTGTCGTTCAAAGTTGCCATTCAAGTGCTCCGCAATCAAGCAATGTTTGGCAGGTGGGCGAGGGCCCGGGGGCAAAGGCCGCGAAGTGAGAAAGAGGGCGGCCACCGAGCACCAGCTTCCCTGCGCGAGGATTACCTCAATCAGGTTCGAAGGGTTTTTTCTCAGCCGGACCGCGATGCGGCCCGACACCCCTAGCAGCGGTCGATTCTACGCCTCGGCCCATGGGGCGCCTTGACCTGGGACAGCAACCTCCGGTAGCACTTCTCAGGGTTTACCCCGTGGGGCGAGGGCCGCCAGTTTTCTATCATTTGTCCGAACAAATAGCCAAATAGGTCAAATCACATGCTCACCGCAGTCCAGGTCAAACCGCAACGCTACGTGGCCTCCTATGGCCGCTATCTCGAGGACTTCGTCGTCGGCGATGTCTACGAGCACCGCCCCGGCCGCACCATCACCGAGGCGGACAACATCAACTTCTCGCTGATGACGATGAACGCGCATCCCATGCACTGCGATGCCCACTTCGCGGCCAAGAGCGAGTTCAAGAAGCCGCTGGTCAACAGCGGCCTGTCGCTGGCCATCGTGCTGGGCATGACCGTGAACGACGTCAGCGGCAAGGCCATCGCCAACCTGGGCTGGAAGGAGATCAAGCTGACGGCGCCGGTCTTCCCCGGCGACACCCTCTATGCCGAGTCCGAGGTGCTGGAGGTGCGCGAATCGAAGAGCCGCCCCACCCAGGGCATCGTCACCACGCACACCCGCGGCTTCAACCAGGACGGGGTGATGGTCATGGAATTCATCCGCATGTCGCTCATCCCGCGCCGCGGCGCCGGCGTGGGCGACTGAGGCCCAGGCATCACAGCAAGCCAGCACCACAACAGGAGACAAGCGCAATGCCGTTCAAGAGCAACCTCAAGGCCGCAGCCCTGGCCGTCGCCCTCGCCGCAGCCGCCACCGCGGCCCAGGCCGCCGGCTACCCGGATCGCCCGATCCGCCTCGTGGTCGGCTTCCCCGCCGGCCAGGCCACCGACATGATCGCCCGCATCGCGGCCAAGAAGCTGCAGGACGCGCTGGGCCAGCCGGTGGTGGTGGACAACAAGGCCGGCGCGGCCGGCATCATCGGCTCGGAGATCGTGGCCAAGTCGGCGCCCGATGGCTACACCCTGGTGGTGGGCTCCAGCGGCACCATGGCGATCAACCCGAGCCTGTACTCCAAGCTCTCGTACAGCCCCACGCGCGACTTCGCGCCGGTGAGCATGCTGGCGGTGGTGCCGTTGTTCCTCGCGGTGAACCCGGCCTTCCCGGCGCAGACCGCGGCCGACCTGGTCAAGCAGGCCAAGGCCAACCCCGGCAAGATCAACTACGGCTCGGCCGGCAGCGGCGTGACCAGCCACCTGACCATGGAGCTGTTCAAGCACGCGCAGGGCATCGACATGACGCACGTGCCTTACAAGGGCAGCCCGGCCGCGGTCACCGACCTGATCGCCGGCCAGGTGCAGGTGATGATCGACACCGGGCCCGCGCTTTTGCCGCATATGCGCACCGGCAAGGTCCGCGTGCTGGCCGTGGCCGCCAAGAAGCGCAACCCTGCCGCCCCCGAGGTGCCCACCATGGCCGAGGCCGGCCTGGGCAACTTCGAGGCACCGGCCTGGGTCGGCCTGGCCGCGCCCAAGGGCACGCCGCAGGAAATCATCGACACCCTCAACAAGGCCCTGCAGGCCCACTGGCGCGACGCGCCCGATGTCCGCGAGCAGCTCAACGCCCTGGGCGCCGAGCCCTCGGTGACGAGCCCGGACGAGTTCAGCCGCTACATCCAATCCGAGATCGACAAATGGGCGCTGGCCGTGAAGCTGTCCGGCGCCAAGGTCGACTGAAAGAAGCCACCGACATGACCCACGCAGAACCCGCGGCGCGCGCCGCCGCCACCACCTTGTCGAGCCAGCTGGCCGGCTTCGCCACGGGCCTCCGGCTGGACCACGTGCCCGCCGCCGTGCGCTCGCGTGCCAGCTACCTGATGCTGGACGCACTGGGCATCGCGCTGGCCAGCACGCAATGGGACTTCTCGCGGGTCACGCTGGCCGGCCTGCGCGAACTGGCGGGCGAGGGTGGCGACACGCCCGTCATCGGCTATGGCCAGAAGCTGCCGCTGCGCGACGCGGTGGTGATGAACGCGCTGCTCATCCACGGCCTGGACTACGACGACACGCACCCGGCCGGCGTGATCCACGCCACCACGTCGGTGCTGCCGGCCATGCTGGGCCTGGCGCACCGCCAGCGCGCCTCGGGCGCCGAGCTGCTGGCCAGCTACATCGTCGGCATGGAGACCGCCACGCGCCTGGGCGCCGCGGCCAAGGGCGGCTTCCACCAGGTGGGCTTCCACCCGACCGGCCTCATCGGCACCTTCGGCTGCACGCTGGCCGCAGCGCGCATGCTGGGGCTGTCGGTGGACCACACCACCGACGCGCAAGGCATCGCGCTGTCCTTCGCCTCGGGCAGCCTGGAGTTCCTGCAGGACGGCGCGTGGACCAAGCGCATCCATCCGGGCTGGGCGGGCGCGGGCGGCATCACAGCCGCCACGCTGGCGAAGAACGGCTTCATCGGCACGCGCGCCGCCTACGAAGGCCGCTTCGGCCTGTACCGCAGCCACCTCGGCCCGCTGGCCGATGCCTGCGACCTGTCGCTGGCCACCGCGGGCCTGGGCGAATCGTGGGAGATCGAGCGCGTGGCCATCAAGCCGGTGCCGGCCTGCCACTTCACCCATGCCTGCGCCGACGCGGCCGGCCGGCTGCATGCGGACTGGAAGGGCGCCCCCATCCGCCGCATCGTGGCCAAGGTGCCGGCCGGCACCATGAAGACGGTGTGCGAGCCCATCGAGAACAAGCGCCGCCCGGCCAATGCCTACGAGGCGCAGTTCAGCATCCCGTATTCGGTGGCCACCGGCCTGCGCTTCGGCAATTTCACGCTCGACGCGCTGGAGCCGCGCGCCTACGAGGACGCGCAGACCCTGGCCATCGCCGCGCTGGTGGAATGCGAGGCCGACCCGACGGCCGACTTCCCGCGCTACTTCGGCGGCGAAGTGATCGTCGAGCTGGCCGATGGCCGCGTGCTGCGCCATGCCGAACCGATCAACCGCGGCGCCGAGGGCCGTCCCATCAGCGGCGGCGACATTGCCCGCAAGTTCCTCGACAACGCATCGCGCGCCGTTTCGCAGGCCCACGCCGACCACATCCTCAACGCCGTGCTCGACATCGAGCGCGGCGACGCCACCGAACTGGCCCAACTGCTGGGCACCCCCGCCCGTATGGAGAAACACGCATGAACGCCCGCCACCAACCCGTGGTCCATGACGCCGAGCAGGAGGAGCTGATCCTCGACATGCTCGACCGCTTCCTCGCCGTGGAGGTCAAGCCCCACGTGCACCAACTGGAGCATGACGACGAGTACCCCGCCGAGATCGTCGAGAAGATGAAGGAGATGGGCCTGTTCGGCTGCCTGATCGCGCCCGAGTACGGCGGCCTGGGCCTGTCGACCCGCACCTACGCCAAGATCATCGAGCGCATGTCGACGGTGTGGATGTCCATCTCCGGGATCATCAACTCGCACCTCATCATGGCCATGGCCGTGCAGCGCGCCGGCACCGAGGAGCAGAAGCGCCACTACCTGCCGAAGTTCGCCAGCGGCGAGCTGCGCGGCGGCGTGGGCCTGACCGAGCCGGACGCTGGCACCGACCTGCAGGCCATCCGAACTGTGGCGGTGCGCGACGGCGATCACTACGTGGTCAACGGCAGCAAGATGTGGATCACCAACAGCCTGCATGGCAACTGCATCGCCCTGCTGGTCAAGACCGACCCCAAGGCCGAGCCGCGCCACAAGGGCATGAGCCTGCTGATCGCCGAGAAGGGCGAGGGCTTCATCGTCAGCAAGAAGCTGGAGAAGCTGGGCTACAAGGGCATCGACACCTGCGCGCTGGCCTTCGAGAACTATCGCGTGCCGGTCGACCGCCTGGTGGGCGGCGTGGAAGGCAAGGGCCTGCAGCAGGTGCTGGGCGGTCTGGAACTGGGCCGCATCAACGTGGCCGCGCGTGGCCTGGGCATCGCGCAGGCCGCGCTGGACGAGGCCATCGCCTATGCCCAGGTGCGCAAGACCTTCGGCAAGCCGATCGCCGAGCACCAGGCCATCCAGCTCAAGCTGGGCGAGATGGCCACGCGCACCCAGGCCGCGCGCCTGCTGGTGAACGCCGCCGCCGAGGCCTACGACCGCGGCGAGCGCTGCGACATGGAGGCCGGCATGGCCAAGTACTTCGCCACTGAGGCGGGGCAGGAGAACTCGCTGGACGCCATGCGCATCTTCGGCGGCTACGGCTACTCCAAGGAATACAACATCGAGCGCCTGTACCGCGACGCGCCCCTGCTGCTCATCGGCGAAGGCACCAACGAGATGCAGCGAATCATCATCGCCAAGCAGCTGATCGAGAGGAACCCGGCATGAGCGCTTCCGAACCCCAAGCGGTGGCCGCGGCACAGGCGGCGCAGCTGCCGCTGGCCGGCCTTCGCATCATCGCGGTGGAGCAGTACGGCGCCGGTCCCTTCGGCACGCAGCACCTGGCCGACCTGGGCGCCGAGGTCATCAAGATCGAGAACCCGCACGACGGCGGCGACGTCGGCCGCGCGGTGGGCCCGCATTACTTCGGGCCGGGCGACAGCCACTTCTACCAGTCCTTCAACCGCAACAAGAAAAGCATCACGCTCGACCTGAAGAAGCCCGAAGGCCAGGAGGCACTGCGCCGCCTGGCGGCCGATGCCGACGTGGTCTTCAACAACCTGCGCGGCGACCTGCCGGCCAAGCTGGGCCTGACCTACGCGCAACTCAAGGACGTGAATCCGCACCTGGTCTGCGGCCACCTGTCGGCCTATGGCCGCACCGGCTCGCGCGCCGCCTGGCCGGGCTACGACTACCTGATGCAGGCCGAGGCCGGCTACCTCTCGCTCACCGGCGAGCCCGACGGCCCGCCGGCGCGCATGGGCCTGTCGATCATCGACCTGATGACCGGCACGACCGCCGCCATGGGCCTGCTGGCCGGCGTGGTGGGCGCGCGCGCCAGCGGCGTGGGCCGCGACATCGACGTGAGCCTCTTCGACGTCGCGCTGCACAACCTGGCCTACGTGGCCACCTGGTATCTCAACGCAGGCAAGGCGATCGGCCGGGAGGCGCGCTCCGCCCATCCCTCGCTCACGCCCAGCCAGCTCTACAAGACGCAGGACGGCTGGATCTTCCTCATGTGCAACAAGGAGAAGTTCTGGGGCGTGCTGGCGCAGTGCATCGGCAGGCCCGAGTGGGCCGACGCGCCGGAGTTCAAGACCTTCAAGGACCGCCTGGCCAATCGCGAGCGCATCACGCAGGAGCTGGATGCCGTGCTGCAGTCCGCCACCACCGGGGAGTGGATGAAGCGCTTCGCCGGCAAGGTGCCCGCCGCGCCGGTGTACGACGTGGCCCAGGCGCTGGAGAGCGACTTCGTGGCCGAGCAGGAGCGCCTGCTGTCCTTCGACCACGCCGGCGGCACGATGCGCATGGTGGCCTCGCCGGTGCGTGCCGGCGCGCACCCCACGCGTCCCGCACCGGCCATGGGCGCGCACACCGACGAGGTGCTGCAGGGCGCCGGCTACAGCGCGCAGCAGATCGAGGAGATGCGCGGCAAGGGTGCCATCTGAACGGAGCCGCGCACCGCACGCCGCACAATCCGGGCATGACCACCGAGAACGCCTACAGCCTCCCAGCCTCCAGTGCCGCATCGCTGGGCGCGCCGCAGCCGCGCTACATGCAGCTTGCCAAGACGCTGCTCAACGAGATCGAGGGCGGCAAGTACCCGGTGGGCTCGCAGCTACCCACCGAGCTGGAGCTGTGCGAGCAGTTCGGCGTGAGCCGGGCCACTGCGCGCGAGGCGCTGCGGCGCCTCGTGCAGCTGGGCCTGGTGGTGCGGCAGCCGCGCGTGGGCACCACGGTGAAGGCCACCTCGGCCAACGCCGGCGGCTACCGCCAGAACGTGGCGGACGTGAGCGACCTCTACCAGTACGCCACCGACACCACGCTGGTCATCGAGAGCAGCGAGACGGTGCAGATCGCCGACGAGCAGGCCGAGCGACTGGAAGCCAGCGCTGGCGAGACCTGGCTGCACCTGCGCGGCCGCCGCCATGCGGCGGCGCAGGCGCTGCCCATCTGCACCACCGAGCTGTGGCTGCACCCGGCCTTCCGCGCCATCCGCGGGATGATGGGCCCGCTCAAGGGCGCGGTGCATGCCGCGATCGAGCAGCAGTTCGGCGAGCGCGTGGTGGTGGTCGAGCAGGAGATCCGCGCCGTGTCCCTCACGCGCGAGCAGGCCGCCATGCTGCAGGCCGCGCCGCGCAGCCCGGCGTTGTGGGTCTGCCGCCGCTATCGCAACCGCCACGGCCAGCTCGTCGAGATGTCGGAGAGCACGCATCCGGCCGACCGCTTCAGCTACAGCACGCAGCTGCGCCGCGAGTGGGAGGGCGGGGGTCGATGAAGGACCGCGCCTGGTTGCCGCTGGCGGTCACCACCGCCATCCAGGTGCTCGTGTCCGCGGCCGTGCTCACGCTGCCGGTGATGGCGCCGGCCGTGGCGCTGGCGCTGGGCACCTCGCCGGCCTACACCGGCGTGTACGTGGCCATCGTGTATGGCGGCGCCATGCTGTCCAGCCTGGCCGCCGGCACGGCGGTCACCCGCTTCGGCGCGATCCGCATGAGCCAGGTGGGCCTGCTGCTGTGCGCGGCGGGGCTGGCGCTGTCGGCGGTGCCGTCGATGCCGGCCATTGCCCTGGGCGCGCTGCTGATCGGCTTCGGCTACGGACCGATCACGCCTTCCAGCTCGCACCTGCTGGCGCGCACGACGCCGCCGCAGCGCATGTCGCTGGTCTTCTCCGTCAAGCAGACCGGCGTGCCGCTGGGCGGCGTGGTGGCCGGCGCGGTGGTGCCGGGACTGATGCTGTGGGGCGGCTGGCAGGCCGCGTTGCTCGCGGTCGCCGCGGCGAACGTGCTGTGCGTGCTGCTGGCGCAGTTGCTGCGCAAGGACCTCGATGCCGATCGCGATCCGCAGCAGCGCCTGGTGCTGGGCCACCTGGCGCGGCCGGTGCGGCTGGTGCTGTCGCATCCGGCGCTGCGCATGCTGGCCGGGTGTTCCTTCGTGTTCTCGATGTGCCAGCTCTCGCTCACGGCCTACCTCGTGACCTACCTCGATGCGGTGCTGTCGTACGGCCTCGTGGCCGCGGGCCTGGCCCTGTCGCTGGCGCAGATCGGGGGCGTCACCGGGCGCGTGCTGTGGGGCTACGTGGCCGACCGCTGGCTGGGCGCGCGCCGCATGCTCACGGCGCTGTCGGTGATGATGTGCGTGTCGGCGCTGGCCACCGCGCTGCTGGACGGCCGGCTGCCCTCGGTGCTGGTGCTGGCGGTGCTGGTCGTGTTCGGCGCCTCGGCCATCGGCTGGAACGGCGTGTACCTGGCCGAGACGGCGCGCCAGTCGCCGCCCGGGCAGGCCAGCATTGCCACCGGCGG